>OHDC01000002.1_pt1 | contig 388832 bp, 316 predicted proteins | sample 1566851 | NCBI WGS metagenome assembly OHDC01 (sample SAMEA3879590, study PRJEB24766) | human gut metagenome | biome: human-associated habitat; feature: feces | place: USA | collected 1985/1987 | reverse complement strand
TCGCATCCTCCGTATTACCGCGGCTGCTGGCACGGAGTTAGCCGATGCTTTTTCTCCGGGTACTCTCCATCTCGGCTCACGAGCCAAGACTTGCTCCCCGGCAAAAGAGGTTTACGACCCGTAGGGCCTTATTCCCTCACGCGACTTGGCTGGTTCAGGCTCTCGCCCATTGACCAATATTCCTCACTGCTGCCTCCCGTAGGAGTCTGGACCGTGTCTCAGTTCCAGTGTGGGGGACCTTCCTCTCAGAACCCCTACGCATCGTCGCCTCGGTGGGCCGTTACCCCGCCGACTAGCTAATGCGCCGCATGCCCATCCGTCTCCGGATCGCTCCTTTGACCTCCAAGGGATGCCCCTTGGAGGTGTCGTGGGGTATTAGGCGGGATTTCTCCCGGTTATCCCCCTGAGACGGGCAGGTTGCATACGTGTTACTCACCCGTGCGCCGGTCGCCGGCAGATGAAGGCAAGCCTTCATCCCCGCTGCCCCTCGACTTGCATGTGTTAAGCCTGTCGCTAGCGTTCATCCTGAGCCAGGATCAAACTCTTCGTTGTTGATATCTTTTTTCTTTCTTTTTCAAGAATTGTTGTTGCGGACTTTGCGACCGGCCTTGCGGCTGGCGTTGATCCGGCCCGGCTTTCGTCGGGCACCATCAGAACGGACAGAAGATTCCGTGGCGGCGTGAACCGCTATGTTTTATTGGATTTTCAGAATTGACCAAGGTGTTCTGCCTTATGGCAGAAAGCTCTTGTACTACTCTTATCTTGTCTATTGTAAACCTTTCAATGTGCTATTCCGGGGCTCCCTTGCGGGAGCAGCGAAAAACGTTGCAAAATTACAAGTTTTATTTGAAACCCGCAAATTTTTCGCGATATTTTTTCAACTTTTTTTTCGGAAGCTCCGAGGTTCATCGGCCCTCGCTGGACCGCTCTCGCCTTGGCGGGACCTCCGTCCCAAAAGCGAGTGCAAAGTTACACCTTTCCCCCATTCCCTCCAAACATTTTCCCGAAAAAGTTCATCAAAACTATGTTTTCAAGCATGTATTTAACATCCGTTTGCAATTGCCAGAATTGCATCCTCCACACGATTTTCACGCAACGGCCTCTATATTCAATAGATAAGGCAAAATCTCAAAAATAGCCCCCTCAGACGCGACAGAGCCGATAAAATCTCAAAAAAAAATCAAGTTTAGCCGAATGAAATATAAAATGCACTCCAGAAAACTCATTAAAATATCCCCTTCTTTTTTACCGCCGGGCATGATACAGGCAGAAATTAAACGGACCCCTATTGCACCGCCTAACCGGATTTTGTAATTTTATGCTCACAAAACACGCAAAAAAATTGCCATACCATGCCAGAAAAAACATCACACATAAATACGCCGGACATACAAACCGGGATTTTTGCGAAATTTATTTCCGCAGCTATAACCGTTATCGCCATTGTCACCACTCCCCTCTCCGCCCACGGGCAGGCGATACGATTTGCCAACGAGGCGTCTGACACCGCGCGCATCACCCGTATTCTCGTGGAGGAATGCAAACAAAAGAGCCCCGGCAATGTGGAACGGCTTGCACGGCAGTTCATCGGCACCCCATATGCGGGTGGCACTCTCGAACATTCGCCGGAGACGCTCACGATAAATCTTGACTCGCTCGACTGCACCACATTTGTGGAGACCGTGCTCGCACTGGCTTACACTGCGGCCGAAAACCGCCCCTCGTGGCGCGACTTCGCATACAATCTGCGGCGGATGCGCTACCGCAACGGCGAAACCGACGGCTATGCATCGCGCCTGCATTATCCGAGCGCGTGGGTGGTGGACAACGTGTCGCGCGGCAACCTGAAAGAGCTGACGGGCGATTTGGCCGGTGTGCGCTACAATGTCAAGACCCTCGACTATATGAGCTCCCACCGCGATAGCTATGCCACACTTGCCGATTCGGCGAATTTCGTGGCTGCAAAACGTATGGAATCCGGATTCAGCAACCACCGCTACCCTGTTCTCAAGACAGCTCAGGTCAAAGAAAAGGTACTGTTGCCGGTGGCTAAAAGCGGTGACGTGGTCATGTTCACCACTTCTACGAAGGGGCTTGACGTGAGCCACATGGGCATACTTTTCTTCGACGGAAAGAACTATCGGTTCATCCACGCATCACAAAAAGCCGAGAAAGTAATTGAAGAACCACTCACACTTAGCGAATATCTCAAACGCCACCGCTCGGAGGGCATCCGCATCGTCCGCCTCACCCCCTACTGAGAAGATTAGCATCAAAAAAAACAACACCCAGCCGCATGATGCGGCTGGGGTGTTATTTTTTTTGCGGCTCTGACAGCTGGACTGTCAGATTATGCGCGCACCAAAGGCACGAATTTATTCGGGACGTTTGGTCTTTTTGCCATAACCGTAAACGGCAGCTGCGCCGAGTTCCTCTTCGATGCGGAGGAGCTGGTTGTACTTGGCCATACGGTCGGAACGCGAAGCGGAACCGGTCTTGATCTGTCCGGCGTTGGTGGCAACAGCGATGTCGGCGATTGTGGCATCCTCTGTTTCACCCGAACGGTGAGAGATGACTGCGGTGTAGCCGTTGCGCTGTGCGAGTTCAACTGCACGGAGGGTTTCAGTGAGCGAACCGATCTGGTTAACCTTAACGAGGATCGAGTTGGCGCAGCCTTCTTCGATACCGCGTTTGAGGTATTTCACGTTGGTTACGAACAGGTCGTCGCCAACGAGCTGGCAACGGTCGCCGATGAGGTCGGTAAGAATCTTCCAGCCTTCCCAGTCGTTCTCGGCCATACCGTCCTCGATAGAGTCGATGGGATATTTCTCAACGAGGTCCTTGAGGAATTCAGCCTGCTGCTGCGAAGTGAGCTTGGGAGCGTTGGCACCCTGTTTCCAGGTGTAGTCGTAAACGCCATCCTTGTAGAACTCCGACGAAGCGCAGTCCAGACCGATGGTAACGTCCTTACCGGGTTTGTAGCCTGCGAGCTCGATTGCCTTGATGATAACCTGGAGGGCATCCTCTGTACCGTCGAGGTTGGGAGCGAAACCACCTTCGTCACCTACAGCGGTGGAAAGATTGCGCTCCTTGAGAACTTTCTTGAGGTTGTGGAACACCTCTGTACCCATGCGGATGCCTTCGTGGAACGATGTAGCGCCGATAGGACGGATCATGAATTCCTGGAAGCAGATGGGGGCATCGGAGTGAGCACCGCCGTTGATGATGTTCATCATGGGAACGGGGAGCACGTAGGTGTTGCAGCCACCGATGTACTTGTAGAGGGGAAGGTCGAGGTAGTTGGCGGCAGCCTTAGCAACTGCAAGCGATACGCCGAGGATGGCGTTGGCGCCGAGGTTGCTCTTGGTGTCGGTGCCGTCGAGTTCGAGCATCTTCTCGTCGATGGCGATCTGATCGAGGGCGCTCATGCCCTTGAGGGCTTCGGCGATGGGGCCGTTTACGTTGGCCACTGCCTTGAGCACGCCTTTGCCCATGTAGCGGTTCTTATCACCGTCGCGGAGCTCGAGAGCCTCGTTAACGCCGGTGGAAGCGCCCGAAGGAACAGAAGCGCGACCGAAAGCGCCGCTTTCAAGAACTACATCAACTTCAACGGTGGGATTGCCACGCGAGTCGAGAACTTCACGACCGATAATTTTTTCAATTTTCATAATTAATGCTTTTAAAGCTTTTATATTGATAGTTTTAGATGTGTTGTCACAACATTTCGGGTGTCGCGTACGCACATGCTCAGACATTACACCGCGAACCTGAAACATTACGGATGCAAATTTACTAAAATTTCGGCATATTCGCGTTTTTAACATCTCAAAGTTTAGCTATTTAAAGCTAAAAAAATCGCATTAAGGCTAAATGAAAACAAGCAACCCCGCCACACGTGGCAGGGCTGCTTGTCTTTAATATAGCTGGGCGCCGGATATTATTCGGCTGCGGGAGCTTCGGTAGCGGGTGCTTCAGCGGCGGGAGCCTCTGTTGCAGGAGCCTCGGCTGCGGGAGCTGAAGCCTTGCGGCTGCGGCGCGTGCGTGTGGCTTTCTTGGCTTCCTTACCCTTGAGCATGTTTTCATTGTAGTCAACAAGCTCGATGAAGCAGGTCTTGGCGTTATCGCCCAGACGGTTGCCGGTCTTGAGGATACGGGTGTAGCCACCGGGACGGTCGGCGATTTTCTGCGAGATTTCGCGGAAAAGCTCTGTGACGGCCTCCTTGTTCTGAAGATAGGAGAAAACAAGGCGACGGTTGGCCATATTGTCGTTCTTCGCGCGGTTGATCAGCGGCTCGCAGTAAACACGGAGTGCCTTTGCCTTTGCCAGAGTGGTGAAGATTCTCTTATGCTTGATAAGAGAGATGGTCATGTTGGCGAGTAAGGCGTCGCGGTGAGCTTTCTTACGCGAAAGGTGATTGAAAGATTTATTGTGTCTCATCGTTGTTTTTTACTCTTTGTCTAATTTATACTTTGAAATATCCATTCCGAACGAGAGCCCGAGGTTAGCCAGAAGCTCGTCGAGCTCGGTAAGCGATTTCTTACCGAAGTTGCGGAATTTAAGGAGGTCAGTCTTGTTGAACACGACCAGTTCACCCAGTGTCTCCACCTCGGCGCTCTTGAGGCAGTTGAGGGCACGGACGGAGAGGTCCATGTCCACGAGCTTGGTCTTGAGCAGTTGGCGCATGTGAAGAATCTCTTCATCGAATTCTTCTGTGCCTTCGTTGTCGGTGGTCTCGATGGTAATCTTCTCGTCGGAGAAGAGCATCAGGTGATAAATCAGAATCTTGGCGGCCTCTTTCATTGCCTCTTTGGGCATGATTGAGCCGTTGGTCGTAATCTCGATGACAAGCTTTTCGTAGTCGGTTTTCTGGTCAACGCGGAAGTTTTCTACAGCGTACTTCACATTCTTGATGGGCGTGTAGATGGAGTCGATGGCCAGAGTCTGGATATCCTGGATGTCCAGCTGGTTTTCATCGGCAGGCACCCATCCGCGACCCTTGTTGATGGTCACTTCGATAGTGAAACCCGCGTCGGGATCCAAATGACAGATGACTTCCTCGGGGTTGAGCACCTCGAAGCCCGTGAGGGCCTTGCCAATGTCACCGGCTTTGAACACCTCCTGACCCGACACCGTGATGGAAGCCTTTTCGGTTTCAACATCTTCGGCGATCTGCTTGAGGTCCACCTTCTTGAGATTGAGGATAATGTTTGTTACATCCTCTTTAACTCCGGGAATGGTATCAAATTCGTGCTTCACCCCGTCAATCTTTATCGCTGCGATGGCATAGCCCTCGAGCGAAGAAAGAAGAACGCGGCGCAAAGCGTTTCCGACAGTGATACCATAGCCGGGCTCCAAAGGCTTAAACTCAAACTTGCCGTAGAAGTTGTTAGCTTCTAACACCACAACTTTGTCAGGTTTTTGGAATGCTAAAATAGCCATGGATCTTAGTTTATTGATGATTATTTAGAATACAACTCGACGATAAGCTGCTCCTTGATATTTTCAGGGATGTCCTCGCGGGTGGGAACGTGCAGGAGCTTGCCGCTCTTTGCAGATTCGTCCCATTCGAGCCAGGGATATTTGCTGTGGTTGAAACCAGCGAGTGCATCAGCGATGACTTCGAGCGATTTCGATTTCTCACGCACGCCAACCACGTCGCCGGGCTGAACGGCATAAGAGGGGATGTTTACAACGGCGCCGTTGACAGTTACATGCTTGTGGAGCACGAGCTGACGGGCTGCTGCACGTGTGGGAGCGATACCCAGACGGTAAACAACGTTGTCGAGACGGCCTTCGAGAAGCTGCAGAAGGATCTCACCGGTGATACCCTTCATTGAAGAGGCTTTCTCGAAAAGGTTGCGGAACTGGCGCTCGAGCACACCGTAGGTGTACTTTGCTTTCTGTTTTTCACGGAGCTGTGTGCCGTACTCCGAAGTTTTGCGGCGACGGTTCTGACCGTGCTGGCCGGGGGGGAAGTTGCGACGTTGAAGCACTTTGTCCTCTCCGAAAATGGGCTCGCCAAATTTACGTGCGATTTTGGTCTTCGGACCTGTATATCTTGCCATTTTTCGTTCTTGATAATTTGTGTTGGTTGATTTCTGCCCTTATGCCCTTGAGCGGCATGGCTGTCGGCATCAAAATGCCCTGACAGCTGCTCTGCCGCATTGCTGAGTGTGGCCCGGTAATGAATCCCCATTACGATCCGGACCTGATTCGGCGGACGCACCGGCATTGAAGCTGATGCAGACCGCGCGGTGGCTTACGGCATTTCAGGCAGGTTATCTGAAAGAATTGCGAGTGAGTGCCTGAGGCATCCGTGCATCAGACGCGACGACGCTTGGGAGGACGGCAACCGTTGTGGGGAAGCGGAGTAACGTCGATAATCTCTGTCACCTCGATGCCCATGCCATGCACGGTGCGGATTGCTGATTCACGGCCGTTTCCGGGGCCCTTCACATAAGCCTTTACTTTACGCAGGCCGAGATCGTAGGCAACTTTGCCACAATCCTGGGCTGCCATCTGGGCTGCATAGGGGGTGTTCTTTTTGGAACCGCGGAAACCCATTTTGCCGGCGCTCGACCAGGAAATAACCTGACCCTCGCTGTTGGCTAAGCATACAATGATATTGTTGAAGGAGGAGTGAACGTGAAGCTGGCCGGCTGCGTCGACCTTGACGTTTCTCTTCTTAGCTGCGACTGTTTTCTTTGCCATATTGCTAAAGATGAATTTAATTGGAGGAGACTAAAATTATTTTGTAGCCTTCTTCTTGTTAGCGACTGTTTTCTTGCGGCCCTTGCGGGTGCGGGCGTTGTTCTTGGTGCTTTGACCGCGTACGGGCAGGCCGATACGGTGGCGGATGCCACGGTAGCAACCGATATCCATCAATCGCTTGATGTTGAGCTGCAGCTCACTGCGCAGGTCACCTTCAACTTTGTAGTTTTCCTGGATCACTTCACGAACCTTCGCGGCTTGTGCGTCGGTCCAGTCCTGTACCTTGATGTTGACATCAACGCCGGCTTTGTCCAGGATGGTCTTTGCGGCGCTTCGGCCGATGCCGAAGATATAGGTCAAGGCGATTTCGCCTCGTTTGTTCTGGGGGAGGTCAACTCCCACGATTCTTACTGCCATAAATGCTTTTTGTTATCTCTTATTTTTCTGCAAAAATAATAAATTTCAGGCACATATGAAAATTCCGGGCATCAGCCCCATGGACGGCAGATTTTCGACCGCCGTCTATATCCTGACGGGAGATGCTGGATTTCAAGCCCTTAATCGTTATTATCCTTGACGCTGTTTGTTTTTAGGATTTTTCTTGTTGATCACATAGAGACGCCCCTTGCGGCGTACAATCTTGTCCTCAGGGGTGCGCTTCTTGATGGAGGCTCTTACTTTCATAAGGATAATATGGGTTTGGTGTTAATGGGGATTACGTTTTATTTGTAGCGGAAAGCGATACGACCCTTGCTGAGGTCGTAGGGCGACATCTCCACACGTACTTTGTCGCCGGGAAGAATCTTGATGTAGTGCATACGCATCTTACCGGAGATGTGAGCCGTGATTTCGTGACCGTTTTCCAGCTCCACGCGGAACATGGCGTTGGATAGCGACTCGACGATTGTGCCGTCCTGCTCTATAGCCGACTGTTTTGCCATATAATAAAAAGTGTTTTTATGAATCGGGTTGGGGAAAGAGTTGCCTTTCTTTCAAGGTCGGGGGGAATAAACCGGACAAGCCGGCTCAGTCAATGCCGCGTGGGCAGGCTCAGATGAAGCGCTCACCCAGCACGTCCTTCACATAATCGAACGTGGTGAGCACATCAGCCTTGCCGTCGACAACGGCCACCGTATGCTCGTAATGGGCCGAGGGCTTGCGGTCGCGGGTGCGGCACGTCCAGCCGTCAGGCTCTATCACGATGTTGCGGCTTCCAAGATTTATCATCGGCTCGATGGCCAGACACATGCCGTTCTTGATGAGCGGGCCTGTGCCGCGGCGTCCGTAATTTGGCACCTCAGGATCTTCGTGCATCTTATGTCCGATGCCGTGGCCACACATCTCGCGCACCACCGAGTAGCCCCGGCGCTCGCAGAATGTCTGCACGGCGTTGGCAATGTCGCCGATGCGGTTGCCCTCCCGGCATGCCTCGATTCCGCGGTAGAGCGATTCCTTGGTGTCGCGCATGAGCTGCATGACTTTTTCGTCGACCTGGCCCACGGGGAACGTGTAGCACATGTCGCCGTTGAAGCCGTCGAGCTCTACCACTACATCCAGTCCGATGATATCGCCTTCACGGAGCGAGTAGCTCGAGGGGAAACCGTGCACCACAATCTCGTTGACCTCCATGCACACGGCACCGGGGAAGCCCCCGTAGCCGAGGCAGGCGGGACGGCCGCCATTGTCAAGGATGAATTCCTTTGCAACTGAATCGATCTTGTGGGTGGTGACTCCGGGCTGCACCCATTTTGCCATCTCGGCGAGCGTACGGCTCGTCAGATCGCAAGCTGCGCGCATTTTTTCAATTTCGTCCGGTGTCTTGAGATAAATCATTTTCAACCTTTCTGAAAGGGCTGCTCCGGAGGGCGGGAATCACCGCGCCTCCGGGCAACTCAATTCGTTTCTGTTTTATCAATAGGCGCTTCCTGTGGTGCGGCCCTTGATCTTGCCTTCTTTCATGAGGCCGTCGTAGTGGTGCATCATCAGGTGCGACTCAATCTGCTGGAGCGTGTCGAGCACTACACCAACCATAATGAGCAGCGATGTACCGCCGAAGAACTGGGCGAAGTTCTGGCTGATGCCGAAGCAGCGCGCGAATGCGGGCAGGATGGCAACGATGCCGAGGAACAACGACCCGGGCAGGGTGATGCGGCTCATGATCGAATCGAGATATTCGGCCGTTTTCTTGCCGGGTTTCACACCGGGGATGAAGCCGTTGTTGCGTTTCATCTCTTCGGCCATCTGGGTGGGACGCACCGTGATGGCGGTGTAGAAGTAGGTGAAGGCAACAATCATGATGAAATAAACAGCGTTATACCAGAACCCGTTGATATCGGAAAAAGTGGCGAAGAAGCCAGTGGAGCTTTCCGACGAGCCGAAGCCCGCAAGGGTGATGGGTATGAACATGATGGCCTGGGCGAAGATGATGGGCATCACGCCGGCGGCATTCACCTTCAGGGGGATGTACTGGCGTGCGCCGCCATACTGTTTGTTGCCAACGATGCGTTTCGCATACTGCACAGGCACCTTACGTGTGCCCTGCACAAGCAGAACAGCGCCGATGGTCACGGCGAACAGCAGACCGATCTCCACAAGGAACATGATCAGACCACCCTGGTTGCCGGTGGAACCCGGCAGACGGCTGGTGAACTCATAGAACAGCGCGATGGGGAGACGGGCGATGATACCCACGAGAATGATGAACGAGATACCGTTGCCGATACCGCGGTCGGTGATGCGCTCGCCGAGCCACATGATGAACATGGAGCCGGCTGCCAGGATGACGGTGAGGAACACCACCGTCCAGAAGCCCATCTCAACCGAGCCGCCTGCATTCACAACCTGAGCACGCAGGTTGTAAAGATAGGCAGGGCCCTGAACAAGGAGAATAAGGACGGTCAGATAGCGTGTGTACTGGTTCAGCTTCTGACGGCCGCTCTCGCCCTCACGCTGCATCTTCTGGAACGAAGGAAGCACCATGCCTGCAAGCTGGATCACGATGGACGCAGTGATGTAAGGCATGATACCCAGCGCGAAGATGGAGGCCTGAGAGAAAGCTCCTCCCGAGAACATATCCAACAGCTGCATCAAGCCGCTGCGGTTGGTGAACGACGTGAGGGCGTCGAGGTCGTTGGGGTTGATGCCCGGAAGGACCACATAGCAGCCCAGACGGTAAACCAGAACCAGCAGGACAGTGATGGTGAGTCGCTGACGCAGCTCCTGAATCGTCCAGATATTCTTTAATGTCTGAATAAATTTCATCGAATTACTTTACTTTGTTGATGGAGCCGCCGGCCTCAACAATGGCTTTTTCGGCGGTTGCGGAGAATGCATTGGCTTCAACTGCGAGCTTGGCGGAGAGGGTGCCGTTGCCGAGCACTTTCACCAGATCCTTCTTGCCCACCAGACCGGCGGCACGGAGCTCGTCCAGACCGATCTTCTCAAGCTTCTTGGCTTCGGCGAGTGCCTGAAGGTCGGAAAGGTTCACCACCTTGTACTCAACACGGTTGATGTTCTTGAAGCCCCATTTGGGGAGACGACGCTGCAAAGGCATCTGACCACCTTCAAAGCCGATTTTACGCGAATAGCCTGAGCGGGATTTTGCACCCTTGTGACCGCGGGTAGAAGTTCCGCCCTTGCCGGAGCCGGGACCGCGACCAATGCGTTTGGAATTGGATGTGGCGCCGACGGCAGGTTTCAAATTACTTAAGTCCATTTTATGGAGTATTGAAATTTTCTGTTAACAAATATGGATTATTGATTCTCGAGACGGGGGCATGTCACCGCTGGGGGTGGCGGCCCGCTCAATCAGGCCTTGGTCACCTCAACCAGATGGTGAACGCGCTGAACCATGCCCATGATCGAGGGGTTATCCTCCTTGACAACGGTGTGGTTCATTTTTCTGAGGCCGAGGGCATCGAGCGTACGCTTCTGTACGGCGGGCGCGCCGATGCGGCTTTTTATCTGTTTGATTTTTATCTGTGCCATTTTTAAGAGCTTGTGAAGAGTGTGGAATTAACCGTTGAACACCTGGCTTACGGCAATGCCGCGGTTCTGTGCCACCTGGGCGGGCGAACGCATTTCGCCGAGAGCGGCGATGGTGGCTTTCACCAGGTTGTGGGGGTTCGACGAGCCCTTTGATTTGGCAAGCACGTCGGTGACGCCGACACTTTCAAGCACGGCACGCATAGCGCCACCGGCCTTTACACCGGTACCGTGCGAAGCGGGCTTGAGCAGAACCTGCGAACCGCCGAATTTGGCAGCCTGTTCGTGGGGGATGGTGCCTTTGTGCACCGGAACACGGATAAGGTTCTTCTTTGCGGCTTCAACGCCTTTTGCGATAGCGGCGGTTACTTCATTGGCTTTGCCAAGACCCCAGCCCACGATGCCGTCCTCGTTGCCAACAACAACAATGGCAGCAAAAGTGAAGGTGCGACCACCCTTGGTCACCTTGGTAACGCGGTTGATGGCCACCAGACGGTCCTTCAACTCGATGTCGTTGGTCGTTTTTACTCTGTTATTTTTATTTGCCATGATGATGTTTAGAATTTAAGTCCGCCTTCGCGTGCAGCGTCAGCCAATGATTTAACTCTGCCGTGGAAAAGATAACCGTTGCGGTCGAAAACCACCTGGGCCACGCCTGCTGCGAGAGCCTTCTCTGCGATGGCTTTGCCCACCTTGGCAGCGATTTCTGATTTGGTTCCTTCTTCAATGCCTTTCGAGGAGGCGGCAGCAAGGGTCTTGCCGGTCATGTCGTCGACAAGCTGCACGTAGATTTGCTTGTTGCTGCGGAACACGCTCATGCGGGGGCGTTCGGCAGTGCCCGAAATTTTGCCGCGGATGCGTGCCTTGATCTTATTTCTTCTTTCTTGCTTAGAGATCATGATAATTTACTTTTTATTTGGCACCGGCCGTTTTACCAGACTTGCGGCGGATAACTTCGCCTACGAACTTGATACCTTTGCCCTTGTAGGGTTCGGGCTTGCGGAGCGAGCGGATCTTGGCGCAAACCTGGCCAAGGAGCTGCTTGTCGTCGCTTTCGAGGATGATCAGAGGGTTCTTGTTACGCTCCGACTTTGCCTCTACCTTGATTTCGGCGGGAAGCTTGATATAGATAGCGTGGGAGAAGCCCAGCGAAAGCTCAAGCACCTGTCCGGTGGCATTCGCGCGGTAACCCACACCTACCAACTCCATTTCTTTGCGGTAACCGGTCGACACGCCCACAACCATGTTGTGAACCAGCGCGCGATACAGACCGTGCTGTGCGCGGTGCTCGCGGTCGTCGGTGGGACGGAGGATATGGATGTGGCCATCCTCCACCTTTATCTCGAATTCAGGGTTAACAGCCTGTGTGAGCTGACCCTTGGGGCCCTTGACGGTAACTACGTTGTTTGCATCGACGTTTACGGTTACGCCTGCGGGAATCTCGATGGGAGCTTTACCTATTCTTGACATAATTGATTTCCTCCTTTAAGATTAATAAACGTAACACAAAACCTCACCGCCCACTTTCTCCTGAGCTGCCTTCTTATTGGTCATCACGCCTTTCGATGTGGAAAGGATGGCGATGCCGAGGCCGTTGAGAACGCGGGGCATGTTTTTATAGCCGGTGTACTGGCGCAGACCGGGACGGCTGGCGCGGACGAGGCCCTTGATGGCGTTGACGCGGTCAACGGGATCATACTTGAGGGCAACTTTGATCACTCCGGCAGGATTCTCACCTTCTATAAACTTATAGTTAAGGATGTAGCCTTGTTCGAAGAGGATCTTCGTGATTTCCTTCTTGAGATTCGACGCCGGGATCTCAACAACGCGGTGCTGAGCCTTGATGGCGTTCCTCAGTCGGGTCAGATAATCTGCAATTGGATCTGTCATTTTGATTTGTTGGGGTTTTAAATTGATTGGAAACGGATTCCAACAATATTTAAATAACTCACTGATTTTAATTAATTTCACTCTCGGGCACGCGGCCTGCTGGTTGCCTCCCGGGGGTTCCCCGCAGATTGGGGCTTACCCGGCGGACCGGGGCTTGGCACGCAGCCTTTTGCTCGGGCATCCCGCCCGGCAACGAGCCTTGGTTGCTGTTGGTTGCCCTGCGGATCACCAGCTTGCCTTCTTCACGCCGGGGATGAGCCCTGCAGACGCCATTTCGCGGAACTGGATACGCGAGATGCCGAACTGACGCATGAAACCTTTCGGACGGCCGGTAATGGAGCAGCGATTGTGCAGGCGTACGCTCGAAGCATTCTTGGGCAGCAGCTGCAGACCCTCGTAGTCGCCGGCTTCCTTGAGGGCAGCCTTCTTGGCGGCATACTTGGCAACGAGCTTGGCGCGCTTCACTTCGCGGGCTTTCATTGATTCTTTTGCCATGTCGATGTTTTAAGTTAATAAAATAAATGAATAACACTCTGAATCACACCATCTTGCATCAGACTTCGGTTAAAGCCTGCCCGATGGTGCGACTGCTGCGGGGCATATAGTTGTGGTTCAGACCATTCAGCAGTCCCCACAAAATTTCGTGCAAAGATAAGAATTTATTTCGTAACCGCCCAACAAACAGCATTCAATAATTTCTTAAATTTATTTAACAATTTTATCTGAACCATCAGTCCATAAAAAAAAAAGACTGCCACGCACGGATGCGCGGCAGTCTTTTTTTCATTCAGAAAGCAAGTGGCCCGCGGGCTTACTTGTTCTTGAAGGGAAGACCAAACTGCTTGAGCAGAGCAAAGCCTTCTTCGTCGGTGTTGGCCGTTGTCACGAAGGTGATGTTCATACCTGTGAGTTTGTTGATGGTGTCGATGTTGATTTCCGGGAAGATGATCTGCTCGGTGATGCCGAGGGTGTAGTTGCCGCGGCCGTCGAGCTTGCCTTCGATACCCTTGAAGTCGCGGATACGGGGCAGAGCCACACGGATCAGACGCTCCAGGAACTCATACATGCGCTCGCGGCGCAGTGTGACGCGTGCACCGATAGGCATTTTTTTGCGCACCTTGAAGTTGGAGATATCCTTCTTCGACAGGGTGGGCACAGCCTTCTGGCCGGTGATGGCGGTGAGCTCGTTGATGGCTGTCTCGATGATCTTCTTGTCCTGGGTTGCGTCGCCGAGACCTTCGTTGATAACGATTTTCTTCAGGCGGGGCACCTGCATGACTGTGGTGTAGTTGAACTCCTTGGTCAGTGCGGGGACGATTTTCTCGTCGTATTGCTTTTTAAGAGTTGTGCTGCTCATTATTTGATCTCCTCTCCTGATTTTTTAGCGTAACGAACTTTCGCGCCGTCCTCGTTGAAACGGATGCCCACACGGGTGGGTTTGCCGCTCTTGGGGTCGATGAGCGCGAGATTAGAGATGTTGATGGGAGCCTCCATCTTCACAATGCCGCCCTGGGGATGCTTGGCGGTGGGTTTCGTGCTCTTCGACACGATATTGATACCCTCTACGATGGCGCGGTTCTTGTCTGCCTGAATCGACAGCACACGGCCCTGACGGCCCTTGTCCTCGCCGGCGAGAACGTAAACGGTATCTCCCTTTTTGATATATGTTTTGCTCATTGGGATTTTCTCTGTGTTTACGGTTGTTGCTGTAATGTGTTAGAGCACCTCGGGGGCAAGCGACACGATTTTCATGTTGGTGGCGCGGAGTTCGCGGGCCACCGGGCCGAAAATACGGGTGCCGCGGAGTTCGCCGGCGTTGTTAAGCAGCACGCAGGCGTTGTCGTCGAAGCGGATATACGAGCCGTCGGGACGGCGGATTTCCTTCTTGGTGCGCACGACAACTGCCTTCGATACAGTGCCTTTCTTTACGTCCGACGAGGGGATTACACTCTTCACCGTAACTACGATGATGTCGCCCACAGAGGCGTAGCGGCGACCGGTGCCACCCAGCACGTGGATGCACAGTGCCTCTTTTGCTCCGCTGTTGTCTGCAACGGTTAAACGTGATTCGGTCTGTATCATTGTTACTTAACTTTTTCGATGATTTCTACTAAGCGCCATCTCTTGGTCTTTGACAGAGGGCGGGTTTCCATCAGGCGAACGGTGTCGCCCACTTCGCACTCGTTCTTTTCGTCGTGTGCGTGGAATTTCTTCGTCTTGTTCACGAACTTGCCGTAGATGGGGTGTTTTTCCTTCCACTTCACTGTTACAGTGATGGTCTTGTCACCCTTGTTGCTCGAAACAACCCCAATACGCTCTTTGCGGAGATTTCTTTTTTCTTCCATGATTTTGTTTGGACGGGTTTGAGGTTATTATTTATTATTGAGTTCGCGGGCGCGGAGCTCGGTCTTAACGCGGGCGATCATTTTGCGGTCAAGTGTAATCTTGGCAGGATTGTCGAGGGGCGATACCGCATGGTTGGCCTTTTGCTGGAGATAGTCCTTCTCCATCTGTGCGAGGCGCTCCTTGAGGTCGGCCGTCGACATCTCTTTGATTTCTTCTTTCTTCATAGCTTCTGGTCAATTACACGTTGAGACTGGGATCATAATCGCGGCTTACCACAAACTTGGTGGTGACGGGGAGCTTCTGAGCGCCAAGGCGGAGAGCCTCCTTTGCTACATCGAACGGAACACCGTCGATTTCGATGATCATGCGGCCGGGGGTCACTGATGCCACGAAACCTTCGGGGTTACCTTTACCTTTACCCATACGCACATCCAAAGGCTTCTTTGTGATGGGCTTGTCGGGGAAGATGCGGATCCAGAGCTGTCCCTGGCGTTGCATATAACGGGTCACAGCGACACGGGCTGCTTCGATCTGACGTCCGGTGATCCATTTTGTCTCAAGGGTCTTGATGCCGAACGAACCGAATGCGAGCTGATTGCCGCGCTGGGCGTTGCCCTTTGCACGGCCCTTCTGGACTCTGCGAAATTTTGTTTTTTTCGGTTGTAACATTTCTGAAAGATGTTAATCGATTTTTGATTTGAGTAGTTAGCTCGGTGTTTGCCTGCCGGTGACCGGAGCCGGGTGCGCAATGGCCGGGGAGTGTCCTTGAGGAAGGGTTGGGCGGACACCTGGCCGCTGATGCATCGGGGCAACGTCTGAGGGATGGTTAACGAGGCCGTCCCCCGTCGGTTGGCCGCCGGCCGGGTTCCGCCCTCACAGGAGGAGGAAACCCACAGTTGCCGGTTGCAAACGTTTTTTTATTTGAGGGTGCTGACTTCCGGTGGCTACCGGAAGTTCAGCGTGTCAGAATCACTGACGGGGTGCGCGGGGCTTGCGGAAGCCGCCACGGCGTTCGCGGCCGCCACGTTCGCCGTTGCCTGCGGGACGGTTGTCCTTGGCGGCAGCGGTGAAGTTGGGGGCAAGATCGCGCTTGCCGTAAACCTCGCCACGGCAGATCCAGACCTTCACGCCGATCACACCGACCTTGGTGTGAGCCTCAACCAGTGCGTAGTCGATGTCGGCACGCAGGGTGTGGAGCGGTGTACGGCCTTCCTTGAACATTTCGGAGCGGGCCATTTCGGCGCCGTTCAGACGGCCCGAAACCTGAACCTTGATACCCTCGGCACCCGAGCGCATTGTGGCTGCCACGGCCATCTTCACGGCACGGCGGTAAGCCACCTTGCCTTCGATCTGGCGGGCGATGTTGCTTGCCACAATCTGGGCGTCGAGTTCGGGACGCTTCACCTCGAAGATGTTGATCTGAACATCCTTGTCGGTGATTTTCTTGAGTTCTTCCTTGAGCTTGTCAACCTCAGCGCCACCCTTGCCGATGATCACGCCGGGACGCGATGTGCACACGGTGATGGTGATGAGTTTGAGTGTACGCTCGATAACGATGCGGGAAACGCTCGACTTGGCCAGACGCACGTTGAGATATTTGCGGAGCTTGGAGTCCTCAAGCAGGGTGTCGCCATACTTTTTACCTCCAAACCAGTTGGAATCCCATCCGCGAATCACACCTAAGCGGTTGCTAATCGGATTTACTTTCTGTCCCATGTCTTAGTCCTTGTTTTTAGTGTCGTTATCGATTGTGTCTACGAAGAGGGTCACGTGGTTGGCGCGTTTGCGGATGCGGTAGCCACGGCCCTGGGGGGCGGGACGCAAGCGTTTGAGCATGGGAGCGCAATCTACGAAGATGGTGCTCACATACAGTTCGCCGTTTTCGGCCTTGCGCTCGTTCTTGGCTTCCCAGTTGGCGATAGCCGAACGGAGGAGCTTCTCTACACGGGCAGCGGCCTCTTTATTTGAGAATTTGAGGATGCCCAGGGCGCGGAACACCTCTTTGCCACGAACCAGGTCGGCCACCAGACGCATCTTGCGGGGGGAGGTGGGCACATTGGTAAGTTTGGCAAAGCTCTGCGTTTTGAGGGCTTCCTTTCTTGCCTGAGCTGAGTTTCTTTTTCTTACACCCATTTTATTTTGTGGTATTTTTTTGTCGAAAAAAAGTTAATTTAAACGTCGGCCCGACAGGTTATTTTTTCTTGTTGCCGGCGTGGCCGCGGAAGGTGCGCGTGGGAGCGAACTCGCCAAGCTTGTGTCCAACCATGTTCTCGGTCACGTAGACAGGGATAAACTTGTTGCCGTTGTGGACGGCGAAAGTGTGACCCACGAATTCGGGGGCGATCATCGAAGCGCGGCTCCAGGTTTTGATAACCGATTTCTTGCCGCTCTGCTCCATAGCATTCACTTTCTTTTCAAGTTTAACGCTGATGAAAGGGCCTTTTTTTAATGAACGACTCATTGTGATGTCTTTGAGATGTTAACTTACGAGTTTACTTCTTTCTTCTCTCGATGATATACTTCGAAGAAGTCTTTTTCGGCGAACGAGTCTTAAGACCTTTCGAGTAGAGACCAGTGCGCGAGCGGGGATGTCCACCGGAAGCGCGGCCTTCGCCACCACCCATGGGGTGATCCACAGGGTTCATGACAACACCACGGTTGTGGGGGCGGCGTCCGAGCCAGCGTGAGCGGCCGGCCTTGCCCGAGCGCTCCAGCGAGTGCTCCGAGTTGCCTACAACGCCTACGGTTGCCATGCAGGCTGCGAGGATTTTACGGGTTTCACCTGAGGGAAGCTTGACAATCGCATAGTCACCTTCGCGCGACACGAGCTGAGCGAAAGTGCCGGCCGAACGGGCCATGAAGGCTCCCTGACCGGGACGCAACTCGATGTTGTGGACCACAGTACCCACGGGAATTTTGCCCAGGGGAAGTGCATTGCCCACTTCGGGCGCTGCATCGGGACCGCTGACAACAGTTGCGCCAACTTCCAAGCCGTTGGGTGCAATGATGTAAGCTTTAGCTCCGTCAACGTAGTAGAGAAGGGCGATGCGGGCCGAACGGTTGGGATCGTACTCGATTGCCTTTACTACGGCGGGCACACCGTATTTGGTTCTCTTAAAGTCTATGATACGGTATTTGCGTTTGTGGCCGCCACCAAGGTAGCGTGTGGTGAGGTGGCCCTCGGAGTTACGTCCTCCGGTGCTTTTTTTACCGACTGTAAGAGATTTTTCTGGCGCTTTAGCAGTGATCGCTCCTTTGAAGACGCCAATAACTTTGTGTCGTTGCCCCGGTGTGGTGGGCTTGAATTTTCTTACTGCCATTTTTGGTTATATCAGATATTGCTATAAAAGTCGATAGTTTCGCCTTCACCAACAGCGATAAACGCCTTCTTCCAGCTGGCAGTCTTGCCGCGGAGCAGGCCGCTCTTGGTGTAGCGCGATTTGTTTTTACCGCGAACAACGCATGTGTTCACATTGAGCACCTTGACGCCGTAGAGCTTCTCCACCATATCCTTGATCTGGAATTTGTTGGCTTCGGGCGAAACGCGGAAGGTGTAGCGGTTGAGCTTCTCGGTGAGATTGGTGGCCGCTTCGGTAACGATCGGTTCGATTGTGAATTCCATCTTGTGTTTCCTCCTACGGTTTTAGAGTTTGTTAATAACTTCAAGGCTGCTCTCGGTCATCACGATGGCCTTGTTGTTGAGCAGAGCGTAAGTGTTCACGTCGGAAGCGGTCATCACGCGTGTGTCGGGCACGTTGCGGGCCGACAGGTACACGTTCTTGTCGATTCCGGCAAGCAGCAGAAGGGTCTTTGTGCCTTCGAGCTTGAGGTTCTTGGTCAGAGCCACGAAATCCTTTGTCTTGGGTGCTTCGAATGTGAAGTCCTCGACAATCACGATCTTGTTGTCCTGAGCCTTGGCAGAGAGGACAGACTTGCGTGCGAGCTGCTTGATTTTCTTATTGAGTTTGAAACGATAGTCGCGGGGACGGGGACCGAACACGCGGCCACCACCTACGAGCACAGGCGAGTTGATGTCACCGATACGGCTGCCGCCGCCGCCTTTCTGCTTGTGCAGCTTGCGGGTGGAACCGGAAACCTCGCTACGTTCTTTCGATTTGTGAGTACCCTGACGCTGGTTGGCGAGGTACTGCTTCACATCGAGATATACGGCATGCTCGTTTGCATCAATAGCAAACACCGCGTCGTTCAGCACAGCCTTGCGGCCGGTGTCTTCACCTTTTATGTTGTATATTGCGAGTTCCATTATTTCTCTATCATTACGATTGAACCTTTACTTCCGGGGATTGAACCCTTGATCATCATCACGTTGTGTTCGGGGATCACCTTCACCACCTTGAGGTTTTGAACGGTCACACGCTCGTTACCTGTCTGGCCGGCCATGCGCATTCCCTTGAACACCTTTGCGGGGTAGGAGCAGGCACCGATTGAACCGGGGGCACGCAGACGGTTGTGCTGGCCGTGGGTTGCCTGGCCTACACCGCCGAATCCGTGGCGCTTTACAACACCCTGGAAACCTTTACCCTTGGAGATTCCGGCGATGTCAACGAAATCGTTCTCAGAGAAGAGATTCACATCGATAACGTCGCCGAGCTTGAACTCGCCTTCGAAACCTTTGAACTCGGCCAAGTGGCGCTTGGGGGTTGTTCCGGCTTTCTTGAAGTGACCGGCCATGGGCTGGGTGCAGTGCTTTTCTTTCTGCTCCTCAAAACCAAGCTGCAGGGCATTGTAGCCGTCGGTCTCAACAGTCTTAACCTGAGTAACCACACAAGGACCTACTTCGATAACAGTGCACGGCATGTTGCGGCCGTCGGCACTGAAAACGGATGTCATTCCGATTTTCTTTCCTAATAATCCTGGCATTTCTGTAGTTAGTTTATAATTATCGGGTGCGTTGCCTGCGCCGCAATGTGTGGCGCAGGACGCCCGTCATGTCTGTTTGTTTTTTTATCTGATTCGATTGTTCTTCTGAAACCGCGGGGGCATCACACTTTGATTTCAACCTCAACACCCGAGGGGAGTTCGAGTTTCATCAGCGCGTCCACAGTCTTGGCGGTGGAGTTGTAGATGTCGATGAGACGCTTGTAGGCTGAAAGCTGGAACTGTTCGCGCGATTTCTTGTTTACGAATGTCGAACGGTTCACGGTGAAGATGCGCTTGTGGGTGGGCAGGGGGATAGGACCGCTGATCACGGCGCCTGTGGCCTTCACTGTCTTCACAATCTTCTCGGCCGATTTGTCGACCAGATTGTGGTCGTACGATTTCAGTTTGATTCTGATTTTCTGGCTCATTTCTGTATGAGTTGTTTGATGATTTATTTATTGTTCCGCCGGGTCAAGAATCATTTGCTGCCCCGGCGGAGTTTGTTTTATTTTATGAGATCCACACGGCCCTGACAGTCGGTGAGCACCTTCTTGGCGATCGACGACGAAACTTCAGAGTAGTGCGAGAATGTCATGGTCGAGGTGGCGCGTCCGGAAGTGATGGTACGGAGTGCGGTAACGTAACCGAACATCTCTGCGAGGGGAGCCTGTGCCTTGACGACGCGGGCACCGCTGCGCGAGGTTTCCATACCCTCAACCTGGCCGCGGCGCTTGTTGAGGTCGGAGATAACATCGCCCATGCTCTCTTCGGGGGTAACCACTTCAATCTTCATGATAGGCTCCATAAGCACGGGACCTGCCTTTTCCGAAGCCTTCTTGAAGGCCTGGATGGCGCAGAGCTCGAACGAAAGCTGGTCGGAGTCCACCGGGTGGAACGAACCGTCGATAACGGTCACCTTCAGCTTCTCCACGGGATAACCTGCAAGCACACCGTTCTTCATAGCGGTTGTGAAACCCTTCTGGATCGAGGGGATGAATTCCTTGGGAATGTTACCGCCCTTGACCTCGTCAACAAACTGCAGGCCGCCTTCGAAGCCTTCGTCAACCGGCTCGACGCGAACGATGATGTCGGCGAATTTACCACGGCCACCGGTCTGCTTCTTGAACACTTCGCGAAGTTCGACGGGCTTTGTGATGGCTTCCTTGTAGGTAACCTGGGGCTGACCCTGATTGCACTCTACCTTGAATTCGCGTTTCAGACGGTCGATGATGATGTCGAGGTGAAGCTCGCCCATACCCGAGATAACGGTCTGGCCGGTCTCCTCGTTTGTCTCCACGCGGAATGTGGGGTCCTCTTCGGCGAGTTTCTGCAGACCCACGCCGAGTTTGTCGAGGTCCTTCTGAGTCTTGGGCTCCACTGCGATACCGATAACGGGATCGGGGAATTCCATTGCCTCGAGTACGATGGGGTGGTTTTCGTCGCAGAGAGTGTCGCCGGTGCGGATATCCTTGAAACCTACACCTGCGCCGATATCGCCGCAACCGATTTTCTCCATCGGATTCTGCTTGTTCGAGTGCATCTGGAACAGACGGCTCACGCGCTCCTTCTTGTCGCTGCGTGCGTTGAGCACATAGCTGCCGGCAACAACATCACCCGAGTAAACACGGAAGAATGTCAGACGGCCTACATAGGGGTCGGTAGCGATCTTGAACGCCAGGGCACACATGGGAGCCTCCGACGAGGGTTCGCGGGTCTCGATCTTGTCGGGATCGTCGATGGCGTGGCCTTCGACCGCACCTGCATCGAGGGGGCTGGGGAGGTATGCGCAGACATTGTCGAGCAGGCACTGCACGCCCTTGTTCTTGAACGAGGAGCCGCAGGTCATGGGCACGATGTCCATTTTCAGTGTTGCTGCACGGAGAGCGCGGCGGATCTCCTCCTCGGTGATGGTGGAGGGGTCGTCGAAGTATTTCTCCATGAGAGCGTCGTCGTACTCGGCGATTTTCTCAAGCATCTTGTCACGCCACTCTTCGCATTCTGCCAGCATGTTGGCGGGAATTTCTTCCTCGGTGTAGTCAGCACCCATCGACTCGTCATGCCAGAAGATAGCCTTCATGGTGATGAGGTCGACCAGACCCTTGAATGTTTCCTCAGCGCCGATGGGCACCTGGATGGGACAGGGGTTTGCACCCAGCACATCCTTCACCTGACGGCAAACCTCGAAGAAGTTTGCGCCGGAGCGGTCCATCTTGTTGACGTAGCCCACGCGGGGTACGTTGTACTTGTCGGCCTGACGCCATACGGTCTCACTCTGGGGCTCAACGCCACCAACGGCGCAGAATGTTGCCACAGCGCCGTCGAGCACGCGGAGCGAACGCTCTACCTCAACGGTGAAGTCAACGTGTCCCGGAGTGTCAATGAGGTTGATTTTATATTTGTCGCCCGCATATTTCCAGAAAGTGGTGGTGGCGGCGGAGGTGATTGTGATACCACGCTCCTGCTCCTGCTCCATCCAGTCCATGGTAGCGGCACCGTCGTGCACCTCGCCGATTTTGTGGGTAAGGCCGGTGTAGAACAGGATACGCTCCGATGTGGTGGTCTTACCGGCATCGATGTGGGCCATGATACCGATATTGCGGGTAAATTTAAGATGTTCGTCTGATTTAGCCATTGTTTGGAGTTCTCTTAGAATCGTTTAACCAGTGAATTATGCCGCGGCATCAGAAGCGGAAGTGTGCGAATGCGCGGTTGGCCTCGGCCATTTTGTGCATATCCTCCTTACGCTTGAATGCACCACCCTGGTCGTTGAATGCGTCCATGATCTCGGCGGCGAGCTTGTCGCTCATTGTCTTGCCGCCGCGTTTGCGGGCGTAGTTGATAAGGTTCTTCATTGAAATTGACTCCTTGCGGTCGGGACGGATTTCGGTGGGGACCTGGAAGGTGGCGCCACCTACTCGGCGCGATTTAACCTCAACCTGGGGAGTTACGTTCTCGAGCGCTTTTTTCCAGATTTCCAGAGAGGTCTTCTCTTCGTTGTGCATCTTCGACTTCACAGTTTCAAGCGCGCTATAGAAGATGGTATAGGCGGTGTTCTTCTTACCGTCGTACATGAGGTGGTTGACGAATTTCGTCACTTTCACATCGTGGAACACGGGATCGGGAAGAATCACGCGTTTCTTAGGCTTTGCTTTTCTCATTTTAAGTTTTAAGCGAAAAGTTGTTTTTGCTTTTTCGTCGTGGCTGGTGTCTTATCTTCGGCCCGCGCTCTCATGCGCTATCATAATCTTGGGCCTACTCAACCGTTGTCAGCTCCGGGAAATCAAAAACAGGGTTGGTGAAAATGTTTTGGGTTGATTTCTCGTGGTGCTATTTAGTCACTTCACCCGGAAGGATATCAGGCGCGGAGCGCCGGATCCGTTCACGGATTACTTCTTAGCCGCACCGGCTTTAGGACGTTTGGCCCCGTATTTGGAGCGACGCTGTGTGCGGTCCTTCACACCGGAGGTATCAAGTGTGCCGCGCACGATGTGGTAGCGAACACCGGGGAGGTCCTTCACACGGCCGCCACGTACAAGCACGATCGAGTGCTCCTGCAGGTTGTGGCCTTCACCGGGGATGTAGGAGTTGACCTCCTTGCCGTTGGTGAGGCGGACACGTGCAACTTTACGCATTGCCGAGTTAGGTTTCTTAGGTGTGGTGGTGTAGACACGCACGCAAACTCCACGACGCTGAGGACAGGAGTCCAACGCGGGCGACTTGCTCTTATCCACAAGGGTTTCGCGTCCTTTTCTTACTAATTGCTGAATAGTAGGCATCTTAGTTTGTTAATGATTTTGTTACTTTGGTTCTATATTACTTATTTTTCCTTTGCTCGGATAAACAGGCTTTTCATACGCATATCACGCGCACCCATCCACCTCACCCTCAACGGATTGCAGTAGCGCCGGGCACACGAGCCTCTGAAAAGCGATGCAAAATTACGACATATTTTCCTAACTGCCAAATATTTTGATAGTTATTTTACAGCATCAGGCGGTAAGAGGTGTAACAGACACCACGGCCGCCGAAGCCCGATTTCTGCCGCAGCAGTCCGGCATTGAGCACCTGCCCTCCCCTCTCGGTGGATATACCGAAATCGAAATAACGGCAGCAGGCGGCGAAACGCTCCATCACCTCCGAGAACAGCATGGGGAGCGCACCCACGGCGCAACCCGCATCCGAGGCGGCGATATACTGCGCATGAGCAACATGTCCGCACACATAAATCACCGTACCGGCGAGCACATCGCCCTTCGGATTTCTCACCGTAAAAAGGCGGATGTTCTGCGGAAACCGTGATGCCAGCAGCTCCATCTCAGCGAGCGAATGCACCGGCCCCACGCCATGGCGGCTCGTCAGCACCTGTCCGAGCACCTCCCAGAATGCTCCGAATTTGTCGGATTCTTCCACAGTCAATCCTGCCGCGACTGCCTTACGCAGATTTCGGCGGCTGTTCTGGTCGAATCCCAAGGGCGCCTGCAGGTCGACGGTGCTTGAAATCTGGCACGTCTCCATCTGCGCCCCGAGACGGAATAGCCCGTACACATCATCCTCTGCCCCGCAGCGTGCATATATCCACGGAATCGCCTTGTAATGAAGCTCCCTCACCCCTGCTGCACGCAGAAAATCGAGCGCGGCGTCCCAGACGTCGAGCATCACGGAAGCGTCGAACCCCGATACAGGAGTGAGCCATCCTCCGTAAGTGAGTCCGCGGTGCGACCACACTTCATCCCCCTCGCGGTTGGCAGGCAACAGGGCGCACACCCTCCCACCGCGCAGAGCCACAAGCGAGCAATCCTCGAAGCGATCGGCATGATAGTCCATGTAGCCGCGCTGAAGCAGGAACGTGCCCTGTCTGGACGCGGCGACAAATTCATCCCACATCCGCTTCATCGAAGGCTCATACCTGACTATTTCTATTTTTTTGGCATCCATGCTCTCTAACTTTGAGTCAAAGTTAGTAATTTTGCACCAAATATAATAACGACCTGTATAATTGCCGTAAAACCTCACAACATGAACATAGCTATAGTCGGCGCCAGCGGCGCTGTCGGGCAGGAACTCCTGCGCGTTCTCGATCAGACCGGATTCCCGGTAACCACACTGCGTCTTTTCGGTTCGAGCCGTAGCGCCGGCCGCTCATATACTTTCCGCGGAAACAGCTACACCGTGGAAGAACTCACCCATAATCCGGATCTGTTCCGCGGCGTCGACATCGCCTTCACCTCGGCCGGAGCCTCCACTTCGCGCGAGTTCGCTGACACAATCACCGCCCACGGCACGCTTATGATTGACAATTCGAGCGCTTTCCGCATGGACGCCGATGTGCCTCTGGTAGTACCGGAAGTAAACGGCGACGATGCCTTCAACGCCCCCCGGCGCATCATCGGCAATCCCAACTGCACCACCATACAGATGGTTGTGGCACTCAAGCCAATCAACGACATCAGCCCCATCACACGCGTGCATGTGGCCACCTATCAGGCGGCCAGCGGTGCCGGACAGGCAGCCATGGACGAGCTGGCCATGCAGTACGAGCAGATAACACGCGGCGAGAAACCCACCGTCGAGAAATTCTCGGCACAGCTGGCCTACAACGTCATCCCGCACATCGACGTCTTCACCGACAACGGCTACACCAAGGAGGAGATGAAGATGTTCAACGAGACACGCAAAATCATGCATGCCCCCCACCTCAGCGTCAGCGCCATGTGCGTGCGTGTGCCAGTGATGCGCGCCCACTCCGAGGCCATCTGGGTGGAGACGGAGCAGCCCGTCAGCCTTGATGCCGCACGCCGGGCTTTCAGCAACGCCGAGGGTGTGGTGCTCATGGACGACCCCGCCAACAAGGTTTACCCCATGCCGCTCGAACTCGCCCATCACGACCCGGTGTATGTGGGACGCCTCCGCAAGGACCTGGCCAACCCCAACGGCCTGACATTCTGGACCGTGAGCGACCAGATCCGCAAGGGCGCCGCCCTCAACGCCGTCCAGATAGCACGCTATCTGCTCGACCACAGGAAGTAAGCAACCACTCTTTCAACTTTTCAGTCACCACAGCTCATGATTATCTGCGCATCAGTCACCGATCCGGTTGCGATTTTCCTCATCGTACTCGCCATAATCCTGCTTGCGCCGGTGATTCTCACACGCCTCAAGATTCCCCACATCATCGGCATGATCGTGGCAGGCGTGATTGTGGGCCCGTACGGATTCGACGTGCTTGACCGCGACAGTTCGTTCAACATATTCGGACAGGTTGGGCTGCTCTACCTCATGTTTCTGGCCGGACTGGAAATCGACATGTACCACCTGCGGCTCAACCTGCGCCGCGGAGTGCTTTTCGGGCTTCTCACGTTCTTCATACCGATGGCCATGGGTGTGCTGGCAAGCGTATACATCCTGAATGTGGGCTGGCTTACATCATTCCTGCTGGCTTCGATGTATGCTTCCCACACCCTGATAGCCTACCCAGTTGCGGCGCGATTCGGAATAACCAAATCGCCTGCCGTGCTCATATCCGTGGTGGGCACCATCATAGCCGTGGTGGGCGCCCTCCTTGTGCTGGCATGTGCCGTGAACATCCACGACAACGGTTCGTTCCAGTCCACGCGCCTGCTATGGCTGCTCGGCAAGCTTGGCGCCTACTGCGCCGTAGTTCTCTACGCATATCCACGCCTCACGCGCTGGTTCTTCAAAAGCTACAGCGAGAAGGTGACGCAATACGTCTACGTGATGGTGATGGTGTTCCTGTCGGCATGGGTGGCCGGAGCCATAGGTCTGGAGCCGGTGCTCGGCGCATTCTTCGCCGGACTGGTGCTCAACCGCTACATCCCGGCATCCTCCCCGCTGATGAACAGCATCGAGTTCGTGGGCAACGCTCTTTTCATCCCCTATTTCCTTATCGGTGTCGGCATGATGATCAATGTGGGCGTGATAGTCAAGGGGAACACCCTCGTGGTGGCCATGGTTATGCTCGTGGTGGCCATAGTGAGCAAATGGCTTGCCGCATTCATAGCCCAGAAAGCCTACGGCATGGCCGCCATAGACCGCCGCATGATGTTCGGTCTGACCACAGCCCACACCGCAGTGGCCCTCGCCGTGGTGACCATCGGTTACAACATGATTATGCCCGACGGCCACCGCATGATGGACGAGACCATTCTCAACGGCACCGTCCTGGTGATACTCGTGACATGCGCTCTGGCTCCGATCTGCACATCCGAAGCCGCCGCAAAAATCAAGATCCGCATGCTCCAGAACGGAGACGGAGCCGAAGACACCCCCGACCGCACCACATCGCCCATTCCATCCCATCCCGTCAACACGCTGATTGCGCTCTCCAATCCTATAACGGCCGAACCGCTCACAGAGCTTGCCATGATGATGCGCCTGCGCCGCACGGGGCATCTGGCCGACCGTCTGCACGCCATCCACGTGCGCAACGAGAACACGCCGCAGTCAAAAGCCATAGGGACCAACGTGCTCCAGTCAGCTGTACGGACCGCATCCGGAGCTGACGTACGCCTCGACACCATCGAGCGCTTCGACATAAACACCGTCACCGGTATCGTCAACACCATTCAGGAACGCGACATCAGCCATATAGTCGTGGGAATGCACCGAAAGACCACGGTCATAGACTCATTCATGGGACAGAAGCTCGACCAGCTGCTGCGCTCCACCAACTGCATGACGGTGATCTCGCGCTGCTTTATTCCGCTGAACACCATCACACGCATAGTGGTGTTCGTTCCGGCCAAGGCTCAGTACGAAACCGGCTTCACAAGCTGGGTGCTCGCCACCGGCAATCTGGCCGCACAGGTGGGCTGCCGCATCATATTCTGTTGCCGCAGTGAGCAGCAGGCCATAATCCGTGCCGTGATTCACCGAGCCGCCTTAGGCATTCGTCATGAGTACCGCAACGTCACCGACGATGACGACTTCATGCTCCTTGCCAACCGCGTGCTCGACGACGACCTCATGATTGTGGTGAGTGCGCGCCCCAACTCCGTGTCCTATTCATCGCACGTGACAGAAACGCAGCTGTTGCTGCAAAAATATTTCCAGCGCAACAACCTCTGCCTCATCTATCCGGAACAGTTCGGACAGAACGAGCAGCCGTTCTCGTTCACCGACCCGCTCGGCGCAGACATTGCCACCACCCCGTCGCCGCTGTGGCTCAGACTCCGCGGTGTGTTCCACCGTCTGAACGTGATGAAAAAACGTGTGACCCACCGTCACCGGAAATGAACATTGCGCATATGTGCGAAGTTATTTTCCTGTACATAGTACCCCCCTTTGCAATCGTAACCCCTTTCATAATCAAACCCTGATTCAATGAGCATCATAGACCCCACTCGTCCAGGAAACTTCAATCTGGCGGAACTGAAATCGCCCGCCGACATCCGCACTCTCAATTTCGAACAGCTCAACCACCTCGCAGCCGAACTCCGCACACCGCTGCTGCAGAAACTTGCAGCCGTGGGTGGCCATGTTGGTCCCAATCTCGGCTTCGTGGAGGCCACGATAGCTCTCCACTACGTGTTCAACACCCCGGAAGATAAAATCGTGTTCGACGTGTCGCATCAGACCTACGTGCACAAAATGCTCACAGGACGCATCGCATCTTTTCTCGATCCCGCCAAATACCGCGATGTTACAGGCTATACCAATCCTCACGAAAGCGCCTACGACCTCTTCTCCATCGGCCATACCTCCACATCAATCGCCCTGGCAGCCGGCCTGGCAAAGGCCCGTGACATGCAGGGTGGACATGAAAATGTGGTTGCCGTCATTGGCGACGGCTCTCTCAGCGGAGGCGAGGCTTTCGAGGGACTGGACTACGGAGCCCTGCTCAACAGCAATTTCATTGTGGTGGTCAACGATAACCAGATGAGCATTGCGCCCAACCATGGCGGCATCTATCAGAACCTCGAACTTCTGCGCAACACCAACGGCACCGCCGAGTGCAACCTCTTCCGCTCCTTCGGCTACGACTACATCTATGTAGGCGAAGGCAACAACATCGAAAAACTCATCGAGGCATTCCGTGCGGTCAAAGATTCCACCCGTCCGGTTGTGGTGCACATCAACACCTTCAAAGGCCTTGGCCTCCCCGTAGCCGAACGCCACAAGGAGCAGTTCCACTGGTCCATGCCGTTCGACCCCAAGACCGGCGAGCCACTGCAGCACAACTCTACACCAAACTATTTCGACCTCTTCGCCAACCATATGCTCAACCGCATGGCCGTTGACAAAAACATATGTACCATCACAGCCGGCACGCCCGGAGCCATCGGCTTCGACCCCGCACGCCGTGAGGCAGCCCACGGGCGCTTCATCGATGTGGGCATCGCCGAGCAGTGCGCCGTGGCGCTCGCGTCCGGTATCGCCAAAGGAGGTTGCCGTCCGGTGTTCGGCGTGCAGGCATCATTCCTCCAGCGCGCCTACGACCAGCTGCAGGAGGATGTGGCCATCAACTCCAACCCGGCAGTGTTCGTGGTGTTCAACAGCAGCGTATGGGGCATCCCCGACGAGACACACCTCGGGTTCTTCAGCGCCCCCATGTCGGCCACCATCCCCGGTCTCCCCATCCTGGCCCCGACCAACGGCGACGAATTCACAGCCATGCTCGACTGGGCCATCGACCAGACAGAGACACCTGTAATGATTATCGCGCCTGCCGTAGCCGTGGCAAAGGCTGAAAAGCCCGTTGCAACCGACTACTCACATGCAACCTACGACATCGAACGCCAAGGTGCGGATGTGGCGATAATCGCCGCCGGCGATTTCATCGGCATAGGCCGTGAGGCCGCCGCGCTAATGGAGCAGCAGGGGCTGAACCCCACGCTTATCAACCCGCGCATCATTTCCGACGTCGATGCCGCCACCCTCAACACCCTGCGCGACTACAAACTGGTGGTCACTCTCGAGGACAACAGCATTGCCGGCGGCATGGGACAGAAGATAGCCGCCTACCTCGGCACTGCGCCCGTAAAAGTCAAGTCTCTTGGCCTCCCCAAAGCCTTCCTCAACCGCTACAAGGCATCGGAAGTGCTCGCACAGCAGGGAATCACCCCCGAGGCCATCGCTGCCCTCGCCACCTCCCTCTGAACCGGCCCTCCTGAATAGACAGATTTTTAATAACACTGAACGTCCCGACCTTCACAGGCCGGGACGTTCGCTGTTATTAAATCTATACAAAGTTACTTAATCATTTCGTACGTTATTTGTAGTTTTCGGCCAGCTCGCGGATGGCGTTGAAGATGCGGTAGTCTGCTTCGGAGAATGTCCGCCCGCGGCGCGCCATCATGCGGTGCGCGATATCGAAGAACTTCTCCATAGGCAGGTCGGTGAATCCGGAGGCGCCACCTTCGCTGAACGATGCGATGAAGTTGCGCGGGAACCCTGAACCGTGGATGTTCACACCCACACCCACCACTGTGGCTGTGTTGAACATTGTGTTGATGCCGGCCTTTGAGTGGTCGGCCATTATCAGGCCGCAGAACTGCAGACCCGTGCGGAGGAAACGGTGCGACGGGTAGTTCCAGAGCTTGATTTCCGTATAGTCGTTCTTAAGGTTCGATGCCACGCAGCCTGCGCCGAGATTACACCACTCGCCTATCACGGCATTCCCGAGGAAGCCGTCGTGCGCCTTGTTGGTATAGCCGAATATAACCACATTGTTGAGCTCTCCGCCCACTTTACACCACGGGCCGAGCGATGTGCCGGGATAAATGCGGGTACCCATGTTGACGGTGGAATGTTCACCCAGAGCGATGGGGCCTCGCAGGCAGCTCCCTTCCATGATTTCCACATGGCGACCCACGTAAATCGGGCCATGCGATGCATTGAGGACAACGCCCTCCACCACAGCGCCACTCTCTATGAAAATCTGCTCGTAATCGCCGATGACGGTGTTGCTGCGCGGAATCGACTGGCCTTCGCGACCGGCAGTAAGCACTTCAAAGTCGGCGGTTATCTGCTGCGAATTCAGCAGGAACACGTCGTAAAGATTCTCAACGGCGTCAACCTTCTCGTCATACAGAATCCCTTCGGGAACCTCCGCCAGAGCCGAGACGGGCATCCCGGCACCGCCGCGGCGCGCCACAAGAATCCTGTTGCCCGAACGGGTATAGGCCACCAGAGCCTCCCCTTCGGCAAGTTCCGACACCGCACGCGCAAGCTCGCGTGTGGCAATCACATTCGAGGCGATGAACAGATTGTCGGCCTCAAGGGTCTTCGGATATTTCTCCGACAGATAGCCGGCGGTGGAATATGAATATGTACCCGGTATGAAATGTTCCCATTTCTGACGCAGTGTGGTGATTCCCAGCAGGAAATCAGCCACTGGCCGGGTGTACGACAGCGGAAGGAGATTATCTCTCACCGCAGGTTGGTCGAAAAGGATTACGTTGCTCGGATTCATATCGGGTAGGTGTTTATGGTTAGTTATCCTTATTTTTTTATTTGTAGAGCAAAAATAGTAAATTTGCCTAAGATTAACAATTCAAAGCCGGTTATTTTTTCACGCCGGCATAACTTCAATATTACCAGCTATGAACCACCGTCACCTCACCCTTTCCGAAATCGAGCTGCTCGAACAAAACAACTGCCAGTGTCCCGACTGGAACCTTGTGGAAGTGGCCGAGCCGTTCTGCCCCGACCATTACATCGACGTACGTTTTTCGGGTACGGTGAGACTTGGCACCACATCCACCTGCATGATGCGCAACGGCAAGATTCCGATGCCCACAGGCATTTATCACGCCGCAATCCACAACTGCACCATTGGCAACGAGGTGCTCATCAACCATATCGGCAACTACATAGCAGACTACCGCATAGGCGACAATGTGCTCATCGAGAACACCGGATGCATCGACATGTCGGGTGTCTCGGCGTTCGGCAACGGCGTAGAGGTGTCGGTGCTCAACGAAACCGGCGGACGCGAGGTGCCCATCTACGACTGCCTGTCGGCCCACGTGGCATACATCATAGCCATGTACCGCCACAACAAGGACCTTGTGTCGCATCTGCGCGATCTGGTCAACGACTATGTGGAAACACGGCGCTCGGCTACCGGAACCATCGAGTCAGATGTCACCATACTTAACACCGGGAGCATCCGCGATGTTTATGTAGGCCCGTTCGCATCGGTCGACGGAGCCACCCGCCTCAACAACGGATCAATCATGTCGGAGCAGGCCGATCCCGTGCACATCGGCCCCAATGTCATGGCCGACGACTTCATTATATGCGCAGGCGCGAAGGTGGATTCAGGCGCCGTGCTCGTCCACACCTTCGTGGGACAGGCCACATCGCTCACCCGCCTGTTCTCCGCCCACGACTCGCTGTTCTTTGCCAACTGCGCTTGCGAGAACGGCGAAGCCGCAGCCATATTTGCCGGTCCATATACCGTGACGATGCACAAGTCGTCGCTTCTCATAGCCGGAATGTTCTCTTTCCTCAACGCCGGTTCGGGTTCGAACCAGAGCAACCACATGTACAAACTCGGCCCCATACATCAGGGAGTGGTGGACCGCGGGTCGAAAACCACTTCGGACAGCTATATTCTTTGGCCGGCACATATCGGGGCGTTCTCGCTGGTGATGGGCCGACACGTGAGCCATTCCGACACATCCCGTCTCCCCTTCTCCTACCTTATAGAGAAAGCCGGCGAATCGCATCTTGTGCCGGGAGTGAACCTGAAGAGTGTGGGAACCATCCGCGACGCCATGAAATGGCCCAAGCGCGACAAGCGCCGCACCCCCAGAAAGCTCGACTACATAAACTTCAATCTTCTCAGCCCCTACACAGTGTCGAAGATGATTGACGGCATCACGCTGCTCAACGACATAGAGACAACCTCGGGCGATACCTCGGCCATCTACTCCTATCAGGGTATGACCATCTCGGCCTCCGCTCTGCGCAAAGGCCGCATGTACTACAACATGGCAATCGACAAGTTCATGGGCAACTCAGTGCTCAAACGTCTCGAAGGGATGCAGATCACTTGCGACGAGGACATCCGCCGCCGTTTGCGCCCGCAGATGGCCGAAGGAGTTGGCGAATGGCTGGATATCGCCGGACTTATCGCCCCGAAAAACGAGATAAAACGCCTGTGTGTCGACATTGCACAGGGCACAATCACATCGCTTGCAGAGGTGAACAGCCGCCTGCAGACCCTGAGCGAGAACTACTATGAACTTGAATGGACCTGGGTGGCAGAGAACTTCCACCGGTGGTGGGGCAAAAACTGCGATGAACTCACCGTGGCCGACATCAGGGCCATTGCCGGACGATGGGTGGAAAGTGTGGTGAAACTTGACCGCATGCTCTACGACGACGCACGCAAGGAGTTCTCGTCGGTGGCACGCATAGGATTCGGTATCGATGCCTCCGCCCGCAATGCGCGTGTGGATTTCGAACAGGTGCGCGGAGAATTCGAGCGCGACCCGTTTGTAAAGATGGTGCTTGACCATATAGACGCCAAAACCGCCCTACACGACGACCTCATTTCCCGACTGCCGCAGCAGTAACCAGTGCCTGGGCTTACAGCTCTATGGTCAGTCCCTCGTCGGCGGCTATGGTATCAGGAAAAATCAGGCGCGCCTCGGCAAGATGCTGCGCCTCGGTATTATAGGCTTTAGAATAATGCCCGAGCATAAGGCGGCCCACTCCGGCCGCCTTCGCTATGTGCGCGGCTTCGGAAGCTGTGGAATGAAACCGTTCGCGGGCACGGTCGGCAGCCTCGTCGGTATACGTGGCCTCGTGGTAAAGCAGATCGACGCCCTGCACCTGCGTTGCGAGCGAAGGAGTGTAGACCGTGTCGGAACAATAGGCATACGATGCCGCATGGTCGGCCGCAGTGGTGAGCATGGCGTTGGGGAACACACGGCCGTCGGGAGCGACATAATCCGCACCCTCCTTTATCTCTTTCAGCCGGCTGAGCGGGATGTCGAGAAATTTCACCATGTCGCCGCGCAGATGCAGCTGCTTGGGCTTTTCACGGAAGATATATCCCACACATGGCACACGGTGGCGCAACGGGAAGGCTTCTACCGTAAGGCCGGAGGTCTCGAGCACAATCTGCCTTTCGTCAGGCCGCACCACATTGAACTGAAGCTCGTAGGGACGTTCACGACAGAAAAAGTCCATGATGCGGCTGAACATCTCCACACCTTCGGCAAATGTATGCACGGTGACTGTGCCACCCTTCTGCTGCAACGCCAGGGTGGAAAGCAGACCGGGCAGCCCGAGACAATGATCGCCATGCAGATGGCTGATGAAAATGTGGTTGAGGCGTGAGAACTTCAATCCCTGCCGGCGCATGGAGAGCTGTGCCCCCTCGCCGCAGTCGACCATCATGAGCGAGCCGCGGTAGTCCACCACCTGACACGCCGGCAGATGCCGGAGCGAAGGTGTGGCCGAACCGCAACCGAGTATATGCACTTTGAATTCACTCATGCATTTATAACGTATTTCGGCCACGGTTTATTAAAACCATGGCCGAAAAAACTTTGCAACAATCTATGTATTTGAGTTTTTCTGCGGGATTACTGTACGGGAGAGAACGTTGCCGTGCCGTCAGCGCGGACCACGGCCACCGGGAGGAGGACCGCCGTGACCTCCGGGGGGGCCCCAGCGGCGCGAGTTGCGGTCGGTGGGTTCGTTGCCTTTGCCGAAGGTGTTGAACTTGTAGGTGAACGAGAGCATGAAGTAGCGTGTGAGCTGGTTGTACTCCACATCGTCGATATAGTTGGCCGTAATCTGGCGCTGTATGTTCGATTTCTGCTGGAGAAGGTCGTAGACCTTGAGCATCACCGTGGCTGCACGCCCTGCCATGAACTGATAGGAGATGGAGGCGTTCCACATCCATGTGTTGGTGTTGAAGCCCTCGGAGTAGCCCTTGGAGGCGGTGTAGGTGAGGTCGGTGGCCAGCACCAGCCCGAACGGCGCATAGTAGGAGCCGTTGAAGGTGCCCCCGTAGTTGTGAATGGTGGAGGTCTGGATGTTCTCTATGCTGTTGTGTGTCCACTGCAGACGGTAGTTGGGACGCAGTTCGAGTTCGAGGCTCTGCGGGCGGAATGCAATCGACGGGGATTCGGCGAACATCAGCGAACCGGAGCGGTTGAGCAGGCCATTGTTGTAGCCGGCCTGGTGATTGTAGTTCACGAACACATGGTTATTGAACGACCACGTTTTGTTATGCCCGAAAGGCTGGGAAAACATGTTCATGCCGCGGATGCTCCACACGCCGTTCACATTCTCATAATACGTGGTGCGTCCGCCAGTCACGGGGTCATAATCGGTGCGCGATATGATGCTGTTCTGCGACACCTGCGCATTCACCATCGCCATGATGGAGCGCTGACTCTCGGGCGAGAACTTCTGGAAACGCAGATGCATGTTGTGGGTGAATGTGGGGCGGAGCGAAGGATTACCCACAATCACGTTCAACGGGTTGGAATAGTCAGGCACGGGCTGCAGCTGTGTCATCGAAGGCTGCGAGGAGCGGCCGGAATAGAACAGGTTCATCGAGGTCTGCTTGTCGAACTTGTAGCGCAGACGCAGGAACGGTGCGAAGTTCCACACCCACCGTTCGGGGATGTCCGACTTGCTTCCGGTGAGATACTTGCTTTTCGACATCGAAGGCACCAGCGACACACCTGCATCGAGGTTATACTTGGCACGCACCTGCTTAAAGCCGAGACGTATGTCCTGAGTGAGGAAGTCGTTGCGGAAGCTGTTGGAAAGGTCCTCCATGTACTGCCAGTCGGAGAAATTGAGTGCATACATGTTTTCGGTGTCGTCGAGCAGGTCGGGGTAACGCCTGTCAACCCATTTGTCGGCGTTGTTCCAACGGTACTGGAACCGGTAGCTTAACGTAAGGAACCGGCCGTTGGCCGCATCGCCGAGGGGCTCGATCCAGCTCAAACGCGCCGAGATGTTGTTGCTCCACGTATGGTTGTCGGTGTACTGCTCGTAGGAGTCTATCTCGTCGCGGTCATCATCGTCGGAAAGGAGATAGAAACGGTTGTAGGAGAAAGCGTCCTCATACTCCCTGACATCGCTGAAACGGTAGTTGGCCATGACGGAGAACGAACGCCCGCGGTGGTTGGCGAAATTGTGGTTGAAGATAAGGCGTCCTGATGCCTCATACGATGTTCCGCGCGAATATGAGTTGTTGAAGCTGCGGTTCACCAGCGGTGTGAGGGGATTGTTGGAGAACAGTGTGTCGGTCTCCGCAATGTCGCTCCGGTTCTGGTTGAACGAGAATGTGGGGCGGAAATCGAACGTATTGAACGAGTCGGGTTTCCATTCTATGCGGAAATCGGCGCGCACGTTATGACCGCGGTCGCGTGCGTCGGATTCCGAATTTTCATCTGAATAGGAGTCGCTCAGCAGATATTCGCGGCGCTTGCGGGTAATGGTGGTGCGGTCAGTGTGGCTGTACATCACGTCGCCGCCGACACGGAATTTCTCATCTTTGCCCACATTGAAGTTTATACCGAAATTCTGCGAATCATTTATACCTCTGTCGCCTCCGAAACGGCGGAAACGGTTGCCGTTGCCGTCGGTGAAGCCGAGTTCGTTGGTATTGTTGGCCGAACCGATAAATGTGATTTGGTTGTTGTTCCAGAAGCGGTTCACGTTGAATGTGGCCTGATAGCGGTCGTCCGTGCCGTATCCACCCTCCACGGTGCCGAACCAGCCGTTTTTCATCCCTTTCTTCACCGTAAGGTTGATCACGGTCTCATCCTCGCCGTCGTCAACGCCGGTCATGCGGGCGAGGTCGCTCTTGCGGTCAACCACCTGCAGCTTGTCCACCATGTTCACAGGCAGATTCTTCGAAGCTACCTTGGGGTCATCGGCAAAGAACTCCTTGCCGTCAACAAGTATCTTGGTCACTTCCTTGCCGTTGGCTGTGATTTTGCCGTCAGAGTCCACCTCCACGCCCGGGAGGCGCTTCAGCAGGTCCTCCACCACGGCGTTCGGCGGGGTCTTGTAGGTGTCGGCATTGAACTCCACAGTGTCCTGCATCACCTTCATGGGAGTTTTAACACCCGTCACGGTGATTTCCTTAAGTATGGCCGACGATTCGTTGACCTTCAGCGAATCAAGTTTAACGGATGCTCCGGATATGCTGAATGGCTTGTAGGCCTTCTCATAACCCACATAACTCACTTCAGCCAGATACCGGCCGTTATTAAGCCCTGTAAGCTTGAAATTACCGTCCACATCAGCGATCGTACCCTTTACGAAAGCACTGTCGCGCGCATTCAGAATCCTGATTGTGGCATCGGTGAGCGGCTCGCCCGCCGGGTCCGCCACGACTCCCGTCACATTATAAGCCCAGACAGCCACAGCCGTCACGGCTGCAGTGGCAGCTGCAAATAATCGCCTTGTAGGTGTCATCTCTTCTTGATTGTGCAGTTTTAGTAAATATAAATAGTTGCCGTTACAGTGACTGTGTCCGCGCCACGCGCCTCACATACACCTGTGCGCCGGAATATAAACAAATTCCGGACTTAACTATGATGCAAAGTTACCCATTAAGTTAAACTGCTTCCATGCACGCCGGAGCCATTTTAATGAATTACAACATTTATCTGCCGCTGTTAGTAAGCGTTAACACTATGCGCTTAGGGGGGAGCCGGAATCCGGGCACAGTATGAAAAAAGCGACGGCACGCACGTGGAATCCGGCGCACCGTCGCAGATGTATTCATGTGGTCTGTGCCATGGCTCACGGCAACAGACTTTCAGCTATCTCAGTCCTTGCACTTGGCACTGATAAACTCGCGGTTGAGACGCGCGATGTTGCTGAGCGAGATGTTCTTGGGGCATTCGGCAGCACATGCACCGGTGTTGGTGCAGTTACCGAATCCAAGCTCATCCATCTTGGCCACCATGGCGCGTGCACGGCGTGCACGTTCCACCTGACCCTGAGGAAGCAGAGCAAACTGGCTTACCTTTGCCGAGACGAACAGCATGGCCGAACCGTTCTTGCAAGCTGCCACGCAGGCGCCGCAGCCGATGCAGGTTGCCGAGTCCATGGCCTCGTCGGCCACAGCCTTCGAGATGGGGAGGTTGTTGGCATCCTGAGCGCCGCCGCAGTTGAACGACACATAGCCGCCAGCCTGCTGAATCTGGTCGAACGCATTACGGTTGACCATGAGGTCGCGTATAACGGGGAAAGCAGCCGAACGCCAGGGTTCGATGGTGATTTCCTCCTCGTTGTGGAATTTACGCATATGGAGCTGGCAGGTGGTGATGCCCTGCACGGGACCGTGGGGATGTCCGTTGATATAAAGCGAGCACATGCCGCAGATACCTTCGCGGCAGTCGTTGTCGAACACAACGGGCTCCTCGCCTTTATCCACAAGCTGCTGGTTGAGCATATCGAGCATCTCCAGGAAAGAGCTGCCGGTCGACACATTCTCGACACGATATTTGACGAACTGACCGGGCTCTTTGGGACCACGCTGACGCCAAATCTTCAAATTTACGTTTATTGTAGTTTCCATTATTGTTCTAAGTGTTGAATGTTACGACTTGTAGTTGCGGGTCTGAACCTGAATTGCCTCATACTTCAGAGGTTCCTTGAGCAGCACGGGCTTCTCATTGTCGCCCATATATTTCCAGCAACCTACGTACATGTAATCCTTGTCGTTACGTGCAGCTTCGCCGTCGGCGGTCTGGTACTCTTCGCGGAAGTGTGCGCCGCACGATTCGTTGCGGTGCAGTGCGTCGATAGCCATCATCTTGGCGATTACCAGGAAGTCCTCCAGACGGAGAGCCTTTTCAAGCTCGGTGTTGAGGTCGTCGGCCGAACCCACGATGCGCAGGTCAGTGTAGAATTCCTTGCGTACTTCGGCAATCTCGTCAATGGCTTTGACAAGGCTCTGCAGAGTGCGGCCCATACCTACGAGGTTCCACATGATATGGCCGAGTTTCTTGTGCAGCTGGTCGGGCGACTTGGTACCCTTGATTGCCATGAGTTTGGCGATACGCTCGCGTACGCCCTTCTCGGCGGCGTCGAATTCGGGAGTATCGGTGGTGAAACGCGGCACCTTGATTTGGTCGCTGAGATAGTTCTGCATTGTGTAGGGCAGCACGAAATAACCGTCAGCAAGACCCTGCATCAGCGCGGAAGCGCCCAGGCGGTTTGCACCGTGGTCCGAGAAGTTGCACTCACCGATGGCGAAGAGGCCCTTGATGGAGGTCTGCAGCTCGTAGTCAACCCAGATACCACCCATTGTGTAGTGGCTGGCGGGGAAGATCATCATCGGGGTTTCGTAGGGGTTGTCGTCCGAAATCATCTGGTACATGTCGAACAGGTTGCCGTAACGGTCGCGCACCACATCGGCGCCGAGACGCTGGATGGCATACTTGAAGTCGAGATATACGGCATTACCGGTGCCGACACCGTAACCGGCGTCGCAACGCTCCTTGGCGGCACGCGAAGCGATGTCGCGGGGACAGAGGTTACCGAAGGCGGGATAACGGCGCTCCAGATAGAAGTCGCGGTCCTCGTCGGGGATATCGGTAGGTTTCTTCTTGCCGGCGCGGATGGCTTCGGCATCCTCTTTCTTTTTGGGCACCCAGATACGGCCGTCGTTACGGAGCGATTCGCTCATAAGTGTGAGCTTGCTCTGGTCCTCGCCGTGAACGGGGATACATGTGGGGTGAATCTGAGTGAAAGCGAGGTTGGCCAGGTAGGCGCCTTTCTTGAATGCCTGGACAGCGGCCGAACCGTTGCAGCCCATGGCGTTGGTGCTCAGGAAGAATGCACGGCCGTAACCGCCGGTGGCCAGAACCACGGCATGTGCGGCATAACGCTCGAGCTCACCTGTGATGAGGTTGCGCATGATCACACCGCGTGCGCGGCCGTCGATCATTACGATGTCAAGCATCTCGCGGCGGTTGAAGCTCTTGACGGTGCCTTTCTTGATCTGGCGGTTGAGCGATGCGTAGGCGCCGAGCAGCAGCTGCTGGCCGGTCTGCCCCTTGGCATAGAATGTACGGCTCACCTGTGCGCCACCGAACGAACGGTTGGCCAGCAGACCGCCGTATTCGCGTGCGAAGGGAACGCCCTGTGCCACGCACTGGTCAATGATGTTGTTCGACACTTCGGCCAGACGGTAAACGTTGGCCTCGCGCGAGCGGAAGTCACCGCCCTTTACTGTGTCGTAGAACAGACGGTAAACCGAGTCGCCGTCGTTCTGGTAGTTCTTGGCAGCGTTGATACCACCCTGTGCGGCAATGGAGTGAGCGCGGCGGGGTGAATCCTGAATGCAGAAGTTATACACATTGAAACCCATTTCGCCAAGAGTGGAGGCTGCGGATGCGCCTGCCAGACCGGTACCTACAACGATGATGTCGAGGTGGCGCTTGTTGGCGGGGTTCACGAGTTTCTGATGTGCTTTATAATTGGTCCACTTTTCAGCTACGGGACCTTCAGGAATTTTTGAATCGATTTGAAATTCGGGGAGCTTTGACGATTCGATATCGGCATAGTCCTTCATGATCGGCGTCGAGTCGATCATGCCCTCGAGATTTTTTATATCGGCCATATCTGAAATGTGATTATTCGTTTACGATTACTTGTTCTTCACTCTCAACCTCAGCCACAGCTGCGGGGCATTCGGGGTTGTTGCAGTCAGGATTGGTGCATTCACCCTGAGCGCAGGGAGCATTCTTGCAGGGTGCGCCTACACATGCCTTGCGGCCGCAGGGAGTTTCGGAGCACTCTGCGTTAAGGCAGGGGGCTGCCTCCTGAATGGAGATATGGTTGCCTTCGGCTGCCATCTCCTGATACTGCTCGATGAGCGCGGGGCACGAGGTGTATGTGCCGCGGTGAGCATGTACGGTGAACACGATTGCCTGTGCGATGAAGAGAGCCACCACGCATGTCACCCACACGTTGCCGATTGTCTTGATGCGCTCCATCCAGATACGGTTGTTCCAGCCGACAGTCTGCATCATCGACCAGAAACCGTGGGTAAGGTGGAACCAGAGGGCGATGAAACCGATCAGGTAGACAACCAGTGTGAGCGGATTGCGGAAGGCAATCTCAAGGAACCAAGTACCTGCTGCAGCGGGAACGGTCTCCTGAGTGTTGGCGTCAACCACGTCGCAGTGCAGGATTTCGGCAAGCTGCATTTTGCTCCAGAACTGGATGAGGTGAATCACCAGGAAGGCAAGAATCACAACGCCGAGCACATACATGTTCTTCGACGACCATTCAACCTGCTTGGGGCGCGAAGTCTCGGCGTAACGCTCTACGCCGCGGGCCTTGCGGTTCTGGATGGTGAGCCAGCTTGCATAGACGATGTGAAGCACCACAAAGGCAGCGATTATCACTGTGCCGATGAGTGCGTACCAGTTGGCGCCGAGCATAAGGCACACCTCGTTGTAGGCGGTGGGCCAGAACAGTGCCACTCCATTCATCAATGCGTGAAACGTCACAAATAGGAACAGGAAAGCACCGGACACTGCCATGATCACCTTCCTACCTATGGATGAGGATGTTAACCACATAAATGTTTTGTTTTAAAGGATTTAATTATTGAATTTTTGAGTTGTTTTTTCATGATCATGGGCATATTTACCCACGCAAAATTAGCAAATTGCCTTAATGTTCACAAATTTTAAGTATGGAAAAACACAATGCATGATGCACAATTCACGATGCACAATTCACGATGCACAATTCACGATGCACGATGTTCGATGCATAGAGTTTGGTGGTAGGGGCGCAATAAATTGCGCCCGCATCTTCATTAAATTGCGCCCGCATCCTCAGCTCACAAATTAATCCCCATTTTAATACCACATATTAACCCGCACAATAATTGGGGGAATGAATTGCCTGGCATGGATGGTGTGGGCGCTATGTATAGCGCCCGTACAATGATGGCACCCCCATGTTCGTGGGATTCACCACAGCCCATCGCCTACGGCGAAAACTTGGCGGCATCAAACATCATGCATCATGTAGCGTACATTGTGCATCACGCATTGAGCATTGAGCATCGTGCATCGTGAATCTACAAAAAAGAGGCGCCTCGCCGAAAACGGTCAAGACGCCTCAGGGGAAGGGGAAGCGCTTCAGGATGGGCTTGAACCAACGACCCCCTGATTAACAGTCAGGTGCTCTAACCAACTGAGCTACTGAAGCATTTTTTCGATGATTGCGCGGCTTTCAGGCAGCGTGCAACCTCCATGTTTCCCTTCTTCAATAATTTTGGCGCTTCAGGATGGGCTTGAACCAACGACCCCCTGATTAACAGTCAGGTGCTCTAACCAACTGAGCTACTGAAGCATTTTCTTATCGCAACAGGATGGAGAATCCTGACAGCGACCCACCCCTCCGGGTTTTGCGTTGCAAAATTACATTCATTTTTTCAATTACGCAACACTTTAGGCAAGTTTTTGCATCAAGATTTCACGCCTCAGCGCGATTTTTCTTCCACTCACATGCAAAATAGCGCCTTTGCCAACAATGCACACGGCACTCCGCCATGGCATTCCGGCCGATGTTTGCCGGAGAAGGCCTCACGATAGGAGCCGCGCCGTTGCCGATTTCTCAACAATTCAGAACCTCAAAGCGTTATATATACAAAGATTACTTGAAACACACACTCCTGAAGGGAGGAATGGAACAGAATTCCGCATCTAAAAGGCACCACAGGCCGTAAGCGCAAGCCATAACTCCACGACCCTACTGCCGCAGCAGCATGTGACGTTGGAAGCGACGTCAGACCTCTCCTTCAATCTACGCCACGGGGCACTTTGAACGCAGATTCACACCCCCACGGGCATCTGCACCAAAGCATTCCCGACAAAGCGCAAAAAAGCGATGCATCAGGCCAGCGCCTGCACGCATCGCTTTTTAATCGTTAATCCGGGCTACGTTACGCCTCGGCTGCCGGCTGCACGTTGATGAAACGGCGGCCTTCCTTACCGGTGGTGAACACAACCACACCGTCAACGAGAGCATAGATGGTATGATCCTTACCCATGCCTACGTTCAGACCGGGATGGTGAACTGTGCCACGCTGACGCTTGATGATATTGCCCGCTTTGGCGTGCTGACCGCCAAAAATCTTCACTCCGAGTCGTTTGCTTTCTGACTCACGGCCGTTCTTAGAACTACCAACACCTTTTTTATGTGCCATTGTTTCTTAGAGTTTTATTTTGGGGTTAAGCAATCACGTCCTTGATCACAATCTGGGTGAACATCTGGCGATGTCCGTTCTTGCGAACATAGTCGTTGCGACGTTTTTTCTTGAAAACGATGACTTTGTCGCCTTTCACGAGGGGACGTTTCACCTCGCAAACAACTTTTGCCCCTTCCACGGTGGGCGCGCCTACTTTAACGGCACCGTCGGCGTCAACGAGCAGAACACGGTCAAATTCGAGTGTCTCGCCTTCTTTTTTCTCGTCGCCGAGATAGTGAACATACAGAAATTTGCCTGCTTCGGCTTTGAACTGCTGTCCCTGGATTTCTACAATTGCGTACATTGCAACTAACTGATATTTATAGATTAACACCGTCGGGCGGATGCGCAGACACCACTTATTCCGAGCCCAAAACGGCCAAAAAGCCCACAAAGGTAACAATTATTTGCCAATCAACCAAATAATTATTTACCCCATTTAATTTTAAATTTTGCGGAGTTGCTGCCGTTACTTTTATCTCGGCCATCATATTGTCACTTTAAATGTTCTGCCGTCAACAACAACGAGGTACAAGCCGGCGCACAGTCCGCTGACCGTATGTTCATTGCCCCTATATAAGCAACGCCCCATGGAATCAAACACCACAACATTTGCATTGTCACTTGCGGTGGCAATCTGTATACAATTGTCCTTGGCATTTATTCTGACATCAGCCAATGCTACCGTAGACACAACCGAGCTAATCGGCTCATCGGCCAATCCGGCATTAAATTCAGGCGTATAGTGCGTCAACATTGACTGACTTCCGTTTAATGTATATTCAACTGTGATATCGAGATCGTCAGCAGGCGTATATCTGTACAGATTGTCGCCATCCAAGTAAACGACATCACCATTAATTACGACTCTATCAATGACAACACCAGCTATTGCAGGCCGAAGTGTGACCGCACCTAAATCCTTGTGTAAGGAATATGACCACATCTCTTTTTTCTTCGCATCAGCTATGTGATCAAAGACTGCCAGCGTTTTACCGGGAATATAAAGGTTCTGGCACCGTATGGCATCATCCTCCACAGCAAAGCCTTGGATCGACGGCGTATACACATTAACACATGAGTTCGAATTCAGGCCGAATGACGCAACATTTTCAAGGGCAGCATTCAGATACAAATCGGTATAATTGCCGGATAAAGCACTCTGACCAATCTTTCGTATCTTATCGCCCAGTCTTAAATCAGAGTATCCATTACATGACATAAATGTACCGTCTTCTATTTCCACGAGTTGATTGCTTAGGCTCAACTGTTTGGCACTCGTACAATTATAGAATGCATACTTGCCGATTGATTCCACAGAATGAGGGATTTCAATTCGCTTGAGAGAACAATCATTATAAAATGCACTTTGCCCAATATTAACAAGAGAGGCCGGGAATTGGATATCGCTTAACGAAGTGCATTCTCTGAATGCATAATCCCCGATTGCTATCAGAGAGTTTCCTAAATTGGCATGGCGCAACCCTACACATTCATTAAATGCATAGTTACCAATCTCAGACACATCCCCCTCAATCGTCACAGAACTCAAATTAACACATCCATCGAATGCGTTGTCCGGAATACGCGAAACGCCCGAGGGTATCGTTATCTCTGTCAGCCCCTCACATTTATCAAAACATAACCTCCCCATCATCTTCAAATCAGAAGGCAATGAGATACCCGTGAGATATTTGCATCTTGAAAAAGCCTGATCGCCAATCGACTCCAAACCCGATGGGAAGGAAACTTCCTTCACCGCGCTGCAAAGGAAGGCACTTTGGCCTATGGATTTCAAATCGGCCGGAAGTATAACTCTTTCTAGAAAGCGCCTGTTATCTAAACCTTGTAAACCGCTCCCTGCATCGTCTGAATACGAACATTGCCCCATATCGAGGGAGTACAGCAACGGCAATCTGTCTTTAATTTCGACCATGTCCAGAGAACCGATTTTGCCACTTAAAGAAAGGGAACCTATTTTGAAGTCTTCTTCACTTAGCATGGAACTCAACATTCCCGCATTCTCCACATGTACATGCTTGTCAATAAGTTCTGATTTGTCATATAACCTCACCTCTACCGTATAAACGGGTTGACACAGTTGTTCCAGCGGGAGCCAGTTGCCTGCATCAAGATATCGGTAAACGTAACCAAAATCGCAGTGCGAGACCTGAACGGCATGCAACTTTGACGGATCCTCAAAAGACACTTTAGCCCTCAAATTTGTTCCATAAGGGAACTCTCCCGCCGCGACGGGATGGTTAAGGTCCATATCATCTTCGGTCTCACCAATAAATAATTCAACTTTGACCCCGGCATCAAGCTTCAGCTCCAGATTACACTTTTGCGCTCTGTATATTTGTGGATAAATAGCGGTATTGCATATACACCAGGGCTGCCTTATGATAAATTGCCAGTCGTTACTTCCGGCTTCCCGCGAAACCACCGTGACAATATCTCCTTTTTCCACCGATGACAGTTTACAACCGGGAAAAACCATTTTAGAATTTGCCTCTCTTTCAAGAGTGAGCTCTTGCGTTGACAGCACTTCTTTAATATTACCGTTCTGATCCGCCAACACTGCAGCCACCTCACCTTTAAACCCGGATTGAATTGAGAACAGATTATTCACCAACAACTCAAACTCATTTCCAGCATGCAACTCGGAGGATGTGGAAGTCACCCCTATCGGATAAATGCACAAGGGGGAAACTCCGATTTTGTGCTGGGTTTTATTGGGAACAACTCCAATCAAGGCTTCTGCATAGTCATTGTATCCTGCCTCGCTATCAGCCTGACCATAAGGATTCAGGTCGTTCAACGCAAAATAACCATTGTAGTTTCCATCCCATCCCCAGTTTATATGAAAGTATGACTGATTATAGCCATCACACACCACCGCATGATTTCCTGAAGCACCTCCCACGAAATAAATTAGCGGCCGATTAAGACTCAATTCATATTTTAATATATTTGCCCAATCATCTTGCGTATAATTCTTATTCGATATTAATTGTGAAAGGGGAGAATAAACAAAATAATCCGACATGGCGATAGAAACTGGAGCCGAAAACGCACCGCTTTCCTTTTGAGAATATCCCATATCAACTGCTATGCCGCATGCGCTCATTAATTTAGCGACATTGTCGATTTCCTCATCACTTGAATCCCCCGTCAGACGAGAGGGTGTATTTGTCCAATCAAAATCTATTCCATAGTCAAAACTCAGATTTTGTCCATTACACACATATGAATGAAACCCTTCACCTCTTTCGGGCCAATTATGGTACTTCATTATGATTGCCATCGCAGTGGCGACGCATCCTGCAGGAGCCTGCACACCATCAATTACAGGACAAAGCGAATTGTACGGTGCACCTTGTCCCCAACAAGCGGTCTCAAGCAGGATGGATTCATTTCCGGGCACACCAACGCCAGGACTGCGCCAAGACGAGTGTGCCGGAGCATCGGCAGGCATTTTTTTAATACGCTCGGAAAACAGATCCATCATGTAGACGAGCTGAGGCGGCACATCTGCGTAATCAAATTTCCCATAATCCGAATATCCGAGAACACACTGCGCCCGATCGTCACCAGAGATGATAACGAAGCCTTGGCCGTCGTTGGCGTTGAAAACATAAAAAGGGGCGCTATCGGAATTTCCACTATAACTGCCGGCAGCACGATGCACACTTTTTCTTACCGGCTCATGCTGTTCAATGGTCGAGCCTAAAAACTCCGAAGCGATAGACGCGGCCTCGGTTTCTGAAATTTGTCGGGCGTGAGACATTACGGCAATACAAGCAACCGACAGCAAAAACAACTTTCTCATACATCAAATATACCCACCGATTCCTCTCGTTGGTATCAGATTGGTTTATAAACAAAAAAGCGCAGGAATCTGTATCGTTACCGTCCTACCATCTGAGGCTTCTCGCATTGCCTTATCTAAGTCAGACGGCAACTGCAGAAGCCCACGCCAGTATATGCAATCAATGCCTCCGGCCGTATTTCTCCCGAAATATCATGCCGGATGCAAGATAATCACATATCCACGGGCATCTACCGTTGCTCTATCCTTGACTTAGATAAAGAAAAGTTTGCGAGACATTTCAGATGGTCAAGAATCAGCGCGGATAAACGCTTTCTTATGTATTTCAACTACATCCCGTTCCGCTAAACCCCAAACAGGGGATGGTTCGGCGAACCTCACCCAACTGATGTGGTTTGCAAAACGGTCTGCAAACGCAAAATTACTATTATTTTTGAAACTATATTTTAACGATGCTGAAAAACATCATTTTATTTTGCACCTAAATGGATGTTTAGCCGAGAGACGCTTTTCCGGCTCTATGCCACCCTTAGATAAGCTAAGATTCCGCACGCTTATATGCACAAACACTGTACTCCTCACATCCGCTGATGACTGCGGATATACAGCCCCATATTGATGAGAATCGAACTTATAAGAAATTCTTATAAGCTCGCCAAGAAGGAAATGAAGGGTTGGGGGGGAATGAATGGTTAGGCGTTAGATGGTGATGCGGCGGGTGGAGGTGCCGGCGCGGAGGATGTAGATGCCGCGCGAGGCGATGCGGAGGCGGTGAAGGCCGGGCTTGACGGTTTCCTGCGCTATGAGCTGCCCGAGGATGGAGAAAAGTTTGACCGTCACCGGCTTCTCGCTCCAGAGGTAGATGTAGCCGTCGCTCACGGCAATCTGCGTGTCGGCATCCATCTCCATTGTCTGCGTTATGGCGGCATGCGGCGAGTTGACCTCCTCCCACACAGGAGCGGCGCCGACAGCCGTAGCCACCGCCACCATAAGGGTCACAACCAATGTCGCAAGCAATCTGCGCATAACGTTCAGTGTCTGTTCAGTTCAAAATACATACGGTCAACCGCGTGCCTCACATGCTGCGCTGCTGACACAGTACGACTTGCAAAGTTACAATTTCCACTTCATTCGGCAAAGCTCAATGCGGCATTTTGCATTTTTTCTGCAAGAATGCAACGCAGATTCCGCCGGAATGCAACGGGAATCGCCATACAAATGTGGCTCGATATCAGGATTCGTACATGGCATCGATCTGCGCAGAGTAGTTGCGGTTGATCACCGGCCGGCGGATTTTCAGCGTGTTGGTAAGCTCGCCCGATTCCATGGTGAACTCCTTGGGAAGCAGGGTGAATTTCTTGATTTTCTCAAACGAAGCGAGGCCTTCCTGAAGCGCTTCGATTCGGGATGCGACGAGATTGTAGATTCTTGCGTCGGCCATGAGTTCATCAAGCGAGTCATATGTTATGCCGTTGGCGGCGGCATATTCCTGCAGAGCCGGGATGGACGGCACGATGAGGGCGGTGACAAATTTACGGTTGTCGCCTATTACGGCCACCTGCTCGATGTATTTGTCCTCGCCCAGACGGCTCTCGATGGCCTGGGGAGCTATGTATTTGCCGTTGGAGGTTTTGAAAAGATCTTTGAGGCGGTCGGTGAGAATCAACGCGCCGTGCTCATCAAAACGACCGGCATCACCCGTGCGGAAATACCCATCCGAAGTGAAGGCATCAGCCGTCTCGGCAGGTTTGTTGAAATAGCCACGCATCACGGTGGGACCTTTCACCAGAATTTCGTCGTTCTCCCCTATCCGGACATCAATCCTGTCAAGCACGGTGCCCACCGTGCCGATTTCATATCCCACATAAGGATAGCAACTCACGGTGGCGGTGGTTTCCGACAATCCGTATCCTATCACGATAGGCACACCCATCGAACGGAAAAATTCTGTGATGTTGGCGCTGAGCGGCGCTCCCGCCGTGGGGAATATGTTGCCGTGCTCGATTCCCATGATGCGCTGCACCTTGCGGAACACACGGCTGTTGAAAAATCCGTACTGCAATTCCAGCATGAACGGCACCTTCCGGCCCACGCGCGCATACTCCAGATTGCGGCGACGGCCAATGGCGAGTGCGCGGCGGCACATCCAGCGGTTGAAGGGCTTCATGCGGGTCATCTTGTCCTGTATGGTGGCATATGCCTTTTCCCAAAACCTCGGCACCGAGCACATGCAGGTGGGACGCACCTCGCGGATGGTGGTCTGTATGTCGCGCGGATTGCGGTTGACATACACTTTGATGCCGCAATCAAGCGCAAAATATGTCCAAGCCTTTTCAAAAATATGGCTCAGCGGGAGAAAACACATGGCCGTGTCGGCATCCGAGAGCGATGTGAGCCTGCGGTGATGCATCTCTATGGCGGCATCGAAACAGGAATGCGGAAGAATGGCGCCTTTGGGGTCGCCGGTAGTTCCGGAGGTATAGAGCAGTGTCGCGATATCGTCGGGGGTGGCTGCAGCCTTGCGGCGCGCCACTTCACGGCGGGATGCCTCTGATGCCTCGGCGCCCAGCCGGAGAAAACGGGCGAAGGTCATCGTGGTGGTGTCCGACGAATCAAGCCGCACGTCGGAATATACCACAATCTGACGAAGTCCGCTCTGACGGCGCGCAACATTGCGCGCTATCTGATACTGTGTCTGGTCGCCCACAAAGATGCATTCGGCCTCGGCATCGCGGACTATGTACTCTACCTGCTGTTCCGACGAGGTGGCATATATGCTCACAGGAACGGCACGGTTGGCAAAGGCCGCGAAATCGGTCACGAGAATATAGGGGTCATTTGCCGAGAACACAGCCACACGCTGTGTTTCCTTTATGCCTATGGCCTCCATGGCGGCAGCGGCCTGACCGGCCATCTGTTTGAGTTCATTCCAGCTATAGGGGAGCCACATGCCGTCGGGACGGCGGTGATATACAGCCGCGCGGTCGCCATATTTTGCAGCCTGGCGGTCAACCAGTGTTGTCAGTATGTTATCCATTACTCTCTTTTCGATTGGTTCGTAAACAAGGTGGATGCCGGGATGCCGACAGCCACCTGAGAATTATTATTTACCAAACTCGCGTCCCTCACGCAGCAGGCGGTTGTAGCGGCGTTCGTCGTTGATAAGCCCGAGAGCTTCGCGGTATACGGGACTGAGCTGCGGGTTCACCACACGGAAATAAGCCGATGTGTCGAACAGGTCGCGCGCAATTATGCCTTTGACTATGGTCTCGATCATCGGGCGTGAACGTTCAAGCTGTACCGAATCAAGCTTCACGCTGTCGGCTACGCCGAGTTTCACAATATCGTCGATCATGGCCGAATCCACACTGAATTTGGCTATGAATGCATCCACATCGGGATATTCACGGTTGAGCTGACTGCGGTTGCGGTCGACATAAGTGATGCAGAAACGGTTGAGAATCCCCTTTGCCACCAGGTTACGGTAATACGGCGAAAAAGCGGTGGTGTCAATCGGCACAAAAAGGTCAGGCATTATGCCGCCTCCGCCATAAACGGGGCGATGATTGTGCAATGTCTCGAAACGTAGCGAGTCGGGCAGATGAATCGAATCGGCCGAGGAGAACTCGCCAGCCTCATAGCGGTGAAGCATGTCCTTGCGGTACGATTCCTCGTCGCCGGGAGCGTAAGGCTTCTGTATACTGCGGCCCGAGGGGGTGTAGTAGCGTGACACGGTGAGGCGGATCATGGAGCCGTCGGGGAACGGGAACGGCCGCTGCACAAGTCCTTTGCCGAACGTGCGCCGTCCCACGATAAGGCCGCGGTCGTTGTCCTGCACGGCCCCGGAGAGGATTTCGCTGGCCGAGGCGGAATACTGGTTGGCCATGATTACCAGACGCCCCTTGTTGAAGTTGCCCGGTTTCTCTACGGCATAGACGGTACGGCCCATTTTCGGTGCATCCGTGTAAACCACCATGTCACCCTTGTCGAGGAAATGCGACGCAAGCTGGTGGGCTGCCTGCAGGTAGCCTCCACCATTGTCCTCGAGGTCGACAATAAGGTTCTGCATCCCCTGTTTGCGCAGTTTCTCTAGGGCAGCCTCAAACTCCTTGTCGGTCTCCTCGCCGAAACGCGACACACGAATATAGCCTGTTGTGGGGTCGGCCATATAGGCGGCATCCACACTGTAGACAGGGATGTCGTCGCGCACAACGTGGAACACGATAGGCTGGGCCTCCCCCCTGCGCAACACCTTCAGGTCCACCTCCGAGCCCTTGGGCCCGCGGAGAATCTTGATGATTCTGGAGTTGGGCAGTTTCCGGCCGGCTATAACCGAATCACCAGCCTGGACAATGCGGTCGCCAGGAAGGATTCCCACCTTCTCGGAAGGTCCACCCGAAGTGGTCTGAATCACGAACAATGTATCGTTGAGCATATTGAACTGCACGCCGATGCCGCTGAAATTACCTTCGAGCGGAGTGGTGAGTTCCTTGGTCTCTTCCGGATCGGAATAGGACGAATGGGGGTCGAGCGTCTTGAGCATGGCCACGATGGCATCCTGCACCATGTTGCCGGCATCGACACTGTCCACATAAAAGCGCTCGATCACCTGTTCGGCCATGAGCAGCTTGCGGTCGGGAGTGAGCTTGAACTCCCCTTTATCTTTTCCCTGGGCCTGAGTTGCAAGCGGGAGCAAGCAGACGGCCAAAACTGATATTACAAACCTTGAAATCGGAAACCTGTACATTCTTTTTTGATTTTTATTAAGCCTTCGCATTGGCAGAAGGGAGATATTCTGACACGTCTACCCCGTAGGCGGCAAGCTCCCTCACCATGGAAGAACTGACCGACGCAAGTTCGGGCAACGCATAGATAAGAACAGATTCAATGCCTGAAATGTTGCGGTTTATGTCGGCCAGCTGGCGTTCATATTCAAAATCGGCCACCGACCGCACTCCTCGCAACAGAAACTGCGCGCCCTCGCGACGTGCGGCATCAACGGTGAGACAGTCGAACGTCACCACCCGTACCCGCGGTTCGGCGGCATAGACCGCTTCGATATTACGGCAGCGGTTCTCGGCCGTATCATGGCCGTTTTTGCCCGAATTCACACCGACTCCAATCACAATCTCGTCGAACAGCGGCAGAGCGCGGTCTACGATAGATTTGTGCCCGATGGTGAAGGGGTCGAACGAACCGGCGAACAATGCAATTCTCTTCATTCTCAAATCATTCGGTTTATCGGAAATGCATCATGAAATCTGCGAGTCATCCTCCACCACCAGATTGTCAATGATGAAGTTCTGGCGGTCGGATGTATTCTTGCCCATATAGAACTCAAGCAGTTCGGCCACACCATCCTCTTTGCGCAGTGTGACGCGGTCCAGACGCATATCCTCGCCAATGAACCCTTTGAACTCGTCGGGCGAAATCTCACCCAGACCTTTGAATCGGGTAATCTCGGCGTTGGCCCCGAAGCGCTCTATGGCAGCTATACGCTCTTCGTCGGAATAACAATAGACGGTGGACGATTCTACACCGCTGTCTGCCCCCTCGCCATCGGCCTGTTTGCGGCTTTTACCATCGGCCGAGCGAGACTTGCGGCCCGAACGTTTGGTTGCGTTTTTGTCGCGCACTCGGAACAGAGGGGTCTGCAATACGTACACATGCCCTTTCTTCACAAGATCCGGGAAAAACTGCAGGAAGAATGTGAGCAGAAGCAGGCGTATGTGCATACCGTCGACATCGGCATCGGTGGCGATAATCACATTATTGTAGCGCAGGCCGTCAATGCCGTCCTCGATGTTCAGGGCAGCCTGCAGCAGGTTGAATTCTTCATTCTCATAAACCACTTTCCGGGTAAGCCCGAAGGAGTTGAGCGGTTTACCACGCAGGGAGAACACAGCCTGGGTCTCCACATCACGGATTTTGGTAATGGAGCCGGAAGCCGAATCGCCCTCCGTGAGGAATATCGACGACGCAAGCTTGCGGTCCTCGTCACCACGGGGGTCGTTGAGGTGCACGCGGCAGTCGCGCAGCTTGCTGTTGTGCAGGTTCACCTTCTTGGCGCGTTCACGCGCAAGTTTGGTGACTCCGGCCATGGCTTTGCGCTCACGCTCGCTCTCCTGTATCTTTTTGAGGAGCACCTCCGAGGTGTCGAGATTCTTGTGAAGGAAGTTGTCAAGTTCCTTTTTCAGGAAATCGCTGATGTATTTCGCTATTGTCGGACCTTCGGGACCCATGTCACGGCTGCCGAGCTTAGTCTTGGTCTGCGATTCGAACACGGGTTCCTCCACCTTGACACTCACGGCCGCGATCATGCCGTTGCGGATGTCGGTGTATTCGAAATTCTTTCCGAAATACTCCTTGATGGTTCGCGACACCGACTCCTTGAAAGCTGCAAGATGCGTGCCGCCCTGGGTGGTGTGCTGGCCGTTGACAAACGAGTAATACTCCTCGCCATACTGGTTGGCGTGAGTGATGGCAATCTCTATATCCTCTCCCTTGAGATGAATTATGGGATAAAGCGGCTCCTTGGTCATGTTGGCCCGCAGAAGGTCGAGCAGACCGTTGCGCGACACGAACCTCTTGCCGTTGAACACGATGGCCAGACCGGTGTTGAGGTAGGTGTAATTGCGCAGGAGCGTCACTATGAACTCATCGTTATAGTGATAGTCGCGGAAAATGGTGTTGTCAGGGGTGAACTGCACAAATGTACCGTTAGGCTCGTCGGTCGGTTCCTCGTCGGTCTGCATCAACAGCTCTCCGCGGCAGAACTCGGCACGGCGCATAAGGCCGTCGCGGTTACTCTGTATGATGAACGAATCGCTCAGCGCATTCACAGCCTTGATACCCACGCCGTTTAGGCCCACCGACTTCTTGAACGCCTTGGAGTCATATTTGGCACCGGTGTTCATCTTCGAGGCCACATCCACAAGCTTTCCGAGAGGCACGCCGCGGCCATAGTCGCGCACGGTCACGGTAGTTTCTGTCACATCGACAGTTATCTGCCGCCCGAAACCCATCATGTACTCGTCGATTGAATTGTCGAGCACCTCCTTGAGCAGCACATAGATACCGTCGTCGTTATAGGTACCGTCGCCCAGCTTGCCTATGTACATGCCGGGGCGCAGGCGTATGTGCTCACGCCAGTCGAGGGTCTTTATATCTTCGTCCTGATATTCGGCAGTCCCGGCAGGACGGCTGTCGGCCTGTTCAAAATCCAGCATCCCGTCGGTAGCGGGGCCAATGGCATCGTCTTGTTGTGATGAAATAAGGGAGTCGTTCATGGAGCGTTGCAAGTTCTTCCCACAAAGTTACAAAAAAACACCCTAAAAATAAATCTTTTCCCGCACTTCCCTATGCCTCAGCAAATACCACACCCCATAAGTCATATAACGCAATGACCGTAAAAAAGATGACTGACCGGATTTATGCAATCTGTACGCCTTTAGAGGAATCCTTAGAAACGCCGTAAACGGATATTGCACAGCTATAACAGCGCCGGAAGCTTTAAGTACCCCATTGTCTGTAATTTTTCTGTTCCCCGTGGTCAGGCCCTCATGATGCGTAATAATGATCGGAAAAAATCTGCAATTGAGTCCCAACCGTATGGCACTGATAAGAAATAATTCATCCTCACCTGAACGCAAAACCGGAGCTCCCAGGCCGAAGAACGGATTATATCTGAGCCTCGCCGTACGGGAATTGTTGCGTATGGCGACCTCAAAACTTGTCTGAGAAAAGTTCTTAGGGACTGGCCACAAATGGCAGACGTGAGATGGATAGACCTTGGCATCTGCCCCGGTGAACGTAAACGATGCATAATCAATTTCCGGATTCTCATCAAACACATCGATTACACTTCTTACCTGATCAGACGTATACCGCAAATCATCATCGGCGATCAGAAAAATATCGCCTTCGGCATTTTCGAGCAGATTATTTCGATTATTTGAGAGACCAATTGTGTCTGTGCAAAGCACGGACACATCCTTACGCGATGCAAGCGATTCGGGAACCGGCAGATTCTCATGCATCTGCCACGACACCCAATAATGCACCCCTGCCACCTCAGGCAAATCCATGGCCACCACCCTCTCTATCCCGTCAGGACGGCAGGTGGCAATCAGCACCGATAATCTTGGTCTGGCATCCATCAACTCCATTGCTTCATCACCCATTCATAATGCGCTTTTTTCACCGCTGCGGAAATTCGCCACAGATACTTATAACGGCTCATCCATAGCAACAAACGACATTTCCATGGCATCGGAATATTTCTGTTATGATAAAATTCCCTAAGCTGATTCATGCGCAACCCGTCACACAGGATAAAAGCCGATGCCATCAGAAAACGAGCCTTTTCATCATAAATCCGCGCCATAGCCACTGTATCGAGATTATAAGCGACCTCAAAATAACGATACATGTGAAGAAGTGAAAATATGAAATCGAACAACCGCAAACTACATTTCGAATGCGATTCCGATTCATACCCTAAGTTGTAATGCAATGTCACATCGGGGATGTACGCCACCGTTGTTTCATGCGCATAAATCATGCATAGTTGGAAATCCTCCAGCAGTATATCCGGGCTACAGAACACATAGGGATGCTCACGTTCTGCACGCAGGAACACCTCTTTCCGATAGAGAGCCGTGCACAACTGGATCAACATTTTCAGACGTGTCAACGGCAAAACGAGCTCTCCCGGCGGAATAAATTCACGGAGGTAAGGCATATTTTCCTCCACATCACTATTTGCCCAGACTCGGCCACTTGACTCATTGACATACTGAAAATCCGTGTGCACCAATCCCACTTCGGGATGAGCATCCAGCAGATCCGCCTCTTTCTGCAATTTATGTGGATCCACCCAGTAGTCATCTCCGGCACAATCGGCTATATAATCGGCCCTGCAACGACGCAATGCAGCAAAGTAGTTCTCGCGTACGCCGAGATTGACCTTATTACGCGTATAGCGAATGCAGTCGGGATACTGAATGGCATATGCCCGGCAGACCTCAGACGTACGGTCTGTCGAGCAATCATCGGCAAGCTCTATTTCAAAAGGGAAATCGGTCTGCTGTTCAAGAATGGAATCAAGCGTACGGCCAATGGTATCCTCCTGATTGTAAGTTATTACAATCACAGACACCTTAGGCCGTTCTGATCCTTCCTGAAACATAAACCATTACAGATAGCGGGCGACGGCGGAGGAGAGGCGGGTGGGATCCTCGACACGCTCCACCAATTCACCGTTGCGGTTGATGACAAACAGAGCTGGGAGAGCGCCTACGTTGTAATCACGCAGCGTGGCCTCACCGTCTTTCGGCGAATTGTAGACTGTTACCCAGGGGAGATTGCGGGCAGACTGTTTCCATGCAAATTCATCGGCATCGAAGCCAACCTGATAGATTTCCAAGCCGGCCGACTTGTTTGCATCATAAATCTTGGCAAGTTCAAGGTTTAGCGCGGGCGATACCTCGGCCGAATAAGCGGTGAAATTCAACACCACCACATTGCCTTTGGATGCCACCTCATTCAGGCTGCGTTTAGCACCGGTTTCGTCAAGCAAAGCTATTTCAGGAAGCATGATTTCACGGGCTACAATCGTATCCACCGGCATGCCGGCACCCGAGGGACGACGGTTCGACAGGAACAATGCACGCAGGAATGCCGTGCGCGGATCGGAGGGACGGTTTTGGTCGAATGCATTTGCTACGGCTCCGATTATGCGCAGGTCACCACGCTCGACCGGATCGAACACCGGGGTGTTGCCGACACGGCGGAAAATGGTGTAATATGCAACGATGCCGTCTGGGTCGCGCAATATCACCTCCGCAAGCTTGCGTTTGAGGTCTGGATCATATGCAGCTGCGTCTGCGCCTTTGGCTTTTACGGTGGCATCGATAAGATTATTCACCTGAAGCAGTTTTTCGGCCGATTCGGAACCTGCAAGCGTGTAGCCCGAGCCGAAATTGGCCGCATCGGCCGTGATGTCCACGCTCTCGATTGAATCGATGGGGAAATAGACACTTTCGCCATTGAGCGTGAGGCGGAATATTTCGGGGTGCCCCACGGCTTCGCCTGCAACGGAGAATGCACCGGATTTGTCGGTGGTGACCGTATCAACAGGATACCATCCGCCGCGGCCATTGGGAGCCTCGACAATGAGATCGGCTGTATCGGCACCGTTCACCACTCCTTTTGCATGCCATTTGTTCTCGCTGCAGCCGCAAAGAGCCGCAACGCTGACAATCGCGGCTGCCACAGCACCGCAGTTCAGGAATATTCTGGTTTTCATAAGCTTCTCAAATGGAATCATTCAAATTCGGCGGCGATACGAGCAGCAATCGATTTCATCTCTTCCTCGGGAAGGGTCAGCTTCTCCCCACAGAAATTCATGTCGGAGCCCTTGTCCATGGGCACAAGATGCACATGAGTGTGTGGCACATCAAGACCAATGACAGTCACGCCGACTTTAGTGCAAGGGATGGCTTTTTTCAGAGCCTTTGCCACACGCTTGGCAAACAGCATGAGACCGGTATATTCCTCATCGTCCATATCAAAGATATAGTCCACCTCGTGTTTTGGAATCACGAGCACATGGCCCGGATGAACAGGATTTATATCGAGAAATGCGAAATAGCGGCTATCCTCAGCCACTTTATACGACGGAATCTCACCGGCGGCTATACGGGAAAACAGAGTTGCCATATATAAAATCAATAATATTAAAAACCATGATGCGACATGCCGTGCATGGAGCATCAGATGGAAATGCTTTCAATCTCGAACTGCATCAGACCCGCAGGCACGCGGATCTCGACCGTGTCACCCACTCGGTGTCCGAGCAGCCCCTTGGCAATAGGAGTCGAAGCGCCGATTTTCTTCTCGCGCAGGTTGGCTTCGGAATCGGCCACGATTGTGTACTCCACGCTCATGCCGTTGGCCTTGTTCTTGATTTTCACACGCGAGAGTATGTTCACCTCGTCGGTGTTGAGTTTCGATTCGTCAATGATGCGCGCGTTGGCCACAAGATCCTTGAGCTTGGCAATTTTCATCTCAAGCATGCCCTGCGCTTCCTTGGCGGCATCATACTCCGAATTTTCCGACAGGTCGCCCTTGTCGCGCGCCTCGGCGATGGCAGCCGAAATGCGGGGACGTTCCACACTTTCAAGATAGGCTATCTCTTCCATTTTCTTTTTATAGCCCTCTCTGGTCATATAGGTAAGTGCCATAATTTTACAGTTTTAGTTATTACAGGAACCGATTTGTCCGATGGTGTCGGACCGGTTGCAGACGGTGCAACAAAAATATAGTGCCCCGCCCGGCCACCGCCAGGGAGACGCTACATCATCAGTTCCAAGTCCTATATATGTTTATTTTACTGCGGCAAAGTTACACATTAATTTAGCCATTAACAAATAAGTTGCAGCAAAAATAATTGCACGGCGATCAACCTGTGCCTGAAATCATCTCTCGACGGGCTTTTGCTCAAGCAACCGCGCAACATAAGGCGTGGGGTGCATCGCATAGGCACGTTCAAGATAGACACGTCCATTCTCCACCCCGTCAGGATTCATGGCATACCAGTTCCCCAGCGTGAGCAGCACATCATAATTGTCTGGCTCAACGGCAAGAATACGCTTATACGTGTCAAGTCCTTCCGGAATCCTGCCTGTGAGCATGTATCCACGCGCAAGCGATTCGAGGAACACGGTGTTGTCCTGAGCCCCCTCGAGCATGGCCAGCGAGTATTCCACCATCTCCGGCCCATTATCACGGAATGTGTAATATTTAAGCAATGTGGCATTTATGGCGCGCCGCATCCATGGATATGCCTCACGTGTGTCCACCAGAAATTTCTCATATACCCTCGGACGTCCCAGATGCGAACCCCACATTTCTACATTTGCAAACACCGAATCGAACGGCACATGATTGTCAAGAGCCTGCGAAAGCAACCGCATCTGCTCCGATGTGGCGCCACGCATCCCGTTGGCCACAATGGCGCGGCCATATGTGCCGGGCACATCCGGTTTCTGCTCAAGCATGAGGTCAAACATAGCGGCGGCCGATGCCCATTCCCCATAGCCGAAAGCCCGCTCGGCTTTCACCTCAAGCTGCGGATAAGGGTTGACACCGTACGCAGGGAGCAGGCCTACAGACATCAAGACCATAGTGCATATAATCCAGCGATACATAGATTTGTCCGTTAAAAACTTTCATTTATTTAACGCATAACATGCATGGATAGTGCGATAGACCCGGAATATTTTTAACAATCCGCATTAACCACTGTTGCAAATTCAAGTTTTAAGCAGTAACTTAGCGATACTTTAAATGCCTAACCTCCGGGGCAGCACAGCTGCCTCATTATTCTTTACCGATATGATCAACAACCACCGCTATTGCGTGATTATGTGCGGCGGCATCGGGAGCCGTTTCTGGCCCTACAGCCGCTCGTCCCGGCCAAAGCAGTTCATCGATTTCCTCGGAACAGGCCGTTCGCTGCTGCAGATGAGTTACGACCGCATACTCCCGCTCGTACCGAGCGAAAACATCCTGATTGTCACCAACGCCCAATATGCCCCGCTTGTGCGCGAGCAGCTGCCGGAACTCTCGCCCGACCAGATTCTTCTCGAGCCGGCACGACGCAACACAGCGCCCTGCATCGCCTGGGCTGCCTACCACATCGCCGCACGTGACCCGGAGGCAAGCATAATCGTCGCACCGAGCGATCACCTCATCACCCGCGACAACCTGTTTATCGAATCGATTGAACGCGGATTTGAATTCGTGGAGCATCACGATGCCCTGCTCACCCTCGGCATAAAACCGTCGCGTCCCGAAACCGGCTACGGCTACATACAGATAGGTCAGCCGGTGACCGGTGCTCCCGGCATATGCAAGGTCAAGACATTCACCGAAAAGCCTAAGCTTGAACTGGCTCAGGTGTTTGTGGAGTCAGGCGAATTTTTCTGGAACTCAGGAATTTTCTTATGGAGTGCCAAAAACATCATACACGAACTTAACACCTATGCTCCGGATGTGGCCGGTGTGTTTGAACGCGGCACCACACTCTTCGGCACGGGCGCCGAACGTGAATTCATCGACCGGAATTTCCCCGGATGCATGAGCATCTCCATCGACTTTGCCGTGATGGAAAAATCACAATGCGTCTATGTGGAATGCGTGGATTTCGGATGGAACGACCTCGGCACATGGAGCGCATTGTACGACAATTCGCCCAAGAACCGCGACGGCAACGTAACCCAGAACTGCAACGTCCTCGCCTATAACGCATCAGGCAACATTTTCGCCGTTAACGGTGAGAAACTGATTGTGGTGGATGGTCTGAAAGATTATATCGTGGCCGATGCAGGCGACGTGCTGCTGATCTGCCCCAAATCGGAAGAACAGCGCATAAAACAGATGGTCAACGATACCCATCTGGCATTCGGCGACAAATATCTCTGACCTGACTCTCCCGTATAGGGCACACCGGAGAATTGCCACACATCTTGAAGTACATCCTAATGTGAGACTGTCTAACAACCAAAGTTAGACAGCCTCTATTTTTTTGACTGTTTAAACTATAAAAAGAGACTGTCCCAAACTTGTTAGACAGTCTCACGTGTAATGGCTCCCATCATGAATCATGCATTGTGCATCGTGCATCATTCTAAATGTCGAGGGTAAGCTGCAAGGGCAACAGCCGGAACGTGTTGCGGTGGAGCGGCGACGGACCGAAATCGGCGATGGCTTTGCGGTGCGCTTTGGTGGGATAACCCTTGTTTATCTCCCATCCATAAGCCGGATACTCTTCGGCCAGACGGCGCATCATCTCGTCGCGGTGTGTTTTTGCAAGGATGGATGCGGCGGCAATGTTGCCGAAACGCCCGTCACCTTTTACGAACGTCCGCCACGGAAGGTTGCCAATCGGCTTGAACCGGTTGCCATCCACAATCACACTGCGTGCAGGCACCTGCAACGCCCTGATGGCGCGGTGCATGGCCTCGATTGAAGCATTGAGTATATTCATCTCATCTATTTCGGCAGGCGAGCACTCCCCCACGGCCCAGGCAATCGCCTCATGCTCTATGATGGGCCGGAGCGCCTCGCGGCGTTTTTCGGAGAGCTGTTTCGAATCGTTGAGCCAGGGGTGGTGAAAATCGTCGGGCAGAATCACCGCAGCGGCAACCACCGGACCGGCCAGACATCCGCGTCCGGCCTCGTCGCAGCCGGCCTCCATGCAGCCGAACTGATAGCAATTTGGCAGTGACGGCATAGACCTCACAGAGATTTGCGGAACGTGGCACGACGGCGATGCTGACGTGTCTCGAAATAGTTCCACTGGTTCTGCACTTTTGAGTTTTCCTCAAGCTCCGGATTTGTCTCGGCAAATTTCACTCCTGTGCTTATATAGCAGGGGATAAGATCGGCGAACAGAAGGGCGTTAACCCCTTTGTTCTGATACTCCGGCTTTACGCCTATCATAAGAAGATCCACTACATCCGAACCGCCCCATAGGGTTTTCAGCATATGGTACCACCCGAAGGGGAACAGACGTCCGCGGCTCTTCTGCAAAGCCTTGGAGAAGGACTGTATGGAGATGCCCACAGCCACGATGCGGTCGTCGGCATCGGTCACTACGGTGACATACTTCAGATTGAGTATGTCGAGATACATCTTTATATAATAATCTATCTGCTTCTTCGTCAGCGGGGAATAGCCGTACAATTTGTCATAGGCCTCGTTGAAAAGCTCGAAGAGGGCCACCCCGTAATCCTCCTTGATTTTCTTGCGCGAAGTGTACTTCTTCACTTTCAGGTTCTCACGTTTGCGCACAATCTCGGCGATACGGGCATACTTTTCGGGAATTGCATCGGGCACTGCTATGCGGTATTCCACCCATCCGGCATCCTGCGTGTAGCCCATGCGCTCCATGTGATCCACATAATACGGATGGTTGTAGATGGTGGCCATGGTGCCCACCTCGTCATATCCGAACGTGAGCATCCCCTCGTGATCAAGATCGGTGAAACCCATCGGGCCTACGATATCGGTCATTCCATTGGAGCGCCCCCACTCTTCGGCTGCCGCGAAAAGCGCGTCGACCACCTCGGCATCGTCAATGAAATCCACAAAACCGAAACGCATCTCGCGCTTTCCGGAACGCTCGTTCACTATATTGTTGATGATCGCGGTGATGCGTCCCACCGGCTTACCGTCGCGATAGGCCATGAACGATTGTGCCTTGCAGAAGTCGAAAGCCGGATTCACATCGGGCGAAAGGGTGTTGACATCATCCATTATCAGCGGCGGCACGAAATAAGGGTTCCCCTTGTAGAGGTCGATGCCGAATTTGGTGTATTCGCGCAGCTGGGCGCGTGTAGGATCAATCTTGCGGATTTCTACAGCCATTGTTTCAATATGCGGATTGGTTTGATTGGTTCAGTGTAAAGCTTACAGGGCCGGATGCTTTATGCAAAGCCAGCCGAGCAGCACAGTCATCACGGCGAGGAAGGCGATTATCACCATGTACAGACGACGGTTGCTGTTGCCGTCGATGGCCATGCGCAGTTCATTGGCATCACGATAGCGCCGCGACGGGTCGGGATTGGTGCACCGCTCGGCTATGCGCCGCAGGTGGCCGGAGGTCTCGCCTGTGGCATCAAGCACTTCGGTGAGCACTTTGCCGAAATTGTAGACATCGGCGGAAGCATCCTCCGAGGTCAGGTTCTGCTTCTGATCGAATCCCACGTCGATCATCTTCAGGTTGCGGATATTTTCCGTGAAGATTATTGTCTCGGGGCGCAGAGGATGATGCACGATATGGTTGGTCTGGATATAGCGGAGGGCGTCCACCAGCGAGGTCACTATCTTCTGCTTTATCTCGGGGGTCACCTCCTTGCGGTCAAGCAGCTTCCGCAGTGAATCGCCATATACATCGTCGGTGATGATGCATCTGCCCAGCCCGGGCACCTCCTCGAAGTCGTTGATCATGATAATGTTGGGGTGCGCCAGATTGTAGCGCACGTCAAACTCCTTCTCAATCATGTCGCGGTACTCCTCCCTGTCGCGCAATTCGGGGCGCAGAGTCTTGAGCATTACCCACTTGCCATATTTCTTGGCAGTGTACACCTCATAGAACTCCTCATCCCATTCGGGAAGGTGCTCAATTTCGGTCCATTTGTCCTGATTGCTGTTCATGGGCGTGGTTTTGAAAGATTTTCTCGTGTATTGTCAAAATATATTATATGCTGCCTGTCGCTGCCTGGGAAAACTACCTTTACAGCATCGACGGGGCCGACTTTCGTGCGGTCCACCACACGTTCCACCCCGAGCACGTTGCGCAGAATGCGGCTTACATCGCTCCATGCTATCACATGAAACGGCGAGGCGGCCGATGTGCCGCTGCCGCTGCTCAGAATGGCGGTGGCTATGAAGTCGCAACGTGTGCCATAGTCAAGAATTTTACGGCCGAAACCACCCTCGCCGCGCAGATGGTCGGCCGATGCCAACGCAATCACGCTGAGTTCAAGCGACACGGGATTCAGTTTCAGCGCATCGGCAGCCAGCTGCTCGGCACGCATATAGTCCGCCTCCTCATAAGCTGTCTGCACGTTGGCAAAACTCTCGAACGGCACATATTCCGGAGTGAAAGCATAACCGAAATACACCAGTGCCAGCTCACCGGCGGACAATGTGGTGTCGGCGCGCTCAAAGCGATCGAGCAGCGTGCGGTAACGCGCAGGATTCATGTTGACCTCCACCTCGACGGCATTGATGTCGAAGTTCTGTGCGCGGACGCCAAAGGCAGCCGCACACAGGAACAATAGATATGAGAAATATCGGGCCATTCAATATATACAGGGATCAGAGCGTACGTCCCATTATCTCCATTATTTTCTTGGGGAGGTCGGTGTTGTCGTTCAGGTTGGAGAAACGCTGTGCGCCCACGCCGATTGCATAGACGGGGACGGGCGAACCGGTGTGGCCCGACGAAGTCCATCCGTATCCGGCCTTGGCATTGAGCAGCTTGAACACCTCGCTTGTAAAGCCGTCGAAATTGGCATAGAGCGTTTTGTCGTCGAGTGCCTGATTGCGGTTCTCGAACACCTCCACAAACATGCGGTGAAGTTCCTCGGTCTCAGCAGGAGTCAGGTCAACCACACTCCAGAAACCGAGATTCTCACGCAGATAATCCTCCATGTCTGTCCACGTATAAATCATGCGCGAGCGGAAAATGCCTTTGCAATAGTTGTTGAACTCCTCTTTCGACACTTTCTGCACGGCCACCTTGTCAGGACGTACGCTGTAGCCTGTGGCCTGACATCCGACCGACATGCCGCCGGTCTCATGGTCGGCGGTCACCACAATCAGGGTCTCGTCGGGGTGTGCGAGATAAAAATCGTAGGCAATCTGAAGAGCCTCGTTGAATGCGATCACCTCGCGCACGGATGTGCCGCCGTCGTTGCCGTGGCCGGCATGGTCGATGCTTCCCCCTTCCACCATCATGAAAAATTTATCGGGCGAAACGCGCATAAGCTGGTCAAGTCCGGCCTGAGTGAGCTGAGGGAGGGTAACGGCACCCTGGATGGAATCGATGGCATACCCTATGTTCGAATGATTCTCGGCGGCACGTGGCGAAAGCACCAGCAGACGGTCGGCGGTGGTGTCGATGCTGTCAACCCCATAGCTCACGCTGACGTTGTTTTCCGCGAAGATATCCATCAATCCGGTTGAAGTACCGTCCTTTTTCGTAAGTCCGCGCAGACCTGCGCCCGCCGCGAACTGATAGCCGCATTCGGCCAGTTCCTTACCGATTTCGAAGTATTTGCCTCGGTTGTCCACATGGGTGTAGAATGCTCCGGGAGTGGCATCGTCGATAGCTACAGATGTAACGAGTCCCACGCCGAAACCGTCGTCGAACAGGCGCTTGGCAATGGATGTGACAGCTACGGTATCTGCGTTCATGCCGAGCATCCCGTTTTTGGTCTTGTGGCCGGTGGCAAGGGCTGTTCCGGCCGCTGCCGAGTCGGTCACATCGGAACTTGCCGAATGTGTTGTGGCCATCGACACCACGGGGAATGTTGTCATAAGCAGCGGTTTCTGGTTCTTGAGCACGCGGGCGTTGTAGAGCTGACTGTTGGTCACCTCAGGGATGCCCATACCGTCGCCGATGTAATAGAACACATACTTTGGTGTGGCTGCCCATGCGCAGGCTGCCGTTGCGGCTGCGGCCACGGCCAGCAGCGAATGTCGGATAGAGGTAAGATATTTCATAGTAGGACTGTATTTCTTTGTTTTTGTGGTGATTATCGGTTAAACTCAAGCAGCGGATCCATGAAGCGGCGGTCGTTGCTCAGGCGTGGCACCTTACGCTGTCCGCCGAGTTTGCCGGTGGAGGCAAGCCAGCGGTCGAACACCCCGGGCTTAGCCGTCTCTACGGTAAGCCTGTCGAGGAATATGCCTCCCGAACGTTTGGCCTGATAGTCGGAATTTTCCTGCTGCAGTGCGGCATCGAGTTCGTCGGCGAAACGTTCGATGTCGGCCGGAGGCTGGGAGAATTCAATGAGCCACTGGTGATGGCCGCGACGGTTGCCGTCGGCATACACAGGAGCGGCTGTGTAGTTCAGCACCTGCGCCCCGGTGCGGCTGCATGCCTTCATGAGCGCCGCATCGGTGTTGTGCACCATCACCTCCTCGCCGAAAGCGTTGATGAAATGCTTCGTCCGGCCGGCTATGGTGATTTCAAGCGGATTGAGGCTCTCCACTCTCACTGTGTCGCCCAACGGGTAACGCCACAGGCCGTTGCCCGAGGTTATGAGCAGGGCATATATTTTGCCGCGTTCCACCTCCCATGCCGGCACGGGGACGGCATCGGGCGAATCCACGGGGAGGAATTCATAGAACACATCGGTGTTCATCAGCAGGCGCATGTTGGGGCTGTCCGGACGTGCCTGCACCCCGAAGAATCCCTCGCTGGCATTGTAGTTCTCCCAGTAATGCATGCGGGCTGTATCGGTGATGCGCTCGTATTGCGTGCGGTAAGGGCCGAACGCAATGCCGCCGTGGAAGAACACCTCCAGATTGGGCCACACCTCGTGCACGCTCGCGGCTCCGGTGCGAGCAAGCATCGTCTGCAACACGGTAAGGAACCACGACGGCACACCCGATATGGAACGGACGTCGGCATGCATGGCAGCATCGACAAGCGCCGGAAGTTTTTCACTCCACTGCTCCATGAGCGCAATCCGCTTCGACGGAATCCTGAACAGATTCACCAACGGATTGATGGAATTGATCAGCGTGGCAGAAAGGTCGCCTACCCTGACGCCGGGTGGGGTGGCAATCTCGTTGGCGAAACTGCCCCCGAGTATGAAGTTCTTTCCGCCGAACACATGGCTGTCGGGGTAATAATGCAGATAGGACGCAAGCGAGAAAGCCGCCCCGACATAATGTCCGCGCCGCAGTGAGCGGGGTGTGATGGGTATGAATTTGCTTTTGCCGTCGGACGTGCCCGAGGACTGCGCGAAACTGCACGTCACACCTGGCCACAGTTCATTCCGTGCGCCATTGATCATGCGCATCACCGGCTCACGCAGCGAGGCATAATCGGCCACCGGTACCGAAGCGGCAAAATCGGCATAATTGCGTATGCTGCCGAACGAATGCGCCGCACCATAGGCCGTACGGGCGCCACACGCCAGCAGGGAGCCGAGCAACCTGCTCTGGCTCGCCTCAACGGCTTCCTCGGCCCTGAGTTCAGCCTCGAAAACCCGTTTGAAATATGGTCGGGACATCCCCGTGAAATCAATCATCGCAATCAGCCGTCGGTGTTTACAAATTCATAACTGCCGACAAGTTTAATGCATCAATGTCGACAAGTTTAACTGACAAAGTTAACAAAAACTGCGGTAATCCACCCATCCCCCACTCTAAAAAACCTTAAACCCCACCCTGTACCCCTTTCAATACACCCTAAATCCATCCTGCCACCTCAACCTGCCACGCATATCTAACATATTTTACATGCCTGACTTGCTTCCGCCATTCCATTTCGCCGCATAATTCATATTAAAGCCGTATTCTCGTATTAAACAGCTATCCACCTTGCAGTCTTTAAAGAACTTAATCTCTCGTATGTCTGCAATAAATATAATTATATTATCGGTAAAATGGCGTGAAGTGCCGCGATGAGTTGCACACTGAAGTCGGACTGACTTCTGACTGGTGTGGCGCATCACGGCACCTCCTTTGAAACGAAACCTAAATCAATCTTTTTTACCTTGAATATCTGCCTAACCTTAATTATCTAATAATTTTACCTTACTTTTATCTTACCTTACTTTTATTTTACCTTGTCGTTTATCTGGCCCTTTTTATCAGTCGGATAATTTTTACCTTATTTGATTCAGGAAGCTCGACAGTGTCTCTCCAAGGAATTGTTGGCATACCGTCATTGCCCCAGACAATCGGAAGCCATACGTATCGAGAGTTTTGCAGATCTGTCTTGTTCCAACGGTCGAACATGGCCAGATATGTATCATCACTTCCTTGAACCGGCTGCACATATGTGCTTTGTGCATAAAAAAGTCTTGTAGGCACCTGCGCCGGGATTATCGGAGTAACCGTAACTCCACACCACATTATTGCCCATGCCGAGGTATTTGCCCAACATGAGGTTCTTGATAACCAGAATTACCTGCGAATCAGGGCGTGATTCTATGCCTTGGCGAGGGCGTCGGCGAGGGCGCTGATGCCACAAAGGTCGGCGGGATGCATGCGGCTGCGGATGGTCAGCACAGGTGCCACCTGTGTCATCCCTTTCATGCGGCCGAGGGTGTCGCACATCAGTTTTCCGGCCACCGGCGCCCATGAGCCGTTCTCGATAAGTGCGAACGGACGGTTGCGGAAACTCTTCATTTCCAAGTGATGCAGGAAGTTGTGCATTGCGGGGAACAGCGACGCGTCGTAAGTGACTGAGCAGAGTGCCAGGCGGCTCAGACGGAAGGCTTCGGCCACGGCATACGACACATCGTGGCGGCAGAGATCCATCAGGACCACTTCGCCGGCATCGCGTTTTTCAAGTTCCATGGCCAGACGGCGTGCGGCTTCGGCGGTGCCTCCGTAGATGGATGCATAGGCCACCAGCGTACCCCGGCATTCCGGCTCGTAGCGGCTCCATTTGTCGTAGAGAGTCCAGTAGCGGGCGAGGTCGCCGTCAAGCAGCGGACCATGCAGCGATGCAATGGTGCTGAACTGCAGGCCGGTGAGTTTCTTCATGAGCGCCTGCACGTTGGCGCCGTATTTCCCCACTATGTTGCAGTAATAGCGGCGTGCCTCATCGGTCCACGCTTCATCGGCCTCCGACATGGCGAACGAGCCGAACGCGTCGGCCGAGAACAGGATGCCGTCGGTCTCGTCGAGCGTCACCATTACCTCAGGCCAGTGCACCATCGGAGCGGTGATGAACCGCAGGGTGGTGCGGCCAAGCGACAACGTGTCGCCGTCGGCCACCGTAACGCGCCGTTCCGCGAGGTCTATTCCGTCAAAAAAGTTGTCGAGAATGGCCATCGCTTTGGCCGTGGCCACCACCTTTGCCTCCGGATACCGCTCAAGCATGGCCCTGATGCTGCCCGAGTGGTCGGGCTCCATGTGCTGAACTATCAGATATGCGGGCGTGCGGCCGCCGAGGGCGTCGGCCAGACGTGTCAGCCAATCGGAGCAGCGACGGATGTCCACGGCGTCCATCACGGCGATCTGCTCGTCGTCAATCAGATATGAGTTGTAGGAAATCCCTTTGGTGAGCGGGTACTGGCCTTCAAAGAGGTCGAGGTTGTCGTCCTCCGCACCGATGAATTTCACATTGGGGGCTATTGCTTGCATGATTGTGTGTGGTTGAATGGAAATCAGGATGCAAAGTTAGCAATTTTGCGCGTTTTGGCTATGGGTGCCGAGGAAGGTTTCGGCAATTACACGCGGAAAATGTTCGCGTTCGAGGGCATGGATTTTGCATTCCACCTCGGCGGGTGTGTCGGTCGGTTCCACCGGTACGGAAGCCTGGAATATGATGCGGCCTTCGTCGCAGGCATCGCTGACAAAGTGAATGGTGATGCCGGTCTCTTTTTCACCTGCCGCGACCACAGCTTCGTGAATGTGGCGGCCATACATTCCCTTGCCGCCGTACTTGGGCAGCAGCGAGGGATGGATGTTGACTATGCGGTCGGGATAGCGGGCGATGAGGAACGGTGGCACCATAAGCAGGAATCCGGCAAGCACGATTATGTCAATCCCATGGCTTTCGAGCAGTGAGGTCATGGCCGCTTCATCGTTGATGCCGGCTTTTGGCATGACCACGGCCTCCACTCCCAGCGCGGCGGCGCGGCGGAGCACACCGGCTTCAGCGCGGTTGCACACCACAAGCGCCACTTCTGCACCCTGAGGATGCTGATGGAAATAGCGGATGATATTTTCGGCGTTCGAGCCGTTGCCTGATGCGAATATGGCTATACGTTTCATGTCTGTATCCGTATGCTGGTGTATCTTCCCCCGATGCTGGAATATTTTCCCTCGCAGGAGGGGTGTAGCGTTAGATGTCGGTGATTAAACGACAGCGGGCACAACAGTATTGTACGTTGTGCCCGCCGTGTTGTGTATCGCGTGGGCTGAAGTTATTCTCCTGCGGGAGCGAGCTGCACGGTGAAGTGGCGCATGAGGGGGGCTTCCCAGATGATCTTCACGCCACGGGTTATCTCGTTGCGGCGGTCGTAGACATTCTTGAGGGCCACGGCCACCACGTTCATGTGGTTGTCGGTGTAGGTGCGGCGCGGGATGGCCAGACGCAGCAGGTCGAGACCGCCGAAGCGGTTTTCGCGTGTCACGGGGTCGCGGTCGGCGAGGATGTAGCCGATTTCGCAGCCGCGGATACCGGCCTCACGGTAAAGCTCTACGGTGAGGGTCTGGGCCGGGAACTCCTCCTTGGGCACATTGGTGAGGATCTTCGACGCGTCCACGAAGATGGCGTGGCCGCCTGCAGGACGCTGGTAGGGGATGCCGAACTCGTCGAGACGTTTTGCCAGGTATTCCACCTGATGGATGCGGGTGTACAGATTGTCGAACTCGGTGTTCTCGTCAAGTCCGACGGCCAGAGCCTCCATGTCGCGGCCGTTCATGCCGCCGTATGTGAGATAGCCTTCGAAGGGGATGGAGAAGCGCTGTGCGCCTTCGGCCCAGTCCTTATGGCGGGTGGCGAAGAATCCGCCCATGTTTACGATGGCGTCCTTCTTGGCCGACATTGTCATGCCGTCGGCAAGCGAGAACATCTCGCGCACAATCTCCTTGATGCTCTTGTCGGCATAACCCTCCTCGCGGGTCTTGATGAAGTAGGCGTTCTCGGCGAAGCGTGCGGAGTCGAAGATCACGCGCAGGCCATGACGGTCGGCCAGTTCTCGCACGGCGCGCAGATTGGCCATCGATACGGGCTGTCCGCCGGCCGTGTTGTTGGTGACGGTCACGATGATGAAAGGCACACGCCCTTCGTTTTCGCTCACGGCCTTTTCAAGTTTGACTATGTCCACGTTGCCTTTGAACGGATGCTCCAGCTGGGTGTCGCGGGCTTCGTCGATGGTGCAGTCAACAGCAAAAGCCTTGCGGCTTTCGATGTGGCCTTTGGTTGTATCGAAGTGTGAGTTGCCGGGCACCACGTCGCCCTCCTTCACAAGGGCGCTGAACAGCACGTTTTCAGCTGCGCGGCCCTGGTGTGTGGGCACTACAATGGGGAAACCGGTGATACGTTCGATAGTGTCTTTCATTTTGAAGAACGAGCGGGCGCCGGCATAACTTTCGTCGCCGGTCATCATGGCGGCCCACTGGCGGTCGCTCATTGCGCCGGTACCGGAGTCGGTGAGGAGGTCGATGTAGACCTGCTCGGCAGGGAGCTGAAACACATTGTAATGCGCGGCCTTGATCCATTCTTCGCGTTCTTCACGTGTGCTGGTGCGGATGGGCTCAACCATCTTGATGCGCCAGGATTCGGCAAAAGGTAATTCCATGGTATAGGTGATAAATTGTGAGGGGGTTATTGGGATTAACAATATGGGTTATGGTGTGAGCGATGGCGGTTCAGTGAGAGCCACCTGAAGCATGCGCAATGCAGCTTCCGCATCATTGGCAAATGTACAAAGAATTTTTCCTCCAAACAAAAAAAGCGCCCGAATTATCATAGTTTCATTCTGCGTCCATGTCTTCACAACTGCTAATCCGGTTTATCTCACTGAAAAGAACATGGCAATCAGGCGCAAGCATCTCTCTTAATCATCCAGACGCCCGCTTTCGGGGATTTCCGCCAGACGCTCATTGACGTATTCAATATCCATGAGGGCGTCGTCAACCCAGGCCGACAGCTGGCTGAAATTCTCAAAGCCGAAAGTTTCAACAAGCTCTTTCTTCTGCTTTGAAGTCAATGTCTTGGGGGCAGTAAAGGCATCACGCAGCTGTTGGTAAGCCCATATCCCTCCGCAATCCTCTATCGGCTGGAAATCGCACTTCCACTTCGTGCATTCTGCCACATCGCCCCTGCGGTCGATAACCTCAAGCACACTCACCGTAAAAATCCAGTCATCACCGAAATCGTAGACATATTCGAGCTTGTCGCCCTTCTTGGCGAGAAAACCTGTCACCGGCGTGGCATCCGCATCGTGGGTCCACTCGTCAAGTCCGAATCCCGTGCCATCATCTGCCGGGATTCCTATCTGCAGGTCAGGATTATACGCCTGATGCTGGAACTGCCACAGATGGCAGTTCTCCAATCCCGCAACAGCCTGTATGGCATGATGAAGCTGAGAAAAATTGAAATCGGCAGGAATGACAATCTCGCGCCACATAGGCGGCTTGCTCACATCCTTCATCTGCACCTTGAGCCGCAGCGACTTGCAGCCCGCATCGGGCATGGGCTGCACCACCTCACCGGCAACATGACCGCAGCCATTTCCGTCAAATCTACAATCGGCAGCCATCGCCCTGAGCCTGTCCATCCGCTCCGATCTCGACTTACCGTCAGCCAAAAACGCGGCATACTCTTCGGGGGTGACATGCATCTCCGCCATCGCTGTCATGAGCATCATTTTCAAGCCTTCATACTCCATCACATCCTTGTCGGCCACACCGGCGGCGTTGCTGTGGCCAAACGGTTCCGGACCCTCAAGAATCACCCTACGTTTCTTTGTCATAAAATCCTGTCTTAAATTTTTTATTTTCACAAATCTACATCATCTCTACAACACATGCAACAACGCTGCTTTCCATTCTCAAATTTTCCCATAAATTAACGCACAAAACACTTATTTGATGAGCCACCGCCTCCGCATGACCGGGCGAATTGGGTTGCACCATCGAGATAGCCGAGGAACAGATACATGGCACACTTCAGAATCTCGTTGGGCTGCTCGGCTATTGCTGTAAGGAAGTCGCCATCTAAAGCTGCTTTCACTTCCGATGGCATTTCCGCGAAGACCTTTCGGAGCTGGTTCAATCAGGCCTTTTAACTGAAATAAAACTGAACAAGCAGAAATGCGGATATATCAAAGGGGCTGTTTTTGACAGCACAATAGACAAAGCCTTCTAAAACTACAAAAAACTTTCATACATTTTTATAGTTAGATAAACACCCTCACAATTACACCGTTTACGGTAGAGTCCCCTTCCTATTACTCACAAACCTCGGAAAATGGTGGTATTTTAGACAAACAAATGCGAGGATTATTATAGGAGCCTGTTGTAGCTGCCTGGCTATCAATGATGGCTTATTCGTATAAAAGGCAATAAAAAAGCGATTGACGAGCTTATTTGACTGCTTGCCAATCGCTTTTATATTAGCTTGTTATGTCTTAAAATCGGGCAGATTTTATATCAATACTCCTCCTCGTTGAAGAATCTATTAATTGCTTAATATAAGGATATTGCACAATTATTTGCGGTAATAGACAAGTGTATTTTGCGGTAAAAATCCGGGGCATACGATGGCATTTTATTTCAGTTCGAAGAGTAGTGAGCCCTTGATGTCGCGCGACGAAGCGCCAACTATGGCCTCGAACTTGCCCGGTTCGGCAACCCACTGATGTTTCTTGTCGTCGAAGAAACTTAACGCAGTCTTGTCAACTGTGAAGCTGACAGTTTTTTCTTCACCGGGGGCAAGCTTCACCTTCCGGAAACCTTTCAGTTCCTTGACCGGACGAGGCAGGCTCGATTTCTTGTCGGCGATATAGAGCTGCACAATCTCGCTCCCCTCCCGGCTGCCGGTATTCTTCACATTTACAGAAACGGTGATAATGTCGTCAGCGGTCATTACCTTTTTATCGGCGGTCGGTTTGCCATATTCGAAAGAAGTGTAGCTCAGTCCATGACCGAACGGGAAAAGCGGAGTGGTCTTCTCTTTGTCGGCCCAGCGGTAGCCGACGAAAATATCGTCGTTGTAATACTCTCTGATGGTGTCGCCCCACTCTTTCGATGCGTCAAGCTCGGCCTTGTTGCCGGGATATTCCCCTGCGGCATGGGCGCCGACGTCGGCCAGACTCATCGGGAACGTAAACGGCAGCTTGCCCGAGGGGTTCACGTCACCCGACAGCACATCGGTGATGGCATTGCCTGCCTCCGAGCCTATAAACCACCCCTGCACCACGGCAGGCACATCCTTAATCCATGGCATGGCCACGGCATTGCCGGAAAGATTCACAACCACCAGATTGGAATTAACTCTGGCCAACTCGCTGATCAGGCGGTCCTGTCCGTAAGGCAGACCCAGCCCTTCGCGGTCGGCATCCTCGCAGTCCTGATGCGGAGCTTTGTTCAGGCCACCTACGAAAATCACGTAGTCTGCTCCGCGGGCAGCATCGACAGCCTCGGCAAGCAGTTCGTCAGCGCTCCGGCTGTCGGAAATATCCTGCACCTTCAGGCCGTCCTGCTCCATGACAGGGTCGCCCACATATCCGCGTACATAAACCACATCAACATCCTCTCCGACACGCTGCTTCAGGCCGTCGAGCGGAGTAACCTCCCTGCGCGCCTTCAGCGACGAGCTGCCCCCGCCAACGGTCATCATTTTTATGGCGTTTTCACCTACCACAACAATCTTCCTTTTCCCCGTAAGATCAAGTGGCAGCAGGTTGCCATCGTTTTTAAGCAACACAATCCCTTCACCGGCAATACGGCGTGCGGCGGCCACATGCTCGGGCGAATTCATCGAGCCGAAAGGCTTAGACGGATTCATGGCCGTGCGGAAAATCAGCCGCAGCACATTGCCGGCCTTCTTGTCAAGTTCTTTGGAGTCCGTCTTACCCTCCTTGATGAGTTTCAGATAGGGATAAGCCATGAAATAACTGTCGTAGGCGTTTTTCATCCCCTCGGAAAGGCCGTTGGTCCATGAGCCGAACTCAAGGTCGAGACCACCGTCGATTGCCTGCTCCGTGTTGTGCACGGCACCCCAGTCAGAGATCACGGCTCCATCAAATCCCCACTCATCGCGAAGAATATCTTTCAGCAGGCGGCTGTTCTGACAGACATGACGTCCCTTGTACAGATTGTAAGAACCCATTATCGACCATGAGCCACCCTCTGTCACTGCCGCCTTGAATGCCGGCAGATAGATTTCATAAAGGGCGCGATCGCTCAGATCAACGTCAGTAGTGTGGCGGCGCTGCTCCTGATTGTTGAGCGCATAGTGCTTCACACAAGTGGCCACACCGTTGCTCTGCACCCCCTTGATGTAAGGCACAACCATTACCGAGGCGAGATAGGGATCCTCACCCATATACTCGAAATTACGTCCGTTGAGCGGAGTGCGGTAGATATTCACACCCGGGCCGAGCAACACATCCTTCTCGCGGTAACGAGCCTCCTCGCCAATGCTTTTTCCATAGAGAGCCGCCATTTCCGGATTCCATGTAGCCGCAAGGCATGTCAGTGCCGGGAAAGCAGTGCATGAGTCGTTTGTCCAGTCGGCCTGATTCCATTCATCCCAGAACACCTCCGGACGGATGCCGTGGGGACCGTCAGTACACCATAGTTCGGGAATGCCAAGACGCTGCACCCCCGGCGAACTGAATTTCGACTGAGCGTGGATGATGGCAACCTTCTCCTCTGTGGTCATGCGGCTGAGCGCATCCTGCACCCTTTCTTCAATCGGACGGTTGACATCGAGATAAGGCGCCGGCGCATTGTCGGCGAATGCTGCGATTGCCGGCATCAGTGCCGACAATCCGATGGCCGCAGCCATCATTGCTCTCATAAATTTCATATTTCAGTTGTCTGTTTAAATTGTATGCGGTACTATTCAATTTCCACCTTGATTTGGCGGCAGAGTATGGTTTTGCGTTTCACTCCTGTCTCGTCGGGATAATAGAAGTCGCTGTAGAATATCAAAGCACTGTTGTCGCCGATTGCCAGAAGCTCAGGATTGTTGCACGAGCCCACCCATTCATGAAATGTAACCGGATGGTCTGCGGGTATGTTGCCGAGTGTGGAGCGGTCGGCCGGAGTCATCACCTCAAGCGGCTCGCTCCAGGCGGTGCCTCCGTCGTCGAGCGATGCCTGCACGAAAGTGCCGGGGCGCGCGTAGCATATCAGCGTCGTGCCGCAAGGCAGATTCACCAGCCTCGGCAGCGTGCCAAGGTCGGAGAATTTCTCGGGGCGCGTCCAGCTCTTACCCATGTCGGTCGACCGACTCCAGTACATCGGCGACCATTCCTCGCCGGTACTCGCAAACCAGTTGGAGCGGAAAAACCACACCATCGACCCGTCCGGCATCCACTCGAAGTCACTGTCGCTGAAACCGCCGCTGAGATAGGGATATCTGTCGCCGTCGGCGGGATATTCCATATGCGCCACCCGGCTGAAAGTCTTCCCCATATCATCTGAACGGAAAAGCTCCGCCGAATAGTATGGACTGTATTGCCCGTTGGCCGGATTGATATGCCCTTCGCCGGAGAAAGCGCTGACCCACACGGCCCCGTCGGGTCCGAGCTTCATGTTTCCGCGTGGAAATATCGACTTCATCACATGGCGGTCGCCCTGCGAATGCACTACCCGCGTCAGCCCGGGCCACTCCACCGGCACCATCTCTTTCACCGGCTCTTTCTCTCCGGCTTTGATTCTAAGAGCCGTCCACTCTTTGCGGCATAACGGTTCGGGCAGGCGGTCAGCGTCATAAGCCCGGATCTCCGTGCCCCACATCCAATAGGTTATACCGTCGGGCACGGGTAGTGTCCCCTCCGGGGCCTGCCGGGTGAAGTCGTAGCCCGGAGTGTATTGTTCGATGGGCGTCATGGTGTAGCCGCTCACGTCAATTCCGTTTTCAGGCGGGAAATAGAGGCGGTCGCCGTCGGGCAGCAGCAGTCCGCACTCAGCGTCGGCCCTGGGGTCGATTTCGTTCCACGTCGCCCCCTTGTCGCGGCTTTCAAACCAGCGGCATGGGTTGCCGAACGACGAGATATTATCGTCTGACACATGCACCGACACCACAAGCCGGTCGCCTAAGTTGTAGGGACGCGGAAACTGATATGGACCCCAGAATTTCTCCTCCGGGCGTATGCCTCTCACGATAACATGCTCCGGCCCCATTGTGAGTTTTACATTGCGTTCGGGCGTCGGTTCTTGGGCGCCGATGGCCGGAATGGCAAGGAACAGCCCCGTTAGCGCCAATGTCAGTTTCATAAATTCCATGGTCATTCGTAGTTGAGTTTCACATAGCCGCTTCGGGGCACCTCTATGCGACCCAACCCTTTATCCGGACGGATTTTGGCGGTGAGATTGCCGAATGTGTCATAGACCTCGGCCGACACAGGCTGCCGGGCAAGCTCCACGGCCATTGAACCGCGCCCCGTGGCGTTGAGCAGGTAGACCGGTTTATCCACATCGCCCACGCTTACTATGTTGCCGCTGCTATACGACCCCACTATCAGCTCATCGTCACTCTCCGCCTCAATCACCGGATAACCCGACTGGGGATACAGAGCTCTGAAATCACTCCGCAAAAGCGTTTTGCGGTGCTTCTGGCTGAACCCCATCCAGTGCTGAATCATCGCCAGATGCTCCTGAGGCAGAGTGCGCAGCATCATGGAATACTGCACCACTCCGAAAATCGCCGAAAGCACATGGCGGGCAGCTGCCTCGGGAGCATCGCTGACGTTCCATTCGAGCATATCGGAGTGCACGGCGGTGTTGCCCGAAGTCATGCGCAGCGTTGCCACACGGCGGCGGTTACCTTCGGCGTCACACGGGCAGTCGTTGGCACGCAGCATGTTGCCGTATTGCCTGATTGCGGGTCCGATATATTCCTGTCGGAACTCTATGAGCACATCGGGATTGATGGCTCGAAGCCGACGGCTTATGCCGTTCATCAGCGTGTCGACAGCCGCCGGCAGCGATTTTATGTCGCGCCCGGCGTAGTTCTGAGCCACGGCAGGGTCTTCACCGGTAAATTTGAAGCGGTCGATAAAGTCGAGTTTCAGACCGTCGAGATTCCAGTCGCGCAATGCATTCTCATAAATGCCGCTAAGGAATTCTCTCACCTCGGGGAAACGTGGATCGAGCACGTCGGTCGTTCTGTCGTCGGTAAGATACATTCCCTTGAAGCGCTGATGGTTTCGGCTGTTCACGCCGACGTAGGGCACTGAATACCACATCATGTAGCGCATTCCGGCATCGTGCACACGGGCCACGTGTGCGGACATATCGGGGAATTTGCCTTCAAATACTTCCCAGTCGCCGCAGTAGGCGTACCCACGGTTGTTGTCGCCGGTCTGCCATCCGTCGTCGACGATAATGTTTTTCATTCCCAGACGTGCTGCCAGCCGGATCTCGGCTTCGATGTCGGCAGCCGTCATATCCTGGTGGAACTGATACCAGCTCGAATACAACGGATCGAATGCGGCTTCGGGTACCGGAGCGGCTTTTATGCCGCAGCAGTCCATTATCCAGTCGGTAGCGTCTGCTATGGCGTGGCCGTAAAAGCGGTTGCCGGCGTCAAACATTATCTCGACATGGTATCGGCTTAACGGAGCCTCGGGTTGAGTGAAGAAACTGAGTTCTCCCTCCACACGGGCGTTATCCTCCAGTGCGCCGACTTTCGTCTCAATCCGCCGGAACGGCTCGGAAACGGCGAATGTAAGCCGGTTAGTGTTCTCGCTATCGAGAAGCGTGTAGAGCGGTATGCCTGACGCTATGTCGCTAGTGTATTTTTTTAGCCACGAGGGCACAAGATGGCATCGGCCGTCGTCACCGGCATGCCACAGATAGCCGATTTCGCCCAGCGGCACATTGAAGCCCACGCTGAAACGCGGAGGAACCGTGGCGCTGTCGGCTTTCATCTCGATTACCGCTACCTCGCGATTGCCGTGGGTGCGCCGGGTCATCTGGAAGGTCCAGCCGTTGCTGTCGGGGCAAGTAAGCCACACCTCTCCGGCGCTATCCAGTTTTACGGTCCGGTGGATGGCTATCGCCTGCGTGGCGCACGTCGCCACAAGCACCATTCCCGTCAATATCCTGCTAATATTCATCGGTATTTACTCTTTGTATAATTCAGTTACCAATTGTCGGTGCGGAATGGCGCCACAGGCAATCCCGTCTTCCCCCGCAATCCGATTTTCGGATTGTCGGCCCAACAATATCTCACGGCGACAGGATATTTTACCTCGGGCGAACTCACGGCAATGCGGTCGCCTTCCTTGCGCGCCACACCTTTGTAAAAGCGCCCGTCGTGTCCGGCGATTATAAATCCGTCGATCTCCCCGTCGGTCTGTGCGAAATCGGCCGCTTTGGCGTTGAAATCGATATGAATCTCATTTCCGACTATAGTGTAGCCGACATATTCCGGAGCGGAGCATACCACATTCTTACCATATGTACGGTTGAGCGCCAGCAACGCCAGCCTGCGGGCCACTTCCTGCTTGTTTTTGGGGTGAATGTCTTTGGCCTCTCCGACGTCGGTGGCTATGGCCATTCCTGTTGCCGGCAGATGGAGTGCGGAGGCCTGCGCCTCGCGCAGATAGCCCCATTCGGAGTGTGGTTCCACCTCCTTTTGGTCGCGGTAGTTTGCGAGTTGAACGAAATAGAACGGCATACAGGGGTTCGACCAAAGCGTACGCCATTCGGCGATCATCGCCGGAAACAGACACGCATACTGGTCGGGGCGGTCTGCATTCTGTTCACCCTGATACCAGAGCACCCCGCGGATGTCCATCCGTGTAAGCGGCAGAAGCATGGCGTTGAACAGCTCACAGGGGAGGAATCCGTCGTTGTCGACTGTTGCGGGAAATCCGCTTTTGTGGGCGTAGGCGTCGGGATGGACCTCCGGACGGAAATCTTTACCCGCGGAGGCACTGTCGACCAGCGCCTGATAATAGCGGCGTATCGACTGCTCGTCCATCCCTTTCCTCATGAAATCGAGCACTACTCCCTCGAAGCCGCTGCCACGGCTCAGGGTCTGATAGCTTACCCAGCACTCGACCGGCGAACCTCCCCAAGTGCAGTCGATAATGCCTATCGGCACATCGAGTTCCCCCTCCATCTGTCGGCCGAAGAAGTAGCCTATGGCCGAGAAGTGTTCCACTGCCTCGGGCGAGCACACCCGCCATCCTCCTCCGTTGTCGATCACGGTATCCTCCCTCGGCAGGACAGAGGTGTGGCGTTTCACATGCAGCAGTCTCACCCACGGGTAGGCGTCGGCTGCGGCCATTTCCTTTTCGTAGTCCTTGACCTTTCCCCACCCGGCAACGGGCATTTCCATATTCGATTGGCCCGAGCAGAGCCACACCTCGCCTATGACGATGTTTTCGAGCGTCAGCGATTCTCCGTCGGCTCCGTCGGTGAATTCCAGGGTGTAGCTTTTCTTGCCGCCTTCAGGTGTTTTTATTTTGGCCGACCAGCGTCCGTCGGCACCGGCTTTTACCGTGAGGGGTGTTTTCTGCCACTGCGCCACAATTGTCACGTCGGCTCCCGGTGTGGCTTTTCCGACGAAACGCGCCTCACTCTGCTGCTGGAGTACCATGTCGCTGCTCCACATCGCCGGAAGCTTAACGGCTCCCTGCGCGTGGGTCGACATCATGGTCATTGCACACGTCAGCACACACGCTTTCATCAGATCCATAATTCTATTCTCTTACGGTAGTTCCTTAAAATCTCGGCTGTCTCTGCGCGGCAACCGACGCATGGAGTTTACTCATCACGGGCCATCCGTTGTCCCACATAATCTTGTCGAGCATCAGCACCGTACTCAGCTCGCCGGCGAGATTCGTGCGCGCATGATAAATAATCCAGTCGTCGTTATTGTTGTCGGTGATAATATCAGACCCGTTGCCGATGCACGAGAATTCGGAATTGGGAATCACGGTAGGTACGACCTGTTGTCCGCCGGTGTCCATGGGTATTCCGTCGGAAGTATAATACGGCCCTTCGAGCTGCTTGGAGCGTCCCACGGCAATACCGCCTTTGCGGTCGCGAATCGTAGCCCAGAGATAATACATCCCGTTTTTGCATATGATTTTCGGAGCACGGAAACTGTTGCTTCCGATTTGCTTCCTGTCCATTACCTTGGGGGCTGTCTCATTCCACTCGAATTTCCCGATGGCGATGCCCTGTGGTGTGTCCCAGAGAAGCCAGCGTGTCTCTCCCTCACAGAAAAACGCGGGATTGCCGTAGGCCATCTCCCCTCCCTTGGCAAGCAATGTGCGGCTGTTATGGTAAGGCCCGCGAATGCGCAGCGATTCGGCGACGCCGATACTCCCGTCGGTGGCCACATAGGCCATGACGTATTTGTCGCCTATACGGACTATATCCAGCCCTGATGAATCGGCAACCTGAAACTCGTCGGTGCTGAACGCTTTGCGCCCCATTCTGAGCCAGTGGACCATATCCGACGATTCAATCATGCGGTTGCCCGACATACCTAAAATCCAGTCATCGGAATGAAATACCGAGTAGATCTGACCGTCGGTTCTGAACACACCGTTTTTATAATATTTGGTTTCCCAGACATCATCTCCGGCAGCGGCATCCGTGGCACCGGCTACCGAGGTGGCTACATGGCCGTTGTGCCCGCAACCCGTCAGCAGCAAAGCGCCCAACAAAAACAATGTAATAGCGGAATGTTTCATTTTTTCGGATGATAAGTAACCGGTCGGGATTATTTCAATATTTGTCCGGGGATTTTTTCAGAGGATTTTCCCGATGGAGAAGGGTAATGTCGCGCCGCACTTCTGAAGATTAGCGGAAATGGCGCAAAAAAATGTGCCGAAGAAATATTGAAATAATCTGACCTGTTAATGTTAAATTGTTATAACCAGTTGCTTATGAAGATATCTGATTCCGGAATGATGGAGGCGGTAAATTACCAGCCGGGGTTCTGCGTTAGATTATGGTTCTTCACCCTCTCATCGTTGGGTATAGGATAGAGCCAGTAGTGGTCGCCTCCCCACGAATAATGATAGATGAATTCACCCCATACCTGACACATGCCGTTGACCTCACCCTCTTTGGTGACATAGAATTTATCGTCCTTCCAGGTGCGCCAGCGCAGTTCGTGCATATACACGATATCCTCGGCAAAAAGTTCCCACTTGAACTCGTTGCGCAGGCGTATGCGCATATCCTCCTTTCCTTTCACCATTGTAGGGGCGGTTGTATTCAGCTCAATGGCCCCGGCACGGCGCCGTATGCGGTTGACTGTCGCCACGGCATCGTCAAGGCGGTTGAGTTCGTTATAACATTCCGCCAGGCAAAGCAGGGTCTCGCCGAAGCGCATAAGCGGTATGTCGATATCGTTGCAGCCCAGGTGGTCGGCATGCTCAAGCCCTTCGGTCACGAATTTGCGCACAAAATAATAGAACTTGTCGGCTGTGTCGATGCGCAGGTCGAAAGGTTTCTTGGCATGGTTACGGAACGGGAAACGGCTTGTGAAATATCTTGCCACACCGGCAGAACCGCCAAGGAAGGTGGAATAAGGAGTGATTATCGACAATGCCAGACGCGGGTCGCGGTTTTCGTAGGCTTTCAGTATGCGTGCCTCGTTGTCTTTCGGCAGATAGAAACTCATATCGGCTCCGGCCTCGGCCTGGAAAGCTTTCTCAGCCTCGGTCATGTCGTTGCGCAGAAAGAACACGCGGCGCGCTTTCGGTGTCATCTCATTATAGCCCGGAATGACGTCGTTCCAGTCAAACGGAGTTCCGTCGGCATTCTCGTAACTGTCGACAAACCGGGGATTGGGCACATAGTTGCTCCAACCCCAGCCAGTGGCCTCACGGGTGCCGTAGCCGCGCTGGCGGCGGTCGCCCCACCAGTCGTTGACAAGGTCACACATAACCGAGAAAATCATCTCGTCGCAATCCTCGTTTTCCGTCAGAAAGAGGTCTTTATAGGGGGTGTTGCCCTTTTCATATAGCTTATAGCCGCATTTCTCAACCTCTTCGAAATCATCGGCAGCCTCCTGCCATTTCTTCAGCCACATGTAGCATTTTCCGCGGAGCATATAGGCCGCCCCTTTGGTGGCACGCCCGTGATTGGCCGAACCCTGAGCGTATTTCAGGGGGAAAGCCTCCTCGTCTATAGCCTTCGAGAGATCATCGATGATAAGCTGGAATGTCTCATCCTGTGTGCCGCGCGGCATCTGGGCTTCTTCGATGCTCTCAACGATGTTCTCATACCAGGGCACTCCGCCATACACACAGTTGAGCTGATAATAATAGTAGCATCGGATCCAGCGGGCTTCGGCAATAAGGCGCGCACGCAGTGCCTCGTCCATCCCGGGCACCTGCGGCATGTGCTGAATCACGTCGTTACACTGGAAGATGTAATGATAATACCAGCTCCAGTATTTGTGTATATTGCTGTCCTGTATCGACTGGGTACCTTTCAGCATCCCGATCGAGAACCAGTTGGGGTCGCGGTCCATCTGGCTTCCCATAGTTTCGGGCCACAGGTTGGCAGGGTCGTTGTAAAGTGACTTGAACGAAGAATAACACGAGACAATTGCACCCTCGGCCGACACGGGGTCGGTCCAGATGGTTTTAGAGGAGAGTTGTGAATGCGATTCCAGATCCATTTCAACACACGACACTCCGAGTGCGCCGGTCATCACTGCAAGTCCGGCTCCGATAAGCAATTTCGTGGATTTAAATATATTTGGGTTCATGAGATTTTGAATTTAAGTATGCGATTGTCAGAATGTCACGTTAAGACCGAACGAATAAGTGCGCATCGGGGCATATCCGTCAGCTGCCATCATTTCCGGGTCAAGGCCTTTGAACTTGGTGATCGTGCAGAGATTTTCAAGCGAAGCATAGAATCTCACCTGCTTCATAAACACCTTGTTTGTCCACTTGGCAGGAAGTGTGTAGCCCACGGTCACATTCTTGAGTTTCAGATAATTGCCATTCTGAAGCTTCCATGAGGCGTTGGCCGAGTTCTGGCCGGTGTCGTTCATCACGAAACGCGGATTGGGCGAGTCGATGTTGGTGCGCAGGTCCGTCGGATTCTCAGGATCATAAAAATAGTGGTCAGAGGCTACCTCGCGCCCTATGCCGTAGCCGGCTGTCATCGACGTTGAATTGAGCGACTGTGCGTAATAATATATCTTGAAGCCTGTGGCTCCGGCCCAGCTCATGGAGAAGTCGATACCTTTCCAGTTCAGATAAGCCTGCAGACCGAAATAGCATTTGGGCATACTCGACGTGCCCTGGAACTCGCGGTCGTTCGGATCTCCGTATTTCCCGTCGCCATTTACGTCGGCATAGATGTAGTCACCATACCAGATGTGCTCTTTGTCGGCCGAATTGCCCGGCATGAATTCGTAGCCCGCAGCCATCATGGCGCGCAGCCATGCCATATCGGCTTCGGTGCGTATCATACCGTCGCGGGGGCCGCCATAGATGTTGACCGTACCGTCGGCATTGAAGCCCTGTCCGTTACCCGAATATGTGTAGAGCATGTAATATTCGTTGATCATATGGCCGTCGACAATGATGTTGCCGCCGCTGACATTGGCCACATCGCCGATGTTGGTATACCAGTAACGGTTGCCGTCGGCGTCGGTGCGCCATTCGTTAACAAGCTCACCCTTGTATTTAACCACCCGGTTGCGGTTGAACGAAACGTTGGCGCCAACTCCATAGTTCACCTCACCGATACGGTCGTTCCAGTTGAGTGTTATCTCCACTCCTTTGTTGTTTACCTCGGCGAGATTCTGCATCGGGGCAATGAAGTCTCCCAAAGTGGGCTGAAGGGTCGGGCGGTAAAGTATGCCGTCGGTATTTTTGTCATAGAACTCGAATGCGCCGCTCAGGCGGTTGTTGAACACACCGAAATCCAATCCGATATTGGTAACGGTCGTTGCTTCCCATCGGAGGTCGGTATTGGCAAAGGTGTTGAGCCCGTAGCCCATCACGTGCACGCCGTTGAATCCATAGGAATAGGGCGAATAGTTGGGCTGCCATTCATAGTTACTGATCGAGTTGTTGCCGAGTTTACCCCAGGACGCACGCAGCTTCAGGTTGCTGAGCCAGTCGATGCCCTGCATGAATTTTTCCTGCGAGATGCGCCAGCCGGCTGACACCGACGGGAAGAATCCCCAGCGCGTTTTAGGTGCGAAGCGCGACGAACCGTCGTAACGGGCATTGAATTCAACCAGATAACGGTCATCGAAGGCATAGTTAACTCTGCCGAACCACGATCTCGACGAATATTCGCTGGTGTTCCCACCTATTTTCTTAGGTGTTATCATGGCATCGAAATCCCACAGATTGAAGTTGCTCAAGCCCTGCTTTTCGGCAAAGACATAGTCGCTCCAATGACGCGATTCCTCATAACCGGCCATGACACTGAGGTCATGAATTCCGAAACTGCGGTCATAGCGGAGCATGTTGGTGAATTTCCATTCCCGCATCTGGTTGCGGGTGTCGGAGTTTGTATTGTTTTTCATCGTCTCGGCATTCGGCGGAGTGCTCAGCACCATGTCGCGCGAAAAGCTTTTCGTTTCAACCGGAGCGGGGGTGATCATCTTGTCGTGGGTCTGATAGTCGGTGTAGAAAAACTGCGACTGGAATTTGAAATCTTTCAGGAAACGCACTTCAAGATAGGGATTCACATTATATTTCGACTGCTTGTAGCTGCCCCAGTCGAGACTCAGCATTTTCACGGGATTATGCACGGTACCCTCCTCTTCCGTGGTTTCAAGACCGCCGTAATAACCGTCATAATAGGGATATACGCCCGGAACGGTTTTCTGCATGTCCTGTCCCCAGAGAATGCCTATGTCGTTGCGGTCCTGATCGGCATGAAATCCCCACGCCTTCATTCCCACCGTGATATATTCGCCGATTTGGGTCTCCACACTGCTGCGGAGATAATATTTGTTGAGACCCGAGTTGTCAACGATGCCGGGATTATGGAGATATGTTCCTGAAAGCGAAAAATTTGTGCGTTTTTCGCGACCTACAACCGAGACTGTGTGCTCCTGCATCCATGCCGGTTTGTAGATTTCATGATACCAGTCGGTGTTGGGATAGGCCACATAGTTGGGATACCCCGACTCGGCGGTGCCGTTGGGGTCGGCGGCTGCATCGCGCCATTTCTGGATGGTGATGGGGTTGAACCGCGGCGACTGATTGCTGTTCTCGGCAGCCTCGTTCATCAGTTCCATGTATTCGGCATAGTCGTTGACCTGCTTGTGATATTTCTGGGCGGTCTGATAGGCGAATTTACCGGAATAAGTAACGCTGACACGCCCCTCCTCACCACCTTTTGTAGTCACGAGGATTACGCCGTTGGCTCCTCTGTTGCCATAGATGGCACATGAGGCGGCATCCTTCAGAATAGAGATGGATGCCACGTCGTTGGGGTTGACGTCGTTGAGGCTCATCTCCATACCGTCGACCAGAATCAGCGGCGAAGCGTCGTTGAGAGTGCCTATGCCACGGATAAGCACCTTGGTGTTCTCGGAGTTAGGCTGTCCTCCCTGCTGCATTACATTCAGACCGGCCGCCGCTCCCGAAAGTGCCTGCGATATGGTGGTCATAGGGCGCGACTTAGACTGCTCTTCCATGTTCACCGTGGCTACGGCTCCTGTGAGATTCACCTTCTTCTGGGCACCGTAACCGATCACCACAACCTCGTCGAGCATCGACGACTGTTCGGCAAGAGCCACATTCACATCGCCGTCCTTTCCGATTTTCACCTTCCTGGGAGAATAGCCCACATAGCTTACCTCCACGGTCTGACCTGGCCTGGCAGTGAGTGTCCAGTTCCCGTCCAGATCGGTCGAGGTGGCGCGCCCGGTTCCGGTGAGCACCACTGTGGCTCCTATCAGCGGTTCGCCGTTCTCGTCGGTGACAGTGCCGTGAACCGGTTGGCCCTGTTCAGGCTGCGCAACAGCTGCCGTCTCCTGACGGGTGGAGCCTCTTGAAATCACTATGTTTTTGCCGTTTATGCTGTAGCTTACGTGCTGGCCATTGAGAATCTGGCCTATCGCCTGTTTGAGATCAGATGCATTGAGATTCACCTTCCGCGATGTGTCGATGTCGCCGACTTTATAGACGAAAGAATATCCGCTGGCATCTTTAAGTTGCTCCATTGCTTCCTTTACAGTGACTCCCGTCAGCTTCAGCGACACTGACTGGGCAAGCGCCGACAGCCCCAACAAGGATGCCAACGTGGCTGTGATTAGGATTCTTTTTAGAAACATGATATTGAGAATTGGTTTAATAAGTTACTGTTGTTGTAAGGCATTTCCATGCACCACAGGTTAATAGAGGGTTATCTGTTTCCCATCTATTCTATACCGAATTCCACCTGTCGAGGCGATGTTGCTTATCACATCCTCAATGGTCTGGTTTTCGCGGATGAAATTTCCGTAGAACCGTGTGCACATCAAGTCTTCATTTTCAATCACGATGCTTATATTGTAGCTTCTTTCAAGTCGCTTGGCGATATCGGGCAGCAGCTCCTCGTCGAAGAAAAGATAGCCGTAGATCCACTGATGGGCATTTGCGGCATTGGCCTCCTCTACTTTCATCCGCCCGTTGCGCTTGTCGACCACAGCCCTCTGACCGGGTACGAGCACCCGCTGCGGCGCATTCTTCGCCAGCAGGTTGTCGATGGCCACAGACCCTTCGGATAGGGTTACTACAACCTCTTCGTCGTCAGCAAAATTCCGGAGGTTAAACCGGGTGCCCAGCACCGTGACACACATATCTTTCGACTCTACCTTAAACGGCTTTTTTCTGTCGTGGGCCACTTCGAAATAACCTTCGCCATCGAGTTTCACCACACGCTTGCCGATACCGAAACCCTGGGAATAAGCGAGCGTACTGCCGGCGTTGAGCCAGACTCTGGTGCTGTCGGGCAGTGTAATGTTGGTGCGCGAACCGACAGGCGCCTCGACCACGATTTCAGCAAAGCTGTCGCTAACCTCCGATTCGCCCGCCTTGTAGCCGCCTAATATGCATATCGCCGCAACGGCCGCTGCAGCCCCCAGACGCCACGCCAGCTTCCTTACCTTGGCTGCAAACGTCAGTTCCCGCGCCACAGTTTCGCCCATATGCGAGCGATAGATAAAATCCTCAAACGCCTTCGCGCCGTCAAAGGCCTCCATGGCATATCCCGATGAAAACCATAATTCCCGCTGGGCGAGATAATACTGCTTGTTTTCATCGCTTTCCGACATCCATCTGAGCAGTTCTGCATCGTCTGCCGACGATGAATTGCCCGAAAGCCGCGCGATAATCAAATCATCTATCCGACTGTTATCCTCTTTCATGGTTGTTGGTATGATGGGTTATGGTTAAAGATATCTGCCGAGGCACGACCGCAGATGCTGCAATGCCCGTTTCATATGATATTTCACTGTGTTGACACTTATCCCGGTCTCCTGCGCTATCTCTTCGTAACTCTTGCCTCCAAAGCGGCTCAGCGCGAAAACACGGCGCGAATCGGGCGGGATGGTCGCCACAGCAACCTTTATCTCCTTTTCCAGCTCCTTCTCAAGCAGCTGCCCGAGCGGCGACGATTCGGCCAGAATCCCGTCGGCAGCGTCCGGCGCCTTGTCAAGCGACGACATGGGCACCTCAGTGCGCATCTGCCGGGTATTCATGAAATTCATACATCCGTTGCGCACCATCGCCATAAGATATGACCTGAGCGACCCTCGAAGCTCAAGCCTCTCGCGAATCTCCCACAGGTGAACGATGGCATCGCCGACAATCATCTCGGCAAGCAGACGGTCCTTCACATAATTATATGCGAAAGCACACAGAGCCTGGTAATGAAGCGAGTATAACATCTTCCAGGCCCGTTCGTTACCCTGTTTGAGCGAATATATGAGTTTCTGTTCCTTCATTTTGCTGAAATCGCTATCATCGGTTGATCACGATTTTGACAACCCGGATGCCGCTTCGGCAAAGATATATTCCAGGCAACAGCGTGGAGGTGTCGAGTGTGTCGCCGGCGGCATACATGACACGCTGTCCGGAAAGCGAAACGACTTCGATTCCGCATTGTGCCGACCTTACCGTGCGACCGTCGAAACTGACTTCGGCCGCTGCGGCATCAGTGCCCACACTGTCTACACCGGCGATGTCGGCGGGTGTGTAAAGATAGAATGCATCTATCGAAAAATTGGAATCTTTCAGCTTTCCTGCATAGATTTTCGCATATTCGCCCGTCCATTTTGCATTTTTAAGGGTCGTCACATCAAATCCGGGGCAAATTCCGGCAACGCTGCCCAATGGGAGATCCAGACCGATCCACCCGCTACCCACAGGCCAGTGGGCAACCACAGGATAGCCCGTGGCATAGCCGTTGACGGCACATTTGAACGCGGGCCCCTCGCCGTTGTTGAAAAATTCCATTCCGAAAATCTCAGGTTCGGCATCGGTGCGCAAGGCTATGCGCAAATGAGTATCGGCCGTTATATGCTGAAGATCCAACCCCTTGTCGCCGGTGGTGAAAGCCACACTGCTCAGGCCACTGCCGGTTGCGAAATATGAGAGATAGGCATCGTCGCCGTCCACTCCAGTCACAGGCCGGAGCGTGTATTTGCGCATCGACAGGCGCGTGATTGCGCGGCCGTCTGCATCCGGGGCATAATGTGTCACAATATTCCGGGAGTCTGACGAAAGCGCCTCCAGAGCCTCGGCCGACATCTGAATTACATCATAATAGCCGTACGAAGCCGACATGGCCGATGTAGACGGGTCGGTGACAGTCCACCCGCTCGGGAAACGTGGAGCGTCCTGCTCGCTGTGAGGGGGTGAGGAGGTCGTTATGTACGGCCACCCCTCATCGTCCCAGTACAGACGTGACAGCAGCGGCATGCGTTTGCTGAATTCCTCGTCTTTCACATGGCCGTGACAGATAAACCAGGTGTCGCCTGCTCCATCGGTGATTATAGGGGCGTTATGCCCATTGCCTGTGAATTTGTAGTTGTTGTTGGTCAGCGTATTGCTGCTGTTCAGAGCTTCTCCACCATCAAGAAATGACACACCGTTGCGGTCCGTGTAGGGACCTAAGATGCTCCTGGATCGCCCCACCACCACGCGATAAGTGGTCCATGCATAGCTCCCTATCGAGGCAAACATGTAGTACCATCCGTCGCGTTTGTAGATTTCCGTCCCCTCTATGTTCGGACCGGCGGTCTGCACCTTTTTAGAAAGGTCGAAAGTAATGTCGATATTCTCGTCAACTCCTATCTCCATACCGAACATATTGGTTGTGGAGCCCCAGAAGAGATAGTGTGAACCGTTTTCCTGATAATAGAATGGGTCGATGGCATTGCGGCAGCCGGCATCGTGCTCGTCGAAAAGTTTGCCGCGATTAGTCCACGGCCCGGCGGGATGGTCGGCCACAGCATATCCTATATATGTCGAGGGAGCCGTCTCATCAGGGATGTTGACACTGTAGAACAATACATATTTCCCGTGTATGCGGCATAACTCCGGCGCCCAGACCTGACCTTCGGGCGGCCGGTTGTCGCGGTCGAAAACGGTACCCGTCTGAACCCAGTTTACAAGATCGGCCGAACGAAAAATGGGTACATTCCAGATATCTTCCGTTCCCATCAGATAGTAGAACCCGTCGTCGGCACGCATCACCGTCGGGTCTGGAACCGACTCCATTATTATGGGATTCCTGTATTTGGCAGGTACTGCAACTGCTTGTAGACACGACAGAACCGCTATCAGAATCAGATTCAAGCATTTCATCTTTTTGTCCGGGTAACTGGTGGTGATTACTTTAATATTGCTTAATTATCAGAGTTAACGTCTTGCGGAAACGCCGGTGCATAGTGCTCGACCGGAGTGGGACTGCCGCCTTCGAGATAGGGCCACCCCTCCTCGTCCCACAGCAGGCGGTCAAGCAGCGGCAATCTGACCATATCGAGCTCCTTCCCCTTGCGGTGGCCGTGACACATGAACCATGTGTTGCCGACACCGTCGGTTATCACGGGGGCATTGTGTCCCGTGCCTGTGAAGCGGTCGTTGCCCGAGGTCAAAGCCGCGGCCTTGGCCAGATTCATTTCAGGGGCGTTCAGCTCGCCGCCGGCAAGAAACGGAATTCCCTCTCGGGTGTAATACGGGCCATATACGTTTTTCGAACGCCCCACAACCACCTGATAGGTTATCCACGCATAGCTTCCTCTTGAAGCGAACATATAATACCAGTCGCCGCGTTTGTAGACCTCGGTGCCCTCGACGGCCTTTCCTGCCGTCTGCACTTTTTTCGAGAGGTCGTAGCTGATATTGAGTTCGTCGTCAACATCTATCTCCATCACCCACATATTGTTGGTGCTTCCCCAGAAAAGATAATGCTTTCCGTTGTCGTAAAAATAAAACGGGTCGATGGTATCGCGGCAGCGGGCTTCATAGCCGTCGAAGAGTTTGCCGCGGTCGTGCCACGGCCCGGTGACACTGTCGGCCACGGCATAGCCCAGATAAGCCTTGAAAGTGTCCGAAGCGTCGGGATTGCTGCAATAGAACAGTACATACTTGCCGTTGATGCGGCACAGTTCCGGAGCCCATATGGCAGTGTCGGGGCGCTTGTCGCCATCCTTGAAAATCGTACCTGTCAGAGTCCAGTCCACCAGATCGGGTGAGCTGAACAGACCCAGATTCCTGATGTTCTCCGTGCCGGTCATGTAATATGTGCCGTCGTCGTCGCGGAGCACTGTCGGGTCGGGCAGATTGACGTCGATTATCGGATTCGTGTATGTTTCGGCACCGCTGACGCACTGCTGCGAGAGCATTATGGCCAGAACTGCGATAACATGACTTTTCATGGCAAGTAGCTGGTTACGTTAGTCTGCAAAAGAAAGACTTTATACAATCTGAAAGCGGGAGTGCCGCGGTTGAGTGAAGCCTCGGCACACCCGCATTTCTTTACCTAAATTCAATCATTTACCTGATAATTACCTTCTTGACCGCGCCGGCGGTTTTTACCACATATACACCGGGCGTCAGACCTTCCAGGCCGATCACCGCCGTTGCCGATTCACGAACCACAGCGCCTGCAAGGTTATAGAGCTGCATTGGAGCGTTGTCGCTGCCGAGGGCCGAGATAGTTTTGTCAGAAACGAAGATTTCTACGTTGTTGATGCCGCTTTCAATACCGGTGATGCCTGCGCTACCGCTGGGGGTGTAGACATATGCACCGTCGACAAACACCTTTGCGCCATCTCCCAGCGAAGCCTCGGGGTGACCTTCATTAGCTCCATCCTGACCGCTGGGGAGATCGATTGCCACGGCCTCACCCTGCCAGTCGTCGGTCAGACGGGTATAGTCCATTTCAACGTCAAACTCATCTTTCATCAGTTCGGCAACCTTGCCGAGTGTAATATCAACGGCCACCCATTCGCCTTTTTTAAGACCGGGTGCAACCACAGGCACACTGTTGTTGACATTGTCGTCGGTGAAGGCAATTGCAGGCGCCTCGCCATCGTTACCGTCATGTTTGAACCACCGCACACTGAGAGTGGGCACTTTCACATCACTGGCAAGATAGAATGCGATATGAAGATGGCTATTTTCATTGATGTGAGTCAGATTGGTATCCACTTTACGGGTCATGTAGAATCCTGACCACCACTGATACCACCCTCCGTTCACCACCATGCCGTCGAAGCAACGGCCGTCGGCCGGCACAGGCACTGCTGCATAATCATCATCGCTGGCCCAGCCGGCATTACCGCCGGGGAAATGAGAGTTTACAGTTTCGTCAGTCACCACGCGATAGTCATTCACTTTGATTTTTGAGTTTTCTGCCAGTTTTGCCATCGCTGCATCGCCTAAAGCGAACACATCATAGATGCCTCCCTCGGCGCAGGCGGTGATTGTAGGATCGATAGAGGGATCGTCAACTACGTAATTTTCCTGTGCGTCCGCACTCAGAGCGGCGCCAAATGCGCACATTGTTGCAATTGCAAGTGTAAATTTTTTCATGATAATTTTTTATTGGTTAGGTCAATTTAACATGTCTTATATCGCCTTACACATTATTGACAAAATTTCCACTCGTACGGGTAGCGGAAAAACAATTTTTTTCTAAAATGGCATGAAAGTCAGTCCTCTTGCCTCTCTAAGGGATTTAACATTATGACAAGTTAACAAATTTCGGCGGAGCTAAATGCCTGAAAATAGACAAGTTTATTTTACACTAAAAGGATACAAAAAGCGATTGACAAGTTTATTTTGTTGCTTGTCAATCGCTTGTATATAAATTGTTTATGTCTTAAAATCGGGCGGATTTTATATCAATACTCCTCCTCGTTGAAGAAGAAGTCCTCTTTGGAGGGGTAGTCGGGCCAGATGTCCTCGATGGATTCGTAGGTGTCGCCTTCGTCCTCTATTTCCTGGAGGTTTTCAATCACTTCGAGCGGGGCGCCGCTGCGCTGTGCGTAATCTATGAGTTCCTCGCGTGTTGCGGGCCAGGGTGCGTCCTCAAGCTTTGATGCAAGTTCAAGTGTCCAATACATAGTGTGTAGTGTTTTATCGGATGCGTTTAATGTTTTGATTCATACTTGATTCAGAAACAGACATGGCAACTTTCCGATGCCGTTGTTTCCGGTTCGGTATGAACATAACGATGCAGTGCGTTTATTATTGTGGCAGGCAGCGTTATTTCTGCCAGGGAACGTCGGCAACCCCGGCCACGCAGTTCAGATGGCGTCCGAGGGTGAAAAGATAATCGCTCAGACGGTTGAGGAAACGTATCACAGCATCATCCACCCGTGTCTCGCAGCCCAGTGCGATAATCCTGCGCTCGGCGCGACGGCACACGGCGCGGCACACATTGGCCGCGGCTGCCCCTGGGCATCCTCCGGGCAGTATGAAGGAGTTGAGCGGCGGCAACTGCTCGGTAAGTCTGTCGATCTGCTGTTCCAGATGCGAAATGCATGTGTGGTCGAGCCCTGTGGGCTGAAGCATGGGGTCGTCGGTATTGTCGGTGGCCAGATAGGCGCCGGTGTTGAACAGCTTGTTCTGCACCATCCGCAGCGTCTGACGGGTTTCATCATCAAGTTCGATAGTGGCCAGCAGCTGACCGATGAACGAGTTGAGTTCGTCGACAGTGCCGTAGGCATCAAGGCGTGTCGAGGCTTTCGACACCCGTTTACCCCCTACGAGCGAGGTGGTTCCGGCATCGCCGGTGCGTGTGTATATTTTCATATTTCCGAGAGTTTGGTTATCAGACTATCGATTGTGGGGCACAACGTAAGGCGCTCTATCACTTCGGGGCTTACCAGATGGCGGGAGGACATAAGTCTCAGCTGGTCGAGCAGCGGATTGTAAAGCCCGTCGCGATTGAGCAGAAACATGGGGCGCGGCTCGTCGTTGAACGACATTGACGCCAACGCCGACATCAACTCGTCGAGCGTGCCGTATCCGCCGTCAAGTGCCACAAATGCCTCAGAGCGTTCCTCCATAGTCTGCTTGCGTTCATGCAGCGTGGGCACAAGGATGCTGACCGTGTTGGCCTCGTGCTGACCTGAGATGCGTGCCTGCGGCACCACACCAATCACTTTGCCGCCGGCATCGGCAGTGGCCTGCGCCACAGTGTCCATCAGTCCGCGCTTCAGTCCGCCATACACAAGCGTATGGCCGTTCTCCCCTATCCACCGGCCGAGTGTCCGGGCATCATCGAAACATTCCGGCGCTATGCCGTTGCGCGCCGAACAATAAACAGCTATGTTCATATCATTTGTTCATTTACAGTTGACATTCCGCTTCCCCGGCGGCCATGTGCGCCGTAAGTCCGACATCACACCGCCACAGGGGCAAAAATAGCGATTTTTTATGTAACTTTGCAGCTGACAGCAACAAATTTGCAGCTCTTACAGAATGAAACGTTCCGATTTTGAAATAATGGCTCCAGTGGGGAGCTACGAAAGTCTGCATGCGGCCATCAACGCCGGTGCCGACGCCATATATTTCGGTGTGGAAGGCCTCAACATGCGTGCCCGCTCGAGTGTGAACTTCACCCTCGACGACCTGCGCGAAATTGCCTCCATCTGCGACAAGGCCGGTGTGAAATCCTACCTCACAGTCAACACCATAATCTACGACGAGGACATCGCCAAATGCCACGCCATCATCGATGCCGTGGCGCAGAGCGGCATCTCGGCCATCATCGCCAGCGACATTGCTGCCATAGCCTATGCCCGCAGCATCGGCGTGGAGGTGCACATCTCCACACAGCAAAGCATCTCGAACATCGAGGCGGTGAAATTCTATGCCCGGTGGGCCGATGTGGTTGTGCTTGCGCGCGAGCTCAATCTCACCCAGGTCAAGGCCATTACCGACGCCATCAGGCGCGACAACATATGCGGCCCCCACGGCAAGCCCGTGCGCATCGAGATGTTCTGCCACGGCGCCCTGTGCATGGCCGTGTCGGGCAAATGCTATCTCAGCCTGCATCAGATGAACTCCTCGGCCAACCGCGGGGCCTGCACCCAGATATGCCGCCGAGGCTACGAGGTGACCGACCTGGAGACAGGCGACAAACTGGCCGTGGAGAACAAGTACATCATGTCGCCCAAGGACCTCAAGACCATCCATTTCCTCAACAAGATGGTCGACGCCGGGGTGAGCGTATTCAAAATCGAGGGGCGCGCCCGCGGACCGGAGTATGTCAGCATTGCCGTAAGCGCCTACAACGAGGCCCTCAACGCCCTGTGCGACGGCACATACTCCGAAGAGCGGATTGCCCAATGGGACGAGCAGCTCGGCAAAATCTTCAACCGCGGCTTCTGGAACGGCTACTATCTGGGCCAGCGTCTGGGCGAATGGTCGAGCAAGTACGGATCGTCGGCCACACGCGTCAAGGAATACCGCGCCAAGGGTGTGCGCTACTTCTCCAACATCGGCGTGGCCGAATTCTATATGGAGACAGGCGAACTTTCCGTGGGCGATGAAATCGTGATCACCGGCCCCACCACCGGCGCGCTGATTCTCACCGTCGACGAGATCCGCGTCGACCTCAAACCCGTGCAGAAAGCCGTCAAGGGGCAAAGCTTCTCCATTGCCGTACCCTCAAAAATCCGTCCGAGCGACAAGCTGTACCTCTGGCGCCAGAAAGCGGCACCCGACACACAGAATAATAAACCTTAATAACCTGATATTACCGAAATGACCACCGAACCCCGCCGCCACGCCCGCGTCGACGTGGCCGACGTGCTCCGCGGCTTTGCCGTGCTGGCCATCATCCTGCTCCACTCCATCGAGCATTTCAACTTCTACTCCTTCCCCCCGGCCGACACCCAGCCCGCATGGCTGAATTTCACCGACAAGGCCATCTGGGACGGGCTGTTCTTCGCTTTCGGCGGAAAAGCCTATGCCATTTTCGCCCTGCTGTTCGGTTTCAGTTTCTTCATTCAGGACGATAACCAGCGCATGCGCGGCAACGACTTCCGCGCCCGGTTCAGCTGGCGCCTGCTTCTGTTGCTCCTGATCGGTCAGCTCAACGCCGCATTCTTCACCGGTGAAGTCCTGGTGCTGTATGCCCTTATGGGGTTCGTCCTCGTGGCCGTGTGCCGCTTCTCCACCAAAACGCTGATATGGCTTAGCGCACTCTTTGTGCTGCAGCCCGTGTGCCTGTGGCAGATAGCACGCGCCATCGCCGACCCCTCCTATACGCCTGCCACACTTGACACCGCGGCACTTTGGGGCGCCACATTCGCCGCCCAGTCGTCGGCCGACTTCCTCACCACCGTAAAAGTCAACCTGTGGGAAGGGCAGCTTGCATCGCTGGCCTGGGCATGGGATCACGGCCGCGTGTTCCAGACTGCCGGCCTCTTCATCTTCGGCATGCTCATAGGGCGACACGGGTGGTTCGGCCGCGAACACCTTCCCCAATGGGGGCGCGTGCTTGCCGGAGCACTCATCTGCTTCTTTCCGCTCTACGGGCTCAACAACATGGCGCCGGCCTACATCACCAGTCCTGCGATACTCACTCCGCTTAAAATCATCCTCTCCTCGCTTGCCAACCTCTGCTTCATGCTCATTCTCACCTGCGGTATCCTCTTCGGCTACTACCGCACCGCCCGGTTCAGCCGCACTTTGTCGCTCCTGATCCCTTACGGGCGCCTCAGCATGACCAACTACGTTACCCAGGGTATAATCGGGTCGGCAATCTACTACAACTGGGGACTGCACCTGCAGATGGGCATCACCGGCAGCCTTGCCATAGGCATCGCCATCTTCCTCGCCCAATACGCGCTTTGCCGGTTCTGGACGTCGCATCACTCCCACGGACCACTGGAATGGATGTGGAAACGGGCCACATGGATTGAAATCCCACCGTTTCTCCGTCGTCATTTTGGAGATTCCGCAGAATGTAAGTAACTTTGAAGGTCCGAACGCACCGCGTCATATAACCTGTCAATGGCATTGAACACAACCGCGTGGACACTTGTTGAAATTCTGCTTGACAGCAACAACAAACTAACATACATTTACATCAACATGAGCACATTAAAACTCGACGTGAAGAACGTGCTCGGCACCGTGACTGCCGAACAGATTCAGGCTCTCCACCCCGAAGCAGTGGCTGCTTTGGACAAAGTCAATAACGGCACCGGAGCTGGCGCCGATTTCCTTGGATGGGTAAATCTGCCCGAGAACACAACCGACGCGCTCGTGGCCGACATCGAAGCCACTGCCGCCAAAATGCGTGAACTCTGCGACTATGTGGTAGCAGTAGGTATCGGCGGCAGCTACCTTGGCGCAAAAGCCGTGATCGAAGCCCTGAGCGACTCGTTCGCCATGCTGCGCGGCGCCGACGACCAGCGCCGTTGCCGCGTGCTCTTCGCCGGACAGAACATCGGCGAAGATTACCTCAACGAACTGCAGGACCTCCTCAAGGACAAGAAATTCGGCATCATCGTAATCTCCAAATCAGGCACAACCACCGAGCCCGCCATCGCCTTCCGCCTGCTCAAGGAGCAGCTTGAAGCACAGATGGGCAAAGAAGAAGCCTCGAAACGCATCGTTGCCATCACCGACGCCAAGAAAGGCGCCCTCCGTCAGCTCGCCACTGAAGAAGGCTACAAGACCTTCGTCATCGAGGACAACGTGGGCGGACGTTTCTCGGTTCTCACCCCTGTGGGCCTTCTCCCCATCGCAGTGGCCGGTTTCAGCATCCGTGAGCTCCTCAAAGGCGCACGCAACATGCAGCATGCCACCGAGAAAGCCACCGACGAGAACGTATCGCTCCTCTACGCCGCTACCCGCAACGCCCTCTACCGCGCCGGCAAAAAAATCGAGATTCTCGTAAACTACAATCCCAAGCTCCACTTCTTCGGCGAATGGTGGAAGCAGCTCTACGGCGAATCGGAAGGCAAGGACCACAAAGGCATCTTCCCCGCAGCCGTCGATTTCTCAACCGACCTCCATTCAATGGGCCAGTGGATTCAGGATGGCGAACGCACCATCTTCGAGACTGTCCTTTCTGTCGACTCCGCAGAACACACAACCGTGATTCCCTCCGACGCCGCCAACCTTGACGGTCTGAACTATCTGGCCGGCAAACGCGTGGACGAAGTGAACCACATGGCCGAACTCGGCACCCGCATCGCCCACGTAGACGGTGGCGTGCCCAACATCCGCGTCACAATCCCCGCGCTCAAGGAGCAGTGGCTCGGCGAGCTCATCTACTTCTTCGAGAAAGCGTGCGGCATCTCCGGTTATCTGCTTGATGTCAACCCCTTCAACCAGCCCGGCGTTGAAGCCTACAAACGCAACATGTTTGCCCTTCTCGAAAAGCCCGGCTATGAGGCAGAGACAGCCGCCATCAAGGCCCGTCTCTGATTTTTTTAAAAAAAAATTCCTCACCCGTTAAACCATCTCCGGCTTATGCAGTCATAATGTCAGAATATAATAAAACAATAGATTAACATAAGCCGGCAACGAGGTTTCTTATAGCTTCAAAACCCAGCCAATCATATCGTTGAACCGGCTGATCCAACTATTTCATCAATTACAATCCGCCAAGCCCTGTGTTAGAGCCTGGCGGATTTCTTTATCCCCCTCCCCGCAGCTTCTCCCTGCCATCATCCCCCGGATTTCAAGGCCCATTTTTCATTACGGCCGAACATATTATCATAAACTTTTTCATACATTTGCGTATGGAACCTCTACGCGCAAACGAGATAATAATTTATCAACCTGACGAAACCCTCAAACTCGATGTACGGGTTAAGGAGGATACCGTGTGGCTTAATCGAAATCAAATTGCGGAATTGTTTGGCAGAGATGTCAAGACAATTGGCAAACACGTTGCCAACGCACTCAAAGAAGAGTTAGCCGACATTCCAGTTGTCGCAAAATTTGCGATAACTGCGACGGACGGTAAGACTTATCAGGTCGAGCACTATAATCTTGAGATGATCACATCTATCGGATATAGAGTGAAGTCGGCAAGAGGGATTCAATTCAGAGCATGGGCAAACAAAGTCCTCAAGGAATATCTGCTTCGTGGCTATGCCATAAATCAACGTCTATTGCAATTAGAAGACCGTATAGACAGACGCTTATCCGAACAAGATAAACATTTTGCCGAGCAAGACATACATCTTAAACAACTCAATGAAAAGGTTGATTTCTTTGTCAGAACATCATTGCCGCCGAAAGAGGGCATATTTTTTGACGGACAGATTTTTGATGCATATGCATTTGTGGCCCAATTAATCCGGAAGGCTCAGCACAGAATCGTGGTTATTGACAGCTACGTTGACGATTCGGTGCTGGTGCAGCTGTCAAAACGTAAGACGGGCGTGACGGTAGATATTTACGACGGCCGTATTTCAGACCAGCTCCGTCAGGATGTAGAGCGGCACAATCGGCAATATCCCGGCGTAACATTGCACGCTTACAACAAGGCTCACGACCGTTTTCTGATAATCGACGAGGAGGTATATCACATCGGGCACTCGCTCAAAGACCTCGGCAAAAAGCTCTTCGCCTTCTCAAGAATGGATGTCCTCACCGGCTCCGAACTCCTCTCTAAGCTCTGAATCCCGGACAGACAACAACGGTCACTGGTTGAGGTCGGGAGCGAGGCGGCGGGAGGAGGTGGCAAAGAGGAAAACAAGGAGGGCGAGGGCGATGTAGACCAAAGCGGTGGAGTGAAGAACGTTACCGAGGCCGACGAGGGGCGACACGATGGCACCGACGATGTAGCCCGACACGCCGAGTATCGACGAGGCTTCGCCAGCACGCGCGCGGCCTTCGTTCATGGCAAGAGTATTTGAGGTGGTGAAAATCAGGCCGAGACCAAACAGAATCACAACCATCCCGGCCTCATAGACCCATATGCTGTGGATAAGAGACAATGCCATGGCCTCACCGGCAACTCCGACAAGCATTATCAGCGCTCCGACATAAGCTGCCTTTTTGAGCGGTTTGAATTTCAATGCAATCATCGAACCGGCGGCCACGAATATGGCATTGAAGCCTATCACAAGCCCGTAGACGGTCTGCGACAGGCCGTAATGTGTCTGAAGCACGAACGGCGACGAGGAGATGTAGGCGAACAGCATCCCTAAGGCCAGACCTTTGAAACAAACATGAATGATGAACGGACGGTTGCGCAGCAGCGCCGCATACCCTTTCACCGAGTTGCGCCAGCTTCCGGTTGTACGCGAGGAAGTGTTGAGCGATTCCTTCATCCACCCCGAAAGGGCCAACAGTATCAACGCGAACGCAGCGAGCACCACAAACACCCCTTTCCACCCGAAGGCATCGGCCGTGACGCCACCGATCACAGGCGCCGAGGCCGGAGCCACACCGTTGATGGCACCCACAAGCGCCATGAGCTTGGCCAGCTGTCGGCCGGAATAGACGTCGGCCGGAATGGTTCTCGCAAGGAAATAGCCCCCGGCAGCGCCCATTCCCTGAAACAGACGGCACACAATGAAGAATTTAATCGTCGGTGAGAACACACTCACCACCGCCGCCACGATGAACAGCGACACGGAAAACAGAAGCACCGGTCGGCGGCCAATGCGGTCGCTGACAGCCCCGAACAGAATCTGACCCAGCCCCAACCCGGCCATCCCCGTCATCATGCCCATCTGCACCACAGGCACCGAGCAGTTGAAAAACCGGCACATGGCCGGCAATGCCGGGGCATACATGTCGTTGACAAACGAGCCCAACGCACTGAGCAGCACAAGCATCAGCACCAGAAAGGTGTAATACCCTTTCCGGTGCTGCAGCGCCATCTGCATGGGCGAAAGCGATGCCGCACCCTGTGCGACTGTATGTGTGGAATCCGACTGTGTCTGCATATTGTCTCTGACGTGCTGAAAAAAGGACATCCCCGTCAGTTATGCAAACAATCCTCTGCCCCACATGGTTCTCACCATGCCGGTCGGACACTATCCATATTGATTCCCGAGACTTCGGCTGCAAGCCCACTCCAGTTTTATCGCGTGTTTGTGGTGGTGTACAGCCCCAGAATCGTGTCGGGCGGAAGCGGAATATTGTTGGCCACCGGAGTCCACGTCGACCCGTTGTTGGTTGAGTAGAAAAACGACACCTCGTCGCTGTAAGCCTTTACACGCAGCCACACCGGTCTGCCCCACTCGAACTGCTGCAGGGGCTGGAAAGCCGTCTCCGTTCGGCCGTTGGCACGGCGGCGCACCACCACCGCCGGATGTCCGTTGACAATGGTCTTGCCGAAAATTATCGTATCGGCAGCATCGGTATAAAGCGCCATCCCTGCAAAATCGTGCTCCGTCACCGGCGTATAGCGCAGCGACGTTGCCGCCAGGAACGGCTGCGCAATCGAGTCGAGGAACACCGCCGTAGGCGAATAACGCAACGATGTGAGATTCACATAAGTCGGCGTAAGCGTAAGGCCGTCGGGCGTGATTACATAATTCTCCGGTTCAGGGTCGTTGATATGCGTCCACTGCGGGCCGATTTCGGCCGATGCGAACGAATCGACCATGCACACGTTGCTCTTGGCCACGCCGCGCGCGGTGGCGGGAACATATTCAAACCATCGGAAGGTGGCGCTGTTGGTTGCGCCATGCGCCTGCAGGGCAAGAAAAAACATCATCATCATTGCCACCCTGACCATGGCATTCATATACTTTTGCTTCAGTTTCATCGATTCCATCTATACAAAGTTAGGGCATCCCCCCGAAATGAACAAGCGCATTTCACATGTTTAACACCCCTGTACCGCACACATCCCGCATGCCTCAGTTGCGCAATGCCCTGATGGCATCGTCGAGCGACACATCCTTGTCAAGCCCCATCATCTTACGCAAACGCCAGCGCGCCTGTTTCACCGACTCGGGACGGATCACCAGCAACCGCGCTATCTTGTTGTTGTCAAGACCCATGTATATGTATGTAGCGAGTTTCACGTACGTGTCCGACAGGTCAGGATACACCTCATGCAGCCGCGACACAAAATCCGGGTTGGCTTTCACGAACATCTCCTGAAACGTGTCCCACTCCTCGCCTCCGGCCAGATGCAGCTTGATGGCGTTTTCCAGACGCGCCGCCTCGGGCACTCCTATTGTCTCCTCCTTGCGCATCACCTCTATCTCCGACTTCAGCGAATTGAACAGATTGTTCTTCTCCTCCATCGCCAGCATCACAGCAAGAAGGTGACGCCGGTTCTTCTCCATCTCCAGACGGCTGTCGCGGCTGGCAATCTTATGGAGTTGCTGACGCCTGTAGAGCATGAAATAGATGGCACCGGCCACAAGCAGAACCAGAAACAGCATTCCGATGAAACTGAACCGCATGCGCTGCACACGCTCATTCTCACGGGTCATGGCCAGCGACACCTCGCGGATGTTGGCCATGCGCAGCACCTCGGTCTGCTGCATGCGCGCCATGTCGGAATCGGAATACTCCACATAACGTTTCTCGTAGACGAGCGCGCTGTCTATTTTCCCCTCCTTCTCCATCGTCGAGGCATATGCCTGCATCACCATCCCCTTATAGCCGTAATCACTTATATAATCAAGATTGTTCATGGCCATGCGGCTGTAGGCCACGGCCGAATCGCTCTGTCCCGCTTCGTCATAGTGATTACTGAGCAGAGCCTGATAGAGGCCCTGCAGCCCCCTTCGGTTTTCTTTGCCGCGCACATCCTGATAGGCGCTTTTCAGCCACTTCACATCGTTGGTGTGTGCATACAGATTGCGCATCACCAGATTGAACACCACGCTGTCGCCGGCAATCTCGGGCGAATGCAGCAGATCGAGCAACAGACTGTCGGCCTCCCTGTGAAGTCCCTGCCTGTAACGGATATTGGCCACATTGATTGCATTGCGCGCAACCATCTTGTTAAAACCCAGACCGGTATGTATGTCGTCCGCTTTCTTTATGTACTCCAGACCCTTGTCCAGCTCTCCTATCAGATACAGGCTGGTACCCATGTTGATGTACGAGGCCGCCACCATCGGCGCATCGCCGAGCTGCGTATAGAAGCGTGCCTCCTCGTCAACATCGCGGTACGACTGTGCACCCCGCGTATGTCCAAGCTGCCGATACAACGCACGCAGCCTGAAAAACTCATACGGAAACTTTACGGAATCCGCCACCGCAAGAGTGCGACCCACCACCTTCACTGCCGAGTCGACCATATCCTGACGCTGAAACATGCGCCCGCGCCAGTAGCTCAGGCGCAGATTCCTGACATCGGCAGAATCCGCGCCGGCCGACAGTTTTTCAAAAGCCGCCACCATTGCAAGCAGGCTGTCGGAGGGCACATAATCGTAAAATCCGTATTCAAGCTGCATTGTCAGCGAATCCACATCGGCCGAAATCACCGGCCAGCGGAACGGTTCCAGGCGCTTATCACCCTTATGGCAGGAAGACACCAGCATCAAAACAAACGAAAGCAAAGTCAGATATTTCATGCATCAAAGATAGTAAAAAACCTTCTTTCCCTCCAAATAGCCACCGTGTAGACCGTCAGTAGACCGCATATTTTTGCTTTTCTCCTCCCTTTGGATGCAATTTTGTGAAAACATCAATCACCAACCTTTAGCAATCAGATATGAAGAAACTTTTACTCTCCCTTGCAATGGCGGCTATGGCCACATCATTTGCATCAGCGCAGGAAGCATCGTTCGACCACCCCATCGGCCTGCGCTATCTCGGCACAATCAAAAACCCCGACGTGCAACCCGCATGCAGCTACCTGTCGAGAAACCCGATGAACGACGGTGCGTTCCTGTGGGCCCCCGTCGACAGCAAAGTGAAATACACCAATACCTCCACCGGCGAGGCACAGAGCTGGAACTGGACCACACCGGGCGGCACACTCGAAGATGCGACAGCCAAAGACGCTATAATTAAATACACCCAGACCGGAACATACGAATTCCCCACGCTCACAGCCAACTTCGCATCCGGGGCAAAGACAGCCACATACGACCACAAACTCAAAGTGGGAGGCCGTGCAGAGCTGTGTCTCGCCGACTGCCGCGTATGGACTGTGACATATGGTCTCGGCACACAATATTATGACAATCAGAACGGGGCGGTGAACGGCTCGCTCGGAGGCACAAACAACCTTAACATAGCCAGTGTAGGCAACCTTTACATGACATCGCTTGAAGATGGATTTCTCGATGGCGTGAACATCTATCTGCCTAAAAAACCGACAAAATATAAAGAAGGTGCAAAGATAAGAGTCCAGATCTGGATGCCCTCCATCGGCGAAAACGAGATGGTGCTTACCTACATGCCTATCGACGGATGGTACACCAACTTTGAGGATATCAAGACATCAGAGGACGGAGCATGGGTACCCGTACAGGGCGGTGCCGTAATCCAGCTCAAGTGCTCCTCCCCCATCGACCTTTATGGAAAGCAGTTCCTGTTCATCAGCGTGGACGGCTGGAGCAATGACCCCACTACCGAGGATTTCTGCATGCTCATGGACGTAATGCCCAACAAGACAATGGAACCTGAAGATGCAAACAACCTGCTGGCCCACAACTCATTCGTTCGCCTGAAGAACGAGAACGATTTCCTCCGCCCCGTAAGCTACTATGGCGGCAACTACGGAAGTTTCATGATCTGCCCGGTGGTACGCGGGGGTGAAACACCCTCAAGCGCACTCGCTCAGGTATCGGCCGACTACGAGGCAAAAATGGGCTGCACAGTGGATGGTGGCGTTATCACCCTGACAGGTGCCGACGGCCATTTCGAAGTCTACAACATGAACGGCACCGTATGTCTCGCGGGAGAAATCGCCGGCGGCTCGGCCGAAATTCAGGCATCAGCCCTCACCCCCGGCATATACGTTGCCCGCAACGCAGCGGGACAGACAGTGAAATTCGTCACCAAATAAAGGGGCAATCATTACAACCAATCACACAACTTTCAAACCAATATGTCTATGAAAGCAATTTTTAAATTCATGCCTGTTGCGGCAGCATTGGCCCTGGCCACCTCAGCATTCGCAGCAGAGACAGAAGCGCCGGTATGGAAAGCTGTATCGGCAAGCGACAACACCACCTATGCCATCAAAGCCGACGGCACTCTCTGGGGCTGGGGCTCGAATGAGCAGGGAGAACTCGGACAAGGATCTACCGATGCCAAACTGTCGGCGGTGCCCCTGCAGATGGGCACAGACTCCGACTGGAAGGCAGTTTACGGCGCACGCGGCTGCGGCTTCTTCCTCAAGGAAGATGGCTCGCTATGGACTGTGGGCTCAAACGAAAAGGGGATGTCGGGCGTAGGTGACGGCATAACCAAGCACACCACACTCATTCAGGTTGGAACCGATAAGGACTGGGCAAGTGTAGCCACTTCAGTCACTTGGTGCTATACTGTCCTTGCCATTAAAACAGACGGAACACTCTGGGCATGGGGCTCAGGCGAGGATTTCGGCCTCGGACAAGGCAACACGAACAACTCGGCAGTACCCATTCAGGTGGGCACCGACAATGACTGGAAAGAAGTCAGCGTAGGAGCCAGCCATGTGCTTGCACTCAAGAACGACGGTTCACTGTGGGGCTGGGGCTTCGCAGCCTATGGCCAGCTGCTCAACGAAGAGACAATCGTCAGGGTTCCCACCCGCATTGGTACCGACACATGGGAAAAAGCAATTGCAGTAGACTATGCATCCTATGGTATCAAAGCCGACGGGTCACTCTGGGCGTGGGGCGACAACCAGACGAACCTTCTTGGTCTCGATTCCGACATGAGCGAAGTCGAGAATGAAAACGACGGAACGCTTCCCAACATCAAAGTCCCCACCCAGATCACTGCAATCACCGGAAAAGTATCACAAGTCAGCGGTTGCCAGAAAGCCCGAGTAGCCCTTGTGGAAGGCAAAATCTACACCTGGGGCGACAACAGCAACGGCGCTCTTGGCAACGGCAAAGGATCGGCTCTGGAGGTAGGTGTAGGCCAATACCAGTACAAACCGACCGAAATCACACTTCCCGACGGAGTCGTAGCAGCATCCATCTCCTGCGGTCAGCTTTTCACTACATTGATTGACAATGAAGGTGTACTCTATGGTTGGGGTGCCAACCGCTGGGGTCAGCTCGGCAACTATGTTGACGAAACCAGACTGACATTCGAACCTTCGCCTATACAGCTCGGTGTGCCCGCACCTCCCAAGCCCGGTGAATACACTTTCGACGCAGAGAATATCCCCTCGTCGCTTGCCGATGCTGTCACAATCAAACTTACAGGCGAATGGAACACCTCTGCCTTCCAGAAGCTCTGCACCACAATCGGCGCAAACCTTGGATTCCCCCCGGTTGGCAACAACAAGCTCGAATCCGTGGACATGTCCGAAGCCACATTCGCCGAGAACACATCGTTCTACGTACCCGCAGGCATGCAGAACGCCGGTGTCTTCAAGATGTGCAAAGCCCTTAAAATCGTGAAATTTCCGGCCAACGCAACGGCTGCCAACCTCACCAACCTCCGCGAAGCCTTCATGAACTGCGCGGCGCTTGAAATCTGCGATGTCTCCGGCCTTACAGGCGTGACCGACATCACGGATGCATTCTACAACACCTCCATCACCTCTGTCAACCTGTCGGCATGGACCAACGTAACCAAGAGTGAGGACGCCTTCGGCATGTGCTCCAAACTGCAGTCTGTAGTGCTCCCCGCCAATTTCACAGTAGACAAATTCCTCTTCAATTCATGCACCTCGCTCCGTCTTGTCGACTGGAGTCTCTATGCCGGTGAAACCGCACCTGTAATAGGTTCAGACGCCAACGTATTCGAGCACCTCACAGCTGAAGAGCAGGCTCTGATCACCGTAATGGTGCCCGAAGCTGTATTCGAATCGTTCAAGGCCGATGCCACATGGGCAAACGTAAACCTCCAGGCTGTATCGTCGCAGGAAGAGGGTGTGTACACCATCAATGCCAATGACATCCCCGCCGACCTCTCCGACGCACGCAAAATCACCCTCATGGGCCTTTGGGATACCCCCAAATTCAAAGCTCTCTCGGCCGCTCTGGGCAACAACGCATCCGCAACAGCCTCCAACACGGTACTCGAATCAATCGACATGAGCAAGGCTGAAATCGCCGTTGCAACCAATCTGTGCGCCGAATATCCCGGTGTCCTGTTTGGCACTCAGGTACGTGGCATCTTCAAAAAATGCACAGCACTCACCGAAGTGATTATGCCCGCTGCCGATCAGGCCGCAAACTTCCGCTCATTCGAAAACGCTTTCAACGGTTGCGAAGCACTCATCACAATCGACCTCAAAGGCTGCACCGGTCTGAACAACACTGACAACGCATTCAGCAATTGCTCAGCTCTCGAGAAAGTGGTTCTCCCCGGTACCTTCAAGTTCGGGACCGAGACTTTCGACCGTTGCGAAGCCCTGAAGGAGATTGACTGGACCAGTTTCGAAGGCACCGAGGCACCCGCGTTCAAGATGAACTCGCTGCCCACCCTCGGCAAGGCCCTCACAATCAAAGTTCCCGCCGATGCCTACGATTCATTCGTGGCCAACACAAGCTGGAACTCCTACACTATCGTTTCCGACGGCCAGTCTGCCCTGACAACCATCACCGCCGATGCCGAAGCACAGAGCGCACGCACAGTCTATGACTTCAGCGGACGTCAGGTAACAGTTCTCGCTCCCGGACAGGATGTGAACACACTCCCCGCCGGTCTCTACATCGTAGGTGGCCGCAAAGTGCTCGTAAAATAAGCCCTGACACGTCCGGATTGACCGCGTAAGGCAATTCTCGGACCGACATCAAACAAAGCCACACAGGCGCCGGATCAGCCCGATTCGGCGCCTGTTTTTTTTGACTGGCATGGCAGGGGCGCAATAAATTGCGCCCACACAGTGGGGAGCGCCCGCCCAAAAACAACAGCTGCGCCACTCTTGAGGGTGACGCAGCTGCGTTGCTATTAAATGTCAGGCAACGGATTTACGGCCGCTGCCGACGGAGGGATTTATTTCACTTCGGGAGTGCCGTCGCCGTAGCCCCAGGGCTCCTTGGAGAGGCGTACATAGTTGTTGTAGCGCCAGCGGGCGTTGCTCTTGGCTGCTGCGAACAGTTCGGCTGCCTCGGCAGGATACTGCTTCATTACGGAAGCGTAACGAACCTCGCCTTTGAGGAAGTTCTCGAACTCATCCCAGTTGGGCTCCTTGCTGTCGAGTGTGAAGGGGTTCTTGCCTTCGGCCTCGAGAGCGGGATTGTAGCGCCACAGGTGCCAGTAGCCGCATGCAACGGCGTTGGCCTCTTCCTGCTGCGAGTGACCCATACCCGACTTCAGACCATGGTTGATACAGGGCGAGTAGGCGATGATGATCGACGGGCCGTCGTAAGCCTCAGCCTCGCGGATGGCCTTTAGGGTCTGAGCGTTGTCGGCACCCATGGCCACCTGAGCTGCGTAAACGTAACCGTAGGTGGTGGCAATCAGGCCGAGGTCCTTTTTACGCACACGCTTGCCGGCAGCGGCAAACTTGGCGATGGCACCGATAGGTGTGGCTTTCGAAGCCTGACCGCCGGTGTTGGAGTAAACCTCGGTGTCGAGCACCAGGACATTGATATTCTTGCCGGAAGCGAGCACGTGATCCAGACCGCCGAAACCTATGTCGTAGGCGGCGCCGTCGCCGGCGATGATCCACTGGCTGCGTTTCACGATGAAATTCTTCAGGGCAACGATGCCGGTGCATACGTCGCAACTGCAGGCCTCGCAGAGGGGAACGATGGTTTCGAACACCTCACGGGTGGCAACGGCGCTGTCGCGGTTGTCAAGCCACTTCTGGGCCTGAGCCTTGATTTCGGCGCTGCAGCAGTCGCAGGTCAGAGCCTCTTTCATAAGAGCCTCCAGACGCAGCTGCATCTTCTCGTTGGCGATGGTCATGCCCAGACCGAATTCAGCGAAGTCCTCGAACAGGGAGTTAGCCCATGCCGGACCGTGACCGCGGAAGTTGGTGGTGTAGGGAGTTGAGGGCACTGAGCCGGAGTAGATGCTCGAGCAGCCGGTAGCGTTAGCCACCATCTCATGATCGCCGAAGAGCTGGCTGATGAGTTTCACATAGGGTGTCTCGCCGCAGCCTGAGCATGCGCCTGAGAATTCAAACAGCGGGGTTGCGAACTGGCTGTTCTTCACGTTGGCGGCGATGTCGACCAGATCCTGCTTCGAGGCTACATCCTTCACGCAGTAATCCCATTCCTTCTGCTCGTCGAGCTGGGTTTCGAGGGGCTTCATTGCGAGAGCCTTCACGCCCTTCTTGCCGGGGCATACGTCAACACAGTTGCCGCAGCCGAGACAGTCGAGCACGTCGACAGCCTGGATGAAGCGCATGCCGGTGAACTGCTTGCCGATGGCGGGGATAGTGGCTTCTGCTGCGAACGGAGCTGCTGCCATCTCCTTCTCGTCGAGAACGAACGGACGGATAGCGGCGTGAGGGCAGACATATGCGCACTTGTTGCACTGGATACAGTTCTCTTCGTTCCATTCGGGTACGAAGGCTGCAACACCGCGTTTTTCGTAAGCGGCGGTGCCGTTGTGCCAGGTACCGTCGGCGATATCCTTGAAGTCCGAAACCTTCAGCAGGTCGCCGTCCTGTGCGTTGATGGGACGTACAATCTTGTTGATGAACTCAGGATCGTCGTTGGGAGCCACTGCGTCAACCTCAAGGTTCGACCATGCGGGGTCAACGTCGAGACGGTGGTATTCGCCTCCGCGGTCAACGGCAGCATAGTTCTTGTCGACCACATCCTGACCCTTCTTGCCGTAGCTCTTGACAATGAATTTCTTCATCTGCTCAACGGCCAGGTCAACGGGGATAACCTCGGTGATGCGGAAGAACGCGCTCTGCAGGATGGTGTTGGTGCGGTTGCCAAGACCGATTTCCTGAGCAATCTTGGTTGCGTTGATGTAATATACGGTGATGTTGTGGTCGGCGAAATACTTCTTAACCTTGTTGGGAAGGTTCTTGGCCAGTTCCTCGCCCTCCCAGATGGTGTTGAGCAGGAATGTGCCGTTGTCGCGCAGACCGCGTGTCACGTCGTACATATGCAGATAAGCCTGCACGTGGCATGCCACGAAGTTAGGGGTGTTCACCAGATAGGTGGAACGGATGGGGGCATCGCCGAAACGGAGGTGCGAGCAGGTGAAACCGCCCGACTTCTTCGAGTCGTAGGCGAAATATGCCTGGCAGTATTTGTTGGTGTTCTCACCGATGATCTTGATGGAGTTCTTGTTGGCACCCACAGTACCGTCGGCACCCAGACCGTAGAACTTCAGCTCGGTGGTCGACTTGTCGCCGAGGGCAACCTCTTCGGGCAGGGGGAGCGATGTGAATGTAACATCGTCGACGATGCCTACGGTGAAGTGATCCTTGGGCATGGGAAGAGCGAGGTTCTCGAACACGCCGATGATCTGCGCGGGTGTGGTGTCCTTCGAGGCAAGGCCGTAGCGTCCGCCCACAATGACGGGGGCATTCTCCTTGCCGTAGAAGCATTCCTTGACATCGAGGAAGAGGGGTTCGCCGTTGGCGCCGGGTTCCTTGGTGCGGTCGAGCACAGCGATGCGTTTTGCAGTCTTGGGCACTGCTGCGAGGAAGTGCTTTGCCGAGAAGGGACGGTAGAGGTGAACTGCAACCAGACCCACTTTCTCGCCTTTTGCGATGAGGGCGTCGATAGCCTCTTCGGCAGCCTGGGTTACCGAACCCATGGCGATGATCACGCGGTCGGCATCCTCGGCACCATAATAGTTGAACAGACCGTATTTGCGGCCGGTGATTTCCGAAATCTTGTTCATGTAATCCTCAACCACGTCGGCCACATTCTCATAGGCTGGGTTGCAGGCTTCGCGATGCTGGAAGAAAACGTCGCTGTTTTCGGCCATGCCGCGCGAAACGGGAGCCTGGGGTGTCAGGCCGCGCTGACGGAAACGGGCCAGAGCCTCGCGGTCGAGAAGCGGGGCGAGCTGATCCTGCTCGAGCATCTCGATTTTCTGAATCTCATGCGAGGTGCGGAAGCCGTCGAAGAAGTTGACGAAGGGGATCGACGATTTGATGGCCGACAGGTGAGCCACACCTGCAAGGTCCATAACTTCCTGCACGGAGCCTTCGCAGAGCATTGCGAAACCGGTCTGACGCACCGACATAACGTCCTGATGGTCGCCGAAGATGCTCAGCGCGTGCGAAGCGAGCGTACGTGCCGATACATGGAACACACAGGGGAGCTGCTCGCCCGCAATTTTGTACATATTTGGAATCATCAGCAGCAAGCCCTGCGAAGCGGTGTAGGTTGTTGTCAACGCACCGGCCTGAAGGGAGCCGTGAACGGCACCTGCCGCGCCGCCTTCCGATTGCATTTCCTGAACGAGCACGGTTTCGCCAAAAATGTTTTTGCGTCCGGCTGCCGACCACTCGTCGACATATTCAGCCATTGTCGACGACGGCGTGATAGGATAGATGGCTGCCACTTCGCTGAACATATACGAGATATGCGCAGCTGCCTGGTTACCATCGCAGGTAAGGAATTTTTTTTCGTTACTCATAAAGATTTTTTGTTTATGTAGCTTTTGATGTGTTTTCAGTCCGTGACATGCACTACATGGCACACAATCATATTAATACGCAAATTTACAACAAATATTCGTGCGGAGCACAAAAATTAAGGTATTTTTGAGGCACGATGCCCCGCCTTGCATTTGTTTAACGCAAAAGTCGCTTGCGATCCATCCATTTCATCCGTTCCATCGGGTCCATCCGCTCAATGGCATACCGCAATGACGTGCGCGGCATTGTGGCCGCATGCTTTTCGAGAAACTCACGAAGCAGCCCCACGTTGCGTTTGCCAACCTCCCGAAGCACCCAGCCCACAGCCTTATGAATCAGGTCGTGCGAATGTCCGAGCAGTTTCTCTGCCATCGACAGGGATTCCTCATATCGGCCACCGCGCACCAGTCCGAGAGTCGACACCACCGATATGCGCTGCTCCCACAAATCCTGGCTGCCGGCAAGGCGATGAAGAACCTCAGTCGAGGGGAGTGTGCCGTCGGGCAGTGGATAAAGCAACCATGCCCCCAATATGTAGGGACACGAAAGGTCCACCAGATCCCAGTTGTTGGCTCTGTGCGCATGCTTCAGATAGAAATCCACAATCTCCTGCCGCCGGGCTGCACGCTCTGCCGAATCACGTCCGCCCTTGGGCAACGCGTTCTTCATCTCCTCAACAAGCAGCAGGAATCCGCACAGCCTCACTTCATGCCATTCCGATTCAAGAAGCTTCCTGATCTCGGCAAACGGCATCCTCAGCTTGGCCGCACGCACCACCATGCGCGTCTGCGGCACTTTGATGCCGAGGAACTGGTCGCCTTCGCCATATTCCCCCTTCCCCGTCTTGAAGAAGCGCATCAGGATGGCACGCTGCGCCTCATCGCGCATTCCCAGCATGACGTCCGTTATCTCGGCAGCCGTAACCGGCGCGACATCGGTATTCTTCTTCATATGTTAATGGTTAAATACTACAATTTATTAATCACGCAAGGACATCACCCGTTCAGACGTAGGGTCGCGACCTGTCGCGACTGCAACCCAGCTGAACGAATGAACCATTTAGTCTACCCTAACCAGAGACAGGTGTTTGCAGTCGCGACAGGTCGCGACCCTACAATCGGAAGGACCGGTTATTAGTCTGATTAGCCGTATTCAGGCCCAAATTATCGTGAATTCGTTAAACCCTCAGAATGGAGTTGTTAAAATTAAAAAAGGTCGTCATCACGACGACCTTTTTCCTTTAAACCTTTATCTTAATCTAATACTATGAAAAACACACATGCAAAGGAAGCCATTAATTCTGAGCTGTGCAAGAGCAAGCGTGTATATTTAACACTTATTTGCGAAAAAATCGTCATTTTTCGGAAAATCTTGGCACAATCAGGCTTTGTTTGCCGTGTAAATGGCGCACACACCGAATGTGAGCGGTGTGAGGCGCGCCCGTGTCAGTCCCGCCCCTGCCATAAGCGCAAGCATTCTGGGGCCCTGTGGCATAGCTGCGATGGATTCCGGAAGATAGGTGTACGCCCTCGAGTCGGACGACACCATCCGGCCCACCGCCGGGATAATGTGGCGGGTATACATATTATAGAACGGACGCACCACTCTGGACGTGGGCACCGCCAGTTCTATCACGCACAGCATCCCTCCTGGTTTAAGCACGCGCGCCATCTCGGCATACCCTTTGTCGAGGTGCTCGAAGTTGCGCACGCCGTAGGCCACGGTGACGGCGTCGAACGTGCCGTCGGGAAACGGCAGGTCAAGGCAGTCGGCCTTGCGGAGGGTCACCCTGGACGTAAGCCCCTCCTTCTCCATTTTTTCGCGGCCTATGCGAAGCATCTCCTCGCTCAGGTCAACTCCGGTGACCGACGCAGCGGGAATCCTCCGGCACAGTTCCACGGCAAGATCGCCCGTACCGGTAGCCACGTCAAGGATGTGCACAGGCCCGGTGGCGGCAACCATGCCGACAGCCTTACGGCGCCAGAGCCGGTCGATGCCCAGCGTCATGGCACGGTTCATGAAATCATAGGCAGGCGCTATGGAGTTGAACATCTGCTCCACCTGCGCCGTCTTTGAGCGCGTGTTGTCGTAAGGTTTTATCTGTTCGGGCGATTGAGCCATGCGTCGGTAGGGTGATGAATGGAGTTGGTGCGGTGATAACGGTGTGCTGTCCGTGACGTGTCAGAGGTTCAGTCGCGGAGCATGTTCAGGCACGAGAGCACATTGCTTTCGATGCGTTCGGCCAGATGCTCTTCGGGTGCTTTCTCGAATTTGCGTCCGGTGATATGCTCGTAAAGCTCGATGTAACGCTCGGACACCTCGTTGCAGAATTCAGGGGTCATTTCAGGCACGGTCTGGCCCTCTTTGCCCATGAAGCCGTTGTCGATGAGCCACTGGCGCACGAACTCCTTGGAGAGCTGCCGCTGGGGCAGCCCTTTCTCAAAGCGCTCCTCATAGCCCTCGGCATAGAAGTAGCGGCTCGAGTCGGGGGTGTGGATCTCGTCGATGAGGATCACCTTGCCGTCGCGTTTGCCGAACTCGTATTTTGTATCCACAAGAATCAGACCTTTCTCACGGGCCATCTCTGTGCCGCGTGCGAACAAAGCGCGGGTGTACTCCTCCATCTGCTTGTAATCCTCCTCGCTCACGAGGCCCTGGGCGATGATTTCCTCACGCGAGATGTTCTCGTCGTGACCCTCGGCAGCCTTGGTGGTGGGGGTGATGATTGGTTCGGGGAAACGCTCGTTCTCGCGCATGCCGTCGGGAAGTTTCACTCCGCAAAGCTCGCGTGCGCCTGCGGCATATTCACGCCATGCACTGCCGGTGAGGTATCCGCGGATAATCATCTCTACGGGGAAACCTTCGCAGCGGTAGCCCACTGTGACCATGGGGTCGGGTGTGGCCAGACGCCAGTTGGGAACCAGGTCGGCTGTAGCCTCAAGGAAATAGGTGGCAATCTGGTTGAGCACCTGGCCCTTGAAGGGGATGCCTTTGGGGAGAATCACATCGAATGCCGAAATGCGGTCGGTAGCCACCATCACCAGCAGATTGTTGCCGTCGACCGAATAGACGTCGCGCACCTTGCCGTGATAAACACCCGTCTGTCCGGGAAAATTGAAGTCAGTTCTTGTTAAAGTTGCCATGTGGAATTTTATTGGAGTGAAATTGTGTTTGTTGTCTGATTGTTATGGCCGGGGGGCCGCATCCGGGGCGGCGTCGGCTGCCGCGGCCTCCTCCTTGCGGCGGCGCTCCTCGCTCTCGTCGAAAGCCTGGTATGCCTCCACGATGCGCTGCACAAGCTGGTGGCGTACAATGTCCTTCTTGCCGAACTCCACCTTGCCTATCCCCTGGATGCCGTTGAGAATGCGCAACGCCTGCACCAGTCCGGAATTTACCGAGCGGGGAAGGTCAATCTGCGTCACATCGCCCGTGATCACCATCTTGGCGTTCACACCAAGGCGCGTGAGGAACATCTTGATCTGATGGGTGGTGGTGTTCTGGGCCTCGTCGAGCACAATTACGGCGTCGTTGAGCGTGCGGCCGCGCATGAACGCCAGCGGGGCTATCTGTATCACCTTGGTCTCCATGTATTCCTTCAGCTTCGCGGCTGGAATCATGTCCTCCAGGGCATCATAGAGCGGCTGGAGATAGGGGTCTATCTTGTCCTTCATGTCGCCGGGCAGGAATCCGAGCTTCTCGCCTGCCTCCACAGCCGGACGCGACAGTATGATTTTCTTCACCTCGCGGTTTTTCAGGGCTTTCACCGCAAGCGCGATGGCCACATAGGTTTTGCCTGTTCCGGCAGGACCGAGGGCGAAAGTGAGGTCATTTTTGGCAAAGGTCTGCACAAGCTTGTACTGGGTGGGCGTCCGGGCCGAAATCGGCTTGCCGTTCACACCATATATAATAACATCGTCGGAGTGTGCGTCGCGCGGTGCCTCCCCTTTTATTATGTCGAGAATCACATCCTCGGTGAGCTTGTTGAATTTGGCGCAATAGCTTTCAAGCTCCTTGACTTTTTTCTCGAACTCGGCTGTCTCGGCCTCATCGCCTATCACTTTTATCACCGAGCCTCTGGCAGCCATCCGCAATTTAGGGAAAAGGTTGCGTATCAACTGCATGTTGGCGTTGTTGACCCCATAAAAACTGGCGGGGTCGGCACTGTCGATAATTACGATTCTTTCAATCATCGGGTCGAGGGGTTTCGTCTGCAAAGTTAAAAAATATTTTCTGTACGGAGGAGAATACCTGCATCTTTCAGCATCCCCCGTTTTCATTTATTAACACTCAGCGGCACCCATTGGTTGCAGCCCACTCCCTCAGTCGGACATACCAAAACCAATATTCTCTTATTTGACATTTATTAATCTTGATGTGCTTTAATATTGCATATATTGAATCGTATCTTTGTGTATCAGCAATTCCACCATGATGAAACATCAGACCATCTCCATATGCAACGATAACGGCTCAGCAGTTTTAGCACAAGCTCCTGTGATAGTTTCTGCGAGCAGGGCTACAGACATACCGGCTTTTTATGCCGACTGGTTTTTCAACCGCCTCGAAAAGAACTATGTCAGGTGGCGAAATCCTTTCTCGGGGCAGGATAGCTATGTTTCATTCGTGAATACCCGTTTCATTGTTTTCTGGTCAAAGAATCCTGAACCGCTGTTGCCATACCTGTCGGTACTTAAAGAACGCGGTATAGGGTGCTATATCCAATACACTCTTAACGATTACGAAGCTGAAGGACTGGAGCCAAACGTTCCTCCTTTGGAGCAAAAAATAGAAACTTTCCGTCGGCTGGTCGACGCTTTAGGAGCAGGAGCGGCAGTGTGGCGTTTTGACCCGCTTATTCTTGCAGACAAAATAAACATAGATACTTTACTTGAAAAAATAGCACACATCGCCAATGCCGTGGCAGGCTATTCAGAAAAACTCATTTTCAGTTTTGCTGACATTGACCCGTATAAGAAAGTATCGCGCAATCTTCGGCTTGGCGGCATCGACTATCGTGAATGGGATGAAGAGACTATGCGCGAATTTGCATCGCGGCTTTCAGAAATGAACCGTAATAATTGGAATTTCACCCTCGCGACATGCGCCGAACGCATAGACCTTTCGGAATATGGCATCGAGCATAACCGCTGCGTCGACCCGGAACTAATCAGCCGGCTTGCACCTGATGATTCGGTACTGCAAAATTTCCTTTATAACGCAAAGACCGACAGTGGCCAACGCAAGTCATGCGGTTGCATCCTCTCAAAAGATATCGGCGCATACAACACCTGTCCGCACGGCTGCCTCTACTGCTATGCCAACACGTCCCAAGCCTCGGCGTTTGCAAATTTTAAAAGAGCTCTCGCTAACCCACTTACTGACCACATAATTTAATCTATGAACTTCATACCCAAAACGCTGAAATCCGCATACACTTTTGTCAGTGTATTACAGCAGGCAAAGGATTGGTTTGCCTTGCTTTCAAAAACCGAGCAGCAAAATGTTGTTGAAGATTTAGAGCACGGAGCGGCTCACCTCACCAATAGTCGTCAACTTAACGCTTACATCGCCAAATATGGTGAAATTCACCAGGCCAAATTGCTTCATGCTTATGAACAAATCCCATCTAAAGTTTGGCACGAAGATGGTATCACTGTAATTGATTATGGATGCGGCCAGGGCATTGCAGAAATGGTCCTTTCAGATTATATGGCTACGAGGTATATTGACAATGACTATATCAAAGATTTTATTCTTATTGAACCTTCGCGGCTGAATCTGCAGCGATGCGTAAATCATGTGAAAACATTCTTTAACTACTCAACAATATCAGCCGTTTGTAAAAAGGACAACCAGATAAATGATGACGATATCAATCCAAAATCTTCAACAGTTATACATATTTTCTCAAATGTGATAGACTTGGAAGATTTTGATGGCGATATCATCCTATCATTGCTAAATAAAGATAAATCCCATAACAACATTATAATATGTGTAAGCCCCTATTATCAGGAGGCAACACGAGGTAGGAGAATGAAAGAATTCGGTGACAAACTTCAAGACTATTCATTGATATATAGATTAGAGAAACATACCGAAGAGTGGGAGAAGCCTTATAGTTGCCAAATGTACATTTTTGTCAGTTCATATTATTGATGTTTATGGTTAATATCTTTGTAGGGGAATAATTCTATATTGGCGATTTGAAGGCATGCGGTGTTGACGGAAATAATTCGTAAATTTGAGGCATGCTGCAAATCCACAAAGCCTCGGCGGGGTCAGGCAAGACATTCACACTGACCCGGCAATATCTGAAACTGCTCCTCGCCCAGCGCGGAGCCGACGGACGCTTCACCCTGCGCCCGCTCACGCCCCACGGACATCACCAGCCGAAGGTGCATGGCCGCATCCTGGCCGTGACGTTCACCAACAAGGCCACCGACGAGATGACGGCCCGCATCATAGGCGAGCTTGCAGCCCTTGGCGGCACTGCCCCCGATGGCCGCAAAAGTCCCTATGAGGATGATTTCATAAAGGAGTTCGGCACCGACGCGGCCACTCTGGCCATGCATGCCCGCAGGGCGCTGGCCGATGTGCTCTACAACTTCTCATGGTTCAACGTGAGCACCATCGACTCGTTTTTCCAGCGTGTGCTCAACACTTTCACCCGTGAACTGGAGCTGTCGCCCACGCACGATGTGGAGATCGACGACCGCTACCCCGTGGCTGTGGCTGTGGGAAAGATGCTTCAGGACATCAACAACCCCGACGAGGGGACGGCCACTCACCGGCGCCATCTGGAGGAATGGCTGCGGCGCTACATGCTGTCGAAACTCGAGAGCGGCGGCAACGCCAACCTGCTTTCACGGTCATCGAGCGTGAACGAACGCCTCATCTCCGAGATGCGCGGATTCCTCAACGAGACATACAAGATAAACCGCGCAGAAATCGACGAATATTTCACCGACCCATCGCGCATAGAGCGCTTCTCGCAGGCACTCGGCTCGCGCGGTCCGCTGGCTCGTGAGGCACAGGACATCATGGCCCTGGCCGCAGCCACTCTGGAGCGTATGGGCGAATACGGACAGAAAAACGTGCGCGCCCCGCTTGCCGATTTCGCCGCAGGCAATTTCGGCCGAAACCGCACCGCCACATGGCAGAAGGCCGTGGCCGACCCGACTACAGCCTTCCGCAAGACCGACAAGCCGGACGCAGCCATGCTTGGCGAAGTGGGCGCGGCGCTCAGCGCTATCGACAACTTCATTGACAAGGCACGCCTGGCGCGGCTGCTGTTCGACAACGTGTATCAGCTTGGCCTCTTCGGCCAGGTGCACCGCTATCTTGACGAGTACCGCCACGAACACGACGCCCTGCTGCTGTCCGACACCAACGACCTGCTCCACCGCATCATCAGCGAGGATGAGACACCGTTCATCTACGAACGCATGGGCACCGCCATACACCATTTCCTGATCGACGAGTTTCAGGACACATCGCAGATGCAGTGGGAGAACCTCAAGCCGCTGGTGCTCGAAAGCCTCAGCCGGGGCAACGACAACCTGATAATCGGCGACGAAAAGCAGTGTATCTACCGGTTCCGCAACTCCGATCCGCGGCTGCTCGAATCGAAAGTGGAGACCCTGGTACACGGACGTTTCCCCGATTCCGTCGAAGTGCACGGCATCGACATCGCCGAGAACACCAACTGGCGCAGTTCGGTGGAGGTGGTGAAATTCAACAACACCGTGTTCAACGCCCTCGCCCGCATAGCCGACACAAGTGCCGCGCACTCCATCGAACACACCTACGGCGGCCTTGTGCAACAGATTCCGCAAAAACACGCTGATCTTCGGGGCTATGTGAAAATCACATTCTTCCCCCGCGCGGCCGCTTCCTCAGGCGAGGAGCAGGAAGAAAACGTGCCGCTTGCACAGCGGCAGCTCGATGCGCTGACGGCCGAAGTGTCGCGTCAGCTGTCCGCCGGCTACCGTCCGTCGGATATAGCCGTGCTTGTGCGCAAGGGCTCGGAGGGACGGCGGATAATAGAGCATCTGATGCAGGCCATGACCAACCCCTCCACATGGCCGCACGGACAGGTGCCGGTGGCATCGGCCGATTCGATGCCAGTGTCCATGTCGCCTGCCGTACGCATGATTGTCAACGTGCTCAGACTGGCCACCGAACCGCTGACCGTGACCAAGGGCGACGGCGAGGTGGACACGGACGGCAATCCCGTCAACGTGGTCAATCCGGTTTACCGCCGCAACCGCCTGCTCCACCGGTTCGAGCTTTCCCGCTTCGAGATGGTGGAAGAGACCGACGAAAACGGCTCACCGCTGCTCAATCCCGACGGTTCGCCGCGCATGCGCCGACTCACCGACTCCGAAGCGCTGGCACGCGCCGTGGCGGCCACATCAGTGCCGGTGGATGAAACCACCGACGCGCTTCAGGCCGAGATAGATGCCGAACTGGCACGCCTGCGCAACATGGAAAGTCCCACGCTTCTGGCGCTTACCGAACGCATCATCGGGCGGTTTGTCACACCCGAGGCACGCCGCCACGAGAATAATTTCATAACCGCATTCCAGGACCTTGTGGCCGACTTTTCGGAACGCGGCAACAACTCGGTGCTCGATTTTCTTGACTGGTGGGACCGCGGAGGAGCGTTGACGAATGTGCCTGCCCCCGACGGCGTGGAAGCCATCAACGTGCTCACCATACACAAGGCCAAAGGTCTTGAATACGCCTGCGTACACCTACCGTTCTGCAGCTACGACATGGTGACCAACCATTCCGACAAACGCCCCAGCCGCCGATGGTACCGTCTGGATCCCACGCAGCTGCCGTTTGTCGACCCGGCCGACGTACCGCCGATGATGATGCTCCCCAACAACACCGCCAACCGCGACATCCCCATGCTTGCGCGCCAGACCGACGAGTGGATAACCGAACAGAAAGTGGACACCCTCAACGTGGCCTACGTGGCCTTCACACGCGCCGTGCGCGAACTCGCCGTCTATTCCGAAATGCCGTCCGCTTCCGAAAACGCCGCTGACACGCGCCCGTTCAACTCCCTGCTGCTGCAGGCGTTGCGCGACATGTCGGCACAACACATGGAGCACCTCGGCATAACTCCGGAAGTGCGCCAATGGATGACGCCGCTCGACACCGGACTGCAACCTTGCACTGACGGCATACCCGACGACGGGATACGTTTCACATTAGGCACACCCACTGCACCCGAACCACAAGCCGGCTCCGGGGGCATCCGACCCGCGCCGGAGCAAAAGGTTACAGATGCCATCGATTACGGCACTCTGCTCGACGAATACGAGGTGAACGAGCGTTCGGCCATCCTTGCCGAGATGGACTTCGACGAGCTTGACAATTTCGATTTCGACACCGACCGTCACCGTGGCATATTCCTTCACAGTGTGCTCGGACAGGTGCGCCGGCTATCTGACCTTCCAAAAGCCCTCGCACGTCAGGGACACCGGTTCAGGCTTTCCGCAGAACAGCTGCAGATGAGCCGCGATATTCTCGACAAAGCACTGGCCGACCCACGAGTACGCCCGTGGTTCGAGGGCTTCGCCAGCGTGGCCAACGAGCGCTCCATAGCAGGAGGCGAAACCCTGCGCCGTCCCGACAGAATTGTCTGGATGCCCGATGGTTCAGTAGCCGTTATCGACTATAAATTCGGCGCAGCTGACCGCCCTGCCTACCATTCGCAGGTGCGGCGCTACCTCCGCATGCTTGCGGATGCCGGCCATCCTGGCGCACGCGGCTATCTGTGGTTTCCCGTCAAAGGTGAAATCATTGAAGTTCGGCCGTGAAAAGACTCAGGGTGAAACAATTATGCTGCAGAATGCGTGCAACCACCCCTACAAACGTATTGATAAATAAAGAATACAACGACATCATATGATGAACGACGACGAACGATTCATGCGCATGGCCCTGGCCGAAGCCCGGGAGGCATACCGTGCCGGAGAAATCCCCATCGGGGCTGTTGTTGTGTGCAAAGGGAGGGTGATAGGACGCGGGCACAACCTCACCGAGTCGCTGTGCGACGTGACCGCCCACGCCGAGATGCAGGCCATAACCGCCGCCTCACAGACCCTGGGCGGAAAATATCTCACCGACTGCACCCTCTACGTGACGGTGGAACCTTGTCTGATGTGCGCCGGCGCCATCGGGTGGGCACAGATTCCGCGTATAGTCACAGGAGCCCCCGACACCAAACGGGGCTACACCACCTTTGTTGCCCGCAAACCGTTCCATCCGCGCTCCACTCTCACAGAGGGCGTCCTTGCCGACGAATGCGCCGCACTGATGCAGGCATTTTTTCAGGAGCGCAGATAAACCGTTGCGGAAATGTGGCGGAAGTTACCTTTTTCTTAATAATGGTTAATTTTATTTGTAAAATCTCTCTGAAAATCATAAATTCGTTTTCTGAATACAGCCAAGTGATGATTCATGCAAAGTTTTGATGCATAGCTGCCGGACAATATTGTTCTACAACATTTTATCGCTTGTCAAACTATAAATATCACCTTAAATCGATTTGAGGCATCGTTTTTTCTCTCCGTCATTCTCTCTTTCTATGTGCCGAGGGACGTGGCAATCCTGACAGAGCACACAAACTGGAAATCATAAAAACTAACCACACATACCTTTTACCAATGAGTTATCTAAAGTTTGATAAGAACCTGATGATAAATCTCGAGCAGTCGCTCCCCAAGGAGATACTGCGCACGAATCAGGCGGGAGCTTATCACTGCACCTCTATTGTGGGGTGCAACACCCGCAAGCAGCACGGCCTTCTGGTGATCCCCATTGGCGACGAAGAGTATCGTCCGCATGTATTGCTGTCGTCGCTCGACGAGACCGTGATACAGCACGGCGCTCCGTTCAATCTGGGGCTGCACCGCTATCAGGGCGGCGTCTACAGCCCCAACGGCCACAAGTACATCCGTGAGTTCAACTGCGACAGCGTTCCCCGCACCACCTACCGCGTGGGCGGTGTGATCCTCACCAAGGAGAAAATCTTCATCTCGCAGGAGAACCGTCTGCTCATCCGCTACACCCTGGTGGACGCCAACTCCCCCACAACGCTGCAGTTCCGTCCGTTCCTGGCCTTCCGCGAGGTCAACTCGCTGTGTGTGGCCAACGACCGCCTCAACACCCACATCGAGCAGGTGCCCAACGGCATTTCATGCTGCCTCTACGAAGGCTACCCAACCCTCTACATGCAGCTCAACCACAAGCCCGAATGGGTGGACACCCCCGACTGGTATCACAACATCGAATATGTGAAGGACCTGGAACGCGGAGTGCCTTACACCGAGGACCTCTGGGTGCCCGGCTACTTCCAGGTGAACATCAAGAAAGGCGAGAGCATCATCTTCTCGGCCGGACTGAGCGAAGCCAATCCCCGCAACCTGCACAAGCTCTACGAGAACGAGATTGCATCGCGCACCGCCCGCACAAGCTTCTTCAACTGCCTCAAGAACTCGGCAAAACAGCTCTACCTGAAAAAAGGCGACCACGAATACATGCTCTCCGGTTATCCCTGGGGCACCATCCTGGCCCGCAACACATTCATGTCGCTGCCGGGCAACACCATCGCAATCGACCACCGTGCCGACTTCGAGGAAATCATGGAGACCGCCATCCTGACGCTCAACCGCTTCATGACCGACGGCCACGTGTCGCGCACCATCCACGGCATCAACCTGCCCGACATCCCTGTATGGGCAATCTGGACCATCCAGCAATACGCCAAGAATTACGGCATCGACCAGGCAGCCGACCGCTACCTGCAGTTTGTGGCCGACATGATCGACTTCGTGCTCGCCGGACGTCACCCGCGCCTGCAGCTCACCGACACAGGAATGCTCTCTACCGACGGCACCATGGAGCCGGCATCGTGGATGAATTCCATGTGGGACGGCCGCCCCGTAATTCCGCGCACCGGCCTGCTGGTTGAAATCAACGCCCTGTGGTACAACGCCCTGATGTTCGCCGCATCGATGGCTGAGAATAAACCCGAACTGGCCGAGCGCCGTCAGGCATGGCTCGACACCGCCGATAAGATGAAACAGCCGTTCATCGACACATTCCTCAACGATTACGGATACCTCTACGACTATGTGACAGGCACCTATGCCGACCCGTCGGTACGTCCGAGCATGGCCATCGCAATCGGCCTTGACTACTCGCCGCTCGACCGCCGCCAGCGCAAAGGCGTTCTCGACGTCGTCACCCGCGAACTGCTCACCCCCAAAGGACTGCGCACACTCTCGCCGAAAAGCTACGGTTACAGGCCATTCTACCTCGGCTCGCCCTACGACCGCGAACAGGCCATGCACAACGGCCCGGCTCGCCCGTGGCTCATGGGCTTCTATGCCGACGCCTATCTCAAGGTGTTCGGCCGCAGCGGCGTAAGCTATATAGACCGCATGCTCATCGGCTTCGAGGAAGAGATGAGCCAGGGATGCATCGGCTCGCTCAGCCAGCTTTACGACGGCAACCCGCCGTTTGCCGGACGCGGAGCCATCTCTCACGCCACCAACATTGCCGAAGTGCTCCGGACCATCCGCACACTCCGACGTTTTGAATCCTAACCCAGACAACACTATTACCCAATGAAAGCACTAATGTTCGGGTGGGAATTTCCACCTCATATCCTTGGCGGATTAGGCACCGCCAGCTACGGTCTCACCAAAGGGATGTGGGAGTGCGGCGACATGGACATCACCTTCGTTATCCCCAAACCCTGGGGCGACGAGGACCGCAGTTTCGCCCACATCGTCGGCGCTTCGCAGGTGCCTGTGGCATGGCGCGACGTCGACCGCGATTATGTTGAAAGCCGCATAGGCAAAGTCATGGACCCGGACCTGTATTTCCGGCTCCGCGACAATATCTACGCCGACTTCAACTACATGCGCACCAACGACCTCGGCTGCATTGAATTCTCCGGACGCTATCCCGACAACCTGTTGGAGGAGATCAACAACTATTCCATCATGGCAGGCGTGGTTGCCCGCACAATCCCCTGCGACGTAATCCATTCGCACGACTGGCTCACCTACCCCGCCGGCATCCATGCCAAGCAGGTGACAGGCAAACCGCTGGTGATCCACGTGCACGCCACCGACTACGACCGTTCGCGCGGCAACGTGAACCCCACCGTGTTCAACATCGAACGCGACGGCATGCTCCACGCCGACCACATCATCACCGTGTCGAACCTCACCCGCCAGACGGTAATCGAGAAATACGGCATCGACCCGGCTAAGGTCACCACCGTCCACAATGCCGTTGTGCCCTTGAGCCGCGAGCTGCTTGACGTGCAGGTGCAGAAGCCAAAGGACAAGATTGTCACCTTCCTTGGCCGAATCACCATGCAGAAAGGACCGGAATATTTTGTGGAGGCAGCAGCCAAAGTGCTCAAGCTCGACCACAACGTGCGCTTCGTTATGGCCGGTTCGGGCGACATGATGGACAAGATGATAACCCTCGCCGCAGAGCGCGGCATCGCCGACCGCTTCCATTTCCCGGGATTCCAGAAAGGGAAACAGGTGTACGAAATGCTCAAGGCCAGCGACGTCTACATCATGCCCTCCGTGTCCGAACCCTTCGGCATCTCGCCGCTCGAGGCCATGCAGATGGGCGTGCCCTCCATCATCTCAAAGCAGAGCGGCTGCGCCGAAATCCTCACCAATGTGATCAAGACCGACTACTGGGACATCGATGCCATGGCCGACGCCATCTATTCCATCATCTCCTACCCGGCCATGTACAACCAGCTGCGCGAGGACGGTCTGGCCGAAGTGAACCAGATCACCTGGGACAAGGCCGGCAAGAAAGTAATAGACATCTACAAAAAGGTTCTAAAACAATAAAAACACGACAACGATATGAAAGCGATTTGCTTCTATTTCCAGATTCACCAGCCGTTCCGCCTGAAACGCTACCGCTTTTTCGACATAGGCAACGACCATTACTATTACGATGATTTTGCCAACGACGACATAATCACCCGGATTGCCCACCGCAGCTACATCCCCGCAGCGCAGAGCCTGCTGAAAATGATCGAGGACACCGACGGCGCATTCCGCTGCGCCATCTCCATCACCGGCGTTGCGCTCGAGCAGTGCGAGCAGTATGTGCCCGAATTTGTGGATATCCTCAAAAAACTGGCCGACACAGGTAAAGTGGAATTCCTGGCCGAGACCTACGACCATTCGCTGGCTTCGCTCATCGACCCCGAGGAGTTCCGCATCCAGGTGAAACTCCATTCCGACAAGATCAAGGAAATTTTCGGCGTGACACCCAAGGTGTTCCGCAACAGCGAGCTTATCTACAGTGACGAGCTTGCCCCGCAGCTTGTCGACATGGGATTCAAGGGCTGCATCACCGAAGGCGCCAAGCACATCCTCGGCTGGAAATCGCCCAACTACGTATATTCCGCAGCCTCGGCTCCCAAGCTGAAACTCCTGCTCAAGAACGACAAACTGTCGGACGATATCACCAACCGCTTCTCCGACACTTCCTGGAGCGAATATCCCCTCACCGCCGACAAATACATCGGCTGGATTGCCGACACCCCACAGGAAGAGCAGATTTTCAACCTCTTCATGAATTTGGAAACCTTCGGTGAATTCCACCACGCCGACAGCGGAATCTTCCAGTTCCTCGAGGCTCTGCCCCGCTTCGCCCGCGACCGTGGCGTACAGTTCATCACCCCCACCGAGGCCGTCAAGACCCTCAAGCCGGTGGCCGAACTCTCCATCGTCCATCCCATCTCCTGGGCCGACGAGGCACGCGACACCTCGGCATGGCTCGGCAACAAGCTGCAGAACGAGGCATTCAACAAACTCTACTCCGTGGCCGAGCGTGTTCGCCTCGCCGACAACCGCCAGCTCAAACAGGACTGGGGACGCCTGCAGGCAAGCGACCATCTGTTCTACATGTCGACAAAGCATTTTGCCGACGGCGCAAGCCACTCGATGTTCTCGCCCTACGAAACCCCGTATCAGGCGTTCACCAACTACATGAATGTGCTTTCCGACTTCATCGTACGCGTCGAGGAGCAATATCCCATGTCGATTGAGAACGAAGAGCTGAATTCACTCCTCACCACCATCCGCAACCAGTCGCGTGAAATCGAGACACTGAACAAGGAGGTCGAGACCCTGCGCCTGAACGAACAGCACCTCAACGAGGAGCACCTGCTGCGCAAAAACGCCGAGGCACCGGCAGCTACCGCCAAAAAGGCACCCGCTAAAAAAGCCGAGAAAAAAGAGCCTGCGAAAAAAGCTGAACCCAAAGCCAAAAAGACCGCCAAGGCACCCAAAGCCTGACGGACACCATAATTGACATCAGAAGGGGGATTGACATCCGAAAGGAATCAATCCCCTTTCACGTAGGGACATCGCTTTGCGACAATGTCACTAAGTTAAGGTTCTTATGCCTGCTGTCATCATAAAGGCCCGGAGGGCCGAAGCCGTACTTATCCCCGTACGCAGCGAAGCGGAGTGCGGGGGAGTCGTACACACCCACTCTGTAAGGCCCGGAGGGCCGGGTCTGTAGAAACAGAATAATAAGGACAGGTTTATCAACTACAGGCTCGGCCCTCCGCGCCTCGTTTTATATTCGCGCACATTGACCACGCGCTACGCTGACGCTCCGCACGCGGATAGGCACAGACCCGACCCTCCGGGTCTCATAAAGAGCCTTCACCCCTCTCTTAACTTAGTGACATTGTCGCTTTGCGATGTGGAGCATGTTGGATGATAATGATAAATCATTCTTTCATGTTCCACATCGCAAAGCGATGTCCCTACAATGTAGTCGTTTGTTTCTAATCCTGTGGAGTGTGCAGGAATCAGGATTTGTCGACGCGGCGGATTATTTGGCCACTGAGGTGTTCTCGCTAATTACAAGAAGCTTGTCACCGGGGTATAGTTTGCGCGTGCCGTTGGGCACAAGATAGCGGTTGCCGCGGCGTATCATCATCACCAGCGAGCCTTCGGGCAGCTTCATGCGGCTCAGCGTGTTGCCATCGGCCAGATGGTTTTCATCAAGCACGATGGTCTGCAGGGTTGTGGGAATTTCGTCCGACAGTTCCACCCCGAAATCGTCCGAATCGTCCCCACTGCCGTCTGCCAGCTTCAGCCGCCGGGCGCAGGATATGACGGTTGTGCCCTGAACGAGCAGCGACAGCAACGTCACGAAAAACACTATATTGAAAATCTGTGCCGCTCCCGGCACCTGTGCCACCACCGGATATGTGGCGAAAATGATGGGAACAGCGCCGCGCAGACCCACCCACGACACAAACAGGCGCGAACGGAAGTTGATGCCGCGTACAGGCGCAAGCGAGAGAAACACGCTCAGCGGACGCCCGAGCACTATGATGAACAACCCTATGAGCAGCGACACCGGCACAACTGAAAGCATCTCGTGCGGATTGACAAGCAGCCCGAGCATCAGGAACACCACAATCTGCGCCAGCCATGTGAGGCTGTCCATGAATTTGCCCACACCGCGGCATCCTGTAAAATTAGAGTTGCCGAGCACTATTCCACACAAATAGACTGCAAGGTAGCCGTTGCCTTCAAGAGCGTTGGTGGCGGCAAACGTAAGGAAAGCCGATCCGATGGTAAGTATGGATATCATCGACACAGCCTGTCCGGAATCCTCCGTGGCCGCTGCGCCTTTGCTTCCTATCCGGCGGTACAGACGTATGAGCATCACAGTGATTTTACCCATCAGCAGACCCATCACACCACCCACGCCGAACTGCAGCAGAAGCTGTGTAAGCAGCGTTGACACCTCCAGATGGCCGCCCAGTGTTATGGCCTCTATAAGGATTATGGTGAGCATATAGGCCATAGGGTCGTTCGAGCCGCTTTCAAGCTCGAGCATGGGGCGCAGATGATGTTTCAGCCCCACTTTCTGGCTGCCGAGAATGCCGAACACCGAAGCTGAATCGGTTGACGACATTGTGGAGGCCAGAAGCAGCGACGGCAGGAATGCGAAATGGATGTTGGTCCACTGCATGCCCGACAGCCACCATATGAACAACCCGGTAAGCAACGCCGTGAGCAGCACACCCACAGTGGACAGCAACAGACCGGGCACAATGACAGGCCGTATGGCCGAAAGCTTCGTCCCCATGCCGCCCGAAAACAGAATCACACACAGGGCAATCATGCCTATGAACTGCGCCGTGTGCATGTCGCTGAACTGTATGCCCAGCCCGTCGGAGCCGAACAGCATCCCTACTATGAGGAAGATAAGCAGCAACGGAAGGCCGATGCGGTAACTTGATTTGCCGATCAGCACCCCGGCAATCAGGAGCACAGATCCGATAAGCAGAATGTTTTCAGAAGTGATATGTTCCATAGATTGTAAAGTTAGCAATTACTGCTGATATTCCATTCATATAGTGCTTTCGCAGGCCGGATTGTTCTGCAGGCACAAAAAAAAATTACTCGTCATCCCGACGAATAATCTTTTACCTTAAATCTAATACCATGAAAAACTGATGCAAATATAGAGCCTTTATGTTTTTTAGCATAATTTTTGAGCAAAAACCTTTCCATGTTTAACCCTATTTAACAATATGCGCCATTTTCGGGGACTTTAGTTGACAAAATGTCAACAATCAATAAAACCATCCCGCCTGTTTTTAACAATCAATGCCATCCTAAAATATGAGCCGGTGCACGGAGTGCCGGGGTTGCGAATCACCGGGATAATTGCTAAATTTGTGGTTCGCGGAGGTACGAGAGTGCACATTGTGACAGTGCATTCTATCTTGATCCGTAAAAAACGCTGATAACAACACAAACAAAACATAAACACCGCTATGGCAGAAAACAAACAGGAGCTCAAAATCGAGCTTACACCCGAAGTGGCCGCTGGCCATTATGCAAACCTCGCCGTGATTTCACACTCGGCAGGCGAATTCTTCATCGACTTCATCAACGTGTCGCCCAACATGCCGCAGGCACGCGTGCAGAGCCGCATCATCATGACTCCCGAAAATGCCAAGAACCTCCTCATGGCCCTGAACGACAATATCCAGAAATATGAGAAGACCTTCGGCACCATCGAGCGCAAGGCTCCCCGCAACGGCAATAACGGCAGCGGCCTGCCCAACCCGTTCCAGGCTTAAACCTGGGCGGCACACCTCCACACACCAACTCTGACAACATCACCTCCGTTTTCCACGATGAACGACAACAATCTGCTGATATATAACTCGCTCACACGCCAGAAGCAGCTGTTCAAACCACTGCACGAAGGCCGCGTGGGCATGTATGTGTGCGGCCCAACAGTCTACGGCGACGGCCATCTGGGTCATGCACGCCCCGCCATCACCTTCGATGTGGTCTACCGCTACCTCACCCACCTCGGCTACAAGGTGCGCTACGTGCGCAACATCACCGATGTGGGGCATCTGGAGCACGATGCCGACGAAGGCGAGGACAAGATTGCAAAAAAGGCACGCCTCGAGCAGCTTGAGCCTATGGAAGTGGTGCAGCACTACCTCAACCGCTACCACGATGCCATGGCCCGGCTCAACGTGCTCCCCCCCTCGATCGAGCCTCACGCCTCCGGCCACATCATCGAGCAGATAGAGTACATCAAGAAAATTCTCGAATCAGGCTACGCCTACGAGAGCAACGGATCGGTGTACTTCGACGTGCCCAAATACAATGCCGACCACCATTACGGCAAACTTTCGGGACGCAACATCGACGAGCTCCTGTCGGAGACACGCACGCTCGACGGCCAGCAGGAGAAGCACAATCCTGCCGACTTCGCCCTGTGGAAAAAGGCTCAGCCCGAGCACATCATGCGCTGGCCCTCGCCATGGAGCGACGGGTTCCCCGGCTGGCATCTGGAATGCTCCACCATGGGCGAGAAATACCTTGGCGAGACCTTCGACATACACGGCGGAGGAATGGACCTCAAATTCCCCCACCATGAATGCGAGATAGCCCAGAGCGTGGCTCACCACGGCCACGACACCGTGCGCTACTGGATGCACAACAACATGATCACCATCAACGGGCAGAAGATGGGCAAATCGCTGGGCAACTTCATCACCCTCGATGAGTTCTTCACAGGTTCTCACCCGCTGCTCACGCAGGCCTACTCGCCCATGACCATAAGGTTCTTCATCCTTCAGGCACAGTACCGCTCCACGGTCGACTTCTCCAACGAAGCGCTCCAGGCCTCCGAAAAGGCATTGGAACGCATGCTCGAGGGCTGGCGCCGTCTGGCCGACATGAAACCGTCCGAGACCTCCGGCATAGCCGCCGAAGTGGAAGGGCTCAAACAGAAATGCTACGATGCCCTCAACGATGACTTCAACACGCCCATCGTCATAGCCCACCTGTTCGAGGCCGTCAGCCTCATCAACAAGGTGCGCGACGGCCATGCCACGGCCACAGCCGCCGACATCGAGGCACTCGGCGCCCTGTTCCAGACGTTCCTGTTCGACATCCTCGGCATGCGCGCCGAAACAGCCGACACCGGCGCCGACGGCAAAGCGCTCGAACCATATAAAGGCGCCGTCGACCTCCTGCTTCAGGTGCGTTCCGAAGCCAAGACAAAGAAGGACTGGGCCACATCCGACCTCATACGTAACCAGCTCACCGCCCTCGGCTTCAACATCAAGGACACTAAGGACGGCGTGGAATGGAGCGTGAAGTGACCGACGACACTCCCCCGCACACACATGACCATCGAGCAGTTCGGAATGGAGGTACTCGACCGCATGCCGGTTGAACCCACCGACCAGCAGATAAAGCTGGTGGCGGCATTGTCGCGCTTCTGCTCCGCAATGACCCTCCACGACTCGGTGTTCGTGCTCAACGGATATGCCGGAACCGGCAAAACCACAGTGATGGGTGCGCTTGTGCGCACCCTTAACTTTGTGGGCATACCCACGGTGCTCCTTGCATCCACCGGACGCGCCGCCAAAATCTTCGCCAACTTCACCGGACTGCCGGCCCACACCATACACCGCAAAATCTACCGCGCCCCGGCCATGTCGGCCGACGGCCGGTTTGTGGCCCGTGTAGCAGCGAATCCGCACGTCAACACTGTCTTTATCGTCGACGAGGCATCGATGATTGGCGACGGAGCCGACGGCAGCGGCACCAACCTGCTGCAGGACCTCATTTTCTACGTCTACTCCGGCATCAACTGCCGCCTCATCCTCCTTGGCGACACCGCCCAGCTCCCGCCCGTGGGGATGGAAATTTCGCCGGCAATGGACCCCGTTCCGCTCAAGGAGATGGGGCTGCACGTAACCATGGCGGTGATGACCAAGACCGTGCGCCAGAAACAGCGCTCGGGCATCCTCTACAACGCCACGATGCTGCGCCGCGCACTCCGCGACGGCAATCTTGGCGAACCGCACCTGAAAGTCTCGCCGTTCTCCGACATCGAGGTGGTGGACCCCACCGACCTGGAGGAGGCGTTCGGCAAATCGTTCGCCCGCTACGGCGAGAACGAGACCATCCTCATCACCCGCTCCAACCGCCGCGCCGTGGATTTCAACCTCGCCATACGGCGGGTGCTCTACGACCGTGAGGAAGCACTGGCGGCCGGTGAACGCCTCATCATATCCAAAAACAACTACTACTGGACACGACGCTCCGTTATAGAGCAGACAGCCGGCACCGACACCGCCGACCACAACGCCGGGCGCACCATGGACTTCGCCGCCAACGGCGAGACCGCCGTGGTAGAGGAAATCTACACCACCGAGCAGCGCGAACTCACCATGTTCGCCGACGTGCGCCTCTACTTCCCCGACCACGATTTCCGGCTCGACGCCAAACTCAACCTCGACACCCTCACCACCGACACGGCCAACATGCCCTTCGACCGCCAGAGGCGCATCACACAGCGCGCCCTCGCCGATGCCGGACTCAACGAGAACTCATCGCCCACAGCCATTCGCAACGCCCTCAAGGCCGACCCCTACTACAACGCCCTGCAGGTGAAATACGCCTACGCTGTCACCTGCCACAAAGCCCAGGGCGGCCAGTGGGCATCGGTGTTTGTCGACATGGGCTACATCCCGCCCGAGGCCTACACCTCACCCGACTTCTACCGCTGGCTCTACACCGCCGTCACCCGCGCCACCACCCGCCTCTGGCTCATCAACCCCTCCGTCGCCATCGACTGATTTCCCACAGTTCATTTTATCCAATCACCCAACACTCATCTATCCGCCCTCGGCACCGTAACGTTTCCGCCAACGAAGTAGTGACGCAAGGTCTTTGCGTCCGTATGCGTCACAGGCACTCGATAAGTAGTTAAAAAACTCATTTAACTACTGTCATCTCGTATTTTCCCGGTTTTATAAGGATTTATTCAAATCTTTTCGCTAATATTGCATTTTCGCCTTAACTCTTTGCAAATTCACACTAAATCATTATCCTATGAAGAAATTAATTTACCTGACTATGATGACCGTGCTGACATGGTTTTCACTCAGCGCGGAACGCATAAGTCCCGACCAGGCCATTTCGGTTGCCAATGCCGAATCGGCGTTGCGCATAAGTCCGCCGCATGGCATGTCCAAAAGCCCAGGTGTACGCTTCTCCAAGATCGCTGCCGAAACCGATGCCTATTATGTGGTGACCACCCCCTCGGAGAAGGGGTTCGCCATCATTGCTTCCGACGATGCCATGCCGAATCTGCTGGCAGGGTATTCACTCGAACGCCAGTTGCCTGCCAATCCCGACGCCATGCCGCCCCAGTTAAAGGCGTGGCTGCACGATTATTCAGCCATAGTGAAGGCCGTGGCCGATGGCAGGCTGACATTAAGGGGTGCCAATCCGGAACTCAAAGGGGAAGCTGTGGCTCCGCTTATGAAAACGAAATGGAACCAGGACACGCCATTCAACAATTTCGCACCCGAATTCGGCTCGAACCGTGCTCCCTCTGGGTGTGTTGCCACGGCTGTGACGCAGGTGATGAAATTCTTCAATTTTCCCAAAAAGGGGAAAGGCGAGGTGACGGCTTATCCCTATTATTCCGATTCGGAGGTAATAGATCTCTCCGCCAGCGCCTACGACTGGGAAAACATGCTCGACGTCTATGAGTTCGACTGGAACTACGAGGCTCAGACATACGTTCCCGCGAATTTCAACGAGACCCAGGCCACTGCCGTAGCCACCCTGATGCGCGACTTCGGATATGCCGTGGAGATGAGTTATCACGCGAATGAATCCGGCGCGCAGTCCTCGTATATACTTCCGGTACTTGTGCGGCACTTCTCCTATTCGCCGGACGCATGCTTCAGTTTCCGCGGCAACCAGAGTGAGGCAGACTGGAACGGCGCAATACGCCGTTCGCTGCTCGCCGGCAGCCCGGTGCTCTATTCCGGCTCGGACGGGAAATCCGGGCATCAGTTCGTTTGCGACGGCATAGATGAAAACGGCTTCCTGCACATCAACTGGGGCTGGGGAGGAATGAGCGACGGATATTTCGACATGAACATCCTTTCGCCCGACAATCTCGGCATCGGTGCCGGAAACGGCGCATATTATCAGGAACAGGACGTTATCCTGAACCTCAAGCCAGGCGACGAGAGCATTGACAACACCGCCTACAATACGCCTCTTTCTCTCAGCAACATGAACTGCTCATACCGCGATGCGGACGGCAAACTGAATGCAAGGACTTCAACCATTTTCACCGCACAATTCTACAATGCATCCGGCTCCCAGATCAATTTGGGCGACCTGAAATACTTCCTGACCCTTACCGACATGAACGGCAAAGTGGTGTATCAGAACCGCGAGCAGGGTCAACACGATATAAATCTCAGACCGTCGTATTATTACGGATCGAAGGCGTTCTACTTTGACGGCGGAATAGCATCGGCCGACATCCCCGACGGAGAATACAAAGTCATTCCCCAGTATGCATATTACGCCGACAAAAGCGCGGGCCAGCTTGGCGAGACACGCGACTTCTCCAAAGACCGCGAATATATCCCCCTCACCGTGAAAAACGGCGATTTCTATCTTGACAAACCTCAGCCTGAGGGCGAACCGACAATTGCTGTGACAGGAGCTTCAGCCGGCCTGATTATTGCCGGGGTAGACATGGATTTCTCCCTCGTGGTCAACGTAAAGAGCATTACGGACACCTACCAGTCGGGGGCCGGATTTTCCTATTGCCTGATTCATGAGAACGACGACACCGGCACCATTCCCTCGGCCGATTCCAACTGCTGGAGATACGGTTCCGCCAAGTTGTATCCCGGGACCACAATCGGAGTCACAGTCAGCGCATATGGTCCTGAGCTGTCAAAAGCCGGACGCTACCGCATGTACTTCCGCCAGGAGGATAACGATATAACCCCGCAGGAACCTGTTTGGGTCACCGTCATGGAGGCTCCCACCGAGGGCTTCATCCTGACCCAGCCGCTCGGCACCGTGTCGCTTCCGCTCTCGGACGGCATGTATGTCGGGGCGGATATAACCCCATATGTACCCGGCACTTTTTACGAAGGTCAGGTGCAATTCTGGGCATATCCTGAAAACGGGGCTCAAGACGAAGCCTTCCTTTTGGGCACCGCCAGAGCATCCTTACGCTCAGGCCGGGAAGCCTGGATAGGCGCTTCGCCGGATGTAATGCTGGAGAAGCCTCTGGGCAAATATGCGCTCTTCCTTAAATATCAGTCGGGCAATGAATGGAAAACAGTGCCTGGCGACACCAACCGTGGCACGCTCGACTTTTTCGACGAAGGGATGGAATCGTATCTGATGATTCTCGCATCCGCTGCGAAAATCGGCGAAAACAATGAAGCCCATCCGGGTGACGCCCTCGATGTTGAATACCGGCTCACCTGCCGCACAGACCTGAATATGGTCAATCCCCAGATTTCTCTGCTTTGCCACGATGTGGAGCACCCGGAGACTTACAATCAATGGATCGGAGATGTCGAGAATCTCACCATCTCCTCAACCAACATTGCCAAAGGTGATGTATTTGTAATCAAAGGGAAACTGAACTTAAGCAGCAGTTTGAATTGCGGCACCGGAAAAACTTATGTTCTTACCCCCGCATTCTATGACCAGAAGGAAGGCAACAATGTGAATTATTCGGCAGTTCGCTCATATCCTTACGGTGAATCGATGAAACTGCGCGTCAACCCGCTCCCGGCCGAACACGTCGACATCACGGTGAACAGTTTCGAGACCACCCAAACGTTCATGCCGGGCGACGAGACAGCCTCCGTTTTCTTCGAAGCGAATATGACCAACAATGCCGAAACCCCGCTGACCCACACCCGCATCAATTTCTATCCGGTGCATGTGAGCATGGAGACAGACAACCCTGACTTCGCGAATCTTCCTCACGGCTCGTTCGTTCCATCGAATTTTGACGCAGGCGAAACGGTGAACGCCTACATAGGTATGAGCGGCGACATGTTCCCGCAATATGGCGTTTACCGCATTTACGTCACCTATGAGGATGCCGGCCGTCAGGTAATCGTCACAGGATTCGACCCCATATACGTGAACATCCCCAACAGCCAGTACGACGTTGTGGTTGAAAGTGCCTCGGATACATACGAGAAGTATCTCGAACCGGAAGTGAATTTCAATATCGACCTGACGCTCAGCTGCGCCACATCCTACTTTGGCCCGCTTGAATTGTGGGCTCGTCCATACTGGGGCGGACAGGAGAAATGTATCCTCCAATGGAACACTTCGGTGGCAGCAGGCACACCAGCGCAGCTGCAGCTCGAAGCGTCGTCCGACGCCTTCCTCAACCTGCCGTTCGGCATATACCAGTGCTACTTCAAGGTTAGGGCCGACGGCAGGATGGTGAAGGCCGACGGCACTAACAACAATCTCATCTATAACCTGGCAGGCATAAAGGACGGCGCTCCGTTGCTTATGCTTACTGACAACGCAGCACTCTCCTCCGGCTCTGTGATACCTCAGGGCGTGGAAACTGAAATCACGCTCAAGGCTTATGCCTATGGCCCGATCTCACTGGATTATTCGCATGCGAGAATCGAGCTTATCGACGAGGAATCAGGCGAGGCCATTAACGCCGAAGGCGGCACTCTTGAAGGCCCGGCATCGATCACCCAGGGAAGCTTTGTCACCCTCAAGGCCAAAGTCAAACTCCCGGTCGATGCTTCGTCCGAAGGCAAAATGGTGCAAATCCTGCCCGTGCTTCCCATGGCCGACTATAGCTTCCTCAATCTGCGCACTTATCCCTATGAAGAATCTCTGCGCGTAAGGCAGACAGCAAGCAGCGGCGTGGGCGAACTCGCTGCCGACGGATGCTCAATCTCACTCGATGGCAAAGTCCTGAGAATCGGCAATACCGAAAACGGCGGCGAAATCAGAGTCCATTCGGCCAACGGCATGCTCTGCCTGCAGCGTGAGGTGGGCGCCGGCCATACCGAAATCGGTCTGCACGCCCTTCCGGCAGGCTTCTACGTCGTCACACTGACCACCGGAGGCAGAACCCTCACATCCAAAATAATCCTGAAATAACAGCAGTACAATCCTGCATCAACATCACATCACACAAACCAAGGAGAGCCGGAACAAAACGTCCGGCTCTCTTTATATAATTCATAATCCTCCATCATTACTCCTTGTGTCCGAATCGGCCTGGTGGTGTCGCTGACACATCGCCCGAGGGGGCTCTTTTTCATGGCAGCGGTGCAGATAGGTGGGGATTGGGTTTCGTTAATTGATAAATTATGAGTAACTTCGCGAAATAATATGCGATCAGGCATGGCGGAAGGCGCATTCAGTGCCAGCCGGCAAGCCTGACATGATGTGTTAATACCGATAAGTTGCTGACAAACAGCGTACAGTCAAAACAAGGATTGAGTGTACAAACTTTTTCAGCCACTTTTGACGTTTAATTTTTATCAGCCACATAACAACAGTTTTTAGCCTTATGATAACGCAAGACCAATTGAAAGAAGCCGTTGAGCGCAAGGACGCGCTCAAACGCTATCTCGACATTGACAACAAAAAGATCCAGATTGAGGAGGAGGAGCTGCGCACGCATGTGCCCGACTTCTGGGAGCATCCCAAGGAGGCACAGGCGCAGATGAAGAAAATCAAGGACCTCCAGGCCTGGGTCAACGGCTATCATGAAGTGGAAGTGGCTGTGGACGAACTGGCAAGCGGATGGGATTTCATCAAGGAGGGCCTCATCGAAGAGACTGAACTCGACGCCATGTATGCCCAGGCCATGAATGCCATCGAGGCCCTGGAGCTCCGCAACATGCTGCGCCGCGAGGAGGACCACATGGGCGTGGTGCTCAAAATCAATTCGGGCGCGGGTGGCACCGAAAGCCAGGACTGGGCGTCGATGCTGATGCGCATGTACCTGCGCTACTGCGAGAAACATGGCTACAAAACCTCTATCGCCAACCTGCTCGAGGGCGATGAGGCCGGCATAAAATCATGCACCATCAACGTGGAGGGCGATTTTGCCTACGGCTATCTCAAGAGCGAGAACGGTGTGCACCGCCTGGTGCGCGTGTCGCCCTATAACGCACAGGGCAAGCGCATGACCTCGTTCGCGTCCGTATTCGTCACCCCGCTGGTCGACGACTCCATTGAGGTGAAGGTGGAACCGGCCCTGATGTCGTGGGACACATTCCGTTCGGGTGGCGCCGGCGGCCAGAACGTGAACAAGGTGGAATCGGGCGTGCGTCTGCGCTACCAGTACACCGACCCCTACACCGGCGAAAAGGAGGAGATCCTCATCGAGAACACCGAGACCCGCGACCAGCCCAAGAACCGCGAGAACGCCCTGCGCCATCTGCGTTCCATCCTCTATGAGAAGGAGATGAACCACCGTCTGGAGGAACAGGCAAAAATCGAGGCCGGCAAAATGAAGATTGAATGGGGCTCGCAGATACGCAGCTACGTGTTCGACGACCGCCGCGTGAAGGACCACCGCACCGGCTTCCAGACCTCCGACGTCAACGCCGTAATGGACGGCGACCTCGACGGCTTCATCAAGGCATACCTGATGGAATTCGCCGGAAACGAGGAGGAGAAATAACTTTTTTCAGAACAAAAACAACTCACACTCACATGAATATACTTGAACTCAGCGAACAGGAAATCGTGCGCCGGCAATCGCTGGAGCAGATGCGTGCCATCGGCATTGACCCCTATCCCGCAGCAGAATATAAGGTTACAGGCCACACAGCCGAAATCAAGGAGAATTTCACAGACATCCCCGTTGACGCCGAGGGCAATCCGCTGCCCGACGCTCCCGCTCCCCGCCGCGTAAGCGTGGCAGGCCGCATCATGGGCCGCCGCATCATGGGCAAGGCCTCGTTCATGGAGCTGCAGGACGCCAACGGCCGCATCCAGGTCTACATCAACCGCGACGAGCTGTGCCCGGGCGAAAACAAGGACCTCTACAACGTTGTGTTCAAGAAACTGCTTGACATCGGCGACTTCGTAGGCGTCGAGGGCTACGTGTTCCGCACACAGACGGGCGAAATCTCCATCCACGCCTCGTCGCTCACCGTGCTCAGCAAGAGCCTCCGTCCGCTCCCCATCGTCAAAGTGAAGGACGGCGTGACCTACGACGGCTTCGAGGATCCCGAGCTGCGCTACCGCCGCCGCTACGTCGACCTCGTGGTCAACGAAGGGGTGAAGGACATCTTCATCAAGCGCACCAAGGTGTTCAACTCCATGCGCAACTACTTCAACGAGCACGGCTACATGGAGGTGGAGACCCCCATTCTGCAGAGCATTCCCGGCGGAGCTTCGGCACGCCCCTTCATAACTCACCACAATGCGCTCGACATCCCCCTGTATCTGCGCATCGCCGACGAACTTTACCTCAAGCGCCTCATCGTGGGCGGCTTCGAAGGCGTCTACGAGTTCTCCAAGAACTTCCGCAACGAGGGTATGGACCGCACTCACAACCCCGAGTTCACCTGCATGGAGATCTACGTCTCCTACAAGGACTACAACTGGATGATGGACTTCACCGAGAAGATGCTCGAACGCATCTGCCTCGAAGTGAACGGCACAACCGAGGTTAAGGTGGGCGACAACGTCATATCGTTCAAGGCACCCTTCCGCCGCGTCACCATGCGCGATGCCATCCTGGAGCACACTGGCTTCGACATCGACGGCAAGGACGAGGAGCAGCTGCGTGCAGCCGCCAGGGAAATGGGCATCGAGGTTGACGAGACAATGGGCAAAGGCAAGCTCATCGACGAGATTTTCGGCGAGAAATGCGAAGGCACCTACATCCAGCCCACATTCATCATCGACTATCCCATTGAGATGTCGCCGCTCACCAAGCGCCACCGCCAAAACCCGCAGCTCACCGAACGCTTCGAGCTGATGGTCAATGGCAAGGAACTGGCCAACGCCTACTCCGAGCTGAACGACCCCATCGACCAATACGAGCGTTTCGTGGAGCAGATGCGCCTCTCCGAGAAAGGCGACGACGAGGCCATGATCATCGACCACGACTTCATCCGCGCCCTTGAATACGGCATGCCCCCCACATCAGGCATGGGCATCGGCATGGACCGCCTCGTGATGCTCATGACCGGCCAGACCACCATTCAGGAGGTGCTCCTGTTCCCGCAGATGCGTCCCGAAAAGGTGGCGCGCCGCGACAAGGAGGAGGCATACGTGGCCGCAGGCGTACCCGCCGAATGGGTGGCACCGCTGCAGAAAGCCGGAGTGCTCACCGTCGAGGCCCTTCACGCCGCCGTGCCGGGCAAACTGCATCAGGAGCTGTGCGGCATCAACAAGAAATTCAAGCTCGGCCTCAAGAACCCCACCATCGACGAAGTGACCGCCTGGACCGGCACCCCCGCCGAATAACGATACCATCAAAAACAGCCTTCAACAAAAAACACTAAGTAACTGGTCGAAATTATTTTGATGTTTATTCGAATGAAATTTTTAGAAGATTTTTCTTGATGAAGAGGGAGTGTAGCGAGCTACACGACTGATGAAGAGAGGAAAAGATTCAAAAATTTCGCCGAAGAAACATTAAAATAAAAAGACCGGTTAATATAAAATAATTTTGAACAGTTACTTATGTTACCGAAAGATTTTCCCGGACGCGTGGCCGTGATGGGCGGCGGTAGCTGGGCCACGGCCCTTGCCAAGCTGCTGCTGCGCAACCGCGACACAATCATGTGGTACATGCGCCGAGACGACCGCATAGAGGAATTTCAGCGTCTGGGGCACAACCCGGCCTATCTGACAGACGTGCAGTTCGACGTGCAGCGCATAGAGTTTTCGTCAGACATAAACTACGTGGCCCAGCAGGCCGACACTCTCATGCTCGTCATGCCGTCGCCCTACTTCAAGAGCCATCTCGAAAAACTTAATGTCGATATAAGCAAGAAATTCGTCGTCTCCGCCGTGAAAGGCATCGTGCCCGACGAGAACATGCTTGTCACCGACTACATGCGCGATAAATTCCATGTGGCCGACAACCGCCTGCTGGTGGTGAGCGGCCCCTGCCACGCCGAAGAGGTGGCCCTCGACCGCCCCTCCTACCTCACCATCGGATGCAAGGACATATCCGCCGCAAAGCGGTTCGGACTGGCTCTGTGCGGCTCCAAAAACAGCCACGCCATCCCCACCACCGACGTTGACGGTGTGGAATATGCCGGAGTGCTCAAAAACGTCTACGCCATCGCCGCAGGCATTGTGCACGGCCTCAAGAAAGGCGACAACTTCCTGGCCATGCTGGTGTCGAACGCCATCCGCGAGATGGAGCATTTCCTCGATGCAGTCAATCCTCGTCCGCGCCACATCTGCGACAGCGTCTATCTCGGCGACCTCCTTGTAACCTCCTACAGCCGTTTCAGCCGCAACCACAATTTCGGTTCCATGATCGGAAAGGGCTACTCGGTTAACGCCGCGAAGATGGAGATGGAGCAAACCGCCGAAGGATACTACGGCGCGAAGTGTATCCATGAAATCAACCAGCGCTACGAAGTGGCCATGCCGATAGCCGACACCGTCTACGACATAATCTACCGCCGCGTGCGTGCCGACCGCGCCATTGCCGCACTTTCGGAACAGCTCGACTGACCCCTCCCTCCCACGTCCACCATTTCCTGATGATAGAACTGAAAGACATACACCGCAGCTTCGGCGCGCTTGAAGTGATACGCGGCGTTGACCTCACCATCCACAAAGGGGAGATTGTGAGCATCGTCGGCCCAAGCGGAGCAGGCAAAACCACCCTGCTCCAGATTATGGGCACGCTCGACCGCCCCACCTCCGGCTCGGTGGTCTACGACGGCACGGATGTCGGCGCACTCTCGTCCGCGCGGCTCGCGCGCTTCCGCAACGCCTCCATCGGCTTCGTGTTTCAGTTCCATCAGCTCCTGCCCGAGTTCACACTGCTCGAAAACGTGGCCATGCCCGCGCTGATAGGGGGCCGACGCCGCTCGGAAGCTTTTGCCGAGGCAGCAAAACTCATTGACTATCTCGGACTTTCCGACCGCTCCTCGCACCGCCCTGCGCAACTTTCAGGCGGCGAACAGCAGCGTGCGGCAGTGGCCCGCGCACTCATCAACCGTCCGGCCGTGGTGCTTGCCGACGAACCCTCGGGCAGTCTCGACAGCCACAACCGCGCCGAGCTCCACCGCCTGTTCTTCGACCTGCGGCGCGACATGGGGCAGACATTCGTCATCGTCACCCACGACGAATCGCTCGCAGCCGACTGCGACCGCATTGTCCACATGGCCGACGGCCTTGTCACCTCCATAACCTCTTCCTCCACCGCCACTCCAGCTTCACCACACACCGAAAATGCCTGACATCCTCTCAACTATCCGACACAAGGCCACATGGCTGCTCATTGCCGCCACAGCCGCACTTGCCACAGCGTGCTCCGATTCCGATGCCGACGAAGTGCATCTCCCCACGCTCTACGACATTGCGGAAGTCACCGCCGTATCGGCCGAGGGGACCACATTTTCCGTCTACCGTCCTGACGCCGACGAGCCCGCTGTGCTCACCGCCGCAGGCTACGTCCCCGCCTCGACCGAGCCGGGCAACTGCGTGTTTCTCGGATACACCATGACCGACGGACGCGCCCCCTACACCTCAGGCCCCGTTCAGGTGCAGGCATGCGGCCGCGTCACCAACAGCCGCCTCAAACACGGCAGCACCGAAAGCCTTGCCGGCTGGAACCTCGACCCCGTTTGGCTCACAAGCCTCTGGCGAGCCGGAGGCTGGATCTGCATGCAGCTCAACCTCCCCTACTCCACCGAGCCGCGACAGTTCTCGCTCGTGATTGACGACGCCACCGCTACAGATGAAGTGCCACAGGCCTACCTTTATCACCGCCGCAACGACACGTCGCCCAACTTCAGCCGCCGCTACTACGCCGCCTTCGACGTCTCCGAGCTCTGGAAAGTGCAGACATGCCGCGCCCTCGAAATCCACGTGGCCAACTCCAACAACCCCACCCTCACCACCTTCCACATCCCCAACCCCCTCTCCACCCCCGTCCCCTCCAACTAATCCCCCATTTCCCGTATGCTTTCGCCGGAGGCGATAGCTTGATGTTAGCCTATCTTGCACCATGCATCGCCCATCGTGCATTGTGCATCGTGCATTGTGCATTGTGCATCGCGCATCATGGGGTACAGACAAGCCAACAGTCCGCACCTCGAAGAGGTAGCTGCCGTGAAAACCACAAAACACCATCATTATATCACCCATCAACACACATCCGAGATTATCAATAGTATTTCTCAGCAGGTCCTTTACATTTTTCATTAAAAACATCTTATATCAGTGCCCCACAATGACATTTTTTTGTAAATTTGCGAAAGTTCAGTGTCACATAGAGTTGTGCACCTGAACACACATTTTTCAAAAGGTGTTATTGAAATTATCTTCTATTATCAAACTTGGCGGTTTCTTAATGCGATGAAGATGATTTGCAATGGCACCTGCATCGGTTGCCTATACCCTGCCGTGAATGGCAGATTATATGCAATAACGGTGTGGGGCTATTGCTTTATCTATCGCATGGGTACGCCAAGACCTGATAATGAGATAAAGCAAGTACATTCCTCACACCTTTTTTATGTCCATGCTTATACTGCTTCAACGGAGGATGAGAAGCGTGCCCCGTTTTTATGGATGCAATAATGAAATCGCAGTTTTTAAGCCTCTACTGCATGGTTCTCGCTGACGGAATAATTGACGCCCGCGAACTCGAGACCCTTTATCGTATCGGCACCGAACAATACGGCCTGACGCAGGAAGAAATTACAGCCACCGTGCGCGATGCAGGCACATCCTTTATCATGCCTACGGAACTGAGTGATAAAATCCGATTCTTGTACAATATGGCACAGATAGCCTATGCCGATGGTGAAATCGACAATACCGAAATAGATCTTATGAAGCGGTATATCAGGAAAATGAATTTTGCCGAAGAAAATATCAATGCTATAGCAGACTACATGTTCGACTCAGTAAAAGAAGGAAAAAGTATCAACAGCATTTTAATGCGCATCACAGCATAATCAATAACTATGGATATTTTTGACAATGTGGCAGCCCTTTTCCAGACCAAACCGGTTGCCTCTCCCACTTCAAAACCAATCACACAGTTAAGCCCTGATGTCAAGTTACAGGACGAAACCTATGTTTATTACGGCACCCGCATTTGCGGAAAGGTGACGGCATCTCTGCCTGCCCTCAGCGCTTTTTTACCAAGAGTTTATAATTCTGAGAAACAGCGCCAAATAGCCGATGTCCAACTTCAACAACGTCACAAGAAAGAACTGGCTGCGCGTCTTGAAGATACCGAAAACGAGATTACCCACAATGAAGCTGAAATAGGCAAAGCAGAAAACCGCATAAATATCCTTAACGACACTATCGACGAACTAAAGGAAAAATTGTCAGACGCAAAAGCGCAGCATGGAGAGATAAATAAAATGGCAAAAGCAAAGCTGACTGTCGGATTAGTCATCCTCTGCATTCTTACCCTATATCTGTTTATTTTCTACAGTTCCACCTTCTACTCTGCTTTTTTCAAGGTATTTTCCACTGGTAATATCACTATCGGTGCAGAAATGTTTGATTCACAAGCTATACCGCACGCGTTAACGGAGGGCTTCGGTGAACTGATGTTCATATTATGTGCTCCGATTATCTTCATGGGGCTGGGATATGGATTACACTTTTTCATGCAGCAAAAAAGTTGGACAAGATTCTTGAAAGCCGGGAGCGTACTTGCAATCACTTTTATATTCGACTGTATTCTTGCCTATCTAATTGCCAAGAAAATCTACGATATCGAAGCTCTGACAAAACTGGGTGATATTCCTGAATTTAGCCTCGGCATTGCCATACGGGACATCAATGTGTGGGCTGTAATCTTTTGTGGATTCATAGTATATCTTATATGGGGCATAGTGTTCGACATGGTAATGACCGCATATGAGGAACTGCGTTCGAACCGTAAGGAAATAGAAAAACTCGAGGAAAAGATTCAGGATAAAAAAGAACTCATTTCACAGGAAAACCAGCGTATAGCTGACCATAAGGTAAAACTCGGCACCTTGCAGAACCGCAAACAGGCCATCTCCAAGGAGATGACCCTGACCGTGCATTATGACTCACAGATTATAAAAGCCGCCATGTCTGAATTCTTCTCCGGCTGGATGACCATGATGAACGGGTTGAACCGTCCTAAGCCCGAACAGGACGAAGCCATCAGAATATATAACACAACAATACAAGAACTTCTAAACTAAAATATCTCATGAAAAAGACAGCACTTATAATCACGCTCATAGCAATTGTCATATCCGGATTGACCTTATTATTAACATGTGGAGGTCCAAAATCCGGAGACAATGAATCCGCAACTGAATCTGGAGAGACAACAGAACCCATGCCACTTAACATTTCTGTATATCTTGACCTGTCCGACAGACTCATGCGAGATTTAACTCCATCCCAGATGGATCGAGACATCGCGATAATCGACCACCTCGTAGATTTGTTTGTAAAGCATTGCATCGACAGCGGTAAAATCATCAACAGCACAAACCACTTTCAGGTATTTTTCTATCCGGCACCAAACAATAGCCAGATAGCTCAGCTTGCGCGAGGGCTGAATGTGGACCTTGCCAAAACTGAACTGAAACAGAAAAAAGTTGAGCTTATGGAGATGAAATCACGCTTTCAGAACAATCTGACGCAGATATACTCCGATGCCATCTCCGACCACCAATGGGTAGGCAGCGACATCTGGGGATTTTTCAGCAATGGCGAAGTTGACAAGTTGTGCATGCGCAAAGGCTACCGCAACATACTCGTTATTCTTACCGATGGTTACCTCTATCACACTGGCAACAAAATAAAGGAAGGCACTGCATATTCATACGCCTTGCCGCAGACATTAGCTATAGCCAACTCCTCTTTGATCGTCAGACGTGAAGGCCTGCAGAACCTTGAAGTGCTCATGCTTGAAGTCAACCCATACGATGCTCAACAGCGTAACAAGCTTATCCCCGTCCTTGAAGATTGGTTCAGGAACATGGAGGTGGGCAAGTTCGTAGTATCAGAGACAGCTCTTCCCGTTACCACCGAAGTCTACATCGACAGCTTCCTCCAGGATTAAAACCCGATGCCATACTAATATTATCTACCTTAATAATAAACTTTAATGAACACAAATATCATGCACTTAATAAGCCTACTTACCAACGCCTCCACACTTATCATCGCGGTGATAATTTTAATCCTGATGTTATCTTCATGCTTCCATCAAAAAAAATCTATTGAAGTAACAAAACCGGCTGATAACGATTTTAGCATGGAGGATATGATCAAAACATATTTTGATAATAACCAATGGCACTATAAAGCATACACACATGAAGATTCAACTTTATCATATGCTCTCAACTTTCACGGCAATCACGAAAACCTTTCTGTGCACGTTGATCTCAACAACAATAAAAATATGTTTCATATAGTGTGTCTGCCCGAAACAAGATTGCCTATTGAAAGTATAAACAATGGAATAATAGCAATGAACAATTATAATGTCAAATCGGCAGTACCGGGGTGCATACGTCCGGATGGACGAATTGCCTTTTGGCTAGCCAGAAACATTGAAGGAAAAGCATATTCAAAAGAAGCTTTTGACGTGGAGCTGGAATTAATACTCCAAGTAGCCGACGAAGAAACTGCACGAATATACAAGCAAGCTTGCATGGAAGATACTACGGATTTATAAAATTTTCATTTCTAACGCTCGTCAAAGAAATTCCTGTACTATTTTCCCGTATTATTACAATTTTTCTACGTATGAAACGATATAATTGCACCTATTTAATCTTGTTTATGGGCTTGTTTTTTTCTTGTAATACTGAAGAGCCTAAACTCCCGACTGACAGTAGCATCCAAGGAAACAACAAAAGCCATAATTCAGGCACATCCCAAACGGAGCCTGAAGAACCTGAAGAAGAATATTATTTTAAATATGTAAGCTGGGCATCTTTAAATATTCCCCCTGAGGCCGGCTCTATTCAAATGTATTTCGAATGCAATCAAGAATACATCATTTCCATTTCTGGAAATATAACAGGTTTAAGGGTTTCTCCTACTTATGGGGAAGGAAGTGGGTATGTTACTGCTTATTTTGATGAGGTAGAATATAAAGACAAGAAGAGGAAGTTCAATGTAACGTGGAGTGAAAGCGGGACTATAACGTTTTGGGTGAAAGAAGGCCCTAAAAATAACTATAGAGAGGTGTATAAAAATTTCTACCTCTATCGTCGTGGTTCCAAACAAAATGTATAGCATCAAGGAATACCACGACCGTTCGTGTTGGCTCGGTATGGACATTGATGCAGGCCCAATAATCCTTAATCTCAGTCCCAGCGGCACGGCATTCGCCATCGGGAGTGCGACATATTTCGGTGACAATAATTTCCGCAACGGATTGCTGAAAACAGCCGAAATAGCCGGCCACACCATCCTATGGGGCAACAACCGTCATTACCTTCTGGCGGACATCGCCCTGGTTGGCGAAGCGATAACTCTGGCAATGCGCACAAATCACCACTCAAGCCGCAACGCCGGCATCAAGTCCGAATGACTGTTGCCACCAAAAGTAGGGACGCACGGCCGCTACCTCTACGAGGTGCGCCGCACACTCTACACCACTCACCCCACGATGCGCTGAGCTTTCGTGGGGTTCACAACAGCATATCACCTCCGGCGATACCATCCGGATACGGAGGCGTGCGCCCCTACATCACCAAATGGTGCAATCCTATTTTGGTGATGGTGGATGGGGCTATTTGGCGTAGCCGAGGGGGTTGTTCATTAGGGGGAGCTGGCGGGAGGAGAGGCCGAGGAGGGCGGAGATGGCCGCGGCATCCATGGTGGCGCGGGGAACGGTGGCGATACCTTCCGAGGTGCAGCCGAGAGTGAGGTTTTCACAGGCGATGCCGGCATCCACAAGGGCCATGGCCTTTACCTGCTCGCCTTCCGGAAGTTCCGACATGTCGGCCACGAAAAGCACGGAAACCGGCGCTTCGAGAACGAAGTCCTGCGAAAACTCCTTGGTGCCGGCGATGAGACTGCGGTGGTCACCCTCCTTGGCGAGCGAAAGCGAATGCGACGCAGGCTGGTACTCCCACACACCTTTTTTATCGAAAACAAATACCCGGATCTCCTGCCAGTTGCGCGCGGTAGGATTGCTGCGGTTGGCAGCAACGCCAAAGCGGCCCGGTGCAGCATCGGGGCGGTTAACCCCTGCCGTCATCCAAAGTAACTGTCCGAGCGTGGAATCACTGATTTCGCGTGTGGCATCAAATTCGCGCACGCTGTGGCGGTTTGCCACCACCTCATTCATCGGCATGCCTCCGCTGAACGAGGGTGCCGGAAGTTTTCTTTCCTGTGCTGTCATAATCAATGTTGCAGCCATCGCCAGCATTATAGCCGGCCGACGGTGAAATTTAATAGTCAGATTCATATGTATAATAACGTTATGATTATCGCTGTTGTTTCATGCAGAACCGCCCCGTGAGTGCCGACCGTATCATTCGCCGACCGAATAGCGATACCGACCCAGTCGGTAAGTCTGCCCTTACTCGTTCCGGTAAATTTACGCAGAATATTCCTTTACCACAATATACGTGCGTACAATGAAATCGACCCAAAACACCACGGGCCGGAAACCGCTGCATTGCGGCTCCCGGCCCGTGTCAGAGCTTAGGTTTTCCTGACGGGATTACATCAATACTTTCATCCCTTCAATGATATAGACTCCACGAGGCAGATTGTCAACCACATTGCGTCCGGCCGACAGGCGGATTGTGCCTGCACATGTCCCGTCGGGACGGTAGATTGCGGCAGTGAACGCCTCGGGAGCGTTTATCACAAGCGAATCTCCCTCACGACCGAATGTAAGTGCAGAGGGCGACGAGGGCGCATCTACGCCCGACCACGAATCCTCACCCAGATCGATGCCGATGGAGGAGGCTCCGCTTGTACAGATGGCGTAGACCGTGAACGGATTCACACACACCACGGCCTGAGCGTCATCATCCCCGGCCTCGGCGGGTTCAAATGCAGTGCCGGCCTCATTCAGCAGATATGTGGATTCTCTGGGAGCCTCCAGATTGCCATATGCAGCCGCAAGCGTATAGTCCGGGCCTGCAACGGCCATGCTTGCGGGAGTGGCCGGAACCGTTATGTTCCGGGCCGACAGGCACACATCCTGATCCGGCGCGCTCACACGCAGCAGACATGGATGGTTGGCCATGACGGCAGCCTGGCGCATGAACAGATTCTTTTCGGTATTGAAAGCTATCACGGCATACTTCCCGGCATCGGTGTCCTCATCCCAGCGCGACGACGGCGACAGAGATGTGCCGTCGGCAGCCAGCTTCACAGTTTCCACATCGAACGGAACCACCAGCGACGACCAGTTGCCGTTGCCATCGGCGGTACGCGCCCCGGTGGTCAGCGAAACCGAAGCACCCTCGGCCAGAGAGAACTTGTTGGCAATGGCCAGAGGATAGCCGCTGCGGAAGTTTATATCGGCAGCTGAGGTATAGATGCGTCCCTGACGGTTCACCAGTTCGCCTTCAATCTCCTCTGTCACGGTGCCGACAGTGGTGACAATGTAATTGGCCGGTGCAGCGGGCACAGCCACCCCGTCGCCGAGTATCACCAGGCAGTTGGGGTTGACCCCATCGAAGGCTTTGCCGCTGAATGCCGATGCCCCGGAGGCTCCGGGCACGCGCTGAGGCGCAGCTGTTTCGGTGGCGCCGTTAAGATTGATGGATGTGAGGTTGTCGCAACCGCTGAACGCCCCGTCACCGATTGCGTCAATGCCGGTTAATGTGATTGTCGACAACGCAGAGCAACCGCTGAATGCGGCATCGCCGATTACCGACACCGATTCGGGCACGGTGACCGTGGTAAGATTATCGCAATCCCTGAAAGTTTCGGCTCCGATAGCATCGACATCCGGAAGGGTCACTGTGGTGAGCGACGACATTCCGGCAAACGCCCCGGCAGGCACATCGCCTGTCATCTCCGACAAGTCAAGCTCCTCGAGCGTGCTGAACGATTCTGTCACGGTGGCAAGCATCTCGGGTGTCACATCGCCTTCAAGCGATATGGATGTGATGCCCACAGCCTCCTTGGCTTCAATCGAAGTGATTTCAGCCGGATTGAGTGTGGCTCCGTTTAGAGGTACAGCGAAGATTTCAACGGTCTCGTCCTCATCCGTAACGCTGACGGTATAGTAACCCTCCTCGTCGGGCAACACCACCTGCTTGCCGATCTTGACTTTTGCCTCTACGTTCTCCTCGCGCAGATCCGACAGCCCTACACGGAAGCGCACCTCCGAATTCTCCTTCACGTTCTCCAGCACGGGCGACAACCGGTCGGATGTGTTCCACACCTCGAATTCTGTGGCCGCATCGCCTTCGGAAGCCTCATTGTTACGGAGAGCCTCGAGTTCAACCGAGAACAGATCGGAAGCGCATTTGAACACCACATCATAGAGATATACCACATCGACGGCATGATTGCCGCTCTTATCGGCATGTTTGTTGGGATTCCAGTAGGTTACGGCCAGCGAGCCGTCGGCGTTAAGGGCATCGGGCGGCAGGAGTTTGCCATTGTCGTAGATTCTGCTCTTCTGTGCCTCACGATAGGCGTCCGTACCTTCGGGACGTGCCGCTTCGGCTGCATGCACTCCCACAAAAAGCTTGCCGCTCATGTCAATCGACTCCAGAGCGACATTGTCGCCAAGGAACGACACTGTGCCGTTGTCAAGCGCACCGTCGGCAACGAAGCATCTCGAGGTGCTGTATTCCAGCGTGTAGACCGGGTTCTCACCTACGATATTGAATTTATAGCGTTCCCATCCGTTGGTAGCGTCGAAATATCCGCCGTCCATGGGGGTCTTGTAGGCTTCAAGATATTCCGGCTTGACCACAACCGTCACCTTGGTGCAGTCACCGAGGCCGAGATTGTTTGTGGCCGAGGAGGAGTATTGTATATGCGCCACCTGGTTGCCGTTCTTAGGCACACACGGCACATACAGGGTGGTGAGCGAAGTGCAGCCCTTGAAGCAATCGGTCTGCAGGCCACCGGTGTATTTCCACCCGCCCGACGGAGTCTTCACCTTGTCGTAATTGTAAAGGTCGGCCGGAAGCTCAAGCTCACGGAGGCGGCGGCAGTTGAAGAACGCGCCGTTGTCGATCATACGGACAGTGGGGGGAAGGATGATCTGCTCGAGACCCACCACCTGATTGCTGTTGCTGCTTTTGCAGAAGGCATATGCGGGGAACGAGTTCTCCGGGAAGAGGTCGGCCATGCTGCGATCGGCCACGATACGCGCCTCCGACAGGTCGAGATATTTCAACGAGGCCGCAATGTTCGGATTGTTGCGGAACAGGCTGAAGTCCGTATAGTCCAGATCGCCCTTGATGGTAAGCTTCTGTATATTCCAAAGTTTCAGACGTATCTCCTCATCCTCAGGGCCATAATCGCCGTTGAAGAGGTGCTGTCCCTCTTCAAGCACGATGGTGGCGTCGGACAGGCGCACCGGTGGATACACCTTCACATCAAAATCCATGTCCTGCTTGGCAATGAACGAATAGCTGAACGATTTTCCACCCTCCATAAGGGTCTCGCCGTTGAGGGTCACATCAATGAAGTCAGAAGCCGAACGGGGCACGATGCGCAGGTTGATGTCGCGTCCGCGCACTGCCGTTGCCACGGCTCCCGAAACCACAGCGTTGGGCAGCTCGGGGATGCGGATGTTATAGACCGGAGTCTGGTTGTTAAGTGCCGGAAGGGCATCGACCACATTCTCATTCTTCCCTTTCACAAGCGCCCATGTGCGGTTGTTGAACGAGGTGGCCAGACGCACGGTGTTCCCCTCGCGTACGGTCGACTCCTTCACACAGCATTTGATGGTCATGCGGATACCGTCGCCATGCACCCCGGACGATACCGTAGGCGACGACAGGAACTCCTTGATGTTCCCGTCCTTGTCGGTCAGTACAGCCGCCCAGAACATCTGCGCGTTCTCGGCCGGTATGTAGAGGGCGTTGGCGCGGATGTCGAACTGCTGGCCGGGAATCACATTCACGGCATCGGTGAGCAGACCGACGGTGCCGCCCGTGTCGGTGAGCTGCCAGGGAGAATCGTAGACGGCACATGGCATCGGTGCCACAAGGCCGAAGTGAACAATCGTGTTGCCGTTGATTGTAACGGTGTATGCGCCATCGGCCTCAGGATACAGGCGTGTGTTGTTGGCATATACCTCCATGCGGTTGTCGTTGTCGGCTATATGCTCCGCCGTGAACCTCACTTTTGTGCCTTGGCCATAGCGGCCGGCAGGGGTCTCCGAGTTGAATTTCACTTCGTTGTGCTCCATCACTGCGAACGCGAAATCGGTGCGTGCCGGAATGGGGTCAACTATGATTTTTCCCACCTCGTTCCAGTTCTCCTTTTTGGAGTAGTTTTCCACAGCCTTCTCGTTAGGAACGTGAAGCGTGATGGCCGCTTTGTTGGTACCTGACAGCACACACCAGTTGATGAACTCGGCGGTTTCACGGCCTACCCATATGTCGCGCAGATGCGAAGCACTGAGAAACACATTATATTCATACGTCTTCACTCCCGCCGGAATCACGATTGAGGTGATGCCGCACTGGCGGAAGGCTGCATTGTTGATGCGGTTGAGGTTGTTGGGCAGAACCACCTCGGTAAGCTGTCCCTGACCCTGGAATGCCGACTTGGGCAGCGCATTCGCCTGATTCGACCCGTAGGCGGCGATATAGACCGACGAGATGTCGACTCGGGTGAGTTTCATTTTTGCGCGCATGAACTCGAAATCGCGCGAGTCGATCGAGCCGAACAGGGTCAGGTCCTTTATGGTGCCTGTCTCCGATTCCGGAATAAGTGTCTCGAGCGTGCCCGGATTTTCAACCCAGATGCTGCGTTTCTCCCTCACTTCCGAAGCTTTCTGCACGAGCACCGTTACCTCCTGATCCTCGCGGACGTTGGCTATGGTGTAGTTCACGCCGTTCACCGGAGTGAGCATATATCCGTTTGCCTTCACCGTCACCACATCCTCATCAGGATTCGATGGCGTGACAGTGAACGAATAATCCCAGCCGCGCACCACCTTGTCCTCGCCCGACATGGTCACGCCGGCCACACCTGCGGGGAGTTTTATGGCAAAGCATCCGGCCGACGGACGGTCGGCTGCAATCTCATTCACAGTCAGCAGCTCGCCGGCCACAGGCAGCCAGGTTTTGCCATTGTCGGCCGATGTTGCCATTCGCACCACATCGCCTGCCGCAACAGTCACATCGCCCTTGAGCGAGCAACCTGACACAGTGATATATCCCGCTCCGAGCGTAGCCATCGACTGCAGATTGAAGCCGGCAGCCTGGCTAAGCAGCCCTTTCAGCTCACCGCCGGCACTGTAAAGGGCAACAGCTATCTTGCCGCTGAAATCACTGTAGGAAAGATTCTTCATATTTCCCACACGCACCGTGAAGGTCTTGCCGGGTACCAGTGCCGTGAGATCGGAACCCATTCCGACCTGACCGCCGTCGGCTGTTATGTGAATTGTCGACCACCGGGCATTCTCGCCGGAGGACGGCTTGATATTGTAGATAATCGTGTTCAGATTATTGAACTGATGGCTTGTGCTCGCCACTGGGTTAAGAGCTGTGCTCAGGTAGAAACCGTCGGCCAGGCCGCCCCATCCCCAGTTGAAATGGAAATAACCGGCGTCGTTATATCCGTCGCACACGAAGGCATGCCCGGCTGTGACATCCTGACCGCAGTAAAGCACCGGACGGCCGGCGTCTATCTCATCCTTCACAATCTTGTCCCAAGCCTGCTGCGTGGTCACTTCGGAGCGTTTTTTATAGGAAACGCCCGGATCATAATTGAAATAGTTGGTCAGTGCAGCCGGCACACGCACCTCATAGGCGCTTGAGCCCGACATGCCGAACTGGGTGTCGATACTCTTTGCCGCATGGTAGACAAGCTGAGCCACAGCTGCTGCTTCGGCCTCGGTATAGCCCGAGCGGTAATTGTCCATCCGCATGTTGTCCCAGTCGTAGGACACATCGAAGCTGACGCCAGCGAAATCGCCCCTCCCTTGTGCCGGGTAGTTATGATACTTCATTATGGTAGCCATTGCCGTTCCGACACATCCCACGAGCGGACGTCCGGGAATATCGTTGTTGAACGGCCCTTCCTGACTCCATGCCGGAGTGGCGAGCACAGTCTCCTGCGCCGACCGGGCGGCAGCGGCACGCACTGCCATGCGTCGCTGAGGCGCGGCCTGAGCTTTCTGCAGGCCGGAAGCGGCTTTTATCTCCTTTTCCACCCCGCTCATCATCCACCGCATTGCCGGCGGAACCTTCGACACCACATAGGGATTCTCGAACGAATAGCCCAGCACAGGGGTAGTGCAGTCGTCGGCCGATACTATGACAAAACCCTTGCCATCTGTCGCATTAAACACATAGTACACCGGCTTCGACGGTGAGCCTGCGGTGTAGACAAGCTCCAAAGTTCTGTCAGATGCTAATCCGCCTTTACGGCTGGCACTGAAAAATTCATCGGCCATCTGCCTTGCATCGTCTGCCGACACTACGCCGGCATAAGCTGACGGCGATGCGCACGACAGCAGGGCGAGAATTAGCATTTTGGATGAATGTTTAAACATAACCTTTTGTTAATTCGCGTTTTAAAGATTGATTTATACTAATTGTCTTGGATTTCGTGATTACGTTTATTTCCGAGTTCGCTCAGTTCAATAGCTCCTCCCCACTGGAGGGACAGATGCAAAAACTTTTTGGCATGTAACCGGTTGAAACCGCACCCAGGAAGTTTTCAGCCCGCAAAGTTAATAAAAATCCTTTTACAACACCCTCCGCCACCTTTTTTTTGCTCCCCTCCACACACCAACGACACGGAGCACGACACTTCCGAAAGATTTCGGTTCCAATTCCCTGAATTTCCGTATATTTTGCTAACTTAGTCAGCCTAAACCGAGGTTCAATGCAAAACGAAATTATCGTATATCAACCGGATGCAACTCTTTCACTGGATGTAAGGATTGAAAATGAGACCGTATGGCTCAATCAAGCGCAGATGTCCGAGTTGTTTCAGCGTGACCGCACTGTAATCACACGCCATATCAATAACATTTTCAAGGAGAAAGAGCTTGAAGAAAGAAGCAATGTGCATTTTTTGCACATTGCCCGTTCAGACAAACCTGTCAAGCTTTATTCCCTTGATGTTATAATCTCAGTCGGCTACAGGGTTAAATCGGTCAGAGGCACACAATAGACAACTATGTGGACGACACCGTCCTGACACAGCTCGACAATAGGAAGCACGGTGTCGAGGCAACCATATATACGCGACATATCTCCGAAGCATTCAAATTGGATATACAACGACACAACCGACAGTACCCCTCCATTATGGTGAAGTGTGCGTCTAAAATTCACGACCGATTTCTGATTATTGATGACACTCTATATCATATCGGCGCATCAATAAAAGATTTAGGGACAAAATTATTTGCCTTCTCTAAAATGGAACTGTCACCTTCGGTCATTCTAAATCATTTTCACAATTGACAAAATCAAACGCCACCGGGCGGCTGGAAAGGTGGTGAGTCCAGGTGCCCGGTGGCGTTGGTGGGGATAGCGGAAAAGAATGTTTCGAGGTGAATGGGGAGAGGAATCAGTCGGGGAGCGAGGTGGTCCAGTTGATTTCGGCGGGGTTGCCTTCCATGCTCCACACAAGCGGGAGCGACGGGAGGTTAAGAATCTCCATTACCGACCCGCTCTCCTGATTGACGGCCACAAGCAGCTCACCGAGCGGCGACTGGCGGCGCAAAGGCTCCAGCGTATAGGTGCGCCCGTCGATTACGGCATGCCCGTCGGTAAGCAACGAGTGCAGCGTTTTCTCCGAAACGAGGCCGAAGAGCGCATTGCCTGGCACCTGGATATGGTTGCCGTCCTCAGGCATCACATAGCACAGGCGTGTGGCATCCTCGCGGGCCTCGCGGCTCATGCGGTAGGTGCCCTTCCACCATTTCAGGTTTCGCTCGATGGTCCAGTCGAGGAGCAACCCTCCATTCTCGGCCGGCGTGAATGTCATGATAAAACGGCGTTTCTGCCCGTGGAGCGTGTAGGTCACCTTCACCCTTACGGCATCGGCCGACGGAGCGGCCAACGGCGGAGTTGACTCGAATGTGTCGGCAGCCGAACGGCCTATCGAGGCGGCGCGGTTCCTGTTTCCACCCTTTTTGCCCATGACCATGCGAAGTTCGCCGCCGGCCATCAGGTCGGCATGGCTCAGGCGTGTGGATTCGTGAGGCTTGCCGTTCAGCAGGATTTTCTGCACGTAAGAATTGTTCTCGCCGAAGTTCTCCGCCACAATTCGGAAGTCGCGGCCGTTGGCCAGATGCAGCGTGGTGCTTTCCACCAGCGGCGAATGTATAAGATAGTAATCATGACCCGCATTGGGATAAAGCCCGATCATGTGCATTGCAAGCCACGACGACATGGCTCCGGAATCGTCGTTGCCGGGGAGGCCGCGCGGAGTGTCGTTGAAATTGGCCGAAACTATCTCGCGCACGCGGTCGGCTGTACGGTCGGGGCGTCCAATCCAGTGATATAGGCATGGGGTGAGGAACGACGGCTCGTTGTTCACATTGTAATGGCCGTGGTCGAAGAATGTGTCGAGGCGCTTTTCAAACGCTTCCTTCCCGCCACACATCTCGATAAGCCCCTCCACATCGTGAGGCATGCTGAGCGAATACTCCCACGACGATGCCTCATAGAAGAACATGCTCCACCAGGGGGTGTACCACGGGCCTTCGAACATCACGGGGTTGTAGGCGAACTTCCATTCCGGCACAGGGGCCGCATCCTCCCGGCCTACAGTGGCACGGCCGAAGGGGATGGAATCAAGCCACTCGCCGGTGGCGCTGCGCGGCATGATGAATCCGCGCGAACCGTCGTGCTCATAATCCTTCCGCCACAGGTTTTTCCAGTTGCCGCTCTGGGCGAGATAGCGGTCGGCAATGGCCGCATAGTCCACACCCGGCACCGCCGCTGAATCGCGCGCCAGTCCTGCCGCCACCTGATGTATGGCAAAATCGCACAGCGAATATTCCACCGTACGGTTGCCGGCACGCGGAATTCCGTGGGGCACATAGCCCAGACGCAGGTATTCATTCAGACCACCGCGTCCTTCCGCCTCATGTGCGGCCCCGGGGTCGGCGGTAGCATCCTTGAGCATGGCATCCAGAGCCTTGCGGTAATCAATCCCCTGCAGCCCCTTCACATAGGCGTCGGCCAGCACAATCTCGGCGTTCGAGCCGCCCTGGGTGCGTCCGTTGGCGTTGCCGCTGCGGGCATCGGGCATGAATCCGTCGCGCAGCCCTATGTTTATCAGCGAGTTCACTATGTCGCGTTCACGGTCGGGCGCTATCAGTGTTATCAGAGGCGAGGAGGTGCGGTATGTGTCCCATATGGCATAAAAATCATCGAAATATGGCACACCCGGATCGGTCCACAGCGGATTCTCGCCTGTGCGGTCGGACGGCATGAGCATAGTGTGATAAAGCGCGGTGTAGAACATCCGTTTCTCCTTCACGGGCGTGTCCGCACCGAGTTCAATCCGCTCCAGCAGTTTGTTCCATGCATCACGGTTTGCCTCTAAAAGTGCGTCGAAGCTCCTGCCCGCAGTATAGTCCTGCAGGTTCTGCATGGCCTTGCGTTCGCTGATGAACGATATTCCCACGCGCACGTTCACCTCCGTTGTGCCCGGAGCGAATGCAAGCAGTGCACCGGTTTTCTCGCCGGTATCGTGCTGCCGGGCCACGCCTACCATAATCTCAGCGCCCTTCCATGTGGCGGTCGAGGCAAATGGACGGTCGGCGGTGAGATAGAAATAAACCGTATAGGCGCGCCCGTTGTTCCAGCCGCCGCGTATGCGGCTATAGCCCGACACAGCTGTATCGCCATGCACCTCTATCTCCGAACCGATGAACTGTTGCGCCTCGCGGGCATCGGGCACAGGCGTCTCGCCCAGAAAGAATCCGGCATCGACCATCAGCGCCGGCGAACATGCCGAAGGATATGTGAATCGGTAGACCGAAGCCCTGTCGGTTGTGGTTATCTCGGTGCGTATACCGCTCCCTTCGAATTCTGTGGCGTAATAGCCCGGGGCGATGGTTTCGGACGCTCTCTGCGCGTAATGCGATGTGGCATCCAGATTGCCGCAGAACGGCTGGATGAGGATGTTACCGTATTTCGGCCCCCCTCCGGTGCCGCTCACATGTGTCTGCGCGAAACCGTCGACACGTACGGGCATCGGCAGCCATCCGCTGTTTGGGCCGGGAGTGCAGTCCGGGCCCGGACGCACCATCCCGAAGGGAGTGGCCGGTCCGATGAACACGCGCCCCAACCCCTCGCTCCCTATGGCGGGATCCACATAATCGACCGGCCGCGACGTTTCTCCCAGAAGGGATGATGCGGCCGCTGTAAACATTGCAAGTAGCAGGCTGAATCTCATGATATTATAAATATTGGATATTTTAATTGCACCTGAAAATGCACACGTGTCTCACGTGCCAAAGGCACGTCCCTACATATTATCCCCCTTTTCTCCCTGCACAAAGATAGCAACTTTTTCCAAATAAAACCGGCCCTGCGATGGCTGCTGTGTGAACAGTCGCCGCAGGGCCGGTTAGCGGTTAAGTAAAGTGATGTGTCATTTAAGTTTGTCGGCGAGGCCATGGAGCGCATCGGCTCCGTTCTCCAGCGCGTTCGAGGCGGCAGCCTTCACCTTGTCCATGATGTCGCCACCCTTTTCCTTGGCGGCATCCATCAGGTTGGAGCCCTTCTCTTTGGCTGCTTCGGCATATTCCGATGCCTTCTCCTTAGCCTGAGCGGCAAGGTCGGCAGCCTTCTCTTTTGCCTGGGCTGCAGCATCCTGCACTTTTACGCCGGCCGACTGCATTCCTTCCTTCGCTGCCTCACGGGCGGCGTCCACGCTCACACGTGCAGCATCGGCACTTACGGCAGCTGCCGCCTGAGCAACATCGATATTCGCTTGTTCTTTCGTGTTCATAGTGTTACGTTTTTGAAGTTAGGTTTCACGATATAAAACACGACACACAGCGTTGTTGTTTACTGCGCCCGACCGAGCAGCCCGCACAAAAGACTCCCAATCTGGCAATCCCATATATGTCCTCTGCAGAATTCACTCTATTTACCAAATGTCCTTTCATACGTAGGGTCGCGACCTGTCGCGACTGCAACCATGCGGAATCTGTGAACCCTTTTAGCTTGATTCACCTGCAGATATCCGTTTGCAGTCGCGACAGGTCGCGACCCTACTATTTGGTGGAATCCTGTTAAAGTTATCCTTTAAGTTTATGGGTTTCCCTGACAGGAGGCCGAGGCCTGATGTCAGAGTTTAGAATCGATAAGTTTGAGCTTGTCCTCGATGGCGCTCAGATCGTCCTTGATACGCTGGATTCTGCGTTCCATCTCACGCATCATCGAGTCGCCGCTCTTGCTCTTCGACGAGAGGAAACCGAGGTTGTTCTCATACGTCTTGAGCTCGTTGCGCTTGATTTCGTAGGCGCGGACAATGCGCTCACGTTCGCGGCGCAGTTTGGCGGCATCGGAGCCCATCTCCTTCACCACATCCTCGAAGCGGCTCATGCCGGAACGTTCCTGGCGTGAACGGGCGTAGAAGGCATCACAAAGCGCACGGTATTCATCATAGATCTTGTCTTTCTCGCGGAACGGCACATGGCCTATCTGCTGCCACGATGCCTGCAGCTCCTTCACCTTGGCCATGGCCTCGGCACGGGGGGTATCGGCCGGAATGGCCTTTAGAGCTTCGATAATCTCCCGCTTGGCTTTCAGGTTCTCCTGCTCTTCCGAGCGGCTTTCGCTGAGGTTCTTCTTGCGGTTCTCAAAGAATGTGTCGCACGCCTTCTGGAAACGGGTCCACACGGCATCGCTTTGCTTCTTGGCTACGGCGCCGATGGTTTTCCACTCCTTCTGCAGAGCCACGAGGCGGTCGGCAGTCTTGCGCCAGTCAGTGCTGTCGCGCAGAGCCTCGGCCTGTTCGCAAAGGGCAATCTTTTTGGCAAGGTTGGCTGCGAGACCATCCTTCACGGAGCGGTAGTATTCGGCCTTGGCCGTGAAGAATGAATCGCACACCTTGCGGAAACGTGCAAACAGGGCGTTGTTGACCTTACGCGATGCAAAACCGAGTTTTTTCCACTCTTCCTGTGCGGCAAGAATAGTCTTTGTCATCTCCTCCCATGCGCCGAAGTTGCTCAGCGACGAGAAGTCCAGAGCCTCCACGCGTTCGCAGATGTCAGTCTTGGCGGCTTCATTGGCAGCCTCGCGTGCCTTGCGTTCCTCGAAGAAGGCCTGATATTTTTTGTTGACCACGGCGGAGGCATCCTTGAAACGCTGCCAGATCTCCTCACGCAGCTCCTTGGCTACGGGGCCGGCCTGACGCCATTCGTCGTGCAGATTCTGCAGACGCTTGAATGCCAGTACCACATCCTCCTCTGCGTCGAGCTTTTCAGCCTCCTCGCAAAGCAGGGTTTTCAGTTCAAGATTCTTGCGGAAATCATAGTCGCGCAGGTCCTTGTTCACTTTCAGCTGGTCGTAGAACTGCTCCACCGATGCCTGATAGGCTTTCCATTGGTCGGTGGCCACGGTGGGAGGCACTTCGCCGATGGTCTTGAACTCGGCCTGTATCTCCTTCACACGGGGGAATGTGCGGTTCACATTATCGGTGTCGGCCGACAGGGCGTTGAGCTCGTCGATAAGCGCCTGCTTACGCTCATAGTTGGCCTGCATCTCTGCCTCGTGTGCGGCAGTGAGAGCGGCCTTGCGGTCGCGCACACTGTCAAGCAGCTCCTTGAAGCGCTCCTCTGCGGGACACACCGCCGGGATAAACGTCTGTTCGTCGTTGCCGGCGGCAACAAATGCCGCCATCTCGGCCTCCAGTTCATTTTTACGGAATGCATAGAACAGATGTTTCAGCCGTGCCACCTCTTCGCGGGTTATCTCGGCATCGGTGCCTTCAGACAGGGCGGCAAGCATGTCGAGCACCTCCTCCTTGCTGGCGGGTGCCGGACGTTTTGCCGATGCAGCTGTTTCGGCCTCGGTTATTCCTGTTTCAACTTCCGCTTCCGCCTCAGGCTCCGGAGCTGTCTGTTTAACTTCCAGCGACGGTGTCGCAGCATCTGCTTCAGATGTTTCAACAGCGTCAGAGGCATTCTCAGCCTTCACTTCAGTTCCGGCTGCAAGGGTGGAATCTTGGATGGAACGGGTATCTTCGCCCGTGGCTTCCATTTCGCGCATTTCCATAAAAATTTTTAAGGTTATAGATTAACAAGGAGCACTGCTCCACGCCCGTTGTCCCTGCGGACAAAGGCACAGAGCCATTTTTTCAAATTACACGCCAAATATATAAACAATTATCGGAATAGCAACAACTTTCATCCCAAAACTTTCACCCACCCGTGGTTTCCCTTACTCTTAGGGTAAAATCGCCGGGCAATCGCTCCGTCCTGACGTAGGGTCGCGACCTGTCGCGACTGCAATATCGCAATGCCCAATCGACAAGCACAGTGCCAGCGAGCTTGGCGGCAGTCGCGATAGGCCGCGCCCCTACAACAGGATTACAGCACCGGTTCGTCGCACTATGCCGGAGGGATTTTAACTTTGGTTTTAACATCATTTAACCCCCCCCCACCATTTAAATTTTATGGTTTATTGGCTAATTTTGCTCCGCAAATCAGGGCAGTGCGGTTTCACCGCATGCCCCGACGGAAGATTACATCACCTCGGCAATTCTCCCGCCTTCAGGTGGGCGAAAGTGATGGGACGGCTCTTCTTCCTTGAATCTTATTGTGTTACGCAGCCGCTGACACCCTCGCAGGCTTCATCAACGGCTCTTCTGCGTCCCGTCTTGCAGAATCTTTACTTTCGTGTCGGGCCATTGCTGGCTCCCGATACGAGGGGATGGATTCTCAATGGCGGACTTTTTTATGTCCGGAGGTCTCACAGCCACCGGCTCCCGCCTGAAAGAATCCGGATCACGGAGCTTCGGCTCCCTCCCGACCTTCAGGCTATTTTTATTTTTAACCTTTTAACATAAAATCAAAACAATGAAAAAGATCAAATTTCTTGCAATGATGATTGCCGCTCTTACTTTCTGCATGGGCTTTACCGCCTGCGGCGACGACGACGATGACGAACCAGCAAACCCGCTTGTAGGAACTTGGGTAGGCACATTCGACCACGACGGGGGTTATTATGGCGATGGCCAGGATGTGATTACAATGACATTCACAAAAGATGGTGAAATGTTCGCCAAGAACGAAAATGCATCAGTGCCCCAGTACAACTGGACATTCTCCGGCACATACGAACTCACCGCACACCATGAAGGGGTTTACCTCATTTCTATCGCCGGTTATCATTCTGATTATCCCGATGAATATTATGACGACGACATTGAGCCGGAACCCGTCTATATCAACGGCAATGAGCTGGTGATCTCGTTCGATGGTTCCGACTACCGCCTCACCAGACAATAAGCAGCCAAACTGAAACTCAATAAGCGTCCCGACGCACAGCGCCGTGTCTCCCCACAAAAAGACACGGCGCTTTTTATGTCCGGTGGTAAGTTTAACCCGTCCGTGAGCGATTGTTCGGGCAAAAACGTTATATTTGCAAATTAATCTCTTCAAATCCGCACATAGCGCCCTAAACGGACTTCAAACAACCAAAAACAATACAACATGTCATTTATCAAGGAATTCAAGGAATTTGCCATGAAAGGCAATGTGGTCGACATGGCTGTCGGCGTAATCATTGGCGCAGCGTTCGGCAAGATTGTCAGCTCGCTTGTGGACGATATAATCATGCCGCTCATCGGCGTGGCAACCGGCGGAATCAATTTCACCGACTACAAATGGGTGATTCAGAAAGCCGTGACCGACGGACAGGAAGTGCTCAAGCCCGAAGTGACAATGAACTGGGGCGCATGGGTGCAGACCGTTGTCGACTTCCTCATTGTTGCTTTCTGCATCTTCGTCATGATCAAGTTCATCAACAATCTGCGCAAGCGCACCGAGAAACAGGCTGCCGAGGAAGCTGCCGCTCCCGCGCCTGCCGAACCCACCAAGGAGGAACAGCTCCTGACCGAAATCCGCGACCTGCTCAAAGAGCAGCAGAAATCGAAATAAACGCACCGGTTCCCTTACAGCAACCGCCGTGCAACCCATATTTCTCATAGGCTTCATGGGCACGGGCAAGACCACTCTTGGCCGTGCCATGGAGCATTTTGCCGCATCAGATGCCTGCGATCCTGCATTGAGCGGGCTCACGTTCGTGGACCTCGACGAATTCAGCGAACGCCACGAGCGGATGAGCATTCCAGAGATATTCCGCATCAAGGGCGAACCTTACTTTCGCGAACTTGAGCGCTCACTCCTGCGGCAGGCCGCAGGCAACGGGTCGACACCCGTGCTCGTAGGGTGTGGCGGGGGTACACCGTGCCAACCCGGCTGCATGGAGTGGATGAACGCCGCCGGACTGACCGTAAAGCTCGAAGCCTCGCCCCACGTGCTGCTGCGGAGGCTGTTGGAGGCCGACGGGCAGCGTCCGCTCACTGCCGGAATGACTCCCGGCGAACTTGCGGCTTTCATAACGGCCAAGCAGGCCGAACGCGAACCGTTCTATGAGCTTGCACAGCTCCGATTCCGGTCCGACCGGCTCGAATCGGAGGAAGAAATAAACGAATCATGCAGGCTATTCGCCGATTTAGTCTTACCTCACATCACACCATGACCATGGCCGACACCTCTTCAGCCCCGACACCTCAGGAATGTGCAGTTGAAACCCAACCGGCACGCAAGCGCGCCACAATCGGACTGCCTAAATGCTGCAATCCTGCCGAAAAACGATTCCCCCTTACCCCCGAGGCGGTAGGCTCGCTCACACGCATGGGGTTCACCGTGAAGATGCAGGCAGGCGCGGCCGCCTACATCCATTATTCGGACAACGCTTACGTAAAAGCCGGCGCCTCCATCTGCTCACGCGACGAGACCCTGCAGGCCGACATAGTGATACACCTTGCACCGCTGGCCATCGCCGACATAAAACGGCTCCGACGCGGGGCATTGCTCCTGAGCCTGGCCAATTTCAACCGCAGCGGGGCTCCGGAAGTTATACGCGAGCTTCTTGGACGCCGCATCATCAACATAGCCATCGACCTCGTACGCGACGGCCAGGGGAACCGCCCGTTCGGCGACATCCTTTCGGAAATCGACGGCCGCAGCGCCATGACCATAGCGGCATCGATGCTTGCCGATCCCGTCAACGGCAAAGGCATCCTGCTGGGAGGTGTGGCCGGCGTGATTCCCTGCGAGGTGACAATCATAGGCTCATGCCTTGCCGCAGGTGCGGCGGCACGCTCGGCTATGGGTCTGGGCGCTGTGGTGAGGCTCTTCGACGATGATGTCTACCGCCTGCGCACCGCACTCCGACAGCTCGGAGGCGGCGTCATCGGCTCCTCGCTGCATCCGCACGTGCTTGAAAACGCCCTGCGCACTGCCGACATAGTGATTGTGACCGACAGCCGCACGGCACTGCCGCTCGACTGCAACCCCAACATGATACTGAAACGGAACGTGCTTGTGTTCGACCTCTCCGACACGCCCGGAAAGGCATTCCCGTCCATGAGCACCATCGACCTGGGCGAACTCGACGGCGACGCCTGCACCGCGGCTACAGGATTCTCGATGGTCAACGACCTCAACGCCGACACCAACCGCCGCCGCTACTGTTTCGTGAATCCGGGAAGCACCGTGCCGCGAACTGCAGCCATGGCCCTGAGCGACACGTTCATCACCCTGCTCAACAGCATAGCCGACTGCGACGGTTCGGGAGCCACACTACCCATGACTCCCGGCCTTCAGGAGGCCACACTAACCTTCATGGGCAAGCCGGTGAACGAACAGGTGGCACGCATGGCCGGGATGCGGTTCACCGACATAAGGATTCTGCTGGCACTCAGCTAAAATTTTTTTAACGACCAATGGCAAAACGTAAATTCTATGTGGTGTGGGAAGGGAGAGAACCGGGAATATATGAGGACTGGGCCGACTGCCTTGAGCAGATCGACCACTTTCCCGGCGCCAGATACAAGGCTTTCGACAGCCAGCTTGCAGCCACGCAGGCTTTCCGGGGTAACCCCGACGATGCGGCATCCCTCATCAAGGGGATAGCCGCCCACAACGCGGCAAGAGCACAGCAGGCACAGGCCACGCAGCAGCCCGGCAACAGGCAGCTATTCGATGTGCCCGAAATCAACCCCGACGCCATAGCCGTGGACGGAGCTTGCGCCGGCAATCCGGGCATGATGGAATACAGGGGTGTGGACGTGAAGAGCGGCATCGAGCTTTTCCATTTCGGCCCGGTGCCCGACGGCACTAACAACGTGGCCGAATATCTGGCACTGGTGCATGCCCTTGCCTACCTTTACCAGAAAGGCGACACCACCACCCCCATCTACAGCGACTCGCGCACGGCGCGCTCGTGGATACGCAACCGCGGCTGCCGCACAAAGCTTGAGCGCACCCCGCGCAACGCCAAGATTTTTGAACTCCTGGCACGCGCCGACGTGTGGATACGCACCCACAACACCACGAACCCGATTCTGCGTTGGGACACCGATGCATGGGGTGAAATTCCCGCCGATTTCGGCCGGAAATAGCGCCGGAAATCAGGTGTAGTTTCATTCTCTTCCGACAAAAAAATCAATCACCTCAAAAAATTTTTTAATCACCTCCTCTCGCAACAGACCAAGAACCAATCAATTGCAAAAGCATTCCATGAAAAATTTTAATCAAGCACAAAAAATTATCAAACAAACCAACTGGCGATGGGTGATTTGCTCCCTGCTCTTCTTCGCCACCACAATCAACTACCTCGACCGCCAGCTTCTGTCGCTGACATGGAAAGATTTCATTGCCCCGGAGTTCCATTGGACCGACGCCAACTACGGCACCATCACCGGATTCTTCTCGCTGTTCTACGCCGCCGTCAGCCTTGTGGCCGGCCGGTTCATCGACTGGATGGGTTCGCGCAAAGGCTACCTCTGGGCCATCTTCGTGTGGTCGCTCGCAGCAGTGATGCATGCCGGCTGCGGCTGGGCCACAATGAAAATCGAGGGCATCGGCTCAATCGAAGCCCTAAAGGCGGTGGAATCAGGCTCTGCCCTCGCCCTTTCCATCTCCACCGTGAGCGTGTATCTCTTCCTTGGGTGCCGCGCCCTGCTTGCCGTGGGTGAATCGGGCAACTTCCCCGCAGCCATCAAGGTCACTGCACAGTATTTTCCCAAAAAGGACCGCGCGTTCGCCACGGCTGTGTTCAATTCCGGAGCATCAATAGGCGCACTTGTGGCCCCGCTGTGCATCCCCCTGCTGGCCAAGATGTGGGGATGGGAGATGGCGTTCGTCATCATAGGTGCCCTCGGCTTTGTGTGGATGGGATTCTGGGCCGAGCTCTACACCGCCCCCGACAAATCGAAACACGTCTCCCCGGCCGAACTTGCCTACATCAATCAGGATGAGGCCGGCGAACCTGCCGCCGGGATAAAACGCGAGCAGACCAAGACCATCTCCTTCTGGCGCTGCTTCACGTTCCGCCAGACATGGGCGTTCATCGCCGGCAAGGCGTTCACCGACGGTGTGTGGTGGTTCTTCCTCTTCTGGGCTCCTGCCTACTTCTCCGACCAGTTCGGCTACGCCACATACACCCCCATGGGACAGGCACTGATTTTCACACTCTATTTCATCGTAACGCTGCTCTCCATCGGCGGTGGCTATCTCCCCAAGCTGTTTGTCGACAAGCGCGGAATGGACCCCTATGCAGGCCGCATGCGCGCCATGCTCATCTTCGCCTTCGTGCCAATCCTGGCACTGCTCGCCCAGCCGCTCGGCATCTACTCGGCATGGTGGCCCGCAATCATCATCGGTCTGGCCGGAGCCGCCCATCAGGCATGGAGCGCCAACCTTTACTCCACCATCGGCGACATGTTCCCCACATCCACCGTCGCCTCCATCGTTGGTATCGGCACCATGGCCGGCGGCATCAGCTCATACATCATCAACCAGGGCGCCGGGCTGCTGTTCGTCTATGCCGCCGATGCCGGCGACAGCTTCAATTTCATGAGCTTCAGCGGCAAACCTGCAGGCTACATGATTGTGTTCAGCATCTGCGCCATCAGCTACCTCGTGGCATGGCTCGTGATCAAGGCGCTCGTGCCCCGTTACAAAAAAATCGAAATCTGACATGCTTAAAAAGACCATCTGGGAAATGAGCCGCGACACCGTGGAACAGTACCGCCACAAAGGGAAACTCCCCCTTGTGGTGGTGCTCGACAATGTGCGTTCGCTCAACAATATAGGCTCAATTTTCCGTACCTCCGACGCGTTCCGCGTGGCTGCCGTCTATCTCTGCGGCATCTCGGCCACACCGCCTTCACCCGAAATCCACAAGACCGCCCTCGGCGCCGAGGAATCGGTGGAGTGGCGCTACTTCGCCGATACACTTGAGGCAGTGGCCGCTCTGAAGGCCGACGGATTCACCGTGTGCGCCCTCGAACAGGTGAACGGGAGCGTATCGCTCGAGGCCTTCCGTCCCGAGCGTGAAGGCCGCTATGCCATTGTGGCCGGACATGAGGTGGACGGAGTGGCACAGCAGGTGGTGGACCGGGCCGACGTCTGCCTTGAAATCCCCCAGGAGGGCACCAAACACTCGCTGAATGTGGCTGTAAGCACCGCTCTCGCCATCTGGCAGTTTTATCTGGCGCTGCGCTGAATCATACCCGCGCATCATGCGGAAAGTACACCAACAGAACAATCGCACCCTGCAGGCCGTTACTACCTGTAGGGCGCGTTTTTTGTGCGTTCATATACCTCAAAAATGTGCCAAAACACGATTTTTCTTATATTAATGTGTGGTTAGCGTTCTTTTTTACTAATTTTGCACCCGATTCAGGCGGTGGCAGTTGCCATTTCACTGACTTTTCCACCGCGCTCCACACCATAAAACACATAACGCATCATTGAATCATGGTTAAAAACCTTGTCATAGTTGAGTCTCCTGCCAAAGCAAAAACCATAGGAAAATTTCTCGGCCCCGACTACACGGTAATGTCGAGCTACGGCCATATACGCGACCTTAAAAAGAAAAATTTCGGTATCGACATCAACCGGAATTTCGAACCGGAATACGAAATTTCCGACGACAAGAAAGCTCTGGTGGCCGAACTTAAAAAGAAAGCCAAGGAGGCCAGCATGGTGTGGCTCGCATCCGATGAGGACCGCGAGGGAGAAGCCATTGCCTGGCATCTTTACGAAGTGCTCAGGCTCAAACCGGAGAACACACGCCGCATCGTGTTCCACGAAATCACAAAGGATGCCATCCTTCACGCCATAGAGAATCCGCGCCACATCGACCTCAACCTTGTGGACGCACAACAGGCACGCCGCGTGCTCGACCGCATTGTGGGTTTCGAGCTGTCGCCCGTGCTGTGGAAAAAGATTAAACCCGCCCTGTCGGCCGGACGCGTACAGTCGGTGGCCGTTCGCCTCATCATGGAGCGCGAGAACGAGATAAACAACTTCGTGCCTGAGGAATTCTATCGCGTCAACGCCGAGTTCCTCACTCCCGACGGCACTCCCCTCCGCGCCGAGCTTTCAAAACGCCTCCCCTCGCAGCAGGAGGCCGAACAGTTCCTCAAGGACTGCGCCGACACCACCTACAGCGTCACTTCCGTTGGCGTTCGCCCGGTGAAAAAATCGCCTGCGCCCCCCTTCACCACCTCCACCCTTCAGCAGGAGGCCGCCCGTAAGCTCGGTTTCACGGTGTCGCAGACAATGATGGTGGCACAGCGCCTCTATGAGGCCGGACACATCACCTACATGCGTACCGACTCGCTCAACCTCTCCAACCTTGCCCTGGCCACAATCTCCGCAGAGATCAAATCGCAGCTTGGCGAGAATTATCTGAAAGTGCGCCACTACCACACCTCATCGAAGGGTGCGCAGGAGGCTCACGAAGCCATCCGTCCCACCTATGTAAACCTGCACACCATTGATGGCACGGCTCAGGAGAAACGCCTCTACAGCCTGATATGGAAACGCACCGTGGCATCGCAGATGGCCGATGCCGAAATTGAGAAAACCACGGTCGACATCACACCCGCCTCGCGTCCCGAACATTTTTCGGCCACAGGCGAAGTGGTTAAATTCGACGGTTTCCTGAAAATCTACCTTGAGGACAAGGATGAGGGCGACGCTCAGGATGAATCGGTGCAGGGTCTGCTCCCGGCTCTAAACGAGGGGGAACAGCTCACCGCCACCGAACTCACCGCCACACAGCGCTACACCCAGCAACCGCCGCGCTACACCGAGGCCTCGCTCGTGCGCAAGATGGAGGAACTCGGCATCGGCCGCCCCTCCACCTATGCCCCCACGATCTCAACCATCCAGCAGCGCGACTACATTGAGAAAGGGGAACGCGAAGGCACACAGCGCGACTTCAGGATACTGACACTCAAAAAGGGAAAAATCACCGAACGGACCAAACACGAGACCGTGGGGTCGGAACGCGGCAAACTTGTACCCACCGATGTGGGTCAGGTGGTGAACGAATACCTCACCGAAAACTTCCCCGACATCCTGGACTACAATTTCACCGCCCAAATTGAAGAGAAATTCGATGATATCGCCGAAGGAAAACTCCCCTGGCACAACGAAATAAAGACATTCTACACCAACTTCCACCCCGAAGTTGACAAAGCACTGAACACCCACACGCAGCACCGTGTGGGCGAACGTATGCTCGGCACCGACCCTGCCACCGGCAAACCCGTGTCGGTGAAAATCGGGCGCTTCGGCCCCATGATCCAGCTCGGCGACGGCGAAAGCGACGAGAAGCCCCAGTTCGCATCGCTCCTGAAGGGCCAGAGCGTAAGCACCATCACACTTGAAGAAGCTCTGAAGCTTTTTGAATTCCCTCGCCTTATAGGTTCGTTCGAGGATTCGGACGTGACGGTAGCCATTGGCCGTTTCGGCCCCTACGTTAAGCACGACGGCAAGTTCGTGTCCATCCCCAAAGAGCTCTCCCCGGCGCATATCACCCTTGAGGAGGCCATCGAGCTGATTGTGAGCAAGCGCACTGCCGAGGCCAATAAAGTGGCCAAGACCTTCGACGAAGACCCCGACCTACAGATTCTCAACGGCCGTTTCGGCAAATACATCAAATACAAGGGCGACAACTACAAGATTCCCCGCACTGTGGAGAATCCCGATGACCTCACACTCGAACAGTGCCGTGAAATCATTGCCTCGGCTCCCGCCAAGGCCTCACGCCCCAAAACACGCAAAAAATGAAACGCCCCGCACAGAAAACCATAAAACCGGGAGCGGAACGCCGCGGTTTCCGTCCCGACAGCATAGCCACCTTCACCGTGGCCGAAGCCGCCCCGCTCATCGAGTTTCTGGCATCGGCCATGCCCGAACGCAAGCGTACGGCCATAAAACAACTGCTGAAATATGACCAGGTGAAAGTCAACGGCAACGTCACATCGCAGTTCGACACACCCCTGGAGCCGGGTTCAACTGTCGAGGTCAACTTCACCCGCCCGTTCGTCACGTTCCGCAACCGCCGCATGCAGCTTGTCTACGAGGACGAGCACATAATTGTGGCCAACAAAGGCTACGGGCTGCTTTCGATGGGCAACGACAAGATAAAGGAGGGCACCGCCTACTCCATCCTGCGCGACTACGTGAAGGACCAGGACCCGCGCAACAAGCTTTTCATCGTGCACCGTCTGGACCAGCATACCTCCGGACTGATGGTGTTCGCAAAAACAATGCAGGCCAAAGACGGCCTGCAGCACAACTGGAACAACATGGTGCGCCGCCGTCAGTACGTGTGCGTGGTGGAAGGGAAACTCGACCCCGCCGAAGGCTCAGTAAAGAGCTATCTTGCGGAAAACTCCAAATTTCTTGTCTATTCCACCGACGACCCCAAGGAGGGGAAACCGGCCATGACCCACTATTCCACCATCAAATCGGCCAACGGTTACACCCTGACCGAAGTGGAGCTTGAGACAGGCCGAAAGAACCAGATTCGCGTGCACATGTCGGACCTCGGCCACCCCATTGCCGGCGACCGCCGTTACGGCGCCAAGACATCGCCCATCCACCGCCTTGCACTCCATGCCCGCACGCTGGTGTTCATCCACCCCATCACCCGCAAGCTGATGGAGTTCGAGACCCCCATCCCCGCCTCCTTCGCCTCAATGGTAAAATAAAAAGCCATAATCATTTCAACAGCAAAATATAACCATACATAGCTAAAAATCAATCGAAAATCATTAGCTTTGCGTATGGAAACTGTTGTTCATACCCACCACGAATCGGAATATCGTGAAATACTGCAACAGGCTGTTGCAGTAATTGAAACCGCGAGAGGCAACGCCGCACGTGCTCTTGTCAGCACATCCAATGAAATGCATTGGCGCATCGGTCAGTTGCTATATGAGCGTAAACTTGATAGCGTACATGGAGATGGTATAGTCAAACGCTTGTCCGCTGACCTCAAATCATCATATCCTAAAATGGGAATGTCAGTGCGCAACTTGTTTAATATGAAGCGGTTTTATGTACGATTCCATCAAGCAAACCCAAAAGTGCAACAAGCTGTTGCACTTTTGCCGTGGGGGCATATAAGTTACCTTATGTCCAAGTTTGGCGACAACGACGAAGCGATAGAATACTATGCTTCCAAATATCAAGAAAAGAGCTGGAGCCGAGATTTGCTTATCAACGCGGTAAAGCTGGAGATGCACAAGCATCAACCGGAAACCAACGTGTCAAATAATTTTGCGGTTGCTCTCCCGGAGGTACAGGCGACATTCGCCAATGAGGTGTTCAAGGATTCCTACTGCATGGGATTCCTGGGTGTGACGGAGCCGCTTCTTGAACTGGAGCTTGAGCGGAGACTTGTAGAGAAGGTAAAACAGTTCCTTCTGGAACTCGGACAGGGATTTACGTATATAGGCAATCAGCACGTCCTGTCGTACAACGGCAAAGATTACAAGGTGGATATGCTTTTCTTTCATCGTGGTCTTCGGTCGCTCGTTGCCGTAGATTTGAAAATCTCCGAATTCAAGCCCGAATATGTCGGCAAAATGAACCTATATCTCTCCTTGCTTGACAGACTTGAACGTGGCAAAGATGAAAATCCCTCAATCGGACTGATTTTATGTGCCGAGAAGGACAATGCTGAGGTTGAGCTGACTCTCGAAGGTTTTACAAAGCCAATCGGTGTGGCTGAATACAAACTTATTGTTCCTCAAAAAGAGCTGAAGCAACTTATCACTGATGAAATAAGGAATTTCAATCAAGAGATGTCCGAAAAAGCTGCCAGGAGGTTGGAAGAACAGTTTTGAAAATATAAACATGTCATCCGAAGGTTAAAAAAACGCCATCCGAAGCCGCTCAGACGCTGAGCAATGCTTCGGATGGTGTTGTGTTTGTTTCCGGTGGGGAAGGCGGCCAGAGGGGCGTTTAAAAGCATTTGACGCTTATTACGGCCACCTGCATTTATTCTGCCTGGTTTCTGCTTGCGCTTTCTGCCTGTATTGATTCCGCCTGCGTTTATTCTAAGCCGTCAGATGGACAGGCGACGCAGCGTGTTGAGCAGGTCGCGGTTGATGGGCTTGTCGTTCTTTATGGCCTTGGTGAAGGGCACGTAGACAATCTCGTCGTTCTTGATGCCTATCATCACGTTGCGCTGGTCGTCGAGCAGAGCGTCGATGGCTGCGGCACCCATGCGCGAGGCAAGGATACGGTCGTGGGCCGTGGGCGAACCGCCGCGCTGCAGGTGGCCGAGAATGGACACACGCACATCGTACTGCGGATATTCCTCCTCCACACGTTTAGCCACACCCATGGCGCCACCGGTGACGGGGCTTTCGGCCACGAGTACAATCGAGGAGTTCTTGCTCTTGCGGAAACCGTTCTGGATAAGCTCGGCCAACTGGTCGACCTCGGTTGAGATTTCGGGGATGATGGCGGCCTCTGCACCGGAAGCGATGGCACCGTTCAGGGCAAGGAATCCGGCATCGCGTCCCATCACCTCGATGAAGAACAGGCGTTCGTGACTGGTGGCGGTGTCGCGGATTTTGTCGACACACTCCATGATGGTGTTGAGAGCCGTGTCGTAACCGATGGTGGTGTCAGTGCCGTAGAGGTCGTTGTCAATGGTTCCTGGCAGACCGATAATGGGGAAATTGAATTCGTTGGCGAAGATGCGCGCGCCCGTGAGCGAGCCGTCGCCGCCAATCACAACAAGGGCATCGATGCCGTGACGCTTCAGCGTGTCGTAGGCCAGCTGGCGGCCTTCGGGAGTCTGGAACTCCTTGCAACGTGCGGTTTTGAGGATGGTGCCGCCGCGCTGGATAATGTTGGATACGTTGGAGGTGGTGAAATCCTGAATCTCATCGGTCACCAGGCCGCGGTAGCCGCGGTAGATACCCTTTACCTTGAATCCGCTGAAGATGCCGGCACGTGTCACGGCGCGGATGGCGGCATTCATGCCCGGAGCGTCGCCGCCGGAGGTGAGGATGCCGATGCACTTTATTTCTGCCATTTAGTCAATCTGTTTGTTTAATGATGAATCTATGATGCAATCTCTCTATTTTCGTAATCTCTGCAATCCCTCTTTCGCAATCCGGCGTCACAGGGCCCGTGGCTCTGTCAGTCGAGCAGATCGACGGGAAGCGCCACCACGCGCAGATCGTTCGAGCGGATGAAGCGCAGAATCTCCGAACGGGTTTCCGAAGGCTCCACGTCGGCCTCGATGCGCTGCATGGCGTTGTAGACCGAAATGCCGCTCTGATATACGTTGCGGTAGGCCTTGGCAATCTCGCTGATCTGCTCTTCGGTGAAGCCGTTCTTGCGCATGACGAACGCGTTCACGCCGTAATATGCCACGGGGTTGTGGGCCACAATGATGTAGGGTGGCACGTTGCCTGCAATGCGGCAGCCGCCCTTTACAAGCACCCACTTGCCGATGTGCGAGTTTTCGTGCACCACGGCGTTTGACGACAGGATGGTGCATTCGTCCACATCGCAGTCGCCGGCGATTGTGACACCGTTGCCGAGAACGCATTTGCCCGCAATGCGCGAGTCATGTCCGATATGGCATTTGGCCATTATGAAGTTACCGTCGCCGATGACGGTACTGCCGTCCTCCAGAATGCTGCGGTTGATGATCACATTCTCGCGGATGGTGTTGCCGTTGCCGATGATGCACTTGGAGTTGCATCCTTTCCAACGGAAATCCTGCGGCTCGGCACCGATGATGGCACCTTGATAAACTTTGTTGTCTTTCCCCATACGGGTGCCGGCAAGCACTGATGCATAGGGTTTTATTTCGCAGCCGTCGCCTATCTCCACATCTTTGTCGATGTAGGCGAACGGGTGGATGGTTACGTTGGCGCCGATTTTTGCCGACGGATCAACATGGGCTAATGGGCTAATCATGATATATCGGATGGTTAGGTATTCTGTTTGTTTAGATAGAGACAAATTTAAGTTTTTTCCCCAAGATTAGCGCACGCACCGTGATGTAATTTTAAAATTTAACTTTTGCCGGCGCACGGCGGCATGCCTTCGGGGCATGCGCCATGCGCCGGCAATTATGGTGAGTGAACTGTCAAGAGAAGTCCGGGGGCAATCCCCGGGGCATCAGCGGCCTCCGCCGAGTGCCTGATAGAGGTTGATGAGCGCCTGCTCGCGGGCGAGCTCGGTGCTCAGGCTGCTCATTTGGGCGCTCAGCAGCGCGCTCTGCGCGTTGAGCACTTCCAGATAAGTGGTCGAACCGTCGTAGGCCAGCAAAAGGTTGGTGGCCTCCACTGCTTCCTCCAGGCTCGCCACCTGCTTGGTGAGGAAAGCCGATTTCTCAGCCGATTTGTCGAGGGCCACAACATAGTTGTTGACCTCGGCAGCGGCCGACAGGAGGGTGTATTCAAACGAATTCATGGCCTGTTCCTGCTGGAGCTTGGCACCCTTGAGGCGGGCGATGTTCTGGCCGCGGGCAAAGAGCGGAGCTGTGAGCGAGCCTGCAAGCTGGATGAACCAGTCGCCGGGATTCTTGATGAACGAACCGAGCAGGTTGGTGAATCCGCCGTTGGAGCTGATGGTGATGCCGGGATAGAACGCCGCACGGGCAATGTTGGTGTTGTAGTAAGCGGCTGCAAGGCTCTGCTCGGCCACACGCACATCCGGACGGCATGCCAGTTCGCGCATGGGCACGCCCTCACGCAGAATCTGCGGGGTGTCGAGCAATGCCGTGGCCGGAATCTCCCACATTGCGGGAGCCTCGTTGAGAAGCAGCGAGAAGGAGTTGTTGGCGCTCACAAGCGAGCTTTCGAGGTCGGTAATGGTGCCGAGGATGCTCCAGTATTGAGCCTCGCTCTGCGCCACGGCAGCCTGTGTGACACGCCCAGCCTCCTTATAATCCTTCATCACCTCAACGGTCTTGGACCAGATTTCGGCTGTCTCGCGCGAAAGCTTGAGCTGTGCGTTGAGTGTGGCGATGGTGTAATAGCATGTGGCCACACCGGTGATTATCTGCGAGCGGGCTGCCTGCAGATAGTCCTCCTGCATGTAGACGGCCACATTGGCGGCTCGCTTGTTGTTGAGGATTTTTCCGAACACATCGATTTCCCAGCTGATGGCGATGGGAATGGAGTAGGTCCACGACATGGGGCTGTGTGCATAGCTTGCGCCTGCGCCGTTGGGGGTGAGGGCCACCGACGGCAGATAGCTCAGCTTGGCACCGAGCAGATTGGCGCGGGCCACATCGACGTTGAGGCGGGCGTTCTCCAGATTTACGTTGTTGGCGAGGGCACGGTTGATGTAGTCCTGCAGCAACGGATCGGTGAACACTTTCTCCCAGGTCAGATTGCCGAGGGCCGCCGAATCCACAGGGGCCTCGGATGCCTCGACATACTGCTTAGTAAGCTCGGTGTCGGTGGGCATGTCGAACTTGTTGTATATGTGGCACGACGAAAGCATTCCCAGGGCCAGGACCGACAGGATGCCACAGCGTGCTATATTGCTTGGTTTCATGTTGTCTTTGTTACGGTTAACGTGAATACTGTTCGATTTCGCTTTCGATGCCGGCGTTGTCGGTGTCCTTCCACTTCATCGGGGTCACCTTCTCCTGAATGAGCTGGAATGCCACAAACAGGGCCGGAACCACCAGAAGCTGCAGAATCATACCGATAAGCATACCGCCGATGGAGCCGACACCGAGGGCGCGGTTACCGTTGGCACCCACACCGGAGGCGAACATCATGGGGAGCAGACCGATGATGAGGGCAAGCGACGTCATGAGGATAGGACGCAGACGAGCCTCGGCTCCCGAGATGGCCGCGTTGATAACCGACATACCGGTGCGGCGGCGTTCGAGGGCGAACTCAACGATAAGAATGGCGTTCTTGGCCAACAGACCGATCAGCATGATGAGCGCGATCTGCAGGTAGATGTTGTTGTTCACATCGAAAATCTTGGCGAACACGAACGAGCCCATAAGACCGAACGGAATGGAGAGGATCACCGCCCAGGGGATGATGTAGCTTTCGTACTGTGCCGACAGCAGCAGGTAAACGAACAGGAGGCAGAGGCCGAAGATGATGGCCGTGGTATTGCCCGACCCGGTGCTCCCCTCCTCACGGGTCATACCGGCATATTCGTAGCCGAAGCCCTGGGGAAGTGTCTGCTGTGCCACGCGGGCTATAGCCTCGAGTGCCTGACCCGACGAATAGCCCTGCGCAGGCGAACCTGTCACGGAGATTGACGAGAAGAGGTTGAAGCGGTTCAGAAGGTCAGGACCGTAAACCTTTTCAAGTGTGACAAAGTTCTCGAGCGATGCCATGGAGCCGTTGGACGAGCGAACCTTAATGTTCTTGAGTGTCTCGGGGCTGATACGCGACTCAGGCGGAGCCTGCATCATGACGCGGTAGATTTTACCGAAACGGTTGAAGTTCGACACATACATTGAGCCGTAGTAGCCCTGCAGGGTTGAGAGGATGCCCGATGTGGTCAGACCGGCTTTCTGCGCCTTGGCGGCATCGATGTCAATCTTATACTGTGGGAATGTGGGGTTGAAGGTGGTGTAGGCCATCTGGATTTCTGGCTGGGCGTTCAGCTGGGCAAGGAATCCCTGCACTACAGAGAAGAACTGGTCGACGCTGCCGCCGGTCTTGTCCTGCATCTTCAGCTCGAAACCGTTGGTGGCCGAGTAACCGTCGATCATAGGGGGAGCGAACGCCATGATACGGCCGTCTTTGATGAGCTTTCCGGTCATGCCGTAGATCATTCCGAGCACGGCCTCCGAGCTTTCGGTTTTCTTGTCACGCAGACTCCAGTCCTTGAGCTTCACGATGAAGGTTCCGTAGGTGGCACCCTGACCGGCGATGAACGAGTAGCCCGCGATTTTCTGGGTGTATTCCACCGCCGGAATGGACAGCAGCAGCTTGTCCACCTGGTCCATCACTTCGATGGTGCGCTCCTGCGATGTGCCCGGAGGCATGTCGACCATGGCAAACACAACGCCTGTATCCTCGTTAGGCACAAGGGTTGACGGGGTGGTGCTCATAAGCCAGACAAGAACCGCGATACTTGCGGCAACGATACCGGCCGAGGTGATTTTGTGGCGGATAAAGAACCCGGAGATATTGTTGTAATGACCCTGAAGTGTGCCGAACACTCTTTCAAAGGCTTTCTTGAACGACTGGGTGAACAGACCCCATACGGTGAACACGGCGCAGAGAATGGCTACGACACCCTGCAGAACGGTGGGGAAGTCGAACCACCCGAGCACCATGAAGGTAATGGTGGCAACCAGTAGGGCGAATGTGCCGAGCGGCAGCCATGTGGTCTTCCACTTTGATTTCATTGCATCGCCGGCTGCGCGGTAAGCCTCGCCCATGCGCTCCTTGAGCGGAGCGTTATGGGCGTCGTCGGTCTTGTGAGGCTTAAGGAACACGGCGCATAGCGCAGGCGACAGGGTCAGGGCGTTCACGGCCGAGAAGCCGATGGCGATGGCCATTGTCAGACCGAACTGACGGTAGAAGATACCGGAGGTGCCGGGCATGAACGACACGGGGATGAACACAAGCATCATGACCAGGGTGATGGAGATGATGGCAGTGCCGATCTCGCTCATGGCGTCAATGGCGGCCTTGCGTGAGTTCTTGTAGCCCGCATCAAGCTTGGCATGCACGGCCTCCACCACCACGATGGCGTCGTCCACCACAATGGCGATGGCGAGCACAAGGGCCGAGAGGGTGATAAGGTTGATTGAGAATCCGATGAGGTTCATCGCGAAGAACGTGCCGACAAGGGCCACAGGGATGGCGATTGCGGGGATAAGCGTGCTTCGGAGGTCGCTCAGGAACACATACACCACAAAGAACACAAGGATGAACGCCTCGATAAGCGTCGAGATTACCTTATGGATTGATGCATAGAGGAAGTCGTTGTTGTTCAGAGGTATGGCAAACTCAAGCCCCTTGGGGAGGTCTTTCTTGAGTTCTTCCACCTGCGCCAGACAGTCGTTGATGATCTGGGTGGCGTTGGAGCCGGCCGTCTGGAACACGATAGCCATGGTTGAGGGCTTGCCGTTGAGGGTGTTCTGGAAGTCGTAGGTCACCTTGCCGAGTTCCACGTCGGCCACGTCCTTCAGTCGCAGCACATCGCCGTTGGCGTTGGTGCGGACCACGATGTTCTCGAATTCCTCGGGTGTCTCGTAGCGGCCGCGGTACTTCAGTGTGTACTGGAAGCTCTGGTCGCCCTGCGCGCCAAACGAACCCGGGGCGGCCTCGACGTTCTGGTCTCTCAGCGCAGCTGCGACATCCGAAGGCGTCAGGCCGTACTGCGCCATCACTTCGGGCTTGATCCATATACGCATGGAGTAGTCGCCGCCGAAGCTCATCACATCACCCACGCCCTGCACACGCTGGAGCACGGGAATGATATTGATCTTCATATAGTTGTCGAGAAACTCGCCGTCATATTCGGGCACGTTGCTGTAGAGCGCTATACCCACAAGCATGGAGCTCTGGCGTTTCTGGGTCTGCACACCCACCTGGGTTACTTCGGCGGGGAGGAGGTTGAGAGCCTTCGACACACGGTTCTGCACGTCGACGGCGGCCATGTCGGGGTCGAAGCCCTGCTCGAAGTGCACGCTGATGTCGGCCGAACCGGCGTTGGTGGCGGTTGATTCTATGTAGGTCATGCCTTCGGCGCCGTTGATCGATTCCTCAAGAGGCGCGATCACGGAGTTGAGCACGGCCTGGGCGTTTGCACCGCTGTATGTGGTTGACACATGGATGGTCGGGGGCGCTATATCAGGGAATTTCGTAATAGGGAGCGACGACAATCCAATCAGACCCAACAGCACTATGAATATGGAGATAACCGTCGATAGCACCGGACGGTTAATAAAGGTATCCAGTTTCATTGGAAATCTGTTTCTGTTGTGAAATTTGGAGATTATACTTTAGAGTTGGGCGGGGATCAGTGTGCCTGTGGTGCACCCTGTGCTGCGGCAGCGGCAGCAGCGGCAGCAGCGTCAACAGGCTGGATGGGCATGTTGTCGCGCACTTTGGTGCCGACACCCTCGATAACCACGCGCTGACCGGGCTTGAGGCCGGATGTCACCACGAATTCCTTGCCGTTGTCCTGAGCGGAAACGGTGATGGGAGTGCTGACTGTCATGTTCGAATCGTTTACCACGTAGACGAAACGGCGGTCCTGAATCTCGAATGTGGCCTTCTGGGGCACGACAATCACGCTGTCAAGATGATTGGGAATGAGAATCTGGCCGGTGGAACCGCTGCGGAGCATGCCGTTGATGTTCTTGAAACGGGCGCGCACGTTGGCTGCGCCTGTCGAGTTGTCGATTACGCCGCTCACTGTGGCCACCTTGCCGGCTTCGGGATAGATGGTGCCGTCGGAAAGCTGCAGCTGCACTGCGGGCATGTTGGCAATGGCTGTGTTGAGCGCAATCTTGCCGCCGTCGGTCATGTCGAGGATATCCTTTTCATTGAGCGAGAAGTAGGCATACACATCGCCGTTGTCGCTGACGGTGGTAAGAGGTGTGACCATCGAGGGGGATGCGAGCGAGCCTTCACGGTTGGGAATCGAACCTACGAAACCGTCGGAGGGCGATGTCACAACGGTGTAGCTCAGATTCTTGCGGGCGGAAACGAGCGCTGCATTGGCCTGGCTGAGCTGTGCCTCGGCCTGTGCGAGCTGGTTCTTTGCCAGCTGGTTCTCGTAGTCGCTGATTATGTTCTTGTCGAAAAGTTTCTGCTTGTTGGCTGCGGTGAGGCGTGCGGTCTCAACCGATGTCTTTGCCGAGTTGACGGCGGCCTGAGCCTGCTCTACGGCGGCCTGATACTGCACCTGGTCAAGGGTGAACAGGGGCTGGCCTTTGGTCACGTGCTGGCCTTCATCGACCATCACCTTTGTGATGAAACCTGAAACGAACGGACGCACATCGATGTCCGTTTTACCTTTGATCGTAGCGGCATAGGCGCTGTTCAGATCCGACGAACCCTCCTGTACGGTGATTACACCGATCTCGGGAGCCTGCTGACCGGCCTGCTGACCGGCTGCATCTTTACTTCCGCATGATGTGAAAGTGAGGAAAGTCGCGGTTGCAACCACTGCGGTTGCAAGCGAATGCATCTTGCAATTCTTCATTTTCTTCGTTGTTTGATATTTTTACCTATGGATTAAATTCTGCATATATCTTGCGGCAACATATAACAATTCTTAAACATCTGATTGTCAATAACTGTTGAAACGACTTAGCTGTATGTTGCCAATTACGGATGCAAAATTACTCACTTTTTAATTCATAGGATATGATATATATCATACCGGTTTCCATATTTAACATACTTTCACCATCATACCTCAAAAAAATGCGCCGTGTCTGTTGGAATGAGACACGGCGCTGAGTTGTTATTACCTAATGAGGAATGGAATCAGCGGGCTACGGCATTGATCCGAGACACAAAAGTCACATACTGCCCGTAATCGTCATCATACTCCTCAAAGGATTCGATAAAGCTGGCGCGGTTGTTGTCGAATGCAACCTGAACCATGCCGTTGTCATCCTCATCATCAAGGAAGCGGTATGAGAAAATCTGATCGAGAGCGCTGAGCCATGCCCATTCGCCGTTGCCTTCAATATACCCATCCCAATCTACCTGTACGAATGTGCCGGCCTTGGTCACTACAACGTACTGTACATAATCATCCTTAAGGTCGGAGCCGGTGATGGTTTCACGGTCAATCAGATTGCCACCCCTGTCGTAAATGAGGAATTCGCCCGACTGAACATACCAGGAACGGCAGAGACGATTGTTAAGGGGGTTGCTTTCGATGTCGGCAACCTTCACTGCATCGAGCACCTCGGTTGTGCCGTTCTCAAGAGTGAGTGTGAGGCTACCGTTGTTGTAAGGGCTGAGCACGCCGAAACCAGCGAGGTTGTAGGAACCGTCGGAGAGCTTGGTGTATGTGCCGAAAACACCGTTATAGTTGCTGGCGCGGGAGCTGCGTTCCTCCTTAGCCATGGCTTTGAACATGCTGCGGCGTGCAGCCGGTGCGTTGTTTTGCGCGAGAGCGGCCGGAGTGACAATGTAATTGCCGCTTGCGGTCAGTTCGATGGCGCTGTACTCGCTGCTGTTTGTGATGCGGTAGGCAACGGCATCGGCTTCATAAGCCGGAGCCCCAAGTTCGCCCACCCAAAGATTGGAGTCGGGAGTGTCGTCATCATCGTCGCCGCAGGCGGTGAAGCCCAGGGTGAAGGAGAAGGCGGCAATCATCATTGCAAGAAATTTGATCCTTTTCATTGTTATGAACTTTATGTTAAATGGTCAATCTTAAAAACCAGCCCGCACAGAAGTGGAAACATTACCGAGACTATGTAATGTAATGTAATATAATATATAATAGTGGGTGCATGCACGTGTGGCAGTGTCACCTAATTTGCCGTACAAAATTAGACAACTAACCGTGGAAATTTGACGGACGCGAGTTAAACGATGTTAAAAATCAAAATGAAATCCAATTTGCAGACTTCTCAAGTGCTGTTTCAGCAATGTAGACTCATACACGGCTGACACCACCGCCTCCGGAGATATTATCGGCAACGCAGAAGCGATGAGAATTCTAATTTATGTTAAAATAAACAACTTTTTTTGGCGATACGTATGTTATATAACAGAAAAAATATAACTTTGCATCAGTTTTTCATGGTATTAGATTTAAGGTAAGAAGATTATTCGTCGAGATGACGAGTAATTTTTTTTTGCGCCATACCCAAAACGCTTCATTTTCCCACATTACATAGCAGGAATCACAAACAATCCCACACCGGAGGACAGACCGTCCGCCCCGGTGTGGGAGATATGTCAATTACAAGATTTTTCTTTATAAATATACTCAGGCGCCGTCAGATAGACATTTCGCCGCACATGGGGTGGAGCATGCTTTTAGCCACCTGGGCGGCGCTCATGCCTGTGCCGAAGAGGAACATCATCTTGGTCAGTGCAGCCTCGGTGGTGAGGTCATGTCCGGAGATAACGCCTGCATTCTCAAGCACGCTGCCTGTGTAGTAGCGGGTCTGATGCACGCTGCCGTTAGGGCACTGCGTGACATTCACCACCACAATGCCTGAAGCCACAGCCTCCTGCACTACCTCGCCAAACCAGGGCACCGAAGGCACATTGCCGGCACCATACGTTTTGAGCACCACCCCTTTCACACCGGGCATCGAGAGCTGCCGGTGAAGCACCTCGCGCGTGATGCCGGGATAGACATAGACCACAATCACACCATCGCTCATGCCAGGATTCAGCCTGAACGGACGCCGCCCGCGCAGACGCCACAGGGCATCGTGGTTGAAATGGATAGAGAGACCTATCTTGGCCAGCGAGGGATAGTTGTTACTCTTGAATGCATTGAAATTATCGGCACTCATCTTAGTGGAGCGGTTGCCGCGCCACAGATAATTCTCAAACAGAATGGCCACTTCCTGCACCATAGGCTCTCCGCTCACGGTATCGGTAGCGGCGGCAATCTGCAGTGCGGTTATGAGGTTTTCCTCGCCGTCGGTGCGCACCTCCCCCACCGGAAGCTGTGAGCCGGTGATAATCACCGGCTTGCTCAGGTTCTCGAGCATGAAGCTGAGCGCCGAGGCGGTGTAGGCCATGGTGTCGGTGCCGTGGAGCACCACAAAACCGTCGAAATCGGCATAATGCCGTCCGATATATCCTGCAATCTGCTGCCAGTGAGCCGGGTTGATGTCGCTCGAATCGATGGGATGCTCGAACTGTATGTGCTCGATGTCGTAGTCGAGCATCTTGATCTTGGGCACATTGTCGATCAGGTGGTTGAAATCGAACGGCTTGAGGGTTTTTGTTTCAGGGTCCTCAATCATTCCGATTGTTCCACCGGTGTAGATGATCAGTATGCGGGGACGTTGACTACTCATCGGCAAAATCAGATTTAGGTTAGGTTTATGAGAGAAAGGCGGGGGCGGATGCCCCCTTGTGTTTTTTTACTGGAGACGTCTTATTTTACCTGTGCGCCGGGAGCCACGGGACCCGTCGGGCCCATCACAACCAGCGAGCCGTCGGCATTCTCGGCCGACAGGATCATGCCCTGCGACTCCACGCCTTTCAGCTTGCGGGGAGCGAAGTTGGCCACAAAGCACACCTGCTTGCCCACGAGGTCGGCGGGATCGTAGTATTTTGCGATACCGCTCACGATGGTGCGTCCGTCGGGCGTGCCGTCGTCAATGAGGAACTGCAGCAGCTTGTCGGCCTTGGGCACGCGCTTGCACTCCTTCACGGTGCCCACGCGCAGGTCGAGCTTGAGGAAGTCGTCGAACGCCACTTCGGGCTGCACCGGAGCGGGCTGCCAGTTTTTCAGTTCATTCTCTTTTTTGATGCGGGCCAGGCGGTCGAGCTGGGCCTGCACGGCATCGTCCTCGATTTTTTCGAACAGCAGTTCGGCCTCGCCGAGCTGTGTGCCGGCAGTCATGATGTCGGCGCGTCCGAGGTCAGCCCACTTCATGTTGTCGAGACGGAGCATGCGGCTCAGGCGTCCGGCAGTGAACGGCAGGAACGGCTCGAAGGCCACGGCGATGTTGGCGCAGATCTGCAGCGCCACGTTCAGGATGGTGCCCACACGGGCCATGTCGGTCTTAGCCACCTTCCACGGCTCTGTCTCCTGCAGATATTTGTTGCCGAGACGGGCAATGTTCATGGCCTCCTTCAGAGCCTCACGGAAATGGAAGGTCTCGAGGTTGGCCGTAAGGGCGTCGCGCAGAGCGGCGAGTTCGGCAAGAGCCTGCGTGTCCACAGGCTGCAGCTCGCCTGCGGCAGGCACCGCCCCGTTGAAATATTTATGGGTGAGCACGACGGCACGGTTGACGAAGTTGCCCAGGATGGCCACGAGTTCCGAGTTGTTGCGGCTCTGGAAATCGCGCCATGTAAAGTCGTTATCCTTGGTTTCCGGTGCGTTGGCCGTAAGTACGTAGCGGAGCACGTCCTGCTTGCCGGGGAAGTCGCGCAGATACTCGTGCAGCCAGATGGCCCAGTTGCGCGAAGTGGAGATTTTATCGCCCTCGAGGTTGAGGAATTCATTGGCAGGCACATTGTCGGGCAACTGGTAATTGTCGCCGTAGGCCATGAGCATGGCCGGGAAAATGATGCAGTGGAACACGATGTTGTCCTTGCCGATGAAGTTGATGATGCGTGTCTCAGGGTCTTTCCAGTAGGTTTCCCAAGTGTCGGGCAGCAGCTCCTTTGTGTTGGAGATGTAGCCGATGGGGGCATCGAACCACACGTAGAGCACCTTGCCGTCGGCTCCTTCGACGGGAACTGGCACACCCCAGTCGAGGTCGCGGCTCACGGCACGGGGCTGCAGGCCAAGGTCGATCCACGACTTGCACTGGCCGTAAACGTTGGTTTTCCACTCCTTATGCCCTTCCAGAATCCAGCGGCTCAGGTCGGCCTCATAGCGGTCGAGGGGGAGATACCAGTGTTTGGTCTCCTTGAGCACGGGGGTGTTGCCGGTTATGGCGCTGCGGGGGTTGATGAGGTCGGTGGCGTTGAGGCTCGTACCGCACGCCTCGCACTGGTCGCCATAGGCGCGGGGGTTGTGGCAGTGGGGGCATTCGCCGGTGACATAGCGGTCGGCGAGAAACTGGTTGGCTTTTTCATCGAAAAGCTGCATGGATGTTTTCTCAACGAACTTACCTTCATCGTAAAGACGGCGGAAAAATTCGGAAGCGGTACGGGAATGGATGTCGGAAGTGGTACGCGAGTAGATGTCGAAACTTATACCCAGTTCCTCAAACGAATCCTTGATCAGAGTGTGATAGCGGTCTACAATGTCCTGTGGTGTGACGCCCTCGGCCTTTGCCTTGATGGTGATGGGCACACCATGCTCGTCGCTTCCGCCAATCATCACCACATCCTCGCCGCGCAGGCGCAGAAAACGGGTGTAGATGTCGGCCGGCACGTAAACTCCGGCAAGATGCCCGATGTGCACCGGGCCGTTGGCATAAGGGAGAGCTGTTGTGACAAGGGTTCGTTTAAATTTATGTTCCATTTCCTAGGATATGATTTTTCGTAGAGACTGATTTTTTCTTTAAATCGCAAAGTTAGCGATTTTTTTGCTTAATCATGCAAAGTGCATAAACGCATAAAGTCATTTTTGAAACTACATTACTTTTGCGCCGGCTTATCACCGCGCGAACACTGCTCGGGACGGCGGGGATTGGGCGGGAACCAGCCTTTGGCCACACGGTCGCGCTGTTCGGCAATCTCCTTCACCGACCAGAACGACGAGAATGCCAGCACCCCAAGCAACGTCTGCCACATCACATCCTTCATGAGCACAGACGCCACAAGCGCCGCGACACCCAGGATGGCGAACCACCACCGGCAGCGCATGCCGAAGTAATAGTACCCCTTGATTACAAGCGGATGGAAGAGCCCGATAATCAAAAACGTAAACAATCCGAGCAGCACGCCCGTGAAGTGTAAGGAACCTACCATTTCAGTCGTTTGAGGTAAGTAAGTATTCAAATTTATTTTTTCTCCGCACTATGGCGTTTATATGATGCCGCAAGGCGTTTGTGATAGCCTCTTGACCTGGCTTTGGGTCCATTATATTTCAGGGCGAACTGCAGCCAGTTGTGCCTGCGCACGGCATCAACCATCCCCGAGTTCTCAATGAACCGCGCGAAAAGCTCAAGCTGAGAGCGTTCCGACCGACTCATAAGCTCCACAAACTGCTGCACGCTTTCGCAGCCGCATTTACGCCAGTTGAACCCTCCGATCTGAAACATCCCCCAGAAGGTGCTCTGATATGCCGAAACAGTGTCGACATCGCAGGCGGCATCGAGGCGCGCCTGCTGAGCGGCCTGATATGAGCCGTAGCGCCGGGCATCCGGACGACGGAAAATTTCGGGATGAGCCTTCCTGGCCTTCGTCAGCGACACGCCGCAACGGGGTGCGAAACGGCGGTACATGGTAAGGTCAAAATTGATGAGAGGCTTGCCTGGAGCCCAGAAGCCTTCATGCCGGCGTCCAGTCTCAATATCGACCACGGCCTTTATGGCGGCCACATCCACATCGAGCATCTGCGCCACCTCTTCGTAGTCCGCCTCAGTGAGCCGGGTGTAACGGCTGTCCTCGGCCGGGTCGTGATGCACAATGGCCGAATCGACCCATGCATGCGGATTCACCTCCGGCTTTGCCTCAAAAGTAGCAACAGTTGCGGTGCAGTCAATGCCTGGCACACGCGCAGGGTGCTCCTGTGCATGCCCCAGCGAATCGGCAACACAAACTGAAATGTTCCCGGCCGTAATTGCGGCGACCGGGAACAATATCAGTATTGCCGACAGCACTATGCGCCGTGCGGAGAGTTTCATTTGCCGGCCACTTTCTCGATGGTGCGGCGGAGCTGACCCCAGAAGCGCTCAACGGCGGGAATGTGCATGCGCTCCGAGGGGGAGTGCACATCCTTCAGCGTCGGGCCGAACGACACCATGTCCAGACCGGGATAGTTCTGCTGGAACAGCGAGCATTCCAGACCTGCATGTATGGCCTTGATGGCCGGACGCACGCCATAGAGTTCCTCGTAAGCGTCGCTTGCAATCTTCATGATGGGCGAATCGAGGTTGGGAGTCCATGCGGGATAGCCTTCGCCATGCTCCACAGTGGCACCTGCCAGGGTGAACACGGCCTCTACCTGATTGGCGATATCGATTTTGCGTGAATCCACGCTCGAACGCTGCGAGGTGGTCACCACAATCTGGCTGTCGGCCTTCATCTTAACCGAAGCGAGGTTGGTGGAGGTTTCAACCAGACCCTCAAGGTCGCGGCTCATTGAAATCACCCCGTGAGGAGCGCAGTAGAGCGAAAGGATAAGATTGCGGCCAGTGGTCTCGTCGACTGTGAATTCCGGACGGTCGGCGCTTTCAAGGTTGAGTTTGAGCGAGGTTTCAAGACCCTTGTACTCTTTCTCGATGTCGGCCACATAATTGTTGAAGGCGATGCGGACCTCCTCCTTGCGCGAAGTGTGGACGCCGAACAGCACATGGGCGGCACGGGGGATGGCGTTGCGCAGGTTGCCGCCGTCGATTTCGCAGATCACCACCTCATGTTTCTTCATGAGGTTGAACAGGAAGCGGGCGACGAGCTTGTTGGCGTTGGCGCGTCCCAGATGGATGTCGCCACCCGAGTGGCCTCCCAGACCGTCGCGCACGTCCATCAGAAAATAATGGAAATCATTGGGAGCGAACGAGCGGTTATATTTGAATGTGGCCACGGTGTCGATGCCGCCTGCACAGCCTACGAACACCTCGGCATCGTCCTCCGAATCAAGGTTGATCAGGATGCTTCCTGTAAGCTCTCCCTTTTCAAGATTGTTGGCGCCGGTCATGCCGGTTTCCTCATCCATTGTTATGAGCACTTCGAGCGGACCGTGCACCAGGGTGTCGTCAGTGAGGATGGCCAGAGCGGCAGCCACGCCGATGCCGTTGTCGGCACCCAGGGTGGTTCCGTCGGCACGTACCCATTCGCCGTCGACGATGGTCTTGATGGGGGTTGTCTCGAAATTGAAATTCTTGTCGTTGCTTTCGCACACCATGTCCATATGGCCCTGCAGAATCACTGTGGGAGCGTTTTCATGACCCGGTGTGGCGGGCTTGCGCAGAATCACGTTGCCGATTTTGTCGGCATGCGCGTCTATGCCGTGAGCTTTTGCGAACTCCAGAATGAACTTTCTGATTTTCTCTTCCTTTTTCGACGGACGGGGGATTTTCGTGATCTCGTCGAAAATTTCAAACACAGCCTTGGGCTGAAGATCTTTAACTTGCATATCCTGTAAATGATTAAATATGTTTGCGGAACGGAACCGCGGACGGCCGCGTGGCGGCCATTTTCAAACCGCGGTTTAAAAATGGTTTGAGAATGGAAAAATCTGTTAAATTAAGCAATTCTCTGCGCCTAAGTTACAAAATAAAATTTACATATGGCTAAAAATTAAGGCAACTTTCCTATATTTGCACACAATTCAAACCGGAAGGCTTCCGCGCCAGCCCACAGCCCCGGCGCATAGAGCCTTCATTGTTCACGGCACACCAGCATGAAACTCCTGCTAATCACCATTGCACTCGTGGCTCTGGCCGTGGTTCTGCTCGGAGTGAAGGTATTGTTCGTCAAAGGCGGCAAGTTCCCTTCAGGCCATGCCCACGACCTGCCGCAACTGAAAAAGAAAAATCATAAAAAGTAATAAACCTCACACATGAAAACAACAGCTTTTGCTGCCGCCGCTCTGGCACTTCTCGTAATGGTATCCTGCTCCAACAACGAAACCAAGACATCTGAAAAGCAGGCCGAGACAAAGACCACTGCCAAAGTTGAGTCGACAAGCTTCGAACCCACCACCAACATACGCTATTACAACATGGACTCGGTGATGGCCAACTACGAACTGGTAAAGACCTTCAACGAAGCCAACCTGCGCACAATGACCGAACTGCAGAATGCACAGCGTTCGCGCGAAGGCGAGCTCAACCGTCTGGCATCGTCAATCCAGCAGAAAGTTCAGAACAACGGCTATCTCTCTGAAGCATCCTACAATGCCGACATGGCCGAACTAAACAAAAAACAGCAGCAGGCACAGAACTACCTCGGCTCCCTGCAGCAACGTGCACAGGAAGAAGCCGTGCGTCAGCAGGAGGAATTCCTCGACTCGCTCAATAACTTCCTGGCCGAATACAACAAGACCCGCCATTATGACGCCATTCTCCTCTTTGCTCCCGGCGAACTCTTCAATCCGGCTCTCGACATCACCAACGACATAATCGAAGGCCTCAACGCCAAATACAAAAAAGCCAACCCCACCAAATCCGACGACAAAAAAGAGGAGGCAAAGAAATAACCGCCTGTTGACCCTCAACAGAACCAGGCCCCTCAGCCCCATTATACAGTCGGCGTGTCAGACCATCTGACACGCCGACTTTCTTTACCCCCTGCACACCGCCGCAACCCTCATCTCTCCGTATAAATTCAGATAAGCTCGGATTAGCTTCAATAAGAGCTATTAAATTCGGATAAACTCGGATAAATTCTGATAATTCCTATAAAAACTTATCAGAGCTTATAAGAGCTTATCCGAATTTATCCGAATTTTTCAGAGAAGATTATCTGAATTTATCAGAGTTTATAAGAGCTTATCAGAACTTATAAACGCCTATCATTCATGCGGAATTTCCCCGCCATCAGGGCTTCCAGCGGCTTCTCACCGCTTTCATCAGCTTCCCCGAAAACAGAAAATTCAAAATTTTGCAGATTTTTTAGCGAAATATTTTGCGGATTAAAAAAAACGTTGTAACTTTGCAACCGCAAACGAGAGGGAAACACCGCTGAAAAGCGAAGCCGATCAAGCGAGAGAGGCAGTTTCCAATCAAGTTTTGCAATCAACTTCTGGTGCGGTAGTTCAGCTGGTTAGAATACCTGCCTGTCACGCAGGGGGTCGCGAGTTCGAGTCTCGTCCGCACCGCAGGAGAGAGAGGAGAATGAGTAATTTTTAAGCTTCGGCTTAATGTTACTCATTCTTTTTTTGTTTTCCGGGAGTAAAATCATTTGTTTTCAATGTAGAGGGTGTTGCATAACCCCAATGTGTAGGAACGCACGGTCTGTGCGTCCCTACAACTCATTTGGAACCAACACGTTGACATGGCTAAATAGTCGTTACGTAATTTCGGCTTGGGCCAAAAGAATGGCTTTTTTACATTGAGCCATTAAAAGCATAACCCCACAAGAAGGGGCTGCCGCAAAAAAACGCGGCAGCCCTTCCTTTATCTCTTGCTTAAGCGCAGCCGATGGTGCACTCTGTTATGGAGCTAATGAGGCACTCTGTTATGGAGCTAATGATGCTTTCTGTTATAGCAAAAATGATTCTTACGGTGTGGTGCCGATTATTTCGGCAGCTGGGGTGGCGCGGAGCACCGTGAAAGAATACGGGGGCAATTCGAGCGCTGCGGGGAAAGCTGCAAGCGATTCCTCAACCGGGCGTGCATCCGTGTCGGCAGGAGCGCCTGAGAGGGTGGTTTTAACCACAGTGGCATTCTGCAGCCCATCCACAGCGGCACCGGCATTCAGTCCTGTGGTCACCGCCACCGGCAGCAGATTGGCCAGTTTCACGATGTATTCATTGCCATTACGCACCACGGATACCGCCACACGCTTCTTCACATCGTCGGTGATGCCGTCACCATCAAGTTTGAGTGCCGAGGCCACATATTCATTGCCGGCATTGCGGCCGTAAAGTTTCTGCACATAATAGTCGACGGTGGGTTTCACTTCCGCGCTGTTGAAATAAATCAGGTCGGGACGCCACTGTGTGCGGCCTTCACGCGCCAGCAGAGGCGCATACGAGGCCATCTCCACAACGTCGCCGTTGCGCTCCACAGCGGTGAGATAAAGAGCCTCTGCGAGGGCTGTCTCCACATTGCTCGGACGCCCGTCGAGATGTGCCGCCCATTCGCCGAGATAGACATGCGGTTTGGAGCGGTCGTAATTGTCGTAGAAATCCTGATTGTGGATGAGCCATCCGGGCTGCACATAATAATGCTCATCAACCATGGGTACGCCCTTTTCGGTGGCGAGTTTCCACCCAAGATCGTAGTCCGTGCCTTCGTAGAACGGACCAGTGGTGCCTATCACCGTAATCTCGGGATGCGCAGCCTTCACGGCGTCGAAAATCATATTGAAACGCTCCACGAACACCGGTGTGATCATATCCTCGTTGCCGATGCCGATATATTTCAGGTTAAACGGCTTGGGATGGCCCGCTTCGGCACGTTTGCGACCCCATACGGTGGTGCGTGCGTCGCCGTTGGCATATTCTATCAGATCGAGTATATCCTGAATGTAGGCTCCCATCTGCTCCATCGGGATGCCACCCTGCTGGCCGTATTTCTCAACAATCCCCTTGGCCCCCACCGGCGGACGCGAAGAGTTCTGGCACGGCACGCCTGCCGCAACCACGGGGAGCGGTTCGGCTCCAAGGTCCTCGCAGAACTGGAAGAACTCATGATAACCCAGGCCGCGTGTCTGGTGATAGCCCCATGTGTTGGTGCGGGGGGTGCGTTCCTCGAGTTTCCCGATTGATTCCTTCCAGTTGTATATATTGTCGATGCCGTTGCCATGCGCGAGACAGCCGCCGGGGAAACGCACAAAACGGGGCTTCATGTCGGCCAGCAGCTGGGCGAGGTCGGCACGCAGGCCGTTGGGGCGCCCCATGAATGTGTTGCGCGGGAAAAGCGACACCATATCCACATCAACCTCGGCATCAAAACGCGGGGTGACTTTAAGGCTTGCATCAGCCACATCGGCATCCGCCACCAGAACGGCCTTGTATTTGCGCCAGCCCGCTCCTTTCAGAGTCACCGAAGCCGATGCGATGCTCCGGCCGCTCTTGTCGACAAGCGCCACATCAAGCTTGCCGCCCTTACCCTGAGGCAGACGCGCCGCAATTGAGAAATCATATTTCTCGCCCTTGCGTACGGCAATACCGTCGTAACCGCCATTGGTAAGGGAGGTGCCCCGGAGCACGGCGTAATGAGGATTGGAGGGGTGCAGCGGCGACTCGGAAGCTACCTCTATAGCCACCTCATTACCGGAAGCGTCCCTCCCCTTCCAGTAGGAAGTGGCGCTCCATTTCGATTTATCTTCCGAAGTGTACTCGAAATCACGGTTCTGCACCAGCTCGGCATACAGACCGCCATCAGCGGCATAGTTTATATCCTCGAAAAAGATACCCATCAGATTGGTGCTGATGTTCTTTGCCGAATCGGGGAACAGTGTGAGGGTGGCCTGCAGGGGCTTGAGCGAAGCAAAACGCACGCCGTCGCCGCTCATGGTCTGTGCATGCAGGGCATCGCGGTAGGCGCGGTGGTCGCCGAACTGCTCGAGACGGCGCACGAGCGATGCGGGAACCTTGCGCTGCCATCCGCTGTAAGTCCGCGAGCCCACCTTCGCCGTGGCCGCGCGGCAGCCGTTATCGGAAAATCCCGGATTTACGGGAGTATCGGTGTAGACCTGCGCACCCCATTCCATAAGGTCGGGCGATTCGACAACAGCCATCGCCTCCTCCCCTTCGGCAAGCTTCCATGTGGCCACCCACATACCGTCGGACGGACGCTGCATGAGCTTGGGCTCAAACATCTTTTTCATGTCGCCCCATGAGCCGAAATCGGAGTTTACGAATGAGTTGCCCCGGTTCAGCTTCTGCCATTTCACGCCGTCGGCGCTCCAGGCGAGCTTCAGGCCGCCATCCCCGTTGGGATTGGCATACGAGAAAATAAACACGGAATCGGGACGGTTGGCATGAGCGGGATGCACTGCACCTGCGGCAGCCGCTACAATCACGCCGGCAAGCGCCCTGCGCATAATGTGACTGATGGATATTTTATTCATGGTTTTCAAAAATCGTGTTTACAAAGGTACTTAATCCACCGCTCAATACCTAATATCAGGTATGCGGCACATCTGTCGGCATGCCGGCCGGTGGCAGCGTATACCTAAATGTAGGTATTTTGCTGTGGCATACATGCATTTGCCGATTTTTTGTATTATTTTTGTTGCGGTAAAACAACAAGTTGCTTCAACGCCCGCCCGCGAGGGCACGCCTCTACATATTGATTTTTTGAGTAAGCTTTTTACGCAAGCCATAAAAGCGGTGCCCCACCCCGGAATCACGGGCGCAGGCCCGCTTTTTTGCAATCCTGCCATTGCGGGGGGCCGTACTGTCAGCCGGCCCGGTCGGGCAGCACCGTGAGCTTTATTATCTCCAGACGGTTGGCCGATTTCTCAAGCACCTCAAGGCGGAAATGGTCAAGCTCCACCACTTCGCCCTTGGCGGGAATCAGGCCGGTCTTGCACAGGATATATCCCGCAAGAGTCTGGTACTCGTCATCCTCCGGTATGTCGAGATGGTATTGTTCGTTAAGATGTTCTATTTCGAGACGTCCCGAGAACTCGTAGATACCCGGGGCAAGCTCCCGTTCCACAAGCTGCACATTGTCGTGCTCATCCTGTATGTCGCCGAAAATCTCCTCCACGAGGTCTTCAAGCGTGACCATACCGGCTGTACCGCCGAATTCATCCACAATGATGGCTATGGAGCGCTTCTCAGCCAGGAGCCGGCGCATCATCTTGTTGGCCATAAACGTTTCGGGAGCATAGACCACCGGCTTCAGGTGCTGCTTCCAGTCGCATCCGGGAGTAAACAGCTCGCTGACATGGATGTAGCCCAGCACATTGTCGATGTCTTCGCGGAACACTATGATTTTCGAACGTCCGGAACTTGTGAACAGGCGGCTGAGCTCTTCGGTGGTAACCTCATCTATGTCGACGGCCACAATCTCGTTGCGCGGCGTCATGCAGTCGCGCAGGTGCGTCTCGGAGAAATCAAGTGCGTTGTGGAAAATCTTCACCTCATTCTCCACCTCGGTTTTTTCCTCGGCCTGCTCGTCGATGGTCTGCTCGAGATAGTCATTGAGATCGCCCATGGATATGGCACCCGTCTTGTCGCCGGTGGATTTGATGCCGAACAGCTTCATGAGCATCTTCGACAGCCATGTGGTGAACAGCGACACCGGATAGAGCAGATAATAGATAAGAGCCACCAGCGGGGCGAACAGCCGCAGCGAACGGTTTGGGTTGATGCGGAACACCGTCTTGGGAAAAAACTCTCCGGTGAGCAGAATGACACCGGTGGAAATCAGCGTCTGCGCAATAAGCACGAACGCCTGGTTGGGATAGATGGATTCAAGCCAGGGCTCAAGCATTTTGGCCGCCCCCATACCGTAGACAACCAGCACGATATTGTTGCCGACGAGGATGGTAGAGATGAAAAACTCGGAATTGGAGAAGAACGTGTTGAGCGCACGCCCCACCAGGCCACCTTTCTGCACGTCGAGTTCCACACGCACACGGTCGGAGGTCACGAATGCAATCTCTATTCCGGAAAACAGCGCTGAAAAAATCAGAGCCAGGATGGTTATTATGAGCCAGGATGAGTCAATCAAGATATTCAGAGTTTTAAAATTGTCAGTATATGTTGCGTCCGGCGTCCGCCGGATTCCGGTCACATTGATATAATGCCTGAGCTACTCTTTCCCTCCGCTCATGAATGCGTTGGTGGGGAAGATGCCCGAAGGGCGACGTATCACGTAGTCGGTCATCTGCTCGTTCGATTCAAAACCATATCCCTCTATGATGCGGTCCGAACGCTCGATGTGGATAAACGAATCGGAGTAAACTTTGCGGGTATTCTGGTCCCAGAACAGCTGCTGGGTGCGGAAGCGGTCGCCGTCCACATTCTTCATGCGTACATTCCGGTCGAAACGCCACAGCTTTCTTTTGCTCAGATAGGTGGCGGTGTCGGCGGTGAATGTGCCGTTTTCAGCCATCGAATCGTTGAGCTGGACGATGAAAAGGCCGTCGGGGAAGTTCCAGTGCGGTTCGGCCGCCTCCTCGAACATCAGCCACAGCGGGGTGGTGATATGGTAACGTGTATAACCGGAATCGGAAATGGTGGTCGACACGTCGATGGTGCGCATGGTGGGGAAGGTCTCCGGGTCAGCTGAAAGCGCGATTGTCTCCCGGTGGTCGTCGGAACATGCGCATATGCATGCGCCAACCGCCACTGCGAAAAGCAGCAGCGGCAGCGACATCATTTTATCTTTAAGCTTTGGGAGCATGGTTGTATGCAGCGACGTACGTATCGGTGCGTATCAACGCAGTTTGTTGCGGTAGAACCACAGTTCGTTGACATTCACACCGAGCGTAAGCACAAAATAGTTTTCCTTTACGAGCGGATTGGGATGTGCCTGGCGGTTGCGGTATTCAAAGCTGAGATTCAGCATGGTCTTTGTCCATGGCGAAGGCAGACCGAAACCGAGGCTTACGCCACGTTCGCGCACGCTGTTGTCGCCAACCTTTATATAATCATTGCAGTAGAATCCGCCCACGCGGTAGTTAACACGCTGCAGCCAGCTGCCACGCGTGTTGTTGACGAACTGCAGACCGATGCCCACCTTCCAGCGGTCGTTGAAATTACGTGAATTGTCAAATCCCTCGATGGTGGCGAAGCTTACCTTTTTCCAGGGCTGATAGGTGAAATCAACCTCGGCCATGAGCCGGTTGCCCCACTGGTAGTTGAGACCCACGCCCCATGTCTCGGCCATCTGGGCGTTGCCGTTTAGGCGGATATCGGCAATGGTGTCGGGGGCCTGATCGGCGCTCACATCGTATTTGATGCCGTAAGTGCGGCCTCGGAACGACTTTTTGGGAGAATAGACCGCACCCACCGTGACGCGATGGCCGGGGACTATGTCGCGGCCATACTGCAGGCCGAAACGCAGATTGTAGTCGCGCACCTCAATCACTCGCTCGAACAGCGATGTGGAAGTGCCGTAAACATATGTGTCGTTGATGAGTGTTCCGAACAGATAGCTTGCATTAACACCCAACGAAAAGCCTTTGAAGGGTGTGGCGCCGAAACCGAGGTAAAGCTGATTGAGCGCACCCGAACCTGAGCGGGTGTCGGTGCCGTTGGCAATCTCGTCGCCGAAACTGTAGCCCACCTGCGAGAACGGAATCAGACCGGCCGATGCGCCGAGCCATTTGGTGATGGGCACCTGCATGGTTATATAGTTAAGGCCACCGGTGAAATTGTCGCCTTTCTGATCGCCGTCGGTGGTTTTCAGAATCTTTGCATCCACGCCCATGTCAAACAGGAACGTAAGCGAGTCCATGCCGGCGTAGCTTGCAGGGTTCATGAAGTTGATCTGACGCCCCGAGCGCATGGCCACACCAACGCCGCCCATGGCTTTCTGCACTGTATTTGCCTGGTCAGAAATCAATCCGTAGCCGAAACGCGAATAGGGCGACACGGTTGAATTCTGTGCCACTGCAGAGATTACCGACGCTGCCAGAGCAGCCAGACAGATGATTAGTCTATTTATTTTCATTATATAATAATATACTGAGCAGTCCCTTGGTGACCAGACATTTGTCCACCGTCACCGGGAAGTCGAGAAATTTGCTTACATGCGCGGCCCAACCGCCGGTGAGAACCACCTTGGTCTGCGGGGGCAACTGCGAGCGGTAATAGGATATTTCGGCCACCACACCCCTTACGGCACCTGCGCGCATGGCAGTGGCCGTGTCGTGACCGAACAGCGGAATGTCGCCGTACCCGTCGATCTGCGGCAACCGGGCCGTGAAATTGTGGAGCGAGCGCAGGCGCATGCCTATGCCAGGAGCGATGTTGCCGCCCACGAAAACGCCGTCGGCGTTCACATGGTCGTAGGTCACGGCTGTTCCCATGTCCACCACCAGCAGATTCTCGCCCGGCAACAGACTGCACGCACCCACTGCGGCCGCGATACGGTCGCTGCCGAGTGTCTGTGGGGTGGTATAGCCTATCTTTACGGGCAGGGGCATATCGGAGCTTACCTGCCGTGCCGACAGTCCCATGGCCGTGAGCCACTGTACGTAACGGTCACCGTTGCCGGTCACCGAGCAGCACAATGCCCTGGCTGGGTGGAAACGGTCGACTATTCTGGCCAATTGCTGGCGGGAAAGCTCCCTGGCGGTCTCTTCGTCCACCAGCGTGCTTCCGTCCCAGATGGCAATTTTTACAGAACTGTTGCCTTGGTCGATGGTCAAATTCAAGCCCATTTGCGGGATATGATTTGCTGAATAATGGGGCAAATTTACAAAAACCTATTAAATAATCGTTTACGCCCCGTTATAAAATTTTATAAATTTGAAGTGCCACTTCCGGTCAGGCGGGATAAACGAGATTGGCCTCGGTAGGGGAGGCAAGCACCTCGTCGAGATAACGGCGTGCAGCCGCGCGGGCATCTTCGAGATTCATGAAGGAGTAGTTGCCGCAGTCGCGCGGTGTGGCACCCGGCACTTCACCTTCGAAGCCCGCTATAAAGCCGAATGTCTCGCGCAGCAGCGGGAGGATATCGCGCGGTTCATACTCTCCGTTGAGGATGAGATAATTGCCTGTGCAGCATCCCATAGGCCCCCAGTAAACCACCTTTTCACCCCATTCGGCGTGGTTGCGGAGAAATGTGGCCGCCAGATGCTCCATGGCATGCAGCGCCTGGGGTGAAAGTGCAGGCTGACGGTTGGGTTCGGTCATGCGCACATCGAAAGTAGTCAGCACATCGCCCGAAGGGGTCACGTCGCGGCGGCTCACATACACGCCGCGCAGCAAGTCAAGGTGATTGACTGTGAAACTTGCTATTTTTTTCATAAGTAGTTGTGCGAATCAAGTCAATGGTGCCGGTGCGTCAGCCTATCAGGGCGTGAAGCATGGCAAAGGTGGATTCAGGCGCGAGCGACCAGAAATCGGCATACTGCTCGTGATGGTTGGGCACACCGGGGGTGTCGCTCACCACACGGAGCGCCAGGAATGGGACGGAGCGCAGATAGCACACCTGTGCGATGGCGCCCGACTCCATGTCGACAGCCAGCGCCGTAGGGCGCACAGCGAGCACCGCGCGGAGGTCTTCCGGCGTTGATATGAACTTGTCGCCCGATGCAATCAGTCCGAATTTCACACCATCCCTGCCACGCACTTTGTCAAGGTCGAAAGTAGCGTTGTCGCAAGCGAACGTGTCGGGCAAACCCTGCACCTGCCCTACCGGCAGACCCGGGCCGCACCACACGTCATAATATCCCACTTCCGTGCCGATCACCACATCGAGAATGCCGGCTCCGTTGCCCGTACCCCCGGCGATACCGGTGTTGATCACAGCGTCGGGCCGGAAATTGTCGATGAGCGTTATGGCACCCACGGCGGCATTCACTTTGCCGATGCCGCAACGCATGGCGGTGACGGTGGATGCCCCTATGCGGCCGGTGACGAACGTGAATCCGTTCGCCTCGGTCTCCTCTATCTCGGTCATTTCATTCTTGAGCATGTTCATCTCAGAATCCATGGCCACTATTATTCCGTAAATCATTTCTGTGGATGTTTTTCAATGTTGAACGCTGCAAAGTTAGGCAATATGCCCATATTTCATTACAGATGAATCAACAATTTGTTAATTTTGTACATTTATATTTTATAACAAACAACAACTCTAATCCAACTACGGACATGTCGAATAAAGGTAACGTTTTAATCTCTTTTGTGATTCTTGTGCTCGGGGGTGTGTTCATCTGGCTGTATGACCGTGACATCCTGCCCCGGTTCATTGTGCTTCTGTGCGGACTGGCCTTTGTGGTCCCCGCCGTGCTCAGCCTGCTGTCAACGTTTTTCACCGGAAAGAACAGCCGGCGCGGTTCGGCCATGCGCATCATCCAGATGGTGTGTGGCGTAGGCGGCCTCGGGCTTGGACTTTGCATCATGCTTATGCCCGATGTGTTCCGTCCGCTGCTTTTCTATCCGTTCGGCGCCCTGATGATTGTAGGGGGCCTGTTCCAGGTGTTCCAGCTTTCAAACCGCAACCGTCCCACCAATTATCCCGGATGGCTGTATGTAGCCCCGATTCTTGTGCTTGCTGCCGGCATCGTGACGCTGTGTCTGCCCGCACTGCATGGCGAAAGCGCCGAGCGCTGGCTGGTGCTTGTGTCCGGCATTGCCGCGCTGCTGTTCGGCATCAACGGAATAATCATATCTGTGGAAAATTTCCGCCACGCCCGTGAAGTGGCACGCAAGGCCAAAGAAAGTGCAGCCACAGAAACCGAAAAGAAAGACGAAAAGGAATCTGAGAAGGCTCCCGAAAAGCCTGAAAAGGATGCCGACACTTCGGAAAAGCCAGCTGTCAGCACAGCCGAACCCACGGCGGAATCGTCGGAAACGGGCACAAAAAAAGGGTAAGCTAACCACATCGCGCCGCTACAACCCCCTACCGTTGCTTCGATCAAGACCTGGCGGAGTTCAGGGGGAGCTGGCCGTGTAGCACTTACCCGGCTGCAAAGGTAGTGAATTTCTGCAATTCTGCAAAACCTTTTTCGGGAGAAGCCGAATTTCCGGAGCAAGAAACTCGACAGTTCTCAATGACAATGCTTTCATCAACTTCTGTTTAAAAAGAAAAAATATACCGTACATTCGCTTGACCTTTTCCCAAAAATCTCACAGAAACGGACGCTCCGGATGCTCTCAATCTTTGGCGATATTCAGACTTCCAGGGCCATCGGTCTCATATATGAACGAACCGAAAGATGCCGGGCAGCACATGCCATGCGTCAGCAGCAATATTGCAGCGGATAATGTGATTCTGATTTTCATGGACAGTTGTCTGTTTTATTACTGTTGCCTATTCCATTAAGGTGAGATATGCAAAGATATGGAAATAGGCCGGCCCGGACATGCCACATTTGCGGCATTTTTTGATAAAAATTTCCGCACTGCCCCCCAGTCTTTTGAAAGAATTGCCTAACTTTGTTGTATACCTCTCTCCCGACATGCCTGTCTCCCGGGTCAAAATTTTCAGACAAATGACAGATTTTCAGCAACTGCTCATATCCATAAAAGACCGTGCCTTACGGAGCGAAGGCGCTTCAATCGACGAATGCATCGCACTCGCCGAGGGGTGCGACACGGACGAAAAGCTCGATGCCCTATGCGATGCCGCCGACGAGGTGCGCATTGCAAACTGCGGCAACCATTTCGACACGTGCTCGATTGTCAACGGCCGCTCCGGACGCTGCTCGGAGAACTGCAAATGGTGCGCTCAGGCTGCCGGCCACCACACAGGCTGCGCCGAATACAGCATGGTGGACACCGACGAATTCAACCGGCTTGCCGCTTACAACGACGCCCACGGCGTGCACCGCTACTCCATTGTGTGCTCTGGCCGCAAGGTCGGCATCGCCGACATACGCCGCTATTGCGACCTTTACGCTCAGGCCCGGCGTGACACTTCGATGGAATTCTGCGCCTCGATGGGACTGCTTGGACGGGAAGAACTGCAGGCACTGTACGACGGCGGCGTGCGCCGCTACCACTGCAACCTTGAGACGGCCGCATCGTTCTTCCCCACACTCTGCACCTCGCACACACGCGCCGACAAGCTCCGCACCATCGCCCTGGCGCGTGAGGTGGGACTTGAGGTATGCTCCGGAGGAATAATCGGGATGGGCGAGACCATGCGGCAGCGCCTGGAGATGGTCGAGGAGGCCATAGAGGCCGGAGCGGTATCTGTGCCTGTCAACCTGCTCAACCCTATCAAGGGAACACCGCTCGAAAACACACCCTTGCTCGACGAGCGCGAGGTAATCCTCACACTGGCACTGATGCGCCTGCTTGCCCCGACAACCGTGCTCCGCTTTGCAGGCGGACGCGCGAGGCTTTCGGCCGAGGCCACCTCACGGATGCTCCGCGGAGGTGTGAACGGCGCAATCGTGGGCGACATGCTCACCACCGTAGGCAACGGCATGAAAGGCGATTTCGAGATGTTCCGCGCGCTCGGATTCGACACCACACCCGAAGCCGACACTAAATGACTGCTTGCCTCCGGGCAACCCCATACATTGCAAATCCATTCATTCCCCACGCCATGGACAACTCTCAACTCGACAACAAGGCCAATTTCGCCATCACAATCGGACGCCAGTTCGGAAGCGGCGGCCGTGAACTCGGCAAGATGCTTGCCGAACGGTTCGGCATAGATTATTACGACAAACAGCTGCTGGCGCGCGGTGCGCAGAAGGCGGGACTCTCCACCGAACTTTTCGAACGCACCGACGAGCGGATGCCCAACCTCATGGGGAGTGCCGTGTCGTTCAGCATGGGCTACGGCCAGATTCCATGGTACAACGGGCAGGCCATGATGAGCGATTCGATCTACAACTCCATAGCCGATGTGATCAACACCCTGGCCGAAACTGCTCCCAGTGTATTTGTGGGGCGGTCGGCCGACTTCGTGCTGCGCGAGAGCCATGTGCCGCATGTCAACGTGTTTATCCACGCCCCGATGAGCGAACGCGTGGCGCGCATCCTGCGACGCAACGACAAAGCCACCGAAAAAGAGGCGCGAAACCTTGCCGAGAAAACCGACAAGCTCCGCGCGTCGTACTATAATTTCTACACCGACAAACGCTGGGGCGACTCAAGCGGCTACGACATCACGTTCGATTCGTCGGTGCTCCCGCTCGAGGCCATATGCGACATCATCGCCCTCTACATCCGTCGTCGCTTCGGCATTGAGCCGGTAAGAAAATAATCGTCCGTAAAAGATTTCACGACAAAGCCGGTGGTGCGAAGTGGTCGCGCACCAGGCGTGCTTTTGCCGGCCCGATTACCTCGGCAAGCGCGTCGAGCGATGCCTCCGATACGCGTTTCGCACTCTTGAAATGCCTCAACAGGGTCTGCTCCGTGCCCGGGCCTATCCCTTTTATCTGCGAGAGTTCGCTGACAATCGCCGACTTTGAGCGGCGGTTGCGGTGATGCGTGATGCCGAAACGGTGAGCCTCGTCGCGCAGCTGCTGCACCACCCTTAGCGATTCGGAATTCTTGTCGATATACAGAGGCACTGAATCGCCGGGGAAGAAGATCTCCTCCAGGCGCTTGGCTATCCCCACCACCGAAATCACCCCGCGCAGTCCGATCTCGTCCAGGGCTTCCACTGCAGCACTGAGCTGCCCCTTTCCACCGTCGACCACGATGAGTTGCGGCAAATCGTCGGGAGCCTCCTCCATCAGCCGTGTGTAGCGCCGTGTAAGCACCTCCTTCATCGAGGCGAAGTCGTCGGGGCCTTCCACGGTCTTTATGTTGAAATGGCGGTAATCCTTCTTCGACGGACGCGCATCGCGGAACACAACGCAACTGGCCACCGGATTGGTACCCTGGATATTTGAGTTATCGAAACACTCCACGTGGCGCGGAAGCACTTTCAGACGGAAATCGGCTTTCATGCGCTCCAGAGTGCGCATGGTACGTTTCTCCGGGTCGAGGCGTTCCATCTGCTTGAGGGCGTCGATCTTGCTCTGACGGGCATTGCGCACCGACACGTCGAGGAGCTTGGCCCTGTCGCCGCGCTGAGGCACAGTGTAGGTGGCCCCGGCAAACTCCGCATCCGGTTCCAGCGGCACAATCACCTCGCCGAACTCTATGCCGAAGCGCGAACGCACCTCCTCCATGGCGTAGGCCAGCAGTTCGGCCTGACTCTCCTCCATTCGCCGCTTGTATTGCAGCGTGAGGCTGCGCACCACAGCCCCGCGGCGCACATGCATATAGTTGATGAACACATCCTTAACGTCATCGTCGATGCCGAACACATCCACATTATCGAGTGTCTGGCTCACAATCACGCTTTTGGCATTGTAGCGCTCCACAAGCTGATATTTCTCCTTGAGCTCCTGAGCCTCCTCGAAGCGCAGTTCGGAGGCGAGGCGTTCCATCTCCGTGCGCAGATAGTTCATCAGCACACCCGTCTCACCACGCAGAATCATGCGTATGTGCTCTATGTAACCGGCATAATCCTCGGCCGACACCTTCCCCACACAGCAGCCCAGACACCGTTTCAGGTGATACTCCAGACAGAGCCGGCCCTTTCCCCGGGACAGCGTGTCGGGGGTGATGGGCACACGGCACGTACGGATGGGATAGAGCTCCCGAGCCAGTTCGAGCACCGCGCGCGCCGCACCGGCCTCGGTGTACGGGCCGAAATATTTTGAGCCGTCCTTGAGGCGCTGGCGTGTCATGAACACACGCGGAAACATCTCCTTGGTAATGCAGATCCAGGGATAGGATTTGTCGTCCTTGAGCAGCACATTGTAGCGGGGCTTGTACTCCTTTATCATGGAGTTCTCAAGATTGAGGGCATCCTGTTCGGTGGGGACCACAATGTAGCTCATGTCAGCTATGGCACGCACAAGCAGATTTGTGCGGAGCACATCGTGGGTGCGGTTGAAATAACTCGACACCCTGCGCTTCAGATTCTTGGCCTTGCCCACGTAGATCACCGTCCCCTCGGCGTCGTAGTACATGTAGACACCGGGAGTTTCGGGGAGGATGGCTATTTTCTGCTGCAGTTCAGGCGACTTGTCCTTTGAATGTTTTCCCATATTTCGTGCATTGTGCCGATTGCGAAAACAAAAATACGAAATAACGGCAAAAATTAAAAATGGCGGCAGCATCACGAAGGGGGGCGCATGCAGTCACCGTCGGTCAAAACCATGGTGATTATTCAGATGCGATGTAAGGCCTGCATGGCCGTTTTATGAGCTTGTGCGTTGTGCGGCGATGGATAAAAAGATTTTTGCCCTGTGCCGTTCGGGCTGACAAGCTTATCCCGTCCGGGAATCGGTTTGGCTTTCGCCCCGCCGGATGACTGCACATGCCCCCTTGATGCTGTCGCCGAAAAGTTTCCGGAGTTGCCGATACGTCAGTCTATCAGGTCGGTCGTCCAGTTCAGCTTCTGTATGGCCAGATCCGTTTCACGCAGCTCCTTCGACAGTCCGTCGCAACGCTTGCGCAATCGCGACACATCCACTGTGGGGAGAATGCGGATATCGGTTGACTGCCTGCGCTGGGCAATGCTGCTTGCGGCGTTGAGGAAACGCCGCAATGTGTCGGCCTTGGAACGCAATATGTCGCGTCGCGCCATAAGGGCGGTGATTGTCACGCCGTCCTCTCCGGCAGCGCGTGCGTTGGTCAGGTTGATACGCGTCATGAGCCGTTCAAGCTCACCGGTGAGTGTATCCAGTTCGCGGAGCAGCGATTCGGGATTTTCGGCAGGTTCAGTACCCTCCTGCACCGTTGCGTTGTTTTCAAGCCTTTGCGGCATCTGGGCAAGCCTACGCTGCAAATCTGCCCTGATCTGGAGTGCTTCAGCAAGTTTCATAGAACGAGACGTTTAGTTGTAACTGTTATTTTGTAATTCCGCTATTCCGCGTTCAAATTTAATAATAACCTGTCAAGCGCACAACACCGGCCGAAGGCATTTGGTTTGACTTCCAATTCAGAAATTGTTGATTATCTTTGCAGCCCCGAACAAACGTTTCACTCAAACAACATATATGACACTACCCCATTGGGAGGGTGTGGAAATGCAGATCTCCACCCTCAGCCACCCCGATATCATCCTGCCTGAAAGCGTGAGCCTCGTGCTGCCGCAGCAGACGCACACGGCCAATGTGGCACTGTGTACTTCGGCCGACCAGACTTTCGCCGACACCGACGCCCTGATTACATGTGACCCGGCCATAGCCGTGGGAGTACGCACCGCCGACTGTCAGCCCATACTTCTCTATGCCCCCGACATACGTGCCGTTGCAGCGGTGCATGCCGGCTGGCGCGGCACCTTTGGCCGCATCGGAAGCAACACCGTGAGGCGCCTACGCGCCCTCGGAGCCGACCCGGCACGAATGAAAGCTCTTTTAGGCCCCTCCATCTGCCCGGAATGCTACGAAGTGTCGGCCGAACTTGTCAAGCAGTTCCGTGAAGCCGGTTTCCGGCATCTCTCTTCGCCCGACCACCTCGATCTTGCCCGGCTCAATGCCGAAGACCTTGCGGACGCAGGTATCCCCCTCTCCAACATAACCTTCACCCACCAATGCACCCGCCACACCACTGCCTCCCCTGAAAGTGCCGCTCCGTTCCTCTACCCCTCCTGGCGCCGCGAACCCGGCACCACCACCCGTCTGATTTCAGCCATCCGCCTCACATAATCATACCCGTTCCTCCTGCTGCCGAGTCGTGAAAGGACGAATGTGACATAGGTATATTTATTAAAATTAACTGAATTTTATGTGCACGGGCCGGGATTCGGCAGGACAACACAGCTCATTTTAAATTAATTTGCTTATATTTGCAGATTAGAACCCTTTATATTTGTTTTATTAGAAGCGGATAAAATTTCATGTCAAGTTTTTAAGCGACTCCCCGACGTTCAATTTTATCAGCTACTTGGTAACCCTTTGAAAAATAGATAAAACAGGACTAATGGCAAAAGTTATCATCATCGGCGCCGGCGGCGTAGGTAGCGTGTGCGCACACAAATGCGCGCAGAATCCTGAAGTATTCAGTGAAATCGTCATCGCATCGCGCACCCGCAGCAAATGCGACGCACTCGCCACAGCCATCAAGGATGCCGCCGCAAAGCGCGGTCAGGCCAACCTTCCAGTAATCACCACCGACACTGTCGATGCCGACAGCGTGGAGCAACTGTGCGAGCTTTTCCGCCGCCACAAGCCTGAAATGGTCATCAACCTGGCCCTCCCCTATCAGGACCTAACCATAATGGATGCCTGCCTCGAATGCGGCGTCAACTACCTTGACACGGCCAATTACGAACCGCGCGACGTGGCTCACTTCGAATACTCCTGGCAGTGGGCCTACCGCGAACGCTTCGAGAAAGCCGGCCTCACGGCCATCCTCGGCTGCGGTTTCGACCCGGGTGTGAGCGGTGTGTTCACCGCCTACGCGGCCAAGCACTATTTCTCGGCCATGGAGACGCTCGACATCGTGGACTGCAATGCCGGAAACCACGGCAAGGCGTTCGCCACCAACTTCAACCCCGAAATCAACATCCGCGAGATAACCCAGAACGGCCGCTACTACCTCAACGGCGAATGGGTCACCACCAAGCCGCTGGAATTCCATGCCGAGCTCAACTACCCCAACATCGGCCCGCGCGACAGCTACCTGCTGTATCACGAGGAGCTGGAATCGCTCGTGCACAACTTCCCCACCATCAAGCGCGCACGCTTCTGGATGACTTTCGGACAGGAATACCTTACCCACCTGCGCGTGATTCAGGACATAGGCATGGCCCGCATCGACGAAATCGACTACAACGGCCAGAAAATCGTGCCCCTGCAGTTCCTCAAAGCCGTGCTGCCCGACCCGCAGAACCTCGGCGAGAACTACACCGGCGAGACCTCGATCGGATGCCGCATAGCCGGCACCGGCAAGGACGGCCAGCCCCTCACCTACTACATCTACAACAACTGCTCGCATCACGAGGCATACCTCGAAACCGGCATGCAGGCCGTGAGCTACACCACCGGCGTGCCCGCCATGATCGGTGCCATGATGTTCCTCACAGGCAAATGGGTGAAACCCGGCGTGCACAACGTGGAGGAATTCAACCCCGATCCGTTCATGGAACAGCTTTCGGTGCAGGGTCTCCCCTGGCACGAAATAGTGAACGAGCCCCTGGAAGTCGACAAATACTGATAACCGGACAAAACACGGAAACGATGCCGCGGCGCCAACCGGGCGCCGGCGGCATTACTCCCCGCTCTAAATTACTTTTTTTCACAAAACCCTTAACCTAACTTCTTATGGAAGATAAATATCACCAGGCAATCAGCGAGAGCAAAGTCACAACCAACGACGAGGAAGTGAAAGCCGCTGTCGAGAAAATCATTGCTGACAACCTCGAGGCCAACATGAAGCCCGAAGTCTATAAATTCCTGTTCAACTGCATCGACCTCACCACCCTCCGCTCGGTCGACTCGCCCAGCAGCGTGGCCGCATTCGTCGAGCGTGTGAACGACTTCGACAACGAGCATCCCGAAATGCCCAACGTGGCTGCCGTGTGCGTTTACCCCAATTTCGCACAGATTGCACGCACCGTGCTTGAGGTGAGCGACGTAGACATAGCCTGCGTGGCCGGATGCTTCCCCTCGTCGCAATCGTTCATCGAGGTCAAGGTGGCCGAAGTGGCTCTGGCCGTTGAAGGCGGTGCCGACGAAATCGACATCGTGCTGAACCTCGGCAACTTCCTTGACGGCGACTACGAGGAGGTGTGCGACGAAATTTCGGAGCTCAAGCATTCCTGCCGCGACGCCCGTCTGAAAGTGATTCTCGAGGCCGGCGCGCTCAAGACCGCCGAGAACATCCGCAACGCCTCCATCCTGTCGATGTACAGCGGTGCCGACTTCATCAAGACCTCCACAGGCAAGGAATATCCCGGTGCCGACCTGCAGGCCACCTATGTGATGTGCCGGTGCATCAAGGAATATTTCGAAAAGACCGGCCGTATGGTAGGCTTCAAGCCCGCCGGCGGCGTGCGTTCGGCCAAGGATGCCGTAAGCTACTTCTGCATTGTCAAGGAAGTGCTTGGCGAACAGTGGCTCACCAACGAATATTTCCGTATCGGTGCGAGCGGTCTGGCCAACAACCTCCTCACCGAAATCTGGGGGACAGAAACAAAATACTTCTAATCAAACCCATACCCTCTTTCTGTAAATGAACTACTGGATTATTGTCAACGACCATCACGACGGGCCCTATTCGGTCGACACCCTTGTGGCCAACGGCCTCAAGCCCGAGGACCTTGTCTGGACCGAGGGACTTGCCGACTGGACTCCTGCCGGAAACATTCTCGAACTTGCCGAGGCAATGAACCTGCGCGACAGCATGGCAGCCACTCCGGCCGAACCCGCCGCGCCTGTCTCCGCCGAAGTGATCGAGATTGTGGAAACCGAGGCCGCACCGCCGATGCAGACGGCCTACACCCAGGCCGCACCCGCGCAGGCTGCTGCTATGACACAGGCAGAGCCGTGTCCGCCGTCCTACATTGCCTGGAGCATAATCGTGACCGTGCTGTGCTGCACCATCGTAGGCATTCCGGCCATAGTGTTCGCGTCAATGACAAAGAGCGCCTACTACCGCGGCGACCTCGCCAAGGCCAAACGCTACAGCGAAATCACCCAGTGGTTCATCATAGCGGCCATAGTGCTCGGCGCAGTAAGCTGGCCGTTCCAGATAGCCTTTATGAGCCTGTGAAACATCTCTGAAGTCGGACGCCGGCACCAGTGTGTTCCGGAAAGCCAACATCAATGAACAGACAGAACCTGATAAAAGCCGCCGCGATTTTCCTTGTCGCGGCGGCTTGTCTTACCCTTTACCTCGCTCTGGTGCATTTCACCGGATTCATGCCGCGTTGCCTCTTCAAATGGACCACCGGCTGGGACTGCCCCGGCTGCGGAAGCCAGCGCGCATTTATGGCCCTCCTGCACGGCCATCCCGCCGAGGCATGCGGCTACAACCTCATCTTAATCCCAACAATCCTGTATCTGCTCCTCCTGGCCATCGGGAAGCTATGGGAGGAGAATCCCCGCTGCGGCCGTATGTACCGGGCGCTGACGCATTCGGGCGCACTGCTGGCCATCGTTGTCATCCTCATTGCATGGACCGTGGTGCGCAATCTTGCCGGCATCTGAATCTTTTTCTGTTTTACTCCAACATTTGTGCCGTTCTGCGCGTTTTTCTTTAACAACCGGTGAATACCGATGCCAATTTTGGTTAATTTTGCCACGCAGAAAACAACAAACGTTACAACTTATGGGATTCAGGGAATTTGCATCAGCAATCATATGTGTTGCCGCCGCGGGCTCAATGTCCGTGACCCGGGCCGAAACATACTCGCTCGATTCATGCCGGGCCATGGCGCTCCGCAACAACAAGGAGATGATGATAAAGGCTGAAAAGGTGCGGCAGGCAGGCTACACACGCAAAGAAGCGTTCGCGGCCTATCTCCCCGCGCTCGATTTTGCGGGGGGCTACACCTATAACCAAAAAAAAATCTCGATTTTCGACAGCGACCAGCTGCTCCCCACGAAGAGTTTCAACCTGGAGACACAGAGTTACGAGTTCAACATCGTGACCAACCCCTACACACACGAACCCATCACCACCCCCGACGGCCAGCCCATCCCCTCCGAAGTGGCGCTGATTCCGAAGGAGGCCATGGAATATGACATCCACAACGTGTTTTTCGGAGCCGTGACACTCACGCAGCCCATCTACATGGGCGGCAAGATTGTGGCCATGAACAAGCTGGCCAAAATCAACGAGGAGGCACAGACCATGCTCCATGAGAACGAGGCGCAGAACGTGATCTACGCCGTGGATGCCGCCTACTGGACCGTGGTGTCGCTGAAAGCCAAGCATCTGCTTGCCACAAGCTATGTAAACCTGCTGGACACACTCGACCGCAACGTCAAGCTCATGCTCGACCAGGGTGTGGCCACCCGCAGCGACCTCCTGAGCGTGGACGTCAAACTGAACGAAGCCAAGGTTGACCTTCTGAAAGTGGAAAACGGACTGGCTCTTAGCCGCATGGCCCTGGCCCAGATCTGCGGTCTGCCCGTGCATTCGCCCATCAACGTTGAGGATGAAGGCACCACCGAAATCAACACCTCGGCCGAAATAGCCACCACCTACGATATGGACGCCGTCTATGCCAACCGCCCCGACCTGCGCGCCCTCGAGCTGGCTGCCGAGGCCACCGGGCAGGAGAAGCGCGTGGCACTCTCGGAAATGCTTCCCAACGTGGCCCTTATCGGCGCCTACTCGTTCAGCAACCCCAACATGTTCGACGGCTTCAAGAAACGTTTCGACGGCGCATTCTCCGTGGGCGTCATGGTGAAAATACCGCTGTGGCACTGGGGCGGCAACTACAACCGCTACCGCGCCGCCAAATCGTCGGAAGTGATATCGCGCCTGCAGGTGCAGGATGCCCGCGAGAAAATCGACCTGCAGGTGAGTCAGGCCGCCTTCCGCGCCCAGGAATCGGTGAAAACCTACATGGCCACCGAAAGCAACCTCAACAAGGCACGTGAGAACCTCCGTACGGCCACGCTCGGCTTCCGTGAAGGGGTAATCACCACCGACGACGTTATGGCCGCACAGACGGCATGGCTGAAGGCAAATTCCGAGAACATCGACGCCATGATCGACGTGCAGCTGTGCGACGTCTATCTGGCCAAAGTGCTCGGCACCCTGGGCAACTGACCGCACCGCCGCGTTTCAACACATCTCTCCCTCCATCAATATACAACTCAGCTAACAATCAACACACTTTTCTATCATGCCTGATTTCCAGCAATTGACCCCCGAAGCAAAAAAAGAGAACCGCACGCTCATGGGCGCTTTCGGCCTGATTGTGGTAGTGGTGGCAGCCATGGCCATCGCCGGGTTCCTTTTCCTAAACAAGCCCGCAGAGATTATCGAAGGGCAGGCCGACGCAACGGCCGTGCGCGTTTCCGGCAAACTCCCCGGTCGCGTGGTTGAACTTTACGTACATGAAGGCGACATGGTGAAAGCGGGCGACACGCTCGTGCACATCCATTCGTCGGTGGCAGAAGCCAAACTCGAGCAGGCCCGCGGCATGGAGACAGCCGCCAAGGCCATGAATGAGAAGGTGGACGCCGGCACCCGTTCACAGATCATACAGTCGGCCTACGAAATGTGGCAGCAGGCCCAGGCCGCGGTGAGCATCACCAAAAAGACCTACGACCGCCTGCAGAACCTCTACTCCGAAGGCGTGATGAGCGAACAGAAACGCGACGAGGCCAAAGCTGCCTACGATGCCTCGGTGGCAGCCGCGGCTGCAGCCAAGAGCCAGTATGAACTGGCCAAATCGGGCGCCCAGAAAGAGGACAAGACAAGCGCCCTGGCCATGGTCGACGTGGCCAAAGGCGGCGTGAGCGAAGTGGAGGCCCTGCTCGAGGACCAGTATCTCACCGCCCCGTGCGACGGACAGGTGGATGTGATCTATCCCAACGAGGGCGAGCTGGTGATGCTCAGCGCCCCCATTATGAGCATCCTGAAAATAGACGACAAATGGGTGACCTTCAACGTGCGCGAAGAGTTCCTGAAAGACCTCACCCTCGGCAAGGAGATCGAGGTGATGATTCCGGCTCTCGACCACAAGGAAGTGAAAGCCAAAATCTACTATGTGCGCGACCTTGGAAGCTATGCCACATGGCATGCCACCAAAACCACAGGCGACTGGGACACCAAGACCTTTGAGGTGAAGGCACGCCCCGTGGAGGCACTCCCCGACCTGCGCCCCGGAATGACGACCATCTACCGTCCGTGACGCCGCAACACCCACGGCACACCCGACACACATACAACACCGACACTGACCCCCGAAAAGAATGAGCGAATACGGATTTTTAAGCGTTGTGCGGCGCGAGATAAAGCGTCTGACCTCCCGGCCTATATATCTGGTCGGGATGACGCTCGTGCCCATATTCATGGCTCTGTTCTTTGTGAACATCCTCGGCTCCGGCCTCCCGCTGAAAGTGCCGGCAGCCATTGTCGACCTTGACCACTCCCCGCTGTCGCGGCAGACCACGCGCTCGCTCAACGCCATGGAGCTTGTGGACATCGTGCAGACCGAGGAATCGTTCAACAAGGCCATGCAGGCCGTGCAGAGCGGCGAGGTTTTCGGATTTTTCGTCATACCGCGCAACTTCGAGCGCGACGCCCTGAGCGGCAAGGCGCCCACCATCACATTCTACAACAACCTCACCTACTACGTGCCAGGCACACTGGTGTTCAAAGGCTTCAAGACCATGGCCGTGACCACCTCCGGACGCGTGGTGCAGACCAAACTGGTGAACCACGGCATGCCTTCGTGCATGGCTGGAGCGTTCATGCAGCCCATGAATGTGGCCGTGCATCCGCTCGACAACCCCTGGACCAACTATTCCTACTACCTCTCCACATCGTTCATTCCCGGCGTGCTGCAGCTGATGATTTTCCTCATGACTGTGTTCGCCATCACCCACGAATTCAAATCGGGAAGCGCCACCGAGTGGCTTGAACGGAGCCGTGGCGACGTATGGACCGCGGTGCTTGCCAAACTGCTGCCGCAGACGGTGATTTTCATCATCATCGGGTTCGGCACAATAGCGCTTATGTTCGGATTCCGCCACTTCCCCATGAACGGCGTTATGGGCAACATGCTCCTGGCCATGGTGCTCTTCGTCATCGCCTCGCAGAGCTTCGCGCTGTTCGTGTGCTGCGTGATGCCAAACATGCGTCTGGCGCTGTCCATCTGCTCGCTCACGGGCATCCTGGCGTTCTCCATCGCGGCATTCTCCTTCCCGGTAAGCGCCATGTACGGAGCCATAGGCATCTTCTCCTACATCCTGCCCGTGCGCTATTATTTCCTGATATATCTTGACGAGGCCCTGCGGGGCGTACCCATCTATTTCGCGCGCTCCTACTACATAGGCCTGCTCGTGTTCCCCATCGTGGCCATGGCTGCGGCACCGCTGCTCAAACGCCACATGCGGCACCCCGTCTACGTGCCCTGATCAATGATACGCAGGGACACTTCCCGCATCCCCCACCAACGACCTCACTACAACTCACGCTCCGAAACGATGAAAACCTGGATACTAAACACCGCACGCGTCTTCCGTCGGGAATTCTCAATGATATTCCGCGACGCAGGCGTCATGCTGTTCTTTTTCGCGCTTCCGCTGGCCTATCCTCTGGTTTACGCGTTGATCTATAACCCGGAAGTAACATCTGACATCCCGGTGGCGGTGGTTGACGAATGTCGGTCGGCTGCCAGCCGCGAATTCGTGCGCGACGCCGACGCCACCCAGGCCATGAAAATCTGCGGCTATGCCTCCAACCTGGCCGAGGCCAAACGCTGGTGGCAGGAGAAAAAGTGCTTCGCGGTGATCTATATCCCTTCCGATTATTCCAAGGAGGTGGGCCGGGGCGACCAGGGGCTCATACAGTTCTATTGCGACATGGGGCTGCTGCTGCGCTACCGCACACTCCTCTCGGCCATGACCGAACTGCAGATGGCCACCGACAACCATCTCCGCGAGGAAGCCATAGCCACAATGGGCCTCCCTATCGACACACAGAATTCCACCATACGCACCGAATCGTACTTTCTGGGCGACACACAGCAGGGTTTCGCCTCCTTCATCATGCCCGGTATAGTGGTGCTGATAATCCAGCAGAGCCTCATCCTCGGCATCACAATGCTGTGCGGCACATCGAAGGACCGCCGGCGCCGCAACAACGGCATAGACCCGCTTATGCTGCCCGTATCGGCCTCATCCACGGTGATAGGGCGCACACTGTGCTATGTGACCATCTATCTCCCCCTGTGCCTCTATGTGCTCCATTTCGTGCAGGTATTCTTCCATTTCCCGCACATAGGCAGCGTGCTTGACTACATGCTGTTCATCCTCCCCATGCTGCTTGCCTCGGCTTTCCTGGCACAATCCGTGCAATGGATGCTGTCGGAGCGCGAGAGTGCCTTCATCGTGGTGGTGTTCACCTCCGTGGCATTCCTGTTCCTTTCCGGGCTTACATGGCCGCGCTACGCCATGAGCGAGGTGTTCCGCTGGCTCGGCAACCTTGTGCCCGCCACATGGGGCATGGAGGGCTTCATACGCATGAACAGCAACGGCTCGCCGCTCTATCTGCAGAGCACCCCCTATCTCTGGCTGTGGGGACTGACGGTGGTCTACTTCATCACCGCCGTGCTGGCCACCCGCGCCGACATGCGCACCCGGCCCCGCCCCCTGCCTGCCTGAAATCGTGCTTCCCAAAGTTTGAGAGTAGCCTGCTGCGACTGTTTCACGGCAAAATGAAATGACAACTTAAAATCGATGGAACCCCTAAATATATCGTCGAAGACGATGCGCCGTGGTTAACTCCATGAAAGCGAAGCGCATCATGGGGTATATGCAAGCAAACGAGCTGCACCTCGAAGAGGTTGCGGCTGTGAAAACTGATAGGGGGTAGCATAACAATATCTCATTCCGAGAATACACGGCCGCGACCTCTTCGAGGTGCTCCTGCCCTGCGTGGCACTTACCCAAGTGAAGCCAAGTTCTTTCAGACGTAGGGTCGCGACCTGTCGCGACTGCAATCCGACAGGACATATGGACTTTTTATCCTGAGTTACATTCAAATACATGTTTGCAGTCGCGACAGGTCGCGACCCTACATCTAAATTCACGCATAAAAAACAAAGGCTGCATCGCGGTTGATTGCGATGCAGCCTTGATGTTGCTGGCTATATCCGGTGGAGGTCACCTCCGGGTAGTGCCGGAAGTGCCTTCTGCGGGATGTTGCGCGTTATTAGCGTTTGAGGATCTTCTGACCACCCATGATGTATAGACCTGCGGGGAGGTTTTCGAAGCCTTCACGTGTGCCTACCTTGATGCCCTGTAGGTTGTAAACGGGATCGTTGGGCTGAGCCTGTTCGGCTGTCACACCGGCGATGCCGCTGAGGTCCTTCACTGTGATGGTTGCTGTGGCAGTCTTGCCTTTTGCTGTGATGGTGAATGTTGTTTCGCCAGCAGCCTTGAGATCAAGCTGAATGGTAACCATACCTTCGCCGGCGGCTTCCATGGTGCCGTTCATCTCGGCAATAGCCTCATTTGCTGTGCCGATCTGTGCTAGTCCTGCGCCGATTTCTTCGGCCAGGTCGAAGCCTTCATATTTCACTACAACATTGACTGTGGTGCCTGCTGCGCCTTCATATTCGGCGGGGTCGCAACCGAGATAGAGAGCGGCTGTTTCCTCGAAGTAGAGGGCGGGGAGCTCGCCTTCATGATTCCACGGTGCAGCGGCAGTTGCGCCGGCAGCGAAGCCAAGGTTGGTGAACCATTCGCCGGTGAGGTCTGCCTTGGCAACGTCAGTACCGTCGCTATAAGCATCTCCGCTACCGGTAATTGTGTTCAAAGCGTAGCAGTCCTGAACAGCACCGAAACCTACAATGCGGTTGGCAAAGTATTCCGCATCCGCTTTTTTCCAAGAGAGATTGTCGAGAGCCACAACCGAATTGTGAACCCATCCGGCAAAAACATCTCCGGCGATACCGCCAACATAATGATAAGCAGCCTCACCGTAAACGTAAGGCTCATCTTCGCCCTTGTCGGGATTCAATATAACATTCTCAACCAGAGGCTCTTCACTCGTTACCGAGCCTTCAACGAGCGCACGCGAGATGTAGGCCGCACCCTGGTCGGCGAAACCGAGGACGCCACCCACTCTGTAAGTACCTGTGATGTCGGCGTTCACATGCACGTCGTTGATGTTGGTGGCAACGTCCACATAACCGGCGATACCGCCAACATTGTTTTTGCCGACAATCTTGCCGGTGAATGCGCATGCATTGACCTCGGAACCTTCGCCGATGAAGTTACCGCCGATACCGCCTACATACGAGTTGGGCATATTGAAGTCGGCATTCAGCACGGAGCAGCCGTTGATCGAGCAGCCGTTGATGCGGGCAGCGAAACCGCCGAATATAGGATTGTCGAAGGAGTTGCGTGTACCGAACTCGGTAGTGGCGGTGGCGTTGAGAAGGTGAACGTTGTCAAGATTGGAGTTCACAAACTGATAGGCAAGCACGCCGTCGGCCTTCATGCGGTAGCCCTGGAAGGTGATGTGCATCGACAGGTTGCTGAAGGTGATATCCTTGAGGAACGATTTTGTGGCGGAGCCATATTCACCGAACTGATAGAACATACCGTTGTTGTCGTTGCCGCCGGTAATCACGATGTTGCGGACCTGATGGCCTGCACCGTCGATCGAGCCTTTGAACACACCGGGAATCTGAAGCATTGTGCGTCCTTCGCCATCGATGTCGGCAGCCAGACGGAAGTGCGATGTGAGGTTGTTGCGGATCTGGTTGAAGTCGCCGTAGCTCTTGATCAGATAGGGGTTCTCCACGGTGCCTTCACCCTCGAATTGGTTGAAAGGCAACTTGATCATTTCCAGACGGGACTCAATGCCCTGACCAGAACCGTAATAATAGTCGTAGGTGACGCAGAGGTAGGATGAACCGGAATGTACATTTGACACAAAAGCCCAGAAACGCTGCCCCTTCAGGTCGTATTCGCGCTCGGCAAGGATGTTACCCTTGGAATCGACAACGCCGAGAACGTAATTGAGTATAGCGGGATTGGCGGGTGCCTTACGCTGCATCCATACGAGATACTCGAAATTCTTGTCGGAGTTGAACAGATAGGGATCAAGCACCGATGCATCGATGTAAGGCTGAACGCTGGCCACTTCGGCTGAGAAGGTAAGGGCATCAATGTGATCGAAATTGCCGTTGCCGTCGAAATATGCGATGCGGTGGATGGTGTTCTTGTCGTTTGTCACACCGTTGGCGCTTGAGCTTACATAGTAATAGCCGCCTTTCCCGGGGCAACGGTCAAGGTTGCTCGAAAGGTTGAAAGTCTCGCCCGAATCGGGGTCGTAAAGCGAAACGGGGAGCGTTGCACCGAGAGTAAGCGAAGGCCAGTTCATCATCTGCAGCACAGTGGTGCCGTCTTTTTCAGCGAAGAACGCATACTGCTCTTCACATCCGTCGATGTTGCTGAGCTGCATGTAACGACCGCTGCTGTTCTCACCGAAACGCTTCAGCTCCTTGCCGTCTGTATCGTAAACGGCATAATAGGTGTATGCATCGTTTGTCGAACTGGTCTGGGTGAACTCAAGCACATAGCAGGGGAGCTTGCCGTCGCCGAACTCGAAAGTAATGTCGCCGGTGCCGCGGAATGTGCCGAGCGACACTTCGCTCGATACATAACCCTCCATAACATCAGGCACCGGAATTTTGGTCTGTTTCACCTCATTGAATTTACCACGATCCTGCTCATAGAGGGTGATGACGTAGTTGTTGCCGTTCTGGGTAGTCTCATCTTCCTCGCTTCCGTAGAAAGGCTTTTCATATATGGCCGAAGCTGCATAAAGCTTGGTGCCGTTTGCAGCCATCTGCATGGGCACTGCCTCACTGCCGCTCACCGAAAGGATGGGGAAATCCTCCACCTTGGTGGGACCGTTGGAACCGTAGCTCCAACGTGTGTAGACGGTATAGGTAATTTTAGACGGATCATCATCAGGCCACGTGCTGTAGTCCATGAACATCATCACGAAATTTTCGGCAGTTGCGGTTCCGATGTTCATCTCAAAACCGGGCAGACCGGGGATGGTGTAAAGCGGGTCCTGAGCCTCGGTCTTGTTATTGAGCGAATAGACATAGGTGACCTGTTTTGCACCTGTGCCTACAATAGGGTTGTAGCTGCAACCGATGGTAATTTCGTAATAGTCGTCGAAGTTATAGAAATTCTTTGTCACCGTGAGGTCCACCTGCATGTTGTAGCACCTCTTGGCACCTTCAATCAGAGGCACATTCCCCTTGAATGAACCCATCTTCTCGCCCTTTTCATTATAAAGGGTGAAAAGCATCCCGTTGTAGTTTTTGTCTGTAAAGTATTCATTGCTGCCGGGAAGTGCTTCATAGTACGTTTCCATCGTGTAGAACCACTCCTCCTCGTTGGGGCCGTAGACATAGAAGGCCGTATGCATCTGATCCTCCTTGCAATAAGTAGCAGTCAAGGTCTTGTCAGGCTCCAGCTGAGCCACGCTCTTAAGGCCGAGAAGATTGTTGAACTTCTGCGGATCGATGGTGTTGCGGCGTTCTTTTGTGGGCATAAAGCGGAACGGGTTGTTTTTGTCGTTCTGCGCCTGATTCCCAAAAGGAGAGAATACTCCTGCTGCCGATGTACCGGCAGTGCCGATAGCCAACGCCGTGGCCATGGCCAGATGAAGTAGATGTCGCTTCATTGTTTTGTTTGTGATTAATGATAAGGAATTTTGTCCGGGTGGCTAAAATAGCTGAAGTAGCTATGATAGCCACCTGGGCTGTTGATTAGCGATTGATTTTTACGGTCTTGGTTCCGTTGGGGGTTGATGCCGTGATGAGGTAGATGCCGGGGGTGAGATGGCCGGTGGCCACGGTGGCGGGGTTGTCGGCTGTGGTGAACATGCTGACTGTGCGGCCCGACATGTCGTGGATGGTGATGTCTATGTGGTCGGCACCCGGGGCGAGAATGCGGTAGCCCCCGGCGGCGGGAACTATGGTGATAGCATCGGCCTTGTCTACGGCCACATTGCCGATTCCGCTGAGGTTAAGCACCTTGCACAAGCCGGTAAAAGCATCGAGATTGCCGGAGGCTCCCTTTGCATCTGTGGCGTCCTCGGGCTGCATGGCAGTTTCCTGAGCTATGCGGATAATGTCGTCGGTGGTAAGAGTGGGATCGGCCGAGAGCCATGTGGCTGCCACACCGGTCATATAGGGGGTGGCCATGGAGGTGCCTGTCATAGGAGTCCAGCTGTGTTCTTTGCCGTCCTTGGTGATAGTGTAGTATTTGGGCTGCTCGGCTTCCGAGTAATACACTCCGTCGGCATAATGGCGCGACATTGCCGAAACGATGTTCATGCCGGGGGCACAGATGTGGGGGAGATGACGGCCGTCGGCCAACTTGGCCCACGAGGAGAAATAGGATGTCTGACCTATTTCAAAACCGGCGCCTGTGCCCTGCGATGTGAAACGGTGGGTGTTGTAGGAGCCGACCGTAATAACATTGTGCGCGGCGGCCATGGAGTTGAGCGTGCCGTCGCCGTCAGGCTGCAGATAGCCATCGAGCCCACGCGACGAGAAGTTCAGCGGGAACAGCCCGTTGTAGGTGGAGGTGTAGACGAACACCTGCTTGCCCGGGGTACCCTCAAGGCTCAGCATCACGGCATGGTCGTCGTCGGCCTGCTGGGAGAGGAACTGCAGCAGACAGCGGCATTCCACACGATAGCGGTTGTTCTGCTCGGCCACGCTCGGCTTGCCACCCATGAAGCTTCCGAACATGAGGCCGTTGAACGCAGTGTTGTCTGATTCGATATATTTCGAGCTGACACCGACGGAAAGTACGGCATCAGGCACTGACAGATAGGCGGGATCGGTGTCTCCGACGGTTATTGATGCCACAACCTGAGTGGGATCCGCCTTCTTGACGAGGCTGAACGTCACTTTCACGGGGGTATCGTCCTCGCCCCACACCTCGAAATTGCCGAAAGCGCGGGCGTAGAAGCCTATCTGCGAAGGCCAGAGATATTCCGTGTAAGGGGATGCCTCGATGAATGTGCCGACTTTTCCGCTTTCGGGGAAGGTGGCATGCAGGGTGGCGTTGGCGTCGCCCTCGTTGCCGGAAGCAACGCAAATCACAGCCTTACCCTCCTTGGCGAGCGCCGAGAGTGCCTGCGATGCCTCGTCGGTGCCGTCCAACGGGCCGCCGTTGTTGCCCAGCGAAAGGTTGATTACGCACGGCTTGCCCTGCTTTTCGGCTTCGTCCTGAATGCTCTTGACAGATGCGAGCATGAATGCATTGGTAAGATTGCCTGCGGTGCCGGCAAGATAGATGTCGGCATCGGGAGCTGCACCGGTGAGATAAGGCACATCAGTGCCGGGAGCACCGATGCGGCTGCCGGCGGCAATGCCGGTGACATGGGTGCCGTGAGTGGCGTTGTTCTTGTCGCCGGGCCATACGGATACACGCTGCGGAGTGTCGAGCGTATACTGCTGGCCACCTGACAGGGTGAAATAAATGCGCTTCACGCGCGAATTGCCGTCCTCGTCGAGGAACGCGGCATGCTGGGCGTCAAGGCCGGTGTCAACCACGCCGACAACCACGCCTTCGCCTGTGTAGGGCGATGTGAGCGGGGCAGCACCCGAATGCATTTTGTCAAGGCCGAGCGTCTGACGGCTGAGGTCGATTCCGAGCGGGCTTGTCCATTCGGTGACATTTAGTTCACGGTCGAGGCTCACGCTCACCACACCTTCGGTGGCTGCCACAGCCTCGGCCCTGGCGGCTTCGACATGTGCTACGACAATGCTGCCGTAGGTCTGCTGCACCTCGGCGCCGGCTGCCTTGAGCCGCTCCACCGTGGCGTCGTCAGCCACTTTCATAAGGACGGTGACCTGCGGCGCACCCTGTGCCGACGGAGCTTTGGCGCCCTGTGCCGACGTGGCTGCCTGCAGTTTCAATTGGTCAAAATGGCCGAACGTGGCCTGCGCTGATGCCCCGAATGAGGCTGCAAGAAAAACGAAAGGTAAAAATCTCTTCATATCGTAATTTCCATTGATTCAACAAATGTGTGATGTATAGTCCTGAAGTCGGCAATTGCAATCAAAGGCAAAAAATCCGGGCGACAGATGCTTCTGTGATGACAAAGGTCTGAGGTCCGACATGATATGCCAACAATAATTTTCCCCAAAGATACTTCCGTTTGCAGTTAAATCCAAACAAATTGAAAGATATTTTAATTTATGGCACCCTTTTTGCACATAATTAGGCTTATTTAACCAAAATGCATGTAAAAATTTCCAATAAACGACGAACATTTTGCCAATTCCTACTTGCAGTAGCCTTAAAGCAGAAAACAAGGCGGCGTACCCAATGGCACGCCGCCTGCATAAATTTTCATCCACTTGTAGGGTCGCGACCTGTCGCGACTGCAGGCGGGATGTTGCAAATGAATGCATGATGCTCAAATATGTTCCGCAGGGTTGCAGTCGCGACAGGTCGCGACCCTACAAGTGGATGGATGCGATGTCGGTTTACGAGAATCAAATGCACCGAACTTTCGGCTTGAACCGTTTATCTCACGAATATAGTGGTCAGTTTATCTCCTTAAAATGCGACGCATCGGCCCGACAAAGCGGGCAGACATAGTCTGCGGGGATTTCACCGTCGAACTCCGCCTCGTAGCCGCAGACATCGCACCTATAGCGGCGTTTACCGGCCTGCGGCGTTTCGGCAGGATCCTCATCGGCACGGTAGGTGGGCGCATTTTTCGGCGCCTTCCCCTTTATGACATTGTGATAGTACGCATACGTCATCGGTGTGCCCGAACCCTGCTCGGCGGCTATGAGCCGGCCGATTACAAGCACATGCGTCCCGCAGTCCACAAACTGTTCAGCCTCAAGGGCCAGACGTCCGGCGAACTGCCCTTTGACACACGGCGTGGCCGCCAGGACATCGTAACCATAGTCGGCATACTTGTCGACTGTGCGGCTGCTCGAGAATCCGAAAGTGCCGATCACCGACGGGTCGGACTCCTCCGACAGTATCGAAAGCGAGAATCGCTTGAACTCACGTATGGCCTCCAATGTGAAATTATTCTTGTTCAGGGAGACCACAAGCAGCTGCGGGCTCTGGCTCGTCACCTGAAAACAGGTGTTGATGGTGCAACCCACGGGACGTCCGTCCTTGAACGCGCCCACGATATACAGCCCGTAGGAGAGCTTATAAAGCACAGTGGAATCAAGTTCTGCCATGACTGCGGGGTATCAATAGTTCTTGGCTTCGATTTCGAAGAAACTCTGCGGATGCTGGCATACGGGGCACACTTTCGGCGCCTTCTTGCCTACAACCACATGGCCGCAGTTGCGGCAGATCCAGATGGTGTCGCCTTCGCGCGAGAATACGATGCCCTCCTCGATGTTGCTGAGCAGACGGCGGTAGCGCTCTTCGTGGAAGCGCTCGATTTTGCCTACCATGCGGAAACGTGCGGCGATTTCGGGGAAGCCTTCCTCCTCGGCATCGCGTGCCATGTACTCGTACATGTCGGTCCATTCATAATGCTCGCCTGCGGCTGCGTCGCTGAGGTTGACGGATGTGTCGGGCATCTCGCCGCCGTGAAGCATCTTGAACCAGATTTTGGCGTGGGCCTTTTCGTTGTGCGAGGTCTCCTCGAAGAGGGCTGCAATCTGCTCGTAGCCATCCTTGCGGGCCTGGGATGCATAATACTCGTATTTGGTGTGAGCCTGCGACTCACCTGCGAAAGCCACCTGAAGGTTGCGTTCGGTTTTTGTTCCTTTAAGATCTTTCATGTTGTAATGTTGTAATGTTTTTGGTTATGTTGTTTGGTCTGTAAGTCGGTTGCAATCGGGGCAGATGCCCTTGTAGAACACATCCACGCTGTCCACCTGAAAACCCGGAATGGATTCATTCGCCCGGACAACGAGAGGGACATCGATGATGCGGCCGCATTTGCGGCAACGGAAATGGGCATGCGGCGCCTGCGCCGCCAGATCGTAACGCGTCATTCCGGGTTCTATCTCCAGCTCCCTGATGAGCGACAGCTGCGCCAGGGTATGGAGCGAATTGTAGACTGTGGTCCGGGAAAGCGACGGCATAGCCTCATGCAGATGGCGATAGATCTCCTCGGCCGACGGATGCAGGCGGGAATTGCCCACAAACGACATTATGGCTATGCGCTGCACCGACGGACGTACGCCCGCCTTATGCATCATCGAAGCGATATCGTTGTCTGAGATAGCGTGGTATTGTGCCATGCACTTGTTCTTTCTGAAATTTGTACAAATATAGGAATAATTCCAATTATGTTAATGCAAACAATCATATTTAACACTTAAGCACACATTTTAAGACATGCACTTCCAGTGGCGGAACGCTTCCGCAATTACAACATCATTGAAAATTCGGGAGCTGCAGCATGCGCCGGCACTGTGTTCACAAATAACAACACCTGAACCGGCAAAAAGATTACGGACACTGCACGGAATTATGATCCGGCGTGAACGCCGGTGCGGATAAAACGCACGATGGCGTCGAGCACTTCAGGCGAGATGGTTTCGCGTATGGTGCCGTATTCGCTCACGTCGCCCGTGACGGCATGCTGCAGCAAATGGTTGAGACCGGGCATCAGGTGCACCTCGGCCTGCGGCGCAAGCTGCTGAATAACCGTAAGATTGTCGGGATGCACCTGCGTGTCTTTTTCGCCGTTGACGGCAAGGATGGGGCAACGTACCTGTTTGAGATAGTCGGCCGGATCGAGAATGACGAACGCATCGAACCAGGGGGTGCGCACCTGCTGGGTACCCCGGATCGAAGCCATGATCTCCTCCGGAACATGCAGGCCGGATGCACGGGCTATGGAATCGGCATCGATTGGAGCCGACACCCCGTTGCGGGCCTGCCCGGCAATGGTGTCGAACAGTTTGTCAATGAGGCTCAGGCTGCTTTCGACAGCATCCGCAGGGAGAGGCAGCGAAGCGATGCCATGTCGGTTCTGCCTCATCAGTGTCTCTTTGCCGGATTCGGCCATTCCGGCCAGAGAAATAACGAAATCGGCCTCTCCCCCCGCACCGATCATAAAGGCTATGGTGCCACCCTCGGAATGGCCGAGCACGCCGACAGTTCCCACCGGAGCCATGCCGCGCAGGAACCGGATGCCACTCAACGCATCGTCCTTGAAAGTTGCGGTTGTCGCCGAGCGGAAATCGCCGGTGGATTTGCCTGTGCCGCGGTCGTCGTAGCGCAGGGAGGCGATGCCGTTGCGCGCAAGGCAGTCGGCAATCACAGCGAACGGCTTATGCTCGAAAATCTCCTCGTCGCGGTTCTGCGGACCGCTCCCCGTCACCATAACCACGGCCGGGACTTTCGCTCCGGGAGCGATGGAGGCCGGCAAGGTGAGAGTGGCAGACATCACGGCACCGTCGGGAGCAGTGAACGTGGTGTCGATGGTCTGATATGGGAACGGTGGCCGGGGTGTCTGCGGGCGGCGGTCCTCCACCGGGCTTTCAGGCGAAAGAACAAGCGGGAACGAGTAACCGCGCTGACTGAAGGTTCCGATAATCAGTCCGGTGGTTATGTTTCCCTGATATGATGCCCCTATGGCGTTGCATGTGAGCGAAACGGCATTGCCGGTGGACATTTCCACTTCGCAAGGCAAACCCTCCACACCCTGCGACGGCGAGGCGAGAGTGCAATGCGTCTGCCCGGCCGCATCCTCGGTGAAACTGAACACCAGCGGCAGCTTCATCTGCCCTACCGGCAGCTCGCCGCGCCATGCCCCCCTCAGCCCGTAGGCCTCACCTGCCGCCATCAACAACATGGCCACCACAGCCACAAACAAAGGTATTCCTCTTTTCATAGGTAAATCAATTCAATTTCTAAAACCTGTCCGTCACTCAACTCAGAATTCGATTGGTTGACTCAGTTTATTGTAAATTCATATATTTGGGATAAGACAGACCTCTTCAACAGCTGCTTATCCCGGGAACAGGGCACAGAATCCCTGTTTGTTGAACTGGTAGTACATGTCGATACGCTCCGGGGGGTCATTCTCAAGCAGCAAAAGGAGTTCCTTCGCAAATTCAAGAGTTGCGGAGCCGTTGGCTGTCACTATGTTCTTGTCGCGGACGGCCTGCGCATGGACATATCCGTCCGGATTGGTGTAGTTCTCTCCTCCCCATAACTTTAACTGCTCCAGCCCGTTGCCGGTGTGTCTCACCGAATTGAGAAATCCATGCCGTGCCATGAACGATGCGGCATTGCAGATGGCACCGACCACCTTTCCGTCATCAATGGCCCGACGCACTACGGGCACCACATTTTCCGCCACGGGTGTAGCCCATCCGAAGCCTCCGATCAGCACCAACGCAGCGTAATCCTCCGGCATTGTGTCAAACGAATAGTCGGGCAACGTACGGAATCCACCGATCGACTTCACAGGCTCCATTGTCGGGGCGACAACCTTGTTGACATACTTGGGATGCTCCTTCAACGCATACTCATCGGAAGCGATAGCCTGTGAAAGATAAACCGCCTCATGTGCCGCATAATCAGGCAGGAGGACATAAAGAATTTCGTTGCTCATATCTGTGGTCATTATTTTGTGGATACCTAAAGCGACAGCCAAAGATACGGAAAATCCATCGGATTCGCGTACTGATTTTATTGCTATCGGCCGTTGGTGCTTTCCGCCACTGTTTTCATACATCAAGCCGATAGACCACATGAGGCTTCAGCCGATGACCGTCGGGCAACGCCGGATGCAGGAACCATCCGTGCCGCTCCATGCTGATTTTTGCATCATATGCTCCATCACCTCCACGTCGCGGTTCATCTCCGCAAACGGAGCCATATCCTCCCCGCGCCACTGGCGCAACACAAGCCGTCCGGTCTCAATCATAATCATCGTCTCTTGAAAAACGCCATGAGAAACACTTCCCAATCACAAAATTAAACAAAACGCCATAAACCCGCTGGCTCTCCTGCAAATAATTTGCACAAATTCCCGCGATGTATATTGTTTTAGATTATGAAGTGATAAATTTGTTGCTACGGCGCACCAAAGAGGATGAGAATGATTTAGGAAAAATAAAAAGTGGCCCATGTCGCTATTCCGAAAAAGCGGTCAAAAGTCCACTTTTTCGGAATAGCATTTGGACTCATAACAGTTTGTCATTATCTTTGTATTCCGAAAAACTGGTACATGTACCATAAATCCGAAATAAGAAAAACAATGATAATAAAAAGAGAGAAATACCTAAACCAGCTTATCGCAAGCAAGCATAACGGCCTGATAAAGATAGTAACAGGGGTACGTCGATGTGGTAAATCATATCTTCTGTTCAACCTGTTCAAAGAGCATCTTTTGTCAAATGGGGTTACCGAGTCACATATAATCCAAGTTGACCTGGAAGATAGACGAAATAAGGCATTACGCGATCCGGATGCTCTCCTTGCCTACATTGATTCTAAAATCAAAGACAGTGACATGCATTATATTCTTCTGGATGAAGTGCAACATGTGCCGGAATTCGAGGATGTATTAAATAGTTATCTGAAAATTGAGAATGCTGATGTTTATGTGACGGGGAGTAACTCAAAGTTCCTTTCCTCCGATATAATTACAGAGTTTCGGGGGCGTGGCACTCAAATTCACGTTTATCCTCTTTCATTTGCTGAATTTATGACGGTTGATGACCGCCATCCTCTTGATGCATGGCCAGACTATTATACTTATGGTGGACTTCCGCGTATATTAACTCTTTCAGATGAAGAGGCAAAAGAGAACTACCTTAAAGAACTATATACCAAAGTATATATTACCGATATAAAAGAACGCCATTCGGTTCGGTCGGATGCAGAGCTTAAGGAATTGATGGAGATACTTGCATCTTCAATAGGTTCTCCGACCAATCCATCCAAATTGGAAAGGACTTTCAAAAGTATAAAGAATGTAACCCTGTCCGACAAGACCATAGACGCATACCTTTCATATTTTGCAGATGCGTTCCTCACAGAAAAAGCGATACGATACGATATCAAAGGGAAGAAGTATATCAACACTCTTTCCAAGCATTATTTTACGGATATGGGAGTAAGAAATGCCATATTGGGATTCCGTCAGACGGAAGAAAACCACATCATGGAAAATGTTATCTACAACGAATTACGGATGAGAGGGTATTCTGTGGATGTCGGAGTTGTGGAAACACGCCCCGTTGGAGAAGATGGCAAACGTATAAGAAAACAATATGAGGTTGATTTTGTAGTAAATCGAGGTAGTCAGCGCTATTATATCCAATCTGCATTCATAATGCCTACCGATGCCAAAGAGCGCCAGGAATCGGCATCCCTGCTCAATATCGATGACTCCTTCAAAAAAATAATCGTGGTTAAAGATCACATAAAACCTAAGCGTAACGAGTCGGGAATCGTAACCATCGGCTTGATTGATTTCCTTCTGAAGCCTGAGCTTCTGCACTGGTAAACAGTCTGGATTCTTCGCATAGAAAAATGATAAATTTGTTGCGACGGCGCACCCGGGGGCATGCGGATGGCGCCGTGATATAAAGAATTATGATGATATGAAAGCGGTGAATCTTTATTCGGTCATTGAGGCGTACCGCCATCTTGAGCCAGCCTTGTTTCAAAAGATGATGAACAGCTCAGGCATTACTGCCGGGAGCGGCGGCATACGCGATTACGAGCTTGACTGCATCGAAGGGCTGCTGCAGGCGTTTGAAACTGCTCCTTGCGGCTGCCAGCCGATTGCGGACGGTTATTTCGTGGGATATTCCATCCCACAGATAGGCAAGGAGTTTGACCTGCTGAGATTCGGCGAGGATACGGTAATCAACATCGAGCTGAAGACCACAAGCACTCCGGAGAAAATTCTGAAACAGCAACAGAAAAACCGGCATTATCTGAGTTTTCTGGGAAAGGAGGTGCACATTTACACTTATGTGCACAAGGAGCGCCGTGTATATAAATTTATCGGCGACGCATGTCAGGAAGTGAACATCAGCGAACTTATCGGCCGACTGAAACGCCAGAAGATTTTTATACCGCGGTGCATCGACAATATGTTTAATCCGTCGGACTATCTGATTTCCCCATTCAATTCCACCGAAAAGTTTCTGGCAGGGGCCTATTTTCTTACAATGCAACAGGAAACTATCTGCAAGGAGATACTCCACGACTTCTCCGATGCACAGACACGGGTGGTGGCCCTCACCGGCGATGCCGGCACCGGGAAAACGTTGCTGACCTACCACATAGCCAAGGAATGCATGCGCGCAGGAGGGAAAGTGCTCATCCTCAATTGCGCTCAACTTAATGCAGGGCATGAAGTGCTTAAGGCCGATTACGGATGGGAGATCCATATGTCGAGATACGCGCCTGACATAGCGGGATTCGACCTCATCATCATCGACGAGGCACAGCGCATGAGCATTACGCAGATACGCAAATACGCCGACACGGTAAAACAAGCCGGCAAAAAATGCATCTTCTCGTTCGACAAGAAACAATACCTCAGCGTGAGCGAGCGGGACAATCACCGGACTATCGAACAGAATGTCAGCAAAATATACAGCCTTACGGACAAAATAAGGACCAATAAAGAGATTGCCTATTTCATCCGGCAGCTGTTTGACCTCACTGTCAACATCCCTCATTCCGATTATGCCAACATCCGGGTGCTGTATTGTCACGATTATCCCTCCGCCAAGGACATGCTGTCGCAACTGGCCGACGACGGGTGGCACACTCCGGCCTATACTCCCGGCACACGCACCATGTTCTACTATGAACGTTACTCCCCGGGCAAAAGGGAGTGCGCGCATTCGGTGATCGGGCAGGAATTCGATAAAGTAGCCGTGGTGATTGACGATAAATTCATGTATGACAGCAACGGCAAGCTGTATGGCTCAAACATCTACTATTCCCAGCGTCAGATGCTTTATCAGATTATCACCCGCACCCGCAAAGAGCTTTGCCTGGTGATTGTCAACAACCCCGCAATGTTGAATCGCTGCCTCGACATTTTAGGCCACACTTAGCCCACACATATGCTCCCTCGTGCAGTCCATCGGAATATCCCCACAGAAAAGGGCGCCGGGATGCTTTCAATGGCCGCGCATGGCAATGTAGTCCTCCCGGGTCATTCTGTGGAAATGCTCCGTGCGTGTATCTCCAAGCGGCGACAGGATGCCGTGGTTGGTATGGTGAAACCTGAAGCCGCATTTTTCACAGACCCGTTTCGATTTGTCGTTCCCGTCATAATATCCGCACCACACGGCATCAAGTGCCAGATTATTGAAACAGCGTGCCAGCAACGCCTCAACCGCTTCCGGAATCAGACCTTGCCCCCAGTAGGGCTTCCCGATCCAGTAGCCGATCTCAGCTTCTCCTTGCTTCATATCGGCGGAATGGAGGCCGTCGGAGACCATAATCCCGCAACAGCCCACAGGCTCGCCTGTGTCCTTCAGGACAACAGCATAGACCTCCGGAGCGGCAAATACCGTCCGGATAATTTCAAGACTGTCGGCAACCGACGCATGGGGAGCCCAGCCCGCAACAGGACCGACATCCGGATCGCTCGCATATCGATATAGAATCTCAGCCTCCGATTCTTGCCAGGGTCGCAAAATCAATCTTTCCGTCTCAATCATTATCATTTCTTCCAGCGTTTGAGATGTGGGAAGAACCGGCGCATCATCTCTTTCGCCTGGTCTATTGTCAGGTTCTGCCCCGATTGCTTGTTTATTTCTTCCGTGAACTGAGCGCAGTGGTCAATCATCTGCTCCATAGTCATATCCTGCGTGAACTTGCCGTCCTTGTAACAGTAAATGCAGCAATCTTCGTTTTGGGAGCCATCGGCATTCGTGCCGAGTATTTCACTTGCAAGCGGCATTCCGCAGCTCTGACAGAATTTTTGTTCCATATGATCATTCATGTTTTTGGCGGTTTGACATTATGGTGTCGAAGTTATCTCGCCCCCAGTTGAGAAGGGCCTCGATGTGCGGCAAAAGCGTCCTGCCGAAGTCCGTGACCGAATATTCCGTACGGGGAGGTACATCGGGGAACAGCTCACGACGGATTATACCGTCTGTGGCCCACTGCCGGAGCACCTGCGAAAGCACTTTCAGGTAAGGGTCCAACCTTCCGGTAAGTTATTGCTTTCGTTCTGACCATCACCTAATTTTGTGATGCAAAATTAACAAAAATATAGTAATATGATCTATCCACAACTACATCTCTCCGGACAAGTGTGGCGACCTCCCTACGAAGCCAACTCACAACTTCTGCAACTTACATCCGGGTGCACTTGGCAGATGTTCGCCCGCGTCACCGACATCACTCCCAAATCGGTAGAGGAACTGAAGAATCTTCACCATCTGAAACTCGACAGCATAAACATCGATATCGAGACCGCCCACAACCCCACCTTGGAGCGGATGAACAAGGGCTACCATGCCTCCGACATTATCGAACAACTTTCTAAACTTGACGAAGCCGGAATCCGCTACAACGTATTTTATCTAAACGGACTTGGAGGAAAAGGCGCCGGCGAGGCAAGTGCGATAGCCACGGCCGACGTTCTCAACAAGCTGCATCCCTGCATCATAAATATCGTTTCACTGACGATTTTCCCCGAATCCCGATTATATCAGGAAGTCCTGGACGGCACATACATCGAAGAACCGGAAATAGAGCGCCTGATTGAGATGCGCACACTTATCGGCCATCTGAATATCAGGATTAATCTGCTCGGTCATCATATTTCCAATACGGTACCAGTCACCGGAGCATTGCCGGATGACAAAACCGCAATACTCCGCGAGTTCGACACAGCGATAGCCCGGTTTCCGGAAAAGGAACTGAAAGCCTATCGCAACAGCATCCGGCATCTGTGAAGATTTCAATCCTGCCTTAAGCCTGCTCATTTTGGGCAGTCCTTCTTTTCTTTCACCCATTCGGGAAATCACCAGTCGAATAATTATTAACCCGAATTTCTGATTTGAGCGTGTTGCCTTTTTCGCAATCCATCCCAATAAATAAGCAAATAGCCAAAGCGTATTAACTCAATTTAACAAAGTGTATTCAGTCAAAATCACAAATCAAAATTTATCAAAATCATAAAATAAGTTGGCCAACTCGGATAAAATCACTACTTTCGCAGTCAGTCATGAAAGAGATGAAATATCTGAACAGAATTGCCGACAAGACTCTTGATCTGAGGCTTGAAGCTTTCGGCGCGGTACAGATTGCCGGACCTAAGTGGTGTGGCAAGACTACTACGGCTGAACGTCGGGCGGCAAGCGTCATAAAAATGCAGGATCCCGACCGTCGGGAAGGCTATCTTGCTACTGCACGTACAAAGCCGTCGCTACTGCTTAAAGGCGACACACCCCGCCTCATTGATGAATGGCAGGTTGCTCCGGTTATATGGGATGCCGTGCGTCATGCCGTAGATGAACGTAGAGAGAAAGGACAGTTTATTCTGACCGGCTCTACCGTAATTGACGATGATGAGATAATGCATACCGGAACCGGTCGCATTACCAAAATGGCAATGTACCCGATGAGTCTGTTTGAATCTCTTGAATCGAATGGTTCTATTTCATTGCGCCGTCTATTTGACGAGCCTGATTATGATATTGACGGCGAAATGTCGCAACTCTCTATTGAGCAACTGATATTTGCCGCATGCCGTGGTGGATGGCCAGCCTCGCTTGATGAAATGAGCACAAAGGCAAAACTGCTCATCGCAAAGGATTATGTTGATGAAATCTGCGATAAGGACATTTCAAGAGTGGACAAGACCCGTAGAAATCCAACATTGGCTCGACTGATTCTTCGTTCTTATGCTCGGAATATCTGTACTCTGGCGAAGAAAACTTCTATGGTTGCAGATGTTGCGGAGGAGATGGAAGGAACATCTATGCCGACGTTTGACGATTATGTTGGCGCGTTGGAAAAACTGTTTGTCATAGACGACATAGAGGCATGGTCGCCGGCCATTCGTTCAAAGACGGTAATACGCACAGGAAAGAAGCGTTGTTTTGTGGACCCCTCTATCGCCGTTGCTTCTTTGGGAGCATCTCCCGAGAGTCTTGAACTTGACCTTAATACATTCGGATTCATTTTTGAATGTCTCTGCTTCCGCGACCTGCGGGTCTATTCGCAAGCATTGGGTGGACGGTTGTCATATTATCACGATCGCTTTGGTTTAGAAGCTGATGCTGTTTTACACCTTGATGACGGACGATACGCACTTATCGAATGTAAACTCGGCAGTCAAGAGATTGAGGATGGGGCAAAGCATCTCCTTGAAATCAAACGCCTTGTAGCAGAGAAGAACAAAACAGAAAAGCAAATCAGACTTCGCGAACCGGATTTAATGATCGTTCTCACAGGCGGAGAAATGGCATACACCCGCGAGGACGGAGTAAAGGTAATCCCAATCGGCTGTCTGAGAGATTAGGCATCACCTTTGACCCAGTTAATCCTCGTCAAGTTGAATGTTATGAAATCCATAAGGCGTGTGAATGCATAAAAGTACCGCAATACTCCGCGAGTTCGACACAGCACTAACCCGGTTTCCGGAAAAGGATCTGAAAGCCTATCGCAACAGCATCTGCCATCAGTAACAGCTTCTGCCGCCCCTCTCTGTCATCACAGAATCAACTCAGAATCAACTCATAATCAACAACATCCAGCCACCGTCCGAACTTCATTCCCACTTTCTCGAAATGTGACACCTGTCTGAACCCCAGTTTCTCATGCAGTGCGTTGCTTGCGGCATTCCCATCTGTGATGCAGGCAACCAACGCCTTTAGCCCTATGGCCCGGCAATCGGCAACGAGATGCGACATAAGAGCCATCCCGATGCCCCGGCCAACAGCACAAGGCGACAGGTAGACGGTGGTCTCGGCCGTATAGCGGTAGGCCGAACGCCCTTTCCATGCGTGAGCATAGCAATAGCCCAGCACCTCGCCGTCCTCTTCCCACACTAAATAGGGGAAGCGTGATGAGACTCCAGCTATCCGCGCAGCCATCTCATCGACCGGCACCGGCTCTTCCTCGAAGGTGATATCAGTGCCTGTCACATATCCGTTATAAATCGACGCAATGGCTTCCGCGTCGGAGATTTCCGCTTTCCTTATCATATCCAATCAACTGCACATCAAGAAGTAAGCATAATACCGCTCCACAGGGAGCTTTCCGTGTCATTCCCAAGTCCAAAGAACAAAAAAGAGAGCTACACTTCTGTAACTCTCTGATTTTCAGTGGTGCCACCAGGAATCGAACCGGGGACACAAGGATTTTCAGTCCTTTGCTCTACCAACTGAGCTATGGCACCATTTTTGTTTCAAACCGAAACCTATCGAAGATGTTTTCCGGTTTCAGCGTTGCAAAGGTAGGAACTTTTTTCGACATCACCAAACTTTTCTGCATTTTTCAGCAATTTTCAGCTTTGCAGGCCCGAATGCAGGCGTGGGGAGGCCGCGGAATCAGTATTCTGAGAAGAGGGTGGGCTTGATGACGATACCGATGCGGAGCTGCTGGTGGTATTCCTTGTAGGCCAGCAAACCTTCACCGTAGCCGCTGTAGAACTGTGCGAACAGATACTGGTTGCTTTTTGTGGAGAAGCGGTAGGCGGCCTCAAGAATCACGTTGTAGTTGAGATTCCAGCCCTGCCGTTTCACCAGTGTGATGGATGTAGCGAATTTGCGGTTGACTGAATGCACCTGCCAGCCGAACTGATAGATGCCGCAATATTTGAGGATATCCTTGTTGTTCACACCGTCGATGATGGGAATCCAGTATTTGCCGAACACCACAAACTGCGGGTCGACCATGATGCTGCCTCCGAAACTGATTTTGTTCCACGAGCGCGATTCGTCGCCGTCACGGCCGTTGCTTTCATGCTCAATCTGCAGCGACAGACTACCCACGAAACGGTTCTTGACAAACAGGGGTTTGTTAAGACCGATACCCGGATTGAAATTGAGGTCGGTCATAGGCATGGAGTTCTGCAGCACGTTCCAGAACACTTTCTGTGTGTAATACAGATAGAGATAAGTGCCCCACGGGAGGGTGCTTTTCGTGAGTTTCTGGGCTATGGAAATCTGGAACTTGATGTTGGTGTTGTCTTTGGTAGGTTTCTTGCCAATAGGGGGGCCGAATATGAAATAGTTATCCTTATAAAGGCCGAAATAATAGTGCGTGTCGGCAAATGCCCGGCGCAGCGAGTCGACGTTTATCTTGTCGTCAGGCATCGTAACAATCTGGGCACTTGCAGGCATGGCACACCACAATGTTGCCAGCACCAGCAGTATGGCTATCAGTCTTCCTCTCATAAACAGCTGCAAAGTTATGCATAAAGCGGTTGAAACGCAAAATGGGACGGAGATCAAAACTTTTACCTATGTTCGGCAAAATTGGCAAAAATAGCCTATAGCCCCGTGACAACAGCTCTATTAGCCTAACCACTGGCAAATACACATTGTTCACTGCAGGCAGCAACCGAAAAACTGAGGCATACACACCGTTTTGTCTGCTGATTTTCGGCGAAATTTGCGGGAAACCACTATCTTTGTCCTTACAGTGCGCTTCCGCTGTAAAAGTCTTACTTCACCTTACCGCAATGACCAAGATTATCAAGCATATTTTCCATGCTGTATTTGCTATTCTTCTCGCCCTGGCGGGCGTATTCCTCACATCGTGCGGCAGCGACGGTTCATTCCGCATAAACGGAGAAATCGAGGGATACGGCACAGGCAACCTGCGCGTGGTCTACATGTACAAAGGCACGTTGCAGAACGTGACCGCCACAGCCATCGACGGCAAATTCTCGATGTCCGGCCGCGCCACCGAACCGGTGCTGGCACGCCTGTACACCGGCAACGGACTATTCGTCGGGGCGCTCATCGCCGACGAAGGGGAGACGATCGACGCCCGGTTCAACCTGGCGCAACCATCGGCCGTGAGCTACGACGGCAACAAGGATTCAGAACGTCTGGCCACGTTCCTCCATGACAATGCCGAAGCTTTGGACAACGGCAACCACACCGCCCTCAATCAGGCCATCGCCGAATATGTGCGCGCCAACGGCGCCCAGTACACGTCGGGTGCACTGATGGCGGCCTATTTCCACACCCCGGGCCACGAAGCCGAGGCGATGGAACTCATTGCCCTGCTGTCCGATGATGTCAACGCCGCCACCGCCCTGCGCGGCCTGGCCGACATGCTGCTGCCGCTCACCCATCCAGTAGATTCCACAACAATGTCGCGTTTCCAGGTGTTCATCACAGCCGATTCCGCACTGACAGTCGACCCTGCCAAAACCCCGCTGAGTCTGGTAATGATTACCAAAGCCGATACACGCCGCTCCGACTCAGTCACCGCCACTCTCGGGCGCCTTGCCTCCATAGCAAAAAATGGCAAACTTCAGGTTATCGACATCTCGGCCGACGCCGACACAGCGGCATGGCGCACATCATTGCGCGACATGGAAAAAGCCGACTCGGCCGGATACAGGAAACAGCGGTTCGTGAAACGCGGATGGGCGCCGGCTCCTTACTCCATCTACGGCCTTGAGGAAGTGCCTGTAGCAGCCACCCCTTGGTTTGTGGTGGCCGATTCGGCCGGCCACGTGCTCTATCGGGGCGCCGCCCTCTCGAAGGCTGCCGACGCCGCAACACTCAAATAAGCCATCATTTTACTACCATTTAAAACACCCACCGCCATGCTCGTAAAAGCCATCGGCGCCGCCCTGCAGGGTATCGACGCCATCCCCGTAACCATCGAAGTGCTCACCGAGCCCGGCATCCAGTTCGTAATGGTAGGGCTCCCCGACACGGCCGTCAAGGAAAGTGCCGAACGCGTGGCATCCGCCATCCAGCAGGCCGGCTTCGAGTTTCCCAGACGGAAAGTAGTGGTGAACATGGCTCCCGGCGATGTGCGCAAGGAGGGTGCGGCCTACGACCTCCCCATCGCTCTGGGCATTCTGGCCGCCTCCGAGCAGATAAACGCCACGCTACTGTCGGATTTCCTCATAATGGGAGAACTGAGCCTCGACGGCACCCTGCTCCCCGTCAAAGGCGTTCTCCCGATGGCCATAATGGCCCGGGGAAAGAAATTGCGCGGCATGATTGTGCCGCGCGCAAACGCCACTGAGGCCGCCGTGGTCAACAACCTCGAGGTCTACGGAATGAACAATCTGGCCGAAGTGATTGACTTCCTGCAAGGCAACGCCACCTTCACCCCTACCGAGGTGAACACCCGCGAGGAATTCAGCCGCGCATACCAGACGTTCGATTGCGATTTTTCCGATGTCAAGGGACAGGAGACCGTAAAACGCGCCTTCGAAGTGGCCTGCGCCGGAGGGCACAACATCCTGCTCGTAGGCCCTCCCGGATCAGGCAAATCCATGATGGCCAAACGCCTCCCCTCCATCCTGCCGCCACTGACACTGGCCGAAGCCCTTGAAACCACCAAAATCCATTCGGTGGCCGGACGCCTCAAAGGCGGCTCCATGCTCATGACCACACGCCCGTTCCGCTCACCACATCACACCATCTCACCCGTGGCGCTCGTGGGCGGAGGCACCAATCCAGTGCCGGGCGAAATATCCCTCGCCCACAACGGAGTGCTGTTTCTCGACGAGTTCCCGGAATTTTCCCGATCTGTGCTCGAAGTGCTTCGGCAACCGCTGGAGGACCGCCACATAAACATCTCGCGTGCCAAATATGCCATCGACTATCCCGCCGGATTCATGCTTGTGGCCTCGATGAACCCATGCCCGTGCGGCTTCTACAACCATCCTACCAAGGAATGCACCTGCACACAGACCCAAGTGCAACGCTATGCCGGACGCATCTCCGGACCCCTGCTCGACCGCATTGACCTACAGGTTGAAATCCTGCCCGTGCCGTTTGCCGAACTACAGGCCATGCAACCGGGCGAGACCTCGGCCGACATACGCCGGCGCGTGGTCCGTGCACGGAAAATACAGGCCGAACGCTTTGCCTCCGAGCCCGACACCCATTGCAACGCACAGATGAACACCCGTCAGCTCAACCGCTGGGCCACACCCACTCCCGAAGCGATGAAAATACTGGAACAAGCCATGCTCCGGTTCGACATGAGCGCACGCGCCTACAGCCGCATCCTCAAAGTGGCACGCACCATAGCCGACCTTGACGAGACCGCCAATCCCCAGGCCGATCCCGCCTTTCCCATCTCACCCCTCCACATGCACGAAGCCGTCAGCTACCGCAACCTCGACCGCGCCACCTGGGGCCTCAAAGGCTGACAGCCGGAGGAACCTCATGCTCCGATGGCGGCCTTTGATGACACGCCTTTAGCCGACGGCAAGCCGCCTGCACCATGCACAAAAGCTTTGCACCCTCAACACTCCTTCATCCCTGCCTCCCTCTCAGCCCCCAGCGGCCGCCAATTCCCCTGCCCCCTCTCAGCTCCCCCTCTCGTGTTTTAATTTGTTTTCGTGCCAACGGCTTGCCGTTGTAAAGTCATAATTTCACGCACAATGCCACGCTCCTATACCCACGATTACCATTCACGGTGCATTTATCACATCACCTTGAAGAAAGCACCGGGCGCCCTCCGTTTCGGCGAGCTATGCGGCGAGCTTCCAAATGCCGGCATTGCACGTAGCCAATTAGGCTCGATAATTGAGAAACATCTCAGACAGCTTTCTCTTATTGATCCGGCCATCCGCCTCCTCCAGTATTGCATAATGCCCGACCATGTGCATCTTCTCGTATTCATTACCACACCCACCTCCCTGCATCTGGGCAATTACATCGGAAAACTGAAGGTCCTGATTTATCAGGATTACCGCTCATTAACCGGAACAGGCCAGACAATCTTTGACAACGATTTCTATGACTGCATTCTCCACCCCGGACGCTCCCTCGACACAATCTACAGATATATCCGCGACAACCCGCGGCGACTGGCCATAAGGAGAGCGCACCCCGATTATTTCAGGAGAATGAATGCACTAAGTATTGGCGGCAACACTTACCGTGCCTACGGGAATGTCCAGTTGCTTGAACATCCCTTTAAGGAGCAAGTTATCGTGCACCGCGCAGACTCGCCGGTTGTGCGGAAACAGAATCGGGATTTATGGCTGTACACGGCCGCTAATGGCGGCATACTGGTGTCTCCGTTCATATCACCGGCCGAAAAGGAGATCAGAGCGGCTGCCGAAGCGGCAGGAGGGCGCATTATTCTTATCACCAGTGAGCCTATGGGCGAACGTTATAAACCCTCAGGACACGATTTTGATATGTGCGAGGCAGGCCGGATGCTGATAATCTCTGCCGGCATCAGCGGCGAACTATCACGCCAAAGCTGCATGGCCATGAACGTCATGGCCAGGACGCTTGCCGGAATAACATACAATTGTCACCTATAAAATTACATTAGCACTAACCTATAAAAAACAAAGATGCAAATGTCAATAAACAATCTTGACTGGGCGGAGGCGATGAACTGCGCCGTAACCGTATGCGACGCCGAAGGCACAATCCTCTACATGAACAGCAAATCACGCGAAACTTTCGCCAGCCACGGCGACCTGATAGGCAAAAACCTTTTTGAATGCCACTCAGAGCCTTCCCAGGCAAAGATAAGGCATATGCTTGCCACTGGCGAAAGCAACGCCTACACAATCGAGAAAAACGGCCTTCATAAGGTCATTTACCAGACCCCTTGGCGGAAGGACGGCAAAATTGCCGGCATGGTGGAAATCTCCATGATTGTTCCCCCCGAAATGCCCCACTACATCCGCTGATTATTCCGGCCTACGTCATTTGCCATCAGAAAAGCCCGACAACCCCGATTTTAATAACATCCTAAAATCGGGGTTCATATAAGCTTTCCGGGCAATGGCCAGCATCGGTCGGTCGTCAGAGGAATCACCGAATGCCATATCAATCGTAAGGCGACTGCCAAAAAGGGCTTGCAGGCGGCGCACCTTCTCGTCGCCTTTGCAATTGGGGGTACGGTAAAGAAACTTGCCCGCTACATTCCGCTCAAGTTCAGTGCAAACCACATAATCAAATCCGGCGGCTCTTCCCCATGGCTTGAGCCATAACGACGGTGAGGCGGAACACAAAACTGTAGTAAACCCCTCATCCTTCAGGCATTTTATCATTGATGCGGCCGCTGGACGCAAGTCTCGGTCGATACATCCGACGAATCCAGCACATTTCTCAGCAAGATCGCAAGGTTCAATCGACTGCAGAAATCTGTTCAGCAAATCAAGCTTACACACTGAAGCCGAACGTAATCCAAGCACATAAGCAGACAATACCGGGAATGCCTTGAACATTCGCATCACATAATTCAGCCAGGAACCGCTTACATAACGCAAGAAGAGGAACATCGTGTCGTGGCGTGTCAACGTTCCGTCCAGATCGAACACAGCAAGTCGTTTATCCATAAATCAAAAATGCCAAAGCCACTATCCAGCAGACCACACATCCTATGATCACCCTGTCGGAGATTATCATCTTCACAGGATTGTCTCCATACCCGAACACAAGCACAAGCCTGACGTATTGCAAAATCCCGCCAAGCACAAAGAACGATGTGAGATAACACAATCTGCCTACCACCGCCACAACATGCTCATCGATCGAGTACATCACATAACAGATGAATGTGGCGGACGCCGCCACTGTCATCGCCGCATTAAGAAAAGCGACATTGTAGCCGTCCAGGCTCTTTCGGGTCTCCTTCCCTGCATTTGCAATCAATTCCTCCCTTCGTTTGCCGCACGCAAGCATTATAGACCCTGTAAACGTGACTATGATTATCCAGTGGGACAATTCTATACCGGAAGCCACTTCCCCGGCAAACAGACGCAGGATGTAGAACACCGCGAGAATCAGAATATCGACCATGGCCACGTGCTTGGCCTTAAGACTATACAAAAGATTCAATGCCACGTATAACGCCAGAACACCTGCAAGCGCTCCAGAAATCATGAATGCACACACCAGGGCAATCACTCCGGTCACACAACCGGCAGCCACGCTCTGACGGGGAGTTATGACACCCGCCGCTACCGGACGTTGCCGCTTTACAGGGTGCAAGGCATCTCGCTCAGCATCCAGTGCATCATTGATGCAATAGACGGCCGATGCACAGAGGCAGAACGCAATGAATGCCACCGTAGTAGCAATAAGCCTCGGCACATCGGCAAAATGATGCCCGAAGAACAGTGGAGCGAAGACAATGACATTCTTAAGCCATTGGGCAGGGCGAAACAGGCGCCAGTAGGCAGTCAGCATTTGCATGGCCATGAAATCGAGACACTGATTATTGCTTTAAGAGGCGGTTGAGAAGGAACCAGCCGGCGAAGATCTGGAGGAGCATGCCGGGGAGGCCGATGCGGAAGTCCTGCAGGGCGGCGGACAGGGAGCCGCACATGGCCCACTCGCCCAGAGTTCCGATAATCTGGTAACCGGCAACCACTGCAGCCAGCAATGCAAGCGATGCATGGCGGAAACGTGCGGCAGCGAAACCTGCAAGCACGGCAAGCACGCTGGATTTGAGCGTGATGGCCGGCAGAGCGGCAGCCACAGGCATGCCGAACAACAGCGAATTGACCAGCGGGGAGGCAAGGGCTGTAAGAAGGCCCACTTTCCAACCGTACTTATATGCACCTACCAGAGTGAAGAAATAGATGGGGAGCCATGTGGCACCGCCCTGCGGCACCATGTGGCACAACTGAGGCAAAACGATATTGGCGGCAACGAAAGCGAACGCCATGATGTAGGTACGGACATTGCCGAATCCCAACGAATAGAGTCTAATCTGAGCGGTCTGCATATTGTTTTCTTTCTTTAATTAGCTGTTTGATTTATAAATTATAACTTGTCACAATCTGAGAGATAATCATTTTATTGCCGGCTCCGCAGGGAGTGCCGGCTGTTGACGCGAAAGGAATCCGCGTATCAGCGGAAGGCATTCCGACGGTGTGGCACACGGCATGCATAGCGTCTCCACCGGGCAAAGCCCCGTGCCGGCACGGTTGATGATGCCAGGCACAAGATGGTCGTACACCACATCCTCCACTCCCGAGGCCGCGAACAACTCCAATGCGGGACGGCTGAGCACATCGGTATATACCCGCTCCACACCGCCCAGACACATCAGGGCCGCCGCACCTTTGCCTATGACCTTGTCGGCCACATTCGCCCCCTTCAGCAATTCGGGCTGCGAGTGCAGAAGGGCATACAGATCGGCCACTCCCCTGCTGTCGAAAACATGCACAGTGCCTCTGGCATCCTCCACCACAAGTGAATGATTCCCGAAATGAAGTATGTCGGCAAGCCGGTCGAGTGTCTGCATGTCTGTTTTTTTAGAATTCCTTGCGTTGCTTCAGATCCTCCACATAGCGGTCGATGCGGTGAAGTTCACCGGGAATGTCGATTTGCTGGGGACAATGGGGCGCACACTGGCCGCAACCGATGCAGTGGGAAGCCTGACGCAGACGTGGCACAGCGCGGTCGTAGCCCACAAGAAACGCCTTGCGCGCACGGGCGTAGTCCGGACTTTGCGACGAGGCCACCACATTCCCCTGATTCACGCACTTGTTGTAGTGCAGCAGATTGGCCGGAATGTCGATGCCGTAGGGACACGGCATGCAGTATTTGCAGTCGTTGCAGGGGATGGTGGGATAGCGCATCATTATGTCGGCCGTCTCATAGAGGAAATCCATTTCCTCGTCGGTCAGAGGCTTCAACGGGCAATATGTGCGCAGATTGTCGCGCAGATGCTCCATGTAGGTCATGCCGCTGAGCACTGTGAGCACTCCGGGATGGGTGCCTGCGAAACGGAACGCCCACGAAGCCACACTCTGCTCCGGCTCACGCTGCTTGAGACGCGCCACCACATGATCGGGCACATTCGACAGACGTCCGCCCAGCAGCGGCTCCATAATCACCGCAGGGATGCCGCGCGACGCCAGTTCGCCATACAGGTATTCCGCATTGGTGTTGCGCTCGTTTATCTCCTTGGCGTGCTTCCAGTCGAGATAATTGAGCTGAATCTGCACAAAATCCCATTTGTATTTGTCGTGCTGCGACAGCAGATAGTCGAACACCTTGATGTCTCCGTGATACGAGAACCCGAGATTGCGTATGCGCCCCGCCTCGCGCTCCTCAACCAGGAAATCGAGGATGCCGTTGTCGATATATCGCGAGTTGAACTCCGTCATACCGTCGCCCATGCCGATGGCATGCAGCAGCATGTAGTCGATGTAGTCCACCTGCAGCTCGCGCAGCGAATTGCGGTACATGGAAATCGAAGCCTCGCGGCTCCAGGTCGACGGCGCGAAATTCGACATCTTTGTAGCCACATAGAACTTGTCGCGCGGATGGCGTTTTAGCGCGATACCGGTGGCATGTTCCGACATGCCGCGGCAATAGGCTGGCGACGTATCGAAATAATTCACGCCGTGGGCTATGGCGTAATCCACAAGCTCGTTTATGGCGTCCTGGTCAAGAGCCCCGGGGTCGCCCTCTTTCTCGTCGAGCTGCGGCCAGCGCATGCAGCCGTAGCCGAGCACCGACACCTTGTCGCCGGTTTTCGGATTGGTGCGGTATGTCATGCTGTCGGTGGGAATCTCGCCGTTCGAGGTCCGGTTGCCGGTGACGGCATTATTGCGTGAGTCGCATCCTGCCAGGGCAGCCGTGGTGACTGCAGCCCCCGCTCCCATGAGCTTCAGGAAACTGCGCCTGTTCATATCCGTATTGTCTACTTTCATAAGCAGCGATTGTTCTGAATGGTAATGAGTGTGTGTGATTTCCGGCATATGTGAAATGCCGCTGCGGCATCAGATGATGCGGTGGCGTTCGTTCCCCTCCACGTAGATTGCGCTGAAGGGGCGTGCAGGGCAAAGATTCTCACACGCACCGCAACCTATGCAGCGCTCCACGTTCACGGCAGGAATCTTGAGCGAGGAGGCGTCCGCAGCATCCATCGGCACCATCGTTATGGCTCCCGCCGGACAATGCCGCGCACAGTTGCCGCATTCCACACCGTCAGTCACTGGGATACAATTAGCCTTCACCCACACTGCATGACCGATCTGTATGGACGATTTCTCCTCCTTGGTGATGCGTACAATGGCTCCGGCCGGACACACCTCCGAGCAGCGGGTGCATTCCGGACGGCAATATCCGCGCTCGTAGGAAGATTCGGGCTGCATGAGGGTTTTGAGGTCGGTCGACGGGCGCAGCACCCCATTAGGGCACTCCGACACGCACAGCTGGCATGCGGTGCAGTGCTGGCTGAAATGCCGCAGACTTTTGGCTCCCGGAGGCACGATGCGTGTGGCACGTTCAGGCACTTTCTTGTCCTCAATCACGGCCAGACCGCCGTCCACAATCTTTTCCTGCGCCTTCACAGCTGCGGCAGCAGTGGCCACGGCAGCAGTTGTCAGGAATGTGCGGCGTGCGGCATCAACCGGAGCGGCCGGTTCCTTTCGGACGCTCTTATGGCGGTATGTGTAGCTTATGGCATGCTGATGACACTTGTCTATGCAGTCCATGCACGCCACGCAACGTGAATAATCGATAGAATGCTCCTTGCTGTCGATACAGGCCGCCTTGCAGTTGCGGGCACACAATCCGCAGCCGTTGCATTTCGAGGTATCGATTACCGGGCGGAACAGCGAGAAGCGGGAAAGGAAACCGAGCACGGTGCCAACAGGGCAGATTGTGTTGCAGTAGGTGCGGCCGTTGCGCCATGCCAGCACACCGAGCACAATCAGAGTCACGGCGCCCACGGCCAGCGTAACCCATCCGCGCAACCACACATCCACAGTGTAGAACTCATAGCTGCCGCGGCTTTCGGCCCATGTGGCAAGCAGATTGTTGCACCACGCCCACACAGGAGCGAAAAAGCTCTGGGCGATGCGGCCATATGCACTATAAGGGGCGAGCAACGCCACGATGGCGGCCGCTCCGGCCAACAACGCCGCCACCATCACCACAAGCATGGTGACACGCAGCCAGGTGATGGCTTTGGAATATTTGTAACGGTTCTTTCGGGCTTTCTTGCCGAACCAGCCGAACACGTCCTGCATGATCCCGAGGGGGCAAATCACAGAACAATACACACGCCCCAGCAGCAGGGTGAGCACCACAAGCCCCACCACCACGGCCACATTCAGCGCGAGCAACGCCGGCAGGAACTGGATTTTGGCCATCCAGCCGAACCACGCCTGCAGAGTGCCTGTAAAGTCCAGGAACAGCAATGTCACCAGGAGGATACCGGCCACGGCCAGTATTTGTCTGATACGTCTCAACATAGCATCAAGTCACTTTTTCTTGCAAACAAACCAAGCCGTGATCACCAATCCGGGCACAACGCATGCCCCCCTGTCTTGGCTTGACGAGCAAAGATAGTGAAATTCAGGCAAAACCAACAAAACAGAATTCCGTTTTTTCTTACCAATATTCCTGACATGAGTCCGGTTCACCGCTGGAGCTCCGGCGGAAACGTGACACAACACCCCACTTAGTGAGCTCCGGCGGTAACGGGCTCAGTGCCCCACCTCGTGACGGAGATTATAGCCGTTGCGCAGCTGTTCAAAACGCTTAGGGGTGAATTCCCGCCGCAATTCAGCGGTATCCGCCATCGGGTCGTAGGAGCCAAGAATCAGTTCGGGGGTAACTGTCACCACATTTCCCATATCCACATTCCGCGAACCGGCCGGAGTGTCTGCCCCGAAGAAGCGGAGTGCAGCCGCAACCGCCATATCTGTGGCACGGCGCTTGCCTTCCAGCGAGTAGCCTGCAATGTGAGGGGTGGCAACGTCGGAACAGGCCAATAAACGCCCGTCAATGGCCGGTTCCCCCTCCCAGCAGTCAATCACCATTCCGGCGATGCGCGACGCGTCAGACGCGCGCAAAATAGCCTTTGTGTCCACAATCGGCCCACGGGCTGCATTGATAATGATCGGGCGTCGCCTCAGCGAAGCGAAAAACCGGTCGTCAGCCATATGATGGGTGGCATCCTCTCCGTCGGTGGTGTGAGGCGTATGAAATGTTATCACATCCGCCTCCGAACAGATCTCGCCAAGCGTCACAAATGGTTCCTCACCTTTGGAGAAAGGCTCCTGTATGTTCCAGCCTCCATGCATGCGCTTTCTGGGTGGATCGCACGCCAGAATTTCTACGCCGAGCTGACGCCCCCAGTCGGCCACAATCGCCCCCACATGTCCCAGCCCGACGATTCCCATGACCATTCCGGAAATGTCCGGACGAAGCCTCAGCACAGATGCCCATACATATTGAGCCACGGCAGGCGCATTGCAGCCGGGCGCTGAGACCACACGTATCCCCTTTCTACGGCAGTAGTCAAGGTCGATATGATCCGTACCGATAGTTGCGGTGGCAATAAAACCGACCTTCGAGCCTTCAAGCAGCGAGGCATCGCAACGAGTGCGGGTGCGCACAATCATGGCATCGGCATCGGCCACCGCAGCGGGGATGATATCTTCCGGTGCCAGACGCACAACCTCCGCAATGCCGTCGAACTGGTCGGTAACGAACGGTATATGCGACTCAATGATGATTTTTTTCATAGAGATGTTAAGTTTGGTTCAATACACTGCCCAGACATAGAGTCCGGCATAGCAACAGATAAGGAAAAGGATAGCCAGATAGCTCCAGCGGTGACGTCTGTAGGTGAAGAAATGCCCCACCTGATAGGCCACAAGGCAATTGAGCAACGGGATATAGAATGTGAAATTATTGAAATTCAGCAGCATCACCACCATTGTGAAGATGAGCAGCAGGGTCAGATAGCCGTTGAAAGCCCGTGTTCGCGCATTGTAGCTGAGAATTTTCATCAGGTTTGCCACCAGAAACAGAATCCCCACCGCCATTGTGAATCCGACAGCGGAGAACAACTGCGCGAATTCGTTGAAATCGATTCCATAGATGAAATCGAACGAAATGTCGGGCCAGTGCAGATCGGACAATCCGACGATGCCGAATCCGAAAAGCAGCCAGGGGGGCGTGATGACTCCGAGAAGCGCGGCAATGAACGTTTTGAGCGAAAAGACACGCATCTGTATGGTTGCGACAAGAAGAACCGGCAGATAGAACAGGTAGCCTACCTGAGTGAACGCCGCAAGGGAGAAAAGAAAGAAAATCAGGAACACACGTCGCTGGGGAGCGGGATCGCCATAGAGCGAAAACATCAGGGCGCTCACCACCATGGTGAGGAGAGCCAGCACGGAACCGCCGTAAAACTGCCCCAAAACCATGGGCACCGCGGCTTGCATGACAATGAACATGGTGGCCACAAGCCACGTCAGGCTGCGGAGCACATTGAAAGCACGGTTGACATAGACAATCAGCAGTGCCACCACGGCGGTCAGCCCCACATTCACCAGGGCCGACGCCAGATGGTTGTGTATCCACAGATTCGCCGACGGCAATCCAAGCCCTGCAGCTACCGGAATCTCAGTCACCGCCCCGCGCTGCCATGCGCACACGCAACTCATCAATGCCAGCAGCCAAAGCACCAGCGTTGACGATTTCGCATGGAAAAATGCGGTTATTTGGCGGTCCTTTATCACTGACGCAGAGTGGAATTATCGTTTTTAGCGCAGCAGGTCGCGGCCTATGTCGCGGCGCATATATTTACCGTCGAAGTTGATGGCCTTGGCCGAACGGAAGCTGCGCTCAAGCGCGTCAGGAATGCTGTCGCCATACGAACTGGCGGCAATCACGCGGCCGCCGGAGGTGAGCAGACGCCCTTCAGCATCAATGCGTGTCCCGGCATGGAACAGGATGGACTCCTCTATGGTGTCAAGCCCGGTGATCACTTTCCCTTTCTCATAGCTTCCGGGGTATCCGCCGGAAACCACCATGACAGTGACGGCCGTGCGCGGATCAATCTCCAGCGGCATGTCGCCGAGATTTCCTTCGGCAGCGGCCACAAGCAAGGGCACCAGATCGGAGGCGATACGGAGCATCACCACTTCGGTTTCCGGATCGCCCATGCGTACGTTGTATTCGATAACCATCGGTTCTCCCTCCACGTTGATCAGGCCGAGGAATATGAATCCGCGGTAATCGATGCCGCGCGAAAGCAGGCCGTTTACGGTGGGCTTCACGATGCGCTCCTCCACTTTTGCCATGAAAGCGCTGTCGGCAAACGGAACGGGGCTGACGGCTCCCATACCTCCGGTGTTGAGGCCGGTGTCGCCTTCGCCGATGCGTTTGTAGTCCTTCGCCACAGGAAGGATGCGGTAGCCGCCGTGGCCGTCGGTGAGCACGAACACTGAGCATTCGATGCCTGAAAGGAACTCCTCGATCACCACTGTGGCAGACGATGCGCCGAACATTCCGGAAAGCATCTCTTTCAGTTCGGCCTTGGCCTCCTCAAGCGAATCAAGAATCAGCACGCCCTTGCCGGCAGCCAGGCCGTCGGCCTTAAGCACATAAGGGGCTTTAAGGGTCTCGAGAAAACGGTAGCCGTCTTCCAGCGTATCGATGGTGAACGAACGGTAGCGTGCGGTGGGGATGCCGAACTCCATCATGAATTCCTTGGCGAAATCCTTGCTCCCTTCAAGCATTGCACCGGCTTTTTCCGGACCAACAACTTTCAGGGCAGGGCGGTTGGCACGGAAATAGTCCGTGATACCTGCCACCAGCGGATCCTCGTTGCCCACCACAAGCAGCTCGATGCCGTTTTCACATACAAAACGGTCGACAGCCGCGAAATCCATCGGCGACAATGCCACGTTTTCGCCGAAAGCGCCTGTGCCACCGTTGCCGGGGGCGATAAACAACCGCGAGGTGAGTTTACTCTGACTGATTTTCCAGGCGAGAGCCGCTTCGCGGCCACCCGATCCGAGCAGGAGAATGTTCATTGTTGTGATATGGTTATGACGGTTATAAACTTCTGATTATAATAATGTTAACCTCAATCAATCCTCCTGACCGTCGCGGTTGCGGCGTTTACGGATTGCGGGCAATGAGGGCTGTTTGTTAGCCAACATCTTGAGGGCCTGCTCATTGCGGCGGAGTGCCAGCGGGTTTTCTGAATTGGCGGCAGGCTTGTCGGCATCGAGCGGACGCGAGGATGTGAATGTGCGGCCGGCGCCGGGACGTCCCGGTTTGAACGAGGGGCTGTAGCGTTCCTCCAGTTTGTTGCGGGGAGGGGCAGCCTTGTCGGCGCGGCGTTCGCGGCGCTTGTCGGCGAAATCGCGTTCGGATGTGCGGGCATCCCGTCCCCCCTGGCGGTTACGGTCACGGAAGGGTTTGCGGTCGCTGTCGCCGGGACGGTCGGAACGACGGTCACGACGGTCGGAATATTTGCCATGTTTGCGGTCGCGACGTTCCGATCTTTTCTCATCAAGTTCGCGCAGACGGCCGCCGTCGCGACGGAACGATTTATAGTCGCCTTCGAATATGATGTATTCGCGCAGCTCGCATTCAAGCGCCCCGTTGAGAATGGGAATTTTTTCCGACGGAGCCAGGCCGATTTTGGCAATGTAGTCGTTTTTCCCGGCAATGATCCATGCATGGTAGCCTTTGAAAACATTCTTGAGTTTCGAGCCGATGAGAGCGTACAGGCCTTCCATGTCCTCGACGCTGATACGTTCGCCATAGGGGGGATTGGTGATGAGCACACCACCCTCCGGCGCTTCGGTCCATGCTGAAAGCGGTTTGGTGGCCAGGTCGATCATTCGCCCGACACCAGCACTCTTGATGTTGCGCGACGCTATCTCGACGGCCTTGGGGGAGATGTCGGCGCCATAGATTTTGAATTTGAATTCACGTTCGGCCGAATCGTCGTTGTACAGGCGGTCGAACAGCGCCTGATTGAAATCCTTCCAGTTCTCGAACGCGAAATGCTTGCGGTAGACACCGGGATTGATATTTGCTGCAATGAGGGCTGCCTCCACAAGGAATGTGCCCGAACCGCACATGGGGTCGACAAGCGGACAGTCGCCGCGCCAGCCGCTGCGGAGAATGATGCCGGCAGCCAGAACTTCATTGATGGGTGCCTCGGTCTGCGCCACTCGGTAGCCGCGTTTATGCAGCGATTCGCCCGAAGAATCAAGCGACAGTGTGACATGATCGCCGGAGATGTGCACGTTGATCATCACATCGGCGTCCTGCAGACGCACGCCGGGACGTTTGTCCTCGCCGTAACGGTCCTTGAACCAGTCCACGATGGCATCCTTCACCCTGTAGGTGACGAACCGCGAATGAGTGAACTCGTCGCTGTAGGCAACGGTGTCGATGGCGAAGGTGCTTCCCACCGACATTAGCGCCCCCCAGTCGAACTCCTTTACATGTTCGTAAAGTTCGTCGGTGTTGCGCGCCGTGAATTTGTAGATGGGTTTGAGAATACGGAGTGCCGTGCGGCAGCACAGATTGGCTTTATAAAGCATCTCCAGATCGCCTTCGAACTGCACCATGCGGCGCCCCGGCTCCACGTTGATTGCTCCGAGGCCACGGAGTTCTTCAGCCAGCACATCTTCCAGTCCCTGGAAGGTTTTCGCCACCATTTCAAATTGTTCTTTCATCGTTGCGGGAAGAATTTGTCTAACATGCACGGGCATCCCCGCCGCTGAGGCAGAGTTTACCCGGGTGCAAAGTTAGTGAAAATTTTATGATTCGGAGGGCTCGGACGGAACTTTACAGTTTTCTGAAACCGGATTTTTCGCACATGTTTTTTGAACCGCCGCCACCGAAAGCCGACGGATTCATCCTGGCCCATAGCCATCGCGGCACAAGGCGCCACAACCCGACAAGGCACCGCCACCGCCAGTCGACCACATGCACCCCGGGACGCCACATTGCGGAGGCTATGCGGCGCGCGGCATAATCTACCGGCATCATCATGGGATGCGGCGCACCCTCCCCGACGAGCGGCGTGCTGACCCAGCCCGGCCGGATGTCGGAAACGGAGATTTTGAGCCTGCGTGCACGGGCGAGCTGGGAAACCGCCTCAAGATATATCCGCTGATAACTTTTGGATGCGCAATAGGCCGCCATCGGTCCGACACCTTTTGTTCCGGCCACAGAGGTGATGGCAGCAATGTGACCGCCGCCGCTTGCTGTAAAATAACGGAACGCGGCATCGATCATACGCGTGAATCCGGCCACATTCACCTCAACGGTGGCCCCGTCGGGAGCGGCCTCCAATTCCGGATTGGAATACCCCACCCCGGCCACATGAAAGTACACATCCATGCCGCCCATCTGTCCGATAAGGCGCGAAAGGCTTTCGGGGGCATACTCGGAGCTTATATCAATAAGCTCCAGAAACACCCGCTCCGGATAACGCTCGGCGAGAGTCTTAGCCGTAGCGAGATTACGGCCTGCAAGCCCAAGAGTATTCCCTGCGGCAGCAAGCTTTTCCGCCACTGCCAGACCTATCCCGGAGGTAGCTCCGACGACAACGATTTTACGCCCTGCGGCATTCTTTTCGATAGTATTCATAATTTGATCCGAACCATTTTTGTTTGAATTTATGAAGGCGCCGCCCACCTCCTTGCCTGCAAAAATACGCACTCCTGTGCTAATAACAACAACGGCGCTCCGGAAATTTCCGGAGCGCCGCTGTTATATCCCTCCGCCACCTTCAGGCAGCGGAACAGGGGCGGAATTCAATACTTGATCAGCGAGGTGACCTCGGCATCGGCGGGGAGGTTTGCACGTCCGTTCAATGCGGTCAGCTCGATAATGAAGTTCACATAAATCTTTTTGGGGTTCATGCTTTTTACCAGATTGTAGGCTGCCGCCATCGTACCGCCGGTGGCCAGCACGTCATCATGAAGCACCACCACATCATCCTCGGTGATGGCATCGCGGTGAATCTCGATGGTGTCTGTGCCATATTCTTTTTCATAAGTGGCCTGAATTGTATCGGCAGGCAGTTTGCCGGGCTTGCGCACAGGCACGAATCCGGCACCAAGTTCGAAGGCAAGGATAGAGCCTCCGATAAAGCCGCGCGACTCGATGCCCACAACTTTGGTCACACCTTTATCGCGGTAGGTCTGCGAAAGGTCCCACCCGATGATGTGGAGAGCGCGGGGATCCTTGAACACGGTGGTGAGGTCCTTGAAGACAACACCCTTCTGAGGAAAGTCGACAACGTCGCGTACTTTCGATTTAATGTATTCCATATCGATATTGAAATATGATTTGTTTTCTGTTTTTGTATGTTGTCCGGAACACTCGGCTTGCATCTTATAACATTCTGAGGTTCCGAAGGTTTTGAATGTTCCACGTGAAACATTCGACCTCATTTTCCGGCATTTCAACGGCCGCACAGTAGGAGGAGGATATTGATATCTGCCGGCGATACTCCGGGGATTCGCGAAGCCTGAGCGACCGTTGCGGGGCGAATCCGCTCGAGTTTCTGACGGGCCTCCGTAGAGATGGAAGTAATGGTTGAGTAATCGAACCTGTCACCAAGCGGGATGGATTCAAGTCGCTTGATTTTATCGGCAATCTGCTGTTCGCGCTTGATGTAGCCATCATATTTTATCAGCACCTCTGCGGCCTCTATGATCTCTTCGCGCCGGTCGTCAGGGAGAGCGTCAACGACGCTCCGCAGCTGTGGAAATTCGCGCGCGAGCAAACCGATGGTAAGTTGCGGACGCAGCACGAGCGCCTTAAGGCGGCATCCCTCCTTAACAGGCTGGAGCGCCTGCTCCGTCCCGGTAAGGCCGAGGGCATCATTGATGCGGACAAACGCCTCGTTCACCGCCTGCACTTTGACGGGACACTGGGAGATGAACTCTATAAGTCCATCGCGGAGAAGCCTCTTCTCAACCATCAGCTGATACCGTTCGTACGTAACCAGATTAACTGCGAAACCGCGCGGTGTGAGACGCATGTCGGCATCGTCCTGCCGCAGCAGTATCCGGTACTCGGCACGTGAAGTGAACATACGGTACGGTTCATCCACGCCTTTAGTCACAAGGTCATCGATAAGCACTCCGATATACGCCTCGTCACGGCCAAGCTCAAAAGTATCACGTGTGGTTAATCCGGAGTTGACTGCATGTGCCGCCAGCGCGGCATTAACACCTGCCACAAGTCCCTGCCCGGCGGCCTCCTCATAACCGGTGGTGCCGTTGATCTGGCCGGCGAAAAACAGGCGTTCCACAAGCTTCGTTTCGAGCGAATGTGTAAGCTGTGTAGGGTCGAAGAAATCGTATTCAATGGCATAGCCCGGGCGATAAATCTGCACATCGCTGAAGGCATCGATTGTCTGCAACGCCGACAGCTGCACGTCCATCGGCAGCGAGGAGGAGAAGCCGTTGAGATAGAATTCGTGCGTGGTCTCACCCTCAGGTTCGAGGAAAAGCTGATGCTCCGTCTTGTCGGCGAATGTCACAATCTTGGTCTCTATCGACGGACAGTAACGTGGCCCTATGCTCTGGATCTGCCCGTTGTAAAGAGGAGAATCCGGCAGCCCGGCTCTAAGGATTTCGTGAGTGTGCTCGTTGGTGAACACTGTGTAGCACCTGCGCTGCTTCAGCTCACGCTTCACCGACGGAAGATAGGAAAATTTATGGAAATCCCCCTCAAGTTCCTGTGGCACAGCGCATTCCCATTTCACAGAACGGCCATCGATGCGCACCGGCGTACCGGTTTTCATCCTGTCGGCCTTGAATCCCAGCGATTTAAGTTGCTCAGTGATGCCATGCGAAGCAGGTTCGGCACAACGGCCCCCCTCAATCATGGTGCGCCCCACATGCATCAGGCCGTTAAGAAAAGTTCCGTTTGTGAGCACCACGGAGCGTGCGGTGAACGTCGCCCCAAGTGCGGTTCTCACACCGGCAACAACCGGCTTTGCCGACCTCTCCCCTACCCCATCGGACGGGGAGGCATCAACATTGTCAAACAGAAGTTCAGTCACCGAATCCTGCCACATGCTGAGATTGGGTGTATTTTCCAGAATCGTGCGCCATTCGGCCGAGAAACGCATGCGGTCGCTCTGCGCACGCGGACTCCACATGGCAGGCCCCTTTGAGCGGTTGAGCATGCGGAACTGTATGGCCGTACGGTCAGTCACAATTCCCATCATTCCACCTAAGGCGTCTATCTCTCTGACAATCTGCCCTTTTGCAATTCCACCGACGGCGGGATTACAACTCATCTGGGCTATCTTATTTAGATCTATGGTGATCAGCAGTGTCGAAAAGCCCATACGCGCGGCAGCCGAAGCAGCCTCGCAACCGGCATGCCCGGCACCGACAACAATCACATCATAATCGAATCTCATATTCTGTTCCTGGATTTGGCATCAGCCATGGTTCAACGTAGCGGGCGCAATCAATCTTCTCCAGAGCCCTTATAGGCGGGAGGCATCTTTGCAAGCATCGCAAGCGCCTCGTTTTCATGCGCTTCCATTATCTCCCTTTCGCCGGGCCCCTTGTCATTGATTCCACAGAGATGAAGCACTCCGTGCACAATGACACGCAAAAGCTCCTCACGGTAAGCGGCACCTTGCTGAACGGCATTAGTCGCCACCGTGTCAAGCGATATGAACATATCGCCGCGCAGAAGCTTCCCGCGAGAGTCGTCGAAGGTGATTATATCCGTAAAATAGTCGTGCTGAAGGAATTGGCGGTTGACTTCGAGGATTTTAGGGTCATTACAGAAAATATAGGATAGCGTGCCTACGATGCGTCCGTGAGCCTTGGCCACTTCTTCAATCCAAGCCTCCACTACCCCGAAATCCAGAGGCGGCATAGCCACCCCGTCGGTGAGCCATTGAAATTTTTCGTCGTGCAACATCCAGTTGTCAAACATTTTAGATTACAAACGTCGCAACTTTCCGTTGGCGGCAGCATGCACTGCACGCAAGCCGTATCAGAACGATAAAGTTACCTGCAAAGGTATGCAAAATCCGTGTATTACACAACGGCCGCACATGCTTCCGGGCGCCGCTAACACTTATTTAAACCAGCAGCCGCAAACACTTATTTGAAAAAGATGTATGCCGCGAATATCCCGGCAAGCGAACCAGCGATATCCGCCAGCAGGGCATAGCTGACGGCATAACGGGTTTTGCGCACACCCACCGAGCCGAAATAAACGGCAAGTACATAGAACATGGTGTCCGTGGAGCCCTGTATGGCAGCCGACACGCGGCTCACAAAGGCATCAGGGCCATGGGTGGCCATGAGATCGACCATCATGCCGCGCGAACCGGATCCGCTCAGAGGCTTCATCAGTGCTGTGGGGAGCGCCTCCACCCATTCAGTGTCAAGCCCCAACGCAGCAACCGCCGACGATGTGTAATGTGTAAGCACATCCATCGCCCCTGACGCACGGAACATCCCGATGGCAACGAGTATGGCCACAAGATAGGGGATGATGGTCACCGCAGTCTTGAACCCCTCCTTTGCACCCTCTATGAAAGCCTCGTAGGCGTTAATCCGTTTGTACAGACCTGCTCCGATGAAGAGGATTATCACCCCGAACAGCAATGCGTTGGCAATGAAGCCGGAATAAATTTCCACCCTGTGTCCGTCCATCCCTGAGAATATCCACACCACGAATGCAATCACCGCAGCCATGCCGGCGAGCCAGGTGACAAGCACCGGATCGGTGAGACGGATTCGCTGCTTGAGACACAAAGCCACAATACCCACGAACGTGGAGATGAAAGTGGCCAAAAGAATGGGCAGAAATATGTCCGTAGGATTTGACGCCCCCGCCTGCGCCCTGTACATCATGATACTTATGGGGATGAAGCACAATCCGGATGCATTGAGAATCAAGAACATTATCATGGCGTCCGTGGCTGTGTCCTTCTCCTTGTTGAGCGTCTGCAACTCCTGCATGGCCTTGAGACCGAGCGGGGTGGCGGCATTGTCGAGCCCGAGCATATTAGCCGACACGTTCATGAAGATTGAGCCCATGGCCGGATGTCCCTTGGGCACTCCGGGGAAAAGGCGGCAGAACAGCGGCGAAATCATGCGGCCGAAAAAATTGATGACCCCTGCCTTCTCCCCGATTTTCATAAGACCGAGCCAGAGCGACAGGATTCCGGTCAGTCCGAGTGAAATTTCAAATGCAGTGGCGGCGGATGTGAACGAGGCCGACATGATTGACGACCATATCTGCATGTCGCCATAAAAAACAGTCTTGAAAACTGCCACCACAAATGCGACGATAAAAAACGCGAGCCAAATATAATTCAGTGCCACGGGGTGATGCGATAAAATGATGAAATCAAAAGCCGGCCGACCAAGACAACGCTTAAATTTGCCGACCGACATACAAAAATAGCGAATTTCTTTGAATTGCCGAGTGCACGACTTATTTGCCACAAAAAACTCCGCACAGGACAAATCAGCATAACTATCTGACATTCTGAGCAAACACCCGAAAAATCGACTATTTTAACGCCCTGAGATTGAAAAATTGATTAATTTCCGGCCAGTCGACCGGAAAAAACGCACGCATTTTCGGAAAAATTTTGGTTAACTTTGTTGGAAACCGGAATCAGACTTACCTCCGAAAAAATCTTACCGGAAGGATTCTGAAAATTGCCACTTAATACCACCGACAAAAAATGGCCGACATAATAAAATTGGTGACAAGCGATGCCGGAGCAAAACTCCGGCCGATTTTCGACAGCATTGCCGAAAACGGATTGCCCGACAATTGCGAGGTGATTTACAAAGGACCCCGCAATCTGCTGGCCACCCTCAATCAGGGAACCATCAACGTGAAGCAGTTCGGCATCCCATCGTTCCCAAACAATTTTATTTACGGCAAGCTCCGCAAAAGCAAAGCGCGCCGCAGCTTCGAGCACGCACACCGCCTGCTCCAGCTCGGTTTCGACACCCCCCTCCCCTACGCATATATAGAAATCTACCGCCGCAACGCATTGGGCATCCCCATGCTCCGGCGCAGCTACTACATCTGCCGCCATCTGCCGCTCGACAACATAAGACTATGGGAAGGCCATCCCGACCTGCCGGAGCTGGTGGACCAGTGGGGAGCGGAGATAGCACGCCTTCATGCGGCCGGAGTGTGGATGAAGGACCATTCGGCCGGCAACGTGCTGCTCGGGCGCAAGGACAACGGCGAGTTCACATTCAGTTACGTCGACCTCAACCGCATAAGATTCGGCGTACACTCAACCCACAGGCTCCTCCGGATGTTTAAATCAGTGTCGACCTCCGCACACTTCACTCTCCTGCTGGCTCGCGCCTACGCACGCGCCGCAGGAAAGAACGAACAGCAGGTGGTCCATGACGTAAAAAAGATATTTCGCAAATTCAATCACATACACTAAAAATCACAACGGGAATGAGCGCTCAACTTAAGATTTTCTGCAAAAATATCGGCGAATACATCGATATAAACGGCGGCGAAAACCTGCTCGAAATCGCACAGACACTAAAGCCCCGCCTCGGTGGGCTTGACCCCATATGCGCGGCAGTCAACAACAAGACCGAGCCTCTGCAATATCAGCTGTTCGGCCCCAAACAGGTGGAATTCCTGAGCCGCGAATCAGCCTCGGGGATGCGTGTCTACACCCGCTCGTTGTGCATGATGCTTTATTGCGCCGTGAAACACAACTATCCCGACATGCGCCTGCGCATAGAGCACTCCATTGCCGGGGGCTACTACTGCCGCCTGTTTCCGGCCACCCCGACCGCCACACCTCCCGACCGCGCCGAAGCCTGCCGCACACTGCTCGGCTACATGCGCGGGCTGCAAAAACGCGACGTTCCGTTTGAACGCAAGGAACGGCTCACCGCCGACGTGATTGAAAAGATGCGTGCCTCCGGCCTCCCCGACAAGGTGCAGCTGCTGGAAACCACACACGAACTCTACACCATATTCTATCGCCTCGACGGCGTCATAGACAGCTACTACGGAGCGCTCGCCCCTTCAACCGGTCACCTCGACATCTTCGACCTCGTCCCCTATAAAGAGGGCTTCCTGCTGATGGCGCTCGACCGGAAGAACCCCGATGTGCCCGCACAGCAGATCACACAGGAAAAGATGTACGAAGCCTATGTGGAGTATCTTCATTTCAACCGCGTAATAGGCATATCCAATGTTGGCCAGCTCAACAAAGCCGTGGACGAGAACCTCTCCTCCGACCTCATCAACGTGGCCGAGGCCATGCACGACAAAAAGATTGCCCAGATAGCCGACGAAATAACGCGCCGCTATCACAACGGTGGAGCGCGCATCGTGCTCATCGCGGGTCCCTCGTCGTCAGGCAAGACCACAACCACCAAGCGCCTCGGCATCTACCTGACCACCAACCTGCTCAAGCCGAAAATGATTTCGCTTGACAACTATTTTGTCAACCGCGACAATACACCGCGCGACGAGACGGGTGACTACGATTATGAATCGCTATATGCCCTCGACCTCGACCAGTTCAACGCCGACCTCACCGCCCTGCTTGCCGGAAAAGAGGTGGAGATGCCCACCTATAGTTTTGAACTCGGCAAGCGGATTTATAAAGGGAACACCCTCCGGCTCGAGGAGGATTCCATTCTGCTCATCGAAGGGATACACGGACTGAATCCGGAGCTTACCGCAAGCATCCAGGAGGAGATGAAATACCGCGTATATGTATCGGCGCTCACCACCCTCTCGATTGACGACCACAACTGGATTCCCACCACCGACAACCGACTGCTCCGCCGCATAATCCGCGACCACAAGTACCGTGGGGCATCGGCCGTAGAGTCCATCAGGCGGTGGCCAAGCGTACGCCGCGGCGAGGAGAAATGGATTTTCCCCTACCAGGAAAACGCCGATTCCACATTCAACTCTTCGCTGCTGTTCGAACTTGGAGTGATGAAAGACTACGGTGAAGCCATCCTCAGGGATGTGCCCAACGATGCTCCGGAATATGCCGAAGCCTACCGCCTGCGCCGCTTCCTCTCCTATTTCAAGCAGATACCCGACCGCGACGTACCCCCGACATCACTGTTGCGCGAATTCCTCGGCGGCTCCTCCTTCCATTATTGAACCGCCGCCACCGCTGCATTGCAACCCCGATAGCACCTGCGCTTACAAACCGTTCACATTATATTGATTCCGGAGCCGTTCATTCGCACCGGAAAGGTGAATAGTGTGATTATTTTTCTTTATCTTTGCAGAATAAACCTCATTATCTCCCTTCTGCATCATGAAAAAATACAATTTTGACGAAGTGATTGACCGCCACGGCAGCGGATGTATGAAAATCGACGATTTGCGCGAACTTTTCGGTAAATCCGACCTCACTCCGCTATGGATTGCCGACATGGACTTCCGTGTATGCCCCGAAATCACGCAGGCCTTGATGGCACGTATCTCCCACCCCATCTACGGCTATTCACGGCCCGGCGAGAGCTACTGGACGTCGATTACCGGATGGCTGCGCAAACGCCACGGATTCATCGTGGAGCGTAACGAACTCACTTACGTCCCGGGAGTTGTGAAGGGGATAGCCTTCGCCGTGAACTTCTTCACCCAGCGCGGCGATAAAATCGTGATACAGCCACCGGTGTATCACCCGTTCAGGATGGTCATAGAAGGGAACGGCCGCATCGTGACACCCAACCCGCTGCGCCTCACCGAAAACCGCACTTATGAGATGGATCTCGAAGGCCTCGAAAAGATTTTTGCCGAAGAGCATCCGCGCATGATGATTCTCTGCAACCCTCACAACCCCATAGGGCTGCAGTGGAGCCGCGAGACACTGGCCGAAGTAGGACGTCTGTGCCGCAAATACAATGTGCTCGTTATTTCCGACGAGATTCACGGCGACCTCATGCTCGGCCATCGTGTGCACTTCCCGTTTGCTGCCTGCAGCGACGACTGCGCGAAAGTGTCGGTGACATTCGGCGCCCCGTCAAAGACATTCAACATCCCCGGCCTTGTAAGCTCCTGGTGCGTGGTCAAGAACCCTGAACTGCGTGAGCCTTTCTTCCACTGGCTTGAGGTAAACGAATTCAACGCCACTACTTTCGTATCGACCATCGGCACCGAGGCGGCCTACTGCAACGGCGAGGCATGGCTTGAGGAAGCCCTGCTCTACATCGAGGAGAACATCGACTACGTGGACCAGTATCTGCGCGAGAAGCTGCCGTGCGTGGGGATGATAAAGCCCGAAGCGTCGTTCCTGATATGGATGGACTTCCGCTCGCTCGGTTTGAGCCACGAAGAACTTGTCGACCTGGTGGTTAACCGCGCCGGTCTGGCCCTCAACGACGGCGAGATGTTCGGCCCGCAGGGACACGGATTCATGCGTGTGAACGTGGCCACACCGCGCTGCGAACTCACCCGCGCGCTCGACAAACTGCGTAACGCCCTCGAGCCACAAGTGGCCCGTGCATGCATGCAGGAAGCATAAACTACCGTTACAATTCATTCCGACCAATTGCTTTACAGCAATGAAATACGCCATATTCCCTCCCGAAGAACTTATTGAAGACGCCCGCGTCACACTACCGCTGTCGAAAAGCATGTCGACGCGCGCACTCATTTTAGATACACTTGCATCAGGACACTTCAATTCCGAAGCCAACCCTGTGGCATGGTGCGACGACACGAAAGTGATGGCAGCTGCACTGCAGCAATGGGACGAAGCCGCTGCGGGCACCCCCCTCCGGTTCGACCTTCAGGCGTCAGGAGCCGCACTGCGGTTTCTGACTGCATTCTTTGCAAGCCGTCCGGGTGCCGATGTGACTCTCACCGGCTGCGAACGCCTCTGTCAGCGCCCTATGAAACCGCTTGTCGACGCCCTGCGCCAGTGCGGAGCATCGGTTGAATATCTTGCCGAGGAGGGTTATGCCCCATTGAGAATCAAGGGACAGGAGCTCACCGGAGGCACCGTCACAATCGATGCCACCGTCTCCTCGCAATTCATTTCGGCTCTCCTGATGATTGCCCCGGCAATGAAAGCCGGACTCGACCTCCATTTCGAGGGAGAGCCGGTGTCGCTCCCCTATATCACCATGACCCTTGGCCTGATGGCCATGCGCGGAGTGGAAGCCGAACGCGAACCCCTCCGTGTGGAAGTAGCCCCCGGCCGGTACACACCTTGCCTCCAGACTCCCGAAGGCGACTGGTCGGCGGCAGCATTCTGGTATGAGGTGTCGGCCCTATCGGCAGGATGGATAACCATGACCAACCTTAAAGCCGACTCCCTGCAGGGCGACAAGGCCGCTGCACGTTTCTTCTCCTGTTTGGGAGTGGATACTGTCGAATCGGAGGAGGTGGAAGGCGCACTCGACCTCACCCCTTCGCCCGAAGTCTACGGACGTCTCGACCTCGATCTCACCGATAATCCCGATGTCGCGCCTGCCCTGACCGTGACATGCTCCCTGATAGGTGTGCCTTTCAAATTCACCGGCCTCCATAACCTGGCCATGAAGGAGTGCGACCGCCTCGGAGCTTTGGCCGAAGAGATGAATAAACTTGGCCGCAACGTGGAGAAAGTGCGCGATTTCGGTCTGGAATGGGACGGCAAATCACATCCAGTGCGCGAAATGCAGATACTGTCGGCCCACGGCGACCACCGCATGGCCATGGCGCTCGCCCCCGTATCGGTCTACATCCCCGGCATCATAATCGACGGCGTGGAAACCGTGAGCAAAAGCTATCCCGACTATTGGGAGCAGTTGCGAAGCATAGGTTTCAAGGTGATTGAAGTCGTCATAAACGATGACGGCAAGGTGGTAAGAGCCGACTCCGTAGCCACAGACGCCGCAGACGGCAAGGAGGGCGACAAATGAAAGGAGCGCTCATCATACTGCTTGCCCTTGTGATTGTGGGAGGCGTGCTCTACATGTTCCATCTGCGCGACCTCCGCAAAGGGAAAGCGCAGGCTCCCACCATAGGGCCGATGCCCGACCGCCCCGCCCCCACCGGAAGCGATCCCACCGAGGAATCGGTGTGTTGCGGCATGCACGTCACCTGTGAGAAAGATTCGCTTCTGCCCGAAGTGAGCCGCGAGATAGAATATTTCGACGACGAGGAGCTGGACGCATTCCGCGGACGCGAACCCGAAAGCTACACAGATGAGGAGATAGAGCAGTTCCGCGACGTGCTGCTCACCCTCCTCCCCGCCGACATTGCCCCGTGGGCACGCAGCATTCAGCTGCGCGGCATCACACTCCCCATGGCAGTCCGCGAGGAACTGCTCATGATTGTGGCCGAAGAGCGTGCCAAGAAAAGCCATGCGGATGGCAACACATCCACGTCTCTGTCCTGATTCCGAAACACCAACGTAACCGATGTCCGAACTGCTGCAATATCAATTTTTCACCAACGCCATATGGGCCGTGCTCATCATATCGGTGGCATCGGCCATGATCGGCACATACATAGTGGCCCGGCGGCTTGTGGCCATATCCGGAGGGGTTACGCACGCCTGCTTCGGCGGCCTCGGACTGGGTTATTTCCTGGGGATGAACCCCCTTGTGATGGCCGGAATCTTCGCCGTGGCATCGTCGCTCGGGGTGCAATGGATTTCGGAGCGTCACCGCGTGCGCGAGGATTCGGCAATAGCGGTGGTATGGTCGATCGGTATGGCTGTCGGCGTGCTTTTTGTGTTCCTGACTCCAGGTTATGTGCCGGAACTGAATGCATTCCTGTTCGGCAACATCCTTAATGTCTCCCCCTCCGACCTCATGGCCTTCGGTATTTATACCATAATTTTGGCCGGTTTCTTCGCATGGAAATTCAAGGAGATCGTCATATGCGCTTTCGACCGCGATTTTGCCCGGGTATCAGGCCTCCCTGTCACATTCATAACCACCGTTATGACCATAATGGTGGCCCTGTGCATAGTGCTCACAATCCGTCTGGTAGGGATAATGCTGCTGATGTCCATGATTTCATTACCGCAAATGTCGGCCGAAGTGTTCTGCAACCGGTTCAAGACCATAATGCAGCTTTCCATGCTTTTCTCGGCGGCAGGCTGCCTCGGCGGCCTCGCGCTGTCGGCATATGTTGACGTGCCCTGCTCGGCGCTGATAGTGATTGTTCTGGCAGCGATTTATCTCGTTTCGTTCATTTATAAAGCCTGGCACACTCGCCGAACACGTATCGTCCAATGTCGCGCAAAACAGTAATAATACTCCTGCTGGCAGCTGTTGCCGCCTGTGCAGGCTGGGGCGGTTACTGGGCATGGAACCGCTGGTTCTCCTCGCGCGCCAACCCTTCGCTCACCGAATATCCCGTGCGCGGCATCGACATATCCGCCCACAACGGAACGATAGATTTCGATGCGCTCCCCCGGCGCCACGTGCAGTTCGCCTACATCAAGGCCACCGAAGGCGCCGACTTCATCGACCGCCGTTACGACGCCAACGTGAAAGGGATGAAACGGATCGGTGTCCCTGCCGGTGCCTATCATTTTTTCCGTTTCGACTCCGACGGCGAGCTGCAGGCCTGGAACTTCATCCACGCACTTAAAAACCGCAATCTGGAGCTTCCGCCGGCCATTGACCTTGAGGAATGGTCGAATCCCGACGGATTCTCCACCACCAGCGTAATCCTCGTGCTGAAACGGATGCTGGCCGTTTTGGCAGACGAGGGGATAACACCGATTATCTACACCAATAAGGACGGTTACAACCGTTTCATCAAAGGGCATCTCAGCCAATATCCGCTATGGATATGCTCGTTCACCGATCCGCCTGTGCCGGAGCAGGAAACATGGCACATATGGCAATTCTCACATCGCGGCACACTCGACGGAATAGAGGGGTACGTAGACCTCAACACCATTTCACCCGAGATGGCCGCAACTTTCCCTCATGTATCCGAGCCTTAAAAATGCCTCCAAGCCCAAATAGACGCACCTTTCAGCGGCCAATCCGTACACTTTGCTCGAATTAAAATATTTTTTATGACATTTTGATTGCTTGTTCAACAATTATTTGTAATTTTGCAGCACAATCAAACATTTTAGCAGCGCAGCTGATGTGCGGCACATGTCTCTCCGGACTGTTGACAAACGGCCTTCAACGGCAGAACAAACATAAGGTACAATTCAATACAGAACATGGACAAAAAAGAATTTATTGAGGATTTGCGGACACGGTTTCCCAACGAGCCTGAATATCTGCAGGCAGTGGAAGAAGTGGTGAACTCCATTGCCGACGTCTACAGCAGTTATCCAGATTTCGAGCGTGTCAACCTGCTGGAACGCTTATGTATCCCCGACAGAATCTACACATTCCGCGTGTCGTGGGTGGACGATGCCGGCCGCGTACGCACCAACATGGGCTACCGCGTGCAGCACAACAACGCCATAGGCCCCTACAAGGGGGGCATCCGGTTCCATTCGTCGGTCAATCTTTCCATTCTCAAGTTCCTGGCATTTGAACAGACCTTCAAGAACGCCCTTACCACCCTCGCCATGGGCGGAGCCAAGGGTGGCTCGGATTTCTCGCCGCGCGGCAAAAGCGATATGGAGATAATGCGTTTCTGTCAGGCGTTTGTCAACGAGCTTTACCGCCACATCGGTCCGCTCACCGACGTCCCCGCAGGCGACATCGGCGTAGGCGGCCGCGAAGTGGGCTACATGTACGGATGGTACAAGAAGATGACCCGCGAATTCTCAGGCACCTTTACCGGCAAGGGGATGGATTTCGGCGGCTCGCTCATCCGCCCGGAGGCCACAGGCTACGGCAATGTGTACTTCCTGCTGAACATGCTCAAGACCCGCGGCATCGACATCGAGGGCAAACGCGTGGCCATCTCAGGCTCTGGCAATGTGGCACTTTACACAGCCAAGAAACTCCTGTCGCTCGGAGCCAAAGTATTGTCGCTCAGCGACAGCGACGGGGCAATCGTTGTGCCCGACGGACTCACACAGGCACAGTTCGACGAGATTTTTGAACTCAAGACCCTCATGCGCGGCCGCATCTCGGAATTTGCCGAAGAGCATCCCGACATCTGCAAATACTATCCCCGTGAACGCCCGTGGAAACACCTGGAGCATGTGGACATAGCAATGCCGAGCGCCACCCAGAACGAACTCGATGCCGACGATGCCCGTGCACTGCTCCACGCCGGCTGCTTCGCCGTCAGCGAAGGCGCAAACATGCCCACCACACCTGCCGCCATAGCCGAATTCCAGAAGGCACGCATTCTCTATGCCCCCGGTAAGGCCGCAAATGCCGGCGGAGTGTCGGTTTCCGGCCTTGAAATGGCACAGAACGCACAGATGGACCACTGGACCGCAGACGAGGTTGACCGCCGCCTGCAGCAGATCATGGCCGACATCCATGCCCAGTGTGTGGAGCACGGCACCGAAGCCGACGGCTATGTTAACTACGTCCGCGGAGCCAACACTTCCGGCTTCCTCAAGGTGGCCCGCGCCATGATGGCTCAGGGCGTGATGTAAACCGCTTTCATGTTGTAGTTAATCATATTAATTCAATCATTGTTTCATAAGCCCCGACGGCGCCGTGTCAGGATTGTCCCGACACAGCGCCGTCAATATTATGGGGCGACAGTATGAGTGCTCTGCACGATTGCCAGATGCAGGGGCGTCAGTTGATGCCCAGAAGCTCCACCTCGAAAATCAGGGTGGAACCGCCGGGAATGCCCGGTTGCGAACGGCGCCCATAGGCAGCTTCGGCAGGGATATAAAGCTCCCATTTATCGCCGATATGCATCTGCTGGAGGGCTATCATCCAGCCCTCAATCAATCCGCGGAGCGGAAAGGACGGCGCCACCCCTCCCCGGCTGCTGTCGAACGTGCGGCCGTTGATCGTCTTGCCTGTGTAATGCACCGTAACCACATTCCGCAGTGTAGGCGTGGGCGATTTCTGATTGCCAGGCCGGAGCACCTTGTAGTAAATCCCTTTGGCCAGTGCATTGACGCCCGGCTCCTGCGCTTTCGTCTGGAGCCACTGGCGGTTTGCGGCCACATAATCCGGTTTTGCCATATTTACCTGTGTTATAATTAGTAACTGTTCAAATGTTTATTGTTATTTCCTTGATGTTTTGCGCCTGCGGTGACGTCGCAACGCCCACAGCCCGGCAATAATGGCCACCGGCGCAAGCACAACGGCCACGTAGGCATAGACAATCGGCACATTATAGTCCATGTCGAGATAGTTGCCGTTGAGATGATAGGCATTGATACCGCTGAGCATCACTCGCTGCTGCCCGAGCGGGTCGAACTGCATTCCGCTCACGGTGTCAAGCACCATTGTGGGACGTGTAACAGTGTCATAGGGAAGCCATTGCAGCGAATCGAGGCCGGGATTACCGTTCTTGGCGAAATTCACCCACATCTGTTGCACCTGCCGCGACAGAGGCGCGTAGATATTGTCGCCGGTGTACATGGTCTGGTCAAGATTCCCGAACACATAGGCAAGTTCCACGGCATGACATGCCTCCATATAAGGCAACGCCGACCAGCGCGTCCAGTAGTACACATAAGTGGTGGCACCGTGGGCCACACGGCTGTCGGCCATGGCGAGAGCCGGCAGGCGGAACATCGCCTCGGTATAAAATTCCGATATACCCCATGTGCGCCCGAGAGGATAATTGTCGACAAACCTCTCCACACTGTCGCGAACCGACTTATCAACCGGTTTCATGTTGCTCTCGAAGAGCACCGGAATCTTCAGGCGGAACATGTTGATTCCACCCACTTTGTCAATCCAGAAACGGCTTTCCTGCGCATTCGTGCCCATGAGCATGGCCACATCGCTGCTTCCGCCGTTTTGATAAGCTGCATAAAGATTCTCGGGAATCACCACCCCGTCGCGCTCGGGGAAATTATTATAACGGTTAATGCCCTCGTTGGCCTCGCGCAAAGCCTGAGGCGATAATGCTGCAAGCTCACTCATATCAGTGGCCCCTGTGGCTTTCAGAAGGCGCTGTGCAAGCGGCAGGCACTCCCTGCGGCTGTAGGTAAGCGCTATTGAACCGCTTTCCATGATAGCACGGTGGAACAGACCCTTCGACTGTGGAATGAGCGGCAGCAGCGACACACTGCCCGCGCCGGCCGATTCGCCGAACACCGTAACGTTGTCGGGATTTCCGCCGAACGCTGCGATGTTGCGCTGCACCCACCGGAGCGCGACAATCTGGTCAAGCAGCCCGAGATTGCCGCTTTCTGCATATGCCTCTCCCCCATCAACTTCCGAAAAATCGATGAACCCGTAAATGCCAAGACGGTAATTGATGGTCACGAGCACCATTTCCGGATGATTGCGCACGAAATTTGTGCAATTGAACATAGGCTCGGCACTGCTGCCCCAGCCATAGGAACCGCCGTGAATATAGACCATCACAGGTTTGGCAGTAGCCGTATCGGCCGGATTGACCCAGACATTCAGGCTCAGACAGTCCTCCCCCTGTGTCAACCTCGGGTCGGCGCCCGTCTGGATGGCAATCTTTCCGAAATTATAGGCCTCGAACACACTGTCGCCGTCGGCGGCCACACCAACCGGTTTCCACCGCAGAGTGCCGACAGGCTGCTGTGCATACGGAATCCCTTTGAACGAAAGTATGCCGTCGGTTTCGCGCCCCACAAAAATCCCGTTCGAGCATTTCACGGCATGAGCAGTGTCGTAGCTCCCCAAAATTGCATGGTTGAGTGGAAAAGGCTCCGGCTGCACGGTTTGCCGCGTATCCTTGCGGCATCCGGTACATCCACACGCGATGGCCGCAACCACCATGACACAGCCGAGAATCCTGCTTAATTTATGCTCCATAATTATTTTCATTAAGTAATTATCCGTCGCCAGCACAATAGATTAGACATGATTGCGCCACCTACGGTCATGCATTTAGGTTTCATTTCGGTTTGTTATAGGTTGTAGGGACATCGCTTTGCGATGTGGAACAAATCATGGTATAAACCAACAGACTTCGGCATAAACCATGTGACAACCTCTGTCAAAACGAGAACGACGCAACCGCAAATTTAGTCATTTCCCTTATTATAAACTCCGGATAGCAACGCTTAGTTTGCCCCATCCTGTCACAATTGTAACGTAAGGGATAAAACAGATAAATTACTGACACAAAAATTTGACAAATCCGTTACCATTTTGGCCACAGTAGTCCGAATGTATAATTTTGAGCCGTGGAGCAAGTGATACAGGTTCCATAAAGGCCAAAAAAAGTTTCTAGCCTGTTGAGTCTACGGTAACATCAATAATGCGACAGACATTGCAGCCTGAAAGGGCATCGGCCGCACAGCTGCCACACATCAAGTGCCAGCACTCTATACAGATACATATATACCCGGCTCTATCTTACAATTTACCCAAAGCAGGCATAACCTGCGCGATATGATTACAACCGACCCCATATTAACCCGTCGAATCGAAGGCCGCATTCTGGTCGTCGATCCCGATTTACGCATCTTCGAAATGATTCAGTCGCATTTCGGACACGACGGCTTTATTGTGGATTCCTGCCAGAGCACCGACGAATTCTATTCTGTCGACCTCACAAGCTACAATCTTGTAATCATTGATCTCAATATCGACGATGATTCAGGCATGGACATTGTAGAACAGATAAAGCAACGCCGCGAAACCGCGAGAATGGGCGTCATTGCCTGCGCCGTCAACATGTCGCCGTCGGCCATAATCAACGCCTTGAACTCCGGAGCCGACGACTATCTCATCAAACCATTCTCCGTCCGCGAGCTGATGGCACGCGTACGCGCCGTGCTGCGCCGTCAGATCTGAGCCGTCGACGAATATTTTACCGCCACCTTTCCACAGTTTAGGCCATTTTTTGCTAATTTTGCAAAGTAAGTGTGCCACCGCATGTTGCGGTGCAGCCATAGCTGTGATTATGAAACTAACGGACCGCATTAAAAACATACCTGCGAATTTCACCTCCGCCATCCGGCGTCCCCAGTGCTGGGGCTTCCTTGTGTCGCTTGCCGTAATTGCACTGCTCTCCATAGCATTCTTCTATCCCGACGCGTCGCTGGGCAACCAGTTGCGCCAGCACGACATGCAGCAGGGAGCCGCAATCGGCTATGAGGCCACTCACTACGCGGAGGAACACGGCACAGACACCCCCCGGTGGACCAACTCCCTGTTCGGCGGGATGCCTACCTTCCAGATCTCTCCATCCTATCCCTCCGACTCACTTTTCTCATGGATAAACACCGTGTACGGAGCGGGATTGCCCTCGCCGTCCAATCTGCTTTTCATGATGATGACCGGCTTCCTCATTCTCATGGCAGCCATGAAAGTGCGGTGGTACTACGGGCTTATCGGAGCCGTGGCCTGGGGGTTTTCCTCCTATTTCATAATCATTATCGGGGCAGGCCACATATGGAAATTCGTAACCCTGGCATACATACCGCCCACAATAGCCGGCATAATCCTGGCTTACCGCGGGCGCTGGCTCATCGGCTCGGCTCTTGCCGCGCTCTTCGCCATGATGCAGATAATGAACAACCACGTGCAGATGTCCTACTACTTCCTGTTCGTGATTGTGGCCCTGGCCGTGGCCTACCTCGTGCAGGCCATACGTACCAAGACAGTGCCTCAATGGCTCAAGGCTACCGGAGCCCTCGCCATAGCGGCCGCACTTGCCGTCACAGCCAATCTGCCGAACCTTTACAACACCTACAAATATTCGGCGGAGACAATGCGCGGAAACCATTCGGAACTCACACAGCCCGGAACCGCAGCATCTGCAGCCAAGACCTCCGGACTCGACCGCGACTACATCACCCAGTACAGCTACGGTAAAGCCGAATCGCTCACGCTGCTGATTCCCAACATAAAAGGGGGAGCCTCCGCACGCCCTGTGAACGGCAACCTGCAGGCCACATCGGTGATGGAGCTTGACGGTGCCAGCGAGGCCGCAACCGCGGCAGGCATCAACGAGGGTGAGTACCAGTACCTTGTAAACTATGTGAGCCAATACTTCGGTGAACCTGAGAGCACAAACGGTCCTGTCTATGTAGGAGCCATCATCTTCACCCTGTTCCTGCTTGGATGCATCATAGTGAAAGGACCGGTGAAATGGGCGTTGCTTGTGGCCACCGTGCTTTCGCTGCTACTGGCACTCGGACGCAACCTCCAGTGGTTCACCGACCTGTTCATCGACTATGTGCCGATGTACGCCAAATTCCGCACCGTTGAGAGCATCCTTGTGGTGGCCGAATTCGCCATCCCGCTGCTGGCCATCCTTGCCCTGCAGCAGCTCCTCCGAAATCCGGGGGAAGCCACACGCTACCGCCGCGCAATCTATACTTCGTTTGGTCTGACGGCCCTGCTCTGCGCTGCCGGCTATCTTTTCCCGGCCATCTACGGGCCGGCAATCAGCCAGGGCGACATGCAACTGAGCGACATGCTCGGCTATCAGCTCCAGCAGGCCGGCTATCCTCAGGAAGCCGTGAGCATGTTCAGCATCTCCAATCCGGTCATTGCCGGTGTCGTGGAGCAACTTCGGTTCTCCATGGTCAAGGCCGATTCGCTCCGCTCGCTGATTTTCATCCTGCTGGCATTCGGCGCAGTGATGCTCTGCACCACCCGCAAAGTGAAACCGTGGATAGGTGTGACCGTAATCGGCGTACTAATAGCCGTTGACCTCTACACCGTTGACAAACGCTATCTGAACCACGACAGTTTCTGTCCGCCTGAACTGTCGGCCGCCGACCCCTTCCCCCTCTCAGCCGCCGACAAAGCCATTCTGGCCGACACCGCCATGAACTACCGCGTAATGGACATCCCGCAGTTCTATCAGGCAGCCCCGTCGCGACACCACAAGGCTGTGGGCGGATATCACGCAGCCAAACTAACCCGCTATCAGGACCTCATCGACCGCCATCTGTCGCATTTCACCTCGGGCAACCCCACGGAAGCCGATTTCAGGGTGCTCGACATGCTCAACGCGCGTTACATCATAGGCCCCGACGGCAAGCCCACGCTCAACGACCGCGCCTTGGGCAACGCATGGTTTGTTGACAGCATTTCATACGTCGACACCCCCGATCAGGAGATGGCAGCCCTGTCGACAATCGATCCGGCTACCGAGGCTGTGGCTGACAAACGATTCGAACCGGTGCTGGGACAGGCAGGAACCGTGGCGCCGGGCGACACCATCTACGAAACCACATATGCCCCCGACCGCCTCACCTACAAGGCCCGTTCGGCCAAGGGCGGCGTGGCAGTGTTCTCCGAAGTGTTCTTCCCCTGGGGCTGGGAAGCAAAAATTGACGGCAAACCGACAGAGTTAGGCCGCGTCAACTACATTCTGCGCGCAATGGCCATCCCTGCCGGCGAGCACAGCATAGAGATGACATTCCGCCCCACGTCCGTCACACGCACTGTGGCCGCCGCACGCGTCTCCGTGATAATCATTTACATACTCCTTGCTCTGGCCCTGCTGCAATCATTAACCACACCCCGAAAAGAAAATGAACCGGCTTAAACATCTGCTAACCTATCCCGCGCGATGGCGCCGCAGTAACGGATTCGGGGTGCATTCACCGTTTGCCTACCACTTCATCACACGAGTGCTGCGCGAACATGATGCTGCCTATTATGCCTATCCTGAAATAGCGGCCTATTGTCCGAAGGCGCGGCGTGCCGGCTTCAACGAGATTTTTGCCGGACGCGACATGGCCATTCCCGAGGCGCATATGCTGTTCAGGGTGTTATGTTTTTTCAATCCCCAAGAAATAGTGGAAGTTGGCAACGGCCATGAAACCACCGGTATAATCTATCTGCGTGCAGTCCCCAACGCAAAAGCATCCCTTTTCCAGACCAACCGCACCGAAGCGGCACTCACCGGACAGGGGCCGCTCATAATCATGGTAAACCAGGTGGCCGACGACGAACTGGACGATGTCCGGGAATTCATAGACCGGATGCTGCAGAGCCGCGAGACCGTGGTTTTCATGCGGCACATGCATTCGCTCGGGAGCATACGCACCCTTTGGCAGCATATAATCTCGGCCACAACCCACGGAATGGGATTCTTTGATTCGTACACAGGCATTTTCGTGTCGCGTAAAGGGCTGCCGTCGCAAACCTTCGAGATTCTGATGTAGCACAATCCTCATCTTCCCATCCACGCCTCAACTCGGCAAAATGCGCAAAATCGGCAACCATAAGGCTTTGCTCCGCGAGTTCCGCGGCTATCTCACGCTGGAACGCGGCCTGTCGGCACACACCGCCGATTCATACGAATTCGACCTGCAGAAACTGCTCCCCTTTCTTGAGGAGGAACACATTGGGCTGCCCGACGTTACCTACAGTGACCTTGAAAACTTTGCCGCCACGCTCTACGATCTGGGGATTGCCGATTCCACACGCAAACGCATTCTTGCCGGAGTCAAATCATTTTTCCATTTCCTCAAGACTGAAGGCTTCATCCAGGAGGATCCGTCGCTGCTGCTCGAGACACCCCGGCTCGGGCTGCATCTGCCCGAAGTGCTTACAGTCGAAGAGATCGACGCCCTGATAAACGCCATCGACCCCACTGCTGCAGAAGCCACGCGCAACCATGCCATAATCGAGACCCTCTACGGCTGCGGCATGCGCGTCAGCGAGCTTGTGAACCTGGAGTTCTCGCAGCTAATGCTCAACGAGGAGTTCATCATCGTGCACGGCAAAGGCAACAAGGAGCGTATGGTGCCTGTGTCGCCAGTGGCAGCCGCGTGCATAGTTGATTATACCGAAGGCGACCGCAACCTTGTGGAAGCGAAAAAAGGGGAGGAAAACATAGTGTTTCTGAGCCGCCGTGGCACCCGGCTTACCCGGCAGATGATATTCACCCTCATAAAGCGTCTCGCCGTAGCTGCCGACATACGCAAGAACATCTCGCCCCACACCCTGCGGCACTCCTTCGCCACCCATCTCCTTGAGGGTGGGGCGAATCTCCGCGCCATCCAGCAGATGCTCGGACATGAAAGCATATCGACCACAGAAATCTACCTCAACATTGACAACACACACCTGCGCAGCGAAATCCTCATGCATCACCCCCGTAACATGAAATCGTAAAACCTGGGGAGTGTTGCAAAACAGCTAAATCCCGGTCAATGATATAGGTACGCACAGACCGCGCGCCCATACGTTGGGAATTATACAACATCCCCATTACAGCGTCACTTGCATAAATTAACATTTTTTTGTAACTTTGCGGCGTTCCATCTGGCGGAATGCCATCCGGTTACCGCCACAGGCACGTTTCAACCATATTCAGGCAGCAGGGATGCCGCACCGGATAGGGTAATCAAGAAGGTAATAAGTACGGTAGAAATATTTTAAAGGTTTGAATTTATGAATTTTAGCGGAACTGTGGACTTCCGGCCGAAACTCTGGTCGGCTCTGCGCCACTATAACACTAAAAAACTGCAGGCCGACCTTGTGGCCGGCATCGTTGTGGGCATCGTTGCCCTTCCTTTGGCAATCGCATTCGGTATCGCATCGGGCGTAAGCCCCACAATCGGCCTGATCACCGCAATCATAGGCGGCTTCATGGTGTCGGCGTTCGGTGGCAACTCCGTGCAGATCGGCGGCCCAACAGGCGCTTTTATCGTCATTGTCTACGGCATCATCACCCGCTTCGGGCTTGAGGGTCTGGCTGTCGCCACCTTCATGGCCGGCCTCATACTGGTGCTGATGGGTCTTTTCAAACTCGGCACGGTTATCAAATTCATCCCCTATCCCATTGTGGTGGGGTTCACAGCAGGTATTGCGCTCACCATCCTTTCCACACAGGTGAACGACTTCCTCGGCATGGGACTACGCGACCTCCCAGGCGATTTCGTAACGAAATGGGGTGTCTACTTCCGTAATTTTGACCAGATTCACGTTCCCACACTGCTTGTGGCCCTGACGTCGCTGGCCATAATCATCGTTTCACCGAAAATATCGAAACGACTGCCCGGAGCGCTGCTTGCAATCGTAGTCATCACGGCTGCCGTGTATCTGCTTAAAATCTACGACCCCTCGCTCGGTATTACCACCATCGGCGACCGATTCGGCGGCATGTCGACCGACCTGCCCGAGGTGCACGGATTCAAGCTCACGATGGAGAACATCAATCTGCTCCTCCCCTCGGCCTTCACCATAGCCGTGCTCGGGGCCATTGAATCGCTCCTTTCGGCCACCGTAGCCGACGGTGTGACCGGTTCGCATACATCCACCAACACCGAGCTTATCGGCCAGGGTATGGCCAACATCGTGGTGCCGTTCTTCGGCGGTATCCCCGTCACCGGTGCCATCGCACGCACCATGACCAACATCACCAACGGAGGCCGCACGCCTGTGGCCGGAGTGGTGCATGCAGTGGTGCTCCTGCTCATCTTCATTTTCCTCATGCCGCTCATCAACTATGTGCCCATGGCATGCCTTGCCGCTGTGCTTGTGATGGTGTCGTACAACATGAGCGGATGGCGCACCATCCGCGGCATGCTCAAGAATCCCAAGAGCGACATCTCTGTGATGACAGTGACATTCCTGCTCACAGTTGTCTTCGACCTCACAATCGCCATCGAAATAGGCCTGCTGCTGGCCATCGTGCTCTTCCTGCGCCGCGTGATGGAGAACACTGAAATCAAGGTATATTCCGAGCAGCTCGACGTTGCGGAAGGCACCGACCTCGACGCCTCGCACCATGAGGTGCTCGATGTGAAACCTGGCGTGGAGGTTTACGAGATTGACGGCCCGTTCTTCTTCGGTGTCGCCACCAAATTCGATGAAATGATGAGAAGTACCCTCGGAGAAAAGCCGAAGGTGCGCATCGTGCGAATGCGTAAGGTGCCGTTCATCGACTCCACAGCTATCCACAACCTCGAAATCCTCATCACCTCGTCGCAGAAGGAGAATATCCACGTAGTTCTGTCGGGCGTGAAAGAGAACGTGCGCCAGACGCTCATGCATGCAGGCATCGACCGCCTCATCGGCGCCGACCATATCTGTCCGCACATCTCCGTGGCAGTGAAGATGGCGAATGCCATTGTTGAAAAAGAAAACGGAAACGAAAAGACGGCCTGACATCCGCAGGCTCCGCTCAGGACGCTGAGGCCGTGCGTCTTACTATCAATGCCACAACAGGCGTAAGCAGCACACCCGCAGCCACAACAGCAAGCGTCGCTACACCTATATCGCTTGGCTGGAGCACAACAGGATAACTGTCGACACTCAGTAGGGCGGGATTCGTCCCGCCCAGCTTTACCCAGCCGAAACGGGTCTGCCCCAACACAAGCAGCGCACCGGCTATGATGCCGGCCATACCTCCGCACACCACTATCAGCCAGCCCTGCGTGCAGAAAACACGCCTGATAAAGCCACCATCGGCACCCATGGCGCGCAGAATGGCCATGTTGGGCTGCTTGTCGATAACCAGCATGGAAAGCGTGGATATGATGTTGGCCGAGGCTATAAGCAGAATGAAGGCAAGCATCACAAAGGTTATCCATTTCTCGATTGCAATCATGCGGAACGCCTGTTCCTGCTGACGGTAGCGGTCCTTGACCTCCAGCCCGTGCTCGCCGGCAAACTGCGAAAGCGCACGTTCAAGCTGTCGTGAGCCACCATCATCGGGCGTGTACACGGCAAGAGCCGTGGCCTCATCCTGATATGAAAGCAGCCGCGCGGCCACTTCATATGGTACAACCACCGCATTGCGGTCGTATTCCTCCTGCTCACACTGAAACACCCCTGTGGCTCTACACGGGCTGCGCCTGAACGCAGCCATCGGATTTGCCGGATTGATGTTGCCCACACGGCGCGGCTCATATATGGTGAAACTGTCGAGGCCGGCTGTGGGACGCAATCCCAACTGAATGGCCACGCCGACACTCAGCAGCGCAGAATTATCTGACGACAAAACCTGCGTGCCGTCAACCATCGTGCGCCCTATCCCCGACAAAGCTATCCCCTGCTCTGTCATCCCCTTGATTACCACCGGCATCTGTCCTGACGGCGCCACCACGAAAGCCTGTTCGGATATTTCCGGCTCTACACTTTCAACTCCGTCTACTTCCTCAAGCTGTCCGGCAAGTGCCATACCATCCGGTATAACCTTCCCTTCGGCGGGGACAAGCAGATAAGGTGGATCGAACGCCGACAGCTTGCTTTGCGCAAGTTGTTCGAATCCGTTGAACACCGACAGCACGATGACCATGGCCGCCGCGGCCACAGCCACTGCGGCCAGCGATATGGCCGATATGATGTTGACGGCACCGAACTGTTTGCGCGACAAGAGGTAGCGCAAGGCTATGCGCAGCGAAAGCAATGTGACGAAGGTGTTTGGTTATTTATCTTCCTTGAGCAGATTGTCGATGTTCTCGATGTAGTCGAGCGAATCATCGAGATGGAAAGTCAGTTCCGGAATCTTGCGGAGCTGATAGCGCACCTGCTGGCCCAGCTCATAACGGATGGTGCGGGCGCTGCGGTTAATGTTCTCAAGAATTTCCTGCCCCTTTTCAGAGGGGAAAATCGACAGATAGGCACGCGCCACACTGAGATCCGGGCTTACCCGCACTGCCGAAACCGACACCAGTATGCCGTGGGTCTTTGCGGTCTGCCTGCGCAGGATTTCGCTGAGTTCTTTCTGTATGAGACGTGCTATCTTAGCCTGACGTGTTGATTCCATAATCGTTGTTGTTTTTATAGGTTGTCTGTGTGTATAACAACCGTTCCGAGCGCAAAGTTAACCAAATTGTTCCCATCAACCTTTAAAAGAGTTTAGCAATTTAGTTAAATTAATTAACAACCCAGTAAAATTCCGGCGATTCAATTAATTTTGAAACTTGTAAAGACAGCCTGCGGCCATGCGGCTGTCCCATGTAAAACATCTACAGACCTTAACTAAATATCGAACAGTGAATATACCGACTTATGTAAAAAACGCCGGACAGGGCATGCTTGCCGCAGTCATGGCAGTTATACCGGCCCTCTCTTCGGCCGCTGAACCGGTGGGCTACTACTCATCGTGCGAAGGGAAAAACGGCGAGGCACTTCTGACAGAACTGTATCACACCATTTCTGAACACATCAACGTGGGCTACAACGGCCTGTGGGAGGTGTATACCGAATCGGACGTACGCCCCGACGGCACGCTGTGGGACATATACTCCACCAAGGCATGGCCAGTGAATTTCACGAAATGCGGCAACTATTCAGTTGTCGGCGACTGTGTGAACCGCGAGCACTCGCTCCCCAAAAGCTGGTGGGGAGGCAGTCAGGAGCCGCAGTATTCCGACGCCTACCACCTCTACCCCACCGACGGCCGTGTCAACGGCCAGCGCAGCAATTACCCCTACGGGGAATGCCGCAACGGCTCACAGCTCCCGGCCAACGGTAATGTGAAGCCTTTGGGGCGCCTCGGCACGAGCACATTCGGCGATTACACAGGTACCGTGTTCGAACCGGACAACGAATACAAGGGCGATCTGGCACGCTCTTATTTTTACATGGCCGCCTGCTACAATCACATAATCTCCACTTTCACCGAGAAAGAGGGTGCGGTGATGTTCAACGGCACGGATTTCCCGGCATTCACCGCCTATGGCCGCGACCTGCTGCTTAAATGGCACCGTCAGGATCCAGTGAGCCCCAAAGAGGAGGCCCGCAACGAGGCCATCGCACGCTGGCAGAAAAACCGCAATCCGTTCATCGACCATCCCGAGATGGTGGAACACATATGGGGCGACAAATCCGCGGAAGCCTGGACACTGGCATCCGCCGGCATTCCGCACATCATTACGCCGGTGGACGGCAGCACAATCGAAGTGGGAACAACTGCCCTGAATGTTGCCCGAACCAAAAGGGTTGAGGTCAAGGGTGTATGCCTCACTGAAAATATCACGGTGAGCATTGCCGGTGAAGGATTCAGTGTCTCGGCCACAGCCCTCACAGCCGAGGCTGTAAACAACGGCACAGCCGTCACCATCATTTATGAATCATCCACACCGGGTACCAACACCGCCACGCTGACACTGAGCAACTCACAGACAGAAACCGTGTGCACTGTCAGCGCCGCGGCCATCGACGGGCTCCCCGCCGGTCCGGCAATCAACGTCAGCTCCACCTCATTCGAGGCCACATGGAGCTGCATCGACGAAGGTTCGGTTGACTACACCCTGAATGTAATGCGCGATGGCGTGTCAATCGCAGGCTATCCTGTACAGGTGCCTGCAGAAGATGAATCGTTATTGGTTGAGGACCTTGAATCCGGCACAACCTACACATATACAGTAGCCTCGGCTACACGTACATCTGCGCCCGTCACCGTAACAACCACCGAAGTGATTCCGTCCGTACAGATTCTTTTCGATGGTGAACTGCAGTTCGCCGCACCCATGGGAACCGCCTCGGAAATTGCGGAACTGCTTGTCGATGCGGAAAACGTTCCCGGTAACATCACCATAACCGTCGCCGAACCCTTCAGTCTGTCGACCGACAAGGCCACATGGACCCAAAGTATAGTGCTCACCCCCGATGAGGAGCGTTTCTACATGCGCCTGTACGGCAATGAGCCGGGCGACTACACCACGGCACTTACCGTAACTGCCGACGGCTATTTCAACGATGACATTGAGGTGTCAGGCACCATCACCGACACCGCAGGAGCCTTCTGCGAGACATTCGAGACAAACAAAAAGGGCTATGCCGAAGCTGATTACCAAGGTTCAGCAGCCCTATGGCGCACAAACGGATATGTAGACTCCACCGACCCTGCGCACGACGGCAAGCAATGCCTGCGCATGAACAACAAGGGCGCAGGATTTCTATACATGCTCGAAGACAAAGCCAACGGAATGGGTACACTCTCATTCTGGGCCAAACCGTGGGACAATGATGTCCTGACGGTGACATTCAACGTGTCCGTTTCCGCCGACCGGGGCGAAACATGGGAAAACGCGGGATCGGTGACCGTCTCCGGAGAGAAGGGTGGAGAATACAAGCTCTACACCCTCCCCATCAACCGCGAAGGAAATCTGCGCCTGCGCATCGATCAGCCTCAGAAAGCCCGCACCATGGTTGATGATATCACCATCACAGACCACACGGGCGCATCCGGCATCGAGGAGGCAAACACCACTGAATATCACACATGGGATGCATATTGCCGCAACGGCCAGCTTGTAATGGAGAATTCCGGCGAACGGACCGACAACTTCGCCAGCGTCTACGGCATTGACGGCACAAGCCGGTATGCCTCCCTCCTTCCGGCAGGCGAAACGGTGCTGAATCTTCCGGTAGGCCTTTACATCGTTGTGGTCCGCGACTTTGCCCGCAGGGTTGTGGTGAAATGAAAGGTTATTTGCGCAGCACGGGCCAGACAAAACCCTTCAGTTTTCTTACCAGTTCGGCCTCACGGCCACCGAGGTAAGAGTCGAGCAACGCATGAAACCGCGGGCTGTGGTTCATTTCGGTGAGATGCGCCAGTTCGTGATATATCACATAATCAGATAGCTCCAGCGGCAGGAACACCAGCACATGGCTCAGGGAGATTATCCCGTTGGACGAACATTGCCCGAGAATGCGGTGCCCGCGCGATATGCGCCATCCGCCGGGCTGACGCCCCACGCTGCTTGCCAATTCCTTTGCACGCGGTATCAGCAGTTCAGGCGCCACCGAGGCTGCTATGCGGCACAGCACATCGCTGATTCCCGTCGTTGTAGAACTGTCGCCAAAGTCCCTTTCTGTTCCCACACCCACGACAGAATGAGGCACAGAGGCGCGGCCAAGCACACGGTCAGGCCGGATGCTCTGGGTGGTGACAGAAACAGAGAAACATGGAAATTCAAGCGTCTGGCCCTCGTGATATGCGAGTGTCGGGCGCTTTGCCATAAGTCTCGGCGCCATATCGTCGAGAATCTCCTCAAGCCGGTGCCGTGGCGTGCCTGCAGGCACATTGACGCAGACAATGCCGTTCTTCCACCGGGCGGTGATGCTGCGCGAGGCCGCACGCACGGTGATTCTGACATTGCCGAGCAGATGATGTTGCAGAATATGAACCGACATCTCCTATTACCTCCTCAGCGCACACCTCCCATGCCGAGCTTGTCGCGCAGCGTATCGGTGAAAGCATGTCCGGGCTGAACCACAAGATTCACATTGAACGGTGCTCGCGTCACCACAAGCTGTGTGTCGAGCGGAAGCGACTGCGACTTGCCGTCGACCGACAGACGGTAGCCGGTTCCGCGGGTATCAACAGAAATCCGTATTTCCGACCTGCTGCTAACCACCAGCGGCCGCATCGACAGCGAATGCGCAGCTATCGGCGAAATCACCCAGCCTTCGAGAGTCGGCGCGAGAATAGGGCCGCCCACCGAAAGATTATAGGCCGTGGAACCGGTGGGTGTAGCGATTATAAGCCCGTCGCCAAGATAATTGAGCGATGAAGTGCCGTCGATTGTTACTGCAAGATTGAGCATGGCGGCATTGTCGCCTCGTGTGATTGCTATCTCGTTGAGGGCATGGAGGGGATGGTGTGAGGCATCGCCGGATAGCGCCACATCTATCAACGCACGCTGCTCCACAGGGCATTTCCCTGCAAGCAGACAGTTGTATATCTCCTCTTCGTTGTCGAATGTAAAAGCCGACAGATAGCCCAGATGACCGGTGTTGATACCGGCCACAGGCGTTGACTCCTCGCCTATCCAGCGGGCGGTTTTCAGGAACGCCCCGTCGCCGCCGATGCTTATGGCAAGGTCGGCATGCGGGCGGGCAGTAAGCGGCATACGGTCAAGGCCAAAGCCGAAACGCGGACCGATATTGGCTTCCAGATAGTCGAGAAACACTTCGGCAATCACAACGTCGTCGCCGCGCTTCACCAAAGTGTTCACAAGACGTTCAATCTGTCCGAAATGCCCCTCCTGATGCCGGTTACCATTGATAGCTACTCTCATATGCCGTTGTGTTTTGTTCGTTATGAATATCTTTCGCCGGGAAGATGCCCCGGCAGGCAAAAAACGCTACATCTCCAGATAGCGCAGCAGTTCGTTGATGCGGGCGCGTGCCTCGGTCTGCTCGCCCTCCGACAGGTCGCCGCGGCTGAAAATCGTCTCATAGCCGTAGCGCGCGAGTGAACGTTCGATCGAGGCGGCGTTGCGGGTGTTCACACGCAACATCACCACCGGACGCCCGGCGGCATCGCGCATGGAGGTCACTGAAAGTGCCAGCAGCTGCGCATCGCAGTCCTCCACAGCCCGGGCCATGGCCGAAGCGCTGTAGGCATCCGGCAGGCATGCCACCAGCAGCTCGCAGCTGTCGGAGCGGCGGGGGAGAAGTGCCTCGGCTTCTTCTGACGTCGGAAGTTCCGCCGCCATGTAGCGTTTCAGTGTTTCATTTACAGGTGCTGACATTCGATTTATGCATTTTCCGTCCGCTTACGTCGCGGTTTCGTGCTGTAAAAATTTTTTACGCAGTTTCTGAATTCTCTTGAATTTTCTGCTTAATTTTGTAGTCGGATTGTTACCGGGTGTAAGCCGGCCACATCATCCACAAAGTTATGTAATTTCGCCGATTCAGAAAACACATTAACGGCGGGATTAAAAAAATTTTTCATTGAGCTACAATGACCACCAACCTAAGTGTAAACATCAACAAGATTGCCACTTTGCGCAATGCCCGGGGGGAAAACAATCCCGATGTGGCGCGTGTGGCGGTTGACTGCGAACAGTTCGGAGCCGACGGCATCACCGTGCATCCGCGCCCTGACCAACGACATATACGCCGCGACGACGTCATCACACTCCGTCCGCTGGTAAAGACAGAATTCAACATTGAGGGCTATCCCTCACCGGAATTCATGGAACTTGTGCTGATGGTGAAACCCGAACAGGTGACACTGGTCCCCGATGCACCCGACGCACTGACATCGAACGCCGGATGGGACGTGGCCGCCAATATGGAATTCCTCACCGGCATTATCGACCGTCTGCGCGAGGCCGGTATCCGCAGTTCCATCTTCGTGGGAACCGACATTGAGAACATCCGTCAGGCCGCCAAGACCGGCGCCGACCGTGTGGAACTGTACACAAAGCCCTACGCCGACCAGTATCCCCACAACCCCGAAGCCGCCGTGCAGCCGTTTGTGGAGGCATCCCGCGCCGCCCGCAAGGTTGGCCTCGGGGTGAATGCCGGACATGACTTAAGTCTGGAGAACCTGCGCTATTTCAAAGAGAACGTGCCATATCTCAACGAGGTGTCGATAGGCCACGCCCTTATTTGCGATGCCCTCTATCTCGGCCTCCCCGAAACCATCGCCCGCTACAAAGCCTGCCTAAAATAACGGCCGACACGCCAACACATTCCAAACTCATACTGCAAACACCAACACCTTCATAACCAATGATTCTTCTCGACGCCGCCATCACCGGCACCCCTGCGGCTACTGCCGCCGTTAGCCAGCAAGTTGAACTCTCGCTCTGGGATCTCTGCCTGAAAGGAGGCCCGCTCATGATTGTGCTCGCCATCCTCTCGATTGTCAGCATCTACATTTTTGTGGAACGCGCCATCGTGGTGAACCGCGCGGCCCGCGAGGACGATTCATTCATGAAGCGCATCCGCGACTACATCCATGAAGGGGAGATTGAAAGCGCATTCAATCTCTGCAAAAAGAACGGCTCCCCCTATTCGCGCCTGATTGCCAAAGGTATCAGCCGCATAGGCCGTCCGGTCAACGACATACTTGCCGCCGTGGAGAACACGGGCAACATCGAGATAGCCAACCTGTCGAAAGGGCTCCCCTGGCTCGCCACCACCGCCGCCGGCGCCCCGATGCTCGGATTCCTCGGCACCGTGATCGGCATGGTGCAGGCATTCTATGCCATCGCCTCGGAGGGGAATTCGGCCAACATCGCCACATTCTCGTCGGGTATCTACACCGCACTGGTCACCACCGTGGCCGGTCTGGTGGTAGGTGTAATCGCCCTGTTTGCCTACAACTATCTGGTGGCCCGCATCAACTCGGTGATGAACCTGCTCGAATCGAAGTCGATGGAATTCATGGACCTTCTCAACGAACCCGCCGCCTGACGCGCCGGCGCACCATCCCACATTCTATCACTCAACCACTCCACAGCCTGAATCATGCTGAAACGCCCCAATCAAATGATGGCAGCATTCTCGATGGCCTCAATGACCGACGTGATTTTCCTGCTGCTCATATTCTTCATGGTCACCTCCACCTTCGTGTTCCCCACCGGACTTGAGGTGTCGCTGCCTCAGAGCACCGAACAGAGCGCCGTGAAGCCCACCACACGCGTATATATCGACGCCGAACAGAATCTTTTCGCATCCACCGGCGAAGAACAGCCTCAGCCGCTGCAGACTGATGCCCTCGTGCCGTTCCTCAAACTGGCACAGCAGCAGGATTCCACCGGCTTCATTGCCCTCTATGCCGACGAGACGGTGCCCTACGGCCGCATTGTGGAGGTGCTTAATGCCGGAGCGAGCAACAACCTGAAAATGGTGCTCGCCACCAAACCCGTGGCCAAACCTGCAGCCGAACCTATTCCGGCCGCTGTGGCCGCAACCGACCTCTCCACCAACCCTTCCGCCCCCGACGTAAAGGCCATAAAATAACACGGTTGAACAAACCGAAAACACGAACGCCTGTCACCAATGCATAAATCCGACCGTATAATATCCCTCGCTGTCGCCCTGCTGTTTCATCTGGCGGTGCTGCTGATTTTTCTGCACACATTTCTGCGCTTCCCGCCCGACGATGCAACACCGTGGCCTCCGCAGCCCGAGGAATCCATCGTTCTCGACGAGGTGGAGGAGCTGTATGCTTCCGGTGAATTCGTAAGGACAGGCGACAACCTCGAAGAGCTCACCGCCCCCGACGAGCCGGCGCCATCGGACGTGAGCGCCCCCGTGCCCACACAGGATGCCGCCGACCTTGAAAACATAGGCAAAGCCGCCACACCCAAACAGACCGTCACCAGCGAGCAGCCATCGCCGGCAAAGGTGGAGAAAAAACAGAAAGGCCCCACCAAGGAGGAACTGCAGCGCGAAAAAGAACGTCAGGAGGCCCGACGCCAGCAGCAGGCCAAAAAGAACGTGGCCGACGCCACCAAAAAGGCTTTCGGCGGAGGCAAAGGGAAAGGCACAAGCGGTTCGGCCGAAGGAAACTCCACCACCGGAGCCACCAGCGGCACACCCGGCAACGGACTCAAAGGGCGCACAATCGAGAACTGGACTTCGGTGCCCTCTACCAAACTCGGCGTCATAGCCATACGGGTCAAAGTGGATGCGCAGGGACATGTGCTGAGCGCCACCTACGATGCTGCCCGCAGCTCAGGACCGGTAGCTGCCGACGCGAAAATGCGCCAGAACTGCATAGCGCGTACAAAGCAGTGCCGCTTCTCGGTTCTTGAAGGCTCGCCCGACCAGTCAGGCACCGTCACCTGGGCATTCAAATAATCCGGCTGCGGCATCGCGTTTAAGCCCTTCGAGTTTCACCCTTTTCACCGGCGAATGCGCGAAAAGCGCCGAAAAACGCTCCTGCGTCATCTCCAGCACATCGGCGCGTGTAAGATTTTTCAATGCCGGACGCAGGCGGAATTCATCAATTTCAGTAGGAACAGGGGAGGAGTTGTGCACACACACCTCCTGACAGGTGTCGCACCCGTATAAGCGGCGTCCAAGGACGGCGCTGACCGGGCGTCCGTCGACCTCGCGCGGCATCCCGCCGCGATGCTCGATGGTAAGGTAGGAGAGACACCGGCGTGCATCAAACCCGCCGTCGGCCCTCAACGCACCCCCGGGACATGCAGCGACACACCGTCCGCACCCGTCGCACGACAATGTGCACGGCGCATCCGGCTCCAGCTCCGCGGAAGTAAGGATTTCAGCAAGAAAAAAGTAACTCCCCTTGCCCGGCACGATGAGCATGCGGTTGCGCCCTATGAAGCCAACACCGGCCTGCACTGCCCAGTAACGTTCAAGCACCGGCGCCGAGTCCACACACACACGCGCAGTGTGGCCTGCATCACGCAACAAAGCCGCCACACGCTCCAGACGCTTGCGCAGCACCTCATGATAGTCGCTGCCATGGGCATACATGGCTATTCGTGCCGCCTGCGGATGCTGCGTCTCGCCATGGTAATATGAGAAGGCGCACACCATGACAGTGCGCGCACCTTCCGACATCACGGCCGGATTGCGTCGAAGTTCAGGATAATTTGACAGATAGTCCATCCCACCGCCATCCCCGCGGCCGAGCCAGCGTGTGTATTTCTCCCAATGCGCATGGTCCACCTCGCCGCAGCGGGCAAATCCCACAGCCTGCGCGCCGGCATCATTGGCCGCCTGAATGAGCTTTTGCCTGAAATAATACATCTTGAACGGACGGAGAAGTAGGAACAGGCTTAAAATGGCATTTTAAAGCGGCTCTGACGCTCACATGGGGAGCGGACAGAACTTGTATCCCCTGGCAAGCAACCATTCGATAGCGCGCGGCAAAACGGCCTTCATGTTCCGCTCTGCTTTGAGCGAATCATGAAACACGATTATCGAACCGTTACGGGCATAGCGCTTCACATTGGCGAACACCTGTTCGGGACTGAGTTTCTTGGAATAGTCGCGTGTCACGAGGTCGTACATGATGATGTTGTAGCGGTCCTTTATGGCGCGTGACTGCTTCCACCGCAGCAATCCGTGAGGGGGACGGAACAGAACGCTTCCGATGAGATCGTTGGCCTCGGTTATATCGTGCATATAACGGTAGGACGATACTTTCATCCCCTGCAGATGATGCATGGTGTGGTTGCCGTAGCTGTGGCCGCGGCGGCGCACCTCCTCATACAGCTGGGGATTGCGGGCAACATTGTCACCGACCATGAAGAATGTAGCCTTCACGCCGTAGCGGTCGAGCGTGTCGAGCACCCAAGGGGTCACCTCGGGCACCGGACCGTCGTCGAACGTAAGAAACACCACCTTCTCCTTGTGGTGCTTTATGCGCCACACAGCCTCGGGGAAGAGGAGGCGGTAGAAAAGGGGCGGTTGTTCAATCAGCATTTCAATCTAAATTACTTCGAAGGGAGGAAGAACTCGAGATCGGCGATATTCACGTTGTTGGCGCGCAGTTTCTCCGACAGGGCATCGGTGTCACCGCCGAAGTCGGTGTAGCTCTGGAGAAGCACATACAGGTAGGTCGGCACATAACGGTCGGTCACCGACAGACCGCTGTAACCGCTTGCGGGCAGCGTGCGCATAAGCTCCCTGAAATAGGGGAGATAAGCGCCGTAACGGATTATCTCATCCTCAAGTATGGCCATACCTTTGGCCGTGAGGGCGGCATCGCCGGTCTCCTGACCGAGGCGCAGATAGACATCGGCAATCTGGTAGCCTATCTGTATGCTGTAGGGCACCACGCTTGCAGGCAGTTTCTCCTGAATAAGGTCGAGCACTTCGGCAGCCTTACGGTAGCGGTCGGCGGCGTAGACCATATCGGGTTCGGTTGTGACGCCAGTGATCGAGTCGGTCATGGGGCGTGCGGCGGAATAACCCTCCACAAACAGGGCATACGCGAGGTCGGCAACCGCCGTGCGGTGGGTGGTGACCATGCGGCGCACCGTCTCGTCGAGATAGATGTCGCCGTCCTGTGCGTGCTCGGCGATACCGCCCCAACGGAATTTCTCCATCACGTTGCGGTACATCTTGTCGGTAGCGGTCCATGTGGCATGCTCGCCGTCGGGATTATAGAGGGGTGATACCTGATAGGCCAGACCTGTGTTGCGCAGATAGGGCGAAAGGTTGAGGTAATACTCGTCAGGAACGGTCATTGCGAAATATGCGGGACGGTTCCAGCCGTTCTTAGCCGACGTGGCTATCATGTCGAGCGACAGGGCCTGGCTGAGTGTGGCCCCGGAAGAAGCGTTGGCAGGATCCTTGTAGAGACCGAGCGTTATCGCCTCGGAAGCCGCAGGAGCCTCTTCGGGCGCAATCACTCCGGCCTTGACGGCCGCATCCACATTAGAGGGGATGAACATGTTGGGGTAACGCCATATGCGCGCACCCTTCCACGATGCCTCGGGCGAGTGATAGAGATCCTCAAGGGCTGTCAGGGCGTTGACACGCTCCTGCTTCATATTGTCGGGGTCGAAATAGTTGTAGGTCAGACGGTCGAATGCGTAATCGGCCGGCGAAGCGCTCATGCCGATGGCCGCAGCGCCGTCGGTGGCCACCTTCATCTGGTTGGCATACCAGTCGGTTGTGAGGTAGGAGAGGTTGACCACGCGCACATCCGTGCGGTAGCCCTCCACCTCCTGCGCATACCACAGGGGGAAGGTATCGTTGTCACCGTTGGTGAAGATTATGGCATTGGGGTCAAGGCTCGACAGATAGTTCATGCCGAAATCACGGGTGGTGTAACGGCCAGAGCGGTCGTGGTCGTCCCACGTCTGGCTGACGACCTGAAGGGGAACCGCGATTCCCACCGCACATGCTGCGATTGCCACATAAAGAGCCTTGCGGCTGTCGGTGTAGACGGGGCATCCCTCATCGTCGGCCTTGGAATTCTTGAGCAGATAGTTGATCAGCGCCGACAGACCGGCCACACCCATGCCGACCCAGATGGCGAAGGCATAGAACGAACCGGCGAAAGCGTAGTCGCGCTCACGAGGCTGCAGCGGCGGCTGATTCAGATAGAGCACGATGGCTATACCTGTCATGAAAAAGAAGAAGAAAATCACCCAGAACTGCTCGATGCCGCGCTTGGAGCAGAAAGCCTGCCATGTGAGGCCGATGATGCCCATGAGCAGCGGGAGCATGAAGAACACGTTGTGGCCCTTGTTGTTCTTGCCGTAATCGGCGGGAAGTAGGCTCTGGTCGCCCAGACGGGGGTTGTCAATGAATGGGATACCGGAAATCCAGTTGCCGCGGTTGGCCTCGCCGTTGCCGGCGAAATCGTTCTGACGTCCGGCGAAATTCCACATGAAATAACGCCAGTACATGTAGTTGAGCTGGTAATTGAAGAAGTAGCGGAGATTCTGCACCATCGACGGGCGGGGAAGCTGTGCGCTCTGCACGGTGTTGCCGTCCTGGTCAACCAGTATCGGAGCATCCACAAGCGGCAGATCTGACTCGGCAAGGTTGGTCCACTCCATATATGCCACAGGGTGACCGGCCGCGGTGCTGTACATGCGCGGGAAGAGCATGTTGGGGGTCATGATGTAGCGCTTGTCGCTCAGGTATCCCTCATACCGGTCGGGATCGGTGGGGGAGGTCTTCACGGCCTTTTCATAGAGAGTTGTGGCGGGGCGGCGCTTGAAATTGTAGTTGCCGGTGCCGTCAACCTCATAAAGCACGGTGGATTTGAACGAGGGGCCGTAGAACAATGGGGTCTCGCCATACTGCTCGCGGCTGAGATATGAACTGAGGGCGAACACATTGTCCGGAGCGTTCTGATTCATGGGGGGATTGGCGCTCGAACGGATAAGAAGCAGCGCGTAGCTTGAATATCCAACGAAAATCACGAGCACACTCAGCGACACCAGTGTGAGGATACGCACCGGAAGTTTCTTTGCGAGCCAAAGATAAAGCGCAAGAGCTACCATGATGACAACCGGAATCCACAAGGAGCTGCCGATGAACGGAATGCCGGAAAGCAGAATGGCACACAGGAACGACAGGCGGATTTCACCGGCGCTGCGCTGACGGTAGAGCGCGCTGACACTCCAGATGGCAACGGCGACGAACAGGGCGGCATAGATTACTACGCCCACATTATAGCCGCAGCCGAGGGTGTTGACAAAGAACAGTTCGAAATACTGGCTTACCTCGATGAATCCGGGCACCAGACCATAGAGAATCAGCCCTACGACCACAGCCGATACGGCGAGAGCAAGGAGCGAGCCTTTGGCGGTGGTGTTCTTGAACTTGCGGTAATATATTACCAGCACGATGGCCGGGATACAGAGAAGGTTGAGCAGATGGACGGCGATGGACACACCGATGATGTAGGCTATCAGGATGAGATAGCGGTCGGCATGGGGCTGGTCGGCACGGTTCTCCCATTTGAGGATGAGCCAGAACACGAGCGCCGTGCAGAACGACGAGAACGCATAGACCTCACCCTCAACGGCCGAGAACCAGAACGTGTCGCTCCAGGCATACATCAGTGCACCGCACAGACCTGAGCCGAACACAACAAGCATCTGCACCAGGGAGACTCCGGTGGCCTCATCGCGCACGATAAGCCGCTTGACCAGATGCGTGATGGTCCAGAAAAGCAGCAGGATAGTGCCGGCGGAGAGCAGTCCGCTCATGGTGTTGACCATAAGGGCGGCCTTGGAATAGTCACCGAACGCGAAGTTCACGAAGAAACGCGCAGCAAGCATGAAGATGGGGTTGCCCGGCGGGTGTCCCACTTCAAGCTTTGTGCCCTGCGCGATAAATTCCGGACAGTCCCAGAAGCTCGCTGTAGGCTCGAGTGTGCACAGATATGTCACGGCGGCTATGACGAAACACAGCCAGCCGAGAGTGTTGTTGACAAGCCGGTAGCGGCTCATCGGATGTAGTCCTGTAAGGTTCATCTGCTAAAAGCATGCCACACGTGTGATAGTTTCATTGCATGCAGGCCGGCGTGTGGCTTTTCCGGGAGCATGCCGGAGAGGGGGAGGAGAGAGGTGGGGCTGCGCGCGGGCAGACCGCCGTCAGATGGCGGAAATGCGCGCTATGTACTTGCCGATGATGTCGAATTCGATGTTGACTGCCGAGCCTACCTTTATGTCACCGAAATTGGTGTGCTCGAAGGTATAGGGGATGATGGCCACACGGAACGAATCGGGGGTGGAATCGCACACGGTAAGGCTGACGCCGTTGACACACACGGAACCTTTCTCCACGGTGACATATCCCTGACGCGCCATTTCGGGGGCTACGTCATAGTGGAATTTGAAATAACGGCTGCCGTCCACCTCCTCGATGTCGGTGCACAGGGCGGTACAGTCCACGTGGCCCTGGACGATGTGGCCGTCAAGACGGCCGTTCATCACCATGCAGCGTTCCACGTTCACGCGGTCGCCGGGCTGGAGCAGGCCGAGGTTGCTGCGGCGGAGAGTCTCCTCGATGGCTGTGACGGTGTAGGTGTCGCCGGCAATGGCCACGACAGTAAGGCAGACGCCGTTATGGGCCACAGACTGGTCGATTTTCAACTCGTCAGCAAACGTGCATCTGAGTGTGAGATGCAGGTTGCCGCCATCCCTGACGGCCGACACAACGGTGGCGGCTGTCTCAACGATTCCGGAAAACATATGGTAACAGAGTGAGTGTCGGGGAATTATTCGGCCATGTTGTGGAACACGTTCTGCACGTCCTCGTCCTCCTCAAGTTTTTCAAGGAGCTTGTCGAGGGTTTCGCGCTGCTCGTCGGTAACCTCCTTGACGTCGTTGGGGATGCGGACGAATTCGGTCGACAGGATTTCAAATCCGTTGCCTTCGAGATACTGCTGGATGTTCGAATATTCCTCGAACGGACCGTAGAGCACGATTGCATCCTCGTCGGCCTCAAGTTCATCCACGCCGTAGTCGATGAGTTCAAGTTCGAGATCCTCGAGGCTCATGTCGGGTTTGGGCTGAATCTTGAGCATCACCTTGTGGTCGAAAAGGAATGTGAGGGAGCCCTGGGTGCCCAGCGAGCCGCCGTGCTTTGTGAAGTAGGAGCGCACGTTGGCCACGGTGCGGGTGTTGTTGTCGGTAGCGGCCTCCACGAAGATGGCGATACCGAAGGGGCCGTATCCCTCGTAGGTGATCTCCTTGTAGTCCTTGGCATCCTTGTCGGTGGCTTTCTTGATGGCGCGTTCCACAGTGTCCTTGGGCATGTTCTCAGCCTTGGCATTCTGCATGAGCGCACGCAGGCGGGGGTTGGTGGAGGGATCGGGGCCGCCGGCCTTCACGGCGATGGTGATTTCCTTACCGATGCGTGTGAATGTGCGGCTCATGTTGCCCCAGCGTTTCAGTTTTCTGGCTTTGCGATATTCAAATGCGCGTCCCATATTGAGTGTACTTTTTTATTTTGTTTTGTAATGTTTTGTTCTGATTATTCGGATAGGGGAGAGGGAGGTCAACGCAGCTCGGCACCAAGTTTCTTGCGGAGACTTGCGACGATGCGCTCCATAGCGGAGTCTATCTGTTTGTCCTGAAGGGTCTTCTCATCGTCTTGCAGTGTGATGGAGATGGCGTAGGACTTCTTTCCGGCAGGGAGGTTCTTCCCTTCGTAGACGTCGAAGAGCTCCACGCCGCGCAGCAGCTTGCGCTCGCTCTCGCGGACGGTGGCCTCCACCTGCGCCATTGTCACTGCGTTGTCGAGCAGCAGGGCAAGGTCGCGCTTCACCGGAAGTGTTTTTGACAGGGGGGTGAATTCCACTTTTTTCTTCACTGCGAGGTTCACGAGTGCGCCCCAGTCGAGTTCTGCGTAGACCACGGGCTGCTTTATGTCCGCCTTGGCAAGCTGAGCCTTGGCCACAAGACCCATGGCGCCGAGACGTTTGCCTGAACGGGTGGCGATGTCGAGGCTTGCCGAGAAAATATTGTCGGAACCGTCGGCTTTGGTGACGGTGATTTCACGTTCTGCAATGCCGAGACGGGCGAATATGTTGGCCACGTGCGCCTTGAGGTCGAAGAATGTGGCTTCCTCAGCCTGACGTGCCCAGTTGGCGCGACGGGAGTTGCCTGTGAGCCAGAGGGCCAGACGGCTTGCCTCGGAGAAGGGTGCCAGCGGAGCCTCTGCGGTGGACTGCGCCTGCGGATTGCAGGTGTAGACGTTCCCGAACTCGTAGAAGGCCAGATTCTCGTTGCGACGGTTCACGTTGTGTGCAATCGACTCCAGACCGCCGAACAGCAGGGTCTGACGCATCACGTTGAGGTCATTGCTGAGCGGATTCAGCAGCTTCACGCAGTGGTCGGCCGGATATGCCGTAAGGTCGGCGTAATATGCCTCGGCTGTAAGAGAGTTGTTGAGTATCTCGTTGAACCCGCGGCCTGTGAGCTGCTCGGAGATAAGGCGCTGCAGGTCGTCGGCCTCGTCGGTGAGGGTCTTGAGCTGGAGCGAGGAGTGCACGGTGGTGGAAATCTCCACGTTGTTGTAGCCATAGATGCGGAGCACATCCTCCACAACATCGCAGGGGCGCTGCACATCCACACGGTAGGTGGGCACAAGCAGGTCAATCTCGTTGTCGCGGCGACCGTCGACGGCTATTTCGAGCGATGCGAGGATGGCATCCACCTCGTTGCGGGGGATATCCTTACCCACAAGCGAGTTGAGATAATCATAGCTCAGCGTCACCTTGTAGGGTGCCACGGGGTTGGGATATATGTCGACAGGTTCTCCGCAGATTTTGCCTCCGGCAAGCTCCTTCACCATGAGGGCGGCAAGCTTGAGGGCATACATGGTGGCGTTGGGGTCGAGACCGCGCTCGTAGCGGAACGAGGCATCGGTGCTCAGGCCGTGACGGCGCGCCGTGCGGCGGATGCGTGTGGGGTTGAAGTATGCGCTTTCAAGGAAAATGTCGGTGGTCTTTTCGGTGACGCCCGAATTCAGACCGCCGAACACACCGGCGATGCAGAGCGGTTTCTGCGAATCGCAGATCATAACGTCGGCCTCGCTCAGGGTGCGTTCCACACCGTCGAGAGTGGTAAATTTGGTGCCTTCGGGGCATGTGCGCACCACAATGCGGTTGTCAGCAATCGTGTTCAGGTCGAAGCAATGGAGCGGCTGACCGATGCCGTGGAGTATGTAGTTGGTGATGTCGACCACATTGTTGATTGAACGCACGCCGATGGTTTCAAGGCGGTTGCGCAGCCATTCGGGACTTTCGGCCACCTTGACGCCGCGGATGGTAAGGCCGCAGTAGCGCGGGGCGCCCTGAAGGTCGGCCACCTCCACCTCAACGGCACCGTCGGCAGTGTCGGGAGCGAACGAGTCGACCGACGGACGGTGAAGGTCGCGGTGCGAGAGATGGCAGTCGAGATATGCGGCCAGGTCGCGTGCCACGCCGTAATGCGAAGCGGCATCGATGCGGTTGGGGGTGAGGTCCACCTCCATCACGTAGTCGCTTGAAAGATTGTAGTATTCGGCGGCGGGAGTGCCTGGAGCGGGAGCATTCTCCTCGGGGATGACGATGATGCCGTCATGCGACTGGCCCACGCCTATCTCGTCCTCGGCGCAGATCATGCCGAGCGATTCAACACCTCTGATTTTGGAGCGCTTGATGGCGAACTCCTTGTCGCCGTCGTAAAGGACGGTTCCCACGGTGGCCACCACAACCGTCTGGCCAGCAGCCACGTTGGGGGCACCGCACACAATCTGTGTGGGTTCGCCGTTGCCGAGGTCCACGGTGGTGATGTGCAGGTGATCGCTGTTGGGATGCTCCTCGCATGTGAGCACCTTGCCGATAACGATTCCTTTCAATCCACCTTTGATTGATTCCACCTCTTCAAGTCCGTCGGTCTCCAGACCGATTGAGGTCAAGGCCTCAGTGACCTTTTCGGGCGCAAGGTCGAAATCGAGGTAATCCTTTAACCAATTGTAAGATATATTCATCGATGATGGTATGTTTTGTAGCTACACAAAAAACTTTGCAGTTTATGAACCGCAAAGTTACAAAAAAATCCCAAACATTGATTGTCAGCACTTAGCTTTGTACCATCCCACCTTTTGAATTTGGATTTTTTAATGCTGTCATGAGACAAGACTTAATGTTTCTTGCCGTGAAATTTGGTAAATCAGTAATTATCATTATATTTGCGAAATGAGAACGGCAGGATTGCCCATACCACCAATCATTGCATTCTTTAGAACTGATAATTTATTCACATATATAATAACAGAACTTATGAAAATCAATCACTTATCACTTTTAGCCCTTGCAATAGCCATATCAGGCTGCAATGATCCGGTTGAACCGGTTCCGGGAATTTCTTCTCCGGAAAATCCTGATCCAGAACAGACAACCCTCCGCACCCCGGAGGAAGCCATTGAGGCGGCGCACAGGGCGCTGTCGCTATTGGAACCACCGACAAACGATTCACGAGCGGTTCGTAACACGCGCCACATCGATATGGATTGCGGAGTGGTCCGGCTGAAAGAGTTTAAATCGCGTTCGGATTCCGAACTGCCGTTCTACATAGTGAATTATGCAGACAACCGGGGATATGCCGTTATCGCCACCGAAAAGAGCGCCCAGGAACTGATCGCCGTCACCACCGACGGCCATCTGGAGAATCTTTCCGACGTCTCCAACCCCGGGTTCCGGCTGTTCATGGAGCTTGCCACCCAATATGTCAATGCCTATCGACTAAATGGCAGAGGCATTGGTAATACAAATCCTATTGGACCTCCACGTCAATTCAAATCCACTCAATATTATCGAACCGACACTATCTGGCATGCCAATATTGCCCCACGCACCCCAAACTTTTGGAATCAAAAATCTCCTCTCGGAGATTTTTGTCCAAACGAAACAGCGGGATGCTCCAATGTCGCCCTCGCTTTGGCCTTGTCATACTTTGAACATCCCAAACAGCTGATCTTGTCATATCACGACTCCGTGATGGGTAAGGTCATAACACTTGACTGGGCCAAGCTCAAAACGCATATGCATTTCGACGGATATAACACACAAACAATCGCTCAGGAGTGCGATGCAAATCCAGACAAAGCCTTGATACACTATCAACTCGCTCATCTCGGGCGGCAACTGGGACATTGGAATAACAGCACATATAATTTTTCAGCAAAACCTTCTACCTCAACCTCCACATCCGAGCTGCGCAACAATCTCGAGGGGCTGGGGATGCATGGCGTTACACGGGATTACAACGCCGGAGACGCAGCAAGTGCGCTGAAATATTCCCCCGTATTGCTGATGGAAGGGAGAAATGTCAATGAGGACAGCGGCCATATGTGGATTTGCGATGGCGTCCGTTCATACCATCTCAAAAGAAGTCTTTGGGAAATTGATATTTTAGGGAATCAGACACAGTTAAGCGACTGGGAAGAACTTGCAGGTGCCACCTACAACTTTTTCAATTGGGGATGGGGGCCGGATAAAAAGGGATATTATCATAACGGATGGTATCTTGATGGTGTCTTTACCCATATGGTGAATGACCTGGGGCATCCGACACAAAATACATATTATAACATCAAATACACTACAGTAACATTTTAACCTGAAATTTCAATCCTAAATACAGCCCAACTAAAAATATTATCACCGATGAAAACGACAAGATATCTATTCGCACTACTTATATCCGTAATGCTCTGCTGCTGTTCCGAAGAAAAGCCTATAGGCGGTGCGTGGCCATGGGGTGTGGATTTTGGCGCATATATTTCTATTGTGGATGAGAATGGGGAAGATCTGTTGGCGGAAGATGCGACTTCTAACAACCTGTATCAAAAGAAAATCATTCTTCGCAGAGATCCATATGATTGTGTGGTCAACTGGAGCACACCTCCCGACCCCGACGACCGTAACGCGATGCATGTTATTGACAAAGATGTTGCTTATTATTTCTACGTATTTCCTCCGATTGAAGATCATTTGCCGAATTTTCGCAGAATGTCATTCGACTTGGATGGAAGCATCTTCTCAGCGGCTATTAGCAGCGGCAAATCTTTAATGCTTTATTCCCCTGGAGGCGTATGCGGCTGGAGTTCTGATCCGTTTCCAATACACGACTCCGAGACCTATACATTTATTATCGATGGACTGAATGTCACACACACTATAACATTTGAAATCACGCTTAATGATATCCCAGATTTTGACCCCCCAATTTACCGTTATTTTATGGACGGGGAGGAAACCTCACTACCTATTACAATCGTGATTCCACGCGCAGAACTCGCCAACCTCCCGGAATGATAATGCATAAATGCATCACTGTCATAACATTTTAGCGCGGAATCTTAACCCCAAAATCATAACCAACATGAAAACGACAAGATATCTATTCGCAATACTTATATCCGTAATGCTCTGTAGCTGCTCAGAGGAAGAAACTATACTCAACTCCCCTCCACAATGGCATCTATATTTTGGCACATATATTTCTTTCGTAGATGAGAATGGCGAAGATCTGTTGTTGGAAGATGCATCTTCCAACAACCTCTTTCAACAGAATATACACCTCAGCACAAGATCATTTGATTTTGTTGCAAAATGGGGAACTCCACCAATTCTGGAAGAGCAATGTCACCAATCGAATGAATGCTATTTCCATGTATTCTCTTCCGCAAAAGATGTTGACCATATTCCAGACGAACTGCCATTTGACCAACAGAAAAGAATCCTTTCATCCTTGATTTATGACGGTAAATCGGTAATGATGTTCTCAAAATGCCGTGGAGGGGTACCCCTCGAAGCGTTCCAACCCATTCACTATGTTGAGGATCATATGTTGACTATTGATGGACTGAACGTTTCGCATACCGTAACAATCGACCTCACAGTCAATACTATTGGTGAACTATATTTTGAACATAATTATAGATTTGAACCACAAACCCCCACTCCTCCTACCTACCGCTATTTTCTGGACGGGGAGGAAACCTCGCTGCCGATCACTATTGTGATTCCACGCGCAGAACTCGCCAACCTTCCGGAATGAAAAGCATAAAAACCGCATAGGTAACGCCGATCTTTTTGTACTGTACATCATTTATAATTTCAAATAATTTCTAACTTTGTGAACGTTTGATATTAAATGAAATGGATTGCAATATTCGGGACACATTCGAGTACATAATAGCTTTGGCAAACGAGTTTGCCATAAAGTTCAACCGGTCTGACCGGCAAGCATATAATTACATCCGCCGTCATCGTGGTATCGCTTTTATCGAGCAAAATTACGGTATCATGCATACCCTTGACTTCAATGAAGCGGTTGAAAGCGTTGCAATCTATTGTCGCAAATCAGGAGGAGAGCTATGATACTCTACCACGGTTCAAATATTAATATTGAGATTATCGACCTTGCCAAATCAAAACCCAATAAAGATTCGGGAAGGGATTTTATCTGTCGGAAAATGAAACACAGGCACAAGAAATGGCCGTGTTTAAATCTATGCAGTTAGGCGGAACTCCTGTTGTTTCCAAATTCGAATTCGACAGAAATATTATGGCAGACTTTGTGTTAGCCAATCGGGACGGATGCCCGGTAGAGCGGTACGACATAGTTTATGGGCCTATCGCCAATGATAAGGTTGGGATGCAAATTCGTAAGCTTAAAGATGGCAGCATCGATAAGTCAGAATTTCTGAATCGCCTAAAATATATGAAAGGAATAACTTATCAATTTTTCTTTGGTTCCGAAGTGGCCATAGAGCATCTTAAGAGAGTGTTTGAATTTAACACGAATATATCATTAAAGAATTCTTTTAATCCCCTCAAAGGTCTTTTTCACCTGCTTCCGCCAAGTTTCATCGGTCACGATGCCCGCATCGCTCCCTCTTCAACTCGCGGAATCAGTCTGAAAAATCCGCTTTGAGTGAATTAAAGTGAAATCCAAACACTCTCTAAGAAGATATGACCGACAGGGAGTTCAAATATATGACAGAAGCAATGAGTGCCGATCTTGCCGTATTACTTTCAAAAGATTACGGAATGGATATTCCTGAGGCACTCGACACTCTTTATAATTCTGAGACTTACACCAAGCTGACCGATCATCGTAGTGGAATGTACTTTCAGAGCACTCTATATGTATATTCATTTCTCAAAAATGAATTAGCTTTCGGGAAGCTCATGTAGCTCCGCATAAACTATGCCTCGAACTGAGGTGACGGGTTGGCGGTTAGGGGAAAAATGGCTATCTTTGCGGTATGTACAGGACATTTATCACATTGGCCATCGGTGCGATAGGGATGTTCGCGCCCGTGGCGGCAGACGCGCAATCACTTTTTGATGAAATCATTATCGACGGTGAAACCGTAAGCGTTGATACAGTGGCTCCGGCTAAAGAGAAGTCGGCCAGGGAGCTGCGTCGCGAATCGGCCGCCGCCGAACGTGCACGCCGCGCCCGCCGTGCGGCCATGAAAAGAGCCGGCATCGACAACCCTCTGTGGGAAATGACCGATGCCGAGGGGAATCTGCTTGAACCGGAAATTTTCGGTCCGCAAACGCTTAACCCCGACACTGTTGAGGTGATAGAGGAACTGCTGCTGCCGGAGCAGGTGCGTTTCCCGATGATTTTCAGCAGATACAACACAGACATAGCCCGTCCGGACGGCTTTGCGGAAGCCGCGCGGCTACTCGACGCCGACAATATGAACTGGGCCGACATGGCTGTAATGCGCGACCGGCGCCGGCAGATGCTTGAGCAGGATTTCATGATTGCACGCCCCGATCTGGTGCCTTACAATCTGGACCACATGCCCCGTCCGCCGAAGGAGTTTGTGATGGAGGTGGATCCCACTCAGGCCAAAATCACCGTCAGTGAATTCGTGCGCGACCAGAAAGAGATGGAGCACGTGGTGGAACCGCTGCATCTCAAGCCCATCCACTGGCTTAAGAATTTCGATGCCTCGCTGCAGTTCTCGCAGGCATATGTGTCGCCCAACTGGTATCAGGGTGGCAACTCAAACCTGAACGCCATCCTCAATGTGCTTTACGACGTGAAGCTCAATCCGGCGTTCCATCCCAATCTGATTTTCGAGACTTCGGTGCAGTACAAGCTCGGCATAAACAATGCGCCCGACGACACGGTGCACTCCTACAACATTTCGGAGGACCTGCTGCAGGTGAACTCGAAAATCGGTCTGAAAGCGGCAAAACGCTGGTACTATTCAATGAACGTGCAGTTCAAGACGCAGCTGCTCAATAATTACCGCACGAATTCAAACGACCTTGCCGCCGCTTTCCTCTCGCCGGGCGAACTCAACCTCGGTCTCGGTATGACCTACAACTATGAGAACCCGAAGAAGACCCGCGTGTTCACCGCCGCCCTCTCGCCGCTGTCGTACAACCTGAAGATGTGCACCAACTCGCGCCTCGACCCCGTGGCATTCGGGATGGAGGAGGGGAAACGCACCCTGAGCCAGTACGGTTCGAGTGCCGAACTCACCTTCAGATGGAAACTCGCCTTCAACATCGAATACTTCTCGCGCATGTTCATATTCACTAACTATGAGTATGTGCAGTCGGACTGGGAGAACACCATCAACTTCAACATAAACCGGTTCCTGACCACCCGCATCTTCGCCCATCTGCGCTATCAGAGCGACGCCGAGCGGATGCCCGACACGAACTGGCACAAATGGCAGTTCAAGGAGATACTGTCAATCGGCTTCTCCTACCGGTTCTCGCGCAGCTGACGCAGCGCAAGCACTACCGGAGCCGAACGGCCATGCCACACCAACACCAATCGCCATGCCACGAAACTGCCTGCAGATATGCATCATGCTCCTGCTCCTGTGCACCACACATGCATACGGTGCCGAGCGGCCCGACAAGTCGTGGGTGATTCCGGATTGCACCGAAACGTCTGTAAAAGAAGTATTTCAGGAAACACCACCCACAGGGGCGGCAGGAATCTGGCAGACCACCGACAATGGTGCTGTTGTTGCCGTGGTGGAAGGGAGTATTCCCGGCTCACAACGCTCATTCGGACGCACCTATCTGCTTGTGCTGCTGAAATCGCCGCGCGTGGGCCTGCGTCCCGGAACAGTGATGGGGTGGATGCAGCCCACGGCCAAGGCCGACAGTTACGAGGCAAGGCTGTTCACCCGTTGCGACGGACGCACGCTCTCGGCACCTAAACGGTTCACCATCACAATGTCCGATGCGAACCACATGTCGTTCATCCGCGTGCATACGGGTCTGCGGTTCATGCCATGGCGCCTGCTGCCCTACATGTTCCGCCGGGCCATCCGCGAGCGAGACGACAGCCCACGGGATCTGGACGGCATGGTACGCATATGGCCCGACAACCCTTCGGCACCCATCGGAATCCGTTATCTTTAATCCATCCTGACCACATGCTCTTCCTGACCCGCATATTTCTGATTGTTGTCACCGCATCGTTTGCGGTGGGCGCCCCTCTGAATGCAGCCGGAGGAGAGAAACGACAGAACACCACACGGCATGGACTGAAAGCCATTCCCCGCAACGCAGCCAGCGCCACAAACGCGCGGCTCGACACCATTGCCGGAGAGGGGGATGCGGTGGAATTCTACGGATACGAAAAAACACTGCGGTCCACGCGCGAAACTGTATTCGTGACAAACCGGAACGCACGCACCATCGCTGCATTGCGGTTCACCATCAGATATTACGACGCGCAGGGGCGGCTGCTCCATTCCAGAATAGTGAATATATCTGCCGAGATTCCTCCGGGCGAAACCAGAAGGGTGGATTTCCCGTCGTGGGACAAGCAGTGCACGTTCTATTACTCAGGCTCACCGAGACCGCGCACATCGGCCATTCCTTACTCCATCAAGATAACCGGCGATACCATTCTCGTAGCACCCACGGAATAACGTTTTTTACGCAATGCATCCTATCGACCAGATACGTCAATTCACCACGCTGACTCCTGAGCTGGAAAAGAAACTGCGATTGATAATGCGCGACAAGACCTTTGCCAAGGGGGAGACCATCCACAGTTCGCAGATGCTCAGAACCGGCTCTTTATACATCACCAAAGGAGCCGCGCGGGTGTTTTACACCCAAGGTGGACGGGAGCACACGGTGTCGTTCGCGTTCAGCGACCAATTCGTGCTTATTCCACACGGCGGATACTCCGCCAATTCCGACACCATGGCACTGCAATTCCTGATGCCGTCAACCGCCATCTTCCTGCCGCGCATGTCGATAAAGACAGAGCTTGAGGAATCGGGCGCGATTATAGACCTTGAGGCACTGCTGTTTTTCAACACTGCGCTACTGCAATATACCAGTTTTCTAGAGGAACGTGTCGATGTGCTGCAGACCCTCAGCGCACCCGAACGCTATGAATGGGCCATCCGCCGCTTCCCACGCCTCCCCGATTGCGCTACGGCCACTCAGATAGCATCGTTCCTCGGCATCACCAAAGAGACACTCTACCGGATAAAGAGCGGAAAATACGCCGACCGGCATACCACCAGCCAGCGCAATCAGACAACCACAGAATGCAAATAGACAATGACATATCACCAGACATCCTCTGCAGACTCCAAGCATAAAGAGCAAATCGCGCATGCCATCGAGGCATACCGCAAGCGCACAGGATTCAACGAATTCGTGCCGCGTGCGGCGCTCATCGATATGGACGGCACTCTGCTCGATTCGATGAAAGGGCACGCCAAATCGTGGCACAGGCTTATATCAGGACTCGGGATTGCATGCACCCCCGAGGAGTTTTACCTCTACGAAGGTATGACCGGCACCGAAACCATCAACATGCTTTTCAAGCGCGCGTTCGGCCGCGAGGCCACGATGCAGGAGCGTACCGAACTTTATGCCCGCAAGACAGGTTATTTCAATGAACTGCCGAAGGTGCCCATTGTAGCGGGTGCCGACCGGATGGTCAGCACGCTGATAAGCCACGGCATAGAGCGTGTGCTCGTCACCGGGTCGGGACAGCTGTCGAGCCTCGAGAGGCTGAAAACCGATTTTCCCGGAGGTTTTGCCGACAATATGCGCATCACCTCGCACAATGTGACCCATTGCAAACCACATCCAGAGCCTTATCTCAAGGCCATGGAGCTTGCCGGAGTGGAGCCGTGGCAGTCAATCGGGGTGGAGAACGCCCCGCTGGGAGTGGAATCGGCCTCACGTGCAGGCGCATTCACCGTGGCCGTCACCACAGGGCCCATTCCGGCCGAACGGATGTGGGAGGCAGGCGCCGACATGGTATGCCCCTCAATGGAAGTTTTCGCCGACCTGCTTCCTGAACTATTGACACGCAATTCATAAAGAACAATACTGCAATGAACACACAACCAAACACCGACGCCTCTGAAAGCCTTCTTTTCACCAATCACGTGGGGGTGGCGATCGACCGGTTCGTAACCCACGCGGCACCGGCATCGGTGTTCGTGCTTACCGATACTAATACCTCCACATTCGTGCTTCCGACGCTGAGAAATATGTCGGAGGCCGTCAACAACGCATCGTTGATAAAGGTGGATGCCGGAGAGGCTTACAAAAGCCTTGACACACTGAGCCGGATATGGGAACTGCTTAGCGACGGGGGTGCCACACGGCAATCGCTGCTTATCAACGTTGGCGGCGGAGTGATCACCGACATGGGAGGCTTTGCGGCAGCCACGTTCAAACGCGGCATACGCTTCGTAAATGTGCCCACCACCCTGCTCGGAGCCGTGGATGCCTCGGTAGGGGGGAAGAACGGCATAAACTTCAACTCCCTTAAAAACGAGATAGGCACCATCAGGCCGGCCGACCTGGTGATTGTGTCGACCGCCTTTTTCCGCACACTCACTCCGCAGGAACTTCTGTCGGGTTATGCCGAAATGCTCAAACACGGGTTCATAACATCGGCCGAAATGTCGCACCGGCTCATGCGCTACGACATCACGGCATACGAACCGGAGGCACTGCTCCATCTGCTGCGCGAGAATGTGGCGGTGAAAAGCCGGATTGTGGCCCAGGACCTCAACGACAACGGAGTGCGCAGAGCCTTGAACTTCGGACATACCGAGGCACATGCCTTCGAAGCACTTGCAATGCAGCGGCGGTCGCCACTGAGCCATGGCTACGCTGTGGCGTTCGGCATGCTGGTGGCCATGGTGCTGTCAAGGATGAAACTCGATTTCCCCTCCGAAGCGCTTCACAGCTATGCAGCCTATGTGGAGGAACACTACGGGGCGTTCGCATTCTCCTGTGCGGACTACGACGCGTTGCTTGCATTCATGCATCACGACAAGAAAAACGCCACGACGGGAATCATAAACAGCACGCTACTGAAAGATTTCGGCCAGCCTGTGATCAACTCATCCATAAGCGACGAGGATATGAAAGCGGCGTTCGACATTTACCGCGACCTTCTGCATCTCCCCTGAAGCGGGATGGTGAAGAATGTTGCCACCGGTGAAAAGAAAAATTTGGTGGGAAAAGGAAAAATGCGTACCTTTGCCGATGCTAAAAACGGAATGGCGATTAATCCGTGCTAATTCGCTTAGCAAACACAGCCAGCTCGGGGTGTAGCACAGTTGGCAGCGCGCCACGTTCGGGACGTGGAGGTCGGAAGTTCGAGTCTTCTCACCCCGACCCGTCAAAAGGGTCAGCCGCCTGTAACCACAAGGTTGCAGGCGGCTTTGTTTATTCATCTCCTAAAAAAACTCATCAAGATCAATGCCATAGGGATTGTTGATTACGGGACATCTGTCGATGTGATAGTTAGGCATGCCGAGCACATAGGGGCGGATATCGTAATGTATGAACTTCTCCCCCTTGTAGACCTTGACGCCGACACTACGTATTGCCCCGTAGATGAAATGGATGTTCCGGCCGCCCAGCCGTATGAGCGACGTGTTGGCCGTGGCGAAATGCGGGTCCACAATCCACTCAACAAAGAACGGTTTACGCCTGAGATACATGTGTACCATCGGTGTGTGCTCCGTAACCGGGAGTTGCGGCTGTTTGCCGTACACGCCGCCGACATACAGGCACATGCGCCCCACGAGATTGCCCTCCGCCACCGCCGTGCGATTGAGCAGGCTGTCGAGATCCTCCACACCGGTAACCTTGACCACTTCCTGAAACAACTGAAAGAGATAACTGCGGAGCAACCCCGCCCCTCCGGCAAACGGATACTTCAGCGGCGTGACCAGACGGTCGGGGTAGCGGCCGTTGAGGAATTCATCGTTCACAAAACCCGACGGAAGAATCAGATTCTCCTCCAACATCCGTGATGTCAGCGGCACTTCGGGGATGGAGCCGAAATGCTGCAGGCAGAGGTCGTAGATGCGCGGAATGTTGCAGAACTCCACGTGCGAAATGTCGCCCACATTGCACGCCTTCATCACATTCTGACGCTCTACCATAGCTTCCCATTTGGCCTTGGCATGCCTTATCTGATCCGCTGTAAGCCTGGCCGACAATCCGCGCCCCTTCATGTGCGCCAGATCGTGGTCGGCAGGACAGAGCACAGCCAGATTGGAGTAGGAATTATTGCGCGTGAGGGCGTATTCCTCAATGTGGTGCACCACGTATGAACTGCTTTTGGTGCCATGACACACGCAGCATGTGTAGTTGCTCCGCTCAAGCAGCTCCCGCACCGTATCTGCCGGGATAGGCGTGCGCGTAATGCACTTCTTCACCAGCCGGATTTCGTCGGGCGAAAGGCCGTAGCGGGCGGCCAAAGATTCGTCGGAAGTGTTCCTGAACGTAGTGACAGGCAGATTGATTCCCTCCAGCTTGGCAGCCAGTTCACGGTCTACGCCGTATTGAATGTATGTGTCCTGAAATCTCATATTGTTACAACGCCACCTCCGCCAAAATGTTGATTTATTGCAAACTTACTGCAAAATCCGCTAAACTCCAAACCTTCACCAAACATCACCCCATACAACACAAACGGATTCCCCCATACGATAAAAACCGGCAACCTCTTATAATAAGAACCGACTGCTTCTTACAATAAAAACCAATTTCCTTTACAATAAAAAACCTAAAAAACGTCGATTGACTTGCACAATATAAAAAAACTCCATACCTTTGTGTCACCAAAACGCGATGCCCAGGTGGCGGAATGGTAGACGCGCGCGTTTCAGGTGCGCGTGCTGAGAGGCGTGCAGGTTCGAGTCCTGTTCTGGGCACTCCAAAAGCGACTTAGTAAGGTGACGATCACCAAGTTGAGTCGCTTTCTTTATTTTCTACAGGCAAATTACAGGCAAAACTCAAATATTCTGCGGAACTTTTGCCTACAAATCTCTTTTGAATGTATTAGAAAGTATCATGGTGCAACTATGGTGCAATTCTCATTCTCGTTATTGCTCGGGGAGGTCTGAGACAATGTACAACATTATGAATCTACGTTCCCAAATAGATTGGGCTCTTCATTCCTATTCATAACAAAATCGAAACAGCTTTCCATTGACTTAATGCCGATGCCCGGGTAATTGATTAGACCTATCATTGAATTTACTTGCTCAGATGTCACAGCGGTCTCGATTATTTCAATCCGTTTGTTTGTTTTCAACAACTTCTTTTTATGCTCAAAGGAGATTCTCATCCAATTTGATTTAAAAAGTTCAAATAAATCATCAGAAGCAGAAGGATCATATTGATATATTTCGACAGGGATGTCACATCTACGGAGATAATCTATCATTATCTCCATAACGACATCTTTATCTAATCCCCCATTACTTGCACCTAATAATGGGAATGCCACAGATGTTATACCCTTCTCTTTGTATGTTTCGATGAATTTCTGTAAGCCTTGTCTGATATAATCATACTCACTCGGCAATTTCCAATGTGTTTTTGTTGGGAAATTTAATACCCAAGGAGCACCCTCGACACCTTTATATAACCATAATTTCCCTATGGATATAAGGTGGGCTTCACAATACTGTTTGTAAAGATCAAACATAAGAGGGTACCTTAATTTAAACACCAAGGCAATGCCTTTTCCCATAACGCCAACACAATTAACTGTATTGACTATTGTTTGTGCCTTCGTATTAAAAATGTTACCATTTAAGATAGTTATATTATGCATAGTCATTATGATTTTTTACTTAGTTCAGAAAGAATATAGTCAATATCACTCAGAAAACTCAGATTTTTGAGATATCTTAAATTTCCAATTTTCCGGCAACTCATTCCATATCTTATTCAACATACTTACTGATTCTTATATATTAACCAACTTCCAATTCTAGGACTATTCACCTCAAAGAATACCTCAAAGGGTGTATTCTTCTTTATTTCGACTGAAGAAGATAGAAATATGCTATTTCCTCTTTGTCGTATAACATCGTCTTTATTTATGATTGTCGGTACATTTCCCGAATATGACACTCTGAATTCAAAAGGACAGAGATAATTTGTACTTATTCGAATGGAGTCAACAGAATCTTCAAAAAACAACTCTTTGTTCTGATGTTCATAAAGATTGGGATTTACAGTAACAATGTCTTCCCACGAAGTGCCATTAAGTTCTCTTCTTAATATTTCAGCTTGAACAGCGTCATAACAGCATATTTCTACATTCTTTAATTTAGAGAAGTCCAATTCACCATCGACCAGAAATTCTTGTTGCCGCTCATTAAAAGTATCAAAACTATTGATATATATTTCTTTTGCCTTGATTCTATTCGGCTCTTCGATAACTTTGAAATAGTTGGAAGAATCCTTTTGCATATTACCGTTACTATAATAGCACTTATCTGGCATTGCCATTAAGAGTTCTTCTACATCAAATATGAAAAATACCGGCATGGGGCATTTAGGCAGTCCTAGATTATAGGCTTTTCCGTAATATTTACGGTCGCTGGAATCCTTTCCTAAGCACTCATTATAAAATTGAGTAGGAGACTTTGGCATAAAATAAAAACGAGCAAAGCGATGAGCCGCATTAGTTCGATGAACATTAGAGCCTGCACTATTAGCAAAGTTTCCTTCTGCATAGTTGCGGCTCTGGAGTTTCATCGCCTTTATAATCTTCACAGCATTGCTCATATGAGTGAAATGATATGCCTTAGGCCGACGTGGAAAATGTTTAATAAAGTCAATGATATTTATCTGCTTCACCAAAGGCATTTCAGACACATCAACTCGATTATGGAACGCTTTGTTCCTCACTAGAACTGGCCAATTCCATTTATCTTTAAACCTTTCCACAAGAGACTTCGAAAAGTTTATATCCACAGAACTTGATGCTATATCCCAATCGATGTACTCTGAGAATGTTTCAAGCATTTCATTTGATAGCTTAAAATCCTCACGTCTACAAACTACAGCCCAATCTAAACAATCTTTGTATCGATCAAGAACTTCAAAATTGCCAATACATAAATGTTTATTTTTAGATACGATTCGCCAATCAACGTATTCGCAGTATTGGTCCAGATACGGAATAATAGCTTTACGATTAGAAAGAATTTTCCAGTTTAGCTTATTTAGGGGGAGGCTTTTAAGTACAGATTCCGTTATCGGGAAATAACTATGCGAAGATACATTCATCCAATCAATTTCAGCAGATGTCAAATATAGTTTAGCTATCATGGAAATCAGTTTCTCATCTCCCCATACATCTTGATTATCTTGTTGTGATAAGACGGACCAATTCAGACAATCATTAATGTGGTCATAAATAAACTTTGCAGAAGGCACGAAATTGCTTTGCGATGTCAGCATTTGCCAATTCCATTCATAATCAGGTTTTGATTCAACAAGAGACATATTTGCTGTAAGCACATGCCTGCTAAGAAGGTTATTATAATCATAATCTCCTTCAGGATATATCTTTATAATTTGCGCGATGTCAACATCATCTCGCATAGAAAGTGCTTTAAAGTCAATGAATCCCTTAAAAGCTTCTATAACTTCGTTTAATTTCTGTTTGTCAGGATTACAGAAAACACGACTATTCTGAGATAAATATACCCAATCGATTTTATTTTTAAATTGAGACATGAACCATATCTCATTCCGGAGACTCTCAAAATGAGACAACAAAGCAAAGTTCCACTTATTCCTGGAATCTGTGAGAATTGACTTTACATCATCTATCCATGCCTTTTGTTTGATTTTAAGTTTTGGATTGTACTTAAAATTATAATCCACCGACGAAGACTGGGATAATTCATCCCAATCAATAATATAACGGCAATCTTCCAGGTCTCTAAAAACATCGAATTCTTTATGCTGGCAGAAATATGAAATATCCCACCAGTAATTACGCTTCCTAACCGTAGTTTTAATAAGGTTCTTGAGTTCCTTGAAAGAAAATTGTGTAGTTAACGCATGCCAACCCCTAGAGCTCTTTTCTTTATCTGAAATATTTGTTAATATATAGGCAATGCGATCAAGGAAATTAATATCAAGGCGTGCGTCGTCAATTAAGATGCGTGGAAATACTGTAGTCCAATCCCAGTATCCACTGTATTTTTCTAAATTATTATTTAAGAACTCTATATTTACATTTTGAGACAGGAACGTCCAATCCCATTTGTCTACAAATAGTTTATTCCCCAGATTATCTAACTTTAATTTATAGAACATTCGTTCTGTTAATACCGTCCAATCCCAAGGAAATTGAGAGTCCTTATATTTTGAAATAACAAATTCTATGGATGCAATAGCGGAAAATGCAGACCAAGCGCTCCTGTCATTCCCAATCATCATATCTATATTTTCAAATGATTGAAAGAATGATGAATCTGTATGATTCTCAAAAATATGTACCCATTTTAGTTTTTCTCCAAAAGAGGCATACAGTTTCTTATCGAATAATAAGTTTGTATTACAGGAAATCGCTTCCCAATTCCAGTTAAATGTTGGATGTTCAATTAAAATATCAACATCGCCTATATGCTGAGATATAAACTTTTGCCCATCTACTGTAATTACAAATTTTGAGTATCTTTCAAAAAGAGATTTATTCCATACAAGATGAGGATTACATTCAAACCCAACCATATAGGGGGTTGATTGCCAAGAAAGCAATCCGTTGCATTCAAGCAAATCAATAACTGATGGAATCCAAATATAATCCTTATCATTGAATATAGCAGAAGTCAATGCCCCATTATTCTTACTCTCTTCTGCAATTACCGATTGAAACTGAGGACTGGTTGCGAATGTATTAGCCCATGTTTCATCTGTAAATACTCTATCAAACAACGAAAAGAATGATAAATGGGGGCCTATGCTAGTTATGTTATCATATATAAAGTTTAGGTCAAACTCACGTTCAATCTTGTCCCAATCCCATTTCTTGTCGACATTGGATAAAATTGCCTCTCTAACATCAGCAGTGTCATTTGTGAATCGCCTAAGACTAACTTTTACTATATCCAAATGAGCCAAGACAAATGAGTCAGAAAGACGCATTTCTAACTCATCCCAATTCCAATCTTCTTCGGTCTCTTTTTGTATAAGAATGAGCTGTTCTATCACACTATCTTCCCTGTCTATATCTCCAGACAACACCTCTAAATCCCAAGGATATTCTTTGAAATGTGCGATTAAGAAATTCTCATTGACTCTCTCTGTAAATATTGGCCAATCAAGGTAATTTTGAAATCTATCTATATTGTCACATAAAACCTGAATGTCACAATGACGAGAAATGTTACGCCAACAAGTTTGATTAGCTCTCTCAACAATTGTATTTAAAAGGTTCTCATCTGCCCAATACGTTCTTGAATCCTTGGCAAGATCTTCATAGTCAACCAAATCAAGGTAAGGCTTAAGTGTTGTGTAGTTTAAGACAGAAGACTTATTATCCCATAACTTATGGAAAAGGCATTCCATTATTAGGTTTTCTCGTCGCAGTTCATTCAGTGGTTCACAAACAAGTTCTGTAGCCCGAATAGCCACTTGTTCCCCATTCATGACCACAGGGATAAATTCCCCAGAATGTTGGTATAGTTTAATCTGTACTTCTCGCGCCTCTAAATCAAAATACTCGTCTATATTTGCATAATAAATGTTTGATTTCTCCTTAGATTGAAGCTCTAACCTTTTTATCAGCTGGTTTGCTTTCCCATATATTATGTTCTCAATTTCGGAATCTTCAGGCCATATTTGTTTTTGGGTGTGCAATGTAGAATATATCCCAAGATCTTTATAAAATGGGAACATAAGCAGTGCCATAGGCAACTCAGATTTCAGAAGGGCATGTTCATAAACATCCTGCTTTCCCAAAAAGAAATTATAATGTTTAAGCTGTTTCAGCGAAACTTCCCCAAGTTTTGTTAGTACAATCTCATCCTCAGACTCGCATTTTGATATAAGATGTTCTTCTTCTACCAGTCTAAGAATGTCCTCAAACATACGAACTTCTGCCACATCATAGTACACCTCATTTTTTCCATCTACTTCACGATTAGCGATACTGAAACCCAGAAGTATGCCAAGGCTTCTCTTATCATAACGGCCTCCATTTGACGCAAGTATTGAGCAGATTACATAATACAAGTCATCCAGAGGTTCCTCGGTATAATAAGCCACATTACATGAATATTTTTTCAACCCCCATTTTGTACAGGTTGAATATATATATTCAGAGCTATTTATCCTATCTACAATTTGGCTCATAGTTCATTCTGGTTGATTACTTTGTCATTAAGATTTGACTCAATAGTCAAGAAAAGTCGTTGGTAAATTTCTAGGGTTGAGAATAAATCTCTATTCCCCACAATGATGAGTAATCGCTTCGCGCGCGACAAAGCCACATTTAAACGATTTGGTGATTGAGCAAACCCCAAAGAAGTTTGCTTCGGGTAACCGAACTCTGGGTACCTTTTTTTGTCCGGCTGCTGATTTCGTGAACTTTGAATTATATTACTGCGAACCATTGACACAATGACAATATTGCGTTCCATTCCTTGAAATCTATCAACAGTACTAACCCTTATTGGTAGACTTGAATGTTCATGAGCTATTGACCTCAATTGTTTTATCTGTTTGCTATAAAAACTAATAATGCCGATTTGTTTATCTTCAATCTTGGGAAATTGATCTAAATAAGAGCGAAACGAAGATGATTGTTCAAACTTTGTAAGAAGTCGATTTATTGTCTCAACTTCACCGTAGTTGACTCGGGAAGTGCCATCTAACATTTCTGGAGAAGTAGTATTTATAAACAAAACATGAGTGTTATGATTGATTAGACCTGGAATATCAATTCCGTGGTATCTCGATGCCGGGTTGTTAATGTCGGGATCATTAACCCCAAGGTCGTAAGGCCAAATTAGGCCACAACGTAGGCCACCATCTTCTCTATAGAACTGTTCAATAACTTCATTTATATCAGGATGCATTCGATATTGCAAGTTGAATGTTCCCTTCAATGAGCTATCGATACGTTCATAAAGCTTTTGAAAATGAGATATTTCCATCTCATCAAAATGACTCCCAATAAATTCTTTAAGCTGCATTATATGCCTTTGGTCATCACCATCTTTACTTGTCTTATATGCATAATCAAAGGTTTCTTCAAATTCTTCTTTGTCCAGCATAGGAGGTAGCTGACGATGATCTCCGATAACTATTGCTCGATTTCCATAAACGAATGGCAACACTAATTCTGCGGGTGTTGCCTTTGAAGATTCATCTTGTATAACTGTTGTAAATTCAATTCGTGTTTTGCCTTTTTTCTGTTTGAAAAGATCGCAGTAATTGTGGTAGAAAGGTGTAAAACCTTTGAAATCGGCTTCACCAGCCCTTCTGTCACCAATTGAACTACATGTTGCGCCAATCACATTGGCATTTTCAATATATCTCTTATATACAATTTCACGAAGACACTTGCCTGGATTGTTAAGGTAGTTTCGCCATTTTACAATTATTTCGGACGAATCGTCAACCACTCCATAAAACGCGCGACGAGCAATGTTTTCTAACCAATTCTTAAGAATAAGATTGTTTTTTTCAGGTGCGTCAGACTCTTCATTTATTTCCTCTGTTATAAGACAAGTATCACCTTCCTCAGCCCAACGTCTCATTAACTCAATAGAAAACTGCAGTCCTTCAGATTCGAGTTTTTCTTCACCGCCAAAGCGAACCGGTTTTACCAAGTTAGTTTTCCTGTTGACAATACGTGATATAGCATTATCAACAGCTAGATTTGTCTCTGATGTAAGAAGAATTCTTTCGCGTTTGTTGCCATATTGTAAACCTTTACGTATCAGTTGCCATATAAGTTCTGCAATAGCCGTTGACTTGCCCGTGCCAGGAGGTCCTTGAATCACAGCTAAATCCTCAGCATACATAGCCTTTATTATGGCCTGTTTTTGTGATTCGTTTATTCGGTCATTGAGCAAATGTGCACAAAACTCAATATATACAGGACCGTCCTCTCGAAGCATTAGATCAATATCTGGAGTCTTTGTTGCCTTAGAAGAGTCAAAAATAAAATTTTGTAATCGAGGATTTGTCAATTCTTGGCCGGTAGTAGCCATAGTAAATGTATTCTTTAGGCGAGAGATTTTTTCCATTTCGCCTGTAAGAATTGGGGTTATTGTCGATATAACTCCAGACTCAAAAGCTTCAATAATAGTATTTTTTTTATCATCTGGAACATCTATGTCAAATATAAGGTTTGGATAGTTCACTCTAAGCAGTTTGCCAAATGGAATCTCCTTTTCGCCAAGCTCAAATCCGAAGTCAGCACGACGCATATCCATTATGCTATCTTCTAAATCTTCTAGTCTGGATTCAGAATTATAGTTGATATTAAGACGTATTTTCCCTTCTACCTTTGGTGCAAATTCAACATTTATACCCGGTGTGTTTATTTGTAATAAATCCTTGTTTAGCCTGGTGCTCAAAGGTTCATACAAGTCAGACTCTATATAGGGGAGGCGAATTTTTATCTGATGACAAATGCTATCATTTATCACCGAAATATCTTCGTATTTTTCTTCCAAGGAAGCTTTTAAATCATCATAGCCGATTAACTTAGATTCAACCTTACACTTATAACGATGGTTATCATAGACATTGACTTTGACAAATGGTATGGATTTTTCTAGATTAGCAATAATCTTCGAAATATTTTGTTCTCGCCAATTAAAATCAATACCAATAGCTCCAGTATCTTCATTGAAACTATAGCCATCTAGCCCATTTATATATTGAGTAACTTCTTGTAGCTTTGTTTTTACAAGTTTATGTTTCGATACAGCGTATGAAAACAAAACGTTTATCTCTATGGCATCTTGGGAACAATATAGAGTGGCCACATTCAAGAAAGCCCTGATGTTTTCATTTGCTTCTCGAATGTAGTTCTCCTTACAAGGTTTTTTCTGAGAAAATATACGCTTGAATTCAAATGTATCAGTTTCCGGATAGAAGCAATCAAAGTGATACTTTAGTTCTTCTTTTGCAATCTCATTGTGTATTTTAAATATAAGTGTATATTGTTTGCAATACAAACCAATGTTTTCATATTGATGCAAGGTTTCGTTAGTTATGTATTCATTTCTATATTCAAAGACCTCTATAACTTGTGGTAATTCTTGTTTTTTTCTCTTTTTTTCATAAATCACATAATGATTACCGAAAAGATAGCGTAAATAATCCTCTCGATTCACTGAGACCTTTGAGATAAAAGCGGCAATATCATCAATATGTCCTTTGATAAGATTGCCATTATTTAATATATAATCCAATTGCCTTAATTCATCTAATGACAATTGGTCATAACGTCCCATGTCATTTGCATAATCAATAGTAACATTGATAGTAGGGGTGGTGTCAAGTTCAATATGGTACTTAGATAAACTACGACGAATCTCACATAAGTCCGATTCTGACAAAGCATCCCACTTATTTTCATCAACAAGTATTGAGTCTGCTTCTAAATCATATTTTTCTACGCCAAGTTTGTCTTTGAGAAGGTTGTTTATCGTTTCCTCATCCTGGCTTTCGTCGATTGTTACATAAATTTTGTCATTTTCTATTTTCAATGAAGTAGGGTCTATAGAAATAGGAGAACATCTTTGCTTAATCAGTTTCTCTTGTATATCGACAAAACGCTGCCAAATATCCCGTATAGCATTTGTGTTGGTATCTTGGGCTGCTGTTTGCTTACGAGACTGCGAAGAGCCCTTTCTTGCCAACCTTTCTCTCATTCTTTCTTCTTTCTCCTTTCTTTTGGGACGAGTTGTCGCATTCAAAGAAGACAAATCAATAGAGCCTATTACATTAACCTTAGAAGTATTCGGTAGATTGCGTAACTTAAACACCTCCTGAGGCTTTTCTCTCAATGGTTGCTCCTTATGCTCCGGGATGTAAGGCAAAACAGGGATTGAGCCAGTTGGATTTTTCAATTCTTCGCGTATTATCTTCCCATCGACAATGGCCATTGGGCAATTATATGAAAAGTCTTCTCGAGTCCAATAGCTAAAACTATCACAACTTTGATCCTTCGGAATAAGAATGTACCTAGTCGGCATGACAATGATAACATCATTACGCAACTTATCCCAACCGTGAGAATTAACCTCCTCTCGATTAGCAATTTGATCTAATCCAAACTTATCTTCGTTCCAAGTCAACGCAAGCAATATGGTTTTTCTACCAAACGCTTCAGCAATAAGTTCATATTCTTCATCGGAAACCCGAGTATTGAGATTGGCCTCATCAAGGAATATACCGTTATTTTCCAGTTCTTTTATAACGGCTGAAATTTCCAAATTGAAATCCCTACATATTTTACCCAATTTTATACGCATCTTTACTTCGCTTTTGATTGTAAATAATCTGAGGGAGTCCAAATTGTGAATCCATTATTTTTAAAGACCCTTTCACTTTGACTATTAAAGGGGAAGAATACTGCTTTTTCTGAAACTACGCCTAACTCAGCTTCTGCGATAACAGTTCCTGAATCATCCTGAATAACGAACCCCTCCTCTGAATTAAATTCTATACCATGAATTAGCAAAAAGCGAACTACGGCATGGAGGCTCTCATCATAATGTTTAAGAATAGCTTTTAAATAATCGGATTCATTCTCTAAATTTTCCTCTTCGTTTTGAGGTGTAATCGTGTATTTAATGGCTTCTGCTCGATATTCTTCTATAAAAGCTTTCGGAAGCATTACGTTTTTATACTCAATTAGACTTTTAAACATATTTGCGACTTTAGCCAATTCAAAGCCAGCATGTCCACATCCAACCGGAGTAATTAGGAATGTAAGTTGACTATTGGCATGAACGTAATCTATAAAGCGTTTGACTGCTTTATCTAAATCGCTAATGTCAAACCCTTTTGTCGGCAATGCATAACAATTTCCAGTTGGTCCGTCAATCACACCTACTTTAGCGCCAAACTTATTGGCTGCCAGCCCAGCAGCTCCATATCTTTGTGATCCTCTTCTATCGGTACCGAACACAAACACTTGATTGGGTCTCAAATTGAAAATATGATTTGGCGTAAACCTATCATAAGATTCAAGAAGTTTCATACTCTCAATTTGAGCCGTCTGCTTTGGTTTCTTTCTGCTATCAGTTAGAGCCCGACAAACATCCATTTGAGTATTAATATTCACCGCTTTCACTTCTGTCTCTAAATTTTTTTCAACAGAATAGCTACTCAATTCCTCGCTCAAGAAAGGATTGAGGTTTAACTTTATTGCCAAATCAATAATGTCTATATTGGAAATATTAGTGGATTCACATGTTATATCTTCTATTTTATCGATGAAGTGAGTATTGTCGGTTATATGCAGCCAACTTTTCACCTTGGAAGATAGTTGATTATCAAGAGAGATTGTCTGATTAAACACGATAATCGTTGGAATATCCTTAATCCATCGTCGGTCTATATTAAGTTCTTTTAACCCTTTTCTTAATGACGAATGATTAACTCTTGCTTGTTGATATACCGTTTTGCGAGAACCTCCTTTGATTACAACTCCATTGGAAGTCCAATCACCATTTTCGCATGCAACTATGTTACCACCATAATTCTTAAATTCAATAGCAATGATCGCATCCTGTTTAATTACAATAGCGTCATACTCGCAATCATATATGTTATAGTTTCCAATCATCAAATAGAAGCTATCTGACTCAGCAAACTTTGTCTTCATTTTTTCACACAACAATCTGAACTGCTCTCGTTCAGCCGTCGTGTCGTAATTGCTACACCTAAATGCAATAAATCCTCCAGCCATTATGGTATAAAACGCAATTATTAAATTGTATAAAAAATTTATTGCTTATCTGAAGATGTTATCAGCTCCTTAATATCAACACCAATAACAGACGCTATATTTTGCAATGTATACAAATCTGGTTGGGAAGTGTTGGTGCACCATTTGGAGACGGTGACGGGGTCTTTGCCTAATTGCTCGGCGAGCCATTTTCCAGTGTGACCTGTTTCGGCTAATACTGCTTTTATCCTATTTAGCTTTTGTCGTTCTGTTTTTGTCTCCATTGATTGATTTATTAAATTTGAACGCAAAGCTACTAAAGATAAATGAGACAGCAAGCGATTATGCTGTATAACATATTCGCTTGCCGTCTCATTTTTCCGTAGGGTTAGGGGAATTTACTTTCGTGAATCAATTCGGTGCTTTTGGAGGAAGGCGTCGAGGTCGGCGCGGTTGACGTAGATTTTGCGGCCGATTTGCGAGAAAGGAATGATGCGCTGGTCCCGGTAGTTTTGCCATGTCTTTGGCGAAACTCCGAGGATTTTACGTGCATCTTCGGATTCTATCCATTCGCTGCCGGAGTCGTCGGCGTTGCGACGTGTTATCAGGTCGATGATTTGCTCCAGCGTTTCATGAAGGTTGCGCCACTCTTCTTCCGGTACCATTATCATTGTCATTGACGGTGCTGGTTGCTGGGGTGTGGCTTTGGGTGGAAATTTCATTGTTTCTCATTGTGCTTCATGTTGATGTGCCGTAAGGCAGGATGGGAAAAAAGTTGTAATTTGGCGAAGGCCTTGGTCGAGGATGTTTAACGGCTATTTGAAACGGTCAGGCATCTGAGGTCTGTTTTTGTCTATCAGCGAACCGATGGTTTTGCCATAGGTGTTAAAGTGGTGTTCGAGGAGGTTCCAGACAAGACCGCTAAGGGTAATGGCTGTCCCATACTCGTCCTTAAGGAATCGTGCCATTTCTTTCAGACAGTCGAGATGTTCGTCTGAAACGTACACGACTCGTGTTCTTTTCGATGAGTCGGGTGCTTTCAGGAAGAGATCTGAATAGACTTTCTCATCGCGTGTCAGCTTCGGTGCCTTGTCACTTTCTGTTGATGATGGTTCATCATCAGCTGCGAAGTGAGGCACGATGGGCTTGTATCCCGCAAGGGAGTTTTCCTTGGGGAGTGGGATGTTTTCAATTTTCTTTGCCATTTTGTTGATCGTTTTGAAGGTGAGAAAAAGTTGGCAACATTTACCACGATGTACCGGTAACTGCCGAAAATCGGAATAACCATCCGCAGACGGTGGAATAGACCGAGCCGTCTATCCATAGTGTTTTGTAGATAGACATACTGCCGATTAGCCGGCTAATCGGTTGATTCACCAGCCTGCTATTTGGCTCTATGGATATATGCACATTAAGACATTGCGATATATAGCTGAATGACCATTTAGCCATTCAGCCAGTTATCCATCCGGCTTAATAGCCATTTTCGCATAGGGTCACAGAGATGATTGCCACTACGGACTAATCTGGATCCATTGTGACAATATGTTTTATTTGGGGATGTCTCTTTGGAAATGGGTTATAATAGACAGATGGATAGATATACAGTCGGCCATTCAGACACATGTCCATATATCCATCCGGATAGTTTTCAGGTAGCCATTAGGCTATCTTATTGCTAACAATCTTATAATTAGAACGTCACACTATTGCCAGCACCAATAGCACCATGTCTGATCCAATGGCGCAAAGATAATATCGCCTGGATGAATCTTCCAAATTATTTCGGGTATGTTCCGCGATATTCCGTTCTGGTTCCGTTTTAGGGCGTGGAAATTCCGTATTCTCTGGCCGTCGTGCAACGAGTAGAATGCTTCTGGTGCCACAGGCGTCGGCATGGAGAACACGACTTTGGAGTGTTCTCAACCCCTCCACGCAAGGATGTTTTGTGGGTAACCCAAAACCTTTTGAGGTAACTCAAAAGACACCTTGCTGTGGTCGTGTGACCACCGAATTTTTCTGTCCTGAAATCATAGCTGTTTGGCAGAATGGTCAGATAGCTAACCAACCAGATAACCAGTTGTCTATTACTGAATATCTACAGCGTCAAGGAGAATTGTGGCAAACTCGGGGGTAGCCATGCGGATGACGTTGGCATCGGCAATAGGACGGCCGATGAGGTTGACGCTGCCGTACCAACCTATACGTTGGTCGATGACCGCACATTGCATTTTGCACTCCGGGATATGGTGGATGTTGAAGCCCATTGTCTGCAGCTCTGATTCGCGATGACCGGTTTCGGAAATAATGATTGTGATGCTTACGCCACGAAGCGAGGCTGCTGCAAGTAGTTCTATGACCCGTGGCGTGCGGCTCCAGCGCAAACGTGTGGTTGAAATCACTATGCTAAGTCGTGCCTTTGACAAATCTTCATGGAATGGTCGTTCGAAGGTCGTGGCATCAAATATTGTTTCGGTTGTCGGCTCGGCGAACAGTCCTTCGTTCGCGACTGCTATGGAATAACCTACGGCTTTGTAACCGTGAAGGCGTTTCCGATACATCGAATCGCAGATGGGCACTCGGAGGTCAATATAATCATATATGCGCGTTTCACTCTTGCCGGGATAGTTACGGTGAAGTCGTCCTGTGTACTGTGCGATAACTCCTTTCCATGACACCGGAAGCGCGAGCATCAATGTGTCGAGTCTGGGCAGGTCGAAACCTTCGCCGACATATTTGCCGGTCGCTACAACTACCAACGGCTCATCCGCCGGGACGAGGCTCAGTTGCTCCATGACCTCGCGCTTGGTTTTAGCGGAATCGTTACCGACGAGTCGGAAGACATTCGGGCAAATCTGGCGGCACTCCTCGGCGAGCAAATCGACATGTGCCGTGCGGGCAGTCAGAATAATTGGCGTTCGTCCCTCGGCGAGATTTGAGGCGATGTCGTCGAGTATCAGTTTATTACGTGATTCGCTTTCGATTAGTTCGTCGATAACCTGTGCGTAGTTTCCTCCGTCGGCTTTCAAATTGCGATGTGACGTGAAACGTGGAATAAGGAGCCGTCGAAAAGATTGCTGTGTCTGTTGTGACTTTGAGTCGGCAGTATAGCGAATTTCGCCACATTGCATGAATATGATTGGTTGATGACCGTCTTTGCGAATCGGTGTGGCGGTAAGGCCATAGACGTATCGGGCATTGACTTCGCGGAGCACACGTTCGAAGTTAACGGCGGGTGCATGATGACATTCATCAACTATAACCATGCCGTAATTTCGGACAAATGGTTTGACTTCATTATCACTCATGCACGACTGAAGCAGGGCGATATCGATTTTACCGTTAAGAGTGTTCTCCGTGGAGGTTAACGCTCCGAACTGCTGAAATTTCTTCCGGCGACCACGCCCTTTGTGATGCTCTTCAGGTTGAAAATCGGTTGACAGATATTCTTCTAGACGTTCGCGCCACTGGTCAAGCAGAGCTTTGGTGTGAACTAGTATGAGTGTATTGACTTTCTTTTGCGCAATCAATGCGGAGGCAGTCACGGTCTTGCCGAATGCCGTCGTTGCAAAAAGAGTACCACAGCGATGCGCCTCCAGCGCTTCAATAGCTCGTTGTTGCTCTTCGTACAACGAACCCTTGAACCAAACATCAATTCTTGCCCCCGGATTGGTTTTGTCATCAATCCGAACCTCAACATCATTACTCTTTAAAAAGTCAGTAGCGGCTTCTTCACAGCCACGGGGAAGTATCAGATAATCATCCATTATCTCCGAGCATGAGATTATGCGAGGCAGATTATAGACCGGCAGACGCATTCCAAGTTTTGCATAAAACTCCGGATTTTTGAATGCGGCAAGCCGTTTGAGGTGATTGACAGCTTTTGCCGAGAGCTTTTCGATTGCAATATAGATACCGGATGAGCGTATGATTGAAATTCTCTTTGGGAAATCCGCTTTAGTCATCGGTCGGGGCTGAGGCCGTTCCCAAGGTGCAGACTCGCTTGATTTTGACAGTTCTCCGAGAGGCTCCTTGTCATATCTCGATACTAGTCTATCCACCTCTACTGCTGACATTTTCTTCATGCCTTGCAGATATGACCATTGGTCGGCAAACGGCACGAAATCATCGTTGACAAACACACTGTTGCCATCTTTCCTCGCTCGCCCCTGCAACGGCAAAGCCACAAGATTGCCGAAGCCCCCGGTTGGCATGAAATCCTGATTCGGAAAGAAACGGTCGTATGACTTGAACGACATACGCCCCTCTCGCTCCATTGCCTCCGTCAGAATGGCGTTGCCAAGCCGGCGTGCTTGCCTTGCCGCAATTGGCTCCGAAAATAAAATCCACACATGCGCTCCATTACCTGACCGCGACCGCTCGATATACGCCGGAATATTCCAATCACGACAGACAGATACATACGCTCTCACATCATCTTGATAACCATACTCAAAGCTCTTGTCATCGAAGTCACAACATAGAAACCTACAGGTATTGTCCAGCAAAATGGCATATACGCCAACGACATCTCGCCCGTTAGGCTCTTTGCCTTCAAGGTGACGGTAAATGTCATTGTATCCCAAAGGTTGAAATTCGCGGTTGGGACATTCCGTGCATTTGAATTTCTTTTTGTCGCAAAACTCATGGTTCCATTCCCGACTGCATACCGGCTGATATCCTCTCTTTCCGGTTGAATTGCTAAACCATCGCCGAGCAAACACATCCTCACGCCCTTGAAATAGACTGCGAAACAGCGTGACCTTCTCTTCCAAAGACAGCACAGGCTTTCGAGGCGACATATTCTCCGGCTCGTCCGCCGCAATCCCATGTTGAGCCAGCAACGCCCGTAGCCGGGCATTTTCAGCCCGCAACCTTTTCAGCTCGTCAGACACAGTTTCATACATGGAATGATTTCGCAACTTACTCAATGACTTCCCAAGTACCGGATTTTAAATCACCGACACGTTTAATTCTGTTTTCAGACTTCAATATATCAATGATTCTAAATAGAGTTCTGCGAGGGATATTCAAGGTTCTGGATATTTGTGTGACACTGACACGTTTATTATGCCTCATCATCTCTATTATAGCTGCTTTCCGCTGAGCATCATTATTGGTGCCACTATTGGTGCCAACGCCATTAATATTGGTGCCATCTATGCTCTCATTGGTGCCACTATTGGTGTCAGCCCCATTATTATTGGTGCTATTCTCAGTGGAATTTACTATGACATTAGGCGATTTTGCTATGTCATTGGTGCCAATTTCGATGACATCGGCATTCTGAACAACCACCTTGAAGGTCGTGTAATCGCCAAGCAAGAATTCAGCAGGATTACTTTTGTTCTCTTCAAGAAGCGTTGAAACTGTATTGACACCGCTCCCGAAACGGTTGACATAACCGAGATTAAGCATTATTTCAGCAATGTTGGGGTTACGGTAGTCTGTCTCATTGGGAAAGTTTTCCAAATTGACTTTCCCGTAGAGATTGCCGGGATTGTCAATCTCGATGCGATCACTGTACTCGTAAAACTTTATCGGAGAGTTGTTGCCGTTATATGCTCTGTGCATCACTGCATTCATGGCAAGCTCACGAATTGCTTCCCATGGATAGTTTATGCGAGGTTCTTCACGGAGTACACTGACAAATTCCGGTCGCTTGTTCTCAATGGAATACTTGATGAAATATTCCAACTCTTTAAGCATGGTAATAAGATTGCCCTTGAAACGGTTTTCCTTCAATACCTTGGTTGCGCGGGTAGTCCCGGCAAACCTAACATACTGAATGTATGCCCCCGGAATGAAATACTGAGGATCGTGTCCCAGCAATAGGATTCCGGCATAGGTGGGACAATTAAAACGAGTGTCAAACAGACGCAATGACGCCATCTGCTGAATTGGCGTGCGCTTATCCTTGGCTAATGTTACGGGTGAAACGGCTTTCGGAAGATACTCTTTATTGAACAGTTCCACGTCAATGTCATCAATCGTGGCCTCACGGCACGGACGACCATCGAAAGAAGAACTATGCACCTGTCCTTTCTCAGTCAAAATTCGTTCCTCCTCCGTATTTGCCTCGGCTTTTCTGGCACCGATTCTAATCCAAATCACACCCTTGTACCTAACGGGAGTATCCTCGCTTGGCTGAACTTCTATGACGGCAATTTCTCCTTCAGGGAAAGTTTCCTTATAGACCATCATCGCTGGTGGTGGAAGTATTGTTCCGGAATTGCGAAGCCCGGCATAGGAACGGAGCTGTTCGTCGGTGAACGTCTGCCCATCGAGTTTGCCGTTATCATCCGCGCCAATCATAAAATAGCCAGGTTTCTTCGTGTTACGGATGTCGTTGGCAAATGAACAGATTGCCTCCGACATTTTCTTCGTATTGTCAGTGGATAATGTGCGCTCCACGCGCTCATTCTCTATGTCGCCCAGCAGCGACCTTATTTCATCTTTAGTCAGAGGCATATCGTTGTTGTTTAGAGTGCAAATTTACTGATTATTTGTCGGTTGGTCAAATTTCCTTCGGAATCGCGCACCGAGCTAAAGCTCGACAGACGCTATTTGCCAACTCGCGAATGATTATTTGTTGATTGCGGAAATTACAGCCATGATTTGTTCCGGGGGCATACCTTTCAGCAACTCGACCGCCTGTTGAATTCGTTCTTCGTCGGTCAGGCCATCGGCACCAACCTTCTTCTTTTTAAATAGCGAGCGAAGGGTGTTGTCGGTCTTTGTTGTGTCAAAGCTACCCATATAACGCTCGGTAGTCGCGAGGTTGCTGTGCCCGAGAATATTCTTAATGGCAGAACTTTCAGCTCCGGATTCCTGCGCAATGTGCGCAAAAGCATGGCGACTAATATGCATCGTGAGATTGGTCGTAATCTCGGCCTTTTCAGCAATCTTCTTAAGATACTTGTTTATAAGCGCATTTTTTGCAGATATATGCTGATAGAGTTGATGTCGCAATTCAGGTTTCATTCTATCCTTATCCGATTGCGTGATAAACTTTGCATACGGCGCCTCGTTGTCAAGCAAAGGAAAGATATAATCATCCGGCTTCACATCCTCACGATGATAATGCCCGAGGATTTCAAAGGCTTGCTCGACTAGGACAAGGTCACGGTCCTTATGGTTCTTTCCCATCTGATAGTGCAGTCGTCCATTCTCTGTGACATTACGCCATCGAAGCTGAATCAGGTCGGCAGCACGAATCCCGGCGCAATAGTAGCTGAATAGGAAATAATTCTTGCAGTGCCATATCAGCGAACCTTCCTCCAGTTCAAGCGCAATAATACGCTCCATCTCGGTATCGCTTAACTTTTCTTTCGTCGTCTTCACCCCCTTATACTTGAACACAAGGAATGGGTCCTTCGATGCTTCCATTATGCCGACCTCGATAGCGCGATGAACCAGAGTGCGCAGTATATTGAATTGTACTTCAATTGTGTTAGGGTGTAGCAGTTTCCCCGGTTCACGCTCATTTTCCCACTTGTGGAGGAAATTGTCAAAACGAGTCAGTAAATCAACAGTCAGGTCATCGACAGTTATATCAGCCATACGGCGTTTTTTACGAAAAGCATCGAGTTTATTGATGAGACCGCAATACTTGCGCCAGTTTCTCCATCCACCGTTATCATAAATCATCTGCGCACGCTCTCGGGCAAACGCCATAAAAGACGGCGACACATATTCAGCATCCAGATTCTTTATAACCTTAGCAGATGAGACATCGCCATCCGACGCTAATTCCTGATAAGTTTCATTGGCTTGCACAAGCATAAGACGCAACTGCTCATTGAGAACCTTTGCCTCGGGAACATTCGCTCTAATCCAATTGTTCCCCTTGCACTGAGGATTGAAATCATCAATGCGCTTCAGCTGGATGCCTGTTTTCTTCTTTGTACGTTTGCCGGCAGCCGTGACCATAAGATAAAGATTGTAAGTCTTATTTCTTGTGGGCTTATGGTCGAGTTCAAATCTAAATGTTGCCATCTTTAGGAGAGTATAAAGGTTTTACACCGCAAAGATACAACGAATAAATTTTACGTGCAATTTTACGTGCAAAATCGTACTTTTTCTTACATTGAAAGAAATCCAAATGAATAATTCATTGCTTTAAAAACCTAATATTCAGCATATTTAAAATGTATTTGAAAATATCTGAATTTAATATCAGTAGTCCTGTTCTGGGCACCACAAAAAAATCGCAAGTGATTGAAAATAAATCACTTGCGATTTTTTGATTTCAACCCGTGTCAACGCGGTGTCAACCGACCCTAGTTAAAATCAATTGTTCTTGCAGATAAGGTGGGTCAGCGATTACTTTGACCTTCGTGTCCTTTTCTTCGATACGGTTTTCGGCAATCATCAGAATGTGGGCGACGAGGATGTTGACGGCAATATGCTGCTGAGCATCACCGCAAAAGAACGGTTCTTAGAAATAGAATCAATGAGATAGTCCGTATATAGCTAAAGTATTATGTATAATTTGCATGATACTCACTTTCCTCATTTTGCCTGGAGTATCCCATGAAAAGAGGTAGTTTCCATTTTGGAAATAACTCATCATTCGTTGATGCCGATTGGCTGGTCATCGATGGCGTGGATGATTTCGAGTTTGAGGGACTCGGGGTAATCCTCGTTTGCCATGTAGCAAGTGATGATGCGGTAGGGGCATGCTCATAGCGGCATGATGCGGATTAACTGACGTGCGCCTACCGAATCGGCCGTCAGACCGTTGCTGTTGTCGGACACGCAAACAACCGGGGCCGTAAGCTGGAAAAGGTTCATTATCTCGCCGAGATTCTCCCCCTTCAACATAAAGCGGAAGGTGCGGTCCTTCAGGCGTGGGTCGATTTCAAACTCAACATTATAAATCTGCTCCAGCCGGCGGCAGATGCGGTAGATTGAATCGTCCTCGAAAACAAGCACGCCATTGCGCCATGCGCAATACCGGTCGAGGTCAACCCCTTTGCTTACTGTCTGGCATCCATCCTTTATTTCCAGATGTTCGCCCGGAAGCAGCGACACGCGGTTACCGCTGTCGGCGACCTCCACTTTCCCTTCCGCCAAAGTAACCGAAGCATCCCTGTCATAAGCGTTGACATTGAACTCCGTACCGGTTGCCGTAACCGACATATACGGCGTGTGGACATTGAACGGGTGCGATGCATCGGCATGAACCTTGAAATAAGCCTCGCCGTGAAGCTTTACATCACGGCTGTCGCCACTCATATCCTGCGCATACTCCAGATTGCTGTTGGCATTGAGCCACACAACGGTGCCGTCGGGTAGGGACGCCTTGCTGGTGCATCCATAATCGGTCGAGAGCGTTATATTCTGGCTCACGGCATCGCCTGACCTGCTGATCAGCAAATATATCGTGACGGCAAGCAGCGGCAGAATCGCCACTGCCGCGATCCTTGACCAGAACACTACCAGTTTTCTTATAAATCCGGAACCACGGGGCACTATGCCGGCCTTTGCCAGCACTTTCCATTCGGCCTTATCAACATCACTGTCGGAAACTTCAAACGCCGGGTTCAACGCCTCCCAGAGGTCCTGCTGCTCAAAAAACAGCTTCTTGTTTTGGGGGGACAGTTCAATCCATTTCCGCAGCCGGTCAATCTCATCCGGCGTGGCGCTACCGTCGAAATAGCGGGCAATGATTATGCCGATATCCGTGCTATCGTTACCAATGTGATTCATGTCAGTATATTATAGGAGATTACGGGCAGATAGAATAGCTATTATCCAGATCTTGTAGACCTGCAGATTCTGTTGAAGGAATTTAAGGGCTTTGCTTATGCGCGCCTCTACCGTACGCACGGATATATTGAGGCGCCTGGCAATCTCTGAATATTTCAGCTTCTCTTGCCTGCTGAGCATCAATGTCTCGCGAACTTCCGGCTCGAGCCGTGCCAGCGCAGCCTCATATGCATCAGACAGTTCCGTGAAAAACATATGCTCATCGGGCGACTGCGAGAGAATCGTTCCACGGTTCATCTCCTCATACGACATCTTGACCTTCATGTGCCGAAGTTCGTTGAGGGCGAGATTCTGTACAAGCGCGATGAGGTAGGAGCGGATAGAGGTGTCTATCTCAAGTTTCTTCCTGTTGGTCCACACCTTGATAAACGCCTCCTGCACAATATCCTCGCAAGTGCTTTTATCGGGGATGAAACGCGCTGAGAAACGGACCAAGTCTGCATAATACCGACGAAAAATTCTTACAAAGGCCTCGTGGCTGTCGAATTTGAGGGCAGCCACCAATAGCGCATCGTTTTTTAATTCTTCGTTTGCCATGGCACGTAATTTTTGGCAAAAATATGTTATACGTTGATATTTAGCAAGCGGTTTTAACAAAAATTTCTTTAATATTATTTTTTATCACTTTGCGATGTGGTTTTTTTGAAGTAAAGTGTTATTGAAGTAGAACGGATGTAAACAAGCGCTAACAAGCCCTAACACACCTTAAAACATTTACCTCGAAAATACCAATCATTTTTATAAATATGGAAAATGTAATACCTATCAATTGCCGCCACCGGTTGGGCACGGCGTTAAGACCCCTTTTGGTCTTGCTGCTGCTCTGCATCGGAGCCTCAGGCTACGCGGCCGACAACAAAGTGACACTCGATGTCAGTAACGTCTCACTTGAAAGCGTTCTGCGCTCGATAGAGAAACAGACCGACTACCGGTTCTTCTACAGCAAGGAGACGGTTAACGTCAACGTGAACGTATCTGTAAAAGCACAGGACGAAAAGGTGAAATCCGTGCTCGACAAGCTGCTTCCGGCTCACGGCATCAGCTATGTGATCAATAAAGACCGAATTGCCCTCAAACAGGCGGCACCTTCCCCCCAGACAACAAATAAACAGAAACAGGATTCCAAAGGTAACAAGATAAAAGTAGTCGGCACAGTAACCGACACAAAAGGGGAGCCCCTGATCGGCGCATCGGTTAAAGTCGAAGGGGAAGCCACAGGCATGGCCACAGATATCGGCGGAAACTATGAGATAGAAGCGCCGGAAGGGAGCCGCCTGGAGTTCTCATACATCGGCTACAAGTCAGAGAAAAAGAAAATCACCCGGGCAGGCAAACTCGACGTGGTTCTGGCCGAAGACACCCAGATGCTCGACGAAGTGGTTGTGATCGGCTACGGCACAATCGACAAGAAAGAGCTCACATCGGCCGTGTCGCATGTCAGTGCAAAGGACTTCCAGTCGGTTGCAGCCACCGACGTGTCGATGCTTATCCAGGGAAAAGTCCCGGGCCTTTCGGTTGTGAACACCGCAGCCGCCGACCCCAACTCGGCTGCAAGCCTGCAGATTCGAGGCGTGTCGTCGCGCGAGGCCGGCCTGGGCCCGCTGATTGTGCTCGACGGAGTGCCGGGTGCGAGCCTGACGAACATCAACCCCAACGACATCGCATCATTCGACGTCCTTAAGGACGGTGCGGCTTCGGCCATCTACGGAACCCGTGGCTCCAACGGTGTAATCGTCATCACCACCAAGAAAGGCGCACGCGACGGCCAGACCCACACCACATATTCCACGACCCTGTCGTGGGACAAGGCAAACCGCGACCTTGACATGATGAATGCCGACGATTACCGTTCGATGCGCATCCCCTCGGGCGACGCCGCCGTGGACCTCGGCGCGAGCGAAGACCTCTTCGACCTTGTGCAGCAGGTTGGATTCAAGCAGCAGCACACCCTCACCGTAAGCGGAGGAGGAGCCAACACGAACTACCGTGTCACGGCCGATTACCGCAATGCCGACGGCATCGAGAAACGCGGAAACCGCGAGGAATATGGCGCACGCGCCACCATCAACCACACCACCAAAGGGGGGCTCTTCTCGGTCAACCTTAATGTGGCTCCGCGCATTGTTTACCGCAATCTCGCCGACAACGACGTGTTTCGCCGCGCGATAGAGGCAAATCCTACCACTCCGGTATGGAACGCCGACGTGCCGGGACGCTATTATGATTTCACCGACCATAACGGCTTCGTCAACCCGCTCGAGTCGATGGCTCTGGTGAAGAACAAAAGCCATGAGAAAATCCTCGACTGGGACGGCACACTCAAGCTGAACCTACTGCCGCTTTTCATGCCGAATGCCAAATACAGCCAGTCGCTCAGCACTCAGGTGACATTCGCAGACCACCAGTACAACAACGACGTCAATTATTCCGAGCCGTCGACAATGAACCAGCATCTCCGCAACAACAAGAGAGGCTTCGGCTCGCGCACTGCCAACAACGCCCGTAACCACAGTCTGGAATGGATCGCCAACTACAGCATCAGCATCAAGAACCACAACCTCCGCGCAATGGCAGGTTACTCCTACCAATACTGGCAGAATTCCGGATTCAGCTGCGAGAACTACGATTTCGCCAACGACGGTATCGGCGCCGACAACATCGGCTCCGGCGACGGAATGAAGGAAGAGGGCGAAATAGGCATGAGCAGCTACAAGGAAGACAACAAGCTCATCGCATTTTTCGGACGAATCAGCTACGACTACGACGGGCGCTATATGTTCACGGCATCCATGCGTCACGAAGGGTCATCGAAGTTCGGTAAAAACCACAAATGGGGTAACTTCCCCGCAGTCTCGGCCGGATGGCGCATCTCCAAGGAAAAATTCATGGAGGGCACCTCGTCATGGCTCAACGACCTGAAAATCCGCGCCGACTTCGGTGTGACAGGTAACCAGGAGTTCGGCAACTACCTGTCGCTCGACACCATGGGCCCGTTTGGCTACAGCTACTACAACGGACAGTGGATCAGAGTGTGGGGTCCCGGCAAGAACGTCAACTCCGACCTCCACTGGGAGCAAGGCAAGAACTGGAACGTGGGTCTGGATTTCTCACTGTTCAACAACAGGCTCTACGGTTCGTTCAACTACTTCCACCGCCGCCAGCAGGACCTTCTGGGCAACTACCGTGTGCCTATGCCCCCCTATCTGTTCACACACACCTATGTTAACGTGGGAACGATGCGAAACCAGGGCTTCGAGTTCGACATCACATTCAATGCCGTGCAGACACGCGATTTCACCTACACCATGAATTTCATCGGCACAACACAGTCGAACAAATTCGTGGACTTCAGCAACTCCGAGTTCGTCGGCAACGACTACTACGACGTGGCCTACACAGAGAACCCGTATCCCAACATCCCCATCCAGCGCATCGAGAAAGGCCGCTCGATAGGTGAATTCCACATGTTCAAATATGCCGGCATCACCACCGACGGCGAATGGCTGATCTACGACAAGGACGGCGACATCATCAAGGGCATCCAGGGCACAGAGGCCGACCGCCAGTATGTAGGCAACGGTCTGCCCAAATTCACCCTCTCCATGGGCCACAACTTCCGCTACAAGAATTTCGACCTGTCGCTGTTCTTCCGTGGCGCATTCGGATTCCACATCTTCAACATCCACGATTTCTATTACGGCACCCGTAATTTCACCGGCAACACGCTCCGCAAAGCATACGGAAAGAACCAGCAGATATCGTCGACACAGAACCCGATTGTCAGCGACTACTTCCTGGAACGCGGCGACTATTTCAAACTTGACCAGCTTACGCTCGGCTACACCCTGCCGCTGCCCAAAGTCAGGTTCATGGATTCGCTCCGCGTCTACGGAACCGTACGCAACGTGTTCACCATCACAAAGTACAGCGGCATGGATCCTTCGAATTTCCAGGTCAACGGCCTGACTCCGGGAGCCCACGGCGGCCGTGGCTACTATCCCACCACCCGCCAGTTCATACTGGGTGTGCAGCTTGATTTCTAATCTGAGTAATACCAAGGTCAATTAAAAATGAAACCATATAAATACTTTGCAGGGCTGGCAATGGCCTTATTGACCCTGCCGGGGTGTACCGATCTTGACGAAACCGTCTACAGCCAGGTAAGCTCCAACAACTACTTCAACACGAGAGAAGACGTGATTTCAATGGCGTTCCGCGCATTCGAGCACGGCTACTGGACCATTGTGCCGCGTTTCAGAATGAACGAGCTTTCTGCCGACCAGCTCATAATTCCCCGCCGCGACGGCAGCTGGGACGACGGCGGTGTCTGGCGACAGTTCCACTACCACACATGGACACCCGACATCTCGCGCCATGTGCATGACGAATGGGACTCGCAGTTCGCCGGCATCGGTCAATGCAACTTCGCCATCGACCGTTTTAACGAGCTCGACCCCGACCAATTCGGATTCGCAGAGGAAGAATGGAACTCCCTCAAGATGCAGAACAGGGTTCTGCGCTGCTGGTTCTATCTCCGTCTGCTCGATGCCTTCCGCAACGTCCCGTTCTGCGTAAGCTACGACGACCAGTCGCAGAACACGCTCTCGCAGGTGCCCCCTGAGCAGATTTTCAACTTCATCGAGGAGGAGCTGAAAGCTGCCATCCCGCTTCTGTATAAGAAAGAAAGCCTCGGCAGCGGGTCAAAATACGCCAACATGTGGACTCAGGCCGGCGCGGCATCATTGCTTGTACGCCTGTATCTCAACGCAAAGGAATACATCGGTGTCGACCGTCTTGCCGATTGCGAGAAGGTGGCTCAGGACATAGTCGACGGCGTCTACGGCGCATATAAGGTGGCCGACCGCTGGGATGCCCCGTTCGATTCCGACAACGACAACTGCGACGAGCTGGTGTTCTTCTTCTCCGGTTCATGCAACTATACCAGCTGGCACTATAACCAGCTTTACAACTGGGGCGTGCCCTCATATTCCGAACTTTATTTCGACGACGCCAAAGTAAAACATGGCGGACACAACGGTGAATTCGTATGCTCGCCGAGCTACGACCCAACCGGCAAGCTCTACGACTATGAGCTTGGCATGACCATCCAGAAGTTCCGCAAGTATAACGGAGACGTGCGCCTGGCGAAATACAGGAACCTCGGAGGAGGCAAACGCGAAGGAATGTTCCTCTATGGCTACCTTGAATACAAACAGAACGGCGTATCGCGCAAACTTAAAGCCCCTGAAATGCCCTACGACCTGTGCATCCGCGATGCCGTGGGTCAGTTCCACTACACCAAGGAAAACAAATGGCTCACTTCGTCCGAAAGCAACATGACCACCGGCGACTACAACTCAGGCTGGTACACCGTGAAATATCCCATGTACAGCAACAACGACCCGGGAGCCGGTGAAAGCGATTTCGCCGAAATTCGCCTGGTGGAGATAATCTATACGCTTGCCGAGTGCAAACTCCGCAAAGGCGATGCCACCGGTGCGGGTAAACTTCTCAACAGCGTGCGCCGCCGCAACTATCCCTCCTACCTGCACAAGCAGGTGCTCTATCAGCCCGAAGGGAATGTGGAGCTCGACATGAACGAGATGCTCGACGAATGGGGCCGTGAATTCCTGGCCGAAGGACGCCGCCGCATCGACCTGATACGTTTCGGGAAATTCAACACAGGCAAATGGTGGGACAAACAGCCCGATGCCGACGACCACACCAAGATTTTCCCCGTGCCCCGCGTGCAGATCACTACCAACGCCGCACTCGTGCAGAACCCGGGCTACAAATGACAAGAGTAATTCTGAACTCTAAACTGATATCAAAATGAAGATATACAAATTCACAGCGATTATCGCAATAATGCTGATGGGGATTTTCATGGCAAGTTGCGAAGATGAGAAAGATATAATCGTGATCGACGGGAATATCCCCATCAAGACCTCCACCCTCTACATCGTGGGCGACGCCACCCCGGCAGTGTGGAACATCGACAAGCCGATCCTTCTTGACGTAAGCGACGAAGACCCGCTCGTGTTCATCTACGACGGCAACCTTTCGCAGGGCGAACTGAAAGCCTACCTCACACCAGGCAACTGGGACTCGCCTTGCGTGCGGCCTCTCACTGCAGGCTCACCCATAAGCAAAGCCGACAACGTCGAGCCCTTCCAGCTCTATTCAGGAGGCGAGGACCTCAAATGGTCTGTAAAGAACGCCGGACACTATCGCCTGGTTTTCGACCTGCGCAACTGGACGCTGAGCACGACATTCCTCGGATATTGATTCCATCGGGTACTGATTTCCGGGAATGAATCAGAGAGCTTCCGATAACTGATTAAGGTTAGTTTTAGGTTTCCCATGAGGTTTCCCCGCTCCGGCATCACATGCCGGGGCAAGGGATGCCCATCAGACAATACAATGAAATGAACAACATGACAAGATTCTCTATTTTAAGCAAATTCTTTATTGCCGCACTGCTCTGCACAACCACACTGGTCGCCACGGCCTGCTCCGACGGCAATTCCCAAGACGAAGGCGAACCTCTGCCTGAGCCTCCAGCCCCCGAACTGCCCGCACTTCCCGTGCCAGGCGACATACACAACTACAAAGCTCCCCTCTACTGGACCATCTACGAATATGCCCGCACCTGGGAACTTGAGGGCGTTCCATACGACCAGATGGACCTGAGCTCGGACGAGTGGGACGCAGTCATCGACATGATGGCCACCAAATTCAAGCCCTACGGCTACGACATGATTTGCACCGACGGCTTCCTGCCCCAGCTCGCACGCGACGGCGGCATCTACATGTCGCACTACGGCTCAATGCCGCTCAAAGAACTCGTGCGACGCGCCAAGGCAAAAGGGCTGCGCGTGGGTGTCTACGACAACCCCCTGTGGATCAAAGGAAACCTGAACAGCAAAGTGCCCGAAACAAACTACACCCTGCGCTCGCTCACACGCAATCCGCAGGACAAGGTGCTGTATCCCCAGGTCACCGACCGTCCTGACTTCACATGGCTCGTGACCGACCATCCCGGAGCACGCGAATATATCGACGGATGGTTCAAGCACTACCACGACATGGGCGTGGACTTCGTGCGCATGGACTTCATGTGCTGGTATGAGGACGGAGACCCCGGCCGCGACTATCCCGTCACCTGCGGCTACGGACGCGAACGCTACGAACGCGGCCTCGCCTACATATGCGAATCGGCCACAAAATACGGCATATTCACTTCAATCGTGATGCCCGAACTCTACAACGACGCCGAATTTGAACGCAAATACTGCAACATGACACGCATCGTGCAGGACACAAACATCGGCGGATGGCACCACTTCTCGTCGTTCAACCGGGGCAAAATCTATGACAGATGGCCATATGCCGACAACCAGATGGACGGTTTCGCACACTGGAGCCATATCGGTGGCAAAGGCAAGATTCTGCTCGACGGCGACTTCCTGCGCCTTAACCGATGCAGCTCCGACGACGAGCGCCGCTCGCAGGTGTCGCTCCAGCTCATTGCAGGCGGCCCCGTGGCTATAGCCGACACACCCGAAACGATCGGGAACCTTGACAGATTCTACACCAACGAAGAGCTCCTGGCTCTCAACACCGACGGCTTCGTGGGCAAACCCCTGTCGGATGTTGTCAACAGCGAAGGAAGCTGCATATGGTGGGGCACCATGAGCAACGGCGATGTGGTGCTGGCCATGTTCAACCGCGAGGAATCCGGCAAAAAGATGACGGTAGCACTTGCCGACATGGCTCTGGATGGGGAATTCAAAGTGCGCGACCTTTGGCGCCATGCCGACGAAGGCACCGTTTCCGGCACATTCGAAGCCACGGTTCCCAGTCACGGCTGCAAGGTTGTAAAATTAACCCGATAATCACCTTCCGGACTCTCTCCGCACATCAACCGGTCAGTTTCTTCATCTAATGCGCTTCGCTTCTGCTGAGGCGAAGCGCATTACACATTTTTCAAAATACACCATACCCAAAAACAACGCTCACTCCCATATAACATTCTGCCTGAAAATGAAACTCTTACCTCAACTATTCGTTATCGGCGCCGGGCTGGCACTGCTTTCCTGCACACAGACGTCGGCGGAAGACCGTTTTATAGACAATTTACTTGACAAGATGACCCTTGAAGAAAAATTGGGTCAGCTGAATCTGCTGGTAGGCGGCGATATTATTTCAGGAACAACACAGGACCAAGGTAGCGACAGCCTTTTCATCACAGGCAAAATCGGCGGTGTCTTTAACGTGAAAGGCGTCGAATCGGTTTCACGTATTCAGCATCTTGCAGTGGAGCATGGACCGCACGGCATACCGCTGCTTATAGGAGCCGACGTTGTCCACGGCTATGAGACGGTTTTCCCCATTCCTCTCGCCCTATCGTGCTCGTGGGATACAGTTGCCATCGAGAAGATGGCCCGCATCTCGGCTATCGAGGCCACGGCCGACGGTGTGAACTGGAACTACAGCCCAATGGTCGACATATGCCGCGACCCGCGGTGGGGACGCATCGCCGAAGGTTCCGGTGAGGACCCCTATCTCGGAAGCGTAATCGCCAAAGCATACATACGTGGCTATCAGGGCGACGACATGAAATCGGACAGCACAATGATGGCTTGCGTCAAGCACTTTGCCCTCTATGGCGCTGCCGAGGGTGGCCGCGACTACAACACAGTCGACATGAGCCTGCAGAGGATGTTCAACTACTATCTGCCGCCGTTTAAAGCCGCCGTCGAAGCCGGCTGCGGCTCTCTGATGACCTCGTTTAATCTGATCAACGGCATGCCGGCCACTGCCGACCGGTGGCTCATTGAGGACGTGTTGCGCAAGCAATGGGGATTCGACGGCATGACCGTATCCGATTTTAATTCCATTTCCGAAATCTCGACATTCGGCCTTTCGGAAAGGGAAGATGCCGCCGCTTTCGTACTCAAGGCTGGCACCGACATGGACATGGTGTCGGGACTGTATTTCAACACACTGAAGGACGCTGTGGAACGCGGCGACGTTGACGAGGCTCTGGTAGACAAGGCCTGTCGTCGTGTCCTTGAAGCCAAAATGCGGCTCGGCCTGTTCGACGACCCATATAAATACTGCAAGCCCGAGCGTCTTGACCGTGACATGTACAACGAGGCCCACCGCACTGCAGCGCGCGAGATTGCCGCCGAGACTTTCGTGCTGCTTAAAAACAGCTCATCACTGCTTCCGCTGGCCAAAAAAGGCAAGATAGCCTTGATCGGACCGCTGGCTGATGCCGGAAACAATATGTGCGGATGCTGGAGTGGCTACTGCCGCCCCGAAAAGCACGGATCGCTGTTGCAGGCATTCCAAGATGCAGTAGGCGATAAGGCCGAGGTAATCTATGCACGCGGCTCAAATATATACCGTGACGAGACCACCCAGCGCAATGCCGCCGGACAACGACAGCTTGAACATGGCGACGACAGCGCTTTGCACAAAGAGGCCCTGGCCGTTGCTGCAAGAGCCGATGTCATCGTAGCAGCAATGGGCGAATGCGCCGACATGAGCGGCGAATCGGCTTCGCGCGCAGAACTGACAATCCCCGACACACAGCGCGAGCTGCTGCGCAAGCTCGTAGCCACCGGCAAACCGGTAGTGCTGCTGCTGTTCACCGGCCGTCCACTTGTGCTTGACTGGGAAAACGACAATGTCCCTGCAATCCTGAATGTATGGTTCGGCGGGTCGCAAGCGGCCGAGGCCATCTCGGATGTGGTGTTCGGCGACAAAAACCCGTGCGGCAAACTCACCGCGACATTCCCGCGCTCCGCAGGACAGATTCCTTTATATTACAATCATCTCATGCCAAGTCATCCCGACCCGGAGGATGGTGTGTTCAACCGCTATTGCAGCAACTACATCGACATAAGCAACGAGCCCCTCTACCCATTCGGCTACGGCCTCAGCTACACCACTTTTGAATACGGCACAGCCGGAATCAACGGCAATGAGGTCAGCGTAAGCGTTCGGAATACCGGCGCCGTTGAAGGAACAGAAATCGTGCAATTGTACGTCCGTGACAAGATTGCACGGATTGCACGGCCTGTAAAGGAATTGAAATCTTATCAGCGGGGTTCACTCAAACCGGGCGAGACAAAAACACTCACCTTCAGGATCACCCCCGACATGCTCGGATACTACGATGCCGGGCTGAATTACGTGTGCGAACCAGGCGCGTTTGAAATCATGGTAGGACCCGACAGCCGCAGCCTTCAGTCCTTAGAGTATATCCTTAACAATTAAGACTCCATCACAACATGAAGCGTCACATCAGCTTTATGGCCCTTTTAGGCTTCGCATGTTCGGCGTTTGCCCTGAACATCGAGGACATAAACATACGCGACCCATTCATCCTCACCGACAGCGCGCGACAGGTCTACTACATGTACCGGACCGCCGACTCGATCATGGCCGGCGGCACGGTGCGCGGAGGTGTGGAAGTGCTCACCAGCCGCGACCTGAAAAACTGGAACGGCCCGCATACCGTGATGCGCATCCCCGACGACAATGGCCTTACCGGAACGGTATGGGCTCCTGAAGTTCACCGTTACAACGGCAGATACTATCTGTTTGCCACAATCAACAGCGACATAGAGTGGAAGAAGCGGAGAGAGGGATGGTACCCCTACAGATGGCGCGGCACCCAGATTTTCCATGCCGACACTCCCGAAGGGCCGTTCCGACCGTTCAGCCAATTCGTCACCACCCCTATGGACTGGATGGCCCTCGACGGCACCTTGTGGGTCGAGAACAATAAACCCTACATGGTATTCTGCCACGAATGGGTGCAGACCGACGACGGCACAATGGAGGCCGTGGAACTTACGCCCGACCTGTCGGCAATGGCCTCCGGACCGCAGACCCTCTTCTGCGGCTCCGCTCCCGGCTGGTCGACCGGAATAGAGCATTCGCCAGGCTTGCCTAAAGGCTACATCACCGACGGCTGCTACCTCTACCGCACCAAAACAGGAAAACTGCTCATGATTTGGTCGAGTTTCAGCAACGGCGATTATGCCATCGGCATTGCCGAATCCGTCACAGGAAGTGTCAGAGGTCCCTGGCGCCAGCAGGAGAAACCCCTGTTTGTGAAGAACGGCGGCCATGGCATGATTTTCAAGACCCTTGACGGCGGCCTGAGGCTAATCCTACACCAGCCCAACAGTCCGCTCGGTGCAGAACGAGCCAGAATCTTTGAACTTGAAGACACCGGCCACACGCTGGAACTAAAATCAACCGATAATTAAACAACCACCCAAACCAATCATAATCCACACTCAATGAGAGCGATCCACCTTTGTGCGCTTATTGTCCTGTCGCAGCCGTGCATCAATAGTGTTTCGGCGAAAGAATACAGGTTGCAATCCCCTTCAGGCAACATCACCGCCAACATTGATTGCGGCGACGAGCTGAATTATTCCGTGAGCTACGACGGACGCGAAGTGCTTGCCAAGTCGCCTGTTTCGATGACGTTGAGCGACGGCACCGTATGGGGCACCGACAGCAGGGTTTCCAAAGCCGTGCGCCGGTCAAACGCAAGCATTGTCGAGAGCCCGTTTTCGCAGTCGGCCACAATGGCCGACAATTACAACGCCCTCACCCTGCGCATGAAGGGGGACTGGAGTGTTGAATTCCGAGCATACAACGACGGTGTGGCCTATCGTTTCGCAAGCACACGCAAACAACCCTACGAAATAACCGCCGAACAGGCTGAATTCAATTTCCCCGCCGACTATACGGCCAGCGTGCCTTATGTGCGCACCGGCAGCGACGACGACATGCAATCGCAGTTCTTCAACTCCTTTGAAAACCGCTACACCGTGAGCCCCCTGTCGGAGCTCAACCCGCGCCGACTGGCGTTCCTCCCCCTTTCGGTCGATGCCGACGGCGTGACCGTCGCAATCACAGAAACCGACCTGAAGGATTATCCGGGGCTCTATCTCTTCAACCCCGACGGCACCAACTTCCTCAAGGGGAAACATGCGCCTTACCCGACAAAAATTATCGACGGGGGATATAACAACATCGAGGGAGTTGTGACCGAAACCGCCGACTATATAGCACGTGTCAACGGGGCGCGCACATTCCCCTGGCGCATCCTTGTCATCGGCGATGACAAAGCGGTTGCATCAAGCAACCTGAGCTATCTGCTGGCCGAGCCTTCGCGCATCGCCGACACCTCATGGATCAAGCCCGGCAAAGTGGCCTGGGACTGGTGGAACAGCTGGAACATTACCGGAGTTGACTTCGAGGCCGGCATCAACACCCCCACCTACAAGCATTATATCGATTTCGCCGCCGAAAACGGCATAGAATATGTGATTCTCGACGACGGATGGGCTGCAGGCAAGGGTGAGGACCTCTTTATCCTCAATCCGGACATCGACCTCAAAGAAATCATATCCTACGCCACCGCGAAGAATGTGGGCATAATACTGTGGGCAGGTTACCGCGCCTTCGAGCGCGACCTCGAAAAGGTCTGCAAGCACTATGCCGGAATGGGGGTCAAGGGGTTCAAGGTCGACTTCGAGGACCGGGACGACCAGCTCATGACTGCCTTCAACCACCGTGCAGCCGAAACCGCCGCACGCTATCATCTGGTGCTCGACCTGCACGGGTCATACAAACCGGCCGGAATCAACCGCACCTGGCCAAACGTGCTCAACGTCGAGGGGGTAAACGGCCTCGAAAACGTGAAATGGACAGAAATGGACGATTTCGACATAATCCAATACGACACCATGCTCCCCTTCCTGCGCCAGATTGCCGGGCCGCTCGACTACACTCAGGGAGCCATGGTCAATGCCGTGCGCCACAATTTCCGCCCCATCCACAGCCAGCCGATGGCACCCGGAACACGCTCCCACCAGCTGGCACTATACATGGTGCTCTACTCTCCTCTCAACATGCTCTGCGATTCACCCAGCAATTACCGCCGCGAGCAGGAATGCACCGACTTCATCGCATCGGTCCCCACCGTATGGGACGAGACCCGGGTGCTCGACGCCAAGATGGGTGAATACGTCGTGACGGCACGCCGCAAAGGGAGCGACTGGTTTATCGGAGGCATCACCAACTGGACCGCACGCGACCTTACAGTCGACCTCGCTCCGCTTAACCTCAACGCCGGCGCGCAGATCACCCTTTTCACCGACGGAGCCAACGCTCACCGCAACGGCAACGACTACCGACGCATCACCGCGACGGTTTCGCCGACCAGCACCCTTGACGTTCATCTCGCTCCCGGCGGCGGATTTGCCGCCCGCATCAGCGCCTCAGGCGCCCGATAAACATCCTTTACCAAGCCAATAGAATTAAATCCAACATAACTCTCAATGAAACGTTTGCTCAACATCTTTGCAGCCATTTCGACCTGTGTTACCCTCGCTGGCGCCGAACTCAACCCGGTGGCCAACCCCGACGCGGTGGTGACCGAAGGAGCGGTGCGCTTCACGGTGCTCACTCCCGAGATGATCCGCGTGGAATACAGCCCTTCGAAACAGTTCGAGGACCGCGCCACATTCACCGTAGTGAACCGCAACCTGCCGGTGCCACATTTCACCAAGTCGGAAGACGATGAATTCCTGTACATCAACACCGACAAGCTGAAACTGAGATACCGCAAGGGCACCAATCCATATTTCGAGCCCAACCCTCCCGGCAACCTCAACATAACCATGCAGCTCAACGGGCGCCCCGTGACATGGTTCCCCGGACAGGGCGACGGCAAGAACCTCAAAGGCACATGCCGCACACTCGACCGCTGCTTCGGCGACGGTTACCGCTCACAGCTTGAAAACGGACTGATTTCGCGCTCTGGCTGGGCCGTAATCGACGACTCGCCGCAATGCGTGCGCTCCGACGGCAGCCGCTCGCTTGCACTGGTTCCCGATGAAACAGGGGTGGACCAGGTGGCTCCACGCGACGACAAAGAGGCTCTCGACCTCTATTTTCTCGGCTACGGCCACGACTACAAGCGCGCACTGAAAGATTACACTCTTATCGCCGGTAAAATGCCGCTTCCTCCCGACTATGCATTCGGCTACTGGTATAGCAAGTATGAGAATTACACCGCCGACGATTACCGCAACATCATCAGGAATCTCAAAGAGAACGACATCAACACCGATGTGCTCATTCTCGACATGGACTGGCACTGGAACGGAGATCCCGACCCGAAAAAATCAAACGGGCGCGGGGGATGGACCGGATGGAGCTGGAACACCAACCTGATACCCGACCCGACAAAGTTGCTCAAGGATATACATGACAGCAACATGCATCTGGCGCTCAACCTGCATCCGGCCATGGGGGTGGACTCTTCTGAAGACATATTCCCCGGCATGGCTGCCGACATGGGGCTCGATGCCGACACAACCCGCACGATTCCCTGGCAACTTGAAGACAAAAACTTCTATAAGGCTTTCGCGAACAACTTCCTCCGCCCGCTTGAGCGGCAGGGCGTCGACTTCTGGTGGCTCGACTGGCAGCAGCATCTCACAAGCCCCTACACCGACGGCCTCGGCGAGACATTCTGGTGCAACCACGTGTTCTACAACGATATGAAGGCGAACCGACCCGACCGCCGTCCGATGATTTTCCACCGTTGGGGCGGACTTGGCAGCCACCGCTACCAGATAGGCTTCTCGGGCGACACCTTCATCAACTACGCATCGCTCGCTTTCCAGCCCTATTTCACCGCCACGGCATCGAACGTGTGCTACGGATACTGGGGACACGACATAGGCGGCCATATGTACGACAGCAGCTATCCGGTCAACGATCCCGAGCTGCTTCTACGCTGGTTCCAGTTCGGAGTCTTCACCCCCATTTTCCGCAGCCATGCCGCCATCGGCACCTGGATCAACCGCCAGATTTGGACCTACGACAATTTCTCCCAGCTCAATGCCACGGTGAAACTGCGCTATGCACTGTTCCCCTACATCTACACCATGGCACGCAAAAGCTATGACACTGGAGTGGGCATCTGCCGTCCTATGTATTACGAATATCCAGAATGCGACGAGGCATATGCTTTCGAGAGCCAGTATTTCTTCGGCGACGACATTATGGTTGCCCCAGTAGTGGAGCCCTCTGTCGATGGCATCAGCAGCAAACGCATATGGTTTCCCGAAGGCAACTGGTGGTCGGTGGCCGACAACCGTTTGATCAAAGGCAATTCCATTCAGACACTCGACTTCACCCTCGACCAGATTCCATACTTCTATCGCGAGGGCGCCGTCATCGTCAACAATCCCCCTGAGGTAAAAAGCACAACCGAACGCCCCGAAAAGCTGATTGTCAATATCGTGGCCGGGAAAGACGGTGAAACCACACTCTATGAGGATGCTGGCGACTCAAACGACTATGACACCAATTTTGCCAACACCCACATCTCGCACAGAACCGACGGCACCCGTGCAACCTACACCATCGGCGCCCGCGAGAGGTTGACGGCCCGCCTCCCTTCAAAGCGCGCCTATCAGCTCCGCATCTACAACACCGACGCACCTGCCGACGGTAAAGCGCAAGTCGACGGCAAAAACGTGAAGGCCGAGTACGATGCAACGTCGCGATGCACCGTCATTGACGTCCCGACGGCAAAATGCGACAAAAGCCGCGAAATCACAGTTGAGTATAACCAATGAGCATAATTAACCTGATATAATAACCTTTAAAATTCACTTTAATCATCCAGGAAAAGCTTAATCAGTAACCTTCCAAAAACATGGGTGAAAGCCTTGGTCAACGAGGCTCTACGAGGCTTTCACCCTCTTAAAACAGTCCTCAGAACCTCACTACATGAATCTTATGAACCTAAATCTTCTCAAAAAAACCGCCGCTTTCCTGCTGGTGACATCAGCCATGGCGGCAACCGCGCAAACAACCACACCTCCCGAAAATCTTTATCTGATAGGCGACGCCACAACTGCGGGATGGAATGCCAACGAACCTGTAACCATGGAGAAAGTAAGCGATTACGAATTCACTTACACTGGCGATCTGACAATCGGGGAATTTAAGATGCCCTGGGTCAAAGGCGATGGAATGTGGGGTGGCAGCACATATATAGCTGTCAACGCCGGCGAACCGTTGACAGCCAAAGGTCTTACCGACTACGAGTGTGCTTTTACCCCCGACGGCTCCCCCGACAGCAAATGGCGGGTGAAAATTCCGGGAACGTATAAACTGACACTCAAAATCGACCCCACCGACATCTCCAAAGCCAAACTTACCGCAGAGTGCATCTCCACTCAGGATTACATCTATGCGTTAGGACAGGCCTTCAGCCAGTACGACTCATTCCATGGCACTCCCATAGAAAAAAAGGAGAACGGGGTATATGTGTGTCAGTGCAGTATGATCGACTCTAACGAAAACCGTCAGATCAAGTTCACCCTGTCGCAAGGCAATTGGGATGCGGTATATTTCATCCAGCCCACAGACGTAGACTACTATTTCGGAGACAACCAATTAGGCGGCGACGGCAGCGTGCAGCTGATTGAACCGGGCAAAGCATATCCCTTCAGACTTTCTTCCGCTTTTGACTGGAATGGATCGTTCGACCAGTTCTGGGGAGTGCAGCAAGATATGAGCGGCAAGTATGAGGTTACTGTCGATCTGATTAAAGAGACCGTTACTTTCAATTTCCTGCAAAACTATGATTTCGACCAGGACAATGTGACCGAGCTTCATATTCTGGGACTCTCCTCCGGCTGTTTCGACTCTAAAAGCCCCGGCCAGATGACATCGCTCGGGGATGGCAAATTCACCTGGACAGGCAATCTCGCCTATAACACAGATGACGGTGATCCGGATCATAAAAACAAACAGTTCAAGTTTGTCACACCCACCGGCGAGTGGAACGAAGTGTTCTATCTTGTGCCCGCCGATGCTAACACAAACGGTATTACAGAAATCGGAGTCGGTACACACTACCTGAAAATGGTCAACGACATTAGATATCATAACCTTGTTGACGCATTCTTCGGCCTTGAACCCGATGCTAATGGCAATTACACCATCAACGTCGATGTGCCCTCGATGACGGTAGAACTTAAAAAGAACACCTCAGGCATCGAAGAGATTGAAGCAGCCCAAACCGAAGGTGAGGAACAGATTTTCGATCTTAACGGCCGCCCCGTTAACCGCGAAAACGCCTGCGCAGGTTTTTATATCATACGCAAGGGAGGCAACGTTACGAAAGCCATCATCAAGTGATGAATCACTGACAATACTCCCGCCATAAACCAATGGGGTGTTGCAAGACTTGTCAAAGGCGTCACCACACTCCGACGATTCCGACGAGTAATGCAACACCCCACTTTTTTATCCTGATGGCGAAAGCCTATAATATCCAACACCCTCAAAAGAGTGTGGGGATTTCGCATCCGATCACTCACAGATGATTTTCTTCGTGTTAAATTCAAACACCCTCTAAGTTAGTCAACAGAATCAATGGTAATGAACAGATTTATAATTGCGGCGCTTATGATTGCCGCGACGGCAGATGCCGCCTCGGCCTACAGTCCGGCCGGAAACAACATTATGACCACATGGGGCGAGGCAATCGACCCCTCAGCCGTATGGCAGGAGTATCCCCGCCCGATCATGGCGCGCGGCGAATGGCAGAACCTCAACGGCTTGTGGAACTATGCCATTACCGGTGCCGACGCTGCCGCACCTGCGGATTATCAGGGAGAAATTCTTGTGCCGTTCTGCGCCGAATCGGCCCTTTCAGGTGTGGGCAAAGAGGTAGGCGCCGACAATGCGCTATGGTATAAACGCAATTTCACCATCCCCAAATCATGGCGCGGGCGCAACATCATGCTCAACTTCGGAGCGGTTGACTGGCAGGCCGACGTATGGGTGAACGGCGCGAAAGTGGGAAGCCACACCGGGGGGTACACACCGTTCAGCCTCAACATCACACCGGCACTAAAAAACGGAGGCGACAACGAGGTGGTTGTGCGCGTATGGGACCCCACCGACCTTGGCCCGCAGCCGCGCGGAAAGCAAGTGGCCAAGCCCGAAAAGATATGGTACACCTCAGTGACCGGCATATGGCAGACCGTCTGGCTTGAACCGGTCAACGAAACCCATATCTCGAATCTGAAAATATTACCGGACATCGACCGCAACACACTGAGAGTCGACGTTCAGCCGTCAGACTCCGCAAAAGGTTATATGACTGAAGTAACAGTAACCGACAACGGCAAAACCGTTGCCACCGGACGAGCCGTTGTGGGCCAACCGGTGGTTATCCCCATGCCCGGCGATGTGAAGCTATGGACGCCTGACAACCCGCATCTTTACGACCTCGAAGTGAAGCTTACCCTCGAAGGCAAAACCTTTGATACAGTCGACAGCTACGCGGCCATGCGAAAGTTCTCCACAAAAATGGGCGACAAGGGGATGGTGCGCCTTCAGCTCAACAACGAGGACCTGTTTCATTTCGGACTCCTCGATCAGGGATGGTGGCCCGACGGACTGTACACAGCACCTTCCCATGAGGCTATGACATATGACGTGGACAAAACCCTCGACTGGGGCTACAACATGATACGCAAGCACATCAAGGTGGAACCCGCCACCTGGTACACCTATTGCGACCGCAAGGGAATTATCGTCTGGCAGGACATGCCAAGCGGCGACAAAGACCCCGAATGGCAGGGACGCAACTATTTCGACGGGGAGGAGCTGCAACGCACACCTCAAAGCGAGGCAACCTACCGTAAGGAGTGGAAAGAAATAATCGATGCGCTTTACAACTATCCATGCATAGCCGTCTGGGTGCCGTTCAACGAAGCCTGGGGGCAGTTCAAGACCAAAGAAATAGCCGACTGGACCAAAACCTACGACCCTTCGCGTCTGGTCAATCCGGCCAGCGGCGGCAACCATTATCCCTGCGGCGACATGGTCGACGCACACAGCTATCCCTCACCCCCTGTGACCCATGTCTACGACGCCAAGCGTGCCAACGTGCTCGGCGAGTATGGCGGCATCGGCATGATTGTCGACGGACACATCTGGGCCCCAGACCGGGAGTTCAGTTATATCAACTGCAAGACGCCTGCAGAACTGACAGACCGCTATATAGGCTACGCAAACTTCCTTGACCAGCTGGCCAACGACTGGTTCGTAGGCGCCGTCTACACACAGACAACCGATGTGGAAATCGAAATGAACGGCCTTATGACCTATGACCGGAAAGTAATCAAAATAGATGAAGACCGCATAAGAGAGACAAACCGAAGGATTATAAAGAACCACAGCAAATGAAAGCGCAAATGAATATCTTTTATGGAATGGCATCCGTGGCACTGATTGCCTTGTCGTCATTGTCGATGCGGGGTGAAATCCTGCTCCCTTCGATATTCACCGACAATATGGTGGTGCAGCGAAACGCAATGCTGACGGTTGCCGGAACGGGAAAGCCCCTGTCGACCGTGACATTCAGAGCCGACTGGCCCGGTGGCAACGCTGAGACACGGACTGGCAACAACGGACATTTCGAAATGAAAATACCCACCCCACCGGCAGGAGGTCCTTACACAATCATTATCGACGACGGCACAGGCGACACCGGAAGGAAGGTGCTGCAGAATGTCCTTTCTGGCGAGGTGTGGCTATGTTCGGGGCAGTCGAACATGGAATTTCCCGTCAAGGGGGACTGGGCACAGCTGATGGACGCCGATTGCGTTGTGGCCACAATGCAGCGCCCTGCGCTGAGGCTGCTGCAAATCAGCAACACCACATCGGTCGCTCCGCTCGATAATGCCCGGATAGAGTTCGGATGGGTGGAATCCTCGCCTGCAGCAGCTTCATTCTCGGCTATCGGCTATCTGTGCGGCAAGTTGCTTCAGGATTCCCTAAATGTGCCGGTAGGTGTGATTGATGCAACATGGGGAGGAACCCCGGTGGAAGCGTGGACTCCGCGCGAAGCGCTTGAAGGGGTGCCTGGCATGGAATTACGCTACGGAATGCTTGGTAGTGGGCTTGACGAACAGGCGTTAAGAGACAAGGAGATAATGCGTGTGTATGAAGCATATGACCATACCGGAAAAATCTCATATCCGTTTGACCGGAGCGTGATGCAAAAAGGGAATGGGTGGGGAAAGATGCCCGTGCCGTCGATGTGGGAGGCAAACGTGCTGCCTGGATTCGACGGTGTGGTGGCGATGCAGTATGAGCTGAATCTCCCTGCCGAGGCCGCCGGCAAGCCCCTTCACTTGTGCCTCGGAGCAATCGACGACTGGGACACTGCATATTTCAACGGCGAACCTGTGGGAAGCGACATGATTTTCGACCGTCAGCGCGATTACGAAGTAGACGGGCGGCTGGTAAAAGCCGGTAAAAACGTGATCACCGTGGAAATTGTCGACAACGGCGGAGGTGGAGGCATCTGGAAATCAACCTATGCCGATGTTGATGGACGCAGATACAGCCTCGACGGAGAGTGGAACTATGCCGTGATAACCGATTTCTCAAAAATTGAAGACCGATGTGAATGGCCTGAAAGCCCGAATTATCCCACAGTGCTCTACAACGCTATGGTCAATCCGTTGAAAGTTATGCCTCTGGCCGGAGTATTTTGGTATCAGGGGTGCGCCAATGTGGGAAATGCAGACCGTTATGAGATATGTTTCAAAAACATGATCGAAGGCTGGCGCAAAGCCTTTGGCAATCCCTCGCTGCCGTTCTATTTCGTGCAGCTTGCCGGATTCCTGCAGCCAGTAACGGTGCAGCCCGACTCGGAGTGGGCCATGCTTCGCAATGCGCAGGCTAAAGCGCTGCAGCTCCCCCACACCGGTATGGCCACAGCCATCGACCTTGGCAATCCGGTAGATATCCACCCCACAAATAAAGGTGAAGTTGCACGCCGCCTGACAATGCTTGCGCTCGACAAGACCTACGGCCTGCCACAGCAATGCGAGGCCCCCCGATGCATCGATGTACGCACCGGAAACGGATATGTGGATCTCACATTCGACCTTGACATCAAAGCCACCGGAGGCGTTCCCACAGGATTCATCATCAAAGGTGACGATGGAGCATGGGCATATGCCAACGCACGTCTCACCTCGGACCGTACAATCCGGCTGTCATCTCCGCTGGCACCAGCCCCGGTTGCCGTCAGATACAACTGGGCAGATTATCCCGGCGGAAATCTCTACGGCGTATTGTCCGGACTGCCTGTCACACCTTTCGCAACCGACAATTTCGGCACCGCGAAATCAAAGCTCTGACAGACTTTCATTCATACGCGACCCTAATCACCGTCTCTCCATATACCACATTTAGACTTGTTCGTTCGCTCCCCTGATAATTGAAAGATTAGAACATGCCGTCAAAGGCTACAGCGGCGAGGTCGGCAACAGCCGGCGATTTTTTACTGTCAATTGTTGCCGGGAATTTGTAGGCGGTTTTGATGCACCCTGTCGGGATGCCACTTTTCCATCGGGGCGTGCTCCTTCTCAGGATAGCCGATGGGGATAAGATTGAAGGGAATCAGATGGTCCGGGAGGTTGAGGATTTTCCTGACAGGGACAATGCGGTCGTCGTGAGGATAAAGGCAAGTCCACACTCCGCCGAGGCCGATTGCATGGGCGGCTAGAAGGATGTTTTCAGCAGCAGCCGAGAGGTCCTGTTCCCACAGTGTGGAGTCCACGCCGTCGAGAAACCGCTCTTCATTTCCGCACACCACAATGGCCAGGGGTGCACGGGCGGTCATTTTGGCGTAGGGGAGAGCATCGGCGAGCTGCACCAGCAGTTTACGGTCATCAACCACGATGAACTCCCAGGGCTGCCGGTTCACTGCGCTGGGTGCACTCATGGCGGCATGCAGCAGGGCTGCAATCTGATCGTCGGACACGGGGGTGTCCTCATAAATCCGTACGCTGACGCGCCGCAGGATGTTCATATAGGCTTCATTATCCAGAAATTTTTCAGGAACTATATTGCTGATTTCCATTGTTCGTTTTTTTAGTGGACAGGTTGCGTTTGAATGCAATGAGCCCCGCATGTCACTCAATCTCAATATCGATTAATACGGGGAGCGCCGCCAGGGCCTTTTATAAAGAACGTATTTCAGCGGCTTTTGTTGGTTGAAGCCTACAATCGTCAGATAACGCGTGGCATGATGGGGCATAATGGCCCATCGAGGTATTCCCTCACAGGTGAATCTTTACAATTCAAAAAAACAATACGAATATGCAGTCTGTTTCATGAGTACGTAATAACAACATCTCAGAGTACAATCAAAACATATATTTTGAACAAATATCTATGAAAGACAATCGAATCAACCCAATTGATGATGTAAGCATCGAGATCTATGAAGGCGCACACAAAGTGGACACCATCATGCGGTCCGGAATGCACAGCGTAAGTGAGGCCGTGGAGGCCGCTTACGAGGGCAGCAATGCCACACACAATCCCATTGAAGATTATGTATGGCGTGTTACCAACCTCTCTACCGGCACTTCGGCCCGTTATCGTGTGGACGCAGGAGGCCATCTGCGCATTCTCCCGGAGGAGCGTTCCTGACACCAATGGGCAGTGATGCAATCCAAGGGATATTCAGATTTCTAAGTCAGATGCATGCCCCCATCCAACACATGCGCCCCGCCACAGGATGCTGTGACAGGGCGCTTTATGATGAGGTAAACAACCGCTGACGGACCGGGCATCAGTCGCGGTTGCCGAAAATGCGGAGCAGGTAGATGAAAAGGTTGATGAAGTCGAGGTAGAGGTTGAGGGCTCCGAGGGTGGCGAGGCGGCCGTTGGCCATTGTCGGGTCGGCCATGGCCATACGCTTGATGGTCTGGGTGTCCCAGGCGGTTATGCCGATGAAGAGCACCACACCTACGATGCTTATAATCCAGTCGAGGGTGGAGTTGGCCCAGAAAATGTTGACCACCATCAGAATGATGAGGCCGAAAAGAGCCATATAAAGGTATGTGCCGATCTTTGTAAGGTCACGGTTGGTGAAATAACCGTAAACGCTCATGGCACCGAACACACCCGCCGTAATCAGGAATGTCTTGAATATGGCCGGAAGCGAATAGACCACAAAGATTAGCGACAACGTGAGGCCGTTGACCACAGCGAACAGGAAGAACAGCCCCGTGGCCATGCCTGCACTCATTTTGCGTAGGCCGGCAGAAATCCAGAGCACCAGTCCGACTTCAACAATGGCAAGCGCCCAGTAAAGCCAGCTGTGTGTGGCAAGATAATAGAGGAACCCGCTGCCGGGTGTGGCGGTGGCGGCAACACCCCATGCTACGGCTGCTGTCACCAGCAGGCCGAGAAACATTTTCACATACACGCTTTTCATCACGGCCGACACTTTAGCGTCGAGTGACTGAGCGGCATAATTGTCTGTCTGATAATAATTCATAGGTTTTACAATTTTTCTGAAACCGGCCTGAGGCAAAATCTGCCACAGGCGGGTCAGGAGTGAGATATTCGTTATCGTTCTTATTTCCTAACAAATTTGATGCCAAATTGTCGGAAAGGTTTAACGGATAATTGCATTGTTACATGCGCTCGGGCACCTTGATGCCGAGGAGGGCCATGGCCGATTTAACCACGCGCGACGTGGCCTCGCACAGGGCCAGACGCAGCGAACGCACAGTCTCGTCGGTCTCGCCCAGAATCTTATAGTCGTGATAGAACTGGTTGAACTGCTTCACAAGCTCGTAAGCGTAGTTGGCAATCAGTGCAGGCGAGAACGAGCGTCCGGCCTCTTCGACAGTGGCAGGGAAATCGGCGAGGGTCTGAATCAGCGCAATCTCCTTCTCATTTGGCTTCACGGCAGCGTAGTTGCCGATTGCAATACCCTGGTCGGCAGCCTTGCGGAGCACCGAACGGATGCGGGCGTAGGTGTACTGGATGAAGGGCCCTGTATTGCCGTTGAAATCGATGGATTCCTTGGGGTTGAAAAGCATGTTTTTGCGCGGATCCACCTTGAGCAGGAAGTATTTGAGCGCGCCAAGTCCTACGGTTTCCGAAATCTCGTTGATTTCCTCCGGTGTGAGGCCGTCGAGCTTGCCGAGGTCCATCGAAACCTCGCGGGCTCCACTGACCATCTCCTCCATGAGGTCGTCGGCATCCACCACGGTGCCTTCGCGGCTTTTCATCTTCCCTTCTGGAAGTTCCACCATTCCATAGGAGAAATGCACCAGATCCTTGCCCCAACGGAAGCCGAGACGGTCAAGCAACAGGGAAAGCACCTGGAAATGATAATTCTGCTCATTACCCACCACATAAATCATGCGGTCGATGGGATAATCCTGGAAACGGAGTTTGGCGGTGCCGATATCCTGAGTCATATACACCGATGTGCCGTCGCTGCGGAGCAGCAGCTTCTGGTCCAGACCGGCGTCGGAAAGGTCGGCCCATACCGAACCATCCTCCTTGCGGAACATTATGCCTTTATCAAGCCCTTCGAGCACCTTTGATTTACCCTCCAGGTAGGTGTCGCTCTCATAATATATCTTGTCGAAGTCCACACCCATGCGGCGGTATGTCTCATCGAATCCGGCATATACCCACTGGTTCATCATTGCCCAAAGGCTGCGGATCTCCGGGTCCTTTGCCTCCCAGCGGCGGAGCATCTCGCGAGCTTCGGCCATAAGGGTGGATTTCTGCTCTGCCTCCTCTTTGGTGATTCCTTCCTTTTCCATGATTTCAGCCACCTCGGCGCGGTAATGCTTGTCGAAGAGTACATAGAAGTCGCCAATGAGATGGTCGCCCTTTTTGCCGGCCTTTTCGGGTGTGATGCCGTCGCCCCATTTCTGCCATGCGAGCATCGATTTGCAGATGTGGATGCCACGGTCGTTGACAATGTTGGTTTTCACCACCTTGTTGCCGCAAGCCTTGAGAATCTCGGCAAGTGAGAATCCGAGCAGATTGTTGCGCACATGTCCGAGATGCAGGGGCTTGTTGGTGTTGGGAGAGGAGTATTCCACCATCACGAGCGGCGAATTCTCATCGGCATGCTTTATGCCGAAATCGGGAGTGTCCATGATGTGCTCAAGCACCGAGTTCCAGAATGTCGGCTCAATCACCAGATTAAGGAATCCCTTTATCACATTGAAACGGTCAACAGCGGGCTCGTTCTCCACAAGCCAGTTGCCTATTTCAGTACCCACGGCCTCCGGACTTTTCCGGGCGGCCTTTACCCACGGGAACACAACAACCGTAAGGTTGCCTTCAAACTCTTTCTTGGTTGTCTGCGGCACGATCGAAGCCGGATCAACAGCGATGCCGTAAAGCTCGCCTACTGCGCGGGCCACGCCCTGCGCCACAATGTTGTCAATCGACATAATGATATCTGGTTTTATATTTTTTGTTTCAATCAATAATGTATCACGAACTCAGCCGTGGGGGTGGCTCCGTACTGCCTGCCGGCACGCAGCCATGCCTGCGCCGAATAGACACCGCGAGGCACTTTCAGGCCATCCGTTGCGGATAAATCCCAGTCGAACGGGAAAGAGGAGTCAGAGCGGTCAAGCACCGCGTTACCTGCGCTGTCGCGGATGACAAGTCTAACCTCATCGGCCGTAATGTTTTCAGGCACGGACAGCGAGACGGTTGCCATGCCGGAGCACGGTTCGGCGTTCACATCGAGTGAGGTTCCCGCCAATGTGCTTACCACAACGAAATTCAGCGAGGCGTGTGTGGTCTGACCTGCTGTATTGGAGATTCTGAACTCAAGGGTATGTCGGCCATCCGGCAACACACCCAGCGGACAAGCAACGGTATATGTACCATCGGCCAACCCCGACAGACATCCGGCCACATGAGGCAGAGGAGAACCGCCGTCGATGGTCACCGTCATGTCCTTACCAACCACGGGGTAGGATGGCAGTATGCCGTATTCATCAGCATCCAGACGAACATAAAGCCTCGGCGATGCTCCCACCACGTCGCCATCGGCAAAGGCGGGTGAATCAAGATATATTTCCGATATGACTGGAGGACGGACATCGGGAATGTCGCCGGAATGCTCTCCGGCTATAATCCGGATGTTTCCGCAGCAACCGGCCGCAGTCAGGCCATCGGCCGATTCGGCATAGAACTGCACCCGGTTGCAGTCGCCCTCCACCAGAGGCCGGGGCACATATATCTCACCGGTGAAACGCCCTTCGGTGACATCAAGACATTTCGACGCCACAACCGTGTTGTCCAGACTGGTATAGGCCGGCTCATCGCCGGAAGCAACCCCGTTAACCGCCTGCAGGATGCGCGGAGCCTCATAAATATTCACCTTGACGGAACCGTTGAAACCTGCGTCAAGCACACCGGAAGCATCGGTGACCACGCCTTCGAGCGTTAGCCTCGAGCCACCTTCAACTACAACCGGAGGCTCCGCAGATGCTGTGACATCAGCACCCGCAGCCTTCTGCAGAACAACCGAACGGGAATAATAGGGGAGGGGGATTTCAGGATCGCCATAAAGATTGAACGCAAGTCGGTTGGCCATGGCCCGGCGCCGTTGCGAGGCTCCGGACAGCGCTGCTATCATTCCGTTGTGGGAGTCACGCATCACCGTTCCATAAGTGTTGCCCGGTTTATTGATATATGTGTTTCTGACAAGTTCCTTGCCAAGATGTATGTTCTCCTCCTTGTAGACCGTCCGGCAGGACGCAACCACCCCCATGGCTCCGCCATTGCCGACGGTGAGCAACTGGTCTGCCATAGTTGTGCGCCGATGCCCGGGGTCAGCAGCACTACATGTCAGCAGCACGGCCAAAGGGGGAAAATCACAGCTGTTTTGCTCAAACAGCTCCATGTCCCACACATGAGGGAGCGACATTACCACTCCGGTTATGGAATGCCCGGTAAAAAGCATCATAGCGGTGCCCTGTTTCAGCACATCTATTTCTTTAGAACGAATCATTTCGGCTATGCCGTTATAAATGGGGTAGACCGAAAGATGGCATTTCACAACCGTAGTGGCCGGCGAAACAGACCGTATAATATCGGCCATATTGTCGGCGTCCACCATGTGTCCGGACTGGTCGCCATAATCCGAGGTAAGAAGCGCTGTGTTTTTTATTTCAGCCGACGGAAGCTCCGAAAGATATTTCTCCACCTTATGTATGTAGGAATCAAGATGCAGCTCGGTCTCAACCGGTATGCGCCCCACACCGATTGTCATATCGGTATCGAAGATGTTAAACGCATCGCCGTCGTCGGCAAGCATCCCCACAAAAGCATCTGTCTGGTAACTCTGGGTCTTCAGGCCGGCCCGTTCGTGATCCTCGCACATGAACATAGGCACATACTTGCGGCGGCATGCCTCAGGATCTGCCTCGGTAAGATAACGGTTGTCCCAATTAGCCGGCCCTATGAACAGAATGGAACGGAATTTCTGCGGATCACGGTCATGAAGCATTCTCGCCATGCTCCTCACAGCCATCAGTGACGGCGTGCCGGATGAAAATTCGTTATACACTTCCTCCGGAGTCACAACAGCCACATCGATACCCGATAGCCTCCGGTGAATGTCGGCCAGTCGTTCGGCATGGCTTAAAAACCTCGGGGCTGTGACAACAAGCATGTGCGGCACCTGCATGGAGTGCAGATTCTGTGATGGCACATCTCCCAGACATTCCACTCCCGGATATTCTGAATCGGGGTTGAATGCAACCGCATAAGTATAATCGGATGCCCCATACTCCCCATCCAGTCCGAAAATAACTCCATCGCCGTCGGGGATGGGTGCCGTGACTGCCGGACGTATATCGTAAGGCGACACGATCTGCCAGACTTCTATCCGGGCATCGGTGTCGGTAGTCAGACCGAAACAGCCTCCGGCCGACACGTTGTTGAATGCGAACACACTCTGCTGCAGCCCGCGCAAATCGTTATGGCGCGGATACAGGGCCGTCAGATAATCAACGGCAAGGAATTCCGCGTCGTTGTTCTCTATGGTGACTGTGTAAATGTCGTCCTCAGTGCGGCCAAGCGGGTAGGCTGCCGTGTTGTTGTCGTTCATGAGCAGAGCCTGCCCGTACCAGTCGTAGTCGGATGCCGAATGCTGGCTCATGTAGAGGGAAGTGACGGGCTTGCCGCTTGGTAACGTCACCTGCTGGCTGCGGCTTTTGTTTAGCCGATGGCCAACGAGAAGCAGAAATTTCACCACCCCTCCGTCAGGGTCATAACCCGGCATTGACAGCCGGAATTCCTGATGGTTTTGGCGGGAGAATGGAGTCCCGAGGTAGCGGGCACCCATTTCTCCCACATTCACAACCTCCTCTTCAAACATTTCCATCCCCCACGATGTCATCACAGGATTTTGTGTATCGGAAGGCAATGCAACTGATTCAGAAACCGTTATCGGCTGGCTGTCTGAAAGGAAGTAGGTGGAATAATCTGCATAAAAGTTACGGCGCTGACGGGTGTAGAGGCCGGAATTCGGACCGGTAGGGAGCTTACCTGAAAACACATCCAGCATCACCGGACCCTCAGCATAGAAAAGGAGCTTCCCGTTTCGACGCATGGAGGTGACTGGGGGCAGGTCGGAGGGAATGCCGTCGTAAAGCCTGTAATCGGCCATTGCCGCAGCAGGAAACCCGAATACCGACACCTGCTCAGGATTCACGAACCCCATTGCGCGCAGCTCATCATCAGAAATCTGATGCATGCCCGATTCATTGACCCTGATTTTGACCCAATGTCCCGAAGCGAGCAATGACGCCCCCGGTTCGGCCGACAGCATGTCAAGCGCAACGAATGCCGCAACGGCAACCGTCAGATACAGCTGCTTGACAATCTGATATGTGCGCTTTACATGTGCGGTCATCATTTGATTTTAAGGGTCAGAATACGTTTACCGTCAAGATCAATCTCTATGCGCGAATCAATAACGGCAGGAAAGGTAACCGGCAGCATACATGGCGAAATAATGTCGCCGGTTTTCAATGTGACATAATGGCTCACAAGAGACACTGCACCATCAATATGCATGTCGGCAACAGGCAGTTCAACACTCACTTCATTGCCGGCAGCCCCGCACTGACGGCATTCTATCCGCAGCATATCATTACCGGATGGAATCTCAACCGGTTCAGAGGGAGCGAACGCTCCGTCGAATGAGGTCACAAGTGCCGCATTCACATAAGTGTCGGGGATGGGCGGTACAAGCCTCACGCCCAGGCCGAAACCTTCGGTGTAACGGTGAGCGAAGCGCTCGGGAATGGATTTTCCGAGCCGTCCTATTGTAACAAACGGAACAATCTGCAAAAGCCAGTCGCGGGCGAAGTCCGGCACAAACAGCGGCGTGGAGACCCTTACCAACGCAGAATCGGCAATAAGCGCCACAGGAATGCCTGCAGGCGAAGCCACCTCGTCCGATGCCAGCATCTCTGCCAGAGCTGTCCAGTCTGAATCCGGATAACGTTCAATCGATATCGTTTTCATTTCTACCTAAACCGGTTACGGATTCAGCTCATACGGTTGTACATCACTGCAAGATGCGCATAAATCGATGTATTGGAAATCACCACCCCTTCGGGTGCACAGATCCTGTAGGGCGTGAAGTTCCATATTGCTTTTATGTCGGCTCCGATCAGCCTGTCGGCCATCTGCTGTGCGAACTCTACAGGAACTGCCAGAATTCCGATTCCGGCTTTCAGACGGCGGCATTCATCCTCCAGAGTGTCGATATGAAACACCGGGAGCCCGTGCTTCACCGACCCGACAAGATGAGGGTCAATGTCGAAACCAGCCACAATTTCCAGCCCGTAACGTGTCAGACCGGAATCCTGCATCAAAGCGCCTCCCAGACTGCCGACCCCTACCATGACGGCACGGTGACGCCTGCGAAAGCCTAAAAACTCCTCCAGTTTATGTTCAAGCAGCTTCACTTCATACCCGATGCGGGTCTTGCCTTTTATGTCGAGAAACGACAGGTCCTTGGCAATCTGCGAGGCATCAACTTTCAGTTCGCGTGATATCTGTGTGGACGACACATATTCCACATTGCGCTCGCGCAACAGGCTCACGTACGACAGGTACCAGGGCAAACGGCGCAGGGCGGGTTCGGGAATCTGTTCTGTTTTATTTTCGGTCATTGCAATTTGATGGAAACATACAAAGTTACAAACTTCTGCAAAATTGCCGAAATTTCAATTCACACCTCTTACGGCAAGTTTGCGCGATGCGGTGGAAGTCTGCTCTCCGCTGTCGGCATCGGATACAGTAGCTCTGTAAATATATATTCCACGCGGCACCCGACGCCCACCCGAATCAAGAAGGTCCCATGTGATGGGCATAGTGTTGAACATTTCGCTGCGTCCGCTTTCCGTGGCGCTCCACAAACGGCGCCCCATAAGGTCATAAACCTCAACGGTCACATCCAGCTGACGGTCAGGACGGTCGTGGGTTACGTAGAAATTGGCCTGATCCTGCACCGGGTTAGTGTCGGTGTAGACATCGTAGATGGTAGGTGGCAGTCCGCGTGTCACGAAGAATTCAACAGTGGCCTCCGCCGAATTGGGCCCGACATCCCACACCCTCAATGTCAGTGTGTGGTAGCCATCTTTCAGGTTCGACAGCGGGTAATAGATGTTGCCACCCGGGGTGCCATCGGTCAACGGGGTGAAATATTCCGCCACATCACCAAATGTCTGGTCGCCGTTGTCGAGCGAAAGCGACATTACATGGCCGACGCCCGAGTTGCTGAGGTTTATGGCACGGTTATCTGTGACACGGGCTATAAGCATAGGATTCGGATTAACCTGCGCGCCGTTTTCGAATGTGGGGTGATTGAGATAGATGCTCTCTATTACCGGCGGCTCGTTGTCGGGGACAGCCTCCGGATCTTCACCGTAGACATACAGTTTGCGACACACACTGGCCGCCTCGACCGGATTTTCACGGCTGTTGGAGCATGCATAGAGATTGAATGCCGCAGGACGATAGTTGTTGGCCACTTCGGCCGGCATAATCAGGTTAAGCGTGAACTCTCCTCCGGACACCACCGCATTTCCGGCAAACAGACGTCCGCCCTGACGGTCAAATGTAAATGGCGAGCCATCCTTGCCGTTGCCACGGGTGGTGACACTCTCCTCGGCATCATAGAGAGTTACATAAAGCATCCCGTTAAAATCGGTAATTGTCTGTCCGTCCGAGGCGGAAACCACTCGTCCTTTCACTTTGGTTTCCTGACGGGCCATGAGTGTGGGAGGCTCGTCGTCGGAATCGAACGCCGACACAGGAATGCCGGCAATCTCGTCAAGAATCACGCGGTTCGACGGAGTGGCTATACGCACTGCAGGGTCACCCAACAGCACGTAACGCAGTTTGTTCTCATCCGCGACAAGTTCTCCGCGTTCATTGCGGTAATCGTTCTTTGCGCGTCGGTAGCCCTCGCCGATGGTCACGATATTTCCGTTGTCATCACGGTCGAAAAAGCACCGGCCGAAAGCTGCCGAAAGCTGGCCGTTCATCGATATGTAGACGGGGCGGATGGCACTGATGGCCGCAATCACACCTCCATTGGGATTGTTGAAAAGGACTTCCGCACCTGAACGTGAAGGGTCATCCCATTTCACGAAGTCGCAGGTGGCGGCATAGAGGACCGGCCAATGGCGAAGGTCGAGCGAGTTGAGGTCGGTGAACGTAACAATTTTCTCACCGGTCAGCCCTGTGGGCGAACCATGCCCCTGGAATGCCCACAGCGACACGCCCTCGTCAAGAATTCTGTATAATCGGGTTCTCGCCTCCGGATACTCGTTGTTTATAAGCTCGAATTCATCGGAATAGATTTTGCGGATGAACAGGTCATCGCCCGAAGCGCTCTTGCTCATGAAACGGGCCATTATGTCGGCATCATCCATATGGTCGGCATGGTCCTGGTCGTCGGCAAAAACAAGCACATTGTTTTTCCAGTCGTCGGCCGGCATGCGGGTGTTGTAATAATTTATCTTGTCAACAGCTGCCTTGGCTTCCTTTTCCGACACTACCGGAATGCGGCCCACGGCAATGCAGAGGCGGTCGCGCCCCAGATTCACGCCTGAGCCGTCCTGCAGGAAAGCGAACATGTCGTCGGTGGTATAGGAATCGTTCTCACTCATACCCGAATCGGTGAACCATCCCGGAAGCATGGGGTAGCCGAGTGCCTTGACATTTGGTGTGATCAATCGTGGGTCAAAAGTCAGACGGCCGAAGAAAAGGGCATAGCGGAGTTTGCTGTCGGCCTTGCCACCGGCAGCTCCGAGACCGCGGTCATAGAACATCTTGAGAACCTTACGGAACGCCTGGGCATCCGGACTGCCGGAGGAGAATTCATTGTACACCTGCTTATCGGTCAGCACCATCACTTCAAGCGGTTCGACGGGGTCATTCCTATGCAACTGCGCCAGTCGCTCGGCCTGATTGCGCCACTGCGTTGGGGTGAAGATCACCATGTCGGGAGTGGATTTGGCATGGATGTTCTGGTTTGACACATTCTCCACAAACGCAGGTGCAGGATAATTTCCACCCGGTTCCCAGGCAGCATAATCACGCACACCGGCGCCGAAAGATGAGTTCCAAGCCACCTTTCCGTCGGCAACGGATACATTCAGCCGTGTGGCTTCGAGAGGCGAGGTGACGTCCCACACTCGGGTATCGGTTCCGGCCCCTCCCAGCACTACCTGACTGCGGTCAATTGAAAAAGACAGATTCCTGTCGGACGGCATCACAAGATGGCGCGGATAGGAGATGGCTATGTAATCGAGGTTGGCACGCATGAGGGTACCGGCATATGTCAGTTTCACGCCGATATTCAGTTTTGATCCGCTGAAAGTGAAGCTTTTGCGTATGTTGTGCAGTCGGCCCTTGTTATATCCGCCGGTAATGGGGTCGAAACTGTCGGACGCCACCGTGGGGAGCTGAGTGCCATTCACTGTAAACGATAATGTGCCCTTGCCACCCTGAGTGTGACCGGCAAAGCTCACCTCCATTTTGCATTCCTGATTGTCGGCAGGATTTTCAAGCTGGAAATCGAATGTCTGCGACGGGGTATAGCGGAAATCCTCTCCTACAAGCAGGAAACCTACATTGCCCGGAGAATTCAAATCATTCTCATGAACCAGGTTGCAGAGGAACACTGAAGCCTCAAGTCCGCTTGGATTGGCGGGAGAGCCGGACTCAGAGGGGATAAACCGCTCATCATCACCATTGTCCGACAGATAATAAAATCCATAGTCAGTGAACGGGTTGTGGGCTGTGGTGAAGCCGCCTATTGCATTCTTGGTCCATGTGCGGGTACCTACGGCGTAGAAAAACACTCCGCGGCCACCTACATATTCCGACGGAGTCTGCGGCATATCATCGATGTAATCGGTGTCCAGACGGTCGGGCAGCCGCTTGCCTCCGTAACCATAGACCTTTGTACGCGACGGCTCCAGCCCCCAGGAGCGCAACTGGGTTTCGGAAATAAGATGCATTCCGGTGCCTGTAACCCTCACTTTCACCCAGTTACCCGAAGCGAGACGCGAGGAGGCTGCATAAGTGGAAACATCGAGAGCGTGAGCCGGAACGGCCACGGAAAATATAGCCACAGCGATTGCCGTGACTGCCAGATAATTGCGGAATATAGTGTGGTAAAACTGTTTCATGCGGACAATAATATCACAAATATAACGCTTTTTCTTATTAATTATTGTGATTCAACGCCTCACGCCACAACCAAGTCTTCCACCGGCTTGTCCGCACACGGCTAAATATGCAATGTGTCGGCCAGAATCTTCGTGAATTTTTCCGCACCTCTGTGGCACAGATGGTTCCCGTCGTAATAATCGCCGATGCCAAACCGGGCGTCGGTGGAGAAGTCAAGCATCCTTACCTCCGGGAAACGGCTGTGAAACTCCCTCATGACACTATCGGCCACATGAGCATATTTTCGTGGATAAGCCGCGTTGTAAGTTTTGTATTTCGGTGTTTTGAGCAGTATAAGCTCCACATTCCGTTCGCGGCACCACAGTGCCACGCTGTCAAAATACAAGATGTTCCTATTTATTTGAGTTAATGGGCCAGAAGCATGCGCCAAAGCCATCCCAGCTCCCGAAGAGGCCACGTATGAACTATCACCTGGAATAGACATTCTTGTACCAAATCCCAATGAATCGGTATATGAAATTGCCGAAAAGTTTCCTTGAAGGATTTTTCGTAAACGATATTTGAATAGTGAGGTATTCGTTATTTCAAAATAAAATCTTGGAGATGTGTAACCTGGCAGATTCATATACATGCAATATCCGGTAAGATAGAACCACTCTTTCCCATCCTGCAACTCTGGATCAAACAAAGCTCCACCTCCAATATTCACTATTATTTTTTTTTAATATTCCATTATTCAATTCTTTCTCATAATGCTTCAGCAATTCATAATTAATTCTTGCACTTTGGGCATTATTTGCCAGATTATAGGTTTTATCTTTGAATCTCGCCGGATTAATGCCATAGAAAATATGCGAACTTCCCAACAGCAGGATTTCCACATCCTTGCCATGGTTCACCATGTAATGATGCTTGATGGAATAGGGGTTAGGAGCTTTGCGTATGAGAATTTCGCCCACCGCCATGCATGCCACTGCAAACAGAGCCACGATGAGCGATTTCTTTATTACCGGCATGAAACCATCGGGTGTTTTCATAGTCAGAACTGGAAATAAATGAATGTCTGGCCGCCACCGGCTGCAAGAAGAATGAACACAAACAGAACGCTGTAGAGCGCCAGACGCACCCACTCGTTTGAAAACAGCACCTGATTGCCGCTGAAATGGAACGGATGGGGATGCCTGCGGTTAAACCACTCTACAAGGATGAACACCAGGATATATAGCCCTACGGTCCTTCCACCGGTGGGAATATAGGGTGGCTGGAAACATGTGAACATGCGGCGGATATAGGCAAAAGCATCAGGCAGGGAGTTAGCCCGGTAGAACACGCGGCTCAAGGCCACCAGGAAGAAAGTGCTCCATATGGCCCACTGCAGTTTCACATTCGCTACGAAGCCCTTGGCTTCGGGATGCGGTGATTCGTTTTTGTCTCGCTTTTTACCCTTTATGATACGCGGTACGAACAGACAGGCATGAAACATTCCCCAGCTCACGAACGTAAGACTCGCACCATGCCACAGGCCGCTGAGCAGAAACACCGTGAACGTGTTGCGCAGACGTTTCCATTTCGAACAGCGGCTACCGCCGAGCGGGAAATATACATAGTCGCGAAACAGAGATTAAGCGTTATGTGCCAGCGGCGCCAGAACTCCGGGATGTTCCGCGAGAAATACGGGTAATTGAAATTCCTGGTCAGTTCGAACCCGAGGAGCTTGCCACACCCCAATGCTATATCGCTGTAACCCGAGAAGTCTCCGTAAATCTGGAAGGTGAACAGCACCATGGCATAGATAAGGTCGGTGGAATTGTAACCGGTGTAGTTGTCAAATACGGCAGTGACAAACGGAGCGCAGTTGTCGGCAATCACAAGCTTCTTGAACAGACCCCAGAGAATTGTTTTCAAACCCTCCACCACCTGCGGACGGCTGAACACGCGCGGCAGCTCGAACTGCCGCAGCAGCGACGAGGCACGTTCGATCGGCCCGGCCACAAGTTGCGGGAAGAAACTCATGAACGAGGCGAAGGTGATGATGTTGCGGCATGCCGGAATCTGACCGCGGTACACATCCACACAATATGCGATGGCCTGAAATGTATAGAAACTGATACCCACCGGAAGCACAAGCCCCAGCGTGACCCAGTCGAGCTGAATGCCGAACACCCTGAAAAGGGCCGAGAGCTGTTCGCCGAAAAAGTCGTAATACTTGAACGTAAACAGGATGCCAAGATTTACCACTATGTTTGACCACAACGCCCATCGCTGGCGTCGGCGGGAGCATTTCCAACGCTCCACACACAGTGCCGACAGCCAGCTGCACAATGTTGTGAATATGATCAGAAGCGTAAACTTGCTGCTCCAGCAGGCGTAAAAGAAATAACTGGCAACGAGCAGAAAGATGTTCTGTGAGCGCACACGCTTGAACACCAACCAGTAAAGAAGGAACACGGTCGGCATGAACAGGCAGAATGACAATGAATTGAAAAGCATGTGGCGCTATGGAGAAAGGACCAGCCTATTTAATATTAATTCCGCAAAGTTATAAATTATCAGTTTTATTTGAAAAATTTCATAATGAGTGCACCCGGCTTAAAGGCATGTGGCAGCCCGCAATATGCCATTGGTCAAGCCTGCAGTAATGGTTTACAGGGGATACAGCGGCACTTTAAGTTTTTTTGATAAATTAATTAACATCGTTGAAAGGTTTTTGGCTAACTTTGTCGGTTGATTAGGCGTTTACCCTCAGAAAGGCATTCTACGCCAAAAACTTCAACAACAAAAACTAAAATGGAAAACAACGAAAACAAGACACTCGACCGCATAAGCTACGCTCTTGGCCTGAGCATGGGCAACAATTTCCGCGCTTCGGGCATCAGCGAACTGAATGTGCAGGATTTTGCCGACGGGGTTGCAGCTGTGTTCTACGGTGCCTCTCCTAAGATGACTTATGACGAGGCTAAAGCCGAGATACAGAACTTCTTCGCCGAACTCGAGAAGAAACAGCGCGCTGCCGCCGAAGAGGCCGGGAAACAGAACAAGGAGGCCGGGGAGGCTTTCCTTGCAGAAAACGGCAAACGTGTGGAGGTGAAAACCACCCCGAGCGGCCTTCAGTACGAAGTGCTGACAGAAGGCGACGGCCCGATGCCCGAGGCAACCGATCAGGTTGAAGTGCACTACACCGGCAAACTGATCGACGGCACAGTATTTGATTCATCGGTTGACCGTGGAGTTCCGGCTACATTCGGAGTGACACAGGTGATTCCCGGATGGGTTGAGGCTCTTCAACTGATGAAAGCAGGCTCGAAATGGCGTCTGTTCATCCCGTCGAATCTGGCTTACGGCCCCAACGGCGCCCCCGGCAGCCCGATCGGCCCGAACTCAACCCTCATTTTCGACGTCGAGCTTCTCAAAGTTATCGGCAAATGAGATTTAACGCATTGATGCTACGTGTACTGGCAGCCGCTGCACTGACAACGGTTGCCTTGTGCGCGTATGCCTCTCCCGATAACTCAACCGTCGTTCGTGCCGAAGCTGAAATATCGCAGGCGGAGGCAGATTCGTGTGCCGCGGCGTTCGCCACGGTGATGGCACGCTACCTCAAACCGGAGATAGCCAAGCAGTTCAATCCCGACGATTCGATATCGGATTTTGTAAAAGGCGTGGCCCACGCTTTTGAGACCAAGAACTCCCGGACACCCTATTTTCTGGGCGTACGCAGCGGGCTGGCTATGATCGACCGTCTGGAGCAGATGCAACAGATGGGATTCCCCATATCGGTGGAGGCTTTTATCGCCCAGCTCACCCCGGCCCTGGAATCAAAGGCGATGGGATTCGATGAAAAATCGGCCGACGCATATCTGCGCGACTTTATGATACGGATGTATCCCGAACCGGAGATGCCGCATCTCACGCCTGAATCACAACAGGCATATCTTGACGAGCAGAAAGCGCGTGAAGGTGTAACAGAGACGCCAACCGGATTGCTTTTCGAAGTAATCACCGAAGGTGAGGGCGCCTCGCCCACCGAATCAGACCAGGTGAGGGTTACATATACGGGACGGCTTTCGGACGGTACAGTGTTCGATTCAACGGAAAAACCGGTACAATTCCCTGTAGGAAATCTGGTGGCCGGTTTTTCGGAAGGATTGAAGATGATGAAACCCGGGGGTGACTACCGCATCATTATCCCCCCGCAGCTTGGTTACGGGGAGAAAGGTGCTGCCGGCGTGATTCCACCCGGTGCCGTTCTGGACTTCACCATACATCTCAACGACATCGTGAAGTGACCCTCAGGGGGTAACTCCGGCATATTACTGAAACACAACAAAAAATTTTTAATAATAATTTTTCATGAAAAAAATCATTGTAACATTCGGCTCCGCCCTTCTTATGGTAGCCGGTCTCTCCTCTTGCAACAATGGCGGCTCTTCAGCCAACAGTGAGGACAAAGCTTTCGGCGACTCCGTTGCCACATCGCTCGGCCATGTAGCAGCCGCTCAGGCAGCCCAGCAGTACGAGCGCATGAAAGAAATGCAGCCCGAAATGGCCGACAAATTCAGCAAAGAGGCTTATCTGAAAGGAATCAAGGCCGTTCTTGATGCCGACACAACTCAGATGGCTTATTATCAGGGACTCCAGATGGGTCTGCAGCTCGTAAACCCGGTTATCGGCATCAACAACGAGGCTAAAATCCCCGTTGACAAGAACAAGGTTCTCGAAGCCTTCAAAACTCTTTACATGGCCGACTCAATCGGCGAAACCGCACAGTATTTCGGTGAATATCAGGCTCTGATGACCCGTGTACAGACCATCATGAAAGAGCGTCACGACGCTGAGGTGGCAGCTTCTCCCGAAGCCCAGAAAAACCTCAAGGACGGTCAGGCATATGCAGAGAAAATGGTGAAAGAGGGCTATACAAAAGCTCCCTCGGGCATCGTCTACAAAATCGAGAATCCCGGCGCTCAGCCTAACGTTCAGCTCACCGACCAGGTGGCAGTGCTCTACACCGGTAAGAACATCGAAGGCGAAGTGTTCGACACCAACGAAGGCAACGTACGCCCCATGCGTGTCAACGGTTTCGTACCCGGCTTCAAGGAAGCTCTCACAATGCTTGGCAAAGGCGGCAAGATGACAGTAGTTATCCCTGCCGACCTCGCTTACGGTCTTGACGGCGGCGGCGACAAAATCGGCCCCAACCAGACCCTCGTATTCGACATCGAGATTCAGGACATCAATCCCCAGCAGAAATAATCCTGCCTGACAGAAACTAACAAAAGAAAAGGCGCTGTGTCAAAATTCAATATTTTGGCACAGCGCCCAATTTTATTACCGGATGGTGAGGGTGCTGTCAGAATGGTTCCTACCATCTGGGCCATTCTGACACACCCTCTTTCCGCGTTTTATCCTGATGCCATGCATGGATATGCATACAAATTATTGGCAAGAATGGGCAAAAACTGTGAAATTTATAGCTGTCTGCAACATACAATCAGAGATTTGCGATTTCAGATTTTGTCCACCTCACTAAAAATGTTAACTTTGCAAGTTAATAAACCATGGAAACCGAAAAAAGACAATTTGGCTCAAAAAAGTTTCCACGGCTTGCACACACTGAACTTTAATAAAGAGCGCTACGGCTTTTTGCCACAGCAAGCAATACGATAAAATAAACAATGAGAGTAAAAATTCACCGCGAAGGAACCAACATACTGATTATTGCAGCCTTGTTACTGGTGCTTATCAATGTGCTGACATGGATGTTCTGCAAACAATGGCCATGGCTTCCCGCATTGGTGAGCGGTGTGTCGGTGGTATTTTATCTGCTGGTGGTAAATTTCTACCGGTCGCCGCGCCGCAATTTTCCGGGAAACCCGCACAATGCCGTTGTGGCCTCGGCCGACGGAAAAGTGGTGGCGCTCGAGGAAACTTTCGAGGATGAATACCTGCATTGCAAATGCATACAGCTCAGCGTGTTCATGAGCCCGATGAATGTGCATGCCAACTGGTTTCCGGTGAATGGTGAGGTTATATATTCCGTTCACCATCCGGGTCGTTTCATGGCTGCATATCTCCCGAAATCGAGCACAGAGAACGAGCGTTCGACCGTGGTGATCCGCACTCCCGCCGGACAACTTGTACTTATGCGTCAGGTGGCCGGTGCCATGGCCCGACGGGTAGTTACCTATGCTCAGCCGGGCGACGAGGCATCGATCGAGGACCACATGGGATTCATCAAACTCGGTTCGCGCGTTGACCTGTATCTGCCGCTCTCCACAACCATAAACGTTGCCTTGGGCGACGCCACGATAGGTGGCGTGACCGAAGTTGGGCGCCTTCATCCGGAAGCCGACAAACGGGATTCTGACAAATAAAAACGACAAGACATGATCCGACGCATCATAACATCCGTACCTAACGCTTTGACATGCTGCAACCTGCTTTGCGGTGCCTTGGCCTGTATATTTGCATTCTCAGCCTATCAGGTGTTTCCGGAACTTTGGGGCCTCAACGGGCGCCAGATTGTGTGGATACTGATTGGTGCAGCCGCATTTTTCGACTTTTTCGACGGTGCGGCGGCACGCATGCTTCACGCACCTTCGCCTCTGGGCAAGGAACTTGACTCGCTTGCCGATCTGGTAAGTTTCGGTATGGCGCCTGCGATGCTTCTCTACAACATCCTGATTGTATGGACCTGCTCATGGTGGATTCCTTATGTAAGCCTGTTTATCCCTGCCATGGGTGCACTCCGTCTGGCCAAATTCAACCTTGACGATTCGCAGTCTTCCACTTTCAAGGGACTGCCAATCCCGGCCAACGCAATCTTCTGGATCGGCGCAACGGCATGGATGCAGAGCCATGCCCGCGAATGGATGGCACAGCACATCTACTGGGGCAACTTTATCGTGTCGCTCGCCATTGTGGCCGTGGCGTTGCTGATGGTGACAGACATGCGCATGTTCTCGCTGAAACTCAAAAACTTCCGTATAGGCGACAATCTGTTGCGCTACATCCTCATTGTTGCGGCGGTGCTTTTTGTAGCAATATTCGGCGTGGAAGGATTTGCCTACACCATCATACTCTACTTCATCCTGTCTGCATTCTTCATGCCTGTCATCGACCGCAAAGAGAACAAACAGTGACACACGGCCATTATAATCTCAGGTAAAGATTATAAATTGAAAAATGCGGACAGCCGTGTTCACAATAAACTGACTTTCGATGGAACTATTCTTTCTATTTCTACTTGTAGTATTCTTTATATTCGTGGTGCGGCCGCTGTTTAAATTGTGGCGCACATATTCAAAACTTAAAAAGGGTGATTTTTCTGTTTTCGGCGACCTTTTCGGGCAACCGGGGTCACAGAAACAGACCTTGGCATATGGAACCGACGGACATAGAAAAGCCGGTTGGACCAAGGCCCGGATCAAAAAGAAAAAAATACCGGCCGATGTGGGAGAATATGTGAAGTTCACCGAAATAACCACCGCGGAGGAGAGCCGGACCACTACGGAACAAGCCGGTGCCGACGGCAATCAGTCGACTGTCACCGTCGAACAGCAGATAACCGACGTTGAGTGGGAAGACATTAAATAACGAATAACAGGACGGCAGGATATTGCCCACCACATGGTGCAATAGCTTGCCGTACCGGTTTTATTGAAATTGCTTTCATTATAAGGCAAACATGAAAAAGTCAACCGATTATTACGTACCGCGTCTTTATGATTTTCTGACAAGACTGCATGCCAACAATAACCGAGAGTGGTTTCACCAGCACCGCGCCGAATATGATGATCTGCGGGCACTGTGGATGGCCGACATAGACCGCCTGATAGCGCACATGGCCACGTGGGATGCCTCGCTCGGAGCCTTTACGGCAAAAAACTGCGTGTATCGCATATATCGCGACACACGGTTCTCGCTTGACAAAACTCCGTTGAAAACTTACTTCTCGGCATCGGTGAGTCCTCACGGACGTGCACCACATTATGGCGGCTACTATCTGCAGATGGGGCCGGATTTCAGCGGCGCCTACACCGACAGCGGCCTGTTCGGCGGAATATGGTGTCCTGACCCTGCAGTGCTCAAGAAGCTGCGCAAGGCCATTGTTGACAATATCGAGGAGTTCGAGGATATTATCAACACGCCTGCAATGATTAAAGAATTTCCGGGATGGTGCGGAAGCGCACTCAAAACGGTACCTAAAGGTTACGACCGCAATCACCCTCAGGCGCATCTGCTCCGCCTCAAGGATTACGGCAAGTTCCATCCCTGCAACGAAGCTTTCTTTTCCGACCCTTCGTGGCCGGAACGCACCTCAGAGCTTTTCAGCATACTCAAGCCACTGGTAGATTTCCTCAACTACTCGGTAGAAGAAGAATAACCGATCATCCGAAACCTTAACCTCCCATGAAACCGCAACAGACTCTATGTAGCCTGGCCTGCTGTCTGGCCTTTTTCAGCGTTTCCGCACAAAAGGTCACAGTCTACAAAACCACAGAAAATTCACCCTGGCAAAAATCAGAGACCCGTCTGCAGTCCAAGCCGACGACCACACCTTGGCTTGAAATCAATGGCTCAGAGAATGGAACACTACTGAAGGCATGGGGAACAACATTCAACGAACTCGACTGGGACGCGCTGCAGCTTCTCACGCCACCTGTACAACAGGAGATAATGCACAATCTTTTCGCTCCTGACGGTGACCTGAAATTCACCCGCGGACGCATTTCCATGAACTGCAACGACTATGGCCGCTCATGGTACAGCTGTGACGAGGTACCCGGCGACTTTGAACTGCGATATTTTAACATAGACCGCGACAAACGAGGCATAATCCCCCTGATACGCGCCGCACAGAATCAGAATCCGAAGCTTACATTCTGGATTTCTCCATGGAGTCCGCCGAGCTGGATGAAAATCAATAATGACTATCCTGTGGTCAGCAGCAAACACAACAATGCCGACCCCAAACAGGACTATCTGCTTTTCGGTTCTGCCGAAGATATAGACGAGGATGAGATGAAATTCCTGGGCGAACGCAAAAGCCAGTTTCCCCGCAGGCTTGCCACTCAGGATTATTTCATTCAGGATCCGCGCTATCTGAAAGCTTACGCCAACTACTTCTGCCGCTTCATTGATGAATACAAGGAGCAGGGGATACCTATCGACATGGTAATCTATCAGAACGAGGCCTACAGCTATACTCCATATCCCGGCTGCCCGTGGACAGCCGAAGGAACCATACGGTTCAACCGCGACTATCTTGCACCTGCACTGCGGGAGAAGCATCCTGAAGTTAAGCTATATATCGGCACTTTCAACACCAACCGACTTGACCACGTTCAGCAAATAATGGCCGACGAAGGTCTGCGCCAAAGCATCGACGGGGTTGCCTTCCAGTGGGAAGGCCGCGAGATACTGCCTGAAATACGCAAACAATATCCCGACTTCCATTACATCTGTTCGGAAAGCGAGTGCGGCAACGGCTCGATGGACTGGAAAGCCGGCGAACATACCTTTTTCCTGATTGCCGACAACATGGGCAACGGAACAGACGAATGGTTCAACTGGAACTTCCTCCTGCCCGACAACGGCATAAGCCCATGGGGATGGACACAGAACGCATTGATTCAGGTGGACTCAAAGCAGCGCACCATACGCTATACACCTGAATATTTCGCGGTGAAACATTTCAGCAATCTCGTGCCTCCCGGCAGTGTGATGACCGGGTATGCACCACGTACCGACAGCCGCAATGCTCCTGCCATCGTCTACCGCACTCCCGAAAACGCCCACATCGTTATCGCAGGCAACTTTGAGAACGAAGCCCGGCCATTCACCGTCCGAATAGCCGGCCGCTACCTCAACGCCACCCTCTCTCCCCACTCCTTCACCACCTTCGTGATAAAATAAGTCTGTAAGATAAAAAGGAGTACCGTATTACAATGCAATTCAAGAGATAATGTTTTGACCTGTATGATCAACAAAACTATTATTTCAATAATCACCACCCCATACACAAAACCGAAATATTTCAGAATCTGGATTATTTTGTTTTTGTTTTCAGTAATGGGAATGATTGACCTGCCTGCAGGTCGATTATTTCCATGCACTGTTTCCATTTCATGGATATTGATTATTATAATAGCATTCACAAAAGCAACCTTTTTATCCATCATAGGCAGATTAATAAATCATTTAAGGTATAGGTATAAAACCACTGCAGGGATATTGAACGTATTGTTCATCTGCTTCATTGTGGGGGTATATTTCTTTTGCCTGGTTAATTTTTTATGCTTTCATTTTTATGGATTCGGCATCAGCAACAAGCTGATGGCCATAATTGCACAGACAAATTACGACGAAACAGCAGAATTCCTCCCAACATTTCTGGCAAACCTTTATTCAGAGATACAAAATCCGGCGACATGGCTGGTTCTAATCATATTCATTTGTCTGATGCTGTTTGCCAACAAATTGGCATCGATAGGAATAATCCGTTCCATCATATATGCCGTGTCGGTCGTCGGAGCTGCCCTCATGGTATTTTTCATGGCAACCTTACCTGCGGGGAAAACAGATTTGTTTGTACCGTTGCGTGTAACTAAAACAATAGTGCGCACTGTCAGGGAGCACAGACACCTGACAGAAATAATGAATCAGGTAAAATACTTTCCTGAACTGGAACAAACAGTATCTTCAGGAGGTGCGACAGATTTATGTATGATAATAGGTGAATCAGCCTCACGACAAAACCTGGAGATCTATGGTTATCCGTTGCCAACTTCACCAAACGCCATGGCAATGAGGGACAGCCTGTTCATATTTGAGGATGCCTTGGCAAGCTCAACAAGTACCGCCTTAAATATGGAACGTATATTGAGTTTTATGCCGGATTCCGATTTTTCCGGTAACTGGTACGATTACCCTATGCTGATTGATTTGATGAATGCAGCAGGCTACCGGACATACTGGCTTTCAAATCAGGAGAAAAGTGGGATATGGAGCAATAGCTCCGCTGCAATGGTAGCGCATGCCGATGAAATCAAATATGTAGGTAACCTCAGCTCGGAAGACCATCTCCTCCAAAAGTTTGATGAAGTATTGCTGACTTATGTCACAGAGGCCTTCAATAATAGCGCCCCGTCTAAATTCATAGGGGTACACTTAAAAGGGTCACATACCCGCTATTACAACCGGTATCCCGAAGAATTCAACAGATTCTCGGCAACAGATGTACTCCGAACCATCCGACATCCATGGCTTGACGAGACAAAGGCACAGAGAGTGGCGGAATATGACAATTCCATATTATACACCGATTTTGTGGTAAATGAAATAATTGATAAGGCACGCCGGTCCGACAAGCCATCATTGGTGTTGTATTTTTCGGATCATGGAGAAAATGTGTACTTTAACCGTGACTTCTGCGGCAGGGATTCATTATTTGTTGAAGTTCCTTTCTACATATATGCCAACAATGCCTTCCACAAAGCCTTCCCGGATAAGATAAAAAAACTTGAAGATGCAAGAAACCGGCATTTTTCAACAGCAAATATAATTCACTCCATCATGTCTCTTACATCGACAATGAATCAATACTATGATGAGCAACTCGATGTACTTTCCGATTCATTTATTAAACGGCCCCGCAAAGTAGACGGGAGAGTGTGGGGCAAAGATAAGGGAACCAAAACTGTATTACCAAAATGAAACTTCGCTACCCGATAAAATTTTACGCAACGTTGCTGCTGGCCGCCGCTGTGGTGACTGCCATCGGCTGGAGATTATGGTTTAATCATGTCTGTGAATCAATTATCAAGGACTATCCTGAACAAAACTACATTGCTCATGGAGGTGGCGCCATCGACGGCCACATTGCAACCAACTCACTTGAAGCGATAGACAATGCCATTGCGCATGGATTCAGATATATTGAGCTCGATCTACAACTGACTGCTGACAGTTTTCTTGTTGCAACCCATGACTGGGATTCATTTAGAGAAATTACAGAATTCAAAAATTATGACAACCGTCCGCCTACATTGGAAGAATTCAAAAATTGCAGAATATGGGGAAAATATACCCCGGTAACTTACCATATGATTGATTCCATATTTACTGCGCATCCGGATTTGATACTTGTTACGGATAAACTGGACGATGCCGAAACTCTGCAAAAGTTTCTTTCCGGATTGGCGCACAGAACCATGGTTGAATGCTTTTCAGAAAAAGCATTTGTTAAAATTAAAAATACAGGTTCTTTTTCTCCGATGTCGTCTTATCCTAACATTGTTCCTGAGCGACTTAATGTAACAGCTCTTGAAAGCACCCGCTACAGATACTTCCGTTTCATGCCATCAGCCTATGCACTCTTCCGACTGGGCACTACAACCAGAGAAGAAGCTGATTCGGTGTTTGCCACAGACCGTCGCGTCAGGTTCTATTATGTTGACATCATAGAATAAGGAGAATAAGAAGGACATTATCAAGCAATACGGAACTTTAAATTACAAAAGGTAGTGGTAAACTCCGTAATGAAGATTTATATGCCACTGTCGGCTATAAATTAAGATAATTATATTTACCTGTAAATAATAAGGACTGACTCACAAAATATGAAGTCAGTCCTTGTTGTTTCATTGTTATTCTATGAATCCTACATGGTACAATATAGAAATCTGCTATTATTTTGCATCGGCAGGTTTTTCGATACCTTCCTTAGTGGCGCGTTCCTCCATACGGGAAATGCGTAAATCAAGATCAGGATGGCTTGAGAAAAGCTGATTGATTTTGCTGGTCTTTGCATCTCCCTGAAGTTCTTTCAGACGTTTGAATGAAAGAGCCATGGCCCAGGGGTTCTTACCGTTTTTCTTAAGAAATTCATAGCCGTAATCGTCAGCAGCTTTCTCTGCTTTCTGGGAGTATTTGGCAGAAACCAGAGCCTCGCCAAGACTTCCGAGCTGCGAATCGGTAAGGGCGGCAGCCTTACCGCTTGCCGATGCGATGCCATCCTTCAGGGCGGAAGTAAGCAAAGCCTGCTTGAAAGCATTTTTCGAATCTTTGTGTGCTACATGACCTATTTCATGACCTATAACTCCGAGAAGTTCATCATCGCTCATTATGTCCATTAGTGACGAGAACACACGGATGCTGCCGTCGGCACATGCGAATGCATTCACGTCAATCACATTGTATACCTTAAAATTAAGAGGCATGCCCTCAACGTTAGTGATTCCTTCAGTAAGTTTTGCAAGACGCTGGGTGTAGGGATCATCGGCCGGAAGCACGGGATTGTGGGTATCCATCCAGTCGATGTACTCCTTTACATACTGCACCATGTCCTCATCCGAAAGAGTGACGGCCTGAGCAACTTTTTTAAGACCTCCGGCAGCTTTTTTAAGATTGAACTGAGCGTTTGCAGGCATTGCAAAAGCAATGCAAAGCATAATCATAAAGCTTTTAGTCAGATTCTTAATCATGATAATCAATTATGATTTATAATATAGAAAATTAACTATGATTTATTGGCAGATGCAAAGTTACCTAAATTTTAAATAAATTTGTGTCGACCAAATAATTTTGTTCACCAGCCAAAATACTTATTAAAAATGAACCGTAAATCAACCGTTATCCTCATACTCTCAATTTTTCTTGCCATCATAATTACAGGAGCCGGATTTGCATTATTGGGCCGCACATTCATTTCACTGCGTGTCCCGGCTCTGACTGCACTGGCAATTTCAATAGCTATAACCGGTTTATCATGTAATTTTTATAAAGGAAGCCTTTCCCGATATCTTGTATGTGGTGTGATTTTCATGCTTGCCGCATCAGTTTCGTTCACATCTTTTTTAGCCCTCAATTATTGCTTCCGCCGGGAACAGACCGACCACAAAGTGGAGGTGACAGTAACTAAAAAATTCAGCCGTGAAAAAACCCGTTACCGCCGTCTGGCACGCGGACGAATGGTGGCCGACGGAACATACCATACCTACCATATAGTTGCTGAAACACCCGACGGAAACAGCAAGGAGGTAACCCTGTCAATTGAAAAATATAACAGGATGAAACGCGGCATGCATGCCGACATCAGTATTGCCGAAGGACTGTTCGGATATCCGGTCATAACTGATTTCGGCAACATCCGATGATGTTGAAAACAATGTTGAAAACGCGTGAAAACCGATTTCACAAATTGTGGATACATAATTTGCACATTATCTACATGAAGATGTATAGAACACTGAATCCATTCTGCAAAATCCATCCATACATGTTTATCAATGGGTTTTGAGCATAGGTTTCAACACTTACACATAGTTTATATCATGGAAATTTATTAACTTTGCACATTATCAACATGATGTTGATAAACCAAACAACCAATTAATTATCAGCCTTTCATATGTTGATAATGTGATAATAAACCGGATGAAAACATCAATAACCCATTTTAGCAAGTAAATTGATGGAAAGTTATCATCTGTTTCAACATCCATTATTAATATTTAGAGTCGAGTTGATTTTTTAGAAAAATTTTTCAGACATTTAAATAGTAAAGAAATGAATGTTGAAAAAGTCACTCCCGAGTCTGAAAAGGATTTGTGTGCGGAGATTAAGAAACTCAAGAAAAGCAAAGATGCCGTGGTGCTCGCCCACTACTATGTGAAGGGTGAGATTCAGGACCTGGCCGATTATATAGGCGATTCGCTCGCGCTTGCAAGAATTGCAGAAAAACTACCCAACCGCATCATCGTGATGTGTGGCGTGCACTTCATGGGAGAGACAGCCAAGATTCTCTGTCCGGACAAGAAGGTGCTTGTGCCGGATGTGGAGGCCGGATGTTCGCTGGCCGATTCGTGCAAGGCCGAGGATCTGGAAAAATTCATCAGGGAGAATCCCGGTCACATGGTGGTGAGCTATGTCAACACCTCTGCCGATGTGAAGGCATTGACAGATGTGGTGGTGACTTCAGGAAATGCACGTCAGATAGTGGAGGCGCTTCCTGCCGACACACCTTTGATTTTCGGACCCGACCGCAATCTCGGCCATTATATAAGCTCGGTGACCGGACGTGAAATGAAAATCTGGGACGGTGCATGCCATGTGCACGAACAGTTCTCGCTTGAAAAAATTATAGAGCTTAAAAAACAGCATCCGCAGGCCAAGCTGCTCGTTCATCCTGAATGCAAGCATGCACTGGTGATTCTTGCCGATAAGGTAGGGTCGACAGCAGCGCTGCTAAAATATGCAAAAGAATCGGATGCTGACGAATTCATTGTGGCCACTGAAAGCGGCATCCTGCACGAGATGCAGAAAAGCTGCGGAAACAAGACTTTTATCCCCGCACCTCCTGCCGACAGCACCTGCGCCTGCAATGACTGCAGCTACATGAAACTTAACACGCTTGAAAAACTCTACAACTGTCTGCTCACCGAGCAGCCGGAGATACAGGTGGATCAGGAAACGGCAGTCAAGGCACGCAAGCCCATTGAAAAGATGCTGGAAATGTCGGAACAGCTCGGCATCTGAATCAAAAACAACATCAGACATAGACATACATAATCACCAAATTATAGATTTGATGGAATACAAGCATAAAGATATAGAACAGCGCTGGCAGCAGCGTTGGAAAGAAGATAAGACATACAAGACGGAAATAGACCACAACCGTCCGAAATTCTATGTACTCGACATGTTCCCTTATCCCTCAGGTGCGGGGTTGCATGTGGGTCATCCGCTTGGCTACATAGCTTCCGACATATATTCGCGTTACAAACGCATGCAGGGATTCAATGTGCTCCATCCCATGGGTTATGACGCCTATGGCTTGCCAGCGGAACAATATGCCATACAGACGGGTCAGCATCCCGAGGTGACCACTACCCAGAACATCGCGCGCTATCGTCAGCAACTTGACCGCATAGGTTTCTGTTATGACTGGGACCGTGAGATACGCACATGCACTCCCGACTATTATAAATGGACGCAATGGGCATTCATTGAAATGTTCAACCATTATTATGACACAAAGCTCGACCGTGCCGAACCGGTGGCTAACCTTATAAGCCATTTCAGTAAGCATGGCACTGAAGGGGTACATGCCGCATGCACAAAGCCTCTTTCGTTTACGGCCGCGCAATGGAATGCCATGTCTGAAAAAGAACAGAGCGATGTGCTGATGAACTACCGCATAGCTTTTCAGGCAAACACCATGGTGAACTGGTGTCCGAAACTCGGCACTGTGCTTGCCAACGATGAAGTGAGCGAAGGTGTGAGCGTACGCGGAGGCTACCCAGTTGAGCAGAAGCAGATGTATCAGTGGTGTCTGCGCGTCAGCGCTTATGCACAGCGTCTGCTCGACGATATGGAACAGCTGCAGTGGAGCGATTCCATCAAGGAAACCCAGCGCAACTGGATCGGACGCTCGGAAGGTGCAGAGATGCAGTTCAAGGTGAAGGACAGCGATGTGGAGATGACCATCTTCACCACACGCGCCGACACAGTGTTCGGTGTGACATTCATGGTGCTGGCACCCGAAAGCAAATATGTGGATATGATCACCACTCCTGACCACAAGGAAGAGGTGCAGGCTTACCGCGATGAGATAAAACACAAGACCGAGCGTGAGCGAATGATTGACAAAAAGGTGAGCGGAGTGTTTACCGGTGCCTATGCCATCAATCCGCTTTCGGGCAAGGAAATTCCTGTATATGTCAGCGATTATGTGCTTGCCGGATACGGTACAGGTGCTATCATGGCTGTGCCTGCTCATGATTCGCGTGACTATGCGTTTGCACGTCATTTCGATCTTCCTGTCATTCCGCTTATAGAAGGTGCCGACATAAGTGAACAGAGTTTTGACGCCAAGGAGGGTCGCATGATCAATTCATGCGGGCCTGAACTTGATCTCAACGGAATGGAGGTCAAGGATGCCATAGCCGCCACCAAACGGTTCATTGAAGAGAAGGGCATAGGAAAAGTGAAGGTGAACTTCCGTCTGCGTGATGCTATTTTCAGCCGTCAGCGTTACTGGGGAGAACCGTTCCCTGTTTACTATAAGGATGGGGTTCCGCATACACTGTCGGTTGACAAACTGCCTCTGGAGCTTCCGGAGATTGATAAATATCTTCCCACCGAAACCGGTGAACCCCCTCTGGGTCGTGCCGAAAACTGGAAAACCGAGGACGGCTATCAGCTTGAACTGAACACTATGCCCGGTTTTGCAGGTTCGTCTGCCTACTATCTGCGCTATATGGATCCCCACAATTGTGATGCACTTGTCGGAAAGGAGGCAAACGATTATTGGCGTAGTGTTGACCTTTATGTGGGTGGTACGGAACATGCCACCGGTCATCTTATCTATTCCCGTTTCTGGAATAAGTTCCTGTTCGACCTCGGAAAGGTGTGTGAGAAGGAACCATTCAGCAAGCTCATCAACCAGGGCATGATTCAGGGACGAAGCAATTTCGTTTACCGCATAAAAGACACCAATACATTTGTATCCGCAGGCAAGAAGGGTGAATATGATGTCACACCCATTCATGTGGATGTCAATATTGTTTCCAACGATGTTCTTGACACGGAGGCTTTCCGCAACTGGCGTCCGGAATATGCAGATGCCGAATTCATACTTGAGGACGGAAAATACATATGCGGATGGGCAGTGGAGAAGATGTCGAAATCAATGTTCAATGTTGTCAACCCTGACGATATAGTTGAACGTTATGGTGCCGACACTTTGCGATTGTATGAGATGTTCCTCGGTCCTGTGGAGCAGAGCAAACCTTGGGATACGAACGGTATAGACGGAGTCAACAGATTCATAAAGAAATTCTGGAACCTCTTCTACAAAGGCGACCAATGGCTCGTAACCGATGAAAAACCTTCGGCCGAAGCACTCAAATCCATTCACAAACTTGTAAAGAAAGTAACGCAGGATATTGAGGAATTTTCCTATAACACTTCTGTGAGTGCGTTCATGATTTGTGTGAATGAGCTTACACAGCTTAAATGTCACAGCAGCGAGGTGCTGTCGATGCTGGTGCGCGTTCTCGCTCCGTTCGCCCCTCATGTTGCCGAAGAACTTTGGCATGCCCTGGGTAACGATACCTCCGTGTGCATGGCAAAATGGCCTGAATGGAATGAGGATTATCTTGTTGAAAAGAACATAAATTATCCCGTCAGCTTCAACGGAAAGGCGCGTTACAACATCAGTGTGCCAGCCGATATGGACAAGTCAGAGATTGAAAAGCTCGCACTTTCGCATGAAAACGCGGCCAAATGGCTGGATGGAAAACAGGTGAAGAAAATAATAGTTGTACCCGGACGCATCGTTAACATTGTGGTTGGCTGAGAGTAAAACAATATTTTGAGCCAACCGGCGTTATATCAATGGAAAAAACTCCGCCCCGGCAGCATGTGAAGGCAGCTGTCGGGGGCGGTTATATAAAGCCGTAAATCATATGAAATTACCTGAACGAATAGTATTCGCCACCAACAACGCTCACAAACTGCAGGAAGCCCGTGCCATTTTTAAAGTTCTGAATGCTGCCGGAAATTGCGGATGTGAAATACTTTCGCTCGACGACATAGGCTGTCATGATGACATTGAAGAGACAGCGGAAACCCTTGAGGGTAATGCTCTCATAAAAGCAAGATGGATCAACAGCAAATATGGTCTGGACTGCTTTGCCGATGATACGGGACTTGAAGTAAAGGCTCTTGGAGGCGCACCGGGAGTAATGTCGGCCCGTTATGCCTCTACCGATAATCCGTATGCACCAAGTCATGATTCTAAGGCCAACATGAGGTTGTTATTAAGAAACATGCAGGGAAAAATAGACCGCAGCGCACGTTTCCGTACAGCCATCGCCTTGATTATTAACAATAAAGAATATATGTTTGAAGGCGTGGTTAAAGGCAACATAGCAGTTGAACCTGCCGGAAAGGATGGTTTCGGTTACGATCCTGTGTTCGTACCAGAAGGACATACAGAAAGTTTCGCACAGATGTCGGCTGAAAAGAAAAATTCAATGAGTCACCGCGGCCGGGCACTCGCCTCTCTGATTGAATTTTTGTCTGAAGAAAAATCAAAATAAAAAACACCTCTCATATCCTCAGATGATAAAGAAATTATTGATATTGCTTACTTTCATGTTGCCGCTTGCTGTGCAGGCTCAGCTTGCCGTCGGCTCATGGAAAATATATTCGCCTTTTATCAATGTTGAAGACATTGCAGAAACCGGTACATACATATATTTTGTATCGGCCGGATCGGTGTTCCGCTACGACAAGGAGACCGCTGAAGTGGAAGCCCTTACCAAAGTGAATCTTCTTAATGATGTGGATGCGAAAAATATATATTCAGATCCCGATGCTAAAAGCGTGATTGTGGTGTACAGTTCCGGCAACATGGACCGGCTGTCGGACAATGGAAAGGTGGTAAACATGCCTGACATAAAGAATGCCAATAGTGTCGGTTCTCATAATATAAATGATATTGCATTCAAAGGTGACGATTTTTATGTTGCCACCGATTTCGGGCTTGTTGTATATAATAATTCAAAAAATGAAGTAAGGGAGACAGTATTCACACCCAAAGAGGTTATGCATGTGGATGCATCATCACTATTTGTAGCCATGGGTCTTAAAGAAGGTGCCTTATATGTGGCTTCAGCTGACAAAAACATAAAGAATTTGTCGGATTTCAACGTTTTTAATCTTGGGATGGCTGATTGCCACGGATTGATTGCAAAAGGTGATAAATTATATTGGTGTATATGGGGTGAAATTTTCCGTATTTTCAATATTGATATCAATACTGGAACTTTCGGTATTGATGCCCAGATAGAAGTGGATGGTCAGAATCAGGGTATATGGGGTTGCAATAACTGGAAGATATACCGCGGTAGCCACGGATATGATTATGTATTCAACGGTGACGGTATATTCACTTTTGATGAAGATGGTAAGATAAGTAAACTTTCATCTGCCAAAGTACCTGCAACATCTGTACTTCTTTATGGAGGTGATTCCAAGTCAGTCTGGGAAGGAGATAGCAACGGTTTGAGGCATATGGATTATTCCTCATCGGACCCCGTGGCTATTGGTGGATATATAAAAGGTTCTGACCTATCTCTCAAGCAGATTCATGCTATGTATACGGGTCAGTCAGGAAAAATATATCTTTACGGACTTGACCAGAATTCAACTTTCAATGCATATTATGACCGCAGTAAGCCATCCACTGTGCTGACACTGGAAAACGGCAAGTTTAAGGATGTGGCCGGCAAGGAAGTCTCTTTTGAAAATGGAAATTCGGGTGTGAGAGGTCCGAATGCAATGATGCGTACACATCGTTTGTGTGAAGATCCACAGGATCCGGATGCTTATTATATAGGTAGTTTTTTTGAAGGTGTATATCACATTAAAGACAATAAGCAATTACATAAATATTATACTACAAGTGCCGGATTTGGTATGACTTCAAATTATGCCTGCATTATTTATGATGTAGGTGTAGATAATTATGGTAATTTGTGGGCGTATGATTGTAGGGGAACTGTACCTGATAATATTGAACGAATTTTTGTTCTTCCGGCTGAAAGCAGAAATAAAGAAACTACCCTACCATCTGACTGGAAAGGTTTTTCTGTAAAAGGAAAAACTTCTGATAACTGGGAAAACTTTATATTGCCCTGTAGAAAGAGCAATTATACTATAATTACTCTTGGAAAATATGAAAAGAATTTTGTTATAGTTGATTCAAGAAATACGCCTTCTCCATCCGATGACCGATTGATAGTGGTTGATACTCAGATAGATCAGGATGGAAAAGAATTTGATTCAACTATAGGGCTTACCTGTGTCGCCGAGGATAATAACGGGCGTCTGTGGTTCGGTTCGGAGAAAGGAGTATACGAGATTACAGATATCAGTAAGGTTACATCAAACGTTGCCACTATAAAACGAATGAAGGTGGCGCGTAACGACGGCACTAATCTGGCAGACTATCTGTTGGAAAACGTAACTGTTTCGGGTATCGCTGTTGACGCTGCCAATAAAAAATGGATATCAACTATAGGCTCGGGAGTTTATCTTGTCAGTGAAAACGGCGACAGGATTCTTGAGCATTACACTGTGGATAATTCAATTCTTCCATCCAACCATGTATATTCTGTAGCATGTGATCCGGCATCGAATAAAGTGTACTTTGGCACACCTAACGGACTTGTGGAATACAGTTCCACCACCTCACCGGCGGCAGATTCATATAGTGATGTCTATGCTTATCCCAATCCTGTTCGTCCTGACTATACGGGATGGATTACAGTGACCGGCCTGATGGACAATTCGCTTGTTAAAATAGCCGATGCCAATGGAAATGTATTCCATCAGGGGCGCAGTGAAGGCGGTATGTTCGTATGGGACGGATGCAATTCGGCCGGCGAGCGGGTGAAGACCGGTGTATACTATGTTCTCGCCTCTCAGAATGCCACAGGCACATCATCGGCATGCGTGACCAAAATAATGGTTATAAACTGAATCTAAATCGAAAGTAAAAATGGTGACATTAAAATATAAGGATGAAACAGACCGGGCCTACGGTCTGAGTGGAATGAGTGTGTGCATGTGCATGATGGAGAACGAACGGTTCATTGACAATGTAAGTCTTGATTCTGAACCGGATAAAGGTCTTGCTTTCACATCCGATTTCTTCTATCCGCATAATCAGTCACTTTCTGCCAAGACTTTATGGAACGACAGTTTCAATCATTTTCGTCTGTTGACGGGACTGCTGCTAAGCAACGTTATGTGTCGTGCCATGGTGCGTAATCGTGAGGAGCTGACGAGGGAGATGAATGAGTTATTACTGAAAAATCTCTTCGAAGAGGGACATGAGGAATGTTCGCTCGATGATGATGAGATACGTATGGTCTATAATGAATCGTTCGCATTTTTCCACCGTGTGTTCGGTCATCCTGATGTCTCGGTTCTTGTGAGCAGATTTGTAGACAATCTTACGGAAAAAAGATCACTTGACGGGGAGGAAGTCGCTCGGTTGTTACGCCCATTGCTGCGCTGACGTTATATTGTGGACATATTGCCGCGTTTGTCGGCTTCAAAAACTTTTGCGGAACAATAAACCGCTAAGTTTTAAGTTATAATATATGAGTACGAAGTTTGACAAATAAACAATCAGAAGATAAAGATGACTATTCACCTTTCAGGCTTTAAAACAGGAATTGTACGTTTAAGTGCGTTTCTGTTTGCGGTCTTTATCATAAATCAGACTATCAACGCCCAGGATATAAAGGAAGATTTTAATCCTGTTGAAACCGGCGTGACATCGCTGAGCATCGCTCCCGATGCCCGTGGTGCATCCATGGGTGATCTTGGTGCGGCAACAGATCCGGATGCCAACTCCCAGTTCTGGAATCCGTCGAAGTATGCTTTCGCCTATTCACAGGCAGCAGTGTCGCTGAGCTATACACCATGGTTGCGTAAACTTGTAAACGATATTTTTCTGGCCAATCTTTCGGGATACTGGAAAATAGGCAGCGGCGACAATCAGGCCATCAGTGCCTCGTTGCGCTATTTTTCGTTGGGCGAGGTAACAAGCAATATGCCCGGCGATGTTGGTACAACCAGTATTAATCCTTACGAGATGGCTATTGACGTGGGTTATTCACGCAAATTGTCGGAGAAATTCTCTATGGGTATAGTATTCCGTTATATATACTCTGACCTTGGTTATAACTCCACCTCTGATGTCGGTGACAATCAGACCGGCGCATCCGCATTCTCGGCTGATATCTCCGGTTATTACACCACATATCCGATTATTGGCCAAAACGAATGCCAGTTCTCCTGGGGATGGGATATTTCGAACATCGGTTCGAAAGTGAGCTACGACCGTGGTGCCAACCCAGCGTTTTTGCCTACCAACCTGCGTATAGGAACATCATTCATGTTCCCGTTGGCTGATTATCATACTCTTGCCATAAGTCTTGACCTTAACAAGCTGCTTGTGCCTACTCGTCCCCGTCAGAAAGATTACACCAAGATTGAGGACGGAGTGGAAGTGCCCGATCAGGAAGCATGGCAGCGCGCATATCAGGACTGGCAGGACATGTCGCCAATCACCGGTATATTCAAATCGTTCAACGACGCACCCGGCGGTATGTCGGAGGAATTGAAGGAGATAAACTATTCGCTTGGTGCGGAATACAGCTACAATCAGCAGTTCTTTCTGCGTGCCGGTTATTATCATGAAAGCCAGTGGAAAGGAAACCGTCAGTATTTCGGTTTCGGAGCCGGATTCTCTCTGAATGTTGTCCGTCTGGATGCCTCCTATATGCTTTCCACAGCTCAGAGTTCACCTCTTGACCAGACACTCCGTTTCTCCCTTACCTTTGATATGGAGGGCCTGAAAGGACTGTTCGGAGGTAGATAAATTTCATAATTATTGCTACCAGTTATGTATCGTATTGGCAACGGATTCGATGTACATCGTCTGGTTGAAGGCCGTGATCTGATTGTGTGTGGAGTAAACATTCCCTATTCTCTCGGTCTGCTCGGGCATAGCGATGCGGATGTGGCTCTGCATGCCTTGAGCGATGCAATTCTTGGTGCGGCAGCATTGCGCGATATAGGTTATCATTTTCCTGATACAGATGTCCGCTACAAAGGGGCTGATTCCCGTTTGCTGCTTCGCGAATGTGTGCGGCTCATAGATGAAAAGGGCTATAGGGTGGTAAATGTGGATGTCACCATTATTGCTCAGGCTCCTAAAATGTTGCCCTACATTCCTCAGATGATTCTCAATATTGCCGAGGATATCGGAATTCCTTCAGATTGCGTGTCAGTTAAAGCTACTACAACAGAAAAACTCGGATTCACCGGCCGTGGCGAAGGGATAGCGGCTCAGGCCTCCGCACTTCTTGTGAAAAAGTCCATGTAAACAATATCAAGTAATTCTTATAAGAATTTTAAAGGCGTAATTAATTACGCCTTTTTTTGAATGATTGCCCCAATAACATAGCCGTGATTTTTATCCATCTGCTGTCCGGGTGATTTTGAATATAACAATAAGCTAACCAAGGTATATATATACCTGAAACAAGTGATAATATAGTATAACACCACCATGGTAGTTCTATGAAATGATGTAGAATTTGTTGTGTAGCAACGTTACAATACCAAGAAAGTAGAAAAATAATGTAATTGGCACCAATAAGATGATCAAGTATCTTTACATCATGTTTTTCCATTAATTTAGCTACAGATATACACATAGTTATTCCAGCAATTGAACATAAAAATATCCATTTACTACCTTCAAAAAGAAAAAACAAACAGCTCCATAAAATAGTTACAGATAGTAAAAAAATCGGTGATAACCAGGGTATTATTTTATCAATATTTTTAGCAAAACGACAATAAGCTGCACCTAATGTGAAGTAAAGGCCTAATCGTACAGCTTCATTTATTGAAAAAAAGTAACTGTATTCAATTGGAAGAATCGGAAGAATAGCGAATAACAATATAAGTGTAATATATAAAAATATATTGTTAATTTTTGCATTCTCCCCAAGGGTTAGTATTGAATGATTGAATATCAATAACAAGAAGCTTGCCTGAAGAAACCATAAAAATGGAATAACGAGTGAATCGCCATATAAAAAAGAACGATAAAACGAATTTAAACTTAAATTAATATTGTCATCAGCAATACCAGACATCATTGCTCTGGGAATAAAAGTTACAAGGGTTAATACAATAAAAGGTAATAATAATCTTTGTAATTTCAGTTTGAAAAATTGTGGGATTCCGGTGCGATTAGAGGAATATCTCAAACGAGTTGTAAATATCATGAGGAATCCTGAAACAAACATGAATAATGGCATGCGGAAACTATATAGCATCCGGTAGATAACTAAAGTTTTACCCATCTCTCCGTCAGGATATTCATGGAATGAATGACCAAAAACAACAAGAATAATACCAATAATTTGTAAGTATGCGATAAATTTTATGAATTGTTTCATTCTATAATAACAAGACTTGATTGTATCAGAGGTGGTAAATTTAATTCAGATACTATATAATATTGACAAGGAAGCGGAAGATGGAGAGGTTGTAGGAGAGGAGAGCGCCGAGGCGGTTTTTTAGCCTGACATGGGGATTGGTCAGGATGGATTTTCGGTGTAATCGTATCACATTGAGGCACCGCTGACGGTAATTTTCCAGTTCAGGCAATGCGGATGCTTCTTTTTGATTTTGCCATATGAGCGAAAGCATGTTGCAGTGAGCGCTGAACCGACGGTCGGCAGCAGCTTTCATTAATGCCGGGGTGTGAGCCTCTTGGCTGAAATGGTTGTAAATTTCGTCGGTAACATCGAGCACATCGAATCTTGAACGTGTGATGGCGTGGATGAAGCTACCGGTGTGCTGCCGGTAGATGTATGTCAATTTATCAATTTGTGCAATTGTTCCGGCGCGTTCAAACAGCTGATGCGTTATGGCAAGATCTTCATAACGGCGACGGGTGGCAAACCGCAAACCATCGGAAAAAATCTGTCGGCTGATTAGACTCCCGCATATTGAGAACCGACCTATATGCTGATACAGAAATTCTTCGGTGAGTTTGTCAGCCTGAAAAATTATTAATGAATTGCGGCAATCGCCGGACTTACTATTCACGTTATAGCAAGGACGTTTCTGTTTCTTTATTTTTCCGAAAACCATGTTGGCTCCGGAAGTTGCCGCAGCATCAAGCATCTGCCGTGTGGCGTGCGGAAGGAGTATGTCGTCGGCATCCACAAATACAATCCATTGGCCTGAGGCTGCTTCCAGACCCCGGTTGCGTGCCGCACCGACTCCAATGTTGGGCTGACGTAAAAGAGTGAAACGGCTGTCGGTGTTTGCAAATTCCTGCGCTATAATATCCGAACCGTCGTCCGAACCGTCATCGACAACAATAATCTCAATATTGCCGAACGACTGATTCCTCAGGGAGTCGAGACACTCCTTGAGAAATTCATGGCAGTTGTAAACCGGAACAACCACCGACACAGCGCATCCATCATTGAATTCAGTCATCACAGCATCAGGTAAACTGCAAAACAGGCAAATTAACAAATATGCTTGCAGAAGCGTTTTTAAGTAGCAGCTTATCTATAAAACGGATGTTATTGGTGAAAATGTATGTTTGAATAGCACATTTTGGCTGTTTTCAGGCCAAGTCTGTTTTTTTGCGTACATTTGCATTTGACAGACTGACGCGTAATATACAATTCCGCATGTAAATATCAACCTCTTCGGTTATGGATGTATGCGGATAATAAAAAACAGGTTTCTATGAAAAGATTGATTTTGGCATTGTTATCGGTTTTCACAATGGTACAGATTCCTCTTGGATGTTCTGCGGAAAATTTCGAGCTTTTCAAGTACGGTGATTTTGAGAACTGGGTGACACGCAACATCGACGAATCAGCCATTATCGGCGGCAATACCAAGCAGCTTTACGAAATTGCTCCGAACGCCACAATAAACGGCGATAAGCCCTACACCAACATGGGCGGTTCGCCCTGGGCCACCTCCAATGTGATGGCAAAGGTGATGGGGATTACCAAAGGGAGCAATGCTGTTTTCCCAGACAAACATGGTTCGGGACGTGCGTGCAAGCTGACCACAATGATGGAGCACTGCAAGGCTCTTGGCATAATAAATGTGGATGTTGTTGTGGCAGGATCAATCTTTCTGGGCAAGTTCATCGAGCCGGTGAAATCCACCAAGGAGCCGTATTCCAAAATGGAGATGGGCATACCTTTCACGCGCCGGCCAAAAGCATTGCAGTTTGATTATAAACTCGACATGCCCAAGGACAACACACGCACCTATTCATCCGGATTCGGAAAAAAGAAAACTCTCCAAGGCCACGACAACGCCGAGGTCTACATTATTCTGCAGCGCAGGTGGGAAGATGAGCATGGCAACCTGTTTGCCAAGCGCGTGGGCACCGGAAGGCGTCATTACGGCAGCGCCACCAACGGCTGGGTGAGCAAGCACCGCATCCCGGTGTGGTACGGTGATATAACTGACCGTCCGGACTATAAACCTTTCATGGGTCTGATTCCGGAAGACAAGAGTTATTATGCACGCAACAGCAAGGGGAAGATGGTGCCGGTGAAAGAGGTGGGATGGGACAGCCCCGACGCCACACCAACCCATCTGCTTGTAATGGCATCGTCAGGCAGCGGCACGGCCTATATCGGAACCATCGGTCTGACAATGTGGGTTGACAATATGGGGCTGGTGTATTGATGAAGGTCACAAGAAAAATATTTTTCAGGCCGGCGGGTTATAGTTTGAACGGCTAAAATTCGTACATTTGCCAATAAAATAAATTGCCCCATGAAAATAATAAATTTCGCTGAACATAATTCACTCATCAGTCAGTATATGACTGAGATGCGCGATGTCAACATACAGAAGGACATGCTCCGTTTCCGTCGTAATCTGGAAAGGGTGGGCGAAATAATGGCCTATGAGATTTCAAAGACACTGGATTACCGCACCGTTGAGACACTTACTCCGCTCGATGTGGCCAAAACCAGTGTGATTGATTCACAGGTTGTGCTTGCCACAATTTTCCGTGCCGGTGTGCCTTTCCATCAGGGTTTCCTGAACTATTTCGACAACGCACAGAATGCATTCGTTTCGGCCTACCGGAAATATAAGGAGAAGGAGAATTTCGATGTGTGCATCGAATATCTCGCATCGCCGCGTCTCGACGGCAAAACGCTGGTTCTTGCCGACCCGATGCTTGCTACAGGAGCATCTATGGAGCTAAGCTACCGCGCTCTTCTCACCAAAGGAAATCCTGCACAGATTCATGTGGCCTCGGTCATCGCTTCCCGTCAGGCGGTGGATTATATTTGTGAGAAATTCCCGGAGGACCGCACCACTGTCTGGATCGGTGCCATCGACGAGCATATCAATGCCCATTCCTACATTGTGCCCGGACTCGGCGATGCCGGCGATCTGGCTTATGGAGTGAAAGAATAATTAGCCGCCGCCAGGTGAGCAAATCCGGCGGCTTAATTGTTAAAAAGGAGAAGTTTTCACCTAAATCATCAATGAGGGTGAATATTTCTCCTTTTCGTTTGTAATATATGTGAAAAGATACTCATACTGTTGTTTATATGGAAAATATGCTGAAAAAGATGGCGCTTGCCTATCACAAGGAACCGCACCCCGGTAAAATGGAAACCATACCCACCAAACCTTACTCAACTCCGGCCGACCTGGCTCTGGCTTATTCGCCCGGTGTGGCATATCCCTGTCTGGAGATAAAGGATAACAGTGAGAATGTGTGGGAATACACCAATAAATCAAATCTCGTTGCCGTGATTTCAAACGGTACCGCTGTGCTCGGTCTCGGAAACATCGGCGCCCTGGCCTCAAAGCCGGTGATGGAGGGGAAATCACTTCTTTTTAAGATTTTTGCCGGACTTGACAGTTTTGACATCGAGGTTAACGAGACAGACCCCTCGAAATTTGTGGAGATAGTGAAGGCAATATCCACTACATTCGGCGGCATAAACCTCGAGGATATAAAATCGCCCGAATGCTTTGAGATTGAGCGGCGTCTGAAGGAGGAATGCGACATTCCCGTGATGCACGACGACCAGCACGGAACGGCCATAATCTCGGCGGCAGCCTTGCTCAATGCCGCTGAAATTGCCGGTAAACCGCTCGAATCGCTCAAAGTGGTGGTGAACGGCGCCGGTGCGGCAGCCATATCCTGCAGCCGCCTGTACAAGCAGCTTGGTGTACGGGCTGAAAACATTGTGATGTGCGATTCAAAGGGCGTGATACGCACTGACCGCCAAGGGCTGTCGGAACAGAAAGCGGAATTCGCCACCTCTCGTCCGCTCAGCTCTCTTGCGGAGGCATTGGTAGGTGCCGATCTTTTTCTGGGGCTGTCGGTGAAGGATGTGCTGGCACCTGAAATGATTAAGTCGATGGCGCCTGATCCCATTGTGTTCGCCCTTGCCAACCCTGACCCTGAGATAGCCTATGAGCTGGCTGTGGAATCCCGTCCCGACATAATTTTCGCCACCGGCCGCAGCGACTATCCCAACCAGATAAACAATGTGCTCGGCTTCCCCTACATTTTCCGAGGAGCAATCGATAGCCGTGCCACACTGATTAACGATGAAATGAAACTCGCCGCCGCGCGTGCCATAGCACGATTGGCACATGAGCCTGTGCCTGATGAGGTGAAAGAGGCCTATGGCCAACCCGACATGGCTTTCGGAAAGGATTATATACTGCCTAAACCGATGGATCCGCGTCTGCTCGAGATTGTTGCCCCTGCGGTTGCTAAAGCTGCCGTAGAAAGTTCGGTTGCCCGGCTGACCATCACCGACTGGGACAGCTACCGGCGCAGCCTGAACAAGATAGCCTCGCAATGCAGCGATGGCGTGTGCTATTCGCAACTGCTCAACTCCCGCCGCACGCTTGAAAAGGTGAGCCGCGAACTTGGATATAAACTTTGACTATAATTTTGCAGGATTGCGGAATTTGATTAATTTTGTCGCAAGATTTCAAGGTAGCCTGAGCTATTGATACGGTGTCAGGCGAGGGAATCCGGTGTGAATCCGGAACAGTACCCGCTGCTGTAAGTTCCCGTGCGATGTTGCATTTTAATGGCAACGTTGCTGTGGATGCCGAGGAAAATGTTTCCCGGTGTCAGAATGTCCGAAATGTCACTGGCGTATGCCGCCGGGAAGGCCGGACAATCTGGAGCAAGTCAGAAAACCTGCCTTGACGGTCTTTTTCAACAGCATTGCCCACGGGATTATGGGCTTGGCGTCATGTTTCAGCAATCCGCCATTCATATCGGCTTATAGCCGGTTCCGATAAAGTTCCCGTTGTGCCATGTGTCAACGGGAATATTCATTTTTTTAAGAACCTATTTATAAGCCAATGAAAAAGATTTTTACTCTTGCAATTCTGTTTGCAGGTCTCACAGCCAATGCAGCCGACAGCAACGTTATCACCCTTGACCTTGCAAAGGCCACCACTCCTCTGACATTCAACGCCGAAACCGGCGCATGGACCGGAACCTACGACGATGATGAGACCGCTATCGAAAGTCAGTGCTTCTCGTTCGTAAAGGGTTCAATGGGCGAATACAAGACCTGGTGGGGATTCACAGCCTCCAACTCCGCCGACAACGCGCGTAAGGACGACACACTCACATTCCAGTTCAGCAACATGGCCAAAGGCGGCATCGTTCTCAACGAGGACGGCACGGTGAAGACCGATGATTTCGGCGCACCTGTCACAAGCGCGGAAATGCCCTATCTGGTAGGATACTATGGCTCCTATTTTGCCAAACGACCGGTGGATATGACATTCAACACCGGCAAATCGTATGATGCAGTGGGCGTGTATGTCAATCTTAACAGCTATCCATACTATTGCATCGAATATGGCGATGCTTTTGCCCGCGCGTTCAACAACGGTGACAAATTCACCCTCACCATCCACGGTGTTGCCCCCGATGAAACCGAGAAAGAGGTTACAGTAGAACTGGCATCGTACACCAACGGCAACCTCACTATCAACCGCGGCTGGAGTTATGTCGACATCACATCGCTCGGCACCATCAACGAACTCTATTTTACCATCAAATCCACCGATTCCGGCGATTATGGCGACAACACTCCCGCTTACTTCTGCATGGATAAACTGATGGTGAAGGAAAACACCAATTCAGGCGTGGAAGCCGTCAAGGCCAACGGTGCCGCACTCTCTTACGACCGTGACACCAACACCGTCAGCGTAGATGGCGCAGACTTCGCCATGGTCTACGACGTAGCCGGCAACGCTCTCACATCGAGCACCGAACCCCAGTTCAGCATCTCCCATCTTCCCGCCGGAGTCTACGTGGTGAAAGCCGGCAACAGCGTCCTCAAAATCGCCCGATAACCCCCGCTCCCCATCGAAGAGTATTAAGGATGTTCAGACCTCATCCTCCCAATCTGAAAAACAGAGAGACTGTCTAACAACCAAAGTTAGGCAGTCTCTATTTTTACACGCAAAATCAGA